>Ga0183100_1000012_pt1 | contig 440924 bp, 350 predicted proteins | sample Biomet2_FD_127789 | JGI IMG/M metagenome (GOLD analysis project Ga0183100, IMG submission 127789) | Microbial communities from bioreactor (seeded with anoxic lake sediment) at LBNL, California, USA - Biofuel metagenome 2 | ecosystem: Engineered > Bioreactor > Anaerobic > Unclassified ... | reverse complement strand
CCGGCGCACGAATTTCACTCCAAATCAAGCGGTCTGGGCTTGAAAATTCATAAACGTTTCCGATAAGCGAGAGCAGAAGCCAAAGTTCTTTGGATTATGCCGAGCGTAGGAAAGGTCGGCGATAGCCAACTCTTGCTCTCCCTCTGGTCTTTTGAACGGTATGAATTTCCTAAACCCATCCTCGCCCGATTTGTTGAGTGAAAGTTCGTGAAGCCGGAGAGCCTCCGGGATTAAGTCTATATTGGACTTGGATTGGACGTAGTTAGAACTTGTTGGATACTACCGCTAATATTCAAAAAGCATTTGTATTGTCCACTCCGCGTCCAATCCTCTCTGTCCGGCTTCAGCTTTACGTCTCCATGGAGTGCCGAGGATGAAGTCGATAAATCCATTTCGTTCAAAGGAGGTACGACTGCGTTGAGGGATTTACGGCTTCAGACCGGTGCGGAATGAGACTGGTAAAGATGCGCCGGTGGTTCTTTTGCTTCGTTTTCTGACCACCCAGAAAATGAAGATTACGAACCACTCAGAAAATGAAGACTCTAAAAAATAATTAATAGAAATAACTATGATGACAAATACAAAGCAAGTTGGGGAAGCCGTTGTAGGCGGCAAACCTACAATCCTACGAGAGATAGAACTGATAGTGATTCATTGCTCCGCTACACGCGTGAACCGTGACTTCACGGCACGCGATGTAGACACGGCACACCGCTACCTCGGTTATTCCCGATGGGGATACCACTACTACATACGGAAGAGCGGACGGATAGAACGCATGCGCCCTGAACAAGATATTGGTGCGCACTGCTACGGACACAATCGCGAATCGATAGGTGTGTGCTACGAAGGTGGCGTGGACGAAAATGGCAAAGCGGCCGACACACGTACGGCACAGCAATCCATAGCCATGCACGAGCTGGTGCGCGAACTATGGACACGCTACCCGCAGGCACGAGTAGTGGGCCACCGCGACCTGTCGCCCGACCTGAACGGCAACGGCGTGATAGAGAAGTTCGAACGCATCAAGGAATGTCCCTGCTTCGACGCCATACCTGAGTTTGAAAGGCTGCGCAAGAAGTGACGCAATCACTCCAGAGAGATTCACGCCCCAATTCCATATTCGATATATATTTAATGATTTTCAAAGCCCGCAGTTGGAATGAAACTTCGCTTCATTCCAACTGCGGGCTTTGAAAATCAAATACTGTCTTATCAATCAAACAGATGCTTAAATCATTCACAGATATTGAAAATTATGGGAATTTTGACCATTTTTCCTCTACATAACACTAAGATACGAGCAATACTTATTCAGAAGATGAGATAAGGGGAGTTCTCCTTTCATGTATCGTTCCGCATCAAGTTTCAACAAACGTTCACAGACAGGTATGTTACCTTTATAGAGAGCTGTAAGATAACTATTTCCTCCATCTTCTTTTATTGCTACATCAGTGAACAACCCTGTAATATCATCCTTGTCATACACAATGAAGTAACTGGGGCGTTTTGCTCCAGGAACGTCTTCACGAAGTATGTTCTTTTGCTCCAGGTCCTGAATATCTCTGATGGCAGTATCCTTTGAACATTTGTTTATAGCTGCCCATGACTTTGATGTTATCTTTGCTTCATATCCATCAAGAAACAGGTTAAGAGTTGATGTCTGGCGCTCAGTCATGGGAACGGATGAAGCTTTCTGCCAGAAGAAACTCTTATTCAAAATCGTACTAACGGAACTGTCAGCTTCATCCAATGCAGCAATGAGTGTATTGGCATACCATACAAGCCACTCTGTAATCTCGCTATCGCCATACTGAGTGCGCTCCAGAATGTCGTAATAGTGATTCTTGTCTTTGCTAATCTGCGACGATACATTGTAGAAACGAAACTTGCTCTTTTCACCCCTTGCAAGCATCATATCTGAAAGAATACGGGCAAGTCGACCGTTACCATCCTCAAAAGGATGGATAGACACGAACCAAAGATGTGCAATGGCAGAACGAAGCACCGTAGAAACGGGCTGTTCACTATTAAACCAGTCAATGAAATACTGCATTTCTTCATCTACACGGTCGGGCGATGGGGCTATATAGTGAATACGCTCTCGACCAAACATTCCCGATACAATATGCTCTTCATTCGAACGATACATGCCGACCTCTATCTGAGAACCTTCACTATACCCGGAAGGAAAGAATGCCGTCTGCCATCCGCAAAGTATTTCTTTAGTCAACGGATGATCGTAGTATTCTACAGCTTCAAGCATCACTGCCACCACTGCATCTACATAATGTGAAGGCGCGGTATGCTTGACATTCTCAATACCAAGTCGATGAGCTATAGACGAACGAACTTCATCAACATTCAATTTTACACCTTCAATCTCAGAAGAATGCACCACATCACGCGTCAGATTCTCTGCCATAGCACGTAATTTGCTGTCAAATCCGAGGCCACTCAGTCTACCATAAAGCATTCCTTGCTTCCTGTAAACCTCTTCAAGAAGCAATGACACCTTAGTGGGTTCCCAACGGAAATTCGTCCAATTTTGTCTTTCGTGTATATACATATTCGTTCAACTTTTATAAATGCGTTGTTTTGGGCTTGTTATCGACGCATATTATGCGACTAAATTACATGAAAAACGTTGCAAAACCAAGCATTATTGGTAAAAGATGGAAAATCGAGGTGTATTTTTCTCATTCTTTGATATTTTTCAGTTACAAACATGGGACTAAAGATTTTCGCAAAAAAGGCTCACTTCAAGAGTTATTTGCAAGTTTCAAGGCAATAAAAAAGACAACTTTAGTATAAAGTGATATGCCAAAAATAATAAAAATGCCCATTCACATTGCTATGAATAGGTACCTTTTTCAAAAAAAATCATCTATAATCTATTCTTTCCAAAAACAAGTTCAACAACTTTTTGATTGAGTATGCTAATAGGAGAATAGTCTGTTTTAATATATCCTTCAGTGACTTTATGAGCAGAACCATGATTTAAAGAAAAAGCCACCAGCTCTGTTGAAGCACTACAATTATTATGTGCAATAGTTGCCCAAGAACAACGCATAGTATATGTCGTCATATATTCTAATGCATCATCATGTGAATTACCATAACAGTCTCTAATATCAGCCATCCCTTGATTAATGCATTTATTAAAATTCTTTTGATTGGCATATATCTCGCAGAAAGAAAATAATCGTTCCTTGCCCTTGTACTTAAGAAATAGCGGTTTTAAAATATCTGGTACGAGTATTTCCATATATGCTTCATCATCACGTCTACCTCTTGTTTTCTTTCGATGATAACATAACTTGTTATCGACTAAGGCTTCTTTTCTCAAATCGAATAAATCAGCGGTATTTATTCCTGCTAAACAAAATATCAACATGCACACATCTTTAGCCCTCTCTGCTCTTGTTATCCAACCACCTTTAGGAGCCTTAAGATTATCAACATTGGTATCAAAGAATTTTTGTAATGACTGTATTTCCACCGCACGTTTTTCGGGTCTTGTCTGTTTCGGAATCTTTACTTTACGAAATGGTTGATTCAGTATTTTTATTATATCTCTATCGTAATCATTGTATTCATCAGCTCCGTGTTGAAACATTGTTTTTATAGCTTTTGGGTAACCGTTCTTGGCTTTTTTGGTATCATGCATAGACTCAATCCATGACATTAAGAGATTGCTAGTAATGTCCGAAAATTTAAGATTCTTTTTACCACTGAATTCTTCCAATTTATGAATAGCGACCTTATAATTCTGCGAGGTACTCTCCCTGTCTTCGCTATCCATTCTCCTAGTAAACAAACGACAATAATCTGAAAATGAGATCAATTCATCACCGCCAGTTAGATAATCAGCTATTTCTTTGGCAGTCCAATTACCTACCCCAAATCTATTGCACTTATCAATGTATTCATCAATAAGTATAGCACATTTCTTGTTTACGAATGAATTGGTAATGATGTTTTTCTTGATTTCCTTTTCATTTACCAATAAATCTGTTTTAATGTAAGCGATCTTATTATCATGAGCTATGCGTATATAAACCACATAATTACCATCGCTCCTTTTTCTCTGCACACATGTTCTAAATGTTGCCATTTTTCACTCTAAGGATTTGCAGAAAAACGGCTCACCAGTAAAATCTAGTGGAGTATGTTTAAGCATAAATAGTAATAAGTCTAAAGAGAAAGAACTTAATGTCAGTCACTCCTCTAAGTTGTGCTCTAAATGCTTTGACTTTAGCATTGAATGCTTCAGCAAAAGCATTAGTAGATCGGTTGACAAAGAAGTTTAGCACTTCGCCGTAATGTTCGTAGATTGTAGCGGATATGACATTGAAGCTTCTGAATTTTGATAGATCCACTTTGTTATACCATCTGGCAAGAGCCAATCTGGCTCCATCTTTAGTCGAGTTCTTTGCAAATATCATCCTTAAAGAATGAGCGAGTGAATAAGCCTCTCTTAAATCAGGATATTGTGCAAATAGTATTTTAGCTCTTTCTTTCTGTTTCTCTGTCCACTTGTTGCATGATTTGTATAACAGATATCTGCTACGGGCAAGCAGTTGTTTCTTGGTGTCTCCGTTGCTGAAAACAAGAGGTTTATATTCTTCTTCTCGCCATCTGGCATCCTCCATCTCATCCGTCTCTTCCTGAATGGCATCCCATCTATGCTTTATGCGTATCTCCTGAATTGCCTCACAAGCAAGTTTCTGTACGTGGAAGCGATCTATTACTCTGATGGCTGATGGAAAACAGGAGCGTATGATTTTATTCATACTGTTGGACATATCCATCGTAACCTCTTTTACTTCTTTTCTTTTGGCCTTGGATATTCTTTTTAATACAGCGATAATGTCTTGCGAACGAACACCTTTGGCAATCGCTATAATAGTGCCTTTTCTTCCACGACTTTTACGGTTGGTGACCAGCGTATACAGGTCGCCATTACTCATCGACGTCTCATCTATGCAAATGCTGGGACCTATATTATCCGGAAAGATCAACCAGTCTTCAGCGTGGCCTTTATCCAACCAAGTACGGTATTCGCTCAAATGATCTTTGTATTGTCGTTCAAACTGATCTCCGTCTATATGATAGTATGGTTCAAGAGAGCGGGCCGTAATCGGGTATTTCTCCAAGCAACCCTTTTAAAAAAGCCGCGAACTCTTTCGAGTGGCGGGTTCCTTCTGCGACCAAATCAAAGCGGTTTGAAACATATTTACCGCTTCTTTTATCGAGCCATTTGCGACGGCGTACCTTAAAAGTGACCTTCTTGTCTCGTATCGGAAAGTCACGGATATCGACGGCTTGCTGAAAACCTTTCGATTCAAATTCATCTCCGGAACTCGTAGATGGAGGATTATCAAATTCATCTAAACTGATAAAAACTCCATCTGGGGTAGGTTCTACCTTAGTTATCTTGAAGTAAGTTATTAACTCCGCAGGAAGCACTAAACGGACAATCTCTAATAAAAGGGCATTCTCTTGCATCTCATTTTCTTTTCTTATTGATGCAAAGATAGTATTTAATTCATACTCCCCCAACTTTTACTGGTGAGCCAGAAAAACTCTAAGGATTCTCTAAGGGGAATGCCAAAACATCTGTTTTGAACCAGTATTTTAACTGATTCGAGTCAACAAAAAAAGGAATAAAGCTCTTGCTTCATTCCTTTAATCAACTGATTATAAATCAAAATAGGCGGAAAGAGAGGGATTCAAACCCCCGGAACAGCAAGCCGTTCACCGGATTTCGAGTCCGGCCCATTCGATCACTCTGGCATCTTTCCTTTGAATTAACAGCGCAAAAGTAGTACATTTTTTCGATAGATTGCAGCGTTTGGTCGATATTTTTCGGTTCTTAGCTATTTTTATAGGAATTTGAAAGAAACGATATGTACAATATCTTATCTTTGCATGATGAAATCAAAAAAAATAAGATTAATTATGAAAAAGATTTTAAGTACATTCCTTGTTGCAATAGCTCTGATGCTTGCAGTTCCCGCTAATGCGCAATTAATAAAATTCGGCGTAAAGGGTGGGGTTAACTTGAATAAAGTAGATTTTTCCAGTTCAACAACAAGTAAAAACTATACCGGATTCTATTTTGGGCCCACAGCAGAGATCAATATTCCATTTTTTGGATTTGGTGTTGATGGTTCCTTGCTCTATTCGCAAAAAGGTATCAATCCGACAGATGCAAATTCTAGCAACACGACAATCAAAGAAGCTATTGTTCCTATTAACCTGAAATATACTCTCGGTAGTTCTAAAGCCGGCGTTTTTATTGCTGTTGGTCCTCAATTTGCTTTTAATTTAGACAAATCCGCAAACGATGGCCAACGAGATTATTCGTTTAAATCTGCCAATACGAGTTTCAATATTGGGGTTGGTGCAAAACTATTAGGGCATATTCAAGTCAATGCTACTTATAATATTCCTATTGATAAAGGTGCTAAATATTCAAATGGTCAAGTTTCTACTAGCAAAAAAGTATGGAATTGCAAAACTAAAGGTTGGCAATTGGGTATGACCTATATGTTTTAGTTAGACTTTATTGTGAAGACGTTTGTTGATGTTATCTTGCCACTACCATTTGACCGCTATTTTACTTACTCACTATCGCTGGCAGACGAAGCTAAAGTAGTGATAGGGAGTCGTGTGGTGGTGCCCTTCGGGGCATCCAAATCATACACGGCTGTCGTGGCAAAGATACACAACGAAACGCCGAAAAACTTTAAAATAAAGTCGGTAACTGCCGTATTAGATCAATCGTCGATCGTACTGCCCTACCAATTGGACTTCTGGCAATGGATAGCCGACTACTATCTCTGCACCGTGGGAGATGTATTCAAGGCGGCTTTGCCTTCGGGACTGAAGGTAGAAAGTGAAACGATAGTAGAGCTGAACGAAAGTTATCAACCGGCGGATGGCTCGCTCTCTGAAGCGGAAAGAAAAATATTGGGGCTGTTAGGCGACGTGAAGCACATCAGTATAAAAGAGCTGCAAAAGCAACTCGACGAGAAGAAAAGCATACTCCCCCTTATCAGACCACTGATAGAAAATGAAGCGATCGTCGTATCGGAGAGCCTGAAAGACAACTATCGTCCCAAGCTGGAGATACGGATACGCCTGAAAGATGCAATAGATGAGGATAGGCTTCAAAAGCTGTTCGTGCTGATGAAGCAGGCTCCCAAGCAGGTTGCACTACTGATGAAATACGTAGAGCTATCGGGCATACTGAAAAAGCAAGAGCCAAAGCCTATATCGAAGCAAGAATTGCTGGAGGCCGCCCAAGTGCAGCCGGGCGCATTGAAAGCGCTGATCGATAAAAATATATTCGAAACCTACACCGAAGACATCAGTAGATTGGACACAAGCGAACAGGCCGTGAGTCCGTACAAAGAGCTGAATGTCTATCAGCAAACTGCCTATCAAGAAATAATATCGTGTTTCGACACCAAGAATGTTTGCCTGCTGCATGGCGTAACGTCGAGCGGCAAAACGGAAATATACATTCACCTGATAGACCAGACACTCAAGGCAGGCAAACAAGCGCTCTACCTGCTCCCCGAGATAGCATTGACTACGCAAATCACGCACCGACTGAAACAAGTGTTCGGTGCACGGCTTGGGATCTATCATTCTAAGTTTCCGGATGCCGAACGAGTAGAGATATGGCGTAAGCAACTGAGCGAGGAGCCCTACGATGTAATCCTCGGTGTACGCTCGTCCATCTTCCTGCCCTATCACAACCTGGGATTGATCATCGTGGATGAAGAACACGAAACGACCTACAAACAACAAGATCCCGCACCAAGATACCATGCCCGCAATGCCGCCATCGTGCTAGCCTCATATTATGGAGCAAAGACACTGTTGGGAACAGCGACGCCAAGCATTGAAAGCTGGTACAACGTGCAAAGCGGTAAATATGGACTGGTATCTCTCTCCCATCGCTTTCAAGACATCAAACTTCCTGAAATATTACCCGTAGACATGAAAGAAATGCGCCGCACTCGACAGGTGAACGGCATCTTCTCTTTCGAGCTCATCAAGCGCATAAGCACAGCTCTACAACAGCATGAACAAATTATCTTGTTCCAGAACAGAAGAGGCTTCGCTCCAATGATCATGTGCCACACGTGTGGCTGGGTGCCTCGCTGTGTTCAGTGCGACGTGAGTCTGACTTATCACAAAAAGCTTCACCAGCTGACGTGCCACTACTGCGGATACACCATACCCATACCCGCCAAATGCCCGGCCTGCGACAGTACAGAACTAAACGACCGAGGATTTGGAACGGAGAAAATAGAAGACGGCATTCAAGAGATATTCCCTGCCGCACGCGTAGCCCGAATGGATTTGGACACCACCCGAAGCCGCTCTTCGTACGAAAGAATCATCTCCAAATTCGAGAAGAAAGAGATAGACATACTTATCGGTACCCAGATAATCTCGAAAGGACTGGACTTCGACAATGTGAGTATCGTAGGCATTCTCGATGCGGACAGCATGCTCAATTATCCTGATTTCCGTTCGTATGAGCGTTCTTTCCAACTCATGGCACAAGTAGCCGGCCGCTCGGGGAGAAAGGAAAAGCAGGGTTTGGTTATCGTTCAAACACTGGACGTGAAGCAACCCATCATCGAACAAGTGATACGTCATGACTACGAGGGGATGGTCAATGTTCAGTTGGAAGAACGAAGCCTATTCAAATATCCACCCTTCTGCCACCTGATCTATGTTTATTTGAAACATCGTGACGAAAAGCAGGTAGAGCTACTCGCAAGAGCCATGACCATAGCCCTACGCAAAGAGTTCGGCGACAGAGTTATCGGGCCGGACAAACCTCCGGTAGGAAGAATACAACAACTCTTTATACGCAAAATCATTTTAAAAATAGAACTCACCGCATCGATCAGTGATGCCCGCGGCAGACTGCATCGCATCAGAGAAGAGCTTATGAAAGAAAAAGAATTTAAATCGTGCTTTGTTTATTATGATGTAGACCCGATGTAAAACAGTTAATCTATTTTATTAACGTTTATTATACACCTGTTAACATATATGATGACTCGAACATTGTCTTATAAGATGTGACAGTCAAAATCGAAAAATTATAATACTGTACCTTAAAACATGGATTATGAATAGAAAGAAGTTACTAATATCCTTTGCATTAATGCTTTCTGCATCGCCGATACTATGGGCACAAACACTGAAAATGGATATTAAGGCAATGGAGCGTTCCATTGATTCTGTTGCAACACGAGGAATTGAAAAAGGAGCTTATCCCGGCTGCCAAATCGTCATTGTTCAAGACGGTCACACCGTATTGAGCAAATGCTATGGCTACCACTCTGCTATCACACAAAGAAGAGTGCAACCCACCGATCTGTACGACTTGGCTTCGGTCACAAAAACAACAGCAACACTACCAGCCATTATGCGACTCTACGAGCAAGGCAAAGTGAAATTGACGGATAAGGTTTCTGCTTTCTTGCCCTTCCTGCGACACACGGACAAAGAGAACATCACCATTGAAGATCTGTTGTTTCATGAATCGGGCCTGCCCAGTACCATCAGCTTCTATTATAAAGCCATCGACCCGAAAAGTGTAACCGGCGAGCTGTTGCAAGAGACACCGGACAAAGATCATGTGGCGCAGATAGACAAGAACTCCTTTATTTCGCAATTCAGATATAGAAAGGATGCCATTACGGCAAACAAAGATAAGATCCACACACTCCATGTATACGATAAAATGTGGCTCGACAAAAGCTACATAGACACGCTGAAGTGGGATATCGTGAAATACAAATATCAGCCTCATCACTATCAGTATAGCGACATCGGCTTCATCTTATTGCAGTGGGTGGTAGAATCCATCACCAAGTGCTCGTTATCGGACTATGTGGAGAAAGAATTCTATCTGCCGATGAGAGCAACAAGAACCATGTTTCTGCCCTCGCGTCGCTACGAGAAGAGAGAGATTGTGCCTACGGTGACACAAGACGCACTGCGAAATGCCAAAGAGATATGCGGCTATACGCAAGACGAAGTTGCCGCTTACATGGGAGGCGTAGCCGGAGAAGCGGGGCTCTACTCTACCGCATCGGACCTGGCGAAAATCTACCAGATGTATCTGAACAAAGGCACACTGGACGGCAAACGTTACCTGAAGGAGTCGACGTGCACGCTCTTCGAGACAAGACAATCGAAGATCAGCCACAGAGGTCTGGGATTTGATCGTCCCAAAGTAAAGAAATCGGCCCAAGGCTCTACTGACCAGGTCATTCCAGCCAGCTCTTTCGGTCATGGAGGATTTACGGGAACAAATGTATGGGTTGACCCCGAGAACAAATTAATTTATGTTTTCTTGTGCAACCGCGTTTCGCCCTTCCCCTGGAACACCCGTCTGATGGACTTGGGAATCTTTCCCCAATTGCAAAAAGCTATTTATTCACATATACCAAAAGCACACTGAGCCAGATATAAATGATGTTGCATCTGCCCCACGATATAAATCGCCAAGCAGAAGTAAAAATTATATTACACTCTCATTTCAAAATTAACAAAGATGTTGTTTCATATGTCTTCAAAACCCTGCATTTCCCTTTGGAATCAATTTCTGAAAGGAGATAATGATGCATTTGCCGAGATATATAAGCTTACAGTAAAAGATTTATTTCAGTACGGCATGCAATTTACGGATGACAGAGACACCATAAAAGATTGCATACACGATATTTTCGTGAAATTGTATACCAATCGCGACAAACTCAAGCCTATAGATAACATGATGGCCTATTTATCTATAGCGCTTCGAAATTCTATTTTAAACACGTTGAAAATCAAGAAATCGATTCCTTATGATGAAATCGAAGATGAAAGATGCGACGACGAAACACCGGAAACGTCGTTTCTATTCCAAGAGAAAACAAACGAAGATAAAATGCTTTGCAACAGTCTCATGTCCAGATTGAATGACAGACAGCGGCAAGTAGTATATTACCGATTCGTGCAGGGGATGAGTATAACAGAAATCGGAAATGCGCTGAATATAAACTACCAATCGGTCTCGAATATATTGCAGCGTTCCATCAATCACTTAAAAGATTTTTCAAAAAAGGTGAGTATAAAGTAGGGACTTTAGTGTCTTATTAAAAGAACGGTATGAAAGATTTCAATATAAAATATAATCAATACACTTCATTCTCCACAGAAGATTTTCTACAGGATGATTTTTTCATTTCTTCGATGGCAAAGCCCACGAAAGAATCGGAAAATCTATGGAAGTCGTTTATAAGTTCGAACCCGCAAAACCTTAACGATTTTTTAGCAGCCCAAGCATATATACAAAAGATGCCGAAAAGCAGCGACAGTCTGGATGAGCATGAAATATCAGAGCTATGGGGACGTATTGAGAAAGATACGATAAAGAAAAGCAGACATCATAAATTTGTATACTACGCAAGCAGCATCACTGCAGCAGTCTTAATCCTGATAGGCTTTTTCGCCTACTATGTGCAAAGTGATAAATCGAATGAAGCAGACAACATTCTGGCCTTTGTGCAACAGCACAAACTCTCGCTGCCCAAGACAAACGATGCCTTGCTTATACTTTCGAAAAACAATATATTAAGAATAAAGCAACAGGATTCTCATATAGCCTACAACAAAGCCAATGTAAAAACAGATAAAGAATGTATAGCCGAAAGCAAACTATCGGCGTATAACCAACTAATCATTCCGCGTGGCAAACGTTCGACGCTGACCCTCTCTGACGGTTCGAAGATATGGGTGAATTCGGGTTCAAGACTCGTATACCCGACCAAATTCGAGAAAAACAAACGCGAGATATATGTAGATGGAGAGATTTATATCGAAGTGACCAAAGATGCAAGGCGCCCATTCTATGTGAGAACAAAATACATGAGCGTAAGAGTATTGGGGACAAAATTTAATATCACAGCATACGAAACAGAACAATCGCAACGAGTAGTATTGGTAGAAGGGCGGGTACAAATAAGCCGAAGGACATCGAGAGCTATATTGAGGCCCAACCAGATGTATTATGCCAATCAGGGGAAAGAAGTGGTGGAAAACACAGACACCTATCCATATACATCGTGGGTAAATGGAATATACTGTTTCGACAACGAAAACCTAAGTGGAATTCTAAATCGATTATCAACCTACTATGCCGTGAACGTTAAATGCGATCCGGAGATATGCAAACTTATGGGAAGTGGAAAAATCGATTTAAAAGACAATTTTGAGAATGTTTTGCAAGGACTGTCATTTGTGATCCCCATCAGATACCAATATAATACGATAACGAAAACCTATATTATCGAGAGAAAGAAGAACTAACCAAAACCATATTACAGATGAAATTATTTATACAAAGTGGGTGATACCAAACTATCACCTAGAGGATTTATTGTTCAAAATTAGTAGTTAACTAAAATTTATATTATGAGTTTTTTAAACATGATGAGTAAAATAAACGCTACTTCCGAGAGGAGAAAGAAGGCGATTAATCTGTCTATCGGCTTCCTTATGATCGGGCTCTGTTGTATAATGCCACTAAACAGTTTTGCTCAGACAAAGAGCATCTCGGTGATTGCCAATAACAAGCCCTTAAGAGAAGTGTTCCACTCCATAGAAGAAAACAGCCAATACATATTCTTCTATGTCGATAACACAATCGACTTGAATAAGAGAGTGACTATCAGTTGTCGAAATAAGAAAATCGATGATGTGCTGCAAGAGCTTTTTAAAGAAACGCCCTATATCTATCACATCTCTGGCAGACAAATCTATGTATCGAAAAAAAAGTCTGTCCAACCGGCCCCCAATCATCAACAAAGGCCCATATCAAAGAGAAAGATAACGGGACGCGTAACAGATGAAAAAGGCGCTCCGCTAATAGGCGTGAATGTATTGGTTGATGGTGAGACATCCAACGGTACGATTACAGACATAGACGGTCTGTATACCCTGCAAACGACTAAAAGGACAGGTATACTGAAACTGAAGTACGTAGGATATAAAGATACCGAAATAAGACTCTCTGAAAGCAACAACTTCTATGCAACAACCATGGAGGAACAAATTAACCAGTTGGAAGAAACGGTTGTCATCGGTTATGGAACACAACGTAAAATCAGTAACATCGGAGCGCAATCTACACTAAAGCTCGAAGACATGAAAACCCCTTCGGCAAGTTTGAGTACAGTATTGGCAGGACGTCTGGCCGGAGTCATTGCCGTGCAACGCACAGGAGAGCCGGGTAAAGACGCTGCCGATATATGGATCAGAGGTATCTCGACACCAAACACGTCGACTCCACTCGTCTTGGTAGATGGTGTAGAACGTGGGTTCAATGATATAGATCCCGAAGATATCGAATCTTTCACTATTCTAAAAGACGCTTCTGCGACCGCAGTATATGGTGTGAGAGGTGCCAATGGTGTTATTATCATCAAGACGAAACCCGGTAAAGCCGGCAAGCCATCGATCAATGCCGACTATTATGAATCATTCACCCAATTTACCCAGAAAGTAAATATGGCGGATGGCGTAAGCTACATGAAGGCAGCAAACGAAGCACTCCTCAATGATGGTTTAACGCCTAAATACTCGTCCGACTACATAGAGAACACACGCATAGGTAAAGATCCTTACCTATATCCGGACGTCAACTGGTTGAAAGAATGCTTCAACAGATGGGGACACAACAGAAGAGTGAATGTCAATATCCGAGGAGGTAGCGAAAAAGCCACTTACTACGCATCGGTGAGCTACTATAACGAACGAGGCATGACGGCAGTAGACAAGAACATTGACAGTTATAACTCGAAGCTGGAATATAGCCGCTATAATTTCACCACAAACATCAGCATAAATGCAACGCGTACTACGAAGGTAGATATAGGTGCTCAGGGTTATTTGGGAGAAGGAAATTATCCGGCTATTTCTTCGGGTGATATCTATGGCTCAGCCATGTCCATATCGCCAATAGACTACCCCAAGATGTTTTACATCAATGGCGTTGCATACGTACCCGGAATCAACCCCAACGGAGGTTTTCGCAATCCTTATGCAGATGCAACACGAAGAGGGTACGACAATTTAACTAAAAACCAGATTTACTCGAATTTACGTGTCACACAAGATTTGGGAATGATCACAAAAGGACTGACTTTCTCGGCAATGTATGCTTATGACGTATACAACGAAGTACACTTGCATCAAAGTCGTCGTGAGTCGACCTATTATTTTAAAAACACGAATGTTCCTTATGACATCAACGGATATCCCATACTAATAAAGACATATACAGGATCGGATGTATTGGACTATAGCCAAAGTTCGTCGGGCAATAAAAAGACCTATTTGGAAGCCTCTTTAACGTACGATAGAAGTTTTGGAAAAAATCGGATCGGCGGGTTGTTCTTATTCAACAGGCAGCAGAAACTATTATATCCGCAATCGACACTGGAAGAATCCATTCCATACCGCATGATGGGTATTGCAGGACGTGCCACCTACTCATGGGACGATAAATACTTTGCAGAATTTAATATCGGTTATAATGGTGCAGAGAACTTCTCGCCCAAGCATCGCTACGGAACATTCCCGGCTTTCGGTGTAGGTTGGGTGGTATCGAGCGAGAAGTTTTGGAAACCGTTATCCAATATCGTATCCTTCTTAAAAATAAGATATACAGACGGGCGTATCGGTAACAGTAATGTATCCGACAGACGATTCATGTACCTGGACCAAATATCGGCGAATGGTGATTATGGGTATACTTTAGGCCCCAACGGGACTAAATACGGTGGTTATGAAACCATAAACAATGCCGTCGATCTGCGCTGGGAAGAAGCCCACAAACAAGACCTCGGAATAGATCTTAAAATGTTCAATGACGACCTGTCTATTGTTTTCGACCTCTTCAGAGAACACCGCAAAAACATTCTGCTAAAACGAGAGAACTCAATTCCTTCATTCATCGGTTATAACACGGCATCTCCTTATGGAAACATCGGAGTGATTGACAACAAAGGATTTGATGGAACCATCGAATACAACAAGCGACTAAATAAAGATTGGCTTATTTGTGTGAGAGGAAATATCACATTCAATAACGACAAATGGATAAAAGGCGATCTTCCCAATCAGAAATATCCATGGATGGAACAAAAAGGCCGCAACATATTAGCCCAAACAGGCTATATTGCAGAAGGGCTGTTCACTCAAGCACAAATTGACGACATGACCCGCTGGGAATCGTTGTCGGAAAGTGATAGAGCTGTTACGCCAAAACCGTTTGCAACACAATTCGGTGAAGTAAAAGCGGGCGATATTCAGTACAAAGACTTAAATAATGACGGTAAGATTGATGCCTACGACAAATCTTATATCTCTCGTGGAGATGTGCCGCAATTTGTATACGGATTCGGTTTCAGTCTTCAATGGAAAGATTTGTCTATAGGGATGATGTTTCAAGGCGTACAAAATGCCAAGCGTTTATTATCGGGAAGCAGTATTCAACCTTTCTGCGGCGGTGGAGGTTCGGGAAACCTCTATGGCAATATTTCTGACAGATGGACCGAAGACAATCCCAATCAAAATGCATTTTACCCCAGATTATCGTATGGAGGCGAAACCGCTGACAATCAAAACAACTTTCAACCAAGCACATGGTGGCGGCGTGATGTCAGTTTTCTACGCCTAAAGACGATGCAGATATCATACAACCTACCTAAAAATTGGTCCAACAAGTTCATGCTGAAGAATATTGCAATCTATGCCATGGGCAACAATCTGCTCACCTTCAGCAAGTTTAAGTTATGGGATCCCGAACTTAATACGAGCAATGGCTCTGCCTATCCAAATACGACATCTTATTCGATGGGAATAAACGTTACATTCTAATACAAACAATCATGAAGATATATAAATATTCAATATCACTGGCAATATTATCTGTTGGGTTAATAGTCGCTTCTTGTTCCAACTATTTCAATCAAGTTCCGGAAGATCGTCTATCGTTGAATAACGTTTTCAGTACGCGAAATGGAGCGATTGGTTATTTGGCCGGAGTATATACCTATATACCGGATGAGTTCAATCAACGGCAAGTTCAAGAAACAAGTTTATATCGGACGCCCGGCCCGTGGACTGCGGGTTGTGACGAAGCAGGCTATCCTTCGAATAAGGCCGACCTGATAAACAACAACACACTCGATCCCAACGAAGAAACAATGGTGAAATACCGTTGGAAAAGTTGGTATTCGGGCATTCATGAATCAGCAGTATTTACTAAATATATAGATAGCTCACCATCCGACCAAGTCTCTGATGCCGAGAAGAAACAATGGAAAGCAGAAGCTCGTGCACTTAAAGCCATTTACTATTTCTATCTTTTGCGCACATACGGTCCGATTCCTATTCTAAAAGAAGACTACAACCAAGACACTCCATCTGAAACCCTGCAATTACCGCGCGGGACTGTCGATGACTGCACCAATTATATCGTATCCGAACTAAAAGGAGCTCAATCGGACGGATTGTTGGACAACGCGTCATCGGATGCGGTAACAGGATTGGGACGTATCGATAAAGCCATTGCCCAAGCCTTCATCATCGAGACTCTAACGATAAGAGCCAGTTGGTTATACGACGGTGAATGCAAGTTCTACTCATCGCTTGCAAACAATGACGGAACAAAACTATTCCCCTCTACTCCCGACGATGCTACCATTAAAGCCAATTGGGAAAAAGTGACAACCGAATGTGAGTCCTTCCTGAATAAATACGGCGACCGCTATCAACTTATGTATACCGATAAGGATGGAAAAAGCGTCTCGGGACCGGATGCCGATGGTTTTGAGCCTTGCGAATCGTACAGACAAGCAATGAGGACACCACGAAATCAGATAGGAAACAATAAAGAAATGATTTTCTACCGTATAGACAACGCTGCCGGTACAATGGAATACGACCGCATGCCCAATGACCGTCGAATCAGTGACGGCAATTACAAGGGCGGTAGTCTACTGGCTGCGACTCAAGAACAAGTAGATGCCTATTTTATGAAAAATGGCACATCGCCTATAGAAGGATACAAATCGGATGGAACGACTCCTGTTGTAAACGAATCGTCGGGCTACACGGAAGAAGGAGTCAGCACAGAGTCCTATGCATCAAACAACGGGGTAGAATATGCTCCCATCGGAACGAATATGCAATATGTGAATAGAGAGCCCCGTTTCTATGCCGATATTACCTTTAATGGTCAAAGATGGTTTTCGGGTACAAACGGTGGAAACATCACGGACTTCACCTATAGTGGCGACTGCGGTAAAAAAGGAGGCGTCAATGACTACTCCATCACAGGCTATTTAGTCAGAAAAGGAATGAGAGATGGAGACCGGAATCAACAACTGGTATGTGTGCTCATGCGTCTAACGAACATCTATTTCGACTATATGGAAGCGCTATGTCATATCGACCCGACCAGCAATAATTTATGGAAGTATCTCAATACGATTCGCAAACGCGCAGGAATACCAATGTATGGTGAAGGAGAAAACGCATTGCCAAGACCGACAACAGAGAGCGAAGTAATGGACCTCATTCGCAAAGAAAAGAGAGTGGAGTTGAGCTTCGAGAACTGTAGATATTTTGATGTACGCCGTTGGGGTTTGGCAACAGAATTCTTCAACAAGCCCATTCACGGAATGAATGTCAATGGCGATGGAAATGATTTCTATACCAGATCGATCATTGTAAACAGAAAATTCGACCATCAATATTTCTTCCCTATTCCACAAGGTGAGATTGACATAGACAACAATTTAGTTCAGAATACAGGATATTAAATTTCAGACAAATGAGAAAATCATATATATTATTACTCTCGCTTTTAGGCCTATTATCGTGCAGCAACAATAGTAACAATTCAGAATATGTGCTCAATTATGATATTGTGACGCCCTATACAAACGCTGATACATGGACTGCGTATAATGCATTCAACGATAATCTTTTGGACAAGGTGACACATATCTATAAAAAAGACACCAATACAAGTGACGGTGCAGATACCAAATCCAATCTGGGAGCCATTTGGACACAAGCGACCTATTGGAACATGGCAATAAATGCTTACAAGCGTGCAGTAAAAGAGGGAGATACCGCAAAACAAACCCAATACAAACAATTGGTAGACGACATCTTTGAAGGAAGCAAAAATCACTATGTGAACTTCAACTGGCACGATCAGAATTTCGAAAACGGATGGTTCATTTATGATGACATCATGTGGTGGACCATCTCTACGGCCAATGCTTATGCCCTGTTCAAAAACGAGAAATACCTGGACTTGGCAGATGAAAGTTTTTGTAGAGTATGGTACGGTTCTTATTCGTTGAAAGACAGAGGTTCTTATGATAGCGTAAACGGAGGAATGTTTTGGAAGTGGAACAACTCTGATCCGGCGGACAAAAGCGATCACGCCAAAATGGCTTGCATCAATTTCCCAACTGTCGTTGCCGCTATGAATCTGTATAACGGTATATCGCCATCTGATACAAAGCATCAAAAAGACGACAATATAGGTTTTGACGGAAACGCCAATTACCCACGTTGGCATAGTCGGGACACGTATTTGAAAAACGCAAAAGACATATATGCCTGGGCTGCAGACAATCTTTTTGACAAGAACACCGGAAACGTGGCAGATAGCCGTACTGACAATTCGGTAGACTGGACGGCTACCATATACAATCAAGCGACATTTATTGGCGCATCTTGCCTGCTGTATAAAGCAACCGGCGACAACACCTATCTGACCAATGCTGTCACAGCTGCCACATACGCTACCAAAACGATGTCGGCTCCATACGACATACTACCTTTCAAAGATGGCGAAGAACAAGGTATTTACACTGCCATTTTCGCTCAATATATGGCGTTGTTGGTTTACGATTGCGGGCAAACACAGTTTCTGCCTTGGATACGACGTACGATAAATTATGGTTGGAATAACAGAGACAAAAGGAATCTTACAGGTAAAGACTACACTAAAGCACCAGGAAGCAATACGTCCTGCTACGATGCCTCTGGAATTCCAGCCTTAATGGTTTTATTTCCTTCTGATAAATAAAAAATAGAACAATGAAAACTAGCATATTACACAACGTAGGTATTTTTCTGTTGAGTATACTACTAATATCTCATTTTTGCGCCTGCTCCGAAGAAGAGCATTCGTTTATTGCACAAAAAGATATTACGGATACTTACATAGACAAACTGGAAAGTCTCATCAAAGACATGACTACTTTAGAAGAGAATTCAAATTTCGGCGACAAAACAGGACAATATCCGTCCTACAGTCGAAATATCCTGGTAGATGCTGTAAGTAGTGCAAACAGAGATATCTTATTGATAAAATATCAGAATCCCGCTCCTTCAGAGAATGAGAAGGGAAGGTACGTATCGGAAGCACAAAACGCGATATCCAGATTCAATGCTTCCGTACGGACCGAAGATGCAGAAACAATTCCAGCAGAGCTGTTTGTCGACGGAAAATCGAATGAATCGTACATCGATTTCGGACGTAGCAAAGACTATGTCAACTTCGGCGAAACAGGAAGTCAAGCCTTCACCATAGAATTATGGGTGAAAATCACCGAGCACGGCCCCAACGATAACAGTATATTTTTATCTACTTTCTTCTCCAACGATGATAGTAACTGGAGAAACGGATGGATGATGTATTGGCGTGTTGCCAACAATGGTATTTTCCGTGCAACGTGGGGTGGCATTCTCTCCGACAATACCCATTGGGGACTATGGGAACCTTCTCTCCAAGCACCTCAAGACAATGTATGGCAACATTTTGTTCTCGTTTACAACGATAAAGGCTTAGATGGAAATCCCATTTTAAGGGGCAAACTGTATCTTAACGGACAGATAGCTGCTACACAAGAGGATGACAATACCCGCGAAGTATACAATTCGAGTGATTATGATAATTACAATAAACCGATGACAGGTTTTTGCCGATGGGTGAACAATGAAAAGATGGAAGAAGGATTCTCCGGATATATGAAAAAGATACGTATCTGGAAAGAGGCTAAAACAGATGCTTATATTCAATCTTCCTATTCCGGACAATCCATCGTAACGGGAAAAGAAGATAATCTGGTAGCAGCCTGGGATTTCACGTCCAAACCGACAGGTGCAAGCAATGAAATACTCGACTTAACGGGTAAGCATACAGCCAAAATTATTGGTACATACAAATGGATACATACCCAGAATTAATTAAATCTTTCAAAAAAAGTAAATGATATGCAACATAATAATATTATAAACAAATGTCACTTATTTGTTTTGTTGGCTTTGCTTTGTTTCAATTGTATATGGAGTGGATGTTCTAGCAATCATGATGAATATATTACCGATACAAACATAAGCATTCTTCAACGGAATAAAGGCTACGTGGAATATTTGTTAAACAATTCGACGTTTGGAACTGCCCCGGGAACTTATCCCGAAAGCAGTAAAACGATATTGAACACTGAAATCAGCGATTTAGACACGCACATATCCGATTTGAAGAATGGAGGTGGAATTACGGCAAACGAACTTGAGGGAGTGGTTGCAAAAGTAAATCAGACGATCGACCAGTTCAAGTTCTCTCGCCTGTACAACCTCCCCATTGAGATACAAGGATATATTAAAGACCTCAATGCCAAGGCAACCGAGTACGAAACAATATTGAATGACAACTCGCAGTGGGGCAATCACAAAGGACAATACCCGATAAGCAGCAAAACGATACTACAGAAAGCGATCGACAATCTGGACAATGTGGTTGAGCAAGTACTGTCGGGCACTATCGTCAACTTCACCGAGACGGCATATCAAGAAGCACTGCAATCGGCTACAGATGCAATGAGCGCGCTCGATAAGACCAAATTAACAGAAGATCACGTTACTTGGAATCTATACGTCGACGGTAACAATGGAGGATGGATAGACTTTGGTTATAGCGATGACTACGTTAAGTTTGGAGACAACAACAACCAGGCTTTCACGATAGAACTTTGGGTAGACGTCAAAGAATATTGCAATAAATCGGGCGAAGACAATAGCACTTTCCTTTCTACAATGACATCGCACGACTATTGGAGTGGATGGAGAGCACAAGACCGCTGCAAAGGCCTAACGAGAACAATGGTAGCCCATTGGCAAGACGACGGGCCCTCCAATCCGCAAGAATGGGAACCGGGATGGCGCAAATCCGATTCGCCGTGGACACAAAACAACTGGACACACTATGCCTTTCTGTTTAGAGACAAAGGTCTTCCCGGATTCGACACGCCGACAGATATCAAATGCTACTCGATGATCAATGGCCAAAGGAATGGCGATATTATTCGTGTAGGCGAACCATGGAGAACTTACATAAACAACAACAGCATGAAGTACAAGGTTCACATGACGGGCTTCTGCGCACTAGACGATGACGGGAACCGTAAAGAATGGTTCTCTGGTTATATCAAAAAAATACGTATCTGGAAAACCAATCGGACGGAAGATCAAATAAGACAATCCTATTTGGGTGTCAACTCGGACGTCATGGCAGATAACCCGGATTTGGTTGCAGCCTGGGATTTCGAGTTCACAGGAGAAAAGCCGACAGGCAACACCTTCACAGACATTACAGGACGCCACATCGCTACTATCAACGGAGCATACCAATGGGTTGAGAATTCGACAATCAATCAATAAAGACTTAAAAAACAGACGTATGTCACTGCCATAACTAACAGATGTTACTGCGGTAAGTAACGTTAGTTGCCATGATAACTAACGTTAGTTTTGCCAACAACATTCGTTAGTTACCGCAGTAACATACGTCTGTTTTTTCTAGAAGGCAAGCCAAGTGAAGTCCATTCTACAGCGTACCTAGACATCTAATTATCGGATATAGCTTTTAAAACAAATCCTATCTTGCGATAATTAGATGTTTCCATTTTCTCCCTTATGAAACTTGCGACTCACGGGCGTGAGTCGCAAGAAACTTCATTAGGTGAATAGAACAAGAAGCAGAAGTCATTTTGCATACGAAACTTAACATATTAAAGATTCTTATATTAATAATGGACCAAAATATAGATTTTTTTGATTTACTTTGTCGTCGTCTCACGGCATTGGGAGTACGCTTTAGAGAATTAAAATACATGTTAATAATCAATAATGATATTAGCGTTTTTACATTCTCAGATGTTATATCATAGTGAAAACACAATTAAAGACTTTTTTAAAATGAACAGATTAATAATTTTTCTTTGCGGATTATTCTTTTTCTTCCAGTCGTATGGAAAGATAAAACCTTCTTATGTTGACTATGTCAACCCGTTGACGGGAACACAATCTACACACGATTTATCAGCCGGTAACCTATATCCAGCCATTGCCGTACCATGGGGAATGAATTTCTGGACTCCCCAAACAGGAAAGATGGGAGACGGATGGACCTACACTTATACCGAAAACAAGATTAGAGGTTTCAAACAGACACACCAACCCAGTCCTTGGATCAACGATTACGGACAGTTTTCCATCATGCCAATGACAGGTAAGGCTGTTTTTGACGAAGAAAAACGTGCCAGTTGGTTTTCACACCAAGCCGAAACGTCTACACCCTATTATTATAAAGTCTACTTGGGAGATTACAACACGACAGCAGAATTGGCACCGACTTCTCATGCTGCCGTTTTCCGTTTTACATTTGCCAAAGGAGATTCTGCTTTTATCGCTACCGATGCCTTTGACAAAGGTTCGTGGATAAAGATTATCCCTTCTGAAAGAAAGATCATCGGCTATACCACCAGAAACAGCGGCGGCGTACCCGAAAATTTCAAGAACTATTTTGTTCTGACTTTCGACAAGCCCTTTTGTTATACAGCTACCGTAGCTGACGGTAAAACCCAAAGTGAGGAACTCGAAGCAACCGGAGATCACGCGATGGGCATGATAGGCTTCGGCAACAATGGCGGTGCTGTCAACGTAAGAGTAGCTTCTTCTTTTATCAGTATCGAGCAGGCTGAACGCAATCTGCAAGAAGTAAACAACCGCAGCCTTGAAGACGTTTCCTCCGAAGGCGCTGCCCAATGGAACAAGATGCTGGGACGCATAGATATTGACGATGAAAACATTGATCACTTACGCACTTTCTATACTTGCCTTTATCGGTGCCTGTTGTTCCCCCGCAACCTATCTGAGGTGGACAATGAAGGCAACACCGTACACTACAGCCCCTTCAACGGACAAGTAGAAAAAGGATACATGTATACGGATGTCGGGATATGGGATACTTTCCGTGCACTCTTTCCACTGCTGAATTTGGTTTATCCTTCGGTAAATGAACAAATACAGGCCGGATTTGTGAACATATATAAAGAGAGCGGTTTTCTGCCCGAATGGATCAGTCCAGGACACCGCGGATGTATGGTAGGAAACAATTCGGCTTCTGTTGTTGCCGATGCTTACCTGAAAGGACTCCGTGGTTATGACATCGAAACCCTATGGAAAGCGGTGCTTCATGGAGCAAATAACGTTCATCCCACAGTCAGTTCTACCGGAAGACTCGGCTACGACCTATACAACAAACTGGGATATGTTCCTTACGACAAAGGCATCAACGAAAGTGCCGCCCGCACTTTGGAATATGCTTTTGACGATTGGAGCATTTATCAACTGGGCAAGGCATTGGGAAAGCCCAAAAAGCAAATCGAAGTATACAAAAAGCATGCGATGAACTATCGGAACCTCTTCGACAAGAACATCAGTCTGATGAGAGGTCGCAAAGCAGACGGTTCGTTTGTCACTCCGTTCAATCCATTGAAGTGGGGCGATGCCTTTACAGAAGGCAACAGCTGGCATTACACGTGGTCCGTTTTTCATGATCCACAAGGACTGATCAACCTAATGGGTGGCAAAGACAAATTCAACCACATGATGGATTCGGTTTTCGTACAAGCTCCATCGTTCGATGACAGTTACTACGGGGGTGTCATTCACGAGATAAGAGAAATGCAACTCATCAACTTCGGACAATATGCACATGGCAATCAGCCTATTCAGCACATGCTCTACCTATACGATTATTCAGGGCAGCCTTGGAAAACTCAATATTGGACTAGCGAGGTAATGAACAGGCTTTATAAAGCTACTCCCGATGGTTATTGCGGAGACGAAGACAACGGACAAACATCTGCCTGGTATGTTTTCTCGGGCATGGGATTCTACCCCGTTTGCCCGGGCAGCAATGAATATGCTATGGGAGCACCATTCTTCAAGCACATCAAACTACATTTGGAAAATGGAAAGACGATTGAAATCGATACAGAAGGTTTGAATGAGAACAATAGATATATCTCATCTATGACTGTGAACGGACAGCTTTATACAAAGAATTATTTAAACCACTCGGATTTGACAAACGGAGCCGATATACGTATATTGATGAACAATACTCCCAACTATTCGCGAGGTATAACGATAAGCGATGCTCCTTATTCTTTCAGCAACGAACTTAAAAAACAAATAAAAAAGTAAATCATGAAGAAAAAAAGAATCTATGTTAGCGCAATGGTCGCTTCGGGCATATTACTATGTACCGGACAGGCTTTTGCTACAACATCAACACTTACACTTCCTCATGCTGTCTGTCAATCGGACGCCGTCCAGAAAAGTAACCGTCCGGACGCTGACAAACGGCTTTTCAAATCTAAAGCAATAGAAAAAGAGATCGTACTGATTCAGAAGCTACTAAAGAACACCAAACTATCGTGGATGTTTGCCAATTGTTTTCCAAACACGCTTGATACGACCGTACATTTCAATATGGATGAAAAAGGCAAACCCGATACATTCGTCTATACCGGCGATATTCATGCCATGTGGCTTCGTGACTCGGGCGCCCAGGTCTATCCCTATATAGCATACGCAAAAAACGATAAGCAACTGAAACAACTACTAGCCGGTGTAATCAACCGCCAATGGAAATGTATCAATATCGATCCATACGCCAATGCTTTCAATATGGGCCCCACCGGAAGCGACTGGGACAAAGACGAAACGGATATGAAACCGGAACTTCATGAACGCAAATGGGAAATAGACTCGCTTTGCTATCCGCTGCGTCTGGCATATCAATATTGGAAAGAGACCGGAGATACCTCTGTCTTCGACGAGGCATGGATCAAAGCCATCAACACCATACTGAAAACGTTCAAAGAACAACAGAGAAAAGAAGATAAAGGCCCGTATCACTTTGCCAGAGTCACAGATAGAGCACTCGATACGGTGACCAACGGAGGCTGGGGAAATCCCGTCAAACCGGTGGGACTGATCTGCTCTACATTCCGCCCCTCTGACGATGCTACAACTTTTCAATTTCTTGTACCATCCAATTTCTTTGCTGTATCTTCGTTGCGGAAAGCTGCCGAGATATTAACTGCCGTAAACAACCGCGGAGACATTGCCGAACAATGTACGTCGCTTGCCAACGAAGTAGAAACTGCACTACACAAATACGCCATCTACAATCATCCGAAATATGGAAAGATCTACGCATTCGAAGTAGACGGATTTGGCAATCAACTACTAATGGATGATTCAAATGCACCGAGCCTTCTATCTATGGCGTATCTAGGTACGGTAGACAGCAATGACCCAATCTATCAGAATACTCGCCGCTTCGTTTGGAGCGAAGATAATCCATACTTCTTCAAAGGGAAAGTAGCAGAAGGTATTGGAGGTCCGCATGTAGGCTACGACATGATATGGCCCATGAGCATTATGATGAGAGCCTTCACCAGCAAAGATGACGCAGAAATAAAGTGGTGCATCGAAACATTAATGAAGACTGATGCCAACACTGGATTTATGCACGAATCTTTCGACAAGAACAATGCTTCGAACTATACCCGAAGCTGGTTTGCCTGGGCAAATACGCTATTTGGCGAACTGATTATTAAACTGGTTAACGACGGCAAAGTCGATTTACTTAATTCCATTCAATAATGAGAGTAACGGACTTGTACTGTTGGGGTAAAAGATTTTTTTACCCCTTTGCATTTCTTTTTTTAATCAATACAGGAGTATCCGCACAAAAAAAACTACCCTACCGAGACGCTTCTCTTTCTATCGAAACTCGTACCCAGGACTTACTGAAACGAATGACGTTGGAAGAGAAAGTAGGGCAACTGCTTTGCCCGCTGGGATGGCAAATGGTAGAGCGCAAAGGAAACACCGTTTCTTGTTCCGAAGAATTCAAGAAGCTGACAGCTACACGCCCTGTCGGTATGCTTTGGGCAGTATTCCGTGCCGATCCATGGACTAAACGGACATTGAGCAACGGGCTCGATCCCGAACTTGCAGCCAAAGCTGGGAATGCCCTCCAGAAATACGTGATCGAAAATACACGTTTGGGTATTCCATTGTTTATCGCCGAAGAAGCCCCTCATGGGCACATGGCGATTGGCGCTACTGTCTTTCCTACCGGTATAGGTATGGCTTCGACATGGTCTACCGAATTAATGAGAAAGACAGGCGAGGTTATCGCAAAAGAAGTGAGGTTGGGTGGCGGACAAATAGCATACGGTCCCGTACTCGATTTGTCGCGCGAACCACGTTGGTCGAGAGTAGAAGAAAGCATGGGAGAAGATCCCGTATTGAGTGGAACGCTGGCAAAGTATTTCATAATGGGTACGGGAGGCGGAAATCTAGCTTCGCCTACCAGTTCATTAGTTACTTTAAAGCATTTTCTGGCTTATGGCATTCCACAAGGCGGTCAGAATGGTAATCCTTCGGTAGTAGGAAAACGAGATTTGTTGCAGAACTTTCTGCCTCCTTTCGAGACCGCTATCAATGCCGGTGCGTTATCGGTAATGACTTCTTACAATTCGGTAGATGGCGTGCCATGTACCAGCAACAAATATTTACTGAAAGAGTTGCTGCGCAACCAACTGCATTTCCGCGGTTTCAGTGTTTCTGATTTATACAGTATCGAAGGTATCAATCAAAGCCACTTCGTAGCTCCAACCATAAAAGATGCCGCAGTGATGTCCATCAAAGCCGGACTAGACGCAGATCTTGGAGGAGCAGCCTTTGCACATCTTGCCGAAACGGTGAAAAACAAAGAGGTAGACGAAGCCCTGATTGATACTGCTGTTTGCCGTATTCTGAGGCTGAAGTTCGAGATGGGGCTTTTTGAACACCCTTATGTCGACGTGAAGACAGCCAAACGCGAAATCGGCTCTGCTGCCAACATCAATCTGACACGCGAAGTTGCCCAAGCTTCGGTCACGTTGCTTAAAAATAAAAAAGGCATATTGCCATTAAGCAAATCTATCGGACGTGTTGCCGTTATCGGCCCCAATGCCGATGCTCCGTACAACATGCTGGGAGATTATACGGCCCCACAAGCCGATGGACGTGTACGGACAGTACTCAACGGAATTGTAGATAAAATAGGAACCGACCATGTAGAATATGTCAAAGGCTGTGCCATTCGCGACACGACAAACTGCGACATCGAAGCTGCCGTCGCAGCTGCTCGCCGCGCAGATGTGGCAGTAGTGGTAGTAGGTGGTTCGAGTGCCAGAGATTTCAAAACCGATTACAAAGAGACAGGCGCCGCCGTTGTATCCGACAAATCGGTAAGCGACATGGAATGTGGCGAAGGTTACGACCGTGCTACCCTATCGCTACTTGGCAAACAAATGGACTTATTGAAAGCCGTTCAGGCAACCGGAAAGCCCATGATCGTTGTCTATATTGAAGGTCGTCCTCTCGAAATGAACTGGGCTAACGACAATGCCGATGCCCTATTATTGGCTTGGTATCCGGGGCAAGAAGGAGGAAACGCTATTGCTGATGTTCTGTTTGGCGACTTCAATCCGGCAGGAAGACTCCCCATATCCATACCTCGCTCTACAGGCCAATTGCCGGTGAACTATAATAAGCCTCAACCGGAAGGTCACAATTATGTTGAGATGCCTGTTACTCCACTCTATCCTTTCGGCTACGGTTTAAGTTATACTTCATTTGAGTATAATAGCCTGACCGTTTCGGCAAAGGGGAATAACAACTTTGTCGTATCATTCAACGTACGTAATACCGGAGATCGGGATGGAGAAGAAGTCATACAACTGTATCTACACCGTAAATATTCTTCGGTAGTGCAGCCAAACAGACAGTTGAAGCACTTTGCCCGTGTCTTTATCAAAAAGGGGGAAGCCAAAAGCGTCGACTTTCAACTGACACCCGAAGATCTTTGGCTGATAAACGAAGATTATCAAAAGGTTGTTGAACCAGGCGATTGTGAAATACTGATAGGCAGTTCTTCTAGTGATATTCGCTTGCACAGTGATTTTAGAATAAACTAATCAAAATAATAACACAATATTACTGCAATGAATTTAAATAAACTTCTCTGTCTGTCGCTGGCACTATCTTTCGGATTGGTAGCATCTGCTGCTCAACCAAAGAAAGACAAAGTGCAACCGACCGGCAAATTCACCCAATTCGTTGATCCGACTATCGGAACAGGCGGACACGGCCATGTTTTCTTAGGTGCAAACGTTCCTTTCGGATTTGTCCAACTGGGCCCGTCGCAAGTTGTAAAAGGCTGGGACTGGTGCTCTGGATATCACGATAGCGACAACAACCTCTTAGGATTCAGTCATACCCACCTCAGCGGAACCGGTATCGGTGACTTGGGCGATATACTCGTATTCCCAACTATCAACAACGAAAGCAGTTCAAAATTCTCACATTCTACGGAAATAACCAAACCCGGCTATTATGCTGTCAAGCTAGAGAATTCGGGTATCAAGGCAGAACTCACAGCTACGGCAAGAGTAGGATTCCACCGCTATACCTACCCCACCAAAGATGCTAAACTTATGTTCAATTTGAACTATGGTATCGGATGGGATCACTATGTAGCAGGCAAAATCACACAAGAGAAAGACAACGTCATTTCGGGTTATCGCGTTTCTACGGGATGGGCCAAACATCAAGTAGTCTATTTTACTGCCGTATTCTCTGCTCCAATCAAGCAGATAGAATCCAAAGGAGATACACTCAACACTTTATCATTCGAGCTCCCAGCCAACCGTGAATTGCTTGTTAAAGTTGCTCTATCACCGGTAAGTGTGGAGAATGCCAAGCAGAACATGCAGGCTGAACTCTACGGCTGGAATTTCGGAGCAACCGTTGCAGCTGCCGACAAAGCATGGAATGAGCAACTGAGTAGAGTGGTTTTCAACACGAAGAATGCAACTGATAAAAAGATATTCTATACTGCACTTTACCACACCATGATTGCTCCCTCTTTGTTTTGTGATATCAACGGCGATTACTACGGTGCCGATGGAAAAATTCACAGAAAAGGAGGATTCAAAAATTACACGACGTTCTCTCTTTGGGATACTTATCGCGCAGCCCAACCGCTGATGACACTGGTTCATCGTGACATGCTACCTGATATAGCACAAACATTTCTACACATCTTTGCTCAGCAAGGCAAGCTGCCCGTATGGCATCTGGTAGGCAACGAAACAGATTGTATGGTAGGCAATCCCGGTATCTGCGTACTTGCCGATCTATTTCTAAAAGGAGTACAGATGGATAAGAACCAGGCTTTCGAAGCAATGAAAAAGAGTGCCATGCTCGACGAAAGAGGTATGAAAGAACTGAAAGAATACGGTTACTTGCCCTATAATGTAACGGCAGACAGTGCCGAAACCGTTGCCCGTGGCTTGGAATATGCCATTGCCGACTGGTGCGTAGCACAAAGTGCAAAAGAGCTGAACAAACAAGATGACTATCAATACTTTCTGAAACGCAGCAAGGGATATACGAAGTACTTCGATAAAAAAACAGGATTTGTTCGCGGAGTAGACAACAACGGCAAATTTCGCGAACCGTTCAATCCATTTCATTCAGCCCACCGCGCCGACGATTATACTGAAGGAAACGCATGGCAATATACATGGTTGGTACCACAAGACGTTCATGGATTGATTCGTGAATTCGGAGGTGAAAAGCCATTCCTTACAAAACTCGATTCACTATTTATCGTCAATGGTAATATGGGTAAAGAAGCCTCTCCCGATATCTCCGGACTGATAGGACAATATGCACACGGCAACGAACCCAGCCATCACATCTTATACTTATATGCATACGCCGGGACACCCTGGAAAAGTGCTCCTCTTATCAGACAGACGCTGACTACACTTTATTCTGCAAATAAAGACGGACTATCCGGTAACGAAGATGTAGGTCAAATGTCTGGATGGTATGTGCTTTCGGCAATGGGAATCTATCAAGTAGAACCGGCAGGAGGAAAATATATTTTTGGTTCGCCATTGATGGATGAAGCGACTATAAAAATAGATAAGAATAAAACTTTCCGCATCATTGCGCATAACAATAGCCGCAAGAATATGTATATCCAAAGTGTGAAGCTCAATGGAAAGCCTTATACTAAGAGCTATATTTATTACAAAGAGATTGTTAAAGGCGGAACATTGGAATTCACCATGGGTGATAAACCATCCTCATTTGGCACAGCACCCAACGACCGTCCTTAAACTATTTATTGTTCGCAAACAAAAGGGAGTAAAAAGCCCCTTTATATATATAAATCACCCTCGTTACAAATATTGTAGCGAGGGTGATTTTCTAAAAAGAAGTTTTACGATACATTTTATGTTTGCCCCTTAAGAGCGCTAACGGTCAATTGGACTGAAGATATTTGCTCGTTATTTCTTTTATAGGTTGCTGGGGAGCCATAACACTATGCACCTTTTCCGTTATCTCATCTTTAGGAAGAGATACATCCGCTTTGCAACGAATATCTCGCGAAGACGCCCCTATCAAAAGTTCATACTTACCGCCTGTAGCCACCCATGCACTCTGTTGTTCGTCAAATGAGGCCAAGTCAGAAGTTTTAAAACTCATTGTCAGCAGTTGTGTCTCGCCAGGCTGCAACAATTTGGTTTTAGCAAAAGCTTTCAACTCTTTCTCGGGTTTGTCCAACGATGATTTGGGCGCAGATATATACAGCTCGGCAACCTCTTTGCCCGAAGCATTACCTATATTCTTGATTGCCATTGTTACAACATATTCGTCCCTTATTTTCTTCACAGTCGGTATGCCATATTCAAAGTTAGTATACGATAAACCATAACCGAAAGGATATGATACCTCCCGCTTGAAAGTATCAAAATAACGATACCCTACATATATTCCTTCTTCATAATTAGTATAATCCACATTACGAATATGAGTCGTTGTAGCATGATTGCCCATCATAGAGGAGAACAATGCCTCGGGATTAAGTTGATAATCGTAAGGGAAATTTGCCGATGAAGCCGCGTCGAAATACGAGACAGGGAACGTGACCGCTAACTTTCCGGAAGGATTTATCTTACCGCCTAATATATCAGCTACCGTATTGCCTCCCTCTTGTCCTGCCTGCCAAGCCAACAAAATAGCATCCGGAAGATTCTTCCACATTGATGTTTCAATAACGCCCCCTATATTGAGAATAACGACCACTTTCTTATTCTCTTTGTGAAAAGCATTGCAAACATTGGCCATCAAAGCCATTTCTTCTGTGGACAGTTTGAAATCATGATCGACATGCCGATCTACGAACTCTCCTGAGCTACGCCCAATAGTTATAATGGCCATATCATTCTGCTTTGCCATCAAGTCAAGTACTCCTGCCGAAACAGCCATTTCATCAAAACGCTTTTTATTGAAAAAAGCCATAAAGGGATTTTTGCTCTTCTTGTCCTCGGCCAGTTGTTTCTCTTGTTCGTCTTTCAAATATTTTTGATATAATTCCGTCAAAGTCATATCAAGTTGATAGCCGGCATTATGCAATCCGTCAGCCAATGAAACAGTATAGGCTCTATTCACATTGCCACTACCTGTTCCTCCGGCAATCCAATCATAAGAAGTATTGCCGAATGCAGCAATACGTTTTTGCGATGAAAGTAACGGAAGTGTCGAATCATCATTTTTAAGCAATACCATTCCTTCCGAAGCAGATTGTCTGGTAACCTCAGCATGCGCTTTTAGATCTGGTTTATCGGAGAAAACATCATGTTTGAAACGAGGCGAAGAAACGACAAGCTGCAACAACCGTTTGACACAGATATCTACATCCGTTTCTTTCAGAGAACCGTCTTTCAGTGCAGCCATTATTTGATCATATTGTTGCTGTTTGCCCGGCATTAACAGATCATTCCCCGCATATATCTGCGCTTTAGCGTCTTTTCCACCAAACCAATCGGTCATTACCAACCCCTTATAATTCCATTCATCCCGAAGGATAGTAGTCAATAAATCACGATTTTCTGAAGTATAAGTACCATTAATGTAATTATAAGAAGACATAACCGTCCAGGGATGGCTCTCCTTGACTGCTATCTCGAAGCCCTTCAGATAAATTTCACGCAAGGCCCGTTGACTTATTTGTGCATCGTTCGCCATACGGTTCGTTTCCTGGTTATTACCGGCAAAGTGTTTGATAGAAGTACCAACCCCGTTGCTTTGAATGCCTCTAACATAAGCTGCCGCTATCTTGCCGGCAACAAGAGGGTCTTCCGAATAATATTCAAAATTACGACCACAAAGAGGATTGCGTTGAATATTCAGCGCTGGAGCCAAGAGAACATCTACTCCATATTCGTGTACTTCGTTGCCCATTGCCTGCCCCACACTTTCTACAAGCGCAGTATTCCATGTCGACGCCAGAAGGGTGGCAACAGGAAAGGCCGTACAATAATAAGTATTCGAATTGTTCTTTCGAGTCGGATCAATACGCAATCCGGCCGGTCCATCGGCCAAAACGATTGCGGGAATACCAAGCCGAGGTATGGGTCGGGTAGTTCCGGCCGCCCCTGGAACTAAGCTCTGAGTTGAACCGACAACAGGAGCATTGCCCGACGTACCGGCCATGCCTGTACCTATAAGGAAAGAGACTTTTTCCTCCAGCGTCATGGCTTTTACCACTTTATCGATCGAAGATTTACCTAGTTGCGGAACTTTATAGACCTGCGAAAAAGAGGGCATTATACTTGCTGCAGATAAGCAGGTTGTCACTAAAATACTTTTTATTTTCATGTGTCTTATTGGTGTTAGAATTTGAATGCAAGTTTACGACAAATTTCATATACAAGCTTTCGTATTTGAACATTTGATTTGCTCATTTGTTCAAAAAATAAGTAGACAGTTTGAATACAATGACCCAACGAGGCTCATGGAATAAAGAAATTCAGGTGAATTTGAACGCCATTTAAAAATAATAATGTACTTTTGTTTCATTCTACAAAATAATCAAACCTTATGAACAGAAAATTAGAAATACTTCATGTTGTCAATATCTTATCCTTTTTATTACTAGTCGCTTATATTTATATTTGGCAATATCAAATATTGATTTCCATTATGCTTGGGCTAGAAATATGTGTCTTTGTGATAGGGCTATTTTCGACCTTTAAGCTACGCAACCACGGTGAAGATACGGATCGGAAACGACTCTTTCGTAAAAGTTGGTGGCTCACTCTCTTCAGTTTGTTTTTCATCGGAATCTATTTTTTTATAACCTATCGTTAATGTCCAACATACTATGATTAAAAAGTCACTAATCATCATTTTCCTCGTATCAGCAATTACCGTTCGAGCTCAGATTATACGTACTCACGTAAATGAATTCCGACTATTCGGACCAACTGCCGTATCGATGCCTTTTGCTACGAATTCTGTGAATGCAAAAGGCGATTCTTTGAATCTATCCAGCTTATCTAACGATGATTTTCCTACCCAACTAACAGCCAAAGGCAACGTTTGGAAAGGAGAAGTCGTACCATCTCTAGCAAAGAGCCAATCGATGAGTTTGCTTTCATTTTACATCAATTCCGATAAGTATATCAACGGCAAACTGATAATAAAAGGTTCTAAAACATACAAACTATTTGTCGATGGTAAAGAGACAGCAAGTCCCCTACTAAAGCTAACGCCGTATAGACATGAGATTGTGCTCAAATATTTTCAAGAAGCTTCGGCTCACGATTCACTTTCTGTTACGATTGAAAGCAAGAATCCTGTTTCAGTGACTACCAATCTCCGTCACTTTTATACGACAGCAGACTGTCTGGACGGACTAAGAGTAACAGCCTCCGCCATATCGCCCAGTGGGAAATATATTATCGCCTATTACAAAGATACGGAGAGAGGCGGCAATTCCAGATATTATGCGCAAGTAAAAGACTTATCTACCAACCATACCATTGTAGAGAAAAGCTTTGATTCCGACTTGAAGTGGATGCCCCAATCGGATGCTTATCTATTTGAATCGACAGAGTCAGACAACCGTTGTCTATATAAGGTTGATGCAGCAACAGGGCACAGCATCCTATTCGCTTCTCACCTTCCCAAAGGCAGTATTACTGTAAGCCCCGACGAATCTTATTTAATTATTACCGGAAGTGACGAAGGAACGAAAGAGCGTCCCGAAATATTTGAAGTTTTGGAACCGGAAGACCGCCTACCGGGATGGAGAGATCGACTTTTCTTATCAAAATACGATTTAAAGACAGGAGTATTGCAACGCCTCACGTACGGCAGTTACTCTTGCTATCTCAACGATATATCGAAAGACGGTAAATATTTACTTTTCTCGGTGAATCATTCCCGACTCACCAAACGCCCTACAACTGTTACTTCGATCTATCGAATGGACATGTCTACACTAAAAGTGGACACTATCATGAAAGATGAAAGTTTCATAAATAGTTGTTTATTCTCTCCCGATGGCAAAAAGTTACTAATATCTGCTTCGCCCGAAGCATTCAATGGAGTAGGACTAAATATTGCCAGCGACCAAATAGCAAGCATGGAAGATGGCCAGCTCTTTTTATATGATTTGTCTATAAAGAAGGCCACACCCATGACAAAAGACTTCAACCCATCGATATCCAATCCGACGTGGTCTGAACATGACGCCCAAATATACTTTACGGCAGATGATAAAGACTGCGAACATCTGTTCACACTCAACCCATATAATGGCAAAATACATTCATTGGGAGCAGCAGAAGATGTTGTAACCAATTACAGCATTGCATCGCATGCCCCAATAATGACTTACATAGGGCAAAGCGCATCCAATTCTTTTCGACTTTATTCTTATAGTCTCAAAGCCAAAAAGTCGGTTATGATTGAAGACTGTTCAAAAGCCATACTGAAAGATGTGATATTGGGCGAATGCCACGATTGGAACTTTGTATCTTCGCGTGGCGATACCATCTACGGACGCTATTATCTGCCACCGTTTTTTGATTCATCAAAGAAGTATCCGGTTATTGTAAATTACTATGGAGGTTGCTCCCCTACCCAACGGATACTCGAATCTCGCTATCCTGCCCATGCTTATGCCGCACAAGGCTATATCGTCTATGTGGTTCAACCCAGTGGAGCAACAGGATTTGGTCAGAGATTCTCTGCCCGCCATGTAAACACCTGGGGAGATGGTCCTGCTCAAGATATCATAGAGGGAACAAAAAAGTTCTGTGAGGAGCATCCGTTCGCCAATGCTAAAAAGATAGGCTGTATAGGTGCTTCCTATGGAGGATTCATGACAGACTATCTGCAGACCATCACAGATATCTTTGCAGCCGCTGTCAGTCATGCAGGTATCAGCAATATTGCCAGTTATTGGGGCGAAGGCTATTGGGGATATTCGTACAGTGAAGTAGCCAGTGCTGGGAAATACCCTTGGAATGCTCCGGAGATGTACACCCGGCAAAGTCCTTTATTCAATGCCGACAAAATTCATACTCCTATTCTTTTCACCCAAGGAACGAATGATACAAACGTTCCGATTGGAGAAAGTATCCAAATGTTTACGGCCTTAAAATTATTGGGGCGTGAAACAGCTTTTGTAGAAGTCAGCGGCGAGAATCACCAAATACTCGATTACAGCAAACGTTTCTTATGGCAAGATACCATCTTTGCATGGTTTGCCAAATGGCTGAAAGACGATGCTTCGTGGTGGGAAACCCTTTACCCTAAAAAAGACTTATAACAGCAATCTTTATTTTTTCAATTCCGGATAGCTCACTCGGATATGGTAAATGCTGCGTAACTTTTCTTTAAACACGTTCTTGATCAGATTGATATCACGAAAGGTTATAGGACACTTTTCAAAAGCCTTATCGGCAACTTGCGTATCGATAATGCGATCGACCAGCTCGTTGATACTTTCATCGGTGTGCTTGGGCAAACTATGAGAAGCAGCTTCTACAGAATCGGCCATCATCAGAATGGCTGTTTCTTTAGTAAATGGATTCGGTCCCGGATAAGTAAACATCTTCTCATCGGGCTCTTGATCAGGATGTTCATTTTTCCACGAAATATAAAAATATTTGGTTTTACCGCATCCGTGATGAGTTCGGATAAAATCTTTTATTGCAGTCGGCAATCTTGACTTTTCCGCAAGTTTCAAACCGTTTGTCACATGACTTATTACTATTTGTGAACTCTGTTCGTAAGACAGCTCTTTATGTGGATTCGTATTCTCAGTCTGGTTTTCAGTAAAAAATTCAGGATTCTCTATTTTACCGATGTCATGATACAAAGCACCTGTACGCACCAATTGGCTGTTGGCCCTTATTGCATTGGCAGCTTCAGAGGCCAGATTTGCTACTTGTATAGAATGTTGAAAAGTACCGGGAGCCAACTCCGACATCCGACGCAGCAAGTGATTATTGGTATTCGACAGCTCCACAAGTGTAACATTCGAAGTAAACCCAAACGCTTTCTCCAGCAAATAAAGGATAGGATAGGCAAACATCAGAAAAATACCGTTAATGAGAAAGTACTTGTACATGCTAAGATTAAGTTTTGAAACATCAGTTACATTTGTCAGTTCAATAGCAAAATACGTAACCGCATAAGTCAACGAAACAAAAAGGGCCACTTTGATCAACTGCGATCGTTCAGTCAGTTCGCTAAGCGAATACATGGAGATAAGTCCGGCCGTAAGTTGTAACAACACAAACTCATAAGGATAATGCAACGTGATGGAACAAATGAGAACCGTAATAAGCAAGCTAAGAAATGCCGTGCGGGAATCTAGGAAAGTGCGTAGTATTATTGGAATCATCGCATAAGGGATGATATAAACATTGAACAAATTATGTTCAACCATCAGTGCTGTCAAGATACTATAAAAGATAATACACGACAACATCAATGCCATGGAGTTCTTATGACGATAAAAGTTTCTACGGAACAACCTTAAATAGAGCATAAAGCAAATCATCAACAACGTGACAAACAAGATCTGACCCAAAAGAATGTAATCCCTTTGCGAAATAGTCTCATCGCGTTTAACTGACTCTTTCTTTAGCGACTGCAGAATATTATAAGTCTGCGACCCTACAATCTCTCCCCTATCGACTATTTTCTGACCGCTTTGTACAAACCCCGTGGCCCACGAATAATTATCGAGCATATCTTTCAAAGCCTGTTTGGTACGCGACTTGTCGAATGTAATATTCGGAGTAATATAAGTGCTCAAATTATATTGCTGTAGCACATTGCGATCGATATGAGATGCACCACCCAGTAACAGTTGATACGCTTTTTTTACAGTGAGCAGACTACCTGTCTGCCGTTCATTTGCCATTTTATAATCAGTGACATAGACGGATTGTGTCCTCCTCATTTGCAGCCAGTTCATATCTTCATTCGAGACAATACCGGCAGCGTATATCGAAAGGAGCCTCTGCCTAAGATAGATCTTATATTTAAGAGGAGCTCCTACTAGCTGAGCAGACTCAAATATGTTTTTCATCACATTGTCCACTTCGGCTTTCTGAAACGTAAAATAGGGTTGAAAATGATTGCGTAAGCTATCTTGTTCTTTTTTCACCACCGTTTCGTCTTTATATATCGGGAAGTTAAAAGTCGCTATAAGCTGCCCGTACTTCCAGGGTTTATTCAAGTCGAATTGGTAATTAAATTCACCGCCTCTTGGCAGAAAATAAACAATAACTGCAATTGATCCTATAGTAATAAGGATGGTATAAAACAAATCCTTAAAAAAATTCTTATGTTTTCTTACTGTTTTGAACATGGGCACTAAATTTTTTGGAAAAGTACAAAAAAAACTCATAGTATGGAAAAAAAGACGTAATTTTGCGACAAATTATCTAATAATTAATATGTCAGAAAGAAAAATAAGAGTTCGTTTTGCTCCAAGTCCTACGGGAGCGCTACATATTGGAGGAGTTCGTACAGCGTTATATAATTATCTTTTTGCAAAACAGCATGGAGGCGATTTGGTGTTCCGCATAGAGGATACCGATTCGCATCGCTTCGTCCCCGGAGCAGAAGAATATATCATAGAATCATTCAAATGGCTAGGTATTCACTTCGATGAAGGAGTGAGCTTCGGAGGCAATTATGGCCCTTATCGCCAAAGCGAACGCCGTGACATTTATAAAAAATATGTAAAACAACTTCTAGATAAAGGCCAAGCATATATAGCTTTCGATACTCCAGACGAACTGGATACTAAACGCAAAGAAGTAGCCAACTTTCAATACGACGCATCAACCCGAATGAGTATGCGCAATTCGTTAACACTTTCGAAAGAAGAAGTCGATACAATGATTACCGATGGCAAACAATATGTAGTGCGCTTTCTTATCGAACCTAATCAAGAAATTTGTGTGAACGATTTAATTCGGGGCGACGTTAAAATAAACTCATCCATCTTAGACGATAAAGTACTTTATAAATCGGCCGATGAACTCCCAACCTACCATTTGGCCAATATTGTCGATGATCATCTGATGGAAATATCGCACGTCATCCGCGGCGAAGAATGGTTACCATCCGCCCCATTGCACGTACTACTTTACAAAGCTTTTGGATGGGAAAGTACTATGCCCGAATTTGCTCATTTACCCCTATTGCTCAAACCCGAAGGAAACGGAAAGTTGAGCAAGCGCGACGGAGACCGTTTGGGTTTCCCTGTATTCCCACTGGAATGGCACGATCCGAAAACGGGGGAAATATCGAAAGGCTATCGCGAAGAAGGCTATCTGCCTGAAGCATTGCTTAACTTCCTGGCACTCTTAGGATGGAATCCCGGTGACGACAGAGAAATATTATCAATGGATGAGCTGGTTCATTTGTTCAACCTAAGCCATTGCAACCGTTCAGGAGCAAAATACGACTATCATAAATGCATCTGGTTCAATCATCAATATATTCAGAAAGTATCCGACGAAGAAGTAACCGATCTCTTCATGCCGTTACTGAAAGAAAAAGGAATTAATGTGCCTTATAACAAGGCAAAAGACATTGTGGGCATGATGAAAGAACGTGTCAACTTTGTGAAAGACTTATGGGATGTCTGCGCTTTCTTTTTTGTAGCCCCAGAATCTTACGACGAAAAGACCGTACGCAAACGTTGGAAAGAATATTCGGCCGAACAAATGAAGGAATTATCCGAAGTAATTGCTTCGCTAGATGACTTCAGTATAGAGAACCAGGAAAAGACAGTGATGGAGTGGATTGCAGCAAAAGGCTACAATACAGGCGATGTAATGAATGCATTCCGCCTTACTTTGGTTGGAGAAGGGAAAGGCCCCCACATGTTTAATATTACGTCTATACTAGGAAAAGAAGAAACATTGATGCGCATGAAGCGCGCCATTGATGTACTAAAATAAGAAAAACATGATCTATAATCTGTTATATGATTTGGCGATAGCCATTTACGATGTTTTGGTGCATTTAGATGCTCCTTTCAGCCGTAAGCCGCGCAAAATGATGAAAGGCCATTGGGTTGTTTATCAACTTCTACGTCAAAAGATAGAAAAAGATTCTCAATACATCTGGTTTCATGCTGCGTCGCTCGGTGAATTCGAGCAAGGACGCCCCCTCATTGAAAGAATTCGTGCCCAATATCCCGAATATAAAATATTACTCACATTCTTTTCACCTTCCGGCTATGAAGTCCGTAAAAACTACCGCGGTGCCGACGTTGTATGTTATTTACCCTTCGACAAGCCCCGCAATGTGAAGAAATTCATCGATCTTGCCAACCCATGCATGGCATTTTTCATTAAATATGAATTCTGGAAAAACTATATCGACGAATTGCATCGCCGCCACATACCCGTATATAGTGTTTCATCCATATTCCGCCGTTCTCAAGTATTTTTTAAATGGTACGGCGTACCTTATCGGAAGGTGTTAATCGATTTTAATCATCTGTTCGTACAAAACGAGACATCCCGCCGTTACCTCTCCAAGATAGGAATTAATAACGCAACAGTAGTGGGTGACACACGATTCGACCGCGTACTCCAAATTAGAGACGAAGCAAAGGATTTGCAATTGATAGATAAATTCAAAGGCAACTCGCTGGTATTCGTTGCGGGCAGTTCGTGGGAACCGGACGAAGAATTATTTATCGAATATTTCAACAATCATCCCGAAATGAAGATGATTATTGCACCTCACGTTATTGACGAAAATCACTTGGTCTACATCCGCAGCAAACTGAGACGTCCTTACGTGCAATATACTCGTGCCGACGAACAGAATGTTCTGAAAGCAGATTGTCTCATTATCGACTGTTTCGGTCTCTTGTCTTCTATCTATCGTTATGGCGAGATAGCCTATATCGGTGGAGGATTTCATGCGGGCATACACAACACACTGGAAGCAGCCGTTTATGGTATTCCGGTTATCTTTGGTCCACGCTACGAGAAATTCATGGAAGCGGTAGAGCTGATCGAACACCAGGGAGCTTTCACCATTCAAAACTACGAAGAACTCAATACGCTACTCGATACAATGCTTACCGACAAAGAAAAAATGCAAGAGTGGGGAGACAATGCACGCAATTACGTGACGAGCAATGCCGGAGCTACCGAAAAGATATTGAGTATGGTAGAATTTAAAGAGACTTTTAAAAACGAATAGAAATGTACCAGTGGGCAGAACAAATGGATTGCGCCGTAACCGTATGCGATAAAGACGGCATCATTCTTTATATGAATGAAAAATCTCGTAAGACTTTTGAAAAGCATGGGAATCTTATCGGAAAAAATCTGATGGACTGTCACAACCTATCTTCTATCGCCAAGATCAAAGAGCTACTTGCTACAGGCGGTAACAATACCTACACGATAGAAAAGAACGGCGTAAAAAAGATAATCTACCAAACAGCTTGGAAGGAAAACGACATCGTAAGCGGACTGGTAGAGATATCAATTGTCTTGCCCGAAGAAGTTCCCAACCACATTCGCAAATAAGTATTTGGCGCAAGTTCATTTATTAGTGTGTGCCAACCGCTATAAGCATCTAAAATAAAAAGAGATACCAAAGATCTTTTTAAAGAAATTGCCCTCATTGCAAGATTTGCAGTGAGGGCAAAAAATGACTCACCGGCAAAAGCCGGGGGAGGGCTAAACATAAGTATTATTAATAGCACATCACATAAATAGGGTCTACTGAATTTCAGCGAACCCTAAATAAAGACTTTCGAGAGCCTGCGGCATGAACAAAATCGTCGTATGTCAGTTTTTCCGGTGACGTCCTTAAGTTTTTTTGAAAACGTATGGACGTCAACAAATTTAGGTCCATACGTGGTTTTGGGTGGTAAGAGTCCATTGCTGCCATTCCAAGACCATGAAATCATCTGCATTTCAACCTTTGCCACCTCCGTATGACACCATACGCCGCTATGCCACAGCATGTTAATAACACACCGTATACAACGCCAGCGAAAAAAGGTCCAAAAATCGGCCCTAGAGTATACTGTAGAGTCCCTATTTTCAGCGGACCTCTGCTTAGAAAGATTCTAAACAATGGTCTACAGATAGCTGAATGGCCGTTTTACAAATAAGCATGTGTATCTCATTCATCGAGTACCCCATGCCAATTGGTCTCTTAGTTTTTACCGACGAGCCCCAGCGTATATCCTCCTTCGCGCAAGATTGCGTTGATCTATATTAATTACGTTGATCTCGTTTTTCAGGATGTATTTCAAGGTGAATATTCGCCGACATTCTGATACTATTTTAACCTCATCGACGTGGTACTTATTGATCTAAAATTTGAACCTTTGCTTTCGAAAAAATGATAAGGACGAACATAAAAATTCATAAGGACGAAACTAAAAGTTTATACTTACAAACATTTATTTTCGTCCTTATGAATTTATCGCTGTATATCAACGATTTGCGCTACATGCATTTACATCTTGCTTTTATTCGGCTTACATTCGAGTACTGAAACAATAGCGAAAATAGTGCCCTACAAGGGGTTATAGCGGATGTTTGGATAAGAAAGTATCAGAACGTCTGGAAATGTTCACATTGAAATACGTTCTGAAAAATGGATTGTAGGCAAAGTGTTGTATCATAGTCTCTTTCTATATCAATGGGGTAAGCACTCCTACTATTTACATGGAGTAAAACAACATCAATGTGACTGTTCATACAATCTTTTTCCTGCAAAACAGATAAATATTTCACATCCTCTTGCAACACATTCATATAAATCCAGCCCCTTTCTCGGATCTGAGAACTCGAAGCCATAATGCTTAGTCCCCAACTTTTACCGGTGAGCCGATTGCGGACATCTGCAAAGCACGTGAATTTCTGGATCAGGTAGGTGGGAAAATAGAAGAAGCCCAGATACTATATAATAAGGACATCTAAGAAAATAGTGATATTAGCTTTACAAATGATGGGGCACTTCCTTTCTAATTAATATTTGGAGCGTCTATTTGCTGTGTCATATACATTGTAGATGAAAATAGAGAAGGCTGGTAAGCTGTACAATAACCTACAATTCTTTTTAATTACCCTCTTTTCAAAGGAACATTTTGGAAAAAAGATAGTTACTGAACAGTCAATGGTAATGAATAGATTGTTATACATGAGGCGCTTTGTGCGAAATAGTTTACAAATAAAGGCCTTGTTTTCTTCAAGGCAATAATTTGGCAAAATTCCTAAGAAGCTCTAAAATAGGCGTTTTTATCATTTTTGCGAAATATCTTTATATTATTTTTACGGTGAATATTGTTCATAATGCTAAGATAAAGTCTATTTATTTAGCAATCTGTATTATATGCGAAATAGCGGTTTCATTTTTAAATACTGCAATTTCCCAAAAAGAGGGTAATTATTGCTTTTTCCAAAAATCGCAGTCACAACATACTACAACTTCGAAAATCGACATACCCCTGCCGAATGTGCCGAATAGAATTCCCTCCTCTTTAATTTTTTTTTATTTTTAAATTTATGTAATTATATTTCTTATCATGATGGTATCATAATGATAAACGTACTATACGTCGATAAAAAAAATATAGAGTTTATAGGATTTCAATGCGGCACATGCGGCATTTTTAGTAAAATAAGACAACACAAAACAATTTCGCCCCCCATCAGTCGTACCGGTATCCGCACCTTTGCCACCTCCCTTTTCGAGGTATGACACGCACCGAGTCCCAAAAATCAACCGTATGTCGCTGCGGTAACTAACGGAAGTTATTGTCGCGAGATACGTTAGTTATTTGGGTCTAGGGTTCACAAGGTGTAGTTCCTGCTGTTGATGTACTGAACTTTGTTGATTTCCCAGTACAAATGTAACTGAAAACACAGACTTCTTGAACGGATCTGTTCTGGAAAAATTGAGCAAAACGGTCTTTTTATGCATATTTTCATCCTTTTTTAGAGATGAACGGATATCAAAAGCTATAATTTGCCAATATTGATTGCCTTGATGTAACCCTAAAAAACTGAACGGGTATGGTTCGGAATATCTATGCTTACTGAAATGATGCAAATGTTGAGAATTATCAGGCTCACACTTAATATATTAAAAAAATAGAGACTAGTGATCGCATCCAACCTAATTAATGTAATCTGTAGAAAATGTTATTCAACAGACCCTATTTAATCAATATATCTACTATGCTTTTCCATTCCTCTCCTGAAAGATTAGAATTTGATGGTTTAAAATCATCCCAATCTCGATAATTTAAGGATTTGACCTGCGAACGGAGTCTTTTAAACGTATATTCTTTCATATCTCCATCTATTATCTGAGAAAGGCTTCCAGCAAGGATCCTTGGTATACCAAGCATTCTCATTGCAAGAGCTTTTTTATCGTCTACACCATAATATACGAATGATGGTATATATGAATCCTTTATTTCGTCTTCATTACCTTTTACAATACCTTCCAAAGCACTGAGCCCCCATGAAGATTTAAATCGCATAGTATTCATATATGAAATAAAATCTGCTAATCTGGCGTTTATGTCGCTTTCAGCTTTATAATGTGGATGAATATTTGACAAGACGCTATATTTATCACCTCTAACCCACCCTATAATCATCTTTGCTACAAGATCTGCGTTAAATTGAGAGTCTCTATCATCAGTTCCTAATTTTGTTTCTTTTAATGTACCGATTATCTCTATTTTCTTTTTTAAATTATTAGAATTACATTTGTCAAATAGCGCGTCAGGGTCCCAATTTGTCAAATCATTATCTTTTATGTTTTCACTTTTATCGTGCATTATTTTCAGAACAGACGGTACAGAGAATCCCGTTTGGTCAGCGAATTTAAGAATACCATGGTTATTATTGTATCGTTGGTCGATAGAATTATAAATTAAGGAACAGAGGTTGATGAACTCATCTTTCTGATCTTGTCTCTCTAATAAATTATATTCTAAAGAATCCTTAAAGACATCAACTACATCTTGATAATATTCGTTTTGACCAACATTTAATACATGTATAAAATATTGGAATAATGGTCCGAAAGAGTCGCTATAGTTTTTTAGTAATATATTTATACCTTCAGGTGAATTTATTATTTCGCTAATATGCTCGGCATCTTTAAATAATTTTGCCAGAACACTGGATATTTGTTCTGCACTCTTTTTTACAAGTGCTAGTCCCTTTTCTTTATTTTGTTCAGTATTAAATGGCAAAATTATTTTTCCGAATTCGTCAATCATTGTTCTACCTGCACGTCCTGCGATATTCCAAAAATCATTTGCAGATAGTGGACGAGCTTTAGGTCCTTTTCCTTTTTGATATGTATCAAAGTATACTGATGATATAGGAAAATTAACCCCTTCTGCTATAGTTGATGTTGCACAAACATATTGTATCTGCCTATTTCTTATGAGATGCTCTATTAAAAGTTTTGATTCGTCTGAGAGTCCAGCATGATGAACTGTTACACCTTTTGACAGTAGGCTTGTAAATAATGTAGATTCTCCAATCTCTTCGTCCATATATTTTCTAACAAGTTCTACTTCTTCTGACTGATTATCCTCATTTATCCCTTCTGCTATTTTTGTTGCTGTTGTAGCTGCTGATCCCCTACCGACACAAAGAATTAACTCAGTTTTATCCTTTTCAGTTTCAGCAAATTGTTTAACTGAATATTCTAATATTTGCTCTTTATGGCCATTTGTTGTCAGTGTAGAATTGTAATTGATAATTTTTTTTATATTAGGAATGTTTGGACTAAAAGGGCTAGGTAATAGCTCCATAGAGACCTTACATCCTTTCTTGTGATTTTTTACATCAAGACCAATTATTAGCTTTTCTGAAGGTCTCCAGTCGATTTTGACTGTATGTCCCCCTCCTAACCATTCCGCCAAAATATTATTATCATCAGGAAGAAATGGTGAAAGGAGCATAAATTTAGATGTGGGACGCTCTCTATGTAGCATAGCTAAAAGAAGTTCAAGCTTTGCACCCCTACTTCCATTTTCTATGGTATGAGCTTCATCAATTATGAATAAAGAAACATCTTCAACAGAATGATGATTTCTTTTGATAAGTAAATCCAATTTTTCTGGAGTGGATACCAGTACATCAATATCATCGGCTATAAGAAAATCATTTTCGGTTGGATCTATTTCCGTAGCAGAAGATGTCTTTTCTACATCGATATCCAGCCCTGATAAATCTGAACAAAGATCGTAATAAACTTGGTTTACTAGTGCACGCGATGGAACCACATAAACAATCTTTGCATCTCTACGCAATGATTTTGTGATGAGTATATTGAATTCTGCCATCAATGTTTTCCCTGCGCTTGTTGGCATCTGTAATACTGTTGCATTTGCTGCAACATTAAAAAGATTATCCGCCATTGCTTTCTGTTGTGAGGGCAATAATTCGATTATACCGTTTGTAGCTAATTTTTCGCACAATTTTTTTACAGTATCATGAAAAGCAGTTCCTTGCCAAATCGAATTGGAAATAAGACTATATAAGTCATCCCCTATAAACTTCACGAAATCGCATAAACGCGAGTCTTTGTCTTGAAGTTTAATAGCAATATCTATATGTTGTCTGACTATCTTTTGAGGATTGTTTTTATAATTATATCCTTTAATGAGGTAATTGGCTGTCTCTGTCAGAGCTTTAGATGTATGGTATAAGCTCACTAACGAATAAGCAATCTTGTTTTGTTCGTTTTGATTATATTCATTGAGGTATTTTTCTTCAAATTGTTTTTGTTCGTCTTGTAGGCGTGTTATAATATTCAGTGCTTGACGAATATCCTCGTAACCATTAGATTTCCTAGTTAAAAGAATCAATGCTTGCAATATACCAGTCAAAACTCTGTGTCTCCAATCGTCATCAGAGATTGTTACCTGACAATAATCTTTAAGATCTAAACGAGCGTTTATTGTTTTTTCAAGTTTGAGTGCCAAACTTGATAGATAAAAATAATATATAATGGAGTCGTCACACAAATCATAGCCTACGATGTCACTGAAAATCTTAAGATAATTATTTTTAGTAATGTCTATGCTTTTGAGCGCAATATATGCAGTATAGGTATTATTATCTTCGGATTCGGAGTTCAATGCTGTAACAGTAGATATGTAGGCAAATCGAATTAATGATTTAACGTCTTTTTCATCAGGTGTCTCTTCGTTGTTATATAGATTGGATAGCCAATATGAATCCACACTCTTTTCTATTGAAGCATGTATTTTTTCGTCATTTAATAATATATCTGTAATATTGGTCATCATTTTATTAATTCTTGAACTTTATAATAGAACATATCAACGGCTTCATCTATAGTCTTTTCTGTGAATGAAAAAATAGCAAAATTTACGTCTCCTGGCCTGAACTCATGCGTATTAGTCTTCAGCTTTCCAAAATCTTTTTCTTTGTCAACACATTTTTCATCTCTAACAAGTGCGCAGCCATACGTTATATTATATTTATCTAGTTCATCATTGTCCATTGCTATTATAACACATCCTAAAGCAGAAAGGTGCTTACCACTAAGTCGCCTTGAATAATCACTTAACGTGCGTAGTACCATAGGAATATTGTCATGATGCATCTTTTGCGATTTGTATAAAGAATCGTTATTAATATCAACAACCGCTGGTGGGTTTTGTTTCTGATTAGAAACTTTAGCTTCACCTATCAATACACTTACTCTACCATCATTCTCTTTTCTATATCCTATTGCATCAAAACCGCGTCCAGGCATATTCTCTTTTTCTCTAAAGGATATATTTTTTAGGGGTATGACAAATCTTTCTTTTTCTTCTAGTTTCTCTTCAAAATAATATGTCATGAGAAGCTCTCCTAGATCACTGCGATAGATATCCCTTAGAGCAGAGGGTTGCTCTCCTTTTTCTCGACTTTCGTCACAAGCTATACAATTTTTCTTTAATATTTTCATTAGATTATCAATCTCAAAGCCGCAATCTTGGCTTGATAATGATTCTGGTGATTGTAACATTGAACGTTGTTCCACATATTTATTTGCGAACTTATCAATAAATCTATCGAAAATCCTTATATTCTGAAAGTCGAATTTGTCCATAGCTATAATTTATAGTGCAAATATAGTTATATTTTAATTTAATCTTATGTTTTTAAGGAAAATGCGTGACCTTTGTATTATTCACTGATATTGCGATATATGGCATCTAAAATATTGTGTTTTAATACTAAATGTATGATTCCTTATATTAATAATCACTTGCTACAAGTGAAAAATAATATTAACGATCGTTTATCGTATTAATTTTATACGTAAATGTCATTATTCATGGTGTTTTTCTAAAAGAATCTATATCTTGTTTTTTATAAGTAAAAAGAATTATTCAGTGGACTCTATATAATATTTATGATTATGACGGAATAATTGTAAGTTCCCGATAAACAGGTAGCCTCCTAAGTGTCAAGGATAATTCTAATGAGAATCGGCCTTGGCGGTTTTATTTTTTTGTTTTAAGTATCTGGACTTTTATTAGACTCCCGTTTCACCGGATGCTTACATCTGACTACTTCCAAAGTTCATTTTTCCCCCATTTTCAGAAAATCCCATTGACTTAATATCAACATTAGGATGGGCTTTCAGTAGGTCCTAAATTCATTACACCATCAAGGGTTTACCATATAAGAATTATTTATATTCGCTCGGCGTTATGCCAAAATGTTTTTTAAAGCTCGAAGAGAAGTGAGACAAGGTGCTGAAGCCTGTCATATCTGCTATTTCAGAAATATTGTGCTTCCCTTCGATAATCAATTCGGCTGCCCTGTTAAGTTTATACGTCTTGAAGAAGATATTGGGATTCATGCCCGTCAGACCTTTCATCTTATAATAAAATTTAGTACGGCTAATGTGCATTACTTCTGTAATTTTGGTGACGTTCAGTTCCGAATTAGATAATTCTTTTTCCATCAATTGGTAAAGTTCATCCATAAAGTTGCTATCATGATCGGACAAAAAAGCCGAATCTATATTCTTGGTTTCGGTGGCATGCCCCAATACATTGCGCAGATTCTCCTGATTTTTGAGTTGCGATTCGATAAGCGCCAGCAGATAGGAGGGATCAAAAGGCTTCGTAACGTATGCATTGGCTCCTTCATTGAGTCCCCTCACCTGATCTTCAACAAGTGTTTTGGCAGTAAGCAATATAACAGGAATATGGCAATAGGAGATATTCTGCTTCACCATTCTACAAAATTGATAACCGTCTACTTCGGGCATCAATACATCGCAGACAATCAAATCGGGTGATATTTCATCGAGAGCCTTATATGCACTTTTGGCGTCAAACTTGCACTCCACATGAAAGTAACTCTCCAAATAAGTTCGCATATAATTGGTCACTTCCGGATCATCGTCTAGTACAAGTATAGTCGAACGATTATTCACCTCTTCTACGTCTCTTTCTTCAATATGCGGAATGGCGATAGCCCTATCGCGAACGACCAATTGCGGATCTTCAATTTGCAATTTTTCTTCTTCCGAATAGGTGTCGTCGCCTATCGGGAAAGCTACCGTAAAAAGCGAACCTCCACTTTCTTTATTTGTCACAGAGATAGTGCCATGATGAAGTTCTGTCAGACGCTTGGCATAATATAGTCCGATACCCGTTCCCCAATTACAATAAGCTTGTTGGTTCTCTACCTGATAATACCTCTTGAATATATCGGCCTGTTTATTTTCGGGTATTCCAGGACCGGTATCACCTACACTTATTTTCACTTCGGTAGCAGTTGCATCAAACAACACGTCGATTCTTCCGCCAGCCGGTGTGTACTTCATGGCATTAGAAAGTAGATTATTCAAAATCTTTTCAAGTTTGTCTGCATCAAACCATGTAACATAGGTATCTTCAAAGCCATGCAAAACAAGATTGATTTCTTTCTCGTCAGCATTGACCTTAAATATAGCTACTATATCTACGAGGTTTGAAATAATATCCGCCTTCTGCACCTTCAACCTAATGACATCGTTCTCTAGTTTCTGAAAGTCCATCAACTGATTGACAAGTCGGAGCATCCGGTTGACCGAACGCTGGACAATAGCAAGCAATTGTTTGGGCTCGCCAGAGATACGATGGTCATTACAAAGCGAAGTAATAGGACCGGAAATCATAGTAAGCGGTGTTCGGAATTCATGAGAGATGTTGGAGAAAAAGCGCATATTCATTTGATTCGTGTGCAACTCTGCTTCTTTTTCTCGTTCAGCTTTACGAATCATCTCTTTCTGGGCACGGATTCTATACAAGGACCTATAAGCATAATAACCAACCATACCTGCAACAAATACATATAACAAAATAGCCCACCAACTGAGCCAAGGGGCACATGCTACATGAATGACGATAGAATTCTCGGCAATAATATCATTCTCATCGCTACTTGTTATCTTCACTCTGAAAGTATATTTGCCAGGTGGCAAGTTAGAATAATAGGCCTCGTGATTAGCACCCGCATCAATCCAATACTTATCGTATCCGTCTATTTTATAAAAATAATGAACACAATCGAACTCGTTATAATCGATTGCAGCAAATAGAATGGAGAAGCTACGTTGATCATAGTTCAAATAGACATCCGGATTGAACGTCATTGCTTTATTAATGCAGTTGCTATTGGAAGGTAACATCAATTGATTGTTGACCTTCAGGCTCTCAAAAACCAACGGAATGTTGCGCCTGAATTTAAGATTGGCAGGATTAAAGAAAGTCAACCCATGAGTACCTCCAAAAAAGACTGTTCCATCAGCAGTGACACATGAGGCACGGTCGTTGAACTGATTTCCTCCAATACCGTTTTCGGTATAATAGCTCACAAATTTCTTGCTATGACAATCGTACTTGCTTAATCCAAACATAGAGCTAACCCATATATCTCCCTTTCTGTCTTGCTCAATGGAAGCAATATCCGAACAAGAATTGCCCGTAATAGGAGCTATTTTACCTTTGGACAAGATAAACAGTCCATTGCCACGAGTACCAATCCAAATATTACCCTCCCTATCTTTCAGAGTACAATTCGGAATTATTTTACTATGCTTCGCAAATCTACGGAACGGAATAAAGTTCGACTTCTTTGAAATAGGATCATATATCCGAATATCATTATCAAAAGAGAAGATGGCAAGCTTTCCATCCTCTAAAGGAATAATAGAAGTGCAGAACGAAAATTTATTCGCATTCAACGGCATAGGGCTGAAGTTCTTATCACCGGGATGCAAAATAAACAATGAAGGAGTATAACCTCCGGCATAGATTACGCCTCGCTTGTCTTGTACCATTGAAAAAACGGCAGCAGGAAGAAGGTATGATTTTATGAGACGAATACGCCCACCATCAACACTACACTTGTGGAGCCCTCCATTAAAGAACTCGGCAATCCAAAGATGATGCTCTCTGTCGACAAACAAATTCGAAGCGTCGTTGTGTGCATAAAGAAAAGGAAGAGTAATACCGTCAATGCTATTTTTATTTTTGTCGTAAACAAACATCTTATCAAAGCCTGTAGACATCCAAATTTTATCGTAAATAGGCGCTAAACCTAAAATCGATTTATGCTCTACCATGGCACGTAGAGCACTATTATCATTAAAACGGTTTTTATGGCGATACTTCACGATAAGTCCTTTATCGGTAGATCCCAACCACAGATTCTGCTGAGAGTCTACATACATGGATATGACCGCAAACGATGGTGGAAGCACAAACGGAAACCGAGCATCGGACTGATGAATAAGAGTATGATGAAGATAATCATAAAAAAACAATCCTTTTGAAGTGCTGAACAACATGGAAATACCTGCAACGTAATCGGCCATTCCACTTACCGTGGAGCTAACGAACAATGGATTGGAGATCAGATCGGAGGGCAAAGACATAAACTGAAAGGTTCGCGTATTAAGCAAATACAATTTATTATTGGATGCAAACCATAAGCGCCCCAGTTTATCCATAAAAGAGGCCTGAATATAAGCACCGGTTGCCAACGATTTCAATTCTTTATAAGTATCGTGCTGATAACAACTAACATGCCCCAATCCGATGCACCATATATTATCATTGCGATCCACAAAACAGGTATTGGAGAAACTCTTTTCGGCATTAGCATTAGGTATTGCAAGCTCAAATTTATCCAACTGTTCGTTAAATACAAAAATAGAAGGAATAAGATTAATGAATATCCTACCCTTACTATCTTCCATAATACCCACCGCATTTTTGTTAGTCCACTCGATAGGAACACGATGAAAAGAATCTTTATCTGTATAATAACAAACACCGGCAGAAGTACAGATCCAAAGCCGATTCTTAGAATCACGGAAAATACGTCTCACCTGATTGTCGGGGATACTTAAACTATCATCGTCCGAATTGAAGTACTGCTGAAACTGATAGCCCAAGCATTTGTTGACCCCTCTAATCGTTCCAACCCAAACATGACCAAAACGATCCTCACAAAAAGAAGTAACAAACTGATTGGATATCTGAGTAGAGACAATGCGGTTTTTACTCCTCTCGGTTTCTTGCTTCGCATTTTTACAAGCAAATAATGCGAATAGAACGAATAACAAAAGAGACGAACGTGGAATTTTCATAATAAATAGCAGTTAGGCAGTCACAAAAATAATGAAATAACCTTTGCATACTATCCAAAACGGGTTGTAATTATTGTGTTGTTCAGCACGTTTTGATAAAATCGATAATATTTTGAACAGATTGATAAATCCGGAAAACAGATATGAAACACATTTGAACGTTTCGGAAAACTCATACAGATAAATAAGTCTAATTTTGGATCACTAAAACAAAGGGAATACATAGCTAGAAAAACACTATGAATCCTTATCCATTAACCTAAAATTCAAAATGTCAAATGGGACAATCTATCAAACGCTATGAATGTAGAAGGCTAGCACTGTTAGTCTTTATCATGTTAATGTGCATCCCACATGCTTTTGCTCAGCAAAAGTTCAAAGTAAGCGGACGCATTGTCGATCAAAAAACGCAAGACCCTTTAATAGGTGTCAGCATCATGGAAAAAGGGACCTCTAATGGTATAATGAGCGATATCAACGGTCATTATGCCTTGACAGTAAACAAAGGAGCAACACTTATCTTCACCTATGTAGGTTATCTGACTGTACAAAAAGTGGTTAATACTCCTATTCTTAATATTACGTTGAGCGAAGACAGCAAGACACTCGATGAGGTCGTTGTTGTAGGTTATGGCGTACAAAAGAGAAGCTCACTTACCGGTTCGGTATCGCAAGTAAAGTCTGAAGATATGGTAGCCCGAACAATCACTACCGCCGGTCAAGCGCTACAGGGCAAAACTGCCGGTGTCGAAGTACTGTCTGCATCGGCACGTCCCGGTTCTTCTCCAACTATTCGCATCCGTGGCATCAGTTCCAACGGCAGCAGCGATCCTCTCTTCGTTGTCGATGGTCGCATTAGTAGCGACATAAGCGGCATTGATCCGAATGACATCGAGTCTATGGAAGTATTGAAAGATGCTGCATCGGCAGCCATTTATGGTTCTAGAGCAGGGAATGGTGTCGTTCTGATTACAACAAAGAAAGGCAAAGGCAATGGGAAAATCACTTACGATTTTCAACTCACGTCTCAGAGCCTGAGCAAAGTTCCGAAAGTAATGAATGCCGAACAATACATTGATTACTATATTGATGCGGGAAAGCTCACAGAGACCGGTGTATATAAATACTGGGACGGAAAGACCAATACAGATTGGACAAAAGTGGCTTTTGAGTCATCTATAATGCAGCGACACAACCTGACCTTTCAAAGCGGTGGAGATAAGGGATCACTTTATACGTCACTGACCTATCTGGATAATAATGGTATGGTAGTAGGCAATAACGACACCTACAAGCGTTTTACAGGGATGGTCAATGCCGACTATAATATCAAGCCTTGGTTGGAACTGGGAACAAACAACCAAATCGAATATTACAAGATGCGCACTGTTAGTGAAGGCAGTGAATACAACAGCCTTTTACTGTCTGTGTTGCAACTCGATCCATTGACGAAAGCCACTTATACGGTAAACGATATGCCCGACAATATGAAAACAATATTGAACGGCGGCTCTGCATACGCAACGCTACTTTCCGACGGAAAAGGAAATTATTATGGCGTTTCACCCTTCGCTACTAACGAGAACCTCAACCCTTTGATCATGCGCGACCGAAGTTTTTCGGACAATCGCGGATTCAATATCAATGGTTCTACATTCTTGAACTTCAAGCCTATCAAAGGATTAGTTGTCACTTCACGTTTAGGATACCTTCTGTCAGCTACCGAGACTTATGGTTATTCAAACGATTATTGGGCAAATACTATTTCGCACCAGAAGTTTATGTCTGTCAATGCCGCGACAACAACACCAACCTATTTTCAATGGGAAAACTTTGCAAACTATACTTTTTCATTGGGCAAGCATACAATAACCGCGATGGTAGGTACACACTACAGCGAAACACGCTCATTCAGCCTCAACGGTTCTATTACCGGTTCTGATACAGACCTTGGCGTCAAAAGAGACGACCCCTTATTTTACTATTTTGCATACGCAACCAGTTCGGCAACAAAAGCACTCAGTGGAGGTGAACCTATCTATACGAGGAATTTATCTTATTTCGGTCGTCTAAATTACAATTACGAAAATAAATACCTTGCACAGTTCTCTTTGCGCGCAGACGCAGCCGACAACTCTGTTTTACCCATAGACAAACGTTGGGGATACTTCCCTGCATTCTCTTTAGGATGGGTATTATCGGAAGAAAAGTTCATGAAAAACACGAGTGACTGGCTTTCTACCTTGAAACTCAGATTAAGCTGGGGACAAAATGGATCAACCGCATCATTGGGCAATTACCTTTATGACAATGTAATCTCATCTACAGGTAGTTATCCTTTCGGAAACAGCTTAAATTATAATTATGGCTATCTGCCGTCGTCAACCGGAAATGACCAACTAAAATGGGAGACATCGGAACAGACAGACTTCGGGTTCGATTCTTATTTTTTAAATAACCGATTGTCTTTGTCTTTCGATTATTATACAAAAAAGACCAAAGACCTAATCGTGACAGGGATCACTCCTTCTACTATCGTAGGCAATACGGCATCTCCCGTCAATGCGGGAGATATTACAAACAAGGGAGTAGAAATAGAACTTGGATGGCAAGATCATATCAGTGATTTTCGTTATAGTATACGCGGCAATATTGCCACACTAAAAAACAAAGTTACTTATTTGCACAAGACACTTGATGCCATCGATGGTACAACTTTCCACACTTATGGAGCCATCACACGCTTCAAGAAAGGACAACCGGCATGGTATTTTTATGGATACAAATTTACAGGAATCGATCAAAAGACGGGAGATCCGACTTTCGAAGACACGTACAAAGATGGTACAATTACAGATAAAGACAAGACATATATAGGAAAAGGGATACCCGATTTCACCTATGGCATCACATTAACAGCCGCATGGAAAGGATTGGACTTCATTGTGTTTGGTACGGGTTCAAAAGGCAACGACATTTATAGTTGTTTGGACAGGGCGGACTATATGGTCAATAAACTGACAGAATTCACAGCCGATCGCTGGACCAGTTCGCATACCAATGGAACTCGTCCGCGGGCCGGGGCAAACGACATGTCCAAATACTTTACTTCGAGCGCTTCTGTTTATGACGGTTCTTACTTTAAAATCAAACAAATACAACTGGGTTATTCACTTCCTGCAAGCTTATTGAAAAAGATATGCATCAGCAACCTAAGAATATACGGCTCTTTAGAAGATTTCTTTACTTTCACAAAGTACAAGGGATTCGATCCTGAAGTTACAGGAGTAGGTTCTGCACTTGGCGTAGATAAAGGAAGTTACCCTACATCGAAAAAAGTTGTATGTGGAATAAGTATTACTTTCTGACAAAATATGAAAACAATGATTAATAAATAGTAAGAAATGAAATCAAAATATATAACTTTGATATTATTTATCGCGCTGGGATTTTTCTCAACAGGATGCAGCGATAATTTAGACATGGAACAACATGGCGTTCTCTCTTATGACACATACTATAAGACCGACGCTGAAGCAAAAACGGCTATAACGACTATCTATATCAAATTGCGTGGTATGGAGTACAACTATAAGATGCTAAAGAACATGCTATCAGACGACTTTTGGGCAGGCGGAGGAGGACGTGGAGACAACTCCCAACTCGAAGCACTAAATGAATATACTTTCGACGCAGGACAAGACTTTTTGAAAAGTGTCTTCGAGTCGTATTACGGTATTATTTATGCTTCAAATGTCGCTTTGGGACACATTCCCGAAGGAACAGATGTTCAGAAACAGATGAGAGCAGAAGCCAAAGTCTTCCGAGCATTTGCCTACTTCGAGCTGATTTCCATGTGGGGTACTCCGCCACTTGTAGATCACGAACTTAAAGCTTCTGAATATAATCAACCCAACGGATCGCCCGAAGCATTATGGAATTTGGTCAACACGGACTTAACGGAAGCCATCAATTCAAACTATCTGGCGCAGAAATCGAATATTGACGACAACACCAACTATAGAGTGACGAAACAGTTTGCTCAAGCACTGCTAGGTAAAGCCTATCTATGGCAAAAGAAATACAAAGAAGCTGCCGAACAACTCAACGCAGTCATCAATTCGGGACTTTATGGCTTATATCAAGGAGACTATAGTGACATATTAGCCTATGATCATAAAAATAACAGAGAAAGTGTATTTGAAAGCAATAGAGTAGACGATGCTACAAATGTATGGGATAATAGCAGCGTATATCAATTAATGATAGGCTGGCGTACCGATTGCATGACTATTTCATCGGACGTATATTCTTCGGGATGGGGCTTTTGCAATCCACGCAAAGGCTTATATGATGCTTTTGTGGCCGAAGAAGGTACCGACGGATACCGCTTGAACGAGACTATGAAAACATATCCGCAAATGATCAAATTAGGCAACACCATCAACTCGGGAAAAACAATAATCAGTGAAGGCTATTTCACTTGGAAAATCAGAGTAAAAAAAGGAGAAGTTCCTGCCGCCGGATATGGTTTTGCCGACAACAACAATATACGTTGGATGCGCTATGCCGAAGTCTTATTGCTTGGGGCAGAAGCCAATCTCAACTCAGGCGACCAATTGCTGGCCGATAAAGACTTCAATGAAGTACGTACTCGGGCCAAGGTTGCAACAAAGACAGGAATTACTCTTGATGATATTGTTAATGAAAAACGATTGGAACTCTGCTTCGAATGCACACGCTACCAGGATTTGATAAGATGGGGATTGGGCGAAAAGTTTATGGGAGCACAAGGCCTCAACTGTCCGATACTCGACTCCAACGGTAACGTCACATACAAAAGCTATAATTCGGAAGGAAAATACGGTTTTAAGGAACGTAACAGTCTGCTGCCTTTCCCATCGACCGAAGTCAATCTAAATACCAACATTGTACAAAACACCGGTTGGTAAATCCTAATTAACAATGTATTTAATTATTTCCAATAATAACAAAACGATGAAAAATATATTTCAACTAATAAGCCTCAGTCTGATGATCACATTGTTTTTCTGTAGTTGTGAAAACAATGCCATTGACGGCTTATCCGGAAAATATCCTATTCCTAAAGATATAACTCTCAGCGCTATAAAATCTTTATCGGATGTAAAAAGCACAGACGGATCGATGCGCTACTTCACTGTGCAACTCACCGGTGAAAAGAATGAAGCTTTCACTGCTCAATTCTGCTGCTCAAACACTTGGTATCTCGAAGCCCGTACATACACTTTTGCAACAGCATCAACAGCAGTTATCGGCAATTTCGTAAGCGACAACACCAGTTATTCCAATGGCAGTTCAACAGCAACAATTTCCGATGCCAATATTACCGTAACCAAAGCAGACAATCTTGTCTATTCAATAGATGGAGTACTAGTAATGTCCGACAAGTCAGTAGTAAGAGTACACTTCAACGGTAAATTGAACTATGTAGAGCCACAACCGGAAATGCTTACCCAAGTATTAACGGCCAAGGCAACAGCCGCCGCAAACTATACAACAATAGAACTGATCTTGGGAACCGACGGACTAACAGCCCAATCAAACGCCTGGAGTACGACAATAGTAGGCACAGGCGACTACGCAGACATTTCTTTAATCTGTTCCTCATCTACACTTGCCTCCAGAACCTATACACCAGTAGTAAACGGTTCGGAAGCGATCGGAAACTTTACGGCAGGATACTTAGGGAAATACCAATCATGGACCTACGACGCAGGCTCCAGATGGTATTCAGTGACCAATAACATACCAAGTGCTGCAAACTATCTGACTACAGGAACAATAAAAGTAACGTTAAACGGAAGTATTTATACTATCACCATTGATAGTGGAAGTGTTTTTGCCCGCTATACGGGAACAATAACAGTGATTTAACTAAAGTAATATAGTATGAAAAGAATTTTGTTAGTATTATTCACCCTTTTCCTTTCGATAGAAAGTTTTTCACAACCGGCTAATGCTCCACAAAGCCAAGTTGTCTGTGATTCCATTTATAGCAAAGCGCTAAATTGCTATCGGAAATTTAATATCTACCTACCCAAGAGTTATAATGTGAATAGCGATAAGAAATATCCTATTCTCTATTTACTGCATGGGATGTCAGATACACAAGACGCTTGGTTTCTACGTGGGCATGTAAAAGATGTGGCAGATCTTCTAATGAGATCGGGAGAAGCTTGCGAAATGATCATAGTGAGTCCAAACGCAGGAGGCAGTATACAAGGCGACGTATGGAATGGTTATTTCAATATGCCGGGTTGGCAATACGAAACATTTTTCTATAAAGAATTCATACCCTATATAGAACAAACTTATAGGGTTATTGCCGACAAGGGGCATCGGGCCATCGCCGGTTTATCAATGGGCGGAGGAGGATGTGCAATGTATGCCCAACATCATTCGGACATGTTCTCTTCGTGCTATGCCATGAGTGCGTTGGTCGATATTCCCGATAAAGACACATCCAAAGATCCTCCTATCAATACCAAGATAGGGATTCTAACCAAATCGGTGAGAGACAACAGTTGCATTAAGTATGTATTGAATGCTACGGAAGCGATCAAACAAGAACTACGTAGTGTCAATTGGTTTGTCGATTGCGGAGATGATGATTTTCTATTGGACCGCAATATTGAATTCTATCAAGCCATGCGCAACGCTCACATTCCTTGCGAATTTAGAGTTCGAGACGGACAACACGAATGGGAATATTGGCATTCGGCACTTTATACCTGTCTGCATTTTACATCAAGAAATTTTTATAATAAATAATGTATCAACAAGAAAATGAAAAGAATTAATCTATTAGTGACTTCACTATTGTTTTGTGCAACAGCTTTTGCACAACAAGCTATCTGGGGTGTTATCAGTATCAAGTCACCCGACATTCATAGCGACAATAACGTAACTTTCAGGCTCAAAGCGCCCAAAGCTAACACCGTTCAAATCACGGGCGATTTTCTACCTACGCAGAAAATAGCCACTCCGTACGGCAAATTCGATGCACCCGGCATCGAAAACCTTACCATGAACAAAGATAGTATTTGGGAGTTCACAACGTCTGCACCTTTGGCTTCACAACTCTATAGCTACAACTTCATTGTCGACGGAGTACGGGTATTGGACCCAAGCAACGTCTACATGAACCGCGACGTAACCAACGTAACCAACATTTTTATTATAAGTGGTACGCCCGGCGATTTATACAATGTCAACAACGTACCTCATGGCACAGTTTCTCGCACATGGTACAACAGCCCAACATTGGGCATGAAACGTCGTCTCACTGTTTATACTCCGGCAGGATATGAAGACAGCCAGAAACTACGTTATCCTGTACTTTACTTACTTCATGGTATGGGAGGCGACGAAGAAGCATGGATAGCTCTTGGTAGAGCATCGCAAGTACTCGATAATCTGATAGCCCAAGGAAAGATAAAACCCATGATCGTAGTAATACCCAACGGAAATGCTGCACAAGAAGCTGCACCCGGCGAATCTTCTCTAGGATTGCAGCAACCTACCACACAACTACCCAAAACAATGGAAGGCTCTTTCGAAAAAGCATTCCCTGATATCGTGAAATATATCGACAGTCACTATCGTACTATTGCACATAAGAGTAGTCGTGCCATTTGTGGATTGTCAATGGGTGGATTTCATTCCAAATTCATTTCGGCAGAGTATCCTGATTTATTCGACTATGTCGGACTGTTCTCTGCAGCTATCATGCCCAATGGAAATACGACATGCGAAATTTATCAAAATCAAGACGCCAAGCTCAAGGTTCAATTCGCCAAAAGACCTAAACTCTATTGGATAGGAATCGGTAATGCAGACTTCCTCTACAAGGCAAATACCGATTATCGGAAATACCTGACCGATCACAGCTATCCGTTCACATACTTTGAAACCGGTGAGGGACATATCTGGAAAAATTGGCGCATTTATCTCGCACAATTCACACAGAAATTATTCAAATAGTAAACGATAGATTCTTTATAAGGCAAAAGTTTGTTGGCTGTAGCTGTACCGTAAATGGTACGGCTACAGTTTTTTATATCCTTTTGATAAAATATACACAAAATACTTCTTCATCTCCGAAAGGTTTTATACTTTTGCATAAATAACAAATAGATAGTAAATACTATGATTACAACCCAATTATTACAACCTAAAAGTATCGTTGTGGTAGGTGCATCCAATAATGTTCACAAACCGGGCGGTGCAGTCGTTCGCAATTTAATTAGCGGCGGATACAAAGGAATCCTCCGCGTGGTGAATCCCAAAGAAGACGAAATTCAAGGGATCAAAGCTTTTCACGATGCAAATGACATTCCTCCTACCGATCTTGCCATATTGGTTATTCCCGCTAAAATGTGTACCGGTGTGGTTGATACTCTTGCCTCGGCAAAAAACACCAAGGCATTTATCATTATCTCGGCGGGATTTGGCGAAGAAACTCACGAAGGTTTATTATTGGAAGAACACATTCTGGACACCTGCGATAAATATGGCGCCTCGCTCATTGGGCCAAACTGTATAGGACTACTCAATATGTGGCATCACAGTGTTTTCACCAAACCCATTCCAAATCTGAATCCAAAAGGTGTCGACTTCATCTCAAGTTCGGGTGCTACGGCCGTATTTATTCTCGAGTCAGCTGTTATCAAAGGTCTGCAGTTCAATTCAGTGTGGAGTGTAGGCAATGGAAAGCAAATAGGTGTAGAAGATGTGCTTCAGTACATGGACGAAAACTATAAACATGGAGAAGATTCGAATGTAAAATTACTATATATCGAAAGCATCAAAGATCCCGATAAATTATTATTCCATGCCTCTTCACTCATTAGAAAAGGATGCCGCATTGCCGCTATCAAGGCAGGCAGCTCAGAAAGCGGAAGCCGTGCCGCCTCTTCGCATACCGGTGCCATTGCCAGCTCCGATTCAGCAGTAGAAGCGTTGTTTCGTAAGGCAGGTATTGTGCGCTGTTTCTCTCGCGAAGAGCTTACAACGGTCGGTTGTATACTGACATTACCTCCTTTTGAAGGCAAGAATTTTGCCATCGTAACCCATGCCGGCGGTCCTGGCGTAATGCTGACCGACGCACTATCTAAGGGTGGACTGAATGTGCCGAAACTCGATGAAGCCTTTGCCGAAGAACTTAAAGACAAATTGTTTCCGGGAGCCTCGGTAAGCAACCCCATTGACATATTGGCCACTGGAACACCCGAGCAGCTAGGCATTGCCATTGATTACTGCGAAAACAAATTCGAAGATATTGACGCCATTATGGTAATCTTCGGTACACCGGGATTGGTAACACTATACGAAGCTTACGATGTACTCCACAATAAAATTTCGGAATGCAAGAAACCTATCTTCCCCATATTACCATCACTCCATACCGCAGGACCCGAAGTTGCCGAATTCTTAAAGAAAGGGCACGTCAACTTCAGCGATGAAGTGACATTGGCTACAGCCTTGACCCGAATCATGCAAACGCCGAAACCTGCTTCTCCAGAAATAGAGTTATTTGGGGTAGATGTTCCCCGCATCAGAGAGATAATAGATTCTATCAATGGCAACGGCTATATCGAACCGAAGAAAGTAACCGAATTGCTCCACGCTGCGGGCATACCTACCGTTCCGGAATTTGTAACGAACAAAAAAGAAGATGCTGTAGCATTTGCCAGAAAGACAAGCTTCCCCGTTGTAGCCAAGGTGGTAGGCCCTGTACACAAAAGCGATGTGGGAGGTGTGACTCTCAATATTAATAGCGAAGAGCACTTAGGACTTGAGTTCGACCGCATGATGAAGATAAAAGATGCAACCTCGGTCATGATTCAACCGATGCTGAAAGGCACTGAACTTTTCATTGGAGCCAAATACGAAGAACGTTTCGGGCACGTGGTACTTTGCGGATTGGGTGGTATCTTTGTCGAAGTATTGAGAGATATTTCTTCCGGTCTGGCACCGCTATCATACGCTGAAGCCTATTCAATGATTCATTCGCTACGAGCTCACAAAATCATCAAGGGCACCCGGGGGCAGAAAGGTATCAACGAAGCAAAATACGCTGAAGTTATCGTTCGCTTATCTACCCTACTCCGCTTTGCCACCGAAATAAAAGAGCTGGACATCAACCCGCTTCTTGCTACCGAACAAAACGTCACGGTAGTCGATTCGCGAATATTGGTGGAAAAGCCCCAAAAGTCATCATCGACCGTTGACAAAAAAGCAAAAGCTAAGGGCTAAAACGTTTATCGAATCTACAATAAGAATCAAAATAAGAATGCCGCATTTCTCTTAAGAATAGGCGGCATTCTTATTTATTTTATATCATCCGAAAAAATCTATTCAGCCTGTCTTGTTCAGCAAAATTTCGTCATTTAGTGTCTCTATCGTTCTCTTCTGATACTTTCTTATCCCAATATCGCCCTGAAGTACCCCAGAGTGCTATTTTCGTTCTTTATCATCATCCAGATGTAAATCAGTCAAAGATACAAGCATAAGGGACTAAATGCAACACGCTGATAGACAGCAAGAAATTCATAACTATCAAAATTTATTTTCATCAAGACAAAAATAAATGTTCATCAAGACGAATTTTTATCTTCGTCCTTATCATTTTTCGAGAACTCCGTACAAAATTCATGTTTTGTAGTGAACGACTTCCTTTTGGATAAAAAAGTATCAGCATACGAGGCAAATATTCATTCTTCGTAACGTCTCAAAAGATAGGCTAAGGAGACTATCAACCTATGCATCGCTGTGTCAATGGAAGTATGCATACTACGAAAGCGAAAAGATATTCAGTACTGACAACCAAACGAATAGACATTTTTGAGGCTCACCGGTAAAAGTTAAAGGACCAAGTGACATGCGAGAATGTCGAACGTGACAACGATGGTGTTCGAGGAAGTAGGTGAAAGACTTGAAAAGATATCGATAGATGTAAAAGCGGTTGTCGGAAATGAAGTACTTATCAAAGTAAATGGAGCACACTCGTTTGCGCACAAATCGGTCCATCAGCTATATGTAGACCATCATTTAGAGTGATTCTAAATAAAGGTCGGCTGAAAATAACGTGTCCATAATATGCTCTCGAGCCGATTTTGGAACCTCTTTTCGCTGGCGTTGTATACGGTGCATGGTTAACTTACTGTGATGCAATGTGATATGGTGTAACACGCGAGTGACAAAGAGTATTAATGATACAACTTTTGATACTGACTTCTATACCTTGTGACATAAAATGACATACGACACTTTTGACTTACAATTGTGAGTCGAAAGTGTCGTATGTTAGTTTTTTCGGTGACGTCCTTAAGTTTTTTTGAAAACGTATGGACCTAAAACTTTTTAGGGGCATACGTCGTTTTTACAACCTAAGGATGCTTATCTTAACCTATAAAAATAGATACGATATACCTTTCAGAGCTAAAAGCAACTTTAAAGCAAAGCTTTGATAGCCGCCTCTAGGTCCTTAATATTATTGCTATTTGCCTTCAGTTCGTTGTTGCGGTTTATCAAGAAGAAAGTTGGTATCTTCTTCACGTTATATAGATTGGCAATGCTCGAATTGACGCCATTTTCATCGCGCACACAAATCCATGGCAAATTGTCGGCAGAGGTCTTCCAGAAATGTTCATCCGCATCAAGCGAAACTTGATAGATTTGAAGGCCGCTGGCAGCATACTTCTTATATAGCTCGCGAAGCTTCAAATTATGAGGAGCGGCCACAGCACTTTGATAAACGGTAAAATCAAGCAATACGACTTTACCTTTCAGCGAAGTAAGACGTTGAATATTGCCATGAAGATCTCTTAGGCTAATATCTATAACGCCAGCCTCTTGGATCTTGTTTTGGGGTAATTCAAGCACTTTTTGATGAGGAGCATGAGTATTTCTCATTCCCTTTATAACTATATTATACAAATTCTTAGAACGCTCAGAGTTAGGGTACTTAATATCCAAGCTGGTTGCCACCGCCCCGAAACATTTGATATCTTCCTTGCTATTCAACGGGTCGAAGATCAAATAATTGTTCAGCTTTTGAAACAAAGCAAAGTAAGCATAAGTAGCGTCCGGATGAGCAAAGATATAATTCAATTTCACATCATCCTTATAGCGTTTCATCAAATCATTTACTTTGGCTTCGTAAATATCGTTGGTGATAACTCCGGTTTGAACAGCCTTTGCCAATGAATCAATCGTATTTTGCAGTTGAATTTGTTTCAGCGTAAGTTCTTTTATTTTCGAACAATTGGCAGAACCTTGAACAGAATAATTTGTAGAAAAATTGCCGTATTGAGTCTTGACAGTAACCGTTTCTGTAGAATCTATAGAAAGATTGATAACTTTATCGCCGATTCTCAATCTATAAAATTCCGGAGATTCAGGACGCTTGCCGCTGAATTCAAACGAACCGTCACCTTTCAATTTGGCTGAATCAAGTGGTACGATACTTCCCAAACCCGACGATTCAAAATAAATAGTCTTTCCGTCCGCGCCGGCTACTTCGCCTTGAATATTAAATTTAGACTTTGAATTACAAGCACATAAAGCCAACACGACTATTGAGGCACAAATTATCTTTTTCATCATTTGTCATTGTTATTTTAGAACGCAAATATACTGCTTTTCATATTTATTCAAACAGTTTTACCCTGGCATTTACTTAAAAAAGTATTTTAATCAAACTTTTTTATCTCATTTACACCAAATTGGACGAATATTATGTATCTTTGCGTCAATTTTAGACGAAATAGATTAAATATTTTTTATGATCAAACCGATTGTTAAAACAATCGAGTTAAGTGATGGTAGAACCATCAAACTCGAGACGGGAAAATTGGCAAAACAGGCAGATGGTGCTGTTATGCTAACCTTGGGCAAAACCATGTTGTTAGCTACTGTTTGTGCCGCTAAAGAGGCAGTTCCCGGAACAGATTTCATGCCGTTACAGGTAGAGTACAGAGAAAAGTTCGCAGCTTTTGGCCGCTTTCCAGGCGGTTTTACCAAACGTGAAGGTAGAGCATCCGACTACGAGATACTTACATGTCGACTAGTAGACCGTGTTCTTCGCCCGTTATTCCCAGCAGATTATCACTGCGAAGTATACGTTAATATTATTCTTTTCTCGGCAGACGGTGTCGATGTACCGGATGCATTGGCTGGACTAGCAGCTTCGGCCGCTCTCGCAGTATCGGATATTCCTTTCGAAGGACCTATCTCGGAAGTGCGTGTTGCTCGAGTTGACGGTAAATACTTAGTTGATCCTACCTTCGATCAATTAGCCAAAGCCGATATGGATATTATGGTAGGTGCTACTTACGACAATATCATGATGGTAGAAGGCGAAATGGATGAATGCTCCGAAGCAGAATTGCTCGAAGCCATGAAAGTAGCCCACGAATCTATCAAAGTTCAATGTAAAGCCCAAATGGAACTGGCCGAAGAAGTAGGTTCTGCTAAAAAACGCGAATATAGCGACGAAATAAACGACGAAGACCTTCGCAAAGAACTTCACGACGCCACCTATCCCAAGTGCTATGCAATTGTTGAAGCAGGTGACAAAAGCAAACACGAAAGAGAAGATGCATTCCATGCTATTCGCGACGAATTCAAAGAAAAATATAACGAGGCAAATAAAGAGAACCTTTCTGAAGAGGAACTTGCAGAGAAAAATGCCCTGATAGACCGATACTACTCTGACGTAGAACGCGATGCTATGCGACGCTGCATCCTTGACGAAGGCAAACGCCTTGATGGACGTACTCCAACCGAAATCCGTCCTATCTGGGGCGAAGTCGGTTACCTTCCAGGCCCTCACGGCTCGGCCATCTTCACCCGTGGTGAAACTCAGTCGCTGACTTCAGTTACCTTGGGTACCAAAGACGACGAAAAGCAAATCGACAACGTACTCGACCAAAGCAAAGAGCGTTTCTTGTTGCACTACAACTTCCCTCCTTTCTGTACAGGCGAAGCTAAATCACAACGTGGCGTAGGCCGTCGTGAAATAGGACACGGAAACTTAGCTCACCGAGCTTTGAAACGTATGATCCCTAAAAATTATCCGTATGTAATCCGCATTGTATCAGACATTTTGGAATCAAACGGTTCTTCTTCAATGGCTACCGTTTGTGCCGGAACAATGGCACTGATGGATGCAGGTGTTCCTATTAAAAAACCTGTTTCGGGTATTGCCATGGGACTTATCAAGAACCCGGGAGAAGACAAATACGCTATTCTCTCTGACATCATGGGTGATGAAGATCACCTTGGCGACATGGACTTCAAGACAACAGGTACTTGCAATGGATTGACAGCTACACAGATGGATATCAAATGCGACGGACTTAGTTTTGAAATTTTGGAAAAAGCATTAATGCAAGCCAAACAAGGCCGCGAACACATATTGGGTAAGATTCTCGAAGTAATTCCAGAACCTCACACAGACCTCAAAGATCACGCACCACGTATTGAGAACTTGATCATTCCAAAAGAGTTTATTGGAGCGGTAATAGGCCCGGGCGGTAAAATTATACAAGGTCTTCAAGAAAAGACTGGTGCCAATATCTCTATTGAAGAAGAAGGCAATACCGGAAAGATTGAAATCTCGGCAGTAAACAAACAGAGTATTGAGGAAGCTGTCAAAATGATTAAAGGGATTGTTGCTGTTCCTGAAGTTGGAGAAGTATACAGAGGTAAAATTCGTTCAATCATGCCTTATGGCGCTTTTGTTGAATTCTTACCTGGAAAAGATGGTCTACTCCACATCTCCGAAATAGATTGGAAACGTCTTGAAACAGTAGAGGAAGCCGGTCTTAAAGAAGGTGACGATATTGATGTCAAGCTACTCGATATTGATCCAAAGACAGGCAAGTTCAAACTTTCTCGCAAAGTATTGCTTCCTCGTCCCGAAGGAATGCCCGAAGCTCCCGAAAGAGAACGCAGACCTCGTGGCGAATATAGTAATCACGGACCAAGAAGAAATGATGGACCGCGTACTCATCAGGAAGATGAAAATAAGGACTAAGTAATAATCGTCCGCATCAACTTGCGATGAAATATAAATATAATCAGCCGGAGCTTTTAAGTTCCGGTTGATTTTTTGTACATTATAGCCAACAAGACTAATAAGTCAATTATGAAAGTCACCAGCTAAGCCGTCGTTTGAAGGATTTCTTTATTTGAACAAGAAACATCCTAATCGCCATTTTATGCCTTCGGTATATTCAGCACTTATGGCAATATGAGCTGCATTAATGCAGGACAAGCACTCGCATCATAGCTTTCCATCACCCCTCTTGGACAAGCAATAGCAGCATTTTTGTACGTAATATCGCGCTGCATGTCCCGATTGTTCCATGCCGTTTTGATATTATAGCGCAGCCATTCGAGGTATTGTAGTTGATGAGCATCTTCTACAAGACGGACCATATATTGTCCGAAAATAGCAGCATAAATGCCCTGTTCTATACCATCTTTATATGGTAACAGTCCATTTTTATCGCACATGGTATAACGCACATAGTTTGCCGCCAAAATAGCGTCATTTAGGTATGATTTCTTTTTAGTGGCCTTATAGAGCATAGTAGCTGAGCCTATAAAGGTTCCTTGATTATAAAGTTGGGCAGCCCAATCGATATCCATACCATTAGGGCGTTGAAAATGGTAATGCATATTGTCTGCGACGCATCCCGTCGAGCGATCAAAAAACACTTTTCGTGACCATCCATACAGATTTTCCGCTTTTTGCAGATAATCGCTATCCCGAGTTATTTCAAAAAGAGTCATCGCACCGACAACTGTCGGATAATTGATACACGACATCTTGGCATCATGCTTGAAATTCCACCACATACCTCCCCGTTCGGTATCATAACCTTCTTTCCAAACATGATAAAATCCTGCGGCAGCATGTGTCAAGTATTTAGGTTCTCCTGTTAGCTGGTAGGCCCTTCCCAAAGAAATGATCCACCACATCATATCGTCGTAAATAAACCATTCTACATTATTATTCCAATTGTATTTATCGTATTGCTCATAGCCTCCTTGATAGATATCTTCTATCATCTGGCGATATTTAGCGCTTTTGGTACGTTTGTAAGCATTCATCGCCATGTCCCAATAAATGGCTTGCACCCAAATAGCAGCCCTTCCCTTCATATCGGAAGAGATAGCATAGAGTTTCATCTCTGGGTTGTAAAACGTTTTGTGAAATGCGTCAATCGCTGTGGTAGCATCCTTTGAAGTATACCCTCCTCCTTTCAATGTCGCAGCTTGGGCCGAGGCAAAGAGAGTCACTGTCAAAATCAAAGTTATAAGTTTATTGATATTCCGTTTCATAATCTTATCTTATTTTAATTTGTTAGACGAATCTTACTTACCAAAAACAACAGAAAAAGTTTTTCCGATTAGAAGTTATGCTTTTATACTATCGTTATGTACATCCTTTTTAAACGCAAATTCTTTGGGTAGCACTCCAAATTGTGCTTTAAAACACTTAGCAAAATAAGAAGACGACGAGAAACCTACTTGTGCAGCAACTTCCGATATTCGTTCTCCCAACCCGATGAGTTCTGCCGCCTTATTCATTCTTACAGATTTCATATAATCATTGGGCGACATCCCCGACAAAGCTTTTATCTTCCTATAAAAACTTGAGCGGCTCATGTTAAGCTCTTCGGCCAGCGTATCCAACGAGAAGTTTTCATCCGCTAAACGATCGGTCAACAAAGCCTGCAAGTCTGCAGTGAATTTATAATCCTTTTGCGTCAAACCGTAATCGGTCATTATTGAATCATTATCACCGTTATCCCGAAACGAAATCATCAATTGATGGAAAGCCTGACGCAATTTCAACAGATTTTCTATTTGCAAACGTACCTGCTGTACTAAAAAAGGTTTTTCGATATATGCATCCGCACCGTTTTCCATTCCTTCCACTTTCGATTCAAGTGTCGTTTTCGCAGTCAGCAAAATAACTGGGATATGCGAATAATTTATATCTGATTTGACTTTATTACATAGCTCGAATCCATCCATTTCAGGCATCATTACATCACTTACTATTACATTGACCTCCTCGTTAGCCAACACTTCCAGAGCTTCCTGTCCGTTACGAGCCTTTAGCACACAATACCATTGCTGCAACGAATCAGAGGTCATTTCTAATAATTCCACATTGTCTTCAACCAATAAGACAACAGATTTAAAGCCCTCTTGCAACACTATTTCTTTGGGTTGTACACTTCCACCGGTAGTCACTTCTGGCGTTACCGGTCGCACATTTTGCACTTTTCCTTTTTCAATGGGGAGCGAAAGGATGAACTTCGATCCGCCACCCAAGTTGTCTTCTATCCTCAAACCGCCATGATGAGCTTCAGCCAACACCTTAGCATACGAGAGTCCGATACCTGTTCCCATAGTGGCTGCAATCTTGTCGCCATGCAACTGATAGAAAGTTTCGAATATTCTCTCTTTTTCTGAATCAGGAATACTGACTCCATCATCGCAAATCAAAATTTCATAATTCGAAAGAGTACTGATTAGTTCCATTTCTATCTTTTGACGAGCATATTTTATGGCATTACCCATTAAGTTGACCAATATGTTCCCAATTTTGTCTTTATCAACTAAAGATATAACGTCCTGGTCACAAAGTATCAACTTCAATTCTATCCCCTTCAGATTAGCATAACCGACAAATTGATTATAAATGCCATTCAGTATATTTTTTATATCATGTTCTTCCAAGTTCAATGTCAAAGCGCCATTTTCTACTTTCTCGAAGTCAAGCAATTGATTGGTAACACCCAACAGATAGTCCAAATTCTTATGAATAACAGCTATATATTTTTCATTTATCGCATTTTGTTTTTCTTCCTGCATTCTTTCTAAAGGCAAACTTATAAGACTGAGAGGAGTGCGTATCTCATGCATCAAGTTAACGAAAAATTTAATTTTCGACTTATACGCTTCTTGTTCTTGTTTCAATTGATGCTCTTCCATTTGCCGATGTATTTTCTTACGAATGATAGCCTGAGAACTCTTGAATACATAGTAGCCAACCAATAGAATTAAAAGGATATAGACAAAATAGGCCAAGTTGCTTCTATACCAAGGAGGCATGACGATAATCCATAAAGAAGCTTCCTTGCCCCTACTATTATTTTCGCGCAACAAAAACTCATATTTACCGGGAGAAAGACTTACATAACTAGCTACATTACTTTCCGTTTCTTGCGCCCATTGCTCATTTACTCCCTTTAACATGTATGAATAACGAGCTTTTGACGGATTACCATATCTGAGAGCAACAAAATGGATGGAAAAGCTATTATCTTTGTAAGGTAGAACTATTTCACGCTCCATATAAAGAGGTTTGTCCAAATGCAATCTTTCTTTTTCTTTCTCTGCGTCTGCGAGATAAGGGAAACTGATTCCGGTAATATACACAGAAGCAAAGCCACCCTTTTCCGTCAGATTTTGTGGAAAGAAGGAATAGAATCCGTTAATACTTCCAAACAACATCTCACCCTGTGAAGTAAATATAGAGGAATGCTGGCTAAACGATCCTCCCCATAAATCACTGCCGACAGTATATTGGTGAATGCCAGTTTTAATTACCGGATTAATTTTTGTCAGACCCGCATTACTGGATATCCAGAAATTACCTTCTTTATCTTGCTCAATGGCATAGATCACACTATTCGGTAAAATAGTATTATTGGGATCAAAATTGATAAAACCGTCAATCTTAGGGTCGAAAGAACAAAGACCTCCACCATTCGTGCCGAGCCAGATTGTATTTTTAGAATCTCTAAACAACTTGATGACAGAATTACTCGTAATAGAATGAGGGTTATTCTTTTCATAGGCATAATGTCTCCATTTTCCGGTGTGCGCATTCAGACACATAACACCACAGTTGGACGTAGCTACCCAGAGATTACCCGATGCATCTTCCAGCATATCGGCAATAGAAGTCATCGAACTCATCGTAGGAATAAGCATAAATCTATCTCTCAAAGAATCATAACGACAGAGTCCCCAATTTGTCCCCACATAAATATCCCCTTTTCGGACTTTGTAGATACAGTAAACATTATTGCTACATATTGTATATGGTATTCTCTTAGAATAAGTATACGCCTTGATATTTCCACTATTTAAATCTATTACACGAATGCCACTATCATAAGTACCCAGCCACAATTTACTTCCATCTTGCATAATACTGCGAACGTCACCACTCAATATTCCCCCTCTATATGGAAAAATCTGCTTAGTGGACTTATTATAATAATAAAGACCATTTTGAGTGCCGACCCATACATTACCTCCTTTTGTTTCGCAAAAAGAACCAACGATCTTTTTCGATTCCACATTTCCTCTTCCATCATTACTCTGAAGAGAGTAGAAATTAAATAGCGTAGATTGCTTGGACATATAATTAACGCCGCCCAGGTTCGTCATAACCCAAAGAGATCCTTGCTTATCCCATATCATGGCATTTACAGCTTGGTCGCTCAAACTTCTATAATCTGAAGGATTGTCCTTACGTTGATAAAGCCTTGTAATGAAATTGAACAAATACAATCCTTTGTCAGTTCCAACCAATATTTCTTGAGACGAATAGCGTAACAGACAATGAATGGAACCGAAATAAGTGTTCGAATCATATTTCTCTAATTTCTTTGTCGCCTTGTTCAATTTATATAGGCTTCCTCCCGCTCCCATCCATCTTTCTCCATTAACATTTTTCAAGCAGTTCATTTCCTTTATATTGACATAATTCGGGATACTATATGAGCCCAAATATTTTCCATCTTCACTGAAACGCAGAAGTTCACCCTGCATGGAAGAGACATAAAGCACCCCATCGTTTCCCTGACAAATATCACAAATATAAGAAGCATGAACACTATTTTGATAAAGAGATCCGTCTTTCGAATTATAAATGAACAGACCTTGCCCTAAGGTAGAAATCCATATCATATTATTGCGGGCCTTAATAACCCTCCTTACTTCCGAACTGATGACGACTCCATAGCGTGTCGTTTTGGTAAAGCGAGAAAATTTATTGGACGCGCGATTGTAAACGTATAAACCATAATTTGCACCAATCCAAATATTCCGATTCTCTTCAAAAAGTGAAATCACAAAATTGTTTTCGAACGAGAAACTCTCATTCAGCATATTGCGATAAACCACATTGTTCTTACCGTCATAACAATTGAGACCATTACTCGTGCCCAACCAAATAAAGCCATAACTATCTTGCAAACCGCATAAAACAGTATTGTGCGACAAGCCGTTTGCCGCCATATATTTTCTGAAGAAGAAAGATGGTGATGCATTAACAGTTCTCGTGCCTATCAGTAAAATGATACACAAGAAAAGAAAATATAGTTTTTTCATCATCTACATTTGCTTGGTTCAGATTGATTCTTCTCTTCCATTTTTTATTGTTTTTTTCGGTAACACCGTATAACAACCGTAAGCCATACGCTTATACTTTAAAGTTACAAACAAAAAGAAATTTCATTGTTGTTTTAACTTCTTTCAAATACAAATTTAAGCAAAGTCTATTTACTATAATAAGAAGAAACGAAATAAAAGCGTGTCTGATATGCAAATAGACTAGATTTTATCCTCTTTTGAATATATTTTATCCTCCTTTCTTTTTGATATATTGTTATTTTGCAGGATTCAAATATAGATGCGAATCTATAAGCTAAATAGAGCATCTCTATTTCATTAAAGAAAATATTGATTAGAGATAACTTTAAATGATAATAATAATTCAAGTGAAAAACAATTTATGAGAATAAACTTATTGATGGTTTCGGTACTATTGGTGTCAAGCTCAACGGGCAGACATATTAAATCTATACCAGAAGACAAACTTGCGTTAACCTTCCGCATCTTTACTTATTTCTGGTACGTATTTCCCCATTCGGTGGCTTTGTTCCAAACGATTGAACGAACATTATTTGCAAATGGGATAAAACTTTTATCGAAAACCTTTTCGGGTGGACGGTAAACCTCATCGTTTTATAAACGAATAGTAGCAATAGCTCTAAAAAAACCAGATTAAGCATAATAAAGATACCGACGAAAGTTATTCCTGTACACTTATCAAATACGAACTTAATACGGTAACTAAATAAGATATGAGATTCAAGGAGCATTTGATTATCAGAAAACATGAGTAAGAAATTTGATAGATATTATGGATGATTCGATTATGCTACGAAACACAAATATTTTACTTTAAAATCAAATATATTATGAAAATGAATAATGATTCCACAAGACGACACAACAAATATCATCTATATGGTGTCGTATTGGCATTGATCACGCTTTGCTTCACTGGCTGCAAGAGCGACGACAATTCGTCAGGAGAAGCAACTTTTGATCCTTCGAAGCCGGTTACGGTTTCAGATTTTATCCCCAAAGAAGGAGGCGTAGGCCAGCGCTTGGTTGTATATGGGGACAATTTCGGCATGAACCCTTCTCTAGTGAAAGTAATGATCGGAGGCAAACAAGCTACAGTTATTAGTGTAAAAGGAAATGCACTTTACTGCTTTGTACCTTCGCATGCTTACTCGGGAGAAATTCAAGTTTCTGTTGGCAAAGATGAGAATATCCAAACAGGAACAGCTCCCGAAAAATTTTCTTACGAGAAAAAAATGGTGGTCGGCACATTGTGTGGTTATCGTAATTCGCGCGACGACCAAGGGTGGAAAGACGGTACGTTCGAAACTTGTGCCGGTTTCCGTAACGATGGCTGTATAAAATTCGACCCCCTGCACAAAGATCATTTGTATATCAGTTACGATGGTGCAGATATTCAAATGTTAGATCTTACTAATCGCGTAGTGTCTACACCTATTTCTCGTTCCACTTTCGGGAACAAACGTCTAAGAAGTCTTGACTTCACGCTCAACGGCCAATACATGATTGTAGCTACCGACTACGACGGTTCCGGTACAGGCACCAGCCCAAGCGCATACATTGTAAAGCGTAATGCCGACGGTACATTTACCAATTCTTCCAGCGTACAAGTACTGGCAGCTTACAAACAGTGCAATGGTGCCTCAATTCATCCGATAAACGGAGAGTTGTATTTCAACAGCTATGAACGCGGTCAAGTATTTCGTTTAGATATGAATAAGTATTTTGATACCATTCTTAATGGAGGCCAATGGAAGCCAAACTATGATGATGGTAATTATACGGAATTATTCACTATTCAGGACACCGGTTGGGAATTCCAGATAAATATTCATCCATCGGGGAAATATGCCTATATTGTTGTTCTTAATCAAAACTATATTTTGCGTACCGACTACAATGAAGCCGAAAAGCGTTTTGCTCCTCCATACGTTGTTGCTGGACAAGCCCGCAGCGCGGGTTGGGTAGATGGAGTAGGTACCGGAGCTCGGCTAAATCGCCCTTATCAAGGTGTATTCGTAAAAAATCCCGATTATGCTGCAGCCGGGAAAGACGATCAGTACGACTTCTATTTCTGTGACTGTTTGAATTTTTGCGTAAGAAAATTAACTCCGGAAGGTATCGTGTCGACATACGCAGGTCGTGGAAGCTCTTCGGCTGTTACCGATAATAATGTATGGGGTACTGATGACGGAGATCTGCGCCAGGTTGCTCGTTTCCGCGACGTAACCGGTCTTGCTTATGATGACGAGAATAAAATATTCTATATCTTGGATACCGTAGGACGTACAATCCGGACAATATCCATGGAAAAATAAGCTTAATGAATAAACATCAGAAGATATGAAAAAATATATAATTATGTTTGTTGCCTTAATGAGCATCTCGCTGAACATGCTGGCTCAGAAGTCAATTTCGGTAAGCGGTACCGTCACAGATGAAAAAGGTGAGAAGCTGATTGGCGTCAATGTCACAGTTAAAGACGTGCCGGGGATGGGTTCTATAACCGACTTGAACGGACGTTACAAGCTTAGAATAGAACCCTACCACACTTTAGTGTTTACCTATATAGGCTATGAAACACAAGAAGTGTTGGTGAAAGAGCAACTGACTGTTAATATAAAAATGAAAGAAGCAGCAGCCAGAGTATTGGACGAAGTAGTAGTTACCGGTATGGGAACACAGAAGAAGCTCACCGTAACAGGCGCCGTTACAAATGTAAATGTCAACGATTTGAAGCACTTCTCCACGTCTAATCTATCTAATGCTTTGGCTGGTAATGTAGCTGGCATTATGGCTATGCAAACTTCGGGACAACCCGGAAAGAACACCTCCGAATTCTGGATTCGTGGTATTTCTACTTTTGGAGCCAGCAATAGTGCTTATATTTTGGTTGACGGATTCGAACGAAGTAATCTCGACGAAATCAACATAGAAGACATCGAGTCGTTCACCGTATTGAAAGATGCTTCAGCTACTGCTATCTACGGTTCGAAAGGAGCCAACGGTGTAATATTGATTACTACCAAACATGGTAACGCAGGCAAAGTAAATATCAGCGCCAAGGTAGAAACATCGTACAACACCCGTACCATAACTCCTGAATTTGTGGATGGAATGAAGTATGCTAATTTAATCAATGAGGCTAATATCACACGCAACAGAGGGATCGTTTACCGACCGGAAGAATTGGAGATTATCCGTTTGGGGTTAGATCCTGATTTGTATCCGAATGTAGACTGGTCCAAATTGTTGTTAAGAGACGGAGCTTGGAGCTATCGTGCCAATCTCAATATCAACGGTGGCGGCTCGACTGCCCGTTACTATCTTTCGGCTGCTTATACCGAAGACCAAGGTATGTACAAGACCGACGATACCTTAAAAAAAGATTACGATACCAATGCCAACTACAAACGTTGGAATTACCGTATGAATGTAGATGTTGATATTACCAAAACGACTCTTTTGAGTGTGGGTGTCTCGGGATCATTGGCAAAGCGCAATAGTCCCGGTTTAGGAGACGATAACGTGTGGGGAGAACTCTTCGGATACAATGCACTCAGCACTCCGGTTGTTTATTCCAACGGATATATTCCAATGACAGGACGAAATGAAAACAATATGAACCCATGGGTCGCTGCCACACAGACAGGATATAATGAGACATGGAACAACAACATTCAAACCAATGTGACGCTGGAACAAAAGTTAGATTTCATCACAAAAGGATTACACTTTGTAGGACGCTTCGGGTATGACACCAACAATGACAACTGGATTAACCGCCATAGATGGCCGGACATGTACAAAGCCAATGGGCGCGATGCAAGCGGTAATATTGTATGGGATCACATATATACTGCACAAGACATGGTTCAGGCAAGTGGGGGTTCGGGCAATCGCCATGAATTTGTAGATTTGCTTTTGAGCTGGGAACGTAGCTTCAAAGCACACCATACTAACGTTACAGTAAGATATACACAAGACTCCCAAAAACAAACTACCAATATAGGTTCCGATATCAAAAACGGTGTAGCACGCCGTAATCAAGGACTTGCAGGGCGCTTTACATATAATTATGATTATCGTTATTTCTTTGATTATAACTTCGGTTATACGGGATCCGAGAATTTTGCAAAGGGACACCGTTTCGGTTATTTTCCTGCCTTTTCTCTTGCATGGAATATCGCGGAAGAAAAATTCATCAAAGACAAGGTCAAATGGATGGATATGTTCAAGGTCCGTTATTCGCACGGTAAAGTCGGTAATGACAATCTAGGTGACAGCAACAGATTTCCATACTTGTATACTATCTCAGGAGGAGCAGGTGGATACAACTGGGGGACTTACGATTATACCAATTCTTTCGCCGGTACACACTATACACAAGTAGCTTCTCCTTATGTAACGTGGGAAATAGCTACCAAAGACGACTTAGGTACGGATTTATCACTGTTCCATGATCGTCTTTCAGCAACAATTGATTATTTCCATGAAAAGCGTACCGGTATTTATATGGTTCGTAATTATCTACCGGCTATTACCGGTTTGGAAAGCAACCCGAGCGCCAATGTAGGTGCGGTACGTTCAAGGGGATTCGACGGTAACTTCACATATAAAGAGAAATTCGGACAAGTCGATCTTACGATCCGTGGCAATATCACTTATAGCAAAAATGAAGTTTTGGCAAAAGATGAGGAAAACAACGTTTATCCATACCAATATCAACGCGGCTATCGTGTCGATCAGCAGAAAGGTTTAATAGCATTGGGCTTATTCAAAGATTATAATGATATTCGCAATAGCCCGGCACAACAATTCGGCATAGTACAACCCGGCGATATCAAATATAAAGATGTCAACGGCGACGGCGTTGTAGATAATGGTGATATTGTAGCAATCGGCGCTACTACTCATCCCAACTTGATCTATGGTATCGGTGCTTCGATTGTTTGGAAAGGACTCGACTTCAACTTCCATTTTCAAGGAGCGGGCAAGTGTACATTCCCTATTTACGGTAAATGCGTATTTGCATTCAGCGAGAACGATTGGGGCAATATCATAAAGGGGATGACCGATAATCGATGGATATCAGCCGATATTTCGGGCAACACCAATACAGAAAGCCCAAATGCCCCTTATCCTCGTTTGAGCTACGGTGGAAATAATAACAACCAGCAAAATTCTACTTATTGGTTACGCAACGGACGCTATTTGCGTCTGAAGAATATGGACATCGGCTATACACTACCAAAATCCATTACCAATAAACTTCATTTTACCAATATTCGTTTTTATGTATCAGGAACCAACTTGATTACATGGTCGAAATTTAAATTCTGGGATCCCGAGACGGCCGATCCGAGAGGCGAATCATATCCATTAGCAAAAACAATAACGGTAGGTGTAAATGTCAACTTATAAAAAACATAAAATGATGACAAAGAAATTTTCTATATTACCACTAATAGTATTTGGAGCGATTTTATTGTCTTCTTGCTCCGACTATTTGGATTCAGACAAGTATTTCAAAGATCGTACGACAATAGAATCGGTCTTTACCAATAAAGCGCACACTGAAGAATGGCTGGCTTATGCTTATTCTTTTTTAAAAAATCAATGTGCCGATGTATGTAGCAAAGACGCTTCGACAAGTTCTCACTGTTTTGCCGACGATATGTATTATGGCGACCGCGATGTAAAATATGATCCCAAAGAAAGTGGAGAGTTATCATATAATGCTTTCAAATTAGGTGAATATAATGAGGATAGCTTCAACGAACTCTGGGGACGTTGTTATAAAGGCATTTATCAGGCTTCCGTTTTCATTCATAACATCGATTTGAATACGGAGATGACCGACACTGAGAAACTTGACTATAAAGGGCAGGCTCGTTTCGTTCGCGCTTATTTCTACTGGCTGTTACTTAGAAAATATGGTCCGGTACCTATCATGCCTGACAAGGGTATAGATTATACGGAAAGCTACGATGAAATTGCCACTCCACGAAGTTCGTATGAAAAAGTAGCAGATTTTATTAGTACTGAAATGGTACAGGCTGTAAAAGAGCTACAGTATCTCAAAAGGAGTGATAACGGCAATGTGGCTCGTCCGACAAAAGGAGCAGCTTTGGCGACCCGAGCTTATGCACTAATTTTTGCAGCAAGTCCACTAGCTAACGGGAATGATGATGATTTTGCCAAAGCACTAGTCGACGACCAAGGAAACCGTCTCCTTTCTAAAGATTACAGCGAAGAAAAATGGGCCAAAGCCGCTGCTGCTTGCAAAGATGTAATGAACCTTGGCGTTTATGATCTCTACCACGCTTCTTTCAGCACATCAGATAATGGTCCTCAAGACCGCCCGACGATCGTACCACCGTATGATGCTAAATTTTCAGACAAAAACTGGCCTAACGGTTGGAAAGACATTGATCCTTTCAAATCTTACCGCAATCTATTCGACGGTGATGTATCAGCTGTCGACAATCCGGAACTAATCTTCTCGAGGGTCAATAATACGACAGATGGTGATTTTGCCATCGAAGCGTTCGTCTTGCATCAAATGCCTCGTGATTTTGGTGGTTGGAATACACACGGTATGACCCAAAAGATGTGCGACGCCTACTATATGAAAGACGGGAATGACTGTCCCGGTAAAGATAAAGAAATAGGTCGAGGCGACGGTTCGGATCGACTAACGGGATTCACTACCCAAACTGATGTCGATGCAGGCCTTTATAAGCCACTGGCCGCCAACGTTTCTTTACAATATGCCAATCGAGAACCTCGTTTTTACGCATCTGTCGCTTACAGTGGAGCTATATGGAACTATTTGTCCAATCCTGAGACATCTCAGCACAACCGCCAAACATTCTACTATCGTGGCAGTGGAGATGGTTACATGAACTCTCCATTCCACTTACGTACAGGTATCGGCATCATGAAGTTCGTCAATCCCGAAGATGTTCCCGGTAATATCCGCAGGAAGCCAGAACCCGCTATTCGCTATGCGGACATCCTGTTGCTATACGCAGAAGCCTTGAATGAGCTCGACAAATCATACAACATTGCATCGTGGGACGGTAGTACAACTTATACGATCGCCCGTGACGCGTCCGAGATGAAGAAAGGAATCAATCCGGTACGCATCCGTGCCGGTCTGTGCGACTATTCCGACGTTACCTACGCCAACAAAGATTTGCTTCGAAAAGCTCTAAAGCGCGAACGCATGATCGAGTTGATAGGAGAAGGCAAACGTTATTATGACCTCCGCCGTTGGAAAGATGCACCAGTAGAAGAAGCACTTCAGATATATGGCTGTAACGTTATCATGGACGAATCTCATAGAGACCAGTTCTATGTTCCAGTAGCCGAGACGGACTTGCCATCGACTTTCTCTACGAAACTCTATTTTTGGCCCATCAAACACAGTGAACTGAAGCATAACAAACGCTTAACCCAAACTCCAGGCTGGACATCTTATGATTAATTTTTAATACATAGAAAGAGATATGAAAAAGTTATATATTTTAATGACCCTACTATCATTGATATTAGTGGGAACTTCATGCAATGATGAATGGAAAGACGAACAATACAGCCAATATATTGGCTTCCGCTCACCGCTAAACAGCCAAGGGGTAACAGAAATTTATGTACCCTACAGTCGTAAAGACACCACTGGAAATTATATTATAGGTCAAGGCCGTTCCAATTACGATCTACCCGTAATTGTAAGTGGCTCTACTACCAATCGAAAAGACATCACGGTCCATGTTGCTCTCGACCCCGATACGCTGAGCACTTTGAACGAAGCACGCTATCAAAGCCGTACCGATCTGTACTATCATGATATGAACCAGTATGCCACATTACCCGAAACAGCTCAAATTAAAGCTGGCGAAGACGTGGGTTTACTCAATATCGCTTTCGATTTCCGTGGTATTGATATGTCGGAGAAGTGGGTTCTTCCAATTACCGTAGTCGACAATCCTTCCTATGGTTATCAGTCCAATCCTCGTAAAAATTATCGAAAAGCCTTACTCCGAATTATGCCTTTCAATAGCTTTTCTGGGAATTATTCTGGAACTGCATTGCTGAACTATATTAAAGGAGATGAAGGTAACGGCTCTATTGTGACGAGTACCGTAACAGGTTACGCAGTAAATGAGAATACAGTATTCTTCTATGCCGGAACTGTTGATGAAAACCGTACAGACCGCAAAAACTATAAGATTTATGCAACGTTCAACGGAACGACCAATGGTTCTATCGCTTTTCGATGCGACAATCCCAACGTTAATTTCACAAACAACAAAGAGGCTTCATTTCGCATTATAGAAGAGATGGACGATGTTCGCCCCTATTTGAAGCACCGTTATATCATTATCAGCAATATTGATTACGAATATACAGACTATACTTCGGTGCCAGGTTCAGATATTACATATACAGTTAAAGGTTCTTTGACTCTTGAACGCAATATCAATACCCAAATACCTGACGAAGATCAAGCTATCGAATGGTAATTTATCATTATCAGTCCAAGCATAAAACTTAACGGACTTTCGTTTGTTAAAAAGACTTCATCCTTTTCATATTAAAGGATGAAGTCTTATTTTTGTAGACCGCTTATAATAGAATTATGAAGATAGATAGACCCGTATTATTCTTATTATTCATTCTGCTTGCTTCGTGTACCGGACATGAAAAAAGCGGTTCCACCTATGCCAACCCTCTTTTTACTGAAGGTTGTTATCCTCAAGCAACCTTTTATAAGGGTAAATACTATTATACGATGCAGCAACCACAGGGTGATAAAATTGCGTTATGGGAAACGACAGATATCACTAAAGTAGCCGAAGCAAAACCCAAAACCGTATGGATTCCAAACGATTCGCTGGCCAAGTACCATCTGTGGTCTCCCGAAATACACCATATAGGTAGTAAATGGTATATTTATTTTGAAGCGGATGACGGTAATACCGATAATCATCAAATATATGTAATCGAAAACGATTCACCCGATCCGATGAAAGGAAAATTCCACCTAAAAGGGGCTATCATGACCAATTCCGAATGGAATTGGGGCATTCACCCTACGACATTTGTCAATAAAGGCAAACAATATTTATTATGGTCGGGGTGGCCGAAGAGGAGAATCGAAGCCGAAACGCAATGCATTTATATCGCATCTATGAAGAACCCATGGACGCTTGATTCAAAACGAGTGATGATATCTTATCCCAAATACGAGTGGGAAAGACAATGGATCAACCCTGACGGTATGCGAGCTGCATATCCTATCTACGTCAATGAAAATCCAGAATGTTCCTTTTCACGAGATAAAAAGAAAGTTTTCATTTTCTATTCGGCAAGCGGTTGCTGGACGTACTATAATTGTGAAGGTATGCTGTCGGCCGATGTAAACAGCGATTTATTAAATCCGACATCATGGACAAAGAGTAAAGAGCCCGTTTTCATGCAATCGGAAAGGGATGGTTTGTTCGGACCGGCAAGTGTATCATTTGTTCCCTCCCCCGACAATAGCGAATGTTTTATTTTGTATCAAGTCAAAACGGTCACCAAAAATACGAATGCAACAATGATCCGTGAAGAAGGTGTAGTAAACAGCATCCGAATACAAAAAATCAATTGGAATTCGCAAGGGATACCAGTACTCGGCAAACCGGCCCCCACAGATTCTGTAATGCCAAAACCTTCGGGAACAGAATGAGGACAGAATACTTTTGGAAGAGAATAATACATGAACATTATATATAATACATACTTATTAATCAACTACAGAATGGATACCTACACCTATTTATCAATCCTCTAGTCTATTAAAGTATCTATTAACTCATAGATCTAAGCAAGTCTTTCTTCTTTCGTTCCTGAAAAGAGGCAAGGAATTGTTTTTCGTTTTAACACGCCGCTATCTATTTGGGCTGCTCGAATATTCGTGCCACCCAAATCGGCCACCTAATTTAGGCATGCAATGTGCTATTACATATTACTTAAATACCCTCCAGGAAGGAAGCATATAATTAATTGAAGGTTCTATCACCTTAAAATCACCTTTTCCATCCAGCACACTACATGTTTCTATTGAAACAGCATTTCCCTTTATACGTAATACTGCAAAAGAGCCAGGTCCGTCATCATCTTTCCAAGCATTGTTAACCTGATAAATTGTATGACCACGAAAATGTTCTAACGTAGCAGTATGGGCATGCCCAACAAAAACAGCTGCAAGATTGAATTTTTCTAATATCTCAAATAGGCGATTACGACCCGATTCAGGCCACCAATCGAGTGCCCACTTATCAAAGCCATAGTGTTGAATATAAATTACAGGCGCACCACCAGAAGCATATTTTTCTAAATCTTTTTCAAGCCATTCAAAATTACTTTTACAATAAGTAGTATCTCCAGCACAACATTCACCATTAATAAAATGTACGTTACCTACATTCCATGAATAACTACGACTTGACGAATCCAAATTCAATATTTCACCTTTCAGTAATTTAGCACTCAGCACTGAATCAATATAATGAAAAGTATAAGCTCTTCCTTTCAAATTATCGGCACCTTTATCAGATACCCCTGGATTTATATCATGATTACCCAAACCAGGGAAAACATTATAATGAATACGACGTTCCCCCACTCCTTTTTCATAGCGCTGACGATATAAATTAAGAATTTCGGGACGCGATTTATCAAACATATCACCAGCCAATGCCACACAATCCAACTTTTTAAGTAATTCTCCAGCAATGCCCATCGGGGCTACCTTGGGAAAACGAAAATGATTTTCCAAATGATTGATGGCTACCACATGAAAATATTGATCTGTTTCGGGTAATAAATCAAAGTGTAAATCCGAAGCGATAACTACCGTACAATTATATTTCACCAGTTTGCTCCTGAAAGGTGTATGTGCGTAACATACAGCACAAACAAAAACAGTCATTAAAAATAATATTTTTTTTCTCATCACCAAAAATGCTTAAATTGTTTGCTTACCAACTTTCACATTCGAAACCGTTTTATGATCGCCCCACATCAAAGTAAGTTCAAAAGGTACATTCGTTTCAATTGTAACACAAGGTTTTTCTTCGACAGACGTTCTTTTTTTCACCTTAATAGAAACCAGCCCATCTTTACCGAATGGATAACGAGATATGCCATAGCCATCAGTAAGATGTACATCAATTACCATCTTACCATCCTGAACATTAGCACGAATTCCAAATAAATATTCTATTAAAACAGAAATAGGTGGAAGACCTGTCCAACCAACAAAATCCTTACGAGCCATAAATCCTGGTTCAGCTTTTTCCGGAGCATAATATTCCCAAAAAGTTCCCGTGTTCTTATATACCTGAAAGACATTACCATAATGATTACGAGCAATATCAAAAGCCAATTGACGATATCCCTTATCAACTAAACCCGATATTACCATATAATCTGTCGGTGCCCAAACGCCACCAACCCAATAGCGCCCATTTGCTTTGTACTTAGGATGATTAGCCGCCAACGAGGCAACTCTATGAGGACGGTTGAATGTCACTGTATCTTCAAGATGACTAACTAAAGAGTCCAAGCGACTTTTCGGTAGCACATCAGTATGCAATGCCCAATATGCATATATACCTTTTGTCTTACTCAAACTACCGTCAGCATATTGATCATACAAGAAATGATCTTTTGAGCTCCACATATTCTGATTAATATATGCAGACAAATGCTTCACATCATCTTCAAATTCTTCTATCTCTTGCCAACGCTCCAAATAGAAGCCCATCTTCAACAATATATTGGCCATAAATATCTGTTGTAGACAAGCATCCAACCAAATCATGTGGCCGTTGCTATAAATAGTATTATAACCTTCAGGAACACGTGGCATGTTATCCATACCTGTTCCCCAGCCACTGCTCCAATAAGTGCCGTTGCGCCATGTGCGATTCAATTTCAACCATTTATAATAAGCCGATAACACCGGAAAGACTTTATTTAGACGTTCCATATCACCAAACTGACTAAAATAAAGCCATTCAGACCATGGCAAAAGATTTGGTCCTGTACTTACAGGATCATAACGTTCAAAACAGTCCGAACCATCTGCATGAATTTCTCGACAAATAAATCCGTCGGGGTGCTGTTTTGCATAGAAGTTATCCAGAGTCCGCTGAAACGGGAAGAAATTCCGACCATAGCGACAAAACATTGTAATAAAGGAATCGTCCCACATGAATATATTGCCATTGTATGCAGGAGCAATATAACTACAGACGAAGCCCGATTCATCTATTGGCTGGCAGATATTAGTCAATGCGATCTTCCACGCTTTCCAATACATTTCTATCTCCTTATCATGTCCTTCCCAATAAGGTGAAGGCAACACAGTACGAGCCTTCTCATAAGTACCCGGTTTTATCGATTCAACCTTAGCCGTCCGAAAAGTATTCTCCGTAACTAACGTTTGCATTATATAAGTATCCTTATAGGGCAGTTTGTATTTAGGAGAACCCGCAGAAATTGTATTTTGAGCTCCAGTATCAACTGAATATGAAAACACGGCAATGATAACTGTAAGCCAATAGATTCTTTTCATATGATCTAAACTATAAATTCATTAACTTTTTTATTTTCCAAAAGATATCAGTATTTTCCATCATACCAGTAAATTTCTCAGATCCAGGTCCGAAAGCATAAACAGGCACCATAACACCAGAATGTTCATTTGTTGAAAACTTACAAATGATTTCTCCCTTTTGCAAATCACCATCGACCAAAGTCAATCCTCCAGTTTCATGATCAGCAGTAACAACCACCAATGTTTCACCATCTTGAGCAGCCCATTTCATCACTTCACCTACTGTACGATCAAAATCATGAATTTCTTGCATCAACATGCCCAAATCATTGTAATGTCCATAATCATCAAGCTGAGAGCCCTCAACCATCATAAAAAAGCCATTTTTATTTTGATTCAACAAGTTAATGCCTTTCAGAGAAGCACGAGCCAAAAGGTCTCCTCTCTCCGCAGGTACAGGCGTATCAACATCATAGGGAACGGCAAAGACTTTGCCCGATTTAAAATTCTTCAGATCGTCCCATGACCTAGAAATATGATATCCTTCTTTCTCCAATTCTTTAAACAGATTACGTCCATCGTCACGATGTTCAAAATATTTGGCACCACCTCCGAAAGCATAATCTATACCACATTTGACATAGTCCGTTGTAACATCTTGCTCTTTATCTCGATCAATATTATGACAACAAAAATCAGCAGGAGTTGCATCCCACAAACGACATGTCACAGCTATACCAGTAGCTTTTTTCTTATCTTTTGCCAATGCACACAACGACTTCAATGGTTTACCATTAGGGTCTACGCCAACGGCATGATAACAAGTTTTATAGCCTGTTGCCAAAGCCGTACCACCGGCACCGGAGTCTGTTATCAACTTATTGGTACAATATGTTTTAGAAAGTCCTATATATTGAGCGTTCTCCAACCACAATTTACCCCTATTAGCCGTCCATGCTGAATATACGTCCATAAGACTCATTCCATCGCCAATCATCAAAATAACATTTTTCACTTTATGCCCTTTTGGAGGAGTGATTTTCTGAACCGCATATGGCTGCGACAAAACATATGTTTGCGGATTATAATTTTGTGATAAGACAGGCTGTGCCATCAATCCAACAGCAAGTCCTAACAATAACATTCTTATTTTCATCTCTGTTATATTTTATATAATTATTTTTCTGCTCTCTTCTTATCTTCAATACTCCGTTAAATAATTGATTAATGATCTCAAATACAATGAGTTATATTAACAAGAGTTAGCATAAAAGAATTGGTCAAGTGGCTGATTTTCAGTAACTTTATGTTACTTAGGCATAGTTACAATGAACATATCAGATGCACTCGACCAATATAAGAATATCTGCAGTGATGTCTTGAAAAGATACACTGTGAAGTTAAACAAAAGTTTTAAAACCATCTTCATCGAAACACTACTTTTATACATGGTAATACCGAGAAAGATCAATTTTACGCAGTTTGGACACTATGGCACGCATTGTGAAGAGTGCTTCAGACAAAATTTCTCAAAGAAGTTCGACTGGATTTCCTATAACTTAAAGTTGTCCGAAAGGATATTTGAACAGGAAGATCGGAAAGCTATCGCTATTGATCCGAGTTACATATCCAAGTCGGGCGAGTGTACTCCTTGGGTTGGTTATTTTTGGTCGGGTTGCGCCGGTCAAGTCAAACACGGTTTGGAGATAATGGGCATAGGACTTATAGATATCGACAAACATAACTGCATTACCTTAAAAGCAGAGCAATCACCGGACAATATAACCCTTGAGGGGTTCGGCTCTACTTTAAACGATTGGTATCTAAAAGTTATCGAAATGTATAAAGAGCAGCTTCACAGCGTATCCAATTACATCGTTGCCGATGCTTTCTTTTCAAAGAACCTTTTTGCCCAAGGTATAGAGGAAATGAATTTTCATCTTGTCAGCCGTCTTCGCGATGATGCCAATTTGATGTACCTCAGTCAAGCCCAAAGAACAGGAAAGAAAGGACGTCCCAAATTATACGATGGGAAAATAAAATTCTTCGACCTTGACCATACACGAATGAACAAACTCGACATACTGCAAGACGAAGGGAAATTCTATACTCTGGTTGCTTACTCCAAATCGCTTAAACGGAAAATCAGACTGGTCATTTGGATTACTCCTAAGGGGAAACACAAACTGTATTTCTCTACAGATATCCACATGAGCGGTAAAGATGTTATTGAGTATTACAGAACAAGGTTCCAAATTGAGTTCTGCTTTCGAGATGCAAAACAGTTCACCGGATTATTTCACTCGCAAGCCAGAAATATTAATAGGTTGGACTTCGCATTCAATGCATCTTTTGCCGCAGTCAATGCGGCAAGAGTAATGATGAATGAAAATGATATTCCTTTCTCCATTGGTGCGCTTAAATCGTTGATGTACAACTCTTATATCCTTAAAAGATTTTTTGAGCTGTCCGGCTTTAAGCCAAACAGAACTTTAAATGCTAAACTTGTCAAAGAACTCATTGATATGGCTGCTTATGCGGCGTAATCTATATCTTAATATTTAACGAAGTATTGTATCTTAAAAGAGCACCTCTTAATATGATTTCTTAACACTCCTCATTCCACTATACTTTGATAGTCGATAGGAAACTCGGTCTCTTTATAATCCCAATAGGCAGCAGAAATATAACGATTTTTCTCAGGATCATTAGCTTTTATGACTAATAATTTCCCATTCGACCTTTCTAAAAATTGTATCCTTGTCCTCAAATATAGAACAAGGATACAACATATCTATTATTACTTAGAAGAGTAACCGCTATTTTGAGTTAACTTTCCATTTGATTTAATTACCTGATTGATTTCGTAAGGCAATACGCTATAGGTTCCACCCGGTGTATAATTTTTAGCTTTCATATTAACCAATTGAATAACACCCTGATAAGTTTTACCATTAATAGTCATTGTGGTACCGGTTGTAGTGTCAAGATCAGAACTTGGGTTCGAACGATCCACATGTTTCAAACCATGTTTTGCAGTCTTGATCTTAGCCAAAGCATCCAAATTCCATGCATCAGATCCTTCAGCCGCCCATCGTTTCAAATCCATCAAGCGATCGGTATATTCACCGGCCAATTCACAACGGCGTTCGTGCATCAAATCCATCATTGTCGGAGCTGTATAAGTAATCCCTTCTTTAGCACGATTAGCGATTCTATTCAGCGGATCAGCCGCTTCTGAATTCTTCGTTTGCATAATCAAAGCTTCCGCTTTAAAAAGGAGTAACTCAGAGAAACGCATCAAAGGCACATTCAAATCAGTAGTAGGACGGTCTCCATTAGTAGAAATATGAGAATTATTTTCTCCTACGCCACTAGCATTCAAATCGCCAAAAGAATAAGGATTCATATATTTATTAAACTGAAAACCACATTCATTATCTGAAGAAGAGTAGTATTTTCTATTTGTTCCAAAATAAGTAAACTGATCTCCATATTTCAATATGGTAGCCGAGCGGCGCACATCCTGATCATTATATTCTGCAAATAGTTCTAGAGTGGGTTTGAAATTTCCCCAACCATTATAAGCGCCCCAACCTTTATTCTCGAGCATAATACCCGGAAATTCACTACCTGCATAATTATTGCCACTTGAATTTACAGACCAAATATACTCTTTACTCCAATTATTGGCAATAGTAAAGACATCCGCAAAATTATCGAGCAGACCGCGACTACCTTCATTTTCTATCTTATCAACAAGAGTTGGAATATTAGCCCATTGAGAAGCATCATGTTGAGCCCAATAAGCATACGTTTTTACCATATAGCCATATGCAGCATCTTTCGTAGGACGTCCATAATTGTCAGATGAATAATCTTTAAACCAAGGCAACAAATTCGCAGCAGATTGGAAATCTTCAATGATATATTTATAATTATCCATCACAGTCTTTTGTTGAGTTGGAATATCGTTCACTTGCGATTCATAATTACTCAACTCTTCATAGCGGACATACGGAACGCCATTATCAGCACGGCCATAACGATAAGCAATCATAAAGTGAGAAAAGGCTCTCATAAAATAAGCCTCACCCAATGAGCGTTTTACAATAGCAGAACGATCGGATTCTTTAATTTTCAGTGCATGATATATAATATTATTAGCAATAGCCATAGTAGTATGCATTTCATTATATATATCCTTAATACTACCCTCTGTATTACCATCCATACAAAGATTGGCCAAGTTCATTTGAGAATTACCTCGAGTACGCGCAAAAAAGATATCATCGCTAGCACCTTGCTCCCAGAACAAGTTACGTCCCCATGTTTCCTCTAACGAAAAACAATAATAAAGACTTGTAGTAGCCGATGTAAAATCAGCATCGGATTTCCAATAATTATTTTCCGTTGGACTACCTTCGTTTGTGGTGTCCAGCCAACTTCCCGTACAAGAAGAACAAAAGCCGACAACCAACAATAATAGTAATAATATATTTCGCTTCATAATTAATCTAAGTTGAGTAAGTTAAAATTTAAGTTTAAGAGCCACAGAAACGGTTCTTGATATAGGATACTGACCACAATCCAATCCGGTTCCACCCACTTCAGGATCTATACCTGAATAAGGAGTAATAGTCAACAGATTATCACAACTAAGAGTCATATCAAAAGTACCTCTGCGATCGTTGAAATAACGAAGTTTTCTTAGCAAATCAGTAAATGAGTAGCTAATAGAAACATTCTTAATTCTCAAATAAGAACCATTTTCAAGATAGTAATCCGAAATAGTTGAGAAATTGCCATTCGGATCGCTCATTGTAATACGAGGGACCTCCGAATTAGGACCATCCAAAGCTTTCAATATCTTATTAGAGCGGTTGAAATTACCCAACGATTCATTTAGTGTAGTATATTTGTAGGCATTATATAGTTTCACTCCGGCTACACCTTGGAGCATCATATCAAAAGAGAATTTCTTCCATGTAAAGCCAGCATTGAAAGCATAGCTCAACTTCGGCATCGAATTCCCTCTAAATTCATAATCACCACTATCAATAGAACCGTCACCGTCTTTATCGACAAACTTCAAGTCTCCAGCCTTAGCGTTAGGTTGAATCATTTTACCATCCTTATTGAGATAAGAGCTTGCTTCGGCATCAGTTTTAAAAACGCCCGCAGTACGAATCAAATAGAAAGAATAAAGAGGCTTACCTTCGATTGTCCTATAGGGATTCATATCTTTATAGGTACCCCCCGATGTCCATACGGGTTTATTGCCTTGAGCATCAGCCGCACCGATATAAGAGACACGATTTCTCAAAGTAGCGATATTACCACCAATATAATAGTTCCAATCCTTATTAATCTTATCTGCCCAATTTATCGAAAGCTCCAAACCGCGATTGTTTACTTTCCCATCATTAATATATTGAGCAGAGATACCAATAGTAGTCGGCCAATTAGTATCTTGTTGTTTGATCAAGCCTTTCGTATTTTTATCAAAATAATCGAGAGTAACAGTCATACGATTGCCAAATAGTGAAGCATCCAAGCCAAAATCCAATTGCTCTGAAGTTTCCCAAGTAAGGTTCGCATTATAGCCATTCGCCAAATAAATACCATTCATAACAGGTGTCGATATACCTATTTGGTTCCCTACATCACCTCCACCTATGATACGTGTGGATAAAGTAGGATTACCATAACCATAACTGATAGATCCCAAGTTACCAATTTTACCCCAACTAGCACGAATTTTCAACAAGTTTAGCTGTTTTGATTTAGGCATCCAAGGTTCAGAAGTAATTTTCCATGCAGCTGTCACAGAAGGGAAATCACCATATTTATGTCCTTGCGGCAAACGTCCCGCATAATCACGACGCAAAGAAGCAGTAAAGAAGTAGCGGTCAGCATAACTATATGACGCCCTTCCTACCATAGAGAAATTGCGATCTTTATAATATGCATCTGTGGCATTATCAAAATAGCCTGCTTGTGAAAAATACATCATCGAAGGAATTTCGCTTGCAAAATTATGCCCCGTTACCGAAAAATTACGATACTGATATTCTTCTGCCGTTGTTGAAGCCATCAAACCTATATTGTGAGCACCGAATACCCTATTATATGTCAACGTATTCTCCCAATTCCACTCCGGTTCACGATAGCTAATATATTCCAACGAATTATTGTCATTCGGCTTACCAGCTTCCAAACGGCGAGTACTATAGTAACGTTCAAAATAATTACTTTGTTTATAAGTAAAGCGAGAAGTAAAATTCAGCCCTTTAATAGGCTCCATAATATCCAAGAACGTCGAAGAGGTCATCGTAGAAAGATGATTATTTTCATAGGCAGCGTTCAAGATTCTTACAGGATTAATACAGTCACCATGTATATCGGCGTAAGTTTGCCCATATTTAGTAATATAATCCGCCGATGTCGGAACTGTTCCACTATATGAACCATCAGCATTGTAAACAAACACATTCCTTGGCATCATCAAAGCAGCCAAAATAACGCCCGATTCAGCACTAGTTGTGTTAACATCACGAACCTGAGTATCACGCCAACTCAAATCTTCGCGAAGACGAACATATTTGCTGAGTTTCCACATGGAGTTTAAACGTGCAATGATTTTCTTACTATAAGTATTAATCAGAGTACCTTGTGTATCATTATATTCTAATGAGAGGCGATTCGATATTTCGTCTGTACCACCAGAAATAGCTATATTATGACGATAGAATGGAGCTGTTCGGAATATTTCACCTATCCAATCCGTATTGGTTTTCCCATATACAGGATCTTCACTAATACGGTCCCAACCCACAGGCAGATTACTCCCGGCATCTGCATAAGAAGCTTTACGCACTTTATATTCCTGCTCCCAAGTCAGAGATTGAGGAAGGTTCGTTGCTTTCGACGCACCAAAAAGTCCATTATATTCTACCGTAGTACGTCCGGGAGCCGCCTGTTTGGTGGTCACCAAAATAACGCCAGCCGATCCGGCATAAGCACCATAAATAGCAGCAGAAGCAGCATCTTTCAAAACAGTGATAGAGGTCACATCACTCAAATTAAATGGAGCTCCAGGCACACCATCTACAACATAAAGAGGAGACTCACCGTTAGGAGAACCCATACCACGAATTGTGATTGTCGGTTCAGAGCTGAAATGCCCACCGTTTGACACTACCGACACGCCGGGAATTTGTCCCTGTAACATTTGGGAAACATTGCTTACTGGACGTTCCTGTAGTTTATCCATATTGGCAACCGTGGCAACTGCTGCCGACAAATCACCTTTTTTCATTTTACCATAACCGACAACAACAACTTCGTTTAGCAGTTTATTGTCTTCGATCAGTACGACAACAACATTTCTCTTTTCACCCACTTTAACTTTCTGAGGAGCATACCCCACTGAAGTTATCTGCAAGACATCGCCCGATGAGACAGAAAGAGAAAATTTACCATTAATATCTGTTATTTGCCCTTTTGTTGAGCCAAGCACAGACACAGAAGCCCCAATAATAGGTTCACCGTTACTATCCTGAACAATTCCGCTAACGATACGGTTTTTTGATTGTTGCATTTCATTTTGGATAATAACTGTATTATTTACTGCATAGAGCAATGCAACCGTTGGAGAGAATAGGGTTACAACTGACAAAGCAACAACTTTCAAAAGTCGAGATTTGCCACCAAAGGTTAATCTACTTTTTTTCATTAATTTCACGATTTTAGAACAATTAATTAAACAAGGTCTATATAATACTCTAATATTAGAATAATCATTGAACAAAAAGCACACTTTTTCGGAGGCTTTCGATTCCTACTTTTTGTGTGTTTCTCATTTCGATATGCTAAAATTAGATATAAAATATACAGCACCTATATTATTTCACGCATAAAATTCTTCTTTTTGCGCAAAATTAGATATAAGCTATTTCATCGACGTTTAGATATCGTGACAATAATATTTCAACTATGGTTTGCTGATTCCTTGTAGTGTTCTTATGTAAGTATCCATGGTTCCATCCTCTTTTAGTAAAATAATCCTTGCACCTTTTGGATATTTTCCATACGAAAGATAACCTGTTTTGCGGCCATAGCATAATTTAATGCCGGCAAGTGGAGCAACAAAATCATTTTCGTGATCATGTCCTACAAAAATGGCTTTTACATCTTTCTGTTTCCAAAATTGGTAAAACAATCCTGTATTTATAATAGGAGAACAAACTTCTTCATTCTTATGCCCCATCGTAGTAGGACGAGTGCGAACATATTCAAATTCGGGCAAAGGAATATGGAAAAAAGCCAAAGCCGGAACAATACGCTTATTGACGGCTTTAATATGATTGCTCTCTCTGACATACCATGCTACTTGATTTTCTTTAATCCAATCATACTCTCCCAATATCGAATCATGAGTTTCCGAATGAGAATCAAACAAGAAGAGATTCCAACTATTGTGCATATTAGAAGAATATATAGGGATAACGCAATTCCCATAACCGTCCACACCACGACCAACATTAGTTGTAAGATTGTATGGTTTATTTATTAAATAATTAAAGATAGTACGTTCCGAAAGTCCGTGCTGAGCATCGTGATTGCCAAATGTAACGGCATAAGGTATCTTGCGAAGAATAACCGGAGCCAAACACTCATCCCAACCTTTATAGGCATCCTCCGATACAACGACATCGCCCGTGTAGACTACGAAATCTGGCTTTTCTTTATCAAGTATTTCGTTTATTACCTTAAAAGTACTATCATTCTTTTGCGAATTCTTATCGCCCGTCATCCAATGTATATCGGTGAACTGGACTATTTTAAATGTTTTTCCACAAAACTTCAATACAGGTTTGGCCGGATATGCCAACACGAATAGCATCAAAAAAAGACCGAAGAATAAATTTCTTTTCATCATTTATCAGATTTTAATTATTAAAATAAACACAGGCTATACACCTCTCTAAAGAAATGTACATTATAAAAAAATTGATTTTAGAAAAGACCATGTTTGTTTCAACAAAAGTAGTAATAATAATTTTAAATACGTGCAATATTTTCACAAACATATATCCAAAAATCATACCAACTCCCATACAATAGCCGCTGTTAATCACACTGTGAAACCTTGGCATCCTGCTCCAGAGATATCTATACATAAATTTTACACAAGAGCATCACTCGACATACATCAGATACAAGACACGAAGGCATGATTCTCTTGCCGAATGGTACAAAAGCAGATGACGGGGAGATAACTAAAGCATGTCTCATTGAAAACATACTGATGGAGTTGCAATAACTAAAGATAGATACGCAATGCACATCCGTTCAGGGCTGACGCATTAAGAATTTGAATTTTGGGTCCAGTTAGAATCCAATAGCTCTATCATGTAATTTTCATCCCATCCTGCAAGTTTTCTTTTCATTTTGAAGCTGCCTTTTCTTTGGCTGTTCTTTATTTGGGCGAGTGCGATCTTGCTGATGAGGGAGAAATTTTGCGCCGCATTCTTCCTTTTTCTGGTATCGTCCTCGTTAAAGGTCACGTCCAACTGCCAATGCAGATTGTTCTCTATGCTCCAATGCGTCCTTATAGCCTGCATAATCCTGTCCGAATCCAGAGGTAGGGATGTGATATAATAATGTTTTTCCTCTACCGTTTTCTTGCTTTTCAGATGAGTCGTGATCTTTGTCCGGCAAACGACGGAGCGGACACCTTCCCACCCTAAAATTTTACCTGTCACCCCATTGTTATATACTTGGCAATATCTCTTTTCCTTCCGCCCATGACCGCATTCCTCTGTGTATGAAACCTGATATCTGGTTGGTGGTATATGCCCGTGTCCATTGATCTTATTTCCATTAAAATCGATGTCCCTGAACCAACTTTTTATCTCATTATGCAGTTTCTTCTGGTTGTCTTTCACACAGATGACAAAGTCGGCCTTATTTTTGATGATCGTTTCAACTATTTCATGTTGACAACCCATGGCGTCTATGGTCACTACACATCCGGCCAAATCTAAAGCCTTTATCAGTTTTGGAATGGCTTTTATTTCATTGCTCTTCTTGCCCACTTTCTCCTGCCCAAGTGTAACGCCATTGGATGCAGCCCATGCACTGACCATACGTAAAGGCTCGAAACTGCCATCCTTCTTTTGCGTTCTTGCACCACATATTTCCTTCCCGTCTATTGGCACGATACCCCTATATTTTCCACAGATCTCCTGAATCCACTGTCTGAAGCCACACTCCAGTTCCTTGGGATCAAGAATGGAGAATACTCTATTAAAGGTGTCATGGGAAGGAACTCCTTTAAAGTCCTTTATACGGGAACGTAAAAAGGGTTCTTTCATTTTGCCGAATTCAGCTACTTCATACCAGCTTTCAGCACCGCAAACTACAGCGGCCATTGTAATATAAAAAATACACTCCAAACTGTGTTCTTTTAAATGGTCCCTTCTGGGGTCTTCTACTTCTCTTAATATTGTTACCAAATCCATATTATTGATATATTTAATGTATAAAAACTACACAAATATAGTAAATAATATGGACATATACAGCACTCAATATTCTATATATCAATATGATAAGTTAATAATATATAACGTAAATGATACGAGCTGATTCTTAATGCGTCAGCCCTGCACATCCGTTAGTTATTAGTGTCTCACGGTTGTGATACAGTCGTCTCACACGTGTGATACACCTGTTGCACACAAATGAGCACTTGTCTCACAGCTGTGAGACGCCAAATACTATTAATAGTTTTGCGAAAAACAACCTTATGTGAACAATAAAACTAACGGATGACAACAATCAATCTTACTTTAGTGCACAAAAGAACTTGTGTGTAGCAACTAAGTCTTATACCCACTTATTCGCTACACACAAGATATGAATTAAAGAGACTTCTATTTAGGCCCGTAATTATTAATCTGCAATTGAGGTGTTCCGACACCCACATCACAAACCGCGACATAAGCCCTGATTTGCTTTTTCTCGCCAGGGAATAGCGTCACAAAATTATCACTCCAAAAGACCGGATGAAGTTCATTTCCTTTTTCATCCAATAATGCAAGCTGATTGAAAAACGACAATTGCTGCGTGTTATTCTCCAGTTGAATATCACAGATATATTCTCCGCTCTTTTTCGTCACGGAGATGCCGGTTTTCAGTTGAGGACTTTTAAAAGCTGTCAAGCCTACCAAGTCAATATGTTGAGAGTAAAACCAGTATAAGTTATCCGACAACAATTTTCCTTCGGCATCTTTCAATTCCAATTTCACAAAATAAGGATCGGTATACATCCCTTGTTGGGGCACAGCGATCATTTCTTTATAACTATTGGCCTCAACCGTATCGACTTTGGTAGCGTACTGCCAAACCACATTCATATTCTTATCTATCACCTTGGCACTAAGTTCAACGTTCTGCAAAGGATTTAGTGTGGCATTAACGACAGAGAGTTTAGAATCGTTTGCATTCAATTGCACATGAATGGGTTCCATGGCCTTCTTTGCAAAATAATATGCAGCGTTGGGATTCAAATACCAATCGTAAATTTGCCACCCCACATCCGGCCAACAAGAATTAAGCTTCCATATCATTACGCCCGACGTGATATCCCACATGCGATGATTGGCAGCTTCGAACATAGCCCTATAGCCGTCGGCATTGAGGTATTGAGCCCACTGCGAGTATTGTTCGGCATCTTTGGGATCTCCAAACATGTTTCGGATAGCATTGTCGTAGGCGCGATAGCAATAATTATCGACATCCCATGCACCATGTTCCGCCCATATACTATCAAGCGGGAAATAAGGTTTATCTATATCTTTATGATCGACGACAGTAGGTATAAATTTCTTCAAACTCGAGTATAAAGGCATAGAAGGCATACCCAGCTCATTTCTAAACATCTGTAAATGCACCTCGCGTACTTTATCGAAAAAGTAATTTGACGGAGCCCATCCATAATCAGGAGCGCCGTCGTCTGTCGTACCGGTAGGGGTATCTTCGAGCATATATGGCGTTTGCTTCTCAACATCCCAACTGATGCTTGTTGTAGGAATATAAGGGCGAGTGGTGTCCAATTGCTTCACCTTCTGTTTCATTGCGCGATAAAGTTGCTCGTCGGGAACAACCTCGTTGACACCAAACCATGAAATAATAGAAGGATGATTGCGATACCGCAAGACAATGTCCTCGACATCGCGTACCGCCAAATCGTGATCTAGCGGATAATGTTCGGTGTCCGTACCCGGATACATGCGCCAACATTGCAGAAACACATGCCATACCATGATGCCATATTTATCGCAACTTTCCAACCAAGCATCATCGGGCGAAGGCATGTCTTCGCTGCCTATCAAATTGACGTTGGCATCGGCAATGAGACGCATCTGATCATAAATTCGTTTTTCTGAATCATCCAACAACATATCGGGTTGTATCCATCCGCCTTTACAAAACACCTTTCGACCATTGACGTAATATACCAGCCCTGCCTCTTTTCCTACGTATTTAAGTTCTTTCTTCACTTCTCTGAGACCGAAGTCAAATTCCTTCTCATCGGATATCCCTCCTTTTGCCAGCAGTTGCAGTTTCAAATGGTGCAAATACTGTTGTCCATAGCCATTCGGATACCACAGATATGGTTTCTGTATTCTCAATTGCGGATAATCGGCCGACGAAAATTCAATGACCTTATGAGACTGAGGTGCTATCGATACACTTTGAGAGAGTGTAATTGGGCGCATGTGTCCTTCCATTATTTTTGTATACGAAGGAAATTGCACCTGGTTTTGCAGATTGATAGATACACGCAGCTTTCCGTCGATAGCCTTATCTGAAACATTTCTGACATCAACCCTTACCTTTACATCTGCCAACGAGGTATCTCCATTGGGCAATGTAGTCACCACAAACGGGTTTTCCAATAGCGCATCACCGGTTGCCTCTATCGCTACTTTCTGATAAACGCCCATATTACGATCGCGCACTACCGGCGCACAATCCCATCCTCCAGACATTTTCAGCGTCTCGTCTTTGAAGATATCCGTAGCGTGCCCTCGTGTAGGGCCAAAGAATTTGAGTTGAGTGCCGGGAGTAGGAATACCCGGATGATCTACCTGATATATTTTGAGCGCAATACAATTGTGCGCACCTGATACAACATAACGGGTTATATCCAACTTGAAGCGGCGAAACATGCCATATATACTATTCTTATCTGCTACCAGACGCCCATTGACCCAAACATCTGCACGATAGTTGATACCGTACAATTTAAGCCACAGCTTTTTACCCTTGTACGAATGGGGCACATCGACCACCGTACGATACCAATAAGGATCCTGCCAGGGATTGTGACCATTCTTAAGATAGTTGTACTTGCTCAACCCCATTTTCTGATTGAATTCATCCGAGACATCAGGAATGAGATAATTGTTCATCCCAACACGCGGGTCGGGATAAGCCCCATTCTTTACCAACGCATTCAACACTGTAGAAGGAACCGTAGTCTTGTACCAATGGTGAGGTATATAAGAAGTCTCGGAGACTTCATTATCAGAAGCCTCAACCTCAGACGAGTTCTTGATCTCCCAATGCGTCAATGACTTTTCCTGAGCCCAAGCCATCGTATAACACCCCAACAGCAGCGATATTGCAACAATTATCTTTCTCATTCTTCAGTGGAATTTATGACTGAAAGAGCAGCTCCGATTACACCGGCGTAGTCGCCTAACAAAGCTGTCTTCAACAGTACCGTATTGACCAATGGTGAACTGATATACTGACGAAACAACTTGTCCGTCTTCTCTAAAAACAGATCGGCCGACTTAACCAGCGAACCTCCTAAAACAACAACAGCAGGATCTGTCATATTTACCGTCCAAGAAAGCACATAAGCCAGATCGGCGGCAAACATATTCCACGTCTCTATGGCCCTGTGGTTTCCTTTACGTGCCAATTCGGCCACTTCGGTAGCCGAACAGACTTTTCCCACCAACTGGTTGTAAGATTTGGAAATAGCTTTTCCAGATACATAATCTTCAATAATACTATTCTTATATGGAGAAGTCCATATTTCGCCAAAACAACCCGTAGTGCCTTGCTTTATTTTACCGGAATCGACAAACGCACACCCTAGTCCGGTGCCCAATGTAAATCCAAGCACTGAAGAAGCATTCTGCCCCGCTCCATAAACAGCTTCGCCCAAAATATAGTCGTTGGCATCATTATCAAAAACAATATTCGTTTTAAAATCTTTCAGCAGCCTCTCTTTCAACGGATAGTTTTTGAGTGTAGGCAGATTGGCGACATCAAGAATTATTCCTCTTTCATTGTCTATAGGGCCCGTACATCCGATACCAATACCTTGAATCTCGTAGACTTGAGCCTCTTTCCAGACTTCTACCAAAAGGCGCACAAAGTTATTCACTATCTTAGTGGGCGAGCATTGCGCATTGGTCGGAATACTTTTAATAATACCAATCGGAACGCCATCTGCACCGACAATACCTACCCGAATACTTGTTCCACCTATATCAACCCCTATTGCTATTTTTTGTTTCTCCATTTTATTCGATAACAGTTACTTTGCCTCCATGTGAAAATTCTCCGGGCGTCATTCCTTTTATTTTTGCCCAATCAATCACCATCATTTGAATAGGAATAACGGACAGTATACTCCACATATTCGGATCTTCGCCCTTTATTTCTATTTCAAATAAGTTGTCATGCCGAATACCGCTTTTCTTGTCTGTTACAAAGATAACTTTCCCCTCAAATTTCAATATATTATCTACTAAACGAACCATAGCAGGATATGTCTCGGAATGAGAATTAGAAAACAGCACACCACGAAAGTTCTTCGCAACCATCTCTAACGGACCATGACGAAATTCGCCCCCCAACATTGCCGAAGCAAAAGTATTTGTTGCTTCCATAAACATTAAAGCACTCTGTAGAGCAACGGCAATATCTGTTCCGCGTCCAATAAACAATAACGATTGACAGCCTTCAAAAAAAGGTCTCACATTTTCCATCACAACATCACTTTCTTCCAAAATATGAGAAACAGCATCGGGTAGCGCACTGATAAGAGTTTGGACCTGATCGCCAATGATGGCATGGACCAATAAATAAGCCACTAACATAGACGAGGTAAACGTTTTAGTAGAAGTCATCTGTTCCTTTCCGGCAACCGACAACAACGTATAATTGGCCCGAGCAACTAAAGAACTCTTTTCTTCATTGCAAATAGCTACAATGGTGATATTGGCAGGCAATTGATTTATCAATTGTACCACCTCATAGCTCTCTCCCGATTGCGATATACAGATCAGCAATGTGTTCGGCTGAACAATAGGATACTGATAATGCAATAGTTCGCTTGCACTAAGAGCAAATGCCGGCACACCTTGAGCCGCCAACATAGAGGCTGTGGATTGTGATATAAAATACGAGCTTCCCATTCCGGTCAATATCATTTTATCATATTGACCGGAATGCCACAAATCCGAGACATGATTCAACACATTGCTTCCTTCACAGTCTTTGTAATATGATATGGTATTCTGTAAGGCCAGTGGCTGTTCTTCGATTTCTTCTAAAAATTTATTTTTCATATAACTGCTATTCATTAATTCCGTTCTTTATCTATAGTTCTATTTTTCGTAGGATGGATTTATATATATCTCGTCCATATATACCGGTTGAGGTGCATTGAAGGCTATTTTAAGGTATCTGGCATTCTTGTTTATTTGATTGATAAAGATGCCATCAATCCATGCATCATGGTTAGTATTGGGAAAGTATGGAGCATCTTTTACAGCAACCAGGCTATACGAGTCCCCTTGGGCCGAAAGATATAAATAAACCTTGAGTGGCATTCCTATATTGCCAAGATGATAGTTCAACAATCTCATAAATATCTTTTGGACGTTCATTTGGTCTTTCATATCGACGACTATTTCATGATAACCTTTATCAAACTTGACCCAATGCGCATCGTTCATATTCTCTTCGGCAAGTTGACCATCAAACAACTCTTTGTCTGAAGACATTGAAGTGTTTGCCGCATTCTTGAGCCGACCCATCAAAGCAGCTTCAAACAGCGACCAATATTCATCTCCCTTTCTCCATGCCTTATAATCGTCGTATACTTTTTGCGACCACACAGGTTGCCCCAAGTGATAGTTTGTATTGGGCGAATCTATTATACCACAAACACTAAACGAGATGATATTGTCGACCGGAGCCTGAGAAGCAATAGCAAGTTGAGACAACAACCGTGGGAAAGCGGCAGGTATCAATGCCGAAGTTCTATCGTTGGTTGCCCCTTCCCAAGTAAATGATTCACAATTGGCCCACAACTCTATATGTAGCCGCCGATGAATATCCCTCAACAATTTCCAATGTTTCTTCAGATTTGATATGGGGAAAGGTTCCCTGACACACCCCACTTCGTCTTGATAAGCAATGATATCTACTTTGAGTTTAGCCAATTGCTTTTCGAACGCAGGATCTTCGAAAGCAGATTCATAAATGCCATAAGGAGAGATCATTATTTTCTTAGCAGGAGTCAATGTGCGGGCACGTTCGCTCAATTCATTGACAGCCTTCACAGCATGGTCGGCAAAGACAGGGCAGAGACAATCTTCGACCGGCAAATACCACCCATAAAAGGAGGAGCGATGCCCATAAATAGAAGCCACTTCTTTCATGATATCCAACTGACGCTGTTTGATTTCGGGCTTCCGAAGATCATCATCCTGGTTCTGCGCCCAACCGATACTCATAAAGACCTTCATCTTCAGCCGATCGGCCTCGTCCATAATGGCATCTACGGGACTTTCGCGCTTTTTATCATAAATCCATGGCATTATTTTAGAGGGGTAATAAGACTGCCCTTCATTGGCAATAGCCATAAATACAAGATATTCGATGCCCATATCATGCAACTCTCGGACCTTCGCTTTCCACATATCGGGGTCAGTATTATCGAAATACTGAGGATCCATATATTTATTGCGTACATCCTGATATGCCAGATTAATAAATGTGCCTTTGATAGGCTGTATCTTATTACCAGTTGCAAAAGTAGGTATGGTAACAAACCAACCTATCAATAATAATGAATATAAATACTTGCTGAACATATTTTTAGTTTTTTGCTTCAACCTTTTGAGATTCGTTACCTATCGCATCATAAGCGGCAACTTCATATTGTCCTATTGTGCTGTCGGCTGTTTTATGAAAATACTCCATGGGGATTTCATTTGCTTTCACTCCAACTCTCATCAACAGCGCTCCATTGTAATAAATGGAAAAACCGGCAACATTATCATTCTTTCCAGCAACCCACTTAACAAGCACTCCTTGCTTCGTTTTTTGAACAGACACATTCTGAACAGCCTGAGGAGCATCTAGCTGAGGTAAAACACCTTCTTTGCAATAATCTAAATAGGCATCATGATAAGTTTTGCTCACCACGTACGGACTATTATAATGACTATAAGCAAAGCATATAAAATTGCTGACATAACGATTCGTTATTTCCAGCTGTTGTTTAACTCTGGATAGAGGAGCACTTGTCCAGAAACGTTGGTCGAAAGTTTCTACATTACTCCAGAACTTAAGTCCAGGTTTAGTATTGACAGCCATCTTTAACTTATAAAACCAATCTTCCAAATGCTCCAAAGTCAACCCTCCGGCTCCGATACAATCTTGAGGAGCAAATATATCATTGTTCCTAAAATGAGTTTGAGCAAATACATTTTGCCACAACTTTCCGCAATCATCAGAAGTACCTAGTTTCTCATTCATGAAAGGAGACAATAGCAGGGGCATATCAGGAGCAATCTTCGTCAAATGATCCAAGTTTGTATTCAATGCCTGAGTAAGAACAGCCTGTCGTTCAGGTGTTTTGCATGAGACATTATCGACTTCCCATACCCAGTACCATCCATACATGGCATCTCCATACTTCTTTTTGTATAAAGCGACCAATTCATCTGCAACCTTGTTTCCAATCTTCATTTGATCAATCAACCAATCGGCACTATAATCAACCTTCCACCATCTTTCATTGAAGTTTAATCCTATAAATATCTTAATGCCATTTCTCTGAGCACTGGCAAGACATCTTTCTAGAGTCTTATCATAATTCTTGCATAACGACGTGGGATAGCAGGCGAAAGTCTTTTTCTCATCCGTTTCTAGGGCCGGAGCATAAATTAAATACTTCATACCAGCCTCTTTTAACATTTTCATCTCCAAGTCCCAACGATTACTATCCCAATGAGCAACCAATTCACGCTGAATAAACGAACCATTAAACTGCGGTATACCAGTACCCTTATTCTTTTGCTCAAACGAATATTTGTCATGTGTCCCTTTTAAGTCAAGGACATAAGTATCAAAAGCAGCCTCATTCTCACGCAAGTTGATGACACGGCCTCCCCTATCCAATATTTCTTTATAAGCTGCAGGATAACCGGTTTTTCGACCATAAGCCAATGTAAAATAGCCATTAAAATCAACTAAATAATCATCGTTGTGATCGTGTCCGGCAAATGTGCCGATCACATCCTTTTGTTCTAGGAATGCAGCAAAGAGGCCACTATTAACAGAAGATGAACACACATCTTCTCCTTTCGTACCGATAGCTGCGCAATAAGACAATACGGAACTATACTCCGGCAACGGAATATGAAAGAATGCCAGAGAAGGTAACCTCCGGCCATTGCGTGCCGTTACCTCATTACTTGTCCTTCTATACCAATCTATCTGATCGTGGTGTATCCAATCATAATACCCAAGTGCATAATCTTTGACTAAATTGTGTGAATCGAACAAATACAACATCCATTTTTCAGCATTTTCATTCGAAGAATAAATAGGAAGTGCACAATTCCCCGAGCCGCTTAATTTCTCTGCATCATACGTTAAATTGTAAGGCACGGTACGAAGGAAGCTCAATACTTGAGCATTATTCACATCGGTCTCTTCATCATGGTTTCCGAATGTAACAGCAAAATAAGTTTTCTCTTTTACAAAAAGATCCGTTATTTTTTTCCACGCCACCAACGCATTCCTCGAAACAACGACATCACCAGTTAGAATAACAAAGTCGGGATGCTCTACCTGAAGCATATTTTGTATTAAATGATAAGTACTATCGTCACGAGACCGATACGTATCGTCTTCTATCCAATGTAAATCTGTAAGCTGTAAAATTTTAAACTTCCCATCATGAAATCTCAACTTAGGCGTTTGAGCCTGTAAAGATAACCCATACAGGCAGCATAAAAGTAATAATAAATATTTCTTCATATTTTCATTTTTAAGTATTAATTCTCGTATAATTCAGATATTCCTTGACTGGTTCCCAGATAAATACAATGACGAAAAGCTGTAATCGTTTGCACTCGGTTATCTACCAAAGAGCTATTGCTTTTATTATAATATATCCATCTTTTACCATCAAAGCGGTTGACACCATTATCAGTACCGACCCATATATTTCCTTTGTGATCTTCAGAAATGCAATAAATGAGGTTGGAAGAAAGAGAAGCATTATTCGTATTATAAAGCATCCACTTATCGTGACAATAGCACACCAAACCTTTCATTGTTCCTATCCACACTCTTTTCTTAGAGTCAACATAAAGAGTATATATATCATTAGTAGGCAAGATACTATTAGAAATATTGAACGTTTTCGAACCCACATTGCGATAATATACACTCACACCATGATAAGTAGCGATCCAAACGTTGCCATCAAAATCGGATACAACCGAAGTAACAGTACTATCACCAATACAAAGTTTATCGACCTTTTGTTTGGTATGCGTTTTACCATCTAAAACGATTAGTCCATTATAACAATCGCCTATCCATAGTTTATCTTCCTTATCTACGTAAATACAGTTCACATTAGAGACCTTATTATTTAGAACATTCCATGAGCCATTTGAAGTACTCTTCAGAAAGATTCCATTTCCCCATGTACCTGCTAATAGATTATCATTGTGATCAATAACAAGCGTTTGAATATAATTATTCTCAAGTCCATCCGAACTCCACTGGCCATCAACAAACTTGTATATCCCCTTCCATGTACCGACCCACATACCACCGTTTTTAGCAAAGACAATAGCACTAATATCATTTTGAGGAGACAGAGAATCGGTAATCAAAACATTTCTCCAACGATATTGAGCGCTCATGATTGTGGGAGCGTACAATAAAAGGATAAAAAACAATATCTTAATATGCAATTTCACCATAACTTATTTTTAAGTCCTTGTCTATACCAATGATCATAAGCTTCATATAAATGAACTGAATCAGGATGTCCTGCAAAAGCTGTAGTCCCAGGTTTATTCATCAAACCGAGATATTGATAGATCAATATATTGTCTACAAATGGAGAGACATCTTCGATTTGCTTCTGAATACGATTAAAATCGGCAGGTATCAATGCACTCTTATAAACGTCTCCTTCAAATCCAAAGATCTCCATGTCAGCCCATATTTTTGCTCTTCCTGCTTTCTTATGCACCAAACATAATCCCTCAAAATACTTACCGGCATATCCTGCTCTGGTTTTCTTAACACCAACTTCGTCTTGATAAGCTATAATGTCAATATCCAACTGTTCAAGTTTTCTAACATATTCATCATCTGCACGAACCGACTTAGTGCCATAAGGAGCAATCAAATTGACACTTTTAGGCATTAATTGGCGTGCAATTCTACTGCAATTATTCACATAGCTAAGCGTTAAATCATCAATCGTATTCCATAAACCTGATTCATTAGGATAATACCACCCATAAAAACTTTGATGATGACCATATTTCTCAGCGATCTCTACCATTGCTTTTTCACGCAAAGCACCAATGTCCTTATCAGTCATCATCTTGTATGTATCGTCACTGTTCCCCCAAAAATCATTGCTAACAAAAAATTTAATGCCACAGAGATCGGCTTCGGATAGTACAGCTTCTAGAGGATCGCTACATACATAATCGTACTGAGGCTGCAACGTTGAAGGATAAAATGTTTTCCCATTATTTGCCACCGCCATCAAAACAAGATACCGCATACCCATATCGCTCATCTCTCTAATTTTGGCACGCCATTGCATCTCAGAGAATCCGGGCAGGACAGAATTCCAATACTTACCCTCGGCATCTGAGCCATGGAGAAATTCAAACCAAGATCCTATGATTGGCTTAACAAGATGTTTTCTTTCTGTTGTCTGTATCCGATTAGCCAAAACATCATTGCTCAAAAGCAATGATGTCGAAACCAATCCGCATGTTTTTATAAATTTGCGTCTATCCATGTACCATAAAATAAATATAAAATTATCCTGAAAAATAATCAATTCTGCCTTATAAAAACCAACCTCTACAGAAAAACATATAACATCAACCTTTAATTATACAACTTTAACACAAGTTACTGACTCTTATTTAGTTCAAAACTCACTTTTCTTGAGTAACCTTTACAAATCGGACCCCATGGTAAGGGACCTTTGTTTGATAACATCCATCAAAAACTCCAAGATCTTTTTGCCTCCATAAATCTCGAACTTTAGCTCTCCCCTTGATACCAAGGATTGAAAAATCTATTTGAATATCATATAAATTTCTCTGCACCTTTTCTCTTTCCTTTTGATCCCACATAATGTAATATGGATCTATTTGAAAAAGTCCTACAGCATACGAACCATCACATAGCTTTTTATACCATATTTGTCCGTCACGGGTCAATATCTTTTTTGCGGGCGAAACAATAGAATCCTGATCCACGGCAATAACTTCATTATTAGTTAGCAGATTTAAAGTAAAATCATCCATATTTGCCATATCGCAACCAATTAACAAAGGTGCTGACAAAATAGACCACAACGAGATATGTGAATATTGTTCGTCGGCTGTCAGATAAGAATCATGAATATTCCCCCAAGGCTTGCCAAGTGTTCCAACAACCAGCATGTCAGGATCATTGTATTTTCCAGGGGCACTGGACTTAGCACAAACGTCTTGAAAACAACCAATAGCTGTGACGACATTCCACTCATCAGTAATATCGCGTGTGGTACGCCACTGATTACCTCCAGCTTCTTCTCCCCACTTCCATACGTTGGGAGCACCATAGCCTATACAATAAACAATATCCCTATTCACCTTATCCAAAGCTTTGCGCATGGTAATGTATGGCTCTTGAATTGTTTTTTCTTCTGAATTTCTCTGCACACTCGAATATCCACAATAGTCGTATTTCAGATAATCCACTCCTTGTGAAGCCCACGTCTTTGCATCTATATCCTCATGCTGATAGCTACCGATATAACCGCCACAAGTAGTTGGCCCAGGAGAAGAATAAATGCCGAACTTCAACCCTAAAGAGTGGATATAGTCAGTGAGACCCTTAAAATCGGGAAACTTCTCATTCGCAAGAATTTCACCTTGCACTGTTCGATTTGCAGCTTCCCAACCATCGTCGATATTTACATAGTTCCATCCATAGTGATATAACTTTTCATGCATTACACGAGCGGCATCACGCACTTTAGCATCATCTACCGCAAGAGCCCAACAGTTCCAACTATTCCATCCCATTGGAGGAGTCAACGCAATATCTTTACCAATCTTAATAGTGATAGCTTTTTTATCTATTCCTTTTTTATTTGTAGCAGTCAGAACGACCTTATAATTTCCATCTTTAACAGCAACCCCAGTAATTAATCCGCTCTTCGCATCTATAGCGAGTCCTTCGGGTAAACCAGACGCACTGAAAGTCATAGGGCAAATACCCGTTGCCATTACTCCCCATAAAAAAGGGTTGCCTTTGCGTGCACCATATACTAAGGGATTGTTAATACAAGGAATTTCACTCGCTACAGGCGTGAGAATATATTTTTCTTTCTGAATAGTTTTTGGGACGGCAGGAATAGGTACAATTCTCCCCTTTGTTACGAATCTTACATTCAACCAATCGGCATGATCGTACATAATACCATCTCCGCACTCTTCAACCAAAAACAAGACTTCGCGAATACCGGACAGGCTAACATTGAATTTCTTCGGAGTATTACCCTTTTTCATTATTCCACTTCTCCAGAGAATTTTCTTATCACCCAATATTTTGAACTGAAGATGCCCTGCAAAAAGATTATTGTCGTCTGCACCGGCTAAACCAGAAACAGAAAGAGCCTTACTATTTAAATCAAGAAGTATACGACTAATAGAATGAGCACCCACTCCGTGTTTATAAACGATTCCATTAACTTTAAGCGGGGTTCCCAATACCGATTTGTTCATTTGTGGAGTACCCCAATCCTGAACATAACAAGTACTTTGCCCCAATTGATCCAACCAAATTAGAGATGTCGTTATACTCCTACCAAAAGACAGAAACCCAAAGCAGACTAATATAACAAAGCCAAAAATTATTTTTTTTACCATCCATCACAACTTAAAAAAGAACAGCCATTACATGACAATATTAATTTGCATATAATAGCTGTTCCCTACTTTAATGCAATTATTGATCTCTATAACCTATTTTTCGCATATTCTAAAATTATCAAAACTCATATCTATGCTTTCTGTTGGAGCATAGCATTGAATACGGATATTAAATGAATAGTCCACCCAAGAACCATCGTAAGTTTTCGATGGGATGATGTTTTCCAATGGAATTGAGACAGTCTGCCAAGCACCATAGTTCTGTACAGTGAAAGTCTCGCCACTCATTCCGTTAGGACTTACAGCCCAATAAAAATAGAGAAACAGAGATGTCAACTTAATGGGATTAGCCATATTCAATTCAAATTTCAGAACATATTTTTCAGGATGCTGTATCATATCCACTGTATAAGAATAATCATTCGTAGTGATGTATAGCCATCCTAATCCACTTGGATAAGTAACTGAATTGGCCTTGAACCGAAGATAATTTCCCGATACGGGGAAAGGGCTTTGTTTCTTATTGTGTTGATCTTGAACAATAAAAGAAGAACCCAAATCTCCAATATTATCATAATTGGCAATCACCCATTTACTATCACGATAACGACCTGGACATACAGCATCTGCATTATACTTTGAATTATGAGCCGATATTTGTACATTAGAAGCAGTACCGACAGGTACTTTTGCTGTGATATAATTATCTGTAGCTTTTATAACATTACTACTTTTATCACCAAACTTCACTGTAGTATTCAAGCTATCCACTTCATAAAGCTGCAAGAATTTACCATAGATTTTAATTGTATCACCGGGCTGAGTGTATTCATTGAACATACCTATCAACTGAAGATCGGGGACAGCAACCTTAAAATCAAAAGAAGTATCACCAACACGAGACTTTAAAACTACCTTATTGGTTACTTTGATAGGAATTTTAATTGGCACCTGTACATATAGAGCACTATCTTCTGAATAAAAGTCTTTTGGAAGGACTTTCACGTCATTGAAGATTACCGAGTCTACAGAGTTCATATTCGTACCACTAATTGCTATCCAATCTCCCATATTCCCCCCCATAAGCGTAGAATTCAAGTCTTTAATAGCCGTCACTTTCTTAAAAGTAGGCATTCCTCCTTCCGACTCTTTATCACTGCAGGCTACAGCCATTGTGACGAAGATCAAAGCTAACATCACAAGTATTATATTTCTATTAATTATTTTCATAACAAATTACTATTTAAAAAGATTACCACCCTGGATTATTTTTATCAATATAAATATTCGCATTCACTTCATTTGCAGGAAGAGGCAACAACAAATGTTTCTTTTCACGACGTTTCACATTACCATTCTCATCTAATCCGTCAATAGGGCTGATTGAATTCATGGTTTGCAAGTAGATGCCCCAACGCAATAAGTCGAATCGACGTATACCTTCAGCCGCAAATTCTTTCGCTCTTTCTTGTAGTATGTAAGATCTAAAATATTCCTGATTAGTCGTGATAAGCACTTGTCCCATTTTAACATTAGAAACCAAAGGACTCTTGTTCCGACTATTCAGCTTTTCCACTTGTTGAATAGCATATGGCGATGGCGTTCCATTTACTTCATTGTCAGCCTCTGCATAGAGGAGCAAAACCTCTGCATAGCGCATGAATGGGAAATTGAAATCTGTTCTATTACCAGTGAGAGGCGCACTAACCTGTCTAAACTTCATCAATTTTGATCCATAAGTATTTGCACCATAATTAAGTTCATCAGTTGGTTGATAACCATCTAATCCCAATCTAACCTTCACGCTATCCTTAGCAGGATAGTAGCAATAATATAATTTCCCTTGATATTCACTATATGGATATCTATGAATGACGCCCCAAGTTATTCGTTCGTCACCATCATCAAATGCCTGATACCAATGATCTCTCTGGACATAATAACCATCTGAAAGATATGTAACTCCATCTGCAGTGGACCAATAACCCGCATAATCTGTAGCCACATAATTACTCAGTTCATCATTCCCAGCCAATGTCTGCAAGGTAAAGATAAACTCTTTTCCATTCTTACTCGAAACATCCCACAGTGTTTTTTGAGAAGGATAAAGGTCAAATTCTCCCGAGTCAATCACTTCTTTAGCTTTTTCCATTCCCAACTTATAATACTCTTTGGAATCAAACTCTTCGTATCCGGCGACTTGATCTTTGGAGAATGTCTGCCAAGACGGATAGGGAACTCTAACATGTTTTCCATCAGCATCTTTCGTATAGGCAGGTCCACCCATAACAGATACTTGACTTCCAGCAGCCATAGACGCAGATCCGATAGTACAATACACCTTTGCCAATAATGCTCGAGCAGCTCCACGACACACATGTCCAGGCAGGAAAGAAGCGTCCTGACGAGTATACAAGTGCTCTTCTGCAGCTTTCAATTCGCTAATGATATAGTCATATACATCTTTCACCGAAGAACGAGGTTTAGAGAAATCGGCACCTTCAGAAACACTATAAGTATACAAAGGAAGTGGCCCATAGAACTGAACTAAGTTGAAATAGGACCAAGCTGTTAAAAACTCAAGCTCACCAACAGCATTATTTTTTACTTTCTCTGCAATATCCATTTTCTTAATTAAAGAAGCATGATATTGTGCTCTATGAATTGCTTGATAATAATAGATCCAAAAGTTTTTCACACTACCATTTTCATAAAAATTACCAGCGCCCATGTCTGTAAAAGCCCACGTAGGTCCCGTTTGATAATCCGTATCAAAGTTTACTACCGTATGATAGTTTCCCCATTGGAAGGGATAAGCCAATACGGTATATGCTCCCGAAACAAGTTCTGAATAGTTCTTGTTTGATGCTAATTCGTTACCGGAAAGAAATGTGTACACCTTTTCGTCTAACAAATTAGAACAAGAAGAAGTTGTTAAAACGGTAAGAGCGACTACGGCATATTTAATAAAATTAGATTTCATTTCTTCAATTTTTTAATCAAATTAGTTAGAAAGATAATTGTACACCAAGATTGAAAGTCCTCGCACTTGGATAAGAATCCATATCAACACCACGACGGGTTGGATCACTACCAAAAGCATTCACATCAGGATCGTACCAACGATACTTGGTGATAGTAAACAAATTGTTCACAGAGAATGTAATATTGACCGTTTCAATCCCCTCTATAGGATTGTTGAAACGATATCCCATCGTAATATTTTTCATACGTAAGAAAGAGCCATTTTCAACGAAACGATCAGAGGCTTTCAATGCTCTGGTATAAGTAATATCGGCACGCGGAAATTGAGCCTTTTTCCTATTCGTATCGGTCCAACGATTGTCCCAAACGAACTTAGGCATATTACCAGTACCAGACATATCATAGCTTACTAAATTTGCATTCAGTATATCGTTTCCCTGAATACCCTGAATAAAGAAACTTAATGTGAAATCTTTATATGTAAAAGTATTGGTCAGACCATAAATAAAATCAGGATTTGTATTACCGATCACCACTTTATCGCGGCTGTCAATGGTGCCATTATGGTCAGTATCTTTATACTTTACCTGACCAATCATACTCCGAGCAACATTTTCTGCAGCATCCTTATATTGAGGATCGGCTCGAACTTCTGCTTCATTATCATAATAACCATCTTCTTTATATCCATATATTGTCCCCATAGACATTCCATTACGACGAATGAACATACTTTCTAATCCCCAACATACATCAGAAAATTGATCTGCATTAAGATTACATACCTTATTCTTATTAAACGAAATGTTAGCATCAATTTTCCACATAAAATGCTTATTATTTACAGGAATAAAATTTCCTGTAATCTCTAAACCACTATTTTTAATATTCGAATAATTGGAAGCGACAGAATTAAATCCTGTGGATGGGGGTATATATAAGTACTGTAATAAACCTGTTGTATTTTTACGATAATAGTCAATGACGAAACTGACTCTATTGTTTAAAATCGACATATCTAGACCGACATTATACTGCTTTGTATTTTCCCATTTCAAATTTGGAGCAGCAGGACCCGCCCAACGATCTTCAGCATATCCACCAGAGAGTACTCCATTATAAGTGTAAGGATATGCCACCATTTGCGAACGTGTTGCATAAGCATTGATACCTTGATTACCGGTCTCACCATAACCGATACGTAATTTCAGATTATCAAAGAAATTAAGTTTCTTAATGAAACTCTCTTCCGACAATCTCCAGGCAAACGCTCCTGAATAGAAATCAGACCATCTATGGAAAGCCAAACGGCTAGAACCATCGCGACGCCATGATGCTGTGAATAAATATTTATCCATCAAAATATAGTTCACACGAGCTAAATAGGACATCAAACTGCTGCGCCCTCTACTGGAAGAAGGGGTATCGAACTTAGTTGCCGCACCCATGTCATATTCTTCATTAATATCAGTAGGAAAACCCGATGCAGACATTGATTTGCCGCCCCAATCGACTTTTTCATAAGTGGTACCAAGCACAGCATCCACATGGTGAATGCCCAAATTTTTATTGAAAGATAAAGTCGTTTCTGAAGACATACTTTGATACCAAGAATCAGACTGCGAGGCATAACCATTTGTAGGTGTTACACCACCTTGAATATATCTATTATAATATTGATTCCTCTTCGACTGACTATATCCATAGCCGAAACTTTCTTTTAAGTTTAAAAAATCGAAGAAATTGATTTGCCCATAAGCGGAGTTGTAGAAATCGATTGACTCCAATATATTTTTTGCTGTCTGCGCATAAAGATACGGATTAGAACGGCTATTTCCATAATCTTCCGAAAAGCCAGAAGGATGGTCAGGATCATAAATCCCTTTAGTTGGAGTGAAAGAGATAGCATCGTTGATGATACCAAATGTCTCAGAATTCGTTCTCGTCATACGGTTTTGAGACTTAGATGCTGTTAAGAAGTTACCGAACTGAAACCATTTGGTCACTTTCCTTTCTATATTTGATCGTATATTATAACGTTTGTAATAAGAATTGACAATGATACCTTGCTGATCTAATGCTCCTATTGAGAATGTATAAGAACCTTTCTGGTCACCACCGGACAAACCTAAATTATAATCCTGGGTAAAAGCAGTATGGAATATTTGATCTTGCCAATTGGTATTGAAACACCATTCCTTACCATTAGCAAAATAACCGGTTCTATAATCGTCTGGACTACCATTATAAGTACTATCAGTACGAGCAATAATATGCCCAGTTGCCGGATCGGTGACAGTTCTAAAAGTCCATCTTCCGGGAACCGGATAAGGCAATAAATTATCCGGAGTATATTCACCGCCATCGTATGTATATTTATTGCGCGCCTCTTCATTTCTAAATTCAGCGTATGTACCGGCATCCAGTACCTTCATCTTCTTAATAGCATTTGTAATGGAGTAGTTTGCGCTAAATTCGACTTTAGTTTTTTCTCCCAATTTACCACGTTTAGTGGTAATAAGGACAACACCATTAGCACCACGAGAGCCATAAATTGCGGTAGCCGAAGCATCTTTTAAAACTTCAATAGACTCTACATCACGAGGATTCAAAAAACTCAAAGGATTATTAGTCTGCTTAGTAGCATAGTCAGTGCCTGGAGCTGATCCTGTATTAAATGGTACACCGTCGACTACATACAAAGGTTCGGCAGAAGTAGTGAAAGAGTTGGCACCACGAATCTGAATACTGATCCCTGCTCCAGGAGCTCCATCGGATTGCATCACTTGTACACCAGCAATCTTTCCCTGTAAAGCCTGATTGACATTAACAGGGTTTGTCTTTAACAGCTCATCCCCTTTAATAGAAGCGACAGAACCAGTTAAATCCCTTTTCTTCACAGTTCCATAGCCAATTGCAACGACTTCTCCTAAAGTCGTGACTTCTTCTTGCATGTGCACAGTCAAAGATTTATGCCCATTGACAACGACCATCTTAGTTTTATAACCGATACATGAGAATTTCAGTACAGATTTCTGAACATTCTTTACAGAAATAGAAAACCGTCCATCCAAATCAGACATTGTACCATTCTTTGCACCCATCTCTACTACGGAGACACCATTAAAAGGAGAATCTTTTTCATCTAGCACAACTCCCTTTACGACTGTCTCTTGCGAGAACAGGGAAGGAAGACAAAAAAGAAGCAGAAAGATTGATAGTATACCAACTTTCAGTACTTCACAACAATAAAAACTTTTCTTTTTGATTTTCATAATAAGAATTTTGCATTACAAATATTAAACTTCTACATAAATAAACATTTAGGAATATCCAATCCAATATTTCCACGAAACAGAATTTCCGGAAATTAAAGGTGCACTATTCAAAGAATATCAATATTTAATTTAATTAACTGTAAAAGGTAAATTCAATTTAACAGCATACGAACCCGCAAAAAATAATAAATAGCTATAAAACAGACACTTATATACAAATAAAATTACACAAGAAGCAATAATAGGCCTGTTTAAAAAGCGTATGCAAAGCTATTTAAACAATATTTCAATAATGTTTCTACTGTATTACAAAGCTATTTAGTTTGCCCCTGAAAGAATTATAAGAGTGAGTCCTAGAGCATACAGAACAAACATAAATGTCAATAAAGCATTAACTATCTTACTTCTATGAGAAAACTCATGCCAAACAAAAACTCCCCAAAAAGCAGCAATCATAGGGGCCCCTTGACCCAAAGCATAAGATATAGCAGGACTAGCCTTGCCTGCAGAGATATAACTCAAAGATGTACCAAGCGCCCAAATAGCACCACCTAGTATCCCTACGCTATGCAATCTTAATGGAGCTGAAAAATAAGTTTTATAGCTAACAGGGAGCCCAACAAAGGGTTTCTTCATCAAAATGGAGTTAAAAACAAAATTGCTCAAGAGTACGCCAATCGAAAAGACAAAAATAGCAGAATATGGTGTCATCATACCGGCAGATGGAGATTCAAAATTCTGAATATCCATTCCCTTTATTACAAATCTATAAAACAAGGACATTAGTACACCGGCAATCAAAGCAACAACAACACCTTTTTTATTAGCACTTTTCTCTATAGGGTTTGTTTGCGTTTTACCAGATGCAACCCCATTACAAATGATAGCAATAGTAATTAAGACCACTCCACTAAAAAGCAAGATAGGATTTCCTCCCGGAATACCCATATAATTGATTATTACGCCAAGCACCAAGGCTATTCCTACTCCTAGAGGAAAGGCCACAGCCATCCCTGCCAATGAAATTGACGCAGATAATAGGATATTGGAAGCATTAAATATTATACCCCCAAGTAAAACCCACATAACACTTTGCAGAGAAACCTGAAGTAAGTCTTGAACAAAAGGTCGCCCCATTTCGCCATGACTACCCAGTGTAAATCCCAGCAAAACAGTAAATAAGACCATTCCTATCACATAGTCCCAATAATAAAGCTCATAACGCCAATTACTAGAGACTAATTTCTGCGTATTACCCCATGATCCCCAACAGATCATTGTAATCACACAAAAAAGGACTGCAATCAAGTAACTATTAACTGTAAACATAACATTAGATATTTATAAATGATCAACAAACACAATTCACACAAAAACATCACCTATCTCACTCCTAGAAGGGATAGATCCTTGCGCACCCATTCGCGTTACACAAATCGATGCAGCCTTAGTTCCAAATTGAACCGCCTCAAATACCGTTTTACCTTCTGCCAATGCGACACATAATCCGCCACAAAAAGTATCACCTGCCGCTGTAGTATCAATAGCCTCGACATGATAAGCAGGAACCCGCTTATATTCTCCATCATGAAAAACAATAGTTCCTTCCGAGCCCAGAGTTACAATTACCGTTTTAACCCCTCTCGATACTATTTGCCCTATCGCATCTTGAGCAGATTTCGAATCAGTAGCACATCGTCCCGTGATAGTTTCTATTTCGGTTGAATTTGGTATTATCATATCCACATTAGACAAGAGCTCTGAAGACAATGCTTCCTTTGGAGCTGGAGCAGGATTGAGCACAACTAATGCCCCATATCGTTTCGCCATACGAGCTGCATAAGCTACTGTCTGAATCGGCACCTCGAGCTGCAATAGTACGATAGAAGCGTTTTTGATAACTGGCTCCGCACGATTTATATCTTCTTCAGACAAACAATAGTTAGCTCCAGAAGCCACAGATATGCAATTCTCTCCTTTTTGATCTATATTAATAAGAGCTACGCCCGAAGGCTGTTCAGATGACATACTAACATGGTCCACATTTATATGATCTTCACTATATTTCGCTATAGCTTCTTTACCGAACATATCATCGCCCACTTTACAAACAAAAGAGACATCGCCTCCCAATCGGGCAACAGCGACAGCCTGATTAGCCCCTTTACCTCCGGAGTTCATTAAAAACTTTCCGCCCAAGATTGTTTCTCCCGGCTTAGGTAAATGAGCAGACTTAATGACCATATCCGTATTACTACTTCCAACAACAACTATTTTTTTCTTTGTATTACTCATGATTTTAGAGGTTAAATTTATTTCAGCGGCTTTTGTATAAAATGGTATTTGGATGATTAGAATAGACTACAATGTCTCCTAAATAAATTTGGACATCGCTTTGTGGATTCAACCATCTATACTCTATCTTATGCTCTCCTAATGGAAGTTGATAATGATAAAACAAATCTACCCGCCTATTATCTATGCAATCATCTGAAGCAGCAGGAAGACTAGCCGTTTCTAATAACTTGCCATCTACATATAGCTCGACTTTTGCCACGTAATTGGTATTCCCCGAACATTTGACATATCCTCTTTGCACAAAACCAATACCCGTAAAATCCACTTCTTTCTTTCCAGTCAGCATTGCATTGACTGCCAATTTATCTACAGGATAATGGCCGGCAAATGATTTTTCATATCTTACCGGCGATGGTTTTTCAGTATGAATAAATACGCGATCATTTTCTACTTTACCTCCATTTACAACTATTTGCTTCTGAGCATGATCAAAGCCCAACTCACAGAGTTTGTTCAAAGAAACATCTGTATAAGCAAATGGCCTGTTCATGACATCATAAGTACTTTCTCTAAAACGTTCGGGAATCTTCGAATATCCCAATACTGTCCCTAATATCCCAGCCGACGTTGCAGCATTACAATCGGCATCTTGTCCACAACGGGAAGCAATATCTATAGTCGTATAAAAATCTTTATGACCGTAAAGGAGCCCCATCGTTACATAAGCGCTGTTAATCTTAGCATCAATATCAAAAGGTTCAAACACCCCATCAGGGCAGCCAACCTCTGAGCTCCATCTTTTTTGTAGCTCAAACCAAGTACGTTTCCAATCATTCGGATACATTTTATACCAATTGATAACGTCCTTAATACATGCATAAAAATCACTTTGAGCAGGAATCGTAGCCAATGCATTTTTGACTATCCACTCCATATCATCCGAAGAGAAAGACAGTGAATAAAGAGCTCCAACATAAACTCCGCCATACCACCCATCTCCATAAGTAAATAGATGTCCTACCTTATCCGAGATTTTGGATGCACTATTAGGCATTCCCGGACACATTAACCCCGCAAAGTCAGCTTCTATCTGATAATCAATATCATCTGCATGCGGATTATTCAACCAACTGCCCAAAGGTTTTATATCATGAATAATATTATATCGCGCTACCTGATTAGCATGCCAAAGAGGAAATTTCATACGGCCAAAAGATTGTGCAAACGAATCTACAGGAGCCTCCAATCCCAAACGATCAATGACATTTACAAAAACGATATTGACATATAAATCATCATACAATCCTGGAAACGTATCATAATAATACTTCACACTATTTTTTGACCATTTAATAGGTGTATAATCCTGAATCATCGTCCCATTGTGTCTGAATTCTACCGGACCACCATAAGTACAACCAATTGTCTTAGCAACCCATCCGCCCTTAATTTTATCAAACAGGCGTTCTTTAGAAATAGCAAATAATTTACTTTGCGCTTTAGCAGGAGTAAAAAACATGATCTCTAAAAAGATCATCCCTAAGATAATTAACACATTCTTTTTTCTCATATCTTTCCCTTTCTATTTATTTTTGACTTTAGACGATTCATTGCCAACTGCATTATAAACAGAGACTTCATAACTTCCTACTACACTTGATTGTTTATCTACATATTCTGCCGGATAATCTCCTCCACGTTTCTGCAGCATCATAATTAGTATTCCATCCCTATATATATTATATCCGGCAGCTTGTGCAGAATCATCGACTACCCATGATACTTTTACACCTTCATCAACTTTTGAAACCGTTACACTTTTGACCGGTTGAGGTGCGGACAATAAAGGTAGCACACCTTTGTTACAATAATAGATATAAGAATCATTATAGTCTCCGTGTACAACAAAGGGACTATCATAATGGTCATAAGCAAAACTTATAAAATTTTCTACATAAGGCTTTTCTGCTTTCAACTGCCCCACGACACGCGACAAAGGAGCACTAACACCGTACGGACTAATAAAGGTTTCTACATTACCCCAGAATTTCAATCCGGGCTTTGTGTCAACAGCTTGTTTCAACTTTGAAAACCACATCGGCACACTGGCTAGTTCCAATCCGCCTGCTCCAACACAGTCTTGAGGAACAAACACATCACCTTTCCTAAAGTTAGCTTGTGCAAATATATTAATCCAAAACTTTTTATATCCATCAGCATCCAGCCCTCCTGCCTTTTCATTCATAAAAGGTGATAACCACAAAGGCATATCCGGACAAACAGACGAAAGATGTCGCAGATTTGTATTCAACGCATTAATTAGTGCAACTTGCCGATCATTTGAAATCCAATTGACATTATCGACTTCCCAAACCCAGTACCAACCATACATCGTATCACCATATTTACTTTTATATAATGACAGTAATTCATCGGCAACAGAATTTCCAACATTCATTTGATTAACAAGCCAATCTGCACTAACTGTAGAGTCCCACCACTTATCATTAAAATTCAATCCCAATAAAATTTTAATACCATATTTGTGAGCGCTCTCCAAGCACTTACCAATACTTTCATTTTGAACTGACGGACTGAATAATTTTGATGGATAACAAATTGTAAGTTGCCCATTGATATCCATAGACCAAGCCGGTCCATAAATAAGATATTGAATACCTGCTTTTTTCAACATATTCATTTCTTGTTCCCATCGAGCCATATCCCAATCGGAAGATAACCAAGGTTGCAAAAAAGACCCACAAAAACGAGGAGTTGCGAGACCTCCGTTTTCTTGTTTTTCAGAAGAATTGGAAGAGGAACAGCCAACCATGAAAAACAAAAGCCCTACTATGAATACGATAATCTTCTTCATTTACAATCTGTACGAAAAGGTGCCAAAGGCAAACCATTAAGATCAAATAAATCAGGGACAGCATCATTACTGAAACAATATCTAACCCCCTTCGGTTTCATGACATCACTCGAAAACACACTTATTGAACCATCATGCAATATTCTAGCCTGAGCGGGATAAGATTTACCTGCTTCATCAATCACCTCAAAATGCTGTATCGTCTTTCCTTTACAAACTAATTTTCCACTCGCAGTTGTAGTTACCACAACGTTATTACCCTTTATTTTGAAGCTTTTCAGCATCGGAGAAAATGGATTTACTTCTTTCTGATTGTACTTTTCATACAGGGCCATATTCCCCAAACGAAATCCCACTTCCTTTTTTAAAGAAGGATGAATATCCGATATATCATTCACCAAATCTCCGATAGTCACCATACCGACATTAGTCATACGGGTGAGCATATTTGCTTGTTGTTCACGCAAGCAAGCTCCATTTTGGGCAGAGTAACCATTCCATGGTGCAATTTGCACATAATAAAAAGGGAGGAAATGACGGTTAGCATTTCTCCAACCCCTAATTAGCCCACCAAACAAATCACCATAATCGGCGGCCCGTTCATTATTTGCTTCGCCCTGATACCAAATCACTCCAGCTACCGTATAATTAATAATAGGAGATATCATCGCATTGTATATGGACGAGGGAGCAATCGGAGTCCAACCCAAAGATTGTTTCTGTGCCTTTTGAAGCAATGAGTTCTCCAGCCGATATGACGAATCAGGAATCCATGGTTCGATAGAAGTTCCTCCCCAATAAGAGCCTATTAACCCAATAGGCACATTTAGCTTCTCATTTAAACGATAACCAAAGTAATACGCAACGACACTAAAATTTTGACATGTTTCAGGAGAGCATATTTCCCATTTCCCAACGATCCTATCTTGTGGATATTCGGAAGTTGCTTTGGAGACTTTAAAGAAACGAATACTTTTACCAGTAAGGTCTTCTTTTACATTCTTGGCATCATCTACACGCCACATGAAACAGTATTCCATATTAGACTGACCCGAACATAGCCATGTTTCCCCAATCAGTATATCATCAACTGTTTTTACTAATTTATTGTCCCAACCGTAAAAACGAATCTGAAAAGGACCAGCTTCGGAGGGAGTATGGATATATGTCTCCCATTTGCAATATTCGTTAGAAGATGTATGAATGGTATCGGTTGGATTCCAGCTACACACAATTTTCAGATCCCATGTGCCCGGACACCATCCCCATAACTTCACCTCTGCATTACGTTGCATCACAGCATGGTCACTAATAATAGAAGGCAAAGCGAATTCTTCATTTTGCGACAAAACATCTACAAAAGGCAGCAAAAATAAAACCAGATAAACAAATTTCTTCATAACAGAACTATCTATTATATTTATATTTTTTGTTCTTTATACCAACCCGTATATTGATTGTACAACCTAACAGTCTCGTCTCTCAATCCAGCCCAAGCCTTTGAACCGGGTTTATTCATAATTCCCAAATATTGATAGACCAATATTTTATCGACAAAAGGCGAAATATCGGACATCTGATGAAGAATCCGATTAAAATCGGCCGGAATTAAGTTACCACTCACACCACGTTCAAAATAAAAGAGTTCCATATCTGCCCAAATTCTTGAACGGGCAGCTTTCTGGTGGGCTTTATACAAGGCCTCAAAGTAACGAGCCGGTTCACCTAATTTTGTCGAATTCACACCAACACCATCTTGATATGCCACGATTTCAATATTCATACGCTCCAATTGACGAACATAATTATCGTCAGCTTTTTCAGCTTTAATATTATAGGGTGCTATCAGATTCACACAATTAGGATTCAACCTTTTTGCGCGCTGAGCACAATCATTCACATAATCAATATAGAATTCATCAAAATAAGGATGCAAATATGATTCGTTGGGGAAATACCAACCATAAAAACTTTTATGATGTCCATACTTCGCCGTAATTTCTTCCATCGCCTTAGCTCGCATGTAAGCAATATCTTTATCTTTCATCATCCGGTCCACATCTGTACCGTCGCCCCAAAAGTCATTACTAATAAAAAACTTGATACCTACTTCATCGGCAGCAGACAAAATAGCTTCCATAGGATCTTCACATGCCAGCTTAAACTTCGGAGCCAAACTAGTATCATAAAAAGCTTTACCAAAAGCCGCAATACTCATCAAAACCAAATATTCCAATCCGGCCTCATGTATCTCGTATATCTTATCCTTCCATTGCTGGGTAGTGAAATGAGCCAAATCTTTATCCCAATATTCACTCTCGGTAGGCAATAAATGTTGAAACTCAAACCAAGAACCCGATATCGGTTTAATCTTCCCTTTATAAGATTCATATTGCTTCAAAAAGCTACCTCGAGCAAATTGAGAAATAAATAAACCCGCCGCTCCCAATCCAAATGTGCTTAAAAAGTTCCTTCTATTCATAATAATGATTAATTAGCCTACAAATAATACTATTTCACTTCCTATTTATCAAAACGTTTTTATAATTTTATTCCGAAGAACCTTATTTTATTATCATATTTATATTCAAAAGCAATATATAAAACATAAACACTTTACAAATTTGAATATATTATAAAGAAAAAGCAAATCAAACACAAATATTTTTAAATATTTTTTTAACCAACCCTAATAAAAACTAATGAAACGAAGTACACTTACCGACATATCAAAACAAACGGGATATTCCATATCCACTATTTCGAGGGCGCTCAACGGCAAAGGCGAGGATTATAGAATCAGCCCAAAAGCTATTGAAAAGATCATTGAGGTTGCCGAAAACTTGAAGTTCAGATCCGATTTTCATGCACAAAATTTGTGCAAACATAATACACACACAATAGGACTACTTGTACCTCATATAGAGAACCCCTTCTTTGCAGAAATTGCTAAAGTAATGATCCATGAAGCTCAGAAAAGCGGATATATCATTATCGTCATCGATACGATGGATAAAGTAGAAATAGAAAAGCGTGCATTGGAGTCTTTATTGGTGCGCAACGTTGATGGAATTATTATAGTGCCAACAACCGACGATCCCCTATTTCTCGAAGAAATCAGTCTTAAGATTCCAGTCGTACTAGCCGACCGCTACTTCGAACAAATACCACTACCTTATATTTCTACCGATAATTATCAAGGAGCATATACTGCGACTAACCTATTATTGAGTGCCAAGCATCATCGAATTCTTTGCATTCAGGGAAACAGGAACTCCATTACAAACAAAGAACGCATCCATGGATTTATGGATGCGATGCACATATCGGGCTATGAAAGTGAAGCGATGATTAGAGGAAACGACTTCTCTGCCAGAAACGGATATATCGAAACTAAATTAGCCCTAAAAGAGATAAGACCCACAGCCCTTTTCACATTAAGCAATACGATTCTATTAGGAGCTCTCAAAGCATTAAACGAATACAAGCTGAATATACCAAAAGACATTTCTGTTATTTCTTTTGATAACAATTCATACATGAATTATTTAAGTCCTTCCATCACTTGTATCGCACAACCTGTAGAGCAAATGGGTATCAGAGCATTTAACATGATAATTAAAATGATTTCGGGTAAAAAAATCATTCATCCAGACATACTACTCCCCCCATCTATTGTAAAACGCGATTCCATCCGAACCATTTAAACTTTAAACAAACATATGGAGCAGTTAGGATTGCGTCTCATCGCAGTCTATTCATATCGGTCTCAGAAACATGTTTTCCTTTATAAGCCGATTTATTATTATGAAAACGATAGGTAAGGGTAATAATCAATTGACGGCTATCTGGAATTTTATGTTTACTATAACTAAGCTTTTCTCCGTATAGTCTCACATTAGTCCGACTACTAGCAAAAACATCTGTTAGTTGCACATTAATATCCAAACAATCCTTCAACATAGTCTTTCGTATGCCAAAGTCTATACTTCCATCAGGTCGGATATAACTGTCGGCAATATTACCACTACTTTGATAATGACCATCAAGAGACACAAAAGTTTTACCCGGCAATTCAAATGTATTCGCAAGATCGAAATAGATATTCGGACTATTCATGGTTTTGTTTTTATTCTCATTCCGTACCGTCAGAAAAGGTTTACTCACTTCAATTCCCCAGACGGGTTTCCACCATTTGAATACAGGCCTTAAGTAAAGAGAAGCATTCAACTCCCGATAACTATTGAAATTATCGACGGTAAAGATCGCCACATCAGGATCTTTGTCATAGCTCTTAGCCTGAAACAAAATAGCGTTTTTTGTATAATAATATCCTACTGATAGTTGCACCCAATGATATACCAATTGAAAATCCAACAGATGAAGAGTAGAAGGCTTCAACAAAGAATTACCACCTTCATAGATATAACGGTTATTATAGTTCATGCTACTGCGCAGAGAAAAAAAAGAAGGACGTTCCTTTTTTACTATATAACTAAGCGAAGCCTGTATAGCACTTATCGGCAAGGTCAAAGAGACATTGGGTAGCCAGTCATCATATTTCCTACTTTGCCCGGGAACGTAAACTCCGGCATCCCAGTAATTGGAGACAGCATGTTCGTAACGCAATCCGATAATGGCTCCAAGCTTGCCAATGCGCCACGACCATTCAGTAAAACCGGCTATTTTACTTTCGTGTATCAGGCTGTTGGTCGTAGGCAATACAGCTTGTGGATTATCAAAAAGGTCCCGTCGTCTAATAAAAGTATAATCGGTACCCCACTTCATTCCTCTCCTTCCAATAGAGCGAGAGACCACGAATTTGGCAGCATACATATTATTATAAGCTTTCGTATTCGAAGTTACCCGAGAGATCACATTCAAAGCATTTGTTTCATCCGAATGTTGGTCAGCATTATCTCTATCAATAACGATATCGGTAGTAAAATCGAACTTCCATTTATTCACTTCTCCTTGATAAAATGCATTAATCAAATGTCCGACACCACCTTTCGTACTAAGCGACAAGTATTTCACTTGGTCTTGCTTTGAATCGTTACGCCATACAACATAATCAGAATGACTATCAAAATGAAAGGAGGGAAGATCATTCACTTGATAACACACGCCCGCCGAATGGTGAGGACTGAAATCAAAATTCATACCCACGTTTCCACCCGACATCAACCCTCGCTGATAAAACTTACTGGAGCTATTAATCTGCAGATTATCTGTTGATGCAATATTGTATTGAGTATCCTGTCGATGACTACCTTTTGAACGGTTAAAATAAATATCACCGAACAATGACAATCCATGGTGCCTATAGCCAAGATCCAATTGTTCGTTGAGATTAGCACAGTGCCCTTGAACATAGTTATTTTTGAGACTTGCACTCATAAAGTCTTCTAAATGACGAATGGTATAAATACGAATAACGGCCTTTACCGTCGCCTCATATTCGGCCCCCGGATTAGTAATAATCTCTACCTTTTCAATATTTCGAGAGGAAAGCCGTTCAATTTCACTTTTGTCATGCGCCCGATGCCCATCAATATATATAGTAGGTTCTCCTCGCCCAAATACCTGATATCCATCTTCCGAATATCGCACTCCAGGCAAATGTTGCAACACATCTCGCCCAGTACCCACCGAAGCAAGATTAGAATGATGCACATTTGCCGTAAGTATACCATTTTTGAAAGATACCAACTGCCTCTGACCCTTAACAGTAATTTCATTTAAAGCCACATTCTTCAAAGAATCCATCTCTACCTTTTTCACCGATTGGGCTCTGCCGGATAACAAGAGACACCAAAGGATAAAGAGGAGCATTAGATATTTCATTCTCATGTCTTTTTTTGTACAAAAGTAGAGTATCCTATGCATAGGGCAATAAACAATTTCCTGACATTTATCCGACATTTGACTGACATCTTATCCAACATCCATTATATTGACGATGTTTTTATCTAAAAACAGACGTATGTCACCACCATAACTAACGGATGTTACTGCGGTAACTAACAGAAGTTATCCTAACAACTAACGTTAGTTTAGTCAACAACATCCGTTAGTTACCGCTGCGACATACGTCTGATTTTTTGCAAAGAAACAAGTTCACAGCCGCCGTTGTCGTATGTTAGTTTTTTCGGTGACGTCCTTATGTTTTCGGAGAAACTAACATACGACAACATTTTTAGGAGCATACGACGTTTTGGAAGGATAAAGGCAATACCGATTTGTTTGAAGTCGCCGGTTCTTACTGATACTTAAAGATACCTCGTGTAGATATGTAAAACCCAGCTTTTTCTATTCTAGTTACGAAAACATATCCGTCACCGTTACCGACTGTATATCAGACTGATACATGCACACGACGTCAAAAAGGGACATGGAAAGCATGTCTTCTCGCAGATAATCAATGTGTTATGATTTCTCTCAAATAGGTACTGATAATGGGCGATACAAGGGGGTACTGAAAGTTGGCATGCGAGAATTCTTTTTCCGACTTCGTTTTCAGAAGTGAATATGGAGAGCAATACTGATACTATTTTAACCACACTGAGGTAATACTTTTTGATGCGCAGAATCGACACTTTGTTTTCAAAAAATGATAAGGACGAACACAAAAATTCGTCTTGACGAAAATAAAAGTTTGTAAGTATAAACATTTACTTTCGTCAAGACGAATTTCTCGCTGTCTATCAGTAAATTACATGCGACGCGTCTATGTTGCGGCTCTAATTCGAGTTACATTCAAGCGATGGAACAATAGCAAAAATAGTGTTCTACAATAGTCTGTAATTTAGGCTGGGATAAGAAAGTATCAGAATATCAGAGAATGTTCACTTTGAGATCTGTTGTGAAAAAGGATTGTATCGTTGTATCCTTCTGCTGAAATGGGTTAAATACTCCAATTATTTACATGGAAATAAGACAACATCGATATGACTGTTCATAAATTCTTTTTTCTGCAAAATAATCATTTTTTGAACCTTTGTCACTTCGGTATTACACCATACGACACTATCATACAGCATGTTAACGACACACCATATACAACGCCAGCGAAAAGAAGTCCCAAAATCGGGGCAAGAGCATATTGCAGGAACGTTATTTTCGGAAGACCTCTATTTAGAATCGCTCTAAAAAGATCTCTACAGATAGCTGAGTAGCCTATTTACACAAGCGAGTAAGTTCTACTCACCTCGACAAACAGCTCATTTCCGATGAAAGTTATTGAACAAACAATACTTTCGTATTCCACATAATCTCGTGACTTTTACAGATAAACTGATCTAAATTAGTATTGTTTCTCCAGTCTGTATGCTCGACCTCGATCGGTTTTGATGTACAAATTACTATTGCCTTCAACGATAGGTTTGAGACGACGAATGAGAGTATAAAGCGTCTCGTCGGCATTGTCTTTGCCAGGCCATAAGGATTGGCAAATTTCAGCCTTACACAGATAATGAGATGAAGATAAAAAGAACATTTCCATCAAACTATATTGCAGGGGGGTAAGCCGAATGCGATTATGTTGTTCATCGTAAAAGCAACTATCGATGGAACAAAGAGACATATTGCCGACAGAAATGATACCCGCACTCATTTGTATTTTCTTGCGTCGACGATACAATAGCAAAGGCATCAGCGTCCCGATCAACAGAGACAAACAAAAAACGGTAATAGGTCCATCGGGATGCGAGAGCAAAAAGACTCTCCAAAACGGACAATGGGTATATCCCCTAAAAGCCAATATCGGAGGAACAGTCGAAGCAGTCTGCACTGCAGGAGATATCCACAAGATCGTATCACTCATCAGACAATCGCCCGACAGCTCGTCGGTAAAAGGATGCCCATTTTGAGGAAGCAAACGGACTTGTATGCCTGACTTTGAGCGAAGCGGTGCAAAAGGCAACGCCGCAGCAAAGGTCTTATCAAAAGCATGAACAGAAACCGGATTTCCCATCACTGTTTGAATCTGAGTATAGGTTTTCAAAGTATCGGCTGTGAGCCACTTGGCGGCATGGCGCGACATTGTCTGTTGCAAAGCAACATTAAGCGAGACTTTTATTTTAGAGCGCGTTGATGAATAATTGTGCGCTCCCCAACCAAATGAAAAAGCCAGCAACATCATCATTGCCAATAACAAAATATTTCGTTGTAACTGATATTTCATGAACAATACAATAGCTTATTATATACAGCAAAATCCAAAAGACAATGCTAACAGCCGATAAAATTACATATTTTTTCAATTCAACAGGCCAATCGTACGGAATATTTCAATATTCTATGGTGCAGATAATAAAATATGGCAATCAGACCAGGTGTTCTTTGCACAATAATATAAAAAACGAATAAAGCCGCAACAGAAAATGATCCATTGCGGCTATTACTTTATAAGATAATAAAATCAAAGTCCGAAAGCGGTTTTAATCTTATCTACATAATCGAGTTTTTCCCACGTAAACAATTCTACCGTAACGGTTTTCTCATCGGCATAATTTGATGCAAACGTTTTGGTGACTATCTGAGGCTCACGTCCCATGTGTCCGTAAGAAGCTGTTTCCAAATATATCGGATTGCGCAGTTTAAGACGTTCTTCGATAGCGCGAGGACGAAGGTCAAAAAGCTGTCCTACCTTTTTAGCTATTTCGCCATCACTCATTTTGACATGTCCATGGCCATAAGTATTGACATAAATGTTGATGGGTTCTGCAATACCGATAGCATAAGACAACTGAATGAGCACTTCTTCGGCAACACCGGCTGCGACCAAATTTTTTGCAATGTGACGGGCTGCATAAGCTGCACTACGATCTACCTTGCTAGGATCTTTGCCCGAGAAGGCGCCACCACCATGTGCACCTTTACCACCATAAGTATCTACAATAATCTTACGGCCGGTCAAGCCGGTATCTCCATGAGGACCACCAATCACAAACTTGCCTGTAGGATTAACAAAATATTTGATGTTATCATCGAAAAGTTTACGAACTTTTTCGAGCGAGATAGACTCCAATACCCGAGGCATCAATATTTCGATGACGTCTTTACGGATTTTCGCCAACATTTCTTCATCAGCTTTAAGTTGAGCCTCACGAGAAGCATCTTTCGGCTGAATAAATTCATCGTGTTGAGTCGAAACGACGATCGTATCGATACGAACAGGTTTGTCATTATCATCATATTCAATTGTCACTTGGCTCTTGGCATCAGGACGCAAATAAGTCATTACCTTACCTTCGCGACGTATTTCTGCCAGCACATACAATATGCGGTGAGCTAAGTCGAGCGAAAGCGGCATATAGTTTTCGGTCTCGTTTGTGGCATAACCAAACATCATACCTTGGTCGCCTGCCCCCTGATTCATAGGATCTTCACGTTCAACGCCACGATTAATATCGGGACTTTGTTCATGAATGGCAGAGAGTACGCCGCACGAATTACTTTCGAACATGTATTCGCCTTTCGTATAACCAATTTTTTGAATAACTTCGCGTGCCACTCTTTGCAAGTCGATATACGCTTTAGTCTTCACTTCTCCCGCAATAACTACCTGCCCGGTGGTTACCAATGTTTCGCAAGCTACTTTAGAATTCGGGTCATAGACCAGTAGTTTATCAAGTATAGCGTCCGATATTTGATCGGCCACTTTGTCGGGGTGTCCTTCAGACACCGATTCGGATGTGAATAAATATCCCATTGTCAATTGGAATTAAAAAAATTAATGTATAAAATAGAATGTAGCGTAGAGGATGAAAAGCTGTGCGAGCGCACAATAAGAAGATTATATTTTAGCATTTTTTCTTGTGGTTGCAAGCGATTCAAATCTTTCCACTAACATTTTCGGGTGCAAAGGTAGATATAATTTCGATACTTAGGCTATTGCTGTATGGAAATTAACAATTCTTTAATGCTTTTTCTCAAGACTGGATGCATGAGTTCGGGAGCGATCTCACCGAGAGGCTGCATCACAAAAAGTCGTTGTGACATTAATGGATGAGGAATAATTAAATCGTCTTCTTCAACAATCCAATCGTCGTAAAGCAGTATATCAATATCAATAATGCGGTCCTCATACCGGCCTTCAGATGACTTACAAGCCCTACCCATCTGCCGTTCTATCTCCTTTGTCGCATTCAAAACATTTCGGGGTGACAGTACTGTTTCAACTCCGACAGCTACATTGATAAAACTATTTTCCGAACAGAATCCCCAAGGTTCAGTAACATAAAGAGCCGATCGGGAAATGACTTTTCCGACCAGCTCTTCTATATGATTGACAGCCGTTCTGATGTGCTGCTCCTTATCACCAAGATTGGTACCAATGCTGAGATAAAGCACAGCCATCTCGTTTAGTCGATTATAAGCATGGCATCGCCATACGTGCCGAAACGATAATCTTCTTTTAACGCAACATCGTAGGCGTGCATTACTTCATCGTATCCGCCAAAGGCAGCCTGAAGCATCAATAACGTAGACAACGGCATGTGAAAATTAGAAATCATACTATTGGCAACCGTAAAATTGTAGGGCGGGAAGATAAATTTATTCGTCCACCCGTCAAAAGGTTTGATCCTTCCATAAGTATTGACTGTACTCTCTATAGCCCGCATTACCGTCGTACCAACAGCACAGACATTGTGACCAATATCTTTTGCCTTATTGACTACAGAAACAGCCTCTTCGCCAACGAGCATTTGCTCGGAATCGGTTTTATGTTTAGTCAAGTCTTCAACATCTATTTCGCGGAAATTGCCCAAACCAGCATGAAGTGTTACGAAAGCAAAGTTAATGCCTTTTATCTCGAGACGTTTCATCAATTCGCGACTGAAATGCAGTCCGGCAGTAGGAGCCGTCACAGCACCTTCATTCTTAGCAAAGATACATTGAAAATCTTCTGCGTCTTCGGGTCTGAGCTCCCGCTTGATGATGCTATGTGGCAACGGTGTTTCGCCAAGAGCATACAATGCATTCTTAAATTCCTCGTGCGGTCCGTCGTAAAGGAAACGAAGAGTACGCCCACGAGAAGTGGTATTGTCTATTACTTCGGCAACCATTGAATCATCTTCACCGAAGTAAAGTTTATTTCCGATACGTATCTTACGCGCCGGGTCTACAAGGACATCCCACAAGCGCAATTTCTCGTTCAGTTCGCGCAACAAAAACACTTCAATGCGCGCTCCGGTCTTCTCTTTATTACCATAAAGACGAGCTGGAAATACTTTGGTATCATTGAAGATAAAGCAATCTTTATCATCGAAATATTCAATAACATCTTTAAATATCCTATGTTCAATCTCACCTGTCTTCCGATGAAGTACCATCAGTTTTGCTTCATCCCGGAAATGAGCCGGGTGTTGAGCGATTTTTTCTTCCGGTAATTTAAATTTGAATTGCGACAGCTTCATAATTGTTTTTATTTTTGTTGTTTATAGTTTCATCTAATTATTTATTTCTTCCTCTTGTTCTATCTCTTGACGGTCGAGCCATTCGCCGAACAGAAGCGGATCAAGACATTTGTCTACCGTTATATCCCCTACTCTGGTACGCTGTAGCGAAGTAAGGTATGCTCCACTGTGCAGTGCTTCGCCGATATCGCGGGCCAGTGCTCTGATGTATGTACCTTTACTGCAAACGACCCTTATTTTAATGTCCGGAATATCGCACTCCAACAGTTCTATTTCATCAATAACCAATGTTTTCGGTTTAAGTGTCACCTCTTTCCCTTTACGAGCCTTCAAATAAGCAGGTTGTCCATCTATCTTACAAGCCGAAAAAGAGGGAGGTATTTGCTGAATTTCACCAACAAACTTAGCCAGCGTCTGCTCTATCAGTTCTTTGGTAATATGTTCCGTAGGATAAGTGGCATTTATTTCATGTTCCATATCAAACGAAACGGTGGTGGCTCCCAACCGAAGTCCTGCTATATATTCTTTTGTGTGACTTTGCAGTTCTTCAATTCTTTTGGTAGCTCTACCGGTACATACAACCAATACACCTGTAGCAAGCGGATCGAGCGTTCCTGCATGTCCTACTTTCAATTCTTTTTTTTTCAAACCGAGCTTTGCGCAAAGTTGGAACCGTATCATCGACACTACTTTGAAAGAAGTCATACGGTATGGTTTATCAAAACAAAGAACTTCTCCTTTTCTAAATTTCATCCGGCAATATTCATAGGGTGACCGCTTAACAGCCAGATTAGAATAAACACGCCCACAATGATGCGATAAACACCGAAAGCCTTGAACCCATATTTAGTCAGAAAATCAATAAAGCCCTTTATAGCTACCATAGCCACAAAAAAAGCAATTACACTTCCCAATAGTAGCATAAAAATGTTATTCGACGTGATAGCGCTTGCATCACCGGATTTATACAATTTTAAAATATCTAGTACCGTAGCGGCAAACATCGTAGGCACAGCCAGAAAGAAAGAGAATTCGGCAGCGTCCTTGCGAGTGAATTTCTGAGACATACCACCCACAATAGTAGCCATCGAACGAGAGACTCCCGGTATCATGGCAATACATTGGAAAAGACCGATATTAAAAGCTTTCTTTTCGGTCATCACTGTCCGTTCATTACCCTTATTGAAAATACGGTCGCAGAAAAGCATAAAGATTCCACCCACAACCAACATCGAAGCCACTACTGTGACGCTCCCCAAAAGTTCATCCACAATTTTATTTCCCAATCCGCCGATAACGATAGCGGGAATAAAAGCGACAAACAGTTTCCAATAGAAGTCCCATTTATGCAAAAATTGCTGTACTGAAGAAGCCCCTTCGGGAACAGGAGTATGATTAAGACGAAAAAAACGTTTATAGTAGAGTACAATAACCGACAAAATAGCACCAAACTGAATAATCACGGTAAAAGCCTTGACAAAGGGAGTACTTTCTATTCCCATCAAGTTCTGAGCAATAATCATGTGTCCTGTCGACGAAACAGGTAGAAATTCGGTCAGACCTTCAACAATAGCCAGAATAATTGTTTGAATAATTGTCAATCCACCCATTATTTATCATCTTTTGGTTTACGCAAAATAGCAAAGATGATAGAGAGGTAGCCCAATAGGCAAACAACCGGAGCTACTTTTATACGACGGAAGCTAAAAATATCAGGTTCGTAATGCGTCTCGCTTGAATTGGGACCCACCATCAATAAGAAACCTATAATGACAACCGCTACGCCGATAGCCAACATGATATAGTTAGTTTTATCAAAAGCAAATCTTCTTTTGTCTTCCACACTGTTATTTGTATCTGTCTGTTTCATAAACGTTGAGTTTTAAACATAATATAAAGTACTAGCTTTCATTCGTAAATACTTATTGATGGACAAGTAAGCGCATAATAAGGTAATCAGCACCCCGAAAACCAAAACACTAAGCGTCACCACAGCCATCACATTCCACGTGAGTATATCACCGAGTGTCGGTTCCAAATCAACCAACCAATACACGCCGAGCCATAAAATGACATTGGCGAAGACTCCGGCAATAAGACCACCCCAAGCACTCCGCAACAAAAAAGGCTTACGAATAAATCCCCAACTGGCACCTACCAGTTTCATGGTATGTATTAAAAAACGCTTGGAATGAATACTCTGTCTAATCGTATTATTGATAAGGGCAAATGAAATGAGCGTCAGCAAGAATGCCAACCCCAACAGCACAGCACTAATATTGCGAATATTGCTATTCACCGCATCCAGCAAGCCTTGCTGATAAAGCACATCCTTCACATTGCTGTTATGTCTTATTGCATTCGATATTTTGGTAATACTATCCGAATTGGCATAAGCCGAATGAAGTTTCACTTCGACCGAAGCGGTAAACGGATTATAACCTAAAAAGTCGGATGGATTAGTACCCATTGCGGCCGCTTGTTCTTTCAAGGCCTGGTCTTTCGAAATATATTGCAAATTCTTCACATAAGGTTGCTTACGCAATTCATGCATCAACTGCATAGCTTGTTGCGGCGATGTCCCGTCGCTCAACAAGAAAGAGAAGTTGATATTTTCTCGTACATAAACCGAAAGATTATTGGCCGTTAGTGAAAAAGCCACTACCAAGCCCAACAATATCAACACCATCGTGGTGCTAATATTCGACGTAACAAATTGCATGTCGGAATGAGACGATTTCTTTTTTGTTTTCTTTTGCTTCACCATCGTTTTACTTTCTGAATATATAGATTATAGAACTGCTAAGTTCCTTGTGTCCTACGGCATGGAGATAGGCACGCAAACCGTTCCACAATCCCCTGACAAAAGGACACGAATGTTTCAAATTTTTCTCGCTCAACATTGATACATAGAATGCATCGAAAGGCATCGGATAGTATGCCGCCAATTTAAATCCATGGCGTTCACCTTCGGCCCTCATAGTATCGAGAGTGAAATGCCACAAATGCCGAGGCACATCATAAGGAGCCCATTCCTTGCCATATATCCGGGCATCACAAGAGGCACAGTTGGGAACTGCAATGACCAGTACACCGTCTTCTTTCAGCAGTCGTTCGAACACATTCCATACCTCGTCCAACTTCTCCAGATGTTCCATCACATGCCACAAAGTTATCGCATCGAAAGAGCCGACAGCAAAAATTTCGAGTGCATCGTCTTCTTTCACCTGCAAAGAAAAGTGTTTCAAAGCGAAATCACGCGCTGCAGCATTCTTTTCTACGGCCTCAACCTGCCATCCTCTACGTTGCATAGCATGTGGGAAATAACCCGTACCGGTACCTATATCAAGCAAACGCCCTGTCTTGCAATGAAGTTCATTCTCGATAAGACGGGCTTTGCGTTGCAACATCATACATCGCACCCAATGGTAAATAGTATTCATTGCACCCTTACGCGTATCGGAATGAGAGATATAGTCGGGCGACTCATAATATCGTCCTATCTCTGACTCCCCAGGTGCATTCTGAGTAAAAGTAAAGCCACAATCGTCACAATGATAAACCTCAAATGTTTCTCTTGTAGCATAATAGTCCGTACATTCCATCACAGAATGAATGCGATTCCCCTTGCACAGCGGACAAGATGTATGATTTAGTTTATTCATTATCTGATACGTATACGGCATTCTTCCCAAATTTGGTGCAAAGTAACAAATAAATAGTGATGTAAGATATATTCTTTAAGGAGATTTAATACTTACGACTTTTTAGCAGACTTGGCAGTAGCTTTCCGGCGTGGCGAAGCTTTCTTCTTCTCACCCTGTTCGGCTATGATTTTTTGGCATCCTGCCAAGTCGAGTTCCTCGGGAACCGTACCTTTTGGTATCTTATAATTACTTCCTTTATATGAGATATAGGGACCAAATCGACCATTGAGAATTGCTACATCGGGATCTTCGTCAAACGATTTGATATGCCGTTTGGCTTCAGCCTCCCGTTTTGCTAAAATCAGCTCTACCGACTCATCGAAAGTAATGGTCATCGGATCTTTCTCTTTGGGCATAGAAGCATATAGGGAACCGTGACGTACATAAGGGCCAAAGCGACCGATATTTACAGAAACAGGCTTATCTTCGTATTCTCCCAATGTGCGAGGCAACTTGAACATTTCGAGAGCTTCTTCCATCGTAATGGCTTCCATCGAAATGCCCTTCGGCATCTGCGCGAAGCGGGGTTTCTCTTCGTCGTTGGCAGAGCCTACCTGTATCATCGGACCGAAACGGCCTATCTTCACCGATACCACCTTGCCGGTAGCAGGTTCGTTGCCCAATATTCTTTCTCCCACTTTATGCTCGGTCTTGATCGCCAGCGTAGCTTCAACAGAAGGATGAAACGTGCCATAGAACTTCTTCAGTATCTCGGTCCATTTTTTCTGTCCTTCCGCTACTTCGTCAAACTCTTTTTCGACATGGGCAGTGAAGTGATAGTCCAATATATCCGGAAAATACTGATTCAAGAAATCATTCACCACCAGTCCTATATCGGTAGGTATCAATTTCGACTTCTCGGCGCCCACCATTTCAGTGTTCACCTTGTCTGTTATTTCACCCTTTTCCAGTTTCAGCACCGTAGCCTCGCGTTTCTCACCTTCCTTGTTATCCTTGTCCACATAGCCTCTCTGCTGTATGGTCGAGATAATCGGAGCATACGTAGAAGGACGGCCTATGCCGAGTTCCTCCAATTTACGCACCAAGCTCGCCTCCGTATAGCGGGGCGAATGCTGAGTAAAACGTTCTGAGGCTGTTATATTTTGATGATTGAGTATTTGGTTTTTCTCCAGCGGTGGCAGCAGTCCGCTCTCTTCTTCTTGCGTATTATCGTCGTCATACGATTCACGGTAAACACGGATGAAACCGTCAAAGGTTATCACCTCTCCGGTAACCGTAAACTTATCGCCATGACTACTCATTATAGTCACCGTCGTTTTCTCTAGTTCGGCATCCGCCATTTGCGAAGCAATGGTACGTTTCCATATCAAATCGTATAAACGCTTTTCCTGAGCCGAGCCCGAGACAGAAGCATCCCCTATATTAGTAGGTCTGATAGCCTCATGAGCTTCCTGAGCACCAATAGTTTTAGTCGTAAACTGACGCGAATGAGAGTATTGTTCGCCCATCTGTTCGCCTATCACCCGCTTACATGTAGCCAAAGCCAACGAGGATAAATCCACAGAGTCGGTACGCATATAGGTTATCAATCCAGATTCATACAAGTTCTGAGCTACCATCATGGTACGATTCACCGTGAAGCCCAATTTACGAGCAGCTTCTTGTTGCAACGTAGAAGTGGTAAAAGGAGGGGCTGGCGAACGCTTGACAGGCTTAACCACCTTATCGGTAATCGTAAAGGTAGCACCCTTGCAACTTTCCAGAAAAGCTTCGGCCTCGGCCTTCGTTTTAGGACGTCGAGCCAGTTCGGCTTTCAGTTCCACCAGTTTGCCGTTTTCGCCAGGCACGATAAACGTAGCAAGTACTCTATACGACGATTCGCTTTTGAAAGCCTGAATTTCTCTTTCCTTATCCACCACCAGACGAACAGCCACCGATTGCACACGACCGGCCGAAAGTGCCGGTTTCACCTTGCGCCAGAGAATAGGCGACAATTCAAAGCCCACAATACGATCCAATATGCGTCGAGCCTGCTGAGCATCTACAAGATTCGTATCTATCTTCCGCGGATGCTGAATGGCATTCAGTATAGCGGTTTTGGTAATTTCATGAAAAACGATACGTTTGGTATTCTCGGGTTTCAGTTTCAACACTTCATACAAATGCCACGAAATAGCCTCTCCCTCGCGGTCCTCATCGGACGCTAGCCAAACCGTACTTGCTTTGCCGGCCTCCGTTTTAAGCTTAGAAACCAATTCTTTCTTCTCTGCGGGAATTTCATATTTCGGAGCAAAATCATTCTTTACATCGATACTGAATTCTTTTTTCTTCAGATCACGAATATGTCCGTAACTCGAGAGCACTTCGTAATCATCGCCCAAGAATTTACCTATTGTTTTCGCCTTTGCAGGAGACTCTACTATAACCAGATTTTTTTGCATAACTAATACTTTGATGAAAAGGAGTTCACCTATTTATAACCGCAAAAGTAGAAAAAAAACAATTCTTATACCTTATAAATAAAGGATAATCTATTTTTTTTTAGAAAAAAAGGACATTAATAGAATCTTTTAGACTAAAAACGGCAATATGCTTCTGCTCCCTTCAAAAAAAACAGATTGAAAGGCCTCTCACCCAAATAAGGAAGTAACCTTCCCAAAATTCACACACCAGATTGTATAGGACTATGGTGATCGTAACCTAAATGCGAATAGCCCAGACAACAATGTACATTCAAACACCGGCCTGCATTATTGAATAAAATAAATCAGCACTTTAGAAATGATTTCCGAAACAAAGAAAGCAATAATAAAAGAGATGATCAACTTATTACCTTTAATATTGAGCGACACTTTAAGACCGTTTACCATTAGTGCAATTTCCCATGCCACCACCAACAGACTTAACAGGCCGAAGATAATTAAAGAGGGAGATACGATAAACAGAAGCGGTTTTTTTATGATTTCTTCGGATGTTATATTCACAAAAAAGCCTGCTAAAGCAGGCAACAATAGAGGTATTCTTGCAAATATCATTGTACCTAAGACATCAATGAATCGAAATTCTTTAGAAACGATCAATCCGGTAATACACATCACCAAGACCAACGTAAAAGTCGAAATTAATTGCATCGCCAATGCGCTGCCTAAAGTAAGGTGCTTTGACATATGAATATCCCATACTCCATCAAAACACACATAGCTGTATCTGCCGATTATAGCCGATAGAACAACTATCACCAATCCGATTGCAAAACTTTCCCAACCGGTAATCCTTGAAAAAGGATTAATCATTAAGCGGAATAGATTTTTACTTTTCATACGATTCTATTTTTATAATATCACCTAACATGCTTCCACTCGTCGGATAATTTAGCTTTAGCTCCGAACTCATTTTCTTTAAACTTTCGCTACTAATTACGAAACGAATAACAAACTATTGTATTTCTTCAGGAAAACTGTGCCAACACAGTCAAATCACACGAAAAGCCACCTTTAATTGGCATTCTATGCATTAAAATTTCTTCACTTTGAATCGTGCATGGTAGCTCAGGCGATGCATTGCATTATTGAAATCTTTCTCTTACAAATATAGTCATTGTTTCTAACAAATTAAATACAAAATAAATAATATTCAATAATTAGTGAGTGTTGATATACATTCAGAGTTACTAACTGTGCATAAAGGTCATATCGAAAGATGAAATCAGACATAAGAAATAGTATTTCTAATTGGTAATCAAACGATTACGATATTTCACATAAATAGACGTGATAATGAACGCAATAAAAAAGATAAAAGTGCATGCAGTATTTTAGAAAAAGCCCATCTTATCTTTATAAGGTATATTTTAATTTTGCATATTGAATTCATTAACTATATTGCCCACTCATGGATTTAGAAAATTTAGTAGATAAATGTAAAAGAAGAGACAACGATGCCATGACTCTTCTTTATGAAATTTATTTCCAACAAATGTTCAATATATGCCTAAGCTACGTTAAAGATGAACAAATAGCCAAAGATATAGTTCATGACGGTTTTATCATTGTGTTCACAGCTATCCAGTCCCTACGAGAATCTAAAAAGCTAGACAATTGGATAAAACAAATCATGAAAAATCTTTGTCTACAATATCTGAACCAAGACAAAAATAAAATTTCAATTGACAAACTTGACGAAAACGAACAACCTCAACAAAAAGAAGAATGCGGAGACGACGTATTGCCTATGAAGGTGATTGTGTCTATGATAGACAAACTACCTAAGGGATATCGCAAAATATTCAAACTATCGGTCCTTGAAGGCTTATCACACCAAGAGATTGCCAAAATATTACATATTGACCCTCATTCATCTTCTTCACAATTATATCGTGCAAAAAAGAAATTAAAAGAGATGATTACAATATACCGAGCTCAAATACTCGCTTTTCTGCTGATAATTTCATCATTAACTTTATATATTCATAACGAAACGACAACTAAAAGACATACCGTTACTTATAAAAAAGCACAACAATTGACGACACCCAATAGATACAACATCATAACAACGAAAGCACCGTTATTAATTACCCCAAAGATTAAGACAGCACCTATCACCAAACAATTAATATCCTCCAGTAAGGGAAGCAATAGAATAGAAATAAAAAAAATCATAACACCAATAATAAAAAAAACAATAGTATCGGATTCGATGTGTATAAAAACACAACCCATTTTAAAACTAAAAAAAGAGAGTATAATTAATACAGTTCAACAATATAGTATAAAACATACAGATAAAATACCCATCAAAAGATGGAAGTTGATTTTATATCCCGATTTTGCACAAGGATTAAGTCAAACAATACCAATACTGATTCAATCATTTTTGGATTTATCGTCCGAACCTATTAGAAACTGGGAAGAATATTACAAAGAGCTAAAGAGCACTTATAATTCTCCAGATAAGCGAGACAAAGAAATAGATGCTCTTCTTGAAGTTGCACAACACAATAGTGGAGCAATTGAAGAAGAAAAGCTTTTTGAGAAGCCAATGACCTATAATATGCGTATATATAAGTCTATAGGAAAACATTGGGGCATAGAAACAGGTATTCATTTTACCAGACTAGTCTCAAATTTTAAAACAGGAAAGAGTTATTACATAAAAGAGAAACAAAAAATAGATTATATCGGTATCCCAATCAACGCCGTATATACACTAAAACACTACAAAAGATTTACACTCTACAGCAGTGGAGGCATAACCATAGATATTCCGATAAAAACATCATCTAACATATCTTATATACTGGGGAACTCTACTCTTTTCACCAAACGACAGTCAATGTCCAACATTCCTCTGCAATGGTCGCTACAGACAGAATTTGGCCTCAGTTATAAATTGCTCCCACATATCGAATTATTCTTTGCACCAAATTTACATTATTATTTAAACAATGGGAATAAAATAGAAACAAGTTGGAAAGAACGCCCATTACAGCTATCTTGGCCTATAGGTGTGAGGTTATCATATTAAAAAATGTTTCTTCGTGCAGTCATAGAGTTAAACGTATATCTTAAAAATAAAAACTTAACTCTCATGCAAAAAAGACATACAAACCGTATATGTTACTTCAATGAGCAAGCATATACGACAAGAAAGTATTACATACCGTATTTAAAGAAACACATACATAAGAAACCAGAAAAAGTATTAGAGGTCGGATGTGGAGAAGGCGGAAACTTATTACCATTTGCACAAGCAGGCTGTAAAGTAACAGGAATAGACTTGGCAAAAACTCGTATTGAACAAGCCGAGATGTTTTTTAAAAGACAAAGAGAAACAGGAACTTTTATAAACATAAACATCTTAGATATGGAAGGACATGAACATTCTTATCCATTGATAATCGCACATGATGTAATAGAACATATCAACGACAAATTATCTTTCCTTCTAAAACTAAAGAATAATCTTACACCTGATGGGATAATATTTATAGCTTTTCCCGCATGGAGAATGCCTTTCGGAGGACACCAACAAATAGCGAAAGGAAAAATCATCTCACATTTTCCTTTCATACATTTACTTCCAATCCCAATATACAAATTAGTTTTGAATTTGTTTAATGAAAAAGAGAATGTGATAAAAGAACTACTATCGATCAGAAGCTCAAAATGCTCTATTCAAAAGTTCATAAAATACACAAAACAAGCAGGATACAAGATCATTAATCAACAGTTCTATTTTATAAATCCTAATTACGAAACAAAGTTCGGCATTAAACCACTAAAGCTATGTAAGCTTATTGCTCTTTTGCCATACATAAGAGATTTTTTCTGCACTAGTTGTTTTTATCTTTTACAACAAGAAGATACTCACAAATCATTCGACAATAATTCGTTCGTCAATGATTTTCTGCAATCCACGACGTATGGAGGCTAATCCGAAGTCTTGCGGGTTGATATCCTTAAGAGGGATAAAAAAGGCGGCGGCAACATCGTCGTGAGCTGCGATATGATTTGTATCGACTACGGTACAACGATAAAACATGTCAAGGGTATGGACTAAAAATCCGGAATAGAGATACAGATTGGGTAGTGAAAACAAAAAAGCTGTTTTCACTACCTTCAATCCGGTTTCTTCCATTACTTCGCGAGCTACGCCTTCTTCGCCAGTCTCGTCACAATCGACAAAACCGCCGGGCAAGTCGAGTGTCCCTTTTTGGGGCTCTTTGGCACGGCAGCACACCAATAGTTCGCCTTGTTTGTTGACAATAAGGGCGACCGTTGCCGAAGAAGGGTTAAAGTAGTAAACAAAGCCACAATCGAGGCACTGTTTCGCCTTAGCATTGCGTTCTACAAAACGAGCCGAACCGCACTTTGGGCAATAGCTGAATTGAGATAACGGATGTTCTGTCATTCTTTATTTTTCTATCATTTACAACTGTCGACTACCGAAGAGCCTCAATAGCTTCCGGCTCTTTTGGAACGACCTTGCCCAAGCGTTTGGAGCCTGTCTCAGTGATGAGGTAATCAGACTCGTTGCGTACGCCACCAAAATCTTTGTATGTCTCAGCCAAGTCATAATTAACAAAATCGGTGAATTTCTTCTCGGCACGCCACTGATCAATGAGTTGAGGAATGAAATAAATACCCGGCTCAACTGTATGTACAAAGCCCGGTTGGAGAGGTATAGCAAGACGGAGCGATTTGCGTCCGAACTGCGTGCTCTTGGGCTGACCATTGTATCCGACCCAAACTTCACCCAAATTTTCCATATCGTGCACATCGAGTCCCATCATGTGACCCAGTCCATGAACATAGAACAAAGCAAAAGCCCCACTTTCAAGACAGTCGTCGGTATTGCCTTTCATTAAGCCAATTTCTTTCATGCGTTCTATCATGACACGGGCACTCAAATCGTGAACATCGCGGTAAGGCACACCAGGTTTGAGAGCTTTCACTGCCTCGTCGTACATCGCATTTTGAATACTGATAATCTGTTTCTGACGTTCGGTAAATTTCTTACCGGCGCAGATAGTAGACGACATATCACCGGCATACCCCATCTCAGTTTCGGCACCGGCGTCGATCAAAAACAAATCGCCTTCGCGCACGAGATGCTCATGAGTATGGTTGTGCAACGTTTCGCCATGAACGGTAGCGATAGTTGCAAAAGAGAATTCATAATTGGCACGACGTGCCACAGCTTCCATTTCGGCTACTACATCGAACTCATGCATACCAGGGCGCAGCATCTTCATCGCTGCAAGGTGCATATCGGCAGTAACGTTACAAGCTTTTTCAATTTCAGCCACTTCCTCGGCCGATTTATAATTGCGTTGCTTGACAATAGCCTTGATAAAAGATACTGAACCTTGTTGATGAACGGGAAGCACACCCAACCAATCCATGAGTTTGATTTTGTGTTCAGGGCGATATGGAGGCAGATAATGAATGACCTGCCCTTTGCAGACAGCCTGATGAAGATAGCTGACAATGCTTGCCGAAGGACGTGTGTCTCGAACACCTATCATATCGGCCTTTTCGTCTAGGGTAGGCTGATTGCCCATCCAAACAATGTCGTCGATCGTCAGTTCGTCACCAAAAACGATCTCTTTATCTTCGTCGATGTCGATAACAGCCGACAAGCCCGCAAAAGATAATCCGAAAAAGTATAAAAAGGTTGAATCTTGACGGTAGCGAAAAGTATTGTCCTCATAGTTCAGACCACATTCGTCATTTCCTAAGAATAGCAAGACGCCCGATTTAAGTTCTTCTTTCAAGAGCTTCCGGCGCTGGATATACGTTTCTTTCTTGAACATAATGATAGTATTTTAATATAATTTGCTGTAAAGATAATGTAAGCGAAGCGCAATACAAAGAATAAATCCCAAAAAATATCCGTTAATTGTCAAGACACGTGCTATTTGACGACTAAAGAAGTAGAAACATAAAAATAGCAAAAGGAAAGAATAAATATTAATAGAATAATGTGAGCCAGATTGGAAACATTTCACTAATTTTGCAGCATCATAATTATCGTTTTGTTATTATGTCAGAGAGTTTCAAACAAGTTCAGTCGCAATCGCAGCAACAAGTACAGACGTTGTCACCCCAGCAGGTACTGGTCGTAAAGTTGCTCGAGCTTCCCACTGTCGAATTGGAAGACAGGGTACGCTCCGAAGTGCTTGAGAATCCGGCCCTCGAAGAAGGGAAGGACGATGACATACCCGGCAACGACGAGAACATGGAAGAAGACGAATTCGGTAGTAACATGACCATAGACGAAGATAGCGGTGCCTCGGACTACAACTCACGCGACGACTACCTCAGTGATGACGATGTACCGGACTACAAGCTACAACAGCCACGCCCCACAAAGGATCAAATAGCCGAAGAGATTCCATTCTCGGACGCAACATCTTTCTACGAAACGCTGAAAGAACAGCTCAACGAACGCGAACTAAGTGATAAAGAGCGCGAATTGGCAGACTACCTTATAGGTTCGCTCGATGACGACGGGCTGCTACGCAAAGCACTCAACAATCTTTGTGACGAGCTAGCCATCTATATGGGGATAGAGACGGATAATAAGGAACTGGAAAAAATACTGAAAGTAATACAAGACTTCGACCCTGCGGGTATTGGGGCAAGAAGCTTGCAAGAGTGCCTGCAAATACAAGTAAAACGTAAGGAAAACAGCGCACTAAAACAAATAGAGCTGACGATGTTGAACAAATGCTACGAGGACTTCACTCGCAAACATTGGGACAAGATCAAACAACGCCTTAATCTCGATGAAGAGACGTTCTCGGCGGCAATAGAAGAAATAAAAAAGCTGAATCCACGTCCTGGAGCTTCGCTAGGAGAAGCCTTGGGAAGGAACTATCAGCAAATAGTACCGGACTTCATTGTAGAGACCGAAGAAGATGGCAGCATCAATCTGAGCCTGAACAGCCGCAACACGCCGCAACTCCATCTGAACAGAGAATTTCGCGATATGATGGAAGAGCATACCAAGAACAAGGCGAACCAAAGCAAAGAGGCCAAAGAAACTTACACCTTTCTGAAGCAAAAGATAGATGCCGCCCAAGGTTTCATAGAGGCTGTAAAACAACGCAAAAATACTCTGGTAACAACCATGCAAGCCATTATAGATCTACAGCGGCCGTTTTTTGTAGAGGGTGACGAATCGTTGTTGCACCCCATGATACTGAAAGATGTAGCAGAGAGGACGAACCTCGACATATCGACCATATCGAGAGTGAGCAACAGCAAATACGTACAGACCAACTTCGGGATATTCTCGCTAAAAATGTTCTTCAGCGACAGCTATACGACCGAGGACGGTGAAGAACTATCGACACGTGCCATACGTAATGCTTTAAAAGAATATGTGGACAATGAAGATAAAAAGAATCCACTGACCGACGACGAGTTGGCAGCCAGATTGAAAGAAAAAGGTTATCCGGTAGCTAGGCGTACCGTAGCAAAATATCGTCAACAACTTAATATTCCAGTAGCCAGATTGAGAAAATGAAAAATGAAATAACGCTAAACATTGTTATCAACAAGATGACTGACAAAATAAAAGAAGAACGTATCACAGCCGACAGAACGCTGATTAATATAGCGAGAATTATCTCGTTCATATTCACTCCGTTCTTCATTCCGATGCTGGCATTCATCATTTTATTCCTATTCTCCTATCTCCATATGCTGCCGTTGGGATACAAACTGATAGTTACGGGGATCGTTTATTGTTTTACGATTCTCATTCCGACACTGACCATTTATATATTCAGAAAGGTGAACGGCTTTAAACTAGTAGAACTCAACGAACGCAAGAAGCGCTATGTTCCATTCCTCCTAACCATTTTATCGTATGTGTGCTGCCTGCTGATGATGCGCAGAATGAGCATACCTTGGTATATGACCGGAATCATTCTGACAGCCCTGATGATATCAATTGTATGCGTCATAGCCAATCTAAAATGGAAATTGAGTGAACACATGGCAGGATGTGGCGGTATAGTAGGCGGTCTGATATCGTTCAGTGCACTCTTTGGGTACAACCCTGTGTGGTGGCTCTGTCTATTCATCTTTACCTCGGGCACGTTAGGCTCGGCACGCATCATATTGGGGCATCACACATTGGGCGAAGTGATAAGTGGATTTGTCGTAGGCTTTATTTGCTCGCTACTCATCCTACACCCCATCAGTAATATACTATTTAGAGTTTTCTTATTTTAATAATAATATAAACCTTAATTTTTTAAATTTCTTAGTTATGAACATTCCAGCAAATTTAAAGTACACCAACGAACACGAATGGGTTCGTGTTGAAGGTGATATCGTTTATGTAGGTATCACCGATTACGCTCAAGAACAATTGGGTGACATCGTTTTTGTTGACATACCAACAGTAGGCGAGACATTGAATGCCGGTGATACGATAGGTACCATCGAAGTTGTAAAAACCATATCAGACATCTTCTGCCCTGTTTCTGGAGAAGTGCTCGAAGTAAACGAAGCTTTGGAAGAAAATCCGGCACTTGTCAACCAAGATCCTTATGGAGAAGGTTGGTTGGTAAAGATCAAGCCAGCTGCCGATACAGACTTCGAGGCCCTGCTTGATGCCGAAGCATACAAAGCTTTATTATAATATAGAATATAACCAGAAAGAAAATGAAACCAGTTGTTAGTATTATCGTAGGCAGCACATCCGATCTTCCTATTATGGAGAAGGCTGCCGCATTTCTCAACGACATGCAGGTGCCTTTTGAAATGAACGCACTCTCTGCCCACCGTACCCCCGAAGCTGTTCGCGAATTTGCCGAATCGGCTCAAAAAAGAGGGTTGCAGGTGATTATTGCCGCTGCAGGAATGGCTGCCCATCTGCCAGGTGTGATTGCCGCATCAACTTTGGTGCCGGTTATCGGCGTTCCTATCAAATCGTCCATCGAGGGTATGGATGCCCTTCTAGCTATTGTTCAGATGCCTCCGGGTATACCAGTAGCCACTGTAGGCATAAACGGTGCACTCAATGCTGCCATCTTGGCTGTTCAGATTCTTTCGGTAGCCGATAAAGTACTCGAAAAACGTTTCGCCACTTATAAAGAGGGACTGAAACAAAAAATCGTGAAGGCTAATGAACAATTGAAAGAGGTAAAATACGATTATAAAACAAATTAATGGATCTCTTTAATTACGTTCGAAGAAAATCATCGATTGTAAATATTGGAGCCACTCAAATGGGTGGCTCTAATCCTATCCGCATCCAGTCGATGACGAACACCTCGACTTTGGATACGGAAGGAAGTATAGCTCAGGCCAAACGTATTGCCGATGCCGGTGGTGAACTAGTAAGGCTTACCACGCAAGGCATCCGCGAAGCGGAAAATCTGAAAAACATAAATGCAGGGTTGAGAAAAGACAGTTATATGATACCGCTGGTAGCTGATGTCCATTTCAATCCACGCGTGGCAGACGTAGCAGCACTTTATGCCGAAAAAGTACGCATCAATCCGGGAAACTATGTAGATGCAGCACGCACTTTCAAACACCTAGAGTATACTGACGAAGAATATGCCGCCGAGATACAAAAAATTCGTGAGCGCTTTATTCCTTTTCTGAATATCTGCAAAGAGAATCACACAGCCATTCGGATAGGAGTAAACCACGGTTCATTATCGGACCGCATCATGTCGCGCTATGGTGATACGCCAAGAGGCATGGTAGAATCGTGCATGGAATTTCTTCGGATATGCCAAGACTATCAGTTTACGGATGTAGTGATATCCATTAAATCGTCCAACACAACGGTGATGGTAAAGACCGTCCGGCTACTTGTTGAAACAATGGCAAAAGAAGCCATGACGTTTCCATTGCATCTTGGTGTGACTGAAGCAGGCGACGGGGAAGACGGGCGTATAAAGTCAGCATTCGGCATAGGAGCTTTATTGGCAGACGGTATTGGAGATACGATTCGAGTGTCTTTAAGTGAAGCTCCGGAAGCAGAAATACCTGTCGCAGCAAAGTTGGCAGATTATATTGCCGTTCAATCTTTTCATCCTCACATTGCGGCTGAAGCTGCCACTTCATTCGACTACCTGAATCCGAGTCGACGCCAAACAAAGAGCGTACGTAATATCGGAGGAAATGAGGTTCCTGTCGTTTTATCGTGTAGACTGGAAAATAATAAGAACGAAATAGACCAGGCTTTCAAACCTGACTATATATACGTAGGCAATCAACTTCCGGAAATACTATTACCCGATACGGACTATATTATCGACGCTGACAATTGGGATGGTACCGAACATACATATCCAGCATTCAACTTCAATCATTTTCCGTTTATCGCATCCTGCAAGGCAGACCTGAAATTCTTATTCCTACCCTACTCAATGCTCAATGAAGAAGCCGTTGCCTGCCTGAGGATACATCCTGAGATAGTAGTGATATCACAAAGCAATAACGCACATCGCTTAGGGGAACATCGGGCGTTGGTACATAAAATGATGAACGAAGGGTTGCAAAATCCCGTGATCATTTTTCAACATTATCAGGAAGACGAAGCGGAAAATTTCCAGATAAAATCGGCAGCCGACATGGGAGCATTAATCATTGATGGACTATGCGACGGCATTATGCTAATAAACAACGGGAAATTGCCGGCAACAACAATTGATACCACAGCATTCGGCATTTTACAAGCCGGACGGACACGTACCAGCAAAACCGAATATATTTCGTGCCCAAGCTGTGGGCGCACTCTATTCGACCTACAAAAGACCATTGCTCGTATCAAAGAGGCGACAAAAGAACTAAAAGGTCTGAAGATAGGCATAATGGGTTGCATCGTAAATGGCCCTGGAGAGATGGCCGATGCGGACTACGGTTATGTGGGGGCAGGACCAGGAAAAGTAAGTCTTTACAAACAGAAGGTGTGTATTGAAAAAAATATTCCCGAAGACGAAGCGGTAGATCGACTGCTTGAGTTCATCCGAAAAGATAGAGAAAAGAAATAAAAACTTCAGCTCGAAATAAGTCATTAAGATAAAGGCTACTCCTATTTTAAACTTGTTTCGAACTGAGGTATTATTATCATAATGGCAAAGAGTCAAATGGCACCATCATCGCCACTCACTTATTGTATTTATACTTGAGTTGGGGATAGGAAATCATTTTTCAATGGCCTTTAGGGACTTCCTTTGCTTAGCCCTCGTGCATGGAAGAGGTTCGATTCTTCTTATCTAGAAGAAGGTGTTTTGTACACATCTTATTGAATCATAGTTATCGTATTTAAGGTATTTCTATTGGTTTATTAAAAGGTTGTCGTTCCACCTAGGTGATTCGGTTAACTCACCCTTGTGGAACGATCGACTCACCTAGGTGATTCAGTCAACTCATATAGGTGGAACGACATTCTTGTCAAGAGAAAGATATGATATCTTTCGGATATGAACCAACTTTCATCAGTATGTTTTCACAGGTTTCTCTTTCTTTAAGGGTGTCATGAAACCCCTGAAAGCTTTTTTGACAGAGCATCATAGCTTTAATTGCATTGCTGTGGCCGAGGCATACTAATGTATTATTTGATAGATCTCTGACGCGAATGTGTTCTTGAGTTCTTATTCCGAGCTCTAGTAATAAATAAAAAGAGCGCATCGTACGATGCGCTCTTTTTATTTATTGGAATAAACTTTCTTAGAGTTTAGGACCAGCAGCTACAAGAGCCTTACCAGCTTCATTGCCTTCGTATTTAGCGAAGTTCTTGATGAAGCGAGCAGCGAGGTCTTTAGCTTTCTCATCCCACTTACTTGCATCAGCATAAGTATTGCGAGGATCGAGAATGTTAGTATCAACACCTTCCAATTCGGTAGGAACAACGAAATCGAAGTAAGGTATTGTCTTTGTATTAACCTTATCGATAGAACCGTCGAGGATAGCATCAATAATGCCACGAGTATCGCGGATAGAGATACGTTTTCCTGTTCCATTCCAACCGGTGTTAACCAAATATGCCTTAGCACCACTCTTCTCCATGTGTTTAACCAATTCTTCTGCATATTTTGTCGGGTGCAATTCGAGGAATGCCTGGCCGAAGCAAGCAGAGAATGTAGGAGTAGGTTCTGTGATACCACGTTCTGTACCAGCCAATTTAGCGGTAAAACCAGAAAGGAAGTAATATTTAGTCTGCTCTTTGCTCAAGATAGATACTGGAGGAAGTACGCCGAATGCATCAGCTGACAAGAAAATAACTTGTTTAGCAGCAGGAGCATTAGAAACAGGACGTACGATATTCTTAATATGATAGATAGGATAAGAAACACGAGTATTCTCGGTTACGCTCTTATCAGTGAAATCGATCTTACCATCTTTGTCAACTGTTACGTTCTCAAGCAGAGCGTCACGAGTGATAGCGCCATAGATATCAGGCTCAGAGTCTTTGTCCAAGTTGATAACCTTAGCATAGCAACCACCTTCAAAGTTGAACACACCATTGTCATCCCATCCGTGTTCGTCATCACCAATCAACTTACGTTTCGGATCGGTAGACAAAGTAGTTTTACCTGTACCAGACAAACCAAAGAAAACAGCAGTATTCTCGCCGTTCATATCTGTATTGGCAGAGCAGTGCATAGAAGCGATACCTTTCAAAGGTAAGAAGTAGTTCATCATAGAGAACAGACCTTTCTTCATTTCACCACCGTACCATGTATTAATAATTACTTGCTCTTTTGAAGTCAAGTTGAATACAGCAGCTGTTTCAGAATTCAAGCCAAGTTCTTTGTAGTTTTCTACTTTAGCCTTAGAAGCGTTGTATACAACAAAGTCAGGTTCTTGATCGAATTCTTCTTGATTCTTAGGACGGATGAACATGTTGGTTACAAAGTGAGCTTGCCAAGCAACCTCAACAATGAAACGAACTTTCATACGAGTATCTTTATTAGCACCGCAGAAAGCATCTACAACAAACAATCTTTTGTTAGAAAGTTCTTTCTTTGCAATTTCTTTAACAGCATTCCAAGCTTCTACAGAAGCCTTTTTGTTATCATTCTTATATTCATCAGAAGTCCACCATACAGTGTCTTTCGATGTTTCATCGCATACAATAAATTTATCCTTTGGAGAGCGACCGGTATAGACACCTGTCATAACGTTCACAGCGCCAAGTTCTGTTTCTTGACCTACTTCAAAACCCTGCAAACCCTCTTTTGTCTCTTCATCGAACAGCACCTCATAAGTAGGATTGTAAAGGATCTCTGTGGTCCCTGTAATCCCATACTTTGTTAAATCTAATTTTGCCATTTTGCTTGAATTATTAAATAAATAAATTAAACTAAAATTACTTCTACCTATTATATAAAGAACCCGGATGTTAGTCTTTTTACCTTTACACCCCTTTTTCGGATTGCAAATTTACAACTTTCATTCAAAATAAGCGAAATATTAAAGAAAAAATTCTCTAATTATTAACTATTTAAATTTTGTATACATTATCTGCCAACTAAACATTGCAATACGAAAGATTATTTGTTATTTTGCACCCGAAAATCTAATTGTATATCTCTACTCTAATCGAATCGCTAAGACGATAGAGCTTAACAAAATTTATATATGAAAATAGTCAATTTCAACGAGTCGAATTCCGTGCTCAACCAATTTGTGTTAGAATTGCGTAGCAAACAAATTCAAGGAGACAAACTCCGCTTTCGAGAAAATGTCCACCGCATCGGACAAATGATGGCATACGAGATCAGTAAGACAATGCACTATTCGATGAAGGATATAGAAACACCGCTAGGCATATCTTCAATCAGCGTACCAGATGAAAAGCTAATACTTTGTACCATACTAAGAGCAGGGCTTCCTTTCCACAACGGTTTCTTGAGTATTTTTGACGATGCCGAGAATGCTTTTGTTTCAGCATACCGAAAATACAAAGACAATGAAAACTTCGAAATCCATATCGAATACATTGCTTCGCCTAGAATAGACGGAAAGACACTTATCATAGCCGACCCTATGCTCGCAACAGGAAGTAGTATGGAATTGTCCTATAGAGCTATGCTCACGAAAGGACATCCTGCCCATATCCACATCGCTTCCATTATTGCAGCCGAACCGGCAATAGAGCATATAAGGAAAGTATTCCCTGACGACATTACTACAGTATGGTGCGCCGCTGTAGATCCGGAATTGAACGAACATTCGTACATTATACCGGGTTTAGGTGATGCAGGAGACCTTTGCTTCGGAGAGAAAGAATAAAAACAAAAAGACGAGCTATGGCGTACTGAATAAATGGACAATATATATATTCAATACACCACATGAAAAATAAGAAATGGAGATATGTACTAAAAGACACATCTCCATTTTTTATTATTTATAGAAAGACAAAACTATTTGACTTCCCAAACATCATTGGTCATCAATAATTCATGGAAGTTATGATATTTCTTTGTCTCCTTGATTTCTTCAATCTGTTCCACTACAGCAGCTTCATAAGTAGGAGCTTCTACATCGCGAATAACGCCCAATGCAACCGGAAAATCGGGACCTTCCATCAACGCTAATTTTAGCTGTAATGTATGATCTTGACAATGAGCATCGTGAACAAGAATATCTTTTTCAGTTACACCATTCTCTCCCAACTTGACGACTTTCAATCCAAACCCGTTTTGTACAAGTCCGAACTCACGATCAACACCAAATACCATAGGTTTGCCATGCTCTAAATAAATAGCATTTTGAGCACGAAGTTCTTTAGTAGCTAGAGTAGAATGAGTGCCATCGTTAAATATAACACAATTTTGAAGTACTTCAACGACAGAGGCCCCTTTGTGCTGAGCCGCAGCCTTCAAGACCTCGACAGTGGAAGGGCCATCTACAGCAACGCAACGGGCAAAGAAACGTCCACGAGCGCCAAAGCAAAGTTCTGCCGGACGAAATGGATCTTCTACCGTTCCATAAGGAGACGATTTACTAACAAAACCACGTGCAGACGTAGGAGAATACTGACCTTTAGTCAAACCATAAATACGGTTGTTAAGCAGAACCATATTTAGGTCAATATTACGACGGATTGCATGTATAAAGTGATTTCCGCCAATAGCCAAGCCATCACCATCACCCGAAATCTGCCAAATAGTCAAATTGGGATTAGCGACTTTGGCACCGGTTGCGACAGAAGCAGCACGACCATGAATAGTGTGAAAACCATAAGTATTGACGTAGTACGGCAAGCGAGAAGAGCAGCCTATTCCAGAGATAACTGCAATATTGTGTGGAGCAACGCCTATTTCGGCCATTGCTTTATGGAAATAACTTAAGAAAGAATGATCACCACAACCTGGACACCAACGAGGCTGTCCTGATTTATAATCTTGTACAGTATATTGTATTTCGCTCATTTTTAACCCTCCATTAATTTAGTGAACGCATCAACCAACTCACGAATAATAAATGGTTGGCCCTTTACTTCGTTAAATTGACTTACCATCAGTCCAGGAATCTTCATACGCAAATAACCGGCAAACTGCCCCAAATTTTGCTCCGCTACAACAATCTTTTTGTAGCGTTTAAGCACTTCAGCAGTATTCTTAGGCAATGGATTAATGAATTCAAACTGAGCGAATGCCACTTTTTTACCTTCTTCACGCATTTGAGATACAGCAGAATAAAGATGTCCATAAGTACCTCCCCAGCCAACTACCAAGAAATCGGCATCTTCATCACCATCAACAACCAAATCGGGAACTTCAATCTTTGCAACCTTAATAGCACGATTGGCAACCATTTCATTATGATTGAGAGGATCTGTAGAAATAGCACCTGTCTTGCTATCTTTCTCCAATCCCCCTATACGATGAGTATAACCTTCCATACCAGGAATAGCCCAATAACGAACATATGAGTCAGAATTACGATAGAAAGGAGTATAGTTTCCTTTCATCTCAGACGTTGCATAAGGAGGATTAATAGCAGGATAGTCTTTCAAGTCGGGCAATTTCCAAGCAGCAGAACCGTTGGCAATAAATGCATCAGTCAAAAGAATAACCGGAGTCATGTGCTCCAACGCTATTTTACAAGCCATATAGGCAGCATCAAAACAGTTGGTAGGAGATGTTGCCGCAATAACCGGCATAGGGCTTTCGCCACTACGTCCGAAGAGAGCTTGCAATAAGTCTGACTGTTCGGCTTTTGTAGGCAAACCAGTGGAAGGGCCCCCACGTTGAACATCGACAACAACCAGCGGCAATTCAGCAATGACAGCCAAATTCAAAGCTTCGCTCTTGAGACAAAGACCGGGACCAGATGTTGATGTAACAGCCAAATCCCCCGCAAACGCAGCCCCTATAGAAGAAGCACAACCGGAGATTTCATCCTCGCACTGCACAGTCTTAACTCCCAACGATTTGTGTTTGGACAACTCATGTAGGATATCAGTAGCCGGTGTAATAGGATATGAGCCCAAATAAAGTTCAAGTCCAGACTTCTCTGAAGCAGCAATCAAACCATAGGCAGTAGCCTTATTACCAGTGATGTCAGTATATAGCCCTTTAGCCTTAGCCACTTTCGTTTCTATACGAAAGGTAGATGCAGATGCATGTGTATTGGCGCCAAAATTAAATCCGGCATTCAGCACTTTTATATTGGCATCGGCAATAGCTGGCTTCTTCGCGAATTTATCGTGAATCATTTTTTCAGCAATCTCAATCTTACGATTAAAGAGCCAGCATACCAAGCCCAAAGCAAACATATTTTTGCAACGAATAATGGACTTATTATCCATCCCCGAATCTTTCAATGTCTCTTTACACATAGAAGTTATTGGGGCTTCGATAACATCATTTTTGATGTTCAATTCCTCAAATGGGTTGGTTGTCTCAAACTCAGCCTTATCCAGATCTTTCTGGGTATAAGCATCCGAATCGGTAATAATAATACCTTGAGGTTTACAAAATCGAATTTGTGTTTTCAGAGCAGCAGGGTTCATAGCGACCAAAACATCGCATTTATCACCCGGCGTGTAAACTTTACCTGCACCAATATGCACCTGGAAGCCGGAAACACCGGTCAACGAACCTTGCGGAGCGCGAATATCAGCAGGATAGTCAGGAAATGTACAGATGTCATTTCCAACCGTAGCCGACACGTTAGAAAAAATGTTACCAGCGAGTTGCATACCATCTCCCGAATCTCCCGAGAAGCGTACGGCAACCTGCTCTAATTCTTTTACTACAGTCTGGTTGATCATAACAAATTATATTAAAGGTCATTATAACATACAGATTGCCTGTAAACAATCTGCACAAAGAGTTTTCAATATCTTAAGTGAGCATCGACCAATTTGATTTTTTCTCTCTTATCTTACATCAACAGGATCGTTTGCTAACTATTTTCTCGTATTAATCACTTATCATTCCAAAATACAAACAGCAACTATAATAACCCAAAACAATTTTTTTGAGTTATTTTTTTGTATTGCGCTTAGCTTGCACTATCTTTGCAAACCAAATCAATGGTTTCGTAGTTCAACGGATAGAATAGAAGTTTCCTAAACTTTAGATCCGAGTTCGATTCTCGGCGAAACTACTTTCAATAATATAAAGAAAGGGAAAATGCATTTCTGCATTTTCCTTTTTCTTTTCATAACCTTATTGTCAAAATATCAGCTAACAGATACAGTCGAAGCGTTTTCTATCGCAGCGGCTTCATCTGATTCGTCTATTTCAACCCTAGTCTTACTTTTACTCTTGCTGAATATATAATAAGCAATTGGAGACGAAACAAATAATGAAGACAGTGTACCAATAATCACACCAAGCCCCATAGCAAATATGAAACTGCGGATTGAATCACCCCCAAGTATAAATATACAGACTAAAACTATCAAAGTACACAATGATGTATTAATAGTACGACCCAATGTTGAATTAAGAGCTTCGTTAAATATGCGTTTATTAGAACGCTTCGGATACAGATGAAAATATTCACGCACACGATCGAAAATGACCACTTTGTCATTAATGGAATAACCGATAACTGTCAAAATAGCGCCAATAAATGTTTGATCTATTTCAAGAGAAAATGGCATCCACCCCCAACATGCAGCATAAATACCCAATATCATAATAGTATCGCTAGCCAAGCCTGCTATTGAACCTATACTATATGCAATATTACGAAAGCGGAACAATATATAAAGACCGATAGCTAAAAGTGCCAAGACGACACACCAAATAGCTGCAACTTTCATATCATTTGCAATACTTGGACCGACTTTAGCAGAACTAATAATACTACCGCCAGTATGATTTTCACGATCCTTGAATGTTTGCAACGAAATATTCTTCGTCAATAGCGGTTTCAAACCAACATATAACTTAGATTCTATTTGTTCATCAACCTGAGATCCGTCCTCTTGCGAGCGGTAATTTGTACTAATACGTACAGTACGACCATCAGTTCCTATAGCTATAACACCAACCGTTGCATCTTTAAATTCTTTAGCCAACAAAGAATTTACTTGTTCAGGTTGTACTTGCTCCTCAAATTGCACTTTATAATCACGACCACCAGTAAAGTCGATGCTTTGACTCAGCCCACGCACACCTAAAAAGCCCAGACTTATAACAACTAAGGCAACGGCTATCGTCAATTGTAATTTACGATTTTCAATGAAACGATAATGGCAATTGGCCATCAAATTTTTAGAAATCCGCGTGCAAAATTTCAAGTTAAGAAGCTTATCCTTATTAGTATAATGTTCATAGAAGACACGAGTCATAAATACTGCAGTAAAGAATGAGCAAACAATGCCTATTAATAGCGTTGTAGCAAATCCACGAATAGGTCCAGTACCAAAATAGAACAAAATAATACCAGTAATAATAGATGTCAAGTTAGAGTCAAAAATTGCCGAGAAAGCATGTATATAGCCTTCCGAAAGCGCTATTTTAGTACCCTTCCCCGCTCTTAATTCTTCCTTCGTACGTTCATAAATCAAAACATTCGCATCAACTGCAATACCAAGAGCTAAAACCATACCGGCAATACCAGACATTGTTAATGCCGCTTGGAAGGAAGACAAAATTCCTAACGTAAAGAAAAAGTTGAAGATCAAGGCCCCATTAGCAACCATTCCAGGAATAATTCCATAAATAACGCACATAAACGTCATTAAAAGGACTAAAGCTACAACAAAAGAAATAAGACCGGCTCTAATTGAAGCAGCACCCAAAGAAGGACCAATAACATCTTCTTGAACGATCTTAGCAGGAGCCGGCATCTTACCAGACTTCAACACATTTGCTAAGTCCTTGGATTCTTCCGGAGTAAAATGACCGGTAATCTGAGAACTACCACCAGTAATCTCGTTCATTACATTAGGAGCAGAATATACATATCCATCCAACACGATGGCAATAGACTTATTAATATTTTGTTTTGTCAATTGAGCCCATGCACGCGAACCGTCAGAATTCATCGTCATACCTACAGATGGTTTGCCATATTGGTCAAACTCATCTTTTGCATCAGTAATCACATCGCCACCTAAAGGAGCACGTCCATCACGCTGAGTGACACGAATTGCATACAATTCAAACGTTTGAGCCTTAGGATCCAAATCGGAAGCTTTCACACCCCACATTAAGCGAAGATCTTTAGGCATCAAATTTTGAATCTCGGTAAGAGCAAGATAATGATTGATCGTCGCTGTGTCTTTTGCAAGAGCCAAACCTACAATCGGACCTCTCTGCGCAGGATATTGCTGCAAAAGAGAAAGTAATGGGTGAGCTTTTTTAGCAGCTTCCAATTCTTTGTTGGCTGCCTTCGGTGATTCTTTTACACCTTTACCACCTTTATTTAATACAGCAGCCAAATGAGAAGCTATATTTTTATCATTTTCCGTCTTAACCGCCGGTTTCGGTGTATTCTCTGTATTTTTGTTTACCGCTGTAGAATCAGATTCAGCTTTATGTCCACCCAGGATACCACGCAAACGATCGTCAGCTGTTTGTATCACAGGTAAAACATCCTTTGCATCGTATGTTTCCCAAAATTCCAAATTAGCAGAACCTTGCAAAAGCTTTCTTACGCGCCCAGGCTCTTTGATACCTGGAAGTTCAACAAGGATACGGCCCATTTTGTTGCCCTTCAGTTCCTGAATATTAGGCTGAACAACTCCAAAACGGTCAATACGGGTACGAAGCACATTATAAGAATTAGTTACTGCTACTTGAATTTCTTCTCGCAATGCTTTTATCACATCAGCATCAGAAGATTGAAGTAACACTTTTCCCTTTAATTGTTGAGTAGCAAATAAACGAGCCAATGATGCCCCAGGAGCCAATTGATGATACTCTTTCACGAAAAGAGAAACAATATCACTCTGACTGCTTGCAGACTCCGAAGCAGCCTTATTTAAAGCCTTATTGAATGTCGGATCGGCATTATTATTAGCCAAAGTTTTAATTACATCAGGGACAGAAACTTCCAAAATGACGTTCATACCACCTTTCAAGTCCAAGCCCAAACTGATCTCCATTTCGCGGCAATCTTTAAACGAATAGGCCCACAAGTATACTTTCTTAGTGCCAATCGAATCTAAGTAAGCTTGTTCGACTGCCGGATTTCCTTTCGCAAACTCTTTGGCCTTATTCATATAATGCCGAGTAACAAAAGAGAAAGACAAATAGAACACGCATACCAAAGTAAGCAATACCGCCAAAACCTTTACAAGTCCTTTGTTTTGCATATAATTTTAATTAGAATTTTATTATTTCTTTTTAGTTTTTCTATTTTGGAATGCAAATATAGGCTTTTTTTCATATTTAAAATAAAAGAAAGTCAAATATTTTGTGTTATAACACATTATTTCATTCCGCGGTCTTTCAACAGAGGAGTTAATTCAGGCTCCGAGCCCCTGAAATTCTTATATAGTGTCATAGGGTCGTCACTGTCTCCACGCTCCAACATTTCATGACGGAAGCGATCGGCCGTCTTCTTATCGAAAATGCCGTTTTTGGCAAAAACTTCAAAAGCATCGCAATCTAAAACATTCGACCATATATAGCTATAGTAACCAGCATCATATCCCCCTACTATATGATTAAAGTAAGTAGTAGAATAACGAGGATCTATCTCGGGAATAAGTCCGATATTACTCATCACCGCTTTTTCAAAACGTTTAACATCATACCCATCCATTGTCTTCAGACTATGCAGATTCATATCAAGCAAAGAGGCAGCAAGCAACTCGGTTGTAATAAAACCTTGATTGAACGTCTTTTGAGCCAATATTTTGTTAATCAAACTATCGGGGATAACCTCCCCCGTTTTATAATGACGGGCATACATTTTCAAGACCTGCGGGGAAAGCGCCCAATGTTCATTAAATTGAGAGAATAATTCAACGAAATCGCGAGACACATTTGTACCCGAAACACCAGCATAATTACACTTTGAAAGCATGCCGTGGAGGGCATGTCCAAACTCATGAAACAAGGTTTCAACTTCGTCGGCAGTCAACAAGGAAGGCATATCACCCACTGGTTTTGTAAAACTTGCCACATTGCATACAATAGGACGAACGCCTCTTTTCTCTTCCCTGTAATTACTCATCCATGCTCCACCAGTTTTTCCGGCCCGTGGAAAATAATCCAAATAGAGAATAGCCAAATGAGCCCCATCGGCGTCTTTCACTTCAAAAACATTAACATCTGGTTCATATACCGGCATGCCTTTAAGCGGAGTTATCGTAATACCATAAAGTTTGTGAGCACATTCGAAAGCACCATCACGCACATTCTCCAATTTGAAATAAGGTTTTATTTCTTCTTCATTCAAATTATATTTTTCAGCACGCAGTTTATCAGTATAGTATGCCCAATCCCAGGCTTCTAATTTCTGTCCTGCACCCTCTTTATCCATCATCTGCTGCAACTCTACAGCTTCCTTTTTTGCCTTATCTAAAGCATAAGGCCATACGCTCATCATCATTTTAGTTGCATTGGCCTCATTCTTTGCCATCGTCGGTTCAAGCGAGTAATTGGCGTAACAGTCAAAACCAAACAATTTAGCCTTTTCTAATCGAAGAGACAATATTTTAGTTATAATCCGCTTGTTATCGAATTTATCTCCATGATTGCACCTATTAATATACGCCTTGTATACTTTCTCGCGCAATGAACGAACGGAAGAGTATTGCAAGAAAGGAATGCGACTATCATTGGTTAATTTAACAAGCCACATCCCAGGCTTGCCAGCTTTTTTTGCTTCCTCGGCGGCACTCTTACGATACCAGTCAGGCAACCCCGCCAAATCGGCCTCCTTATCTATATACAAAGAAAAAACATTATTCTCGCCCAACACATTCTGTCTAAATTTGAGAGTCGTTTGAGACAGCTCCCTATTTATTTCACGCAAACGAGTTTGTTTTTCCGGAGAAAGATTAGCACCCGACCGAACAAAGTTGCGATAAATTTTATCCGTCAATCTTTTTTGCTCGGTAGTCAGTTTGGCAGCATTCTCATTGTCATGAACAATCTTCACCAATCTAAAGAGCTTCTGATTCAAATAGATATTATCAGAATGTGCTGTCAACAGCGGATCTAGTTTAGAAGAAAGAGCCATTAATGCATCATTCGTATCGGCATCCAACATATTAGAATAGACGGGGGTAACACGATTTAAAATCGGCGAGCTTTCATCAAGAGCTAATATTGTATTTTCGAATGTCGGTTTTTGCTTGTTGTTTACAATTTTATCGATCAATTTATTCTGCTCCGCTATACCTTTGCCAATGGCAGGCTCATAATCGGTCAGCTTTATCTTATCAAAAGGAGGAACGCCAAATTGAGTTTTGAATTCAGAGAAGAAAGGATTTGAGGCTTTCTGTGCAACACATGGATAAGTCATACTTACAAATAATAAAGTCGCTAATAATTTTCCGGTTTTCATGGATATAAATTATGATTAGGTTAAATAGATGATTTATAGGTTATATAGCACCATATCGGATAATGATCCGAAGCCTTGATAGACCGATCTACAGTGCAATTATAACTTTGCAGATTCTTACTTATAAGGATATTATCTATTCTGAAGAAGAACTTATTGCGATTGAACGAAACTCCCAATCCCCAACCGGATTGAGTAAAAGCATCCTTAAGATTACGCGTAAGAATCTGGTGAGCATACGAGAGTGGACTATCATTGAAATCTCCACATACAATAATACTCTTATAGGGAGACTGAGCAATCGTCTGAGCGATAACACGCGCTTGTTTGGCTCGCAGCACAGATGCATCGGCAAACTTATGCAACAACGAACGATTCTGAGAACGAACATTTCCTGTTTTGAACGAATCCAAAAAACCTTCATATTTTTCCCTATCTTTCAAGGTCAGTTTATTTGATTCCAAATGATTATTGACAAGAGTAACCGTATCTCCGTTAACCGCCAGTTCATAGCATACAGAACCATTGTAACTACTTTGATAGGATATTCTTCGAGCCGACAATACAGGAAAACGAGAAAATAATGCCAACTTATTACCACTATTTTTATCCCCTACTACAGTAACATCTTTATAGGGATAGTTTTTCATCATTTCTTGGATATATGCTTCATTGACATATTTACCGGTAGAATGAGAAGTACCATACTCCTGCAAACAAATAATATCCGCATTGCTTCTTGCCAAATATTGCAAAATAGAGTTCTCCCCTTTCACTTTCTCCATATTATTAAAAGACATTACATTATAGGACAAGAGTTTTATTCTTGCAGAAGGGACGTCTTTTGAATGCAAGTTCATTGGGAAATAGGTTCTGATTTGAGGGATGCCTATCAGTAATGCAGTAAGAGATACAAATCCAAATTTATAATGAAATATAATCCAAAAGAAAACAAAACAAATATTAGCCACCAATAGAACCGGAAATACAAGCCCTGCACAAGAAAGCATAGGATATTTCTCTGGCGATATATAGGGCGAATAAGCAGACAGTAAGAAAGCGAATGCTGCCAAAAGATTGACAAGCAGAATAACGAAAGCCAATATGGAACGAATATGAGCCATCACCTTTATTTTTTACTTGCGTCAAACAGACGTTTTTTCTCTTCAGAAGAAAGACTTCCATAACCCGATTTCTTTAATTTATCGAGTATACGGTCTATCTCTTCATCTTTTTTCTTTTTATGCTGATTGTACTCGAAGTCGCTTTCACGACGTACACTTTCATAATAATGGACTTGCATTTTAGGCTTGCGGTGCCAAGTATGATATCGAAACAATCTGAAAAAGAAATCCAATATTTTGTTAATCCATCGAGTCAAGTCTATGCCCTTACTTAATAATACAGCAAAAAGCAAACCCGCCAAAGCTCCACCCAAATGAGCGATATGCCCTCCAGCATTAGAAGACGTGATAAACATCAAATCTATCACAACTACAAACAGAGCCAGATATTTCAGGCTGACATTACCCACTAAAAACAATTGAACCCGATAATTAGGTTCCCGATAGGCTACTGCAATGATAATAGCAAGTATTGAAGCCGATGCCCCCACCACAACTGACGACTCTAAAACCGGCAAAAAATAAGGGAAGACATTGTAACACAACATAAACAAAGCTCCACCGACAATCCCGCCCAGCAGATACAATCCCCTCAAATGCTTGGAAGAAAAAAACATCAGAAAGATTTCACCAAACCAATAAAGGCAAAGCATATTGAATAATATATGCCACACACCGGCATGCATAAACATATAAGTTATCACCGACCATGGCTGCATCAAAAATCGGCCGACCGATGCCGGTAACGCAAGAAAAGAGAACGAAGCATATTCTTCGAGACCGGATAATTTTAAGATAATTCCGACAAGAGTCGTCACAACGAAAATAGCCACATTAATATATATCAACTGTATGACTACGTCTCCGTTGCGAAATTTTTCTCGCAAATCAGTAATGATAGTTCCCATTATTGTTTTTATTCTTATGCTTCCAATAAAGTATCAAAATCAATCCAAAGAGCATACCTCCCAAATGAGCAAAATGGGCAACATTGTCACTCGGATTATTTGATATGGCAGACCACAGTTCAATAACAACATATCCGACAACGAACCATTTCGCCTTAATCGGGAAAGGCAGAGGGAAAATAAACATTTTATCATTAGGATAAGTCATACCGAATGCCAGCAATATACCATAAACAGCACCCGAAGCTCCAACCGTGGTCATCATATTAAGATAAGCACCCATCGAAACAACACTGGCACCTATATTAACTCCAGCATATCCAGAAAGAACAGTTAAGTAATATATATACTGAACAGCTTCTTGAACCAATCCAGCTCCAATACCACATATTATATAAAAAGTCAGGAACTTTTTAGGTCCCCATGTCTGTTCCAAAATGCGTCCAAACATCCATACGGCAAACATATTAAAGAATATATGAGTAAAGCCGCCATGCATGAACATATAAGTCACAAGTTGAACTACATTAAAATCTTTGGCAAGAAAAAAGTGTAATCCCAAATAGGCAGACAAATCTATACCATAGTTTGTAGCTACTAAAGTGGCCATAAATACTATTACATTAATAATTATAATGTTCTTAGTAACCGGCGGAGTAGAAAATGCATTCATATAACACGAATAAAATAATTATTTTGACGGCAAAAATACAAAATAATATCGGTAAACTACGCCAATTTATAAGGCAGATTATTATTTTTCACCATTCCAATCGTTTTTTTCCGCGTATTTATTTGTAAATTAAGAATTTGTTACTTATTTTTGCCTATGCAATTAATAACAGGAAATTTGTTTAATTTTAAATTCTAACCATTACATTTTTATCATGAACAAAGCTGAACTAATTAATGCTATTGCTGCCCAATCGGGACTAAGCAAAGCCGATTCCAAGAAAGCATTAGATGCTTTCATTTCTACTGTTACCAACACTCTAAAAGCTGAAAGCAAAGTAGTATTGGTAGGTTTTGGAACTTTCTGCGTAGGAAAGAGAGGAGCTAGAACAGGTATCAACCCCGCAACAAAAGCCCCCATTCAAATACCGGCTAAGAAAGTTGCCAAGTTCAAAGCAGGAGCTGAATTGACAAAAGCTGTAGAATAGAAGCATCTTTCTTATCAACTTTTATGAAGTATATACTTTGCCAAACAAACGCATATACTTTGAAAGACAAAGGTATATGCCCCCGCGAAAGGGAAAGCATATACCTTTTACCTTTTCAAACACTAACCCATCGATACATCTAGACCATATTATAATAGCCTATCTATCCTACGACAATCGTTCACTCTCCATCAACACATTCTTGCGACAGTAGACATGACAGACACAAAGCCTCTAAGTTTTTTTAAAAAATACAGTCATCTCCTCTCCTCTTTCTGCAGCTGCGATATCGACTTTACCGTTCTATAATTTATCACTGCCATTCATTATTTTCAATCTTAGCTTTGTTTTTACGCCTTAAACATTGTAACTTTGCACCCCAAAACAGTTTGATTATGAAGATAGAAGATAAATTGATCCCATCAGTCATCGCAGCACTCAAAGCTCTATACGGAGAAGATGTTTCGACAGACAAGATACAATTACAAAAAACGAGAAAAGAGTTTAAGGGTCACCTTTCATTGGTTGTTTTTCCTTTCTTGCGCATGTCGAAGAAGGGGCCAGAACAAACTGCGGCTGAAATTGGTGAATATTTGAAATCCAACGATCCCGACATTGAAGACTTCAATGTTATCAAAGGCTTCCTAAATCTCGTCATTGCTTCATCGGCATGGATCAACTTATTGAACAATATTCATTCGGAGCATCATTATGGCATTACCGAGCCTACAGACAAATCGCCTCTTGCAATGATCGAATTCTCTTCTCCCAATACTAACAAGCCTCTCCATTTGGGACACATGAGAAATAATCTACTGGGCAATGCGCTTACAAACATCATAAAAGCCAACGGAAATAAAGTAGTAAAAACAAACATCGTCAACGACCGTGGTATTCATATCTGCAAATCAATGTTGGCATGGAAACTTTACGGTAACGGAGAGACACCGGAATCTTCAGGAAAAAAGGGCGATCATTTGGTAGGCGACTATTATGTAGCTTTCGACCAACACTATAAAGCCGAAGTCAAACAGTTGATGACAGAAAAAGGCATGACGCAAGAAGAAGCCGAAGCTGCCTCTCCGTTGATGCAAGAAGCCCATCACATGTTGGTAAAATGGGAAGCTGGCGATCCGGAAGTACGATCGCTTTGGGAGAAAATGAACGATTGGGTCTATGCAGGTTTCGACGAGACTTATCGCAAGATGGGCATTTCATTTGATAAAATATATTACGAATCGAACACTTATTTGGAAGGCAAAAACAAAGTGCTAGAAGGATTGAACAAGGGATTGTTCTTTAAAAAAGAAGACGGTTCCGTATGGGCCGACCTCACAGACAAAGGACTCGATCAGAAACTTCTACTTCGCAAAGATGGCACGTCGGTGTACATGACCCAAGATATCGGTACAGCCGAACAACGCTTCAAAGACTATCCTATTAACAAAATGATATATGTCGTAGGCAACGAACAAAACTATCACTTCCAAGTCCTTTCCATTTTGCTCGACAAACTGGGATTTGAATGGGGTAAAGATTTGGTACACTTTTCGTACGGCATGGTAGAACTTCCCGAAGGGAAAATGAAATCTCGCGAGGGAACTGTAGTGGATGCCGACGACTTGGTGGGCGAAATGATTAATACAGCCAAAGAGACATCACAAGAGTTAGGAAAATTGGACGGTCTGTCGCCAAGCGAAGCAGACGACATTGTACGTATTGTAGGACTGGGAGCTTTAAAATATTTTATTCTTAAAGTAGACGCCAGAAAGAATATGACTTTCAACCCGAAAGAATCCATTGATTTCAATGGCAACACCGGACCTTTCATTCAGTATACGTATGCCCGCATCCGTTCAGTGCTAAGAAAAGCAGAAGAAATGAATATCACACTTCCGAGCAAGCTGTCGAACAATCTGCAACTTTCCGAAAAAGAAGAGAATTTAATTCAAATGCTTGCCGACTTTGCCGTAACCGTTCGCCAAGCTGGTACAGATTATAGTCCCTCGACAATAGCCAATTACATCTACGACTTGGTAAAAGAATACAATCAATTCTACCACGACTACAGTATTTTACACGAGAAGAACGAAAATACTCGCATTTTCCGTATCGTTCTTTCGGCCAATATTGCCAAGGTTGTCAAATTGGGTATGGGACTACTAGGCATTGAGGTACCCGAAAGAATGTAAACAAGAGATTTACACTAAACATTAATAAATAAACATGATGAACGAAAAAACGGGAACGGACTTTAAATCCGCGACCGCCAACGAAGAGAAAAGACTCTTCATCGAAACCTATGGCTGCCAAATGAATGTGGCAGACAGCGAAGTTGTGGCCTCAGTAATGAAAATGGCAGGCTACGAATTGACCGATTCGCTCGACAATGCCGATGCTGTTTTTCTGAACACTTGTTCGGTAAGAGAAAATGCCGAACACAAAATTTACAACCGACTGGAAGCGCTACATGCCCTACAAAAAAAGAGAAAGCTTATCATCGGAGTTCTCGGCTGCATGGCAGAGCATGTAAAAGATGACTTAATAGAAAATCATTACGTCGACTTAGTAGCCGGTCCCGACGCATACCTCACACTACCCGGACTGATTGCGTCTGTCGAAGCCGGAGAAAAAGCTATCAACATCGAGCTGTCTAAGACAGAAACATACCGAGATGTCATCCCGTCGCATATCTGTGGCAACCACATTTCGAGCTTTGTCTCCATCATGAGAGGCTGCAATAATTTTTGCACCTACTGTATCGTGCCTTATACAAGAGGCAGAGAGAGAAGCCGAGATATTGAAAGCATTCTCAACGAAGTAAAAGATTTGGAAGCCAAAGGATACAAAGAAATCACGCTTTTGGGGCAAAATGTCAATTCTTATCATTTTGAACGCAAAGACGGTTCAGTCGTATCTTTTCCAATGTTGTTGCAGACAGTTGCCCTTGCAGTACCTGATGTACGAATCAGATTCACCACTTCTCACCCGAAAGATATGAGCGATGAAACACTTCATGTGATTGCCGACGTACCCAATGTTTGCAAACACATTCATCTTCCGGTACAAAGCGGTAGCTCGCGCATATTGAAAGCCATGAACAGAAAATATACCAGAGAATGGTATCTCGACAGAGTAGCGACCATTCGCAAAATTATTCCAGATTGCGGATTGAGCACCGATATTTTCTGTGGTTTCTGTAGTGAGACAGAAGACGACCATCGTCAATCTCTTTCATTAATGATGGAGTGCGCTTACGACTCGGCCTTCATGTTCAAATACTCCGAGCGATCCGGTACTTATGCCTCAAAAAATCTACCCGATGATGTTCCGGAAGAGACAAAGATTGCTCGATTAAACGAAATTATCCAACTACAAAATCAGCTTTCCGCAGAGTCCAATGCACGTTGCATAGGTAAAACGTTCGAAGTTCTTGTCGAAGGAGTCTCAAAGCGTTCGCGAGAGCAACTCTTTGGGCGCACAGAGCAAAACCGAGTGGTTGTTTTTGACAAAGGTAGTCACCGCATCGGCGATTTCGTCCATGTTCGCATCACAGCAACGACTTCGGCAACTCTTATTGGCGAAGAAGTTTAAAACAAATTCATTACCTCATATATACTTATCAAGACGCCCCCTTCTGGAGACGTCTTGATATTTTAGTAAATCCTTTGATTGTCTTTTACATTAGCGACAGAGATATAGCCACTCACCCTATTATCGTTACAAATAGCTAATCGACAATATATTACGCATCTAAAAAGCCTCGAAACAGTGTACAAAATGAATATTCCAAAACATTCTGATACTTTTTTATCCAAACATAGCGTTAGAAGTGCTCCAAAGCGGATTTTGTTACCGATTCAGCGCCTAAATGTAAACCGAATCAGGACAAAGGCATAAAGGAGCTATACTCAACACATTGATAGACAGCGAGAAATTCATAAGGACGAAAATAAATGTTTGTACTTACAAACATTTATTTTCGTCCTTATGAATTTTTGTGTTCGTCCTTATCATTTTTTGAGAACTGTAGCGCAAAGTTTATTCGATGAAACGAAAGACCTTCGTACGGATAAAAAAGTATCAGTGTAGCGACAATTGTTCAACTCGAAAAACGTTCTGAAAAACGACTTCGTGAGAACCCCCTATCAATCAGCGCATTATTGCGTCAATGGGGTGTGCATGCCAGGAAAACAGAACAGAGGTTATCCGCTGATAACAAAAAGAATATGTGTTTTGAAAAAGACTTCTATATCTTACGAAATCGTCGTATGTTAGTTTTTTCGGTGACGTCCTTAAGTTTTCAAAAAAACTAACATACGACAACATTTTTAGGGGCATATGTCGTTTTTGCAAGTAAAAGCAAAGACTATTTGTATTTCATGCCCAAATTATACATAATAAATCCGTATGTATCGGCTTGTTCTTCAAGCACTTTAGTCATAGGTTTACCTCCACCGTGTCCAGCTTTACTATCAATGCGTATAATAGTAGGATTGTTTCCTTTATTGCAAGCCTGCAACGTTGCGGCAAACTTAAAAGAATGAGCTGGAACTACCCGGTCGTCATGATCGGCGGTAGTAACCATCGTAGCCGGATATTTCACTCCGGGTTTCAGATTATGCAAAGGAGAATAGCCTTTCAGGTATTCAAACATCTCTTTGCTATCTTGACTAGTACCATAATCGCTTGCCCAATTCCAGCCAATCGTAAACTTATGATACCGAAGCATATCCATCACACCAACCTCGGGGACTGCCACCTTATAAAGATCGGGACGTTGAGTCATACAAGCTCCCACCAACAAACCTCCGTTAGAACCGCCCAAGATAGCTATCTTACCCTTATTGGTATATTTTTCTTTGATGAGATACTCGGCAGCCGCGATAAAATCGTCAAACACGTGTTGCTTCTGCATCTTTGTTCCGGCAATATGCCACTCTTCTCCATATTCGCTACCACCTCTGAGGTTGACTTGTACGTAGATACCGCCATTCTCTAAAAAAGGAATCCGCGAAACCGAGAATCCAGGATTCATACTTATACCAAAACCACCGTAACCATAAAGGAGGACCGGATTCTTGCCGTTCTTTTTCAAATCTTTTTTATAAGTCAAAAACATGGGTACTTTGGTGCCATCTTTACTGGCAAAGAATACTTGTTCGGTAACAAAATCATTTGCATTGAATCGAACTTTAGGAGCACGAAACAATTCGTAAGTATTCTTGTCCATATCGTATTTGTAAGTAGCGCCAGGGATAGTAAACGAAGTGAAACCGAAGAAACACTCTTTGTCATCCTTTTCGCCGCTAAAAGCGACCGATCCCAAAGATGGCAATTTTATCTCTTGAATTTGTGCTCCATCTAGGCCGTAGACAAAAGCATGGTTGGCAGCATCTTTATCGTAAGTAAGAAATAACTTTCCACCAATAATAGACACACTGGACAATACATTTTTTGATTCAGGAATCAATTCGACCCAATCTTTCAATTCGGGCTTATTTATATCTGTCACCATTACACGCCCTTTTGGAGCTTTATAAGTCGTATAGATATATATCTTCCCATTGAACACTTCAACCGGACTATAAGAATAATCCATATCGCCTGCCATCAACTGAAACGCAGCATCTGATTTGCTCAAATCTTTGACATATAGAGCATTTCCACGTCCGTCACCACTTTCATACAAAAATTGCATCGTTTCATCTTCATCCAACGAAGAAGTGTAGAAACGGCGTGGATATTTGGGATTCTGATATACCAACTTATCTTCAGATTGAGAAGTACCCAGCTTGTGGTAATACACTTTATGATTTTCATTCACATTCGAAAGCTCTTTGCCTTGGACGGGAGCATCATAAGCGCTATAGTAAAAGCCATCTCCCTGCCAAGCAGCATCGCTAAACTTCACCCACTTGAGATGATCGTCCAGCAAACGGCCGTTAACAGCATCCATCACATAAATTTCCATCCAGTCCGATCCGCTGCGAGAAATAAGATAAGCGGCATATTTAGCATCTTTAGAGAAAGACAAACCTTGCAACGCGACCGTTCCATCGGCAGAAAGCTTATTTGGATCTAGAAAAACTCGGGGTGTCCCATTAAGGGCATCTTGCATATAAACCACACTTTGGTTTTGCAATCCATCATTTTTATAAAAAATATATTTACCGTGTTTCTTGCTAGGCAAACTTATCTTTTCATAATTGGCAAGCTCCGTCAAACGTTTCAGTAATTTGCCACGAAAAGGTATATTAGACAAATATTCGTTCGTCACTTTACGCTGAGCTTGAACCCAAGATGCTGTAGCCGCACTTGTATCGTTCTCTAGCCAACGATAAGGATCAGGAACTTTTACACCAAAGTAAACATCCACAGTATCCACCTTTGCCGTCTGCGGATAGAGCAATTTGCGCTGTTGAGCCCAAGAAGTCATTGACATAACCATTGCCAGTAAAATTAAAGTTACTTTCTTCATAATCTATAGATAGTTAAATTTGATACCGCCGCAAAACGCTTTTTCAAACGGTTGTAAAGATAATGATTTTTTCTGTATTTACAACATTTTACATAAGCACGACATTACTTGGGAATAAAAGGATAAATTTTTGGATTTATTTTTTGGATTGCTCTCGGCTTGCAGTATCTTTGCAACGTCTTTTAATATAAGGAAATAATACAAACTTACTATATGGATAAAAAATACAAAAGAACAACCGTAACCTCAGCACTTCCCTATGCCAACGGTCCTGTTCATATCGGACACTTGGCAGGTGTATACGTGCCTGCAGATATTTACGTCCGCTACCTTCGTCTGAAAAAAGAAGACGTATTGTTTATTGGCGGTTCGGATGAGCATGGTGTCCCTATCACAATCAGAGCACGCAAAGAAGGAGTAACACCCCAAGATATTGTAGACCGCTACCACAATCTAATCAAGAAATCATTCAAAGAATTTGGTATTTCTTTCGATGTTTATGGCAGAACATCTAGCGACATACATAAAAAGACGGCGACAGAATTCTTCAAGAAGCTATACCACGACGACAAGTTTGTAAAGAATACCAATCAACAATATTACGATCCGGAAGCGAAACAGTTTCTTGCCGATCGTTATATCACCGGCACATGCCCACATTGCGGTAACGAAAATGCTTATGGTGACCAATGCGAGAAGTGCGGTACATCGCTCAGTCCGATGGAATTGATTAATCCCAAGAGCGCCATCAGTGGAGCAAAACCAGAGCTTCGTGAAACGACCCATTGGTACTTACCCCTCGACCAATACGAGGACTGGTTGCGCCAATGGATTCTAGAAGATCATAAAGAATGGCGTCCCAATGTTTATGGACAATGCAAAAGTTGGCTCGACATGCACCTGAAACCTCGCGCTGTAACCCGCGACTTGGATTGGGGTATTCCCGTTCCGGTAGAAGGAGCAGAAGGCAAAGTGCTTTATGTATGGTTCGATGCACCCATCGGATACATCTCGAACACCAAAGAGCTATTGCCCGATTCATGGGAAAAATGGTGGAAAGACCCCGAAACCCGTCTCGTTCATTTTATCGGTAAAGACAATATCGTATTTCACTGCATTGTTTTCCCTTCCATGCTAAAGGCGGAAGGCAGCTATATACTCCCCGACAATGTACCGGCCAATGAGTTCCTTAATTTGGAAGGTGACAAGATTTCGACTTCGAAGAATTGGGCGGTATGGCTCAATGAATATTTGGAAGATCTCCCCGGGAAACAAGACGTATTGCGCTATGTACTCACAGCGAATGCTCCTGAGACCAAAGACAATGACTTCACATGGAAAGATTTTCAGGCACGCAACAACAATGAACTGGTTGCCGTATACGGTAACTTTGTAAACCGTGCTCTGGTACTCACCGACAAATACTTTGAAGGCAAAGTACCAGCTATCACAGAGTTGACAGATTATGACAAGCAAACCATCAACGAGTTTATTGGCGTAAAACAAGAAGTAGAGAAACTACTCGATGTATTCAAATTCCGCGACGCACAGAAAGAAGCGATGAATTTAGCCCGTATCGGTAATAAATATCTTGCCGATACAGAGCCGTGGCATCTCATCAAGACCGACAAACAAAGAGTAGCTACCATTCTTAACATCTCTCTGCAATTGGTTGCCAATTTAGCAATTGCTTTCGATCCCTTCTTGCCATTCAGTTCGGAAAAACTACGTCAAATGCTCAACATGAAAGAATTCAATTGGGAGAATTTGGGACATACTGATTTACTCGAAGATGGGCATCAACTAGGCAAGGCAGAGCTACTGTTCGAAAAGATTGACGATTCAGTGGTAGAAGATCAAGTACAAAAATTGGAAGACCGTAAAAAAGAAAACGCAGAGAAGAATTATCGGGCCAATGAAATCAGACAAACAATAGAGTTCTCAGATTTCGAGAAACTTGATATTCGTGTAGGTACAGTGTTGGAATGCCAAAAAGTACCTAAAGCCGACAAGCTATTACAGTTTCTAATTGAGGACGGATTGGACAAACGGACTATTGTGAGTGGAATAGCCAAACATTATAGTCCCGAAGAACTGGTAGGCAAACAAGTATGTTTTGTGGCCAATCTTGCCCCTCGCAAACTGAAAGGCATTGAAAGTCAGGGAATGATTTTATCTGCCGAAAATATAGACGGTTCTTTAGCTGTAATTAGCCCAAGCAAAGAAGTAAAGCCCGGCAGCGAAGTCAAATAAAACCAATCTTTATATACCATATTATCATTGCACAGCATGAATTGGGTTACACTAAAATACAAAGCAGAATGTACGTGGAAGGAATATCTTTTTCAGAAAAGACGAAGAAACCTTAAACAAGAAATCATCCGATATTATACCGGCAATCATTCTGACAACGAAGAGATCCTGTCGGCTGTAGCATATTTGCAGAGACACCCTTTGAATACTTTCCCTGCACCTTTTGCAGAAAAGTATAAAGAGGAAGATATCGTGGTTGAAAAAGACTCGGAAAACGGACTTCTTTATATAGTACAAGAGGGAAAGCGTTTGTATTTCAAAAGATCGTACAATGCAATTACCATAAAAAAGCTATATAGTGGACTCAAGATGGAACAAGATATGGAATCACCCCACTGCTATATGGCGTCTAAATTCGCGATAGAAGCTGGTGATACTTTTTTTGACATCGGATGTGCAGAAGGTAATATGGCACTCACCTATATTGAAAAAGTAGACCATCTAGTACTCTTTGAGCGTGATAAAGAATGGTTGGAAGCATTACAAGCGACTTTTGCTCCGTGGAAAAACAAAGTAACAATAGTCGATCGATATGTGTCGGATGTCGATGACGAAATAAATGTCAGTATTGATAATTTTCTCAAAACATATCCTCACCGACCCAATTTCATAAAGGTCGACGTAGAAGGAGCGGAAGAAAGAGTCCTCACGGGTATGAAAGAATTACTATCCCAACCAGGACTAAAGATTGCGCTTTGTACCTATCATCGTCAAGGCGACTATGACTATTTCACAAACAAATTCGCGCCTACAGGAGCTCAGGTAATGCCATCAAAAGGAGTTATGCTCTTTTTAAATGACATAAGGCAAATGAAACCGCCTTACTTTCGGAAGGGTTTAATAAGAATCACCACACCATAACAATGGATGAATCTACTTTAAAGGGCAAAACAGCAAAAGGATTATTCTGGGGAGGTTTGAGCAATGGAGCACAACAACTATTGAATCTCTTCTTCGGCATCTTTCTTGCCCGAATTCTTAATGCCGAAGATTATGGCATGGTAGGGATGCTTACAATCTTTACTGTTATAGCCGGCTCCTTACAAGAAAGTGGCTTTACCATTGCATTAGTAAACAAAAAAGATGCTTCACATAGAGATTTTAATGCAGTATTCTGGTTCAGTACATTTCTAGGGCTCGCCCTGTATATTATACTTTTCTTCTGTGCTCCTTTAATAGCAGATTTTTACCACAAACCGGAACTGATACCGTTGGCACGATTTCTTTTCTTAGGCTTCCTTATGTCAAGTACGGCAACAGCCCACAATGCCGTTTTATTCAAACGGCTCATGGTGAAGCAAAAAGCAATCGCTCAAATTACAGGATTAACCATCTCTGGAATAGTAGGGGTGACAATGGCATTCAATGGTATGGCTTATTGGGGAATTGCGACGCAAAGTGTAGTCAATATCATGATAACCAACGCTCTCTTTTGGTATTTTTCCCCTTGGCGTCCAACCTTATCAATCAATTTCAGGCCGTTAAAACAGATGTTCGAATTCAGTAGCAAAATACTAGTAACTAACATTTTCATTCAGACCAACAATAATATTTTCTCTTTATTGCTCGGACGACTTTTTTCTACTGCCGAGGTAGGATATTATACCCAGGCCAACAAATGGGATAATATGGGATATTCGCTGATAGGCAACATGGTGAATGGTGTAGCACAACCCGTATTGACAGCAGTTTCTGATGATCAGGACAGACAACGGAACGTATTTCGCAAAATGCTCCGATTCACATCGTTTATTTCCTTCCCTGCCATGTTTGGATTGGCACTTGTGGCACACGAACTTATCGTCATTGCAGTAACAGATAAATGGCTACCGTGTGTCACTATTTTGCAATGGCTCTGCATTTGGGGAGCATTTTTCCCAATAACGACACTTTACACCAATTTAATAATCAGTAAAGGCAAATCCAACATTTACATGTGGAACACCATTGTGTTAGGCATTATACAAGTAGCGGCGTTACTATTCGTTCATCCGTACGGCATTCAGACAATGATTATAACATTCGTGCTCATCAATGTAGGTTGGTTGTTCATATGGCAATATTTTGTATGGAGATTGCTCAGGCTCACACTAATAAAAGCACTGAAAGACATTCTACCTTTTGCTTTCTTCGCCTTAGCCACAATGGGCGTTACTTATTTTATCACACTTAGCATCAGCAATATCTTTCTTGTTTTTACCATAAAAATAATCATTGCCACAGCCATCTATATTTTTACAATGTGGATCACCAACTCCGTCGTTTTCAAGGAAAGTATACAGTTCCTTTTAAACCGTAAAAAAGAAGGAAAAGATGATTAGCGTTGTCATACCTCTATATAACAAAGAACGATACATCAAAAGAGCTATATGTTCTGTTCTGAGCCAATCATTCGCCAATTTTGAAATTGTTGTAATCAATGACGGTTCTACTGATAATAGTGCATCAATAGTAGAAAGCATAGATGATAAGCGTATCAAACTAATCAATCAAAAGAATGCCGGAGTTTCTGCTGCACGCAACAAAGGAATTACAGAGAGCAAATATGACTTTATAGCTTTCTTAGATGCAGATGACGAATGGAAGGAAAACCACTTGGCTATTATAGCTTCCTTGATAGAAGAATACCCATCGTGTGGAGTATTTGCCACATCGTACTATTTTCTAAAGAAAGGAATTGCTCCTTCGAAACCGATGTTGCCTAATCGATTCAATTTTAAAGGCGAAGAAGGCATCATGGACAATTATTATGAAATGGCTGCAGGAACTGATTTCCCCATACACATGAGTTCGTTTGCAGTTCGTAAAACAGAAATTCAAAAGATAGAAGGTTTTCCTATCGGCATTCCTTCAGGAGAAGACATTATCACCCTGGCCAGACTTTTTGCCGTATGCGACTTTGCCTATTCCAAAATACCTACTTCGATATATTATATATTGTATGAAACCAAAAACGAACGTCCCATTCAAAAGATGCAACCACTAGACATAGCATTCGACAGCCTGCTTACCATAGCTGCTCAACGAAAAGGCGTACACCAATTTGTTTCATCATGGCACAAACGACGCATGGTAGGAGCCATTTATGCCCATCACTACAGGTTGATGTTTCATGAATTTGGCAAAGCTTTCCTTATCCATCCTTTTCAAAAGAAATTATACACATCCATGCTTATAACTTTCTTTTCGGTATGGACTGGAAGAGATTTATATTCTATTAATCAGAAACTTAAACGCAGAAGAAGATGATAACACTCGTTCCCACTGGAGGATTAGGTAATAGAATGAGAGCCATTGCTTCTGCTATTGCTTTAGCAGAAAGAGCCAAAACAAAATTGCGCATTATTTGGTTTCAAGATTGGGGACTGGGTTGCAATTTTAACGAGTTATTCTCTACGCTTCGACATCAAGAGATAGAGATTGAATTAAAAGAAGCTTCCTTTTTTGATAAATATCTGCATGATCGTCCTCGAATTAAAAACTTCTTCATCCCTTATTTATTCGAAAAGATCCAATTCGATGCTTGCCTTTACGAAAAAGAAGTAACAACAAACTTTTTTCACCATTTCGATTTCTTGTCATGGTGCCAAGGCCGCAATGTATATGTGGTAAGCTGTATCTCTTTTTTTCCTTCGAAACTACCCCGGGGAGCTTTTGACGTCTTTCGTCCGGTGCCAGAACTCTTAGAACGCATCAACAAAACAGGACGGTCTTTCCCTACCTCAGTTGTCGGTGTACATATTCGACGAACAGATAATAAGACTGCCATAGCTGATAGTCCAATAGAAATATTCATCCAGCGGATGCATCAAGAAGATAAAGCCATATCCTTTTACCTAGCAACCGACTCGGAAGAAGTGAAACAAGAGATGAAACAAGAATTTGGTAATCGCATTATAACCTCATCAAATAAAGCTAAACGTAACGATCGGGACGGGATGCAAGATGCTTTAGTAGAATTGTATACTTTAAGTCACACTTCCTTAATTCTAGGCTCTTCGCATAGCACGTTTTCGATAACCGCCGCAGAGATAGGCGATATACAATGCGAAATAATAAAAAAAGGATGAAGAAAGTCTTGACTGTCATAGTGTCCTACAACTTTATGCAATGGATAGATCGTTGTATATCAAGCCTAAAAAATTCAGTCTATTCCACAGACGTACTTGTCATCGACAATTGTTCAACCGACGACACGATTCGTACTCTACAAATGGAGTATCCAGAAGTACGCCTCATCATCAATAAACAAAATCTAGGCTTTGGCAGAGCCAACAATATAGGAATAGAATTGGCTCTAAAGGAAAACTACGACGCTGTTTTCTTACTAAATCAAGATGCATGGGTAGATCCTTCTACGATAGGGAAGCTCGTCGAAACGAATGACAAGTATCCCGACTACGGCATCCTATCCCCTATCCATCTGACAGGAGACCACAGCAAACCCGAACACGGATTTGCTGCATATACAGGTGTAACCGACCTGAATAAACGATCAAAAGAGGATATTGTAACAGTATCCTTTATTAATGCTGCCGTATGGTATATTCCAACTAAAATAATAAAAAAAGTAGGAATGTTTTCCCCGCTCTTTTACCATTACGGTGAAGACAAAGATTTCGCAAACCGTATCACTTACTTCGGATATCGTATCGGATATATTCCAACAGCTTTCGCCTGTCATGACAGAGAATACAGAGAAGTAAAACGAAAAGATTTTATTCGTGCAGAACGGGTCTATCACCTTTCGGAATATGCCAATATTAATTATTCATTTACTAAAGCCTTTGCTCTCAGCATACTTGCGGGATTAAAAAAAGCTATAATATCTTTGTTTCGAGGAAAATTAAAAGATTTTATTGTATATTTGGAAATATCGTTCGGCTTAATAAGACGCACCTTAGAAGTCCGAAACACCCGAAAAGAATCTTACAGGAATAGTAACTAATTTAAAACGAAGATGACGACATTAGCTCCTATATTATTATTTGTCTACAATAGACCTAAACATACCCAACAGCTCGTCCAATCGTTACAAAAAAACGAATTGGCGGCACAAAGCCAATTGATAATCTATTCGGATGCTCCTCAAAACGAAATAGATCGTTTGGCAGTAGAAGAGACCAGAAACTACATACATTCCATTAAAGGATTCGCTACTTTATCAATTATTGAAAGAGAAAAAAATCACGGGCTGGCAAAAAATATTATAGACGGAGTAACGACACAGATCAATCGATACGGTAGAATTATTGTCCTCGAAGATGATTTGATAGTATCCCCCTATTTTTTACAATTCATGAACGATGCCCTTGAAATGTACAAAGACGAACCTAAAATAGGACATATACAAGGGTGCGATTTCACGAACGATGATTCGTTGCCAGATACTTTCCTTATTAAATGGACCGGCAGTTGGGGATGGGGCACTTGGAAAAGAGCATGGAAGCTCTTTAATCCTAATGGCGAAGAATTACTAAAGCAGCTAGAATCACGCAAACAAACAAGGACGTTCGATTTTGATGGTAACTATCCCTTCACTCGAATGTTGCGCCGTCAAGTGTCCGGAGCCAATCATTCATGGGCTATTCGCTGGAACGCTTCACTCTTCCTTTCAGACGTTCTATCACTCAATGTGGGCAAGTCGTTAGTACGCAATACAGGATTTGACAGTTCCGGGACCAACTGTGGCGGTGGTGACCTATATGATTCAAAAATATGGCAAGAACCTCTTCCAGTAGTAAAAATCAGTCCGATAAAAGAAGACAAGCACGCCCGAAAGGTCTATGAAAGATATTACCACCGTACAAACTGCTTTATGGCAAAAGCTATAAGGCGAATAAAACGGACTTTAAAAGGAGATTTTGGTGCATGAACAATATAAAGTACCAACTAAATAAGTAACTTTGTAATAGTAAAAAAATAACTATGAGAGTACTTCTAATTAATACTTCAGAGAGAATCGGTGGAGCAGCTATTGCTGCAAACCGCCTAATGGAATCCTTAAAAAACAATGGCATTAAAGCCAAACTACTGGTTCGGGATAAACAAACCGACGAAATAAGTGTAGTGGGACTAGAAAAGACCTGGCTCCATATTGTGAAATTCGTTTGGGAGCGTTTTATTATATGGAAAGCCAACCACTTTAAAAAGAACAACCTCTTTGCAGTAGATATAGCCAATTGCGGCACAGACATCACTGTATTGCCGGAATTCAAACAAGCAGATGTTATCCATTTACATTGGATAAATCAAGGCATGCTATCACTGAAAACAATCCGAAAGATTCAGCAATCCGGAAAACCGATTGTATGGACAATGCATGATATGTGGCCTTGTACCGGAATATGTCACCATGCTAGAGAGTGTACTAATTATCAGACCGAATGCCACTGTTGTCCCTATCTCTATGAAGGAGGTTCAAGCAAAGATATCTCCTTCCGGGTATTTAGAGAAAAGATGAGATTATATAAGAATGCTCCCATCATCTTCGTAACGTGCAGCAATTGGTTAAAAGAAAAGGCACTAAGCAGTGCTTTACTTGCAGGACAAACGGTGATTACTATTCCAAACCCTATAAATGTAGCTCTTTTTCAGCCACACGACAAAAAAGAGGCTCGTTCCAAATGCATGTTGCCCGTTGCCGGCAAGTTGATACTTTTTGGTTCGGTGAAAGTCTCCGATAAAAGAAAAGGAATCGACTATCTGATCGAATCTTGCAAAATACTCAATGAAAAACATCCTCTGTTAAAAGAACAGCTTAGTGTCGTTGTATTCGGAAACCAATCGGAAGACCTACTACACAACCTACCTTTCCGTATTTTCCCATTGAATTTTATTAATAATGACCACGATTTAGTAAATCTGTACAACGCTGTGGATTTATACGTCACCCCTTCTTTAGAAGAAAACCTACCAAACACGATTATGGAAGCTATGGCTTGTGGAGTTCCTTGCGTAGGATTCAACGTCGGAGGTATTCCCGAAATGATAGATCACTTGCATAATGGATACGTAGCACAATATAAATCATCAGAAGACTTTGCCAACGGTATCCATTGGCTGCTTACAAACCCCGATTATAAACAAATATCTGAACTAGCATGTCATAAAGCAGTTGCCAATTATTCTGAAGGTAATGTAGCTAAAAAATATATTGAAATATATAATAAAATAACCGGTAAAAATGCCTGATACTTCGCCACATACTGTCTTTTCAGTGATCACAATAACCTACAATGCAGGAAAGACACTGGAAAATACAATCCGCAGTGTTGCAGAGCAAATCTCCAATTACCCTCAAATAGAATATATTATTGTAGACGGAGCTTCTAAAGATAACACCCTATTAATCGCAGAACAATACAAAAAGTACATTACCAGAATGCTCAGCGAGCCTGACAAAGGGTTATACGATGCAATGAACAAAGGCATTGATTTAGCAACAGGCGATTATCTCTGTTTTTTGAATGCAGGAGACACATTTTATAAGCCCGACACACTAAAACAAATCGCAGAACGTGCCAATCAAGAAGATTCGCCCGACATCATTTACGGAGAGACAGCAATAGTAGACAGCACGGGTAAGTTTCTTCATTTACGCCGACTTCGTGCTCCCGAGGCGCTTACATGGAAAAGCTTCAAGAAGGGGATGTTGGTTTGCCACCAGGCTTTCTTTGTCAAACGGATCCAGGTAGAACATTATAATACAAAATATCGCTATTCGTCTGACTTCGATTGGTCTATTCGGGTAATGAAAAAAGCCAAAGCCATATACAATACCCATCTAACCTTAATAAATTATTTGGACGAGGGGTTAACGACTAACAATCGTTTCGATTCATTATGGGAACGTTTTCATATCATGGCACATCATTATGGTATATTAAGCACAGTAGGATACCATATCATATTTATTTTTCGGTTGCTATTTCTCCGCAGCAAGTAGTTCCTTCAATTCAGCAATACCTGTGGATGCGCCTTTTTGAATAAAATGGATATTGCGATAAGAATGGGCATCTACTGGCTTTGGATCTATCAAATAAATTTCCGCTTCCCGAGGTACATAGTTCAACAATCCAGCTGCAGGATAAACGACCATAGAAGTACCGATTATAACAAATATATCCGACTTTTCAACGTATTTAATGGCCGTTTCTATCTCAGGAACAGCCTCTCCAAACCACACAATAAACGGGCGAAATTGCGATCCGTCACCAGATTTATCTCCCAATTTCACTTCATATTCTGAAGGATCCAGTTTCTTAACAAAGTGAGGATTATTGGGATCACGGCTGGAACAAACCTTGGTCAACTCTCCATGTAAATGAATAACATGAGAACTTCCGGCACGCTCATGCAGATCATCAATATTCTGAGTAACGACCGTCACATTATAATCTTTCTCCATTTCGGCAAGTAATACATGCCCCATATTAGGCTGAGCAGTAAGCAATTTCCTACGTTGTTCATTATAAAAATGAAGCACTAGTTCAGGGTCACTTGCATAGCCCTCGGGAGTTGCTACTTGTTGTACTGGATATTTATCCCACAATCCCCCTGCATCGCGAAATGTACTAAATCCGCTTTCAACACTCATACCGGCACCTGATAAAACCACTAAATTTCTCATAATACATTCTTTTAACAATAGACAAATATAGCGGAAGTAAAGAGCAATAACAACATAAATCACAAAATTTATTCAATCTAACTAAAAAATATCCTACCTTCAATGTAATGAAATATATAAATATTTTCACTTTAAAAAGCCTTTTTGACAACACATGATCTGTATAATTTGAAGAAACAATAAAAAATAAAGATAAAATAGCACTCTATTCAAATAAAACACGTATTTTTGTTGCTTGATAAACAAAATATATGGATAAATTCAGTTACGCTATTGGCCTAGGAATAGGTCAGAACTTAGTAAGCATGGGAGCTAAAGAAATCAATATAGATGATTTTTCTCAAGCGATCAGTGATATTATAGAAGGTAATAAAACAAAAATTTCACATACGGAAGCTCGTGATATTGTCAATTCATTCTTTCAAGAAATAGCACAAAAGGCCAATGTTGCCAATATACAACAAGGCGAAGTATTTCTTGAAGAAAATAAGAAAAGGGCTAATATCATTACCCTAGATAGCGGCTTACAATACGAAATTCTGAAAGATGGAAATGGAAAAACCCCTTCAATGAATGACCAAGTAAAATGCCATTACGAAGGAACACTTATTGATGGCACATTGTTTGATAGTTCTATAAAACGTGGGGAGCCTGCAATCTTCGGTGTCAACCAAGTAATTGCAGGATGGACAGAGGCGTTACAGCTAATGAAAGAAGGAGCTAAATGGCGCTTATATATCCCATTCAATTTAGCCTATGGAGAACAAGGAGCAGGAGAATCCATCCCACCGTATAGCACTTTAGTATTTGAAGTTGAATTAATAAAAGTATTATAAATAAAAAAACGAAAGTAAAAAAATGAAGAAAGTTACATTATTGGCAGCTATCGTAGCAACGGTAAGCTTTGCTTCTTGTACAGCTCAGAGTCCAAAACCTGAACTAAAAACAGACATTGACTCATTGTCATATTCTATTGGTATGGCACAAACACAAGGTTTGAAAGAATACTTGGTAGGACGTCTCGAAGTAGATACAACACACATGGATGAATTCATCAAGGGTATAATGGACGGTTCGAAAAAAACGAGCAAAAAAGAAGCTGCTTACATGGCAGGTCTACAAATCGGTAACCAAATCAGCAATCAGATGGTTAAAGGCATCAACAAAGAGCTATTCGGTACAGATTCCACAAAAACTATCAACAAAAATGACTTCCTAGCCGGTTTTATTTCCGGAACATTAAATAAAGGTGGCAAAATGACCATGCAAGCTGCACAAGCTTATGTTCAGACAAGAATGGAAGCTATCAAAGCTAAGTCTATGGAAAAAGCATACGGTGCCAACAAAAAGACCGGTGAAGACTTCCTTGCTGCCAACAAAACAAAACCGGGTGTCGTTACGACTCCAAGTGGTTTGCAATACAAAATAGAAACTAAAGGTACAGGCCCAATGCCAACCAATACTTCAAAAGTTAAAATCAACTACAGAGGTACCACTATTGATGGTAAAGAGTTCGACAGTTCCTTCAAACGCAAAGAGCCCGCTACACTTGTTGTAGGTCAAAACATCAAAGGTTTCTCTGAAGGATTGAAATTAATGCCTGTAGGTTCTAAATTCATATTCTACATTCCTCAGAATTTAGCATATGGCACTCAAGAAGCAGGGCAAATCAAGCCGTTCTCTACTTTAATCTTCGAAGTTGAGTTATTGAGCATCGAAAAATAGTATTTTGCTAAATACGAATTCAAAAACGCATAGAAAATTTATTTTCTATGCGTTTTTTTGTACATTTGTTTAGATAATATAAAATAATTAATTATATTTGCTTACTATTTGATATTGATACTGAAAAATATAGTTTATTATTATGGAAAAAGTCGATAACTTAGACAGGAAAATCTTAGAGATTATTACTTTGAATGCACGAATTCCTTTCAAAGATGTAGCCGTAAAATGCGGTGTCTCTCGTGCTGCGATTCACCAACGTGTACAGCGTCTTATAGAAATGGGCGTCATCGTTGGCTCTGGATATCATGTTAACCCCAAATCTTTGGGGTATTCTACATGCACTTATATCGGAATCACTTTGGAAAAAGGCTCTATGTACAAATCGGTCGTTGCGGAATTGAAGAAACTCCCTGAAATAGTAGAATGTCATTTTACGACAGGGTCTTATACCATGCTGACCAAAGTCTATGCACGCGACAATGAACATCTGATGGATCTATTAAACAATAAGTTGCAAGAGATACCGGGTGTCATCGCTACCGAGACGTTGATTTCATTAGAACAAAGCATCCGCAAAGAAGTTCCTATCATTCACGAATAAATTAAGTAATGGATCTACTTCAATACGATCATTGGAATGGAATACTAATAGGATTATGCACCTTTATCATAATAGGTGCATTTCATCCTATTGTTATTAAAGCCGAATATTATTACGGAAAACAATGTTGGTGGATATTTTTAGCAGGAGGAATTATTAATCTGACAGCATCATTTCTACTCGCCGACTTATTTTTCAGTCCTCTGTTAGGAGTATTGGGATTCACATGCTTTTGGAGTATCAAAGAACTTTATGAACAAGAAGAAAGAGTGCACAAAGGACTTTATCCAAAGAACCCAAAAAGAAAATATCCTTTCTGAGCACAATATTTTAGGCGAAATTCTTGCTCAACTCAAAGGAATGCATTACTTTTGTACCCGCATCCTTAAAGAGGATACATCGGGCTTTTAGCTCAGTTGGTTAGAGCAACAGACTCATAATCTGGAGGTCCTAGGTTCAAGCCCTAGATGGCCCACCCAAAAAACGCTAAAGATGCTACAAATAAGTATTTTTAGCGTTTTCTTTTATTGCTTCAATTTTTTTAATAAATTGCGAAGATTCTGGCTCACCAGTAAAATCTAGTGGAGTATGTTTAAGCATAAATAGTAATAAGTCTAAAGAGAAAGAACTTAATGTCAGTCACTCCTCTAAGTTGTGCTCTAAATGCTTTGACTTTAGCATTGAATGCTTCAGCAAAAGCATTAGTAGATCGGTTGACAAAGAAGTTTAGCACTTCGCCGTAATGTTCGTAGATTGTAGCGGATATGACATTGAAGCTTCTGAATTTTGATAGATCCACTTTGTTATACCATCTGGCAAGAGCCAATCTGGCTCCATCTTTAGTCGAGTTCTTTGCAAATATCATCCTTAAAGAATGAGCGAGTGAATAAGCCTCTCTTAAATCAGGATATTGTGCAAATAGTATTTTAGCTCTTTCTTTCTGTTTCTCTGTCCACTTGTTGCATGATTTGTATAACAGATATCTGCTACGGGCAAGCAGTTGTTTCTTGGTGTCTCCGTTGCTGAAAACAAGAGGTTTATATTCTTCTTCTCGCCATCTGGCATCCTCCATCTCATCCGTCTCTTCCTGAATGGCATCCCATCTATGCTTTATGCGTATCTCCTGAATTGCCTCACAAGCAAGTTTCTGTACGTGGAAGCGATCTATTACTCTGATGGCTGATGGAAAACAGGAGCGTATGATTTTATTCATACTGTTGGACATATCCATCGTAACCTCTTTTACTTCTTTTCTTTTGGCCTTGGATATTCTTTTTAATACAGCGATAATGTCTTGCGAACGAACACCTTTGGCAATCGCTATAATAGTGCCTTTTCTTCCACGACTTTTACGGTTGGTGACCAGCGTATACAGGTCGCCATTACTCATCGACGTCTCATCTATGCAAATGCTGGGACCTATATTATCCGGAAAGATCAACCAGTCTTCAGCGTGGCCTTTATCCAACCAAGTACGGTATTCGCTCAAATGATCTTTGTATTGTCGTTCAAACTGATCTCCGTCTATATGATAGTATGGTTCAAGAGAGCGGGCCGTAATCGGGTATTTCTCCAAGCAACCCTTTTAAAAAAGCCGCGAACTCTTTCGAGTGGCGGGTTCCTTCTGCGACCAAATCAAAGCGGTTTGAAACATATTTACCGCTTCTTTTATCGAGCCATTTGCGACGGCGTACCTTAAAAGTGACCTTCTTGTCTCGTATCGGAAAGTCACGGATATCGACGGCTTGCTGAAAACCTTTCGATTCAAATTCATCTCCGGAACTCGTAGATGGAGGATTATCAAATTCATCTAAACTGATAAAAACTCCATCTGGGGTAGGTTCTACCTTAGTTATCTTGAAGTAAGTTATTAACTCCGCAGGAAGCACTAAACGGACAATCTCTAATAAAAGGGCATTCTCTTGCATCTCATTTTCTTTTCTTATTGATGCAAAGATAGTATTTAATTCATACTCCCCCAACTTTTACTGGTGAGCCAAGATTCTTTTATATCCACTAAACACATGAATTTTAAGTCGGCAACTAAAAAGCATTTTTAATGGAAAGAAGAAATACTTTTTTATCTTTCAAATTCAAACAGACTCTAAAAAAGATGAAAACATTATTTGCAATACTCGCATTTACAATGCCGATATTTATAGTATCGGCATCACCGTCCCTTGGCAAATCGGAAAACATAGTCAAAACTATTGATAAAGACACAAGGTTTAAGTTGTACCCAACGAATAATATGTGGACATTTTTAAAACTAGACACCAGAAATGGGAAAATTTGGCAAGTACAATGGTCACTTGATGATAAAAATCGTTTTGAAATTATTTTATCCTCTATTCCTCAAGTAGACGAAAATGAAGAAGTGAATGGTCGTTTTGCTTTATATCCTACGACCAATACCTTCAATTTTATTATGATTGACCAAATTAATGGAAAAGCGTATCAGGTACAATGGTCACAAGAACTTAATAATCGATGGGTATTACCAATAGAACGAATCATAAATCTTTGAAAACAAAAATCCTCAAAAGACCAAATGAATTTATTTTAGTCGAGACATGTTCTAATTTTAAAAGCCTCATCCAACAAGATTCCTCCTCTATTGGCAAGTGTTTAATTTGCCAGCCTGAAGTTAGCGGTAATATAATCGTCTATACAGAATTTCTTATTCAATACAGGCTTGTCAAGGTGCTGCACCCGTTTGTGAATAACCAATGGCTGTTGCTTGCCGATAAATAATGAAAGGAACTCTTCTATTTCAGTGATATTTGCTCTCATAGGGGATTCGGCTATTTCGTGCGCCGCATTTTCTACATCATAAAAATAGTAAGGACTCTTTAATTTGTCAAACTCTTCGGTGAGGTTTTTTGATCCGAAAAAACAATATCGGAAAAATGACACTTTATCGTAAGGTACTCGATTATCGGCATCGCCATGGAAAAACAATATGGGGCACAGTCGTTTATCCCAATGCAGGGTTCCAGAAGTGCTTAAAATAGCCCCGGCAAATGAAATAACACCAGCATATCGAAACCCGGCGGGCAACTTTTTTATGCGCTTATCCCCTGAACAGAGATAATATTCGGCCTGTAACACTGACACCGCACCGGCACTTGATCCGTTAATAATGATACGAGCGGGATCGATTTTCCATTCATCAGCTTTGCTAAGAATAAAAGCGGTAGCATCATACAAATCTTCAACGGCTACATTAATGGCATTTTCAAACAAAAAAGGATACTCTGTTTTAGCAATTTCCTCACCTTTCCGCAGACGTTCCAGTAATGGTTTCAACCCTAAACGGTAATCGATAGAAAGCACCACATACCCTTTTTCAGCCATCTTTTTAAAATAAGAAAGGTAGCCTTCCCAATCGCGATTTCCTCCTACGAATCCACCCCCAAACACAAAAACAATGCATGGCTTTACCGATCTATCACTTTCGTTTATAACGGCATAATGATCTAAACGGAGAGTATCGTTGTCTTTTATTGAATAGACAAAAGTACTTTTGATTACCTGTGCCACACTTGCCATGGAAACAAGCATGAAAAAAGTCAGTATGAAAATTTTTGTACGCATGATCTTGATTATTAGTATTTTTTGTTTCCATAATTGCTGTTTAAACAGCTATCAGAGGAACTTGCTTTTTACGTATCGCTGATAATCATCGGTAAATGATAAATCTAGTTTAGATCAAATTTCTCATATATATCCTTTGAAGATTGTAAAGTTATTAAAAAATTTCTACACTACAACCTATTATGCAAAAATATAGAACAAATCAATGGCGCCAAAACAGATCTAATGGCACAAACAATGTTTCTATCCTCCCGACAGTTACAATGTGATAAATGGTCTTCATGCGGATAAAAAAGTATCAGTATTGGTAATTAGAGCCGTATGGCGAAAAGCATAAAGCCCTGATATTGAGCATTATGATATACTTTGAAGCGCCAAACAGAATTCATATTTCACACAACATATTGATATGCGCCGAAATGATGTGACAAGAGGTGCCACTCAAAGCTATATAGTAGTATTACTTTAATCTACACCTTCTGTTTGAGCATTTTTTTCGACAAATAGCGAACCGGATACCATACAGAAAGAAAACCAACTATAATTACAGTAAAGAATATCACCACAATATCCATCGCATGAACACTAACAGGATACGCCTTAACTATAAAGTTATCTCCTCCGTTACCCAATTGAATAAGACCGTATTTCTGCTGCAAATAGCATAGCACTAATCCCAACAAGATACCAAATACAGCACCAATGACAGATATAAGACGCCCTTCAAAGAGGAAAATACGAGAGATGACTTTGTCATTGGCTCCCAAACTGCGCAATGTAGAAACATCGTCTTTCTTATCCAAAATCAGCATAGAGAGTGAGCCTATTACATTAAAGCAAGCTATCATCAAGATAAAAGTAAGGAAAAGATACGAAATAAATTTCTCTATTTTCATAATCTGAAAAACATCTTCCTGCTGTTCGTAACGGTTTTTCACGTTGAATCTCGAACCTAACAGTTTTTCGATCTTTGCTTTTACGGATTCGACATCAGAATTGGGCATTAACTTGAGCTCGATAGCCGAAACCTCGTTGTTATAATTCAGTAGATGACGGGCAAATGCCAAAGAAGTGATAATATATTGACTGTCGTACTTACGCTGCTTGACAGCAAACACAACTCCAGGCGAATACAGATATTCCATATTAAACGAGTTGGATGGATTGACCAAATCGACAGGAGCATCTCGTTTGGGCACATAGACCTGCAACGGATCTAGAAATTGCACACCACAACCTAAAGTAGAGACAAGCTCCACTCCCATTATTCCATAATCGGCGATAGTATCGTGTAACATAAACAGTCCATTACCAATCAGAATACTATCAATAGACGTTAGTTTTTCAAAATTCTCTTGCACCCCCTTAATCACAGCCATCGTCTGGCGATCTTTATATTGCACCATCGCATTCTCTTCTAGCGTGAGCGTACAGACTTTCACATCGACCATTTTTTTAAGCTCCTTATAATGAGCATCTGTCGGGTTAAATACTTTGCCTTCGTTTACCGTAATTTTTAGTTCAGGATCGAAAGCAGTAAAAAAGGTCGCCACCATATCACGAAAGCCATTAAAGACAGAGAGCGTACATACAAGTGCCATTGTTGCCAAGGCTACGCCACACACCGAAACACCTGAAATAATATTGATGGCATTGTGTTTCTTTTTTGAGAACAGATAACGTTTAGCTATGTAAAACGGAAAATTCATTTCAACAAAGAATCTATATTTTCAATATAATCCAAAGAATCATCAAGGAAGAACTTAAGTTCGGGAATGATACGCAACTGGTAACGTACCTTGGTGCCCAACTCGAAACGAATAGACTTAATATTGGAGTTGATATTATTAACCAACTCTTCTGCCTTTTCGGAAGGGAAAACGCTCAAATACACTCGAGCGTAACTAATATCAGGGCTCACTCTTACAGCACTAACGGAGATCAACACGCCGTGCATCTTATTTGTTTGCTGACGAAAGATTTCACTTAATTCTTTCTGCAACAAACGCGCTATTTTGTTTTGTCTTGTAATTTCCATAATCTATTTTTATAATTTACGAATCACTGTCAAACCGTCTCGCATAGGAAGAATCACTTTTTCGATACGAGAATCAGCTGCTATATAATCATTAAAACGTTTAATGCCCCACGATTGTTTATCACTTTGAGGAGGCGAAGTCAGCACATGTCCATCCCAAAGCGTATTATCGGCAAAAAGATACCCACCCCGATCAAGTTTTTGCATAACCATATCAAAGTATTCAATATAATATCGTTTATCGCCATCTATAAAAGCCATATCAAACGTAATATCCATCTTTGGAACCAGAATCAACGCATCACCAATAACGAAGTCTATTTTTGCAGCGTAGGACGAACCTTCTATCCAAGGGCGAGTAAAATCTTCCTGTTCATCGTTTATTTCAAAAGTATACAAGTGTCCTTCTTCTCCTAGTCCCTCGGCCATACACAATGCCGAATAACCGCTATATGTTCCTATTTCCAAAATATTGCGAGGACGTATCATCTCGACAAACATCTTTAGCATCCGTCCTTGCAAATGCCCCGATGCCATTCGAGGGCGCAATAAGTTGACACAAGTATCACGGTATAGCTTTCTGAGATATTCGCTTTCCGTATCAATATGAGCCAATATATAATCTTCTATATCATCCGTTTCTTTCATCACACTTTCTTACCGCCTTAAAACGACAAAAACTATCTTTCTCCCAACAACGCCCGAATAGCAAGGTCGTAAGATTGCAACCCAAATCCGGCGATGACTCCTTTGCAAGCAGGGGCTATCATTGACGTATGACGAAAATTCTCGCGCGCATGAACATTAGATATATGCACTTCAACTACAGGAGCAGAAATAGAACGAATAGCATCTAACAAAGCTATGGACGTATGTGTATAAGCCCCGGCATTGAACACGATGCCATCTACAGAAAAACCACATTGTTGAATACAGTCGATAAGAAAACCTTCGACATTCGACTGAAAATATTCAATCTCAACGTCTGCGTATTTGCAGCGTAACGCTTCCAAACAACTATCAAACGTTTCAGTGCCATAAATGGCAGGTTCTCGTTTGCCCAACAAATTAATGTTGGGGCCATTTATAATCTGTATCTTCATTGCAACTTTCTCCTGAATTTCGTACTTTTGTTTGTCAATAAACGGTTAATGGTGCAAAATTAAGAAAAAGAAATGATATCTGACAACAAAAGTATTGATAATAACAGTTCTACCTCCAAAAGAATCATTACGAGATATAAGCAATATCTCACATTAGAGAAAGCGCTATCTCCCAATACCGTAGACGCCTATCTGCAAGACTTGAGCAAATTGATGCATTACCTAAAGATAGAGCAAGTAAATATACTGGATACCACACTCGACCATCTGGAACAATTTGTTTCGGGACTACACGATGTAGGCATTCACCCTCGTTCCCAAGCCCGCATCATATCAGGTATTCATTCTTTTTTCCGTTTTCTTTTTATAGAAGACATGATAGAGTCCGACCCAAGCGAAACATTAGAAAGCCCACGTATCGGATTGCACCTGCCGGAAGTACTCACCATTGAGGAAATAGACCGGATCATAGCAGCAGTAGATCTAAGCAAAATCGAAGGGCAACGCAATCGAGCCATTCTAGAGACGTTATACAGTTGCGGACTCCGTGTTTCAGAGCTATGCAATCTAAAATTATCTAATTTGTATTTCGACGAAGAATTTATCAGAGTAGAGGGTAAAGGACAAAAAGAACGCCTTGTACCCATTTCGCAACGTGCCATAAAAGAGATCAGATATTACATGCTGGACAGAGAAAGAATAAATATAAAAAAAGGCTATGAAGACTATGTTTTTGTGAGCGCCCGACTAAAAAAGAAACTTTCTCGAATCATGATATTCCATTTAATAAAAGAATACGCACAAGTAGCAGGTATAACCAAAACAATCAGTCCACATACTTTTCGTCATTCGTTTGCCACTCACCTACTGGAAGGCGGCGCCAACCTACGTGCCATACAGTGTATGCTGGGACACGAGAGTATTGCAACAACCGAAATATACACTCACATCGATCGTTCCATGCTGAAAGACGAAATATTGCATCACCACCCTCGAAATATTGAATTTGAAAGGCATAAATTGTAGTGATTTAGCATTTATTGAGGAATTATAATAATTGTAAAACAACAAGTGCAATATAAATACACTACCTTTGTAACGATACATTATGAGAGAGGTATCAATGAAAAAACGAACCAATCTTTAAACGTAAAATTTAATAACCAAATGACAAAGAAGTTTTACATGCCATTAGTGGCTCTTGCTGTTCTAGCGCTCTGCTCATGTAGCAGCAAGATGGGTGCATTATCACCCGACTATTTTACTTGTACTCCACAAGTTCTTGAAGCTGTCGGTGGACAAGTACCAGTAACTATTAACGGAAAATTCCCTGCAAAGTATTTCAAGAAAAACGCTACAGTAGAGGTAACTCCAGTACTGAAGTGGAATGGCGGTGAAGCGAAATCGTCACCTGCTTATTTCCAAGGTGAAAAAGTAGAAGGTAACAATCAAGCCATTCCTTATAAAATGGGTGGCAATTACACGATGAAAGCTAATTTCGGATATGTTCCCGATATGGCTAAATCTGAATTGTATCTTTCTTTCAACGCTAAATCAAAAAAGAAGCAGATTGCTATTCCGGATGTAAAAGTTGCCGACGGTGTTATTTCAACATCAGAGCTTGTTAACAACACCTTGTCTTCATCTAACCTGGCAATGGGAAAAGACAAATTTGAACGTATCACTAATGATACTTTGAACGATCAAATTATGTTCCTCATCCAACAGGCAAACATTCGTGCTAACCAGATGAAAGCTGCTAAAGACTTCAACAAGACTGTTGCCGCTTACAGCAAAGATGCTAGCAAAAAAGTTTCTAACGTAGAGGTTTCTTCTTACGCTTCTCCTGATGGTGGTGTTAAGTTGAACACCAATCTATCAAAAAAACGTGAGGCTAACACGAAAACTCTTATCAGTAAACAACTTAAGAAAAGCAAATTGGCTACTGATGTAGATTCTAAATACACTGCTCAAGACTGGGAAGGTTTCAAAGAACTTGTATCAAAATCGAATATCCAAGACAAAGATTTGATCCTTCGCGTACTTTCTATGTATCAGGATCCGGCTCAAAGAGAAAGCGAAATCCGCAATATCTCCACCGTATTCGAGAAATTAGCTAAAGAGGTTCTACCTAAATTGAGACGTTCACGTCTATCACTGAACTACCAGAACATTGGTAAATCGGATGAAGAAATCAACAGTCTTGCTAATGAAGATCCTTCTAAACTAAATGTTGAAGAATTGCTTTATGCTGCTACTCTGACAAAAGACAACGCTAAGAAAGAACAAATTTATACAACAGCCACCAAACAATATCCAAACGATTACAGAGCATATAACAACCTCGGTAATCTGGCATACGAATCAGGTGACGTAGATAAAGCTGAATCTTATTTCAAACAAGCAGCTAATTTGAATGAAGCTCCTGAAGTAGACAACAACATGGGGCTAGTTGCATTGTCAAAAGGAAATAAGACAGACGCAGAAAACTATTTGAGCAAGGCTACAGCTACTCCAGAATCAAATGAAGCACTTGGTAACCTTTATATAGCACAAGGTCAATACGACAAAGCAGTTAGTGCATTTGGCGATACAAAGACCAACAGTGCTGCATTAGCTCAAATATTGGCTAAAGATTACAACAAAGCAAAAACAACATTGTCTAGCGTTGAGAGACCAGACGCCTATACAGATTATTTGATGGCTATATTGGGAGCTCGCACAGACAATGAATCAATGGTAACAGAAAGCCTAAAGAGCGCTATCTCTAAGAACTCTTCTTTGGCTAAAAAAGCTGCCAACGATCTCGAATTTGCTAAATACTTCTCGAACTCTACTTTTACTAGTATTGTAAAATAAGTATATTTCAGATTAAGAACTTATATTATTAATGCCCGTCAACAATTTGACGGGCATTTTCTTTTTTATTACCAATTAAATCCTTACTTTCGCATAGTCAATTTTAGAACGATATGAGAAATAAACTTACCATATTAATATTAATCACACTATGCCTAGTATCATGTGGCAAAAAGAAAGGAATGGTACACCTCAGCGGTGATCTTAAAGGCGCTTCAACAAGTGAACTCTATCTATATGGACAAGACGGTTCTTTCGACTATATTGATACTATTCCTGTAAGAAATGGGCACTTCGATTGTAAAATCCATGTAGACACTCTATCAGCAGCATATCTATGTATTAACAATGCCGAATATCCTATTTTCTTCGAAAAAGGTGACCATATCCGAATCAAAGGTGATGCCATGAAACTTTCGACTTTGACTGTAACAGGAAATGAAAGCAATGACGATTTTACAGATTTCAAGAAGCAATTACAAAAGAAAGGAATCTTTGAACAATTAGACTTTACAGGAGGAGATATGTCTGCCAACTTGATTCGTCCGGAAGTAGAAATATTCATTACTAAACACAGTTCATCACTAGTCACCTTATATCTGCTAAACAAATACTTTATTCACCAGCCCAATCCCGATTACGCTCATATCAAAGGTATCATCAAGAACTTAAGCGCAACTTTAAGAGAAACACCGCGAGTTATTGAACTGAGCGACTTCATCACTCGCTGGGAAAAATCAAAAATGGGAGCAGTAGCTCCTGGATTTTCTATGCCGGACGGAAAAGGAGCTATAGTAAACCGTTCATCGGAAGAATTGAAAAACAAATACATATTACTCACATTTTGGGCATCTTGGGCAACCAATAGAGCACAATCGGCTGTCGAAATAAGACAACTCTATAGAGCCTTCCACAACAATCCCAAATTTGCAATGGTCGGCATTTCGCTCGACACAGACAAATACGAATGGAACAGAGCCATCAAACAAGATTCATTAGAAGGTACCCAGCTTTGCGATCTCAATGGATTCAACTCTCCTATTATCAGCCAATATGCAATAACGGGAACCCCGGCATATATATTGATAGCACCAGACGGCGTTATTCTTGCACGAGATATGCATGTTGATGCCCTTAAAAGACAAATTGCCGCTTCATTGAAATGAAGTATACTCATTGCCCTAAAATTAACTAACAAAACAACCACAATATAAACTTTAATCTTATTATCTCTATGCTTACCAAAGTTTTTGGAGCCGCTGTTGAAGGCATCGACGCCATTGTTATTACCATTGAAGTCAATTCCTCACGTGGCTGTTGTTTTTATTTAGTCGGCTTACCCGACTCTGCGGTAAAAGAAAGTCATCAACGTATTATATGTGCCCTACAACAGTCAGGATACAAATTACCCGTAATGAACACCATTGTCAATATGGCCCCTGCTTATATAAAAAAAGAAGGTTCGGCCTACGATTTACCAATAGCTATAGGGCTGTTAGCAGCCAACGAATTAATCGTATCAGACAAATTAGACCGTTATATGATGATGGGGGAACTCAGCTTGGACGGTTCAATATTACCTATCAAAGGAGCACTCCCTATCGCCATAAAAGCCTATCAAGAACATTTTGACGGTCTCATTGTACCCAAACAAAATGCCCGTGAAGCAGGAGTGGTCAACAAGCTAAAAACATACGGTGTTTCTAATATAAAAGAAGTAATCGATTTTTTCATAGGCAAATGCGAATTAGAACCCACTCATGTCAATACTCGGGAAGAATTTGAAGCAGAACAGAACTCTTTCGATTTCGATTTTTCGGATGTTAAAGGCCAAGAGAACGTAAAACGTGCACTCGAAGTAGCAGCCGCAGGAGGACATAATCTGATAATGATCGGTGCGCCCGGAAGTGGAAAGTCAATGATGGCAAAGCGTCTTCCTTCTATCCTACCCCCACTATCGCTTCGTGAAAGTTTGGAAACTACAAAAATTCACTCCGTAGCAGGGACACTTGACAAGAATACTTCTCTCATCACAACCCGTCCATTCCGTGACCCTCATCACACCATCTCACAAGTTGCAATGGTTGGCGGAGGCGTTTATCCGCAGCCTGGCGAAATAAGTCTATCTCACAATGGCGTACTCTTCTTAGACGAATTACCAGAGTTTAATCGAAGCGTACTCGAAGTATTGAGACAACCTCTTGAAGACAGAAAAATAACAATATCAAGAGTAAAATACAGTATTGAATATCCGGCAGGCTTCATGCTGGTGGCATCAATGAATCCTTGCCCTTGCGGATATTACAATCATCCCACCAAACGCTGTAACTGTCAACCGGGACAAGTGCAACGATACCTTAACAAGATTTCAGGGCCTCTTCTCGATCGTATTGATATTCAAATAGAAATAGTCCCAGTACCTTTTGAAAAGATAGCCGACTCTCGACGCGGGGAACCAAGTGCTGTCATTAGACAGCGTGTTATTGCAGCACGAAAAATTCAGGAAGAACGTTATTCAGATTGCCAAACAATCCATTGCAATGCACAAATGAGTCCGAAATTATTGGAAAAGCATGCACATTTAGAGAGCGAAGAACTCAAAATGCTGAAAAAGGCAATGGATATGTTTGACCTATCGGCAAGGGCATACGACCGAATTCTAAAAGTGGCACGTACTATTGCCGACCTCGACGACTCCGAAAATATCAAACCCCATCACCTGAAAGAAGCAATCGGATACCGTAATTTGGATCGAGAAAATTGGGCAGGAAGTTAATTCCATGTTACATTTCCAAATAAACAATAGATATAATATCTTTCTCCTATATTATGAAAATTCTCTATCTTTGCACAATATAAAGTAAAATAATTTTCAAAAAAAGCATACGCCACTTTTTGTTTGTTACTATGCTATACTTTTACAAATTCAAATAAAATGGACAATTCGTTATATAATCAAGAGACTCTTGTTTTACATGTCAAAGAAGGATATGAAGAAAGAGCAACGCACATAGAGTCTATGCTAAAGAAAATGCAGATCCAATTTAAGTATATTCTAGACGGAGACAAATCGGATTTAACCAAAGGAACTCTAGATAAATACTTCGGGAATGGGGGTTCCATAGAGATGTATGGGCAATTTTCAAGAACATCATGTGCTTACAAACACATCTTAGCATACGAATATATTACGAATCATAACATTCCAGGAGCCTTAATATTAGAAGATGACATTATTTTGCATCATGATTTTGTGGATATATTCAACAACTCTATGATGGAGGTTGAAAAGTTTTCGTATACCAATTTTATGATTTCATTCGAGGATAGTAGATTGCGTTTTGTTCCAAGGAGCAAACGCGTCAAAGAGATACATCTATATCCTGGCAATAAGGACAGAATGGCGGGAGCATACTATATTGACCAGGCAGCCGCAAAATATATTTTGGATAAAATAAAAAAAGAAAAATGCATAGAACCTATTGACATACTCCACAATAAATTGATCAAAGAAAAACAACTCACTTATTTTTGGTGTCAACCAACAATTGCATCGCAGGGTAGTTTTACCGGACTATTCAAGACCTCAATATCCAGTAAAAAGCAAAAATGTGAAAAATTACAATGGCTTTTTAAACTACACTATAAGAAAATGCTTTACTTCTTTAGATAAAGAAGTCTCTCCGGCAGACCTCAACTTAATATTTTATGATAAAACCGTAGATATATGTAATCTTCGTTATACAAAAATATTTATCGTTGTTCTGTTATACGGAAATATTTATCAAGAACTAACAACGAAATCAGTTTCTCTCTCTTACTATCTTTAAATTGCTCAATATATTCATGAGCATGCTGAATGATCGCATTCGCCTTTTCGGGATGGTCAATATAGTATTGTAATTTTTCTTTCAAATCAGAAAAATCTTCTTTTATCTCTATATAATGATAGTCTGGTATTAGCGTACCTTCCATAAACCACGTTTCACAAGTGAGGTGGGGCGAAACGGCAATAGAGTTGGACGACATAATCCATTTCAAATTACTTGCCACATCATTTCCTTCAAGAGACATAATAAACTTCGATTCCAGATGATCATAATAAGACATCTTCTCTTTTTTCCATTCTTGCGGAAAGGCAGAGTTATGATCTACATTCCCTATATCAAACATAGGATCATCATAAAATTTCTTCATAAAGTCTATTCTATTTTCCTTCCTTAAAATTTTACCGCGGAATATGACTTTGTTCCTTTTCTCTTCAAAGGGTATTGTATCTTTCAAAAAAGTAAAATGCCTATTCTTCTCCAACTTCATAATGACAGAATTTTCATTATCATCTCCTATCGGACGACTTTTTGTAATAGCATAAGTAGGGAGCTTACGACTTATATCACCCGGTACATAACTACAAAGCAAATTTGGAGAAAACCAACGAGCAAATTCAAAGAAATCGAAAAAATAAACCGAAGCATGGTCTCTAACTTTCACATCCTTCAAAGCGATAGCATCATCGGCCAGCTTACACGTATGATTAACCTTATTATAATAGTCGACTCTCCGCTTTATATATTCTGCATCAGGGCATCTATCTACCTTCTTCAATTCATTATTAAGCTGCAACCGATAAATAAAGCGAGGTATAAGCAACCTTATATAACTTATAGCATAATATTTTATTTTTGAATTCTTACCATTATGAAATAGATATCGAAATGAAGCCATAATTAAACCGTATTTTTATTATTCTTTGTCGGCAAAGGTAAAAAAATAAATAGAGAAATCAGCCCGAACATAAAAAATAAATGGCGATAATACTTTGTGCAAGGACTTTCTATATACCATCTCTACACAAATATTATCGCCAACCGTTCAGTTCATTTTCATAGTATTAATATAGATTTATAATTTAATTCTGCTTTTTCTAAACACACAACTCGACTCCCGTCGAATTGTGCGCTTCATGAAGAAACACTTCCTATTGGAAGTTTTCAAGAGATACAGTGAATTTATTTATAAACTTTAATCGGTAATTCTCCTCTCATAGCACTGAGCGCATTCATCGCCAACGCAGTTAGCTCGTCCTCACCAGCATAAACATAAACGGGAGCTATAAACTCAATACGTTCTGTTAAGCGCTCAATAACATATTCGCTATAGGCAATACCGCCAGTCAGAACAATGGCATCTACCTTACCGTATAATACCGGTGCCAATCCGCCAATACTTTTAGCTATCTGATAAATCATAGCATTCAATACCAGTTCGGCATGTTTATCTCCACCCTCAATCCGCTTAACGACTGTAGCTACATCATTGGTACCCAAATGAGCCAACAAGCCACTCTTGGAAGTAACATATTGAATCATTTGCTCATGAGTATATTTGCCACTATAACAAAGATCGATAAGAGGCCCCACAGGCAACGTGCCGGAACGCTCGGGAGAAAAGGGACCTTCTCCAGTCAGTGCATTATTGGCATCAATAGCCCTACCATGCTTATGAGCAGCCAATGAAATACCACCGCCCAGATGACACATAATAAGATCCAACTCTTCATATCGGGTATTGTGTTCTTTGGCAAACCGACGTGCAATAGCCCGCTGATTAAGTGCATGCCATATAGTAAAACGCGGCATCAATGGACTGCCATTGATACGGGCTATATCGTCCAATTCATCAACAACCCCCGGATCGGCCATCAGAGCTTTACAATTGGGCAAACGTTTTGCCAAACTATTGGCTATCAGAGATCCTAAATTGCAAGCATGCTTGCACATGGCGTGTTTCGTATCGCTATAAATGTTCTCATTAATCTCGTAGACTCCACCTTCCACAGGTTTCACCAACCCCCCTCTGCCAACGATTACATCAAAGTCAAAAGGAATATGCTCCTGCTGAAGTGTTTCTAAAACAAGATTCTGACGATAGTCGAATTGCTCCATAGCATCAACAAAATGAGCCAATTCTTCGGGTTTATGCCGAATAGTACTGTGCATAATCAACTTTTCGTCGTAAAAGACAGCAATTTTAGTAGAAGTAGAACCGGGATTGATAGCTAATATTTTCATACTTTTATTGTTGTTTTGCAGTTAAACAAGCCATTGCCAAACTATAATATTTTGAAAGCCCACTATCTCCTCTCGAAGGAACGACAACAGGACAAATGGGACCTTGCAACATTCCAGCCATATCAGCATGGGCAAATAAGGAGACCGTTTTATAAAAACAATTAGCCGACTCTATATTTGGAAAAATAAGGACATCAGCATCTCCATTAATAGGAGAAACGATCCCTTTTACATCAGCACTTGCCTTTTCACATGAAGTACGAACATCAAGCGGACCATCAATTATGGCATTACCAAACTCACCGGCTTCACAAAGCTCGACAATATTCACATAATCTAACGAATACGGAAATTTGGAACTCACTTTCTCTGTACAATGAATAAGTGAAATACGTGGTTGAGCAATCCCAAAATGATGACACGTATTGATAGCATACCATATCATTTCTATACGTTGTTGGAGCGTAGGACGTGGAATAACTGCAGCATCCGAGAAAAATAATAGTTTATGGTAATTAGGTATCTGCATCACTGCTAAGTGAGTCAATACTTTGCCCTGCGGAAGAAGTCCCTCTTCTTTATTTAATATAGCACGAAGCAAATTATCCGTATTAATAATGCCTTTCTGCAAAAGATCCGCTTCACCGGCACGAATCAACCGAATTGCTTCACGAGCCGCTTCGTCGGAATCTTCAATATGAATTTTTTGAATATGCTCCGAATAGTTCTCGAGCTCGGTATATTGTTCCAACTTATGAGCATCACCCACTAAAATAAATTCTGCTATGCCCTCTTTCAACGCCCTATGTATAGCATATTGAGTATGATCGTCATTACCACAAACAACGGCAACGCGTTTTCGTGAATTTAACGATCTTAAATGTGCCGTCAATTGTCCAAAGGTTCTTATTGGTTCCATAGTGATTATTTTGTAGCAAATATCATAAAAAAATTTAGAAGTTGTATACTTTTCCGGCTATTTTTTAATTGCATTTGTAACATTATGTCAGATTTATTATCTTTTTTAGTTCAATAAAAAGCAAACGAAATTATATTTCCGAACTTATTCGGTTAAAAAACAAATGAATTGTTCGAAGTATTCTGTTTTTAATGTATTTTTGTAAGCCGAATAATAGAAAAATAAAAAAAATTATGGATATACAATTTCCTTCGTTTTTGAAAGAAAACGATAAGGTCGCCATCATTTCTCCGGCCAGCAAAATAGACAAGACATTATTAAAGAGAGCTATCGGCCGTCTCTCTTCATGGCACCTATGCCCTTATCTCGAAAAGAATGCTTCAGGCGCAGCAGGATACTATTCAGGCAGCATTAAAGAACGCCTCTCTGATTTTCAGCACGCACTCGACGATAAAGAGGTAAGAGCCATTCTTTGCAGCCGAGGTGGATATGGAGCCATACACCTTGTTGAGAAACTCGACTTTACGAAATTCAAAGAATCGCCCAAATGGTTGATAGGTTTCAGTGACATCACAGCTTTGCACAACCTACTACAATACAACGGTTATGCTTCCCTTCACGCCCCCATGGCAAAACAGTTGGCCGTTGAACCTGAAGATGATTTATGCTCAAATTATCTAAAAGACATCCTTTTCGGAAAGTTGCCCGATTATCACGTTGAGCATCATCGGCTAAACCATTATGGAAAAGCAAAAGGTACATTAAGAGGTGGAAACATGTCGGTATTCTACGGACTGCGTAGCACTCCCTATGATATTCCTGCCGACAAAACAATACTTTTTATAGAGGACGTTGGCGAAAGGCCCCATGCAATCGAAAGAATGATGTACAACTTGAAGTTGAGTGGCGTACTTGAAAAGTTGTCGGGATTGATTATTGGACAATTCACCGAATATGAAGAAGACAATGAATTGGGTAAAGATCTTTATGGTGCTATTGCGGATTTAGTAAAAGAGTATGATTATCCTATCTGTTTCAATTTCCCCGTCGGTCATATTACCGACAATCGGCCACTGATAGAAGGAGCACAAATAGAATTAAATGTAGACAAAAAAGGAGTAAATTTGCGTTTCAATGTATAAATCGGTCATTCGTTTCAAGCAGCTATTGACTAGTTTGGCAGTCATTTTCATCATTTCTTCTTGTAGTAATTGTATAATGAAACCGATCTCAAAGTCCGTTTCAAAGAGTTGTAAATTTCCCCCTTATCTGAAAGAAGGCGATAAGGTAGCTATTATTTCGCCAGCTGGAGCAAGTGACAGCATTATGCTAAACGGTGCTCTAAAATGCCTGAAAAACTGGAAACTTTCTCCTTGTTTTGAAAAATATGCAACAGGAGCTTATAATGACTATTCGGGTACTGCCGAACAAAGATTAGCTGACTTACAGCAGGCATTCGATGACCCCGACGTAAAAGCCATTCTTTGTAGTCGTGGCGGATATGGTGTTATACACCTCATCGACAAAATAAATTTTACCCGTTTCAATCGACACCCCAAGTGGTTAATAGGCTATAGTGATATTACTGCTCTCCACAGCTTGATTCAACATCACTCCGTTGCATCAATTCATGCGCCTATGTCCGAACAAATGGCTTATGAGCCTGATAGTGACCGAAGCCTAAACTATTTGAAAAATATTTTATTTGGAAAGCTTCCCGCCTATCATATCGCCGCTGATATGAATAATCATCCCGGCAAAGCAACAGGAATACTAAGAGGAGGAAACCTCTCCGTCTATTACGGGCTACGCGGCACTCCCTATGATATTCCTCCAAAGGGTACCATTCTGTTTATCGAAGATGTCGGAGAGCACTACCACACCATCGAACGAATGCTCTACAATCTCAAATTGGGAGGCGTTTTGGAAAATCTTTCGGGATTGATCATCGGTCAATTCAGCAAAATCGACAAGAAAGAATGGATGAACGATAAAGACACTTATCGTTCCATAGCCAATCTGTTGGCAGAATACCATTACCCCATCTGCTTCGGTTTTCCGGTAGGGCATGTCACAGAAAATTATCCATTGATAGAAGGAGCAAAAGTTGAAATGAGTATCAATGCAAATGGAGTCGATATTCACTATCTGAAATAGCCACGATACAAAAAACATGTACTGAATAAGCTGGTATCAACTTATTCAGTACATATCAATACATCGATATGATGTGATAGGGAGCATTAGCTAAAGTAATAAGGAAAAGACCATCGAATTTGCCACACGAGAATAGTGACATCATCTTATCTGGAATGTTTAGAACAACCGTATCTAAATGTTTGTATAAAAATAACCCCAATTTAGCATCTATTAGTGAACTATTCATTCATATATCACCCTTTTTAGTTATATGGTTCGGTTTTATTAACAAATTAGGCATCTGCATCGTATTTATTCTATGTTTTGAATAGTTGATTTAATCAAAATGACATAACAATACTAATTTATATTACTTTTTGATAGATATTTAAACATTTCTTTTTATAAATTTGACTTAATACAAATAATGAAATACATTTGCATCGTTTAACGAATGACATTAATTAAGTTTAGTTTATGAAAAAAGGATTGTTTTATTTCTTACTTCTCCTTGCTTTGGCTTTTTCAAGCAATATTTATTCGCAAGGAGTAGGCAAATTTGTAACGGGAATAATTACCGACGAATCTGGAGCTCCTGTCATTGGGGCAACAATCATGGAAGCAGGAACCTCTAATGGTACCACCTCCGACTCGAACGGCCACTATTCCATTCGTTGTACTGAATCAGGGACATTGGTCTTTTCTTTTATCGGCTATGTCACACAGAAAATCAAACCGGGCAACCGTTCGGTGCTAGATGTAAAGTTGCAGGAAGTTGTGAAGCAGCTTGACGAAGTGATGGTTGTAGCCTATGGTACTGCCAAGAAAAGCAGCTATAGCGGATCGGCAGCACTTGTAAAACAAGATGCCCTAAAAGATATACCTGTCACTACATTTGAAAATGCGTTGAGCGGCAAAGTGTCGGGACTTCAAATAACCAATACTAGTGGACAAGCGGGGGCCACTCCGAATATCAGAATTCGTGGTATCGGTTCAATGAATGCGACAAATGAGCCGCTATATGTGATTGATGGCGTGCCGATGGCATCGGGTAATGTAGGGCAAATGAGTAGCTACATTTATTCTACCAACAACGTGATGAACTCGCTGAATCCCGAGGATATTGAATCTATCTCAATATTAAAAGATGCGGCGGCATCTTCGCTATACGGTTCGCGGGCGGCGAACGGAGTCATTCTCATTACCACAAAAAAAGGAAAAGAAGGAAAACCTTCTGTAAACTTTAACTTTTCTGTGGGATTTACTCCTGGCTGGGCTACCGATAACTATGAGGTGGCAAACAATGAACAACAAGTCAAAATGCTATATATGGTTCTGCACGATTATCAAACCTCTAACGGCAACTCGGATGCAGTGGCCAGTGCGTATGCTCTGGGACAGTTGAATAAGAAATTCAATAAACATGGTTATCAGTTCTCTTCGAGTAGTACAGGTCTTGATGCGGCTATCACTATCAGCGACTACGACAATTCCGGTCGAGCCGGTCATTACTTCGACTGGAATAAGGCCTATTTCCGGACGGCTACGTATCAGAATTATGGTTTCTCGGTGAGTGGAGCATCACCTACTACAAACTATTATAGCTCTTTCAGCTACACAAAAGACGAGGGACGCATCAAGGTCAATTCGTTTGACCGTTTCAGTGGGCGATTGAACTTAAATACCAAAGTAGGTAACTTCCTTGAAGTTGGAACGAATGTGGCTATCAGTCATACATCGACTTCGGGATATAATGATACGCGGTCTACGGCGGACAACCTCTTTATGCAAACTCGAAATCTATTGTGGGGCATGTACTGGCCTACCGACTACAAGACCGGCAAGCCCTGGACTTCGAAGTACGGAAGCTATGCGTACAATTCTCTTTATTACAACAAGCAGTGGGAAAACAGTTCTATCGATAACAAACTTTCCGCTACTGAATCTATCACGGCCCACCTCATGCCTACACTCTTTGTGCGATCTCTTTTCTCATATGACAACACGAACGTCAAAGACCACCTATATTATAGCGCCAATCACTTTAGTGCATCTTCTGAGAATGGAGAAGTAGATGAAATGCGAACTATTTATGAAAAAATGGTATCGAGCACAACAGCAAATTACAGCCAGATGTTCGGCTCTCATTCTTTGCAGGCAATGGTCGGTTTTGAGGCCGAAAAGAATAAGACGGACTATAGTCGCGCTACGGGAACAAATCTCCCTACCAGTACGCTGCACACGATTTCGACTGCCGGCTCTTATTCGGCTTCCGGTTACAACTGGGGCAACTCGATGCTGTCGGTATTGAGTAAACTAGACTATAATTATGCCGAGAAGTATTATGCTTCGGTGAGTTATAGGCGTGACGGTTCGTCGCGGCTGAGCAAAAGTTGTCGGTGGGGTGATTTCTGGTCTATCGCGGGCTCTTGGAATATACGCGGCGAGAACTTCATGGAAAGTCTACCTGCAGTAAGCACCTTGAAACTTAGAGCTTCGTATGGTGTAAACGGAACACTACCTAACAATGACTACGGGTACATGAATTTGGTGACCTATAGTGACAAATACATGGGACAACCGGGCGGCACACTATCTACGATTGCGGACAATAAACTCTCTTGGGAAACGAGCTATACGTATAATGTCGGGGTTGATTTCGGCTTTCTGAAAGATCGTATTCGTGGTAGCATCGAATACTATAGCCGCACTTCGAAAAACCTCCTTCAGGATGTGCCCATTTCTACGGTTACGGGATTCTCGTCCACGCTGAGAAACATAGGACGCATCAATAACCACGGGCTTGAGATTGAACTATCGGGCGATATTATCAAAAATCACAATCTGACTTGGACCGCTTCGGCAAATGCATCATTCTTGAGCAGTAAAGTGAAAAAGCTCTATCAAGGAGCTAATATTATATGGGATGATCCGACGGGAGGGGACGACCGTGCACAGTTTATTTACCGTGAAGGACAATCAACACTCGCTTTTTATGGTTACGAATGGGCTGGCGTGGATAAGACGAATGGCAAGAGCGTATACTATGTGAACGATCCCAATAGCAAAACTTCGGGCGACTTTATATACAACGGGCGTGGAGCGACTTATGATTATAACAATGCCAACTATGCTATTATAGGCAATGCCGTGCCCGATGTATATGGTGGTTTCAATACCAGTCTGGCGTATAAAGGTTTTGACCTGAATATGAATTTTGCTTATAAGATAGGAGGCAGTCTGTATGACGGTGCCTACAAAGATGTTGCCGACGACGGTTATTATTGGGAACGAATCAGAGCCAAAAGCTACTACAAAAATATGTGGACGGCATCGAATCCGAACGGTTCGCAACCTCAGATTAAAGGTGTAGATTTGGAAGACGCCATACAATATTCGTCGCGCCATATCTTCAATGCCAGCTATCTGCGTCTGAAAAGCATGTCGTTCGGCTATACGCTGCCCCGCACTCTGACACAGAAGGTGTGGATTGCAAATGCTCGGGTGTTCTTCAATACGACCAACTTGCTGACATGGAGTAAGTACAAAGAAGCCGATCCGGAAGTGAACGGCTACGGTACAAGAGGTTGGGAAACACCATTGGGCAAATCTTTTGTGTTCGGAATCGATTTGAAATTTTAATTTATAGGAGGATAAAATGATGAAACGACTATATAACTTTATAGCAGTGTTGAGTTTGATTGTGCTCAGTTCGTGCAACAATTTTCTCGATATGCAACCCACTAACGCCTCCAATTCGGGGGACGCTATTGCCACCCCTTCGGACGCGAAAGTCATCATAAACGGTATCATGCGCACCATGACATCATCGAGTTATTACGGGCGTAATTTCATAATGTATGGTGATACCAAAGGCGGCGATCTGACTATCGCCTCACAGGGCAGGGGCTTGGACGGCATGTATACTTTCAACCATTCGGCGACATCGGGTTCTTACAGTGGATTTTGGGCAACAGGGTATAACTGTATCTTGCAAATCAACAATCTGCTTGAGAATATTGCAAAGATAGCCACAAATGGTTCGACCGACTACGATAAGTACAAAGGCGAAGCCCTGACACTGCGTGCGCTTGTCTACTTCGACTTGGTGAGGCTCTACGGGCTGCCCTACAATTACAATAAAACCAGTTACGGCGTACCGTTGGTGACCAAAACTCTCGAGGCCAGTGCTCAACCCACCCGCGCTTCGGTAGAAGAGATCTATAAGCAAATATTGAAGGACCTTACGGCAGGTGCGACATTGCTCGCCGAAAACAAAAAGCAAGAAAACGGATACATCGGTTACTATGGCAACATTGCTGAGCAAGCAAGAGTGAAGCTCTATATGGAAGATTATGACGGAGCACTCACTGCATCGCAAGAGATTATAAACAGCGGTGCGTTTACTCTATACACTCCCGAAAATTGGGTAGCTTCCTGGGGAAAACAATTCGGATCGGAAAGTATTTTCGAATTGGCAATGTATTCCAATGAGGCAGACTTGGGTACCAGTTCGTTGGGTTATTATCTGATGTGCGAAGGACTAAAGAGCGGTGCAGCCGGCTGGTTTATGGCAAGTGACTATTTTCTGAATCGCTTAAGCGAAGACCCTACGGATGTGCGCTGGGGGGTAATGGGGCAAGACGAGAGTGAAAAGGTGCATTTGGGGAGTTGCTATAAATACATGGGAGGAGCAGATTTGACCGGCGATGGGAAAGATTCGCCTACGGCCGTGAATGTAAAAGTCATCAGACTTAGCGAAATATATCTGATAGCTGCCGAAGCTTCCTTGCATGCGTCAACGCCAGATGCTGCGGGAGCAGCTTCCTATCTTAATAAGATTCGTTGTAGAGCACCTCAACTTCTTCCCGCTACAGCGTCGACAGTGAGCGACGATATGATACTCGACGAGCGCAGCAAAGAATTGTTTGGTGAAGGACAACGTTTCTTCGATATGATTCGCAAAAACAAAAGCATCACTTATGACGACGAATTCGGAGGCATCGCAGTAACACAACGTACGAAAACAATAGATCGTACCTTCGGCAAAATCGTTTTGCCCATCTCGCAAGACGAAATCAATGCCAATAAAGCTTTGAGTGCTGAACAAAACGAAGCATACAAATAAAAACATTTACGTATTTCGGTAATTATACAAAGTATAAAAAGTCGTAAAGAACTAATATATTGGACAAAAGAATAAATTTATGTTTCAAAGCATACTTTTTTACTTGACAAATCAAATTAAAAGACTTATCTTTGCATTTACAATTTAACAATAAGGGTTCCGGCATGTGCGTGTCGGAATTCTTTTTTGTTTTGGTTGTACACTAAATTTAATCATAAAAAAATTAAAGGAGGAAAAAAACATGGCATACATGTCAGAAGACGGGTACAAAAAATTAGTTGCTGAACTGAAACAGTTGGAGGGAGTAGAGCGTCCGCACATCTCAGCACAAATTGCTGAAGCTCGCGACAAGGGCGATCTTTCGGAGAATGCAGAATACGATGCTGCTAAGGAGGCTCAAGGTATGCTCGAAATGCGTATCAACAAACTTAAAAGCACTATTGCTGATGCGAAAATCATTGATGAATCGAAATTAAAAACCGATAGTGTACAAATATTGAATAAAGTAGAGATAAAGAATGTTGCCAACGGAATGAAGATGGCCTATACCATCGTTTCGGAAAGTGAAGCCGACCTGAAGGCAGGTAAAATATCGGTAGATACTCCTATTGCGCAAGGACTACTTGGAAAGAAAGTAGGAGATATAGCCGAAATAAAGATACCTAAAGGTACCATTCGTTTGGAAGTAATTGGTATTTCCATCTAAACTTTAATAGATATGGCATCAATATTCAGTAGAATCATTGCAGGAGAGATACCTTGTTACAAAATAGCCGAGAACGATAAGTTCTTTGCTTTTCTTGATATCAATCCAATGGTAAAAGGGCACACCTTGATCGTTCCAAAACAAGAGACGGATTACATCTTCGATCTAAATGATGAAGACTTAGCTGCTATGCATGTATTCGCCAAACACGTTGCGGCGGCGATCAAGAGAGCATTTCCGTGCAAGAAGGTTGGCGAAGCAGTTTTGGGACTTGAAGTTCCTCATGCACATATCCACTTGATTCCAATTAACAAGGAATCGGATATGATCTTCTCCAATCCAAAACTAAAGTTGTCGGACGAAGAAATGGAAGCTATAGCCAAAGCTATTCGTGAAGAGTGGCAAAAAGGATAGTTGGCTTTCAGGTAATTATAAAACAGAGGCCCTATAGTCGATAAAGACATATAGGGCCTCTGTTTTTTGTGTAAGGACTATTTAAATATATTCGTCACCGTATTTTATCTGGGCATCATTGACATATTTTCGAATAGCATGTTCTTCGTCTTTTTTACAAATGAGCAACACATCGTCGTTTTCGGTAATAAGATAGCCGTCCAAACCGTCAATAACAACCAATTTTCCTTCGGGCATAGCAATGATATTATTATCGCTGTTATAAATCATCGACTTACACTTCAATGTAACATTTTGATGTTCATCTTTGTCCGACAAATCATAAAGAGACCCCCAAGTGCCTAAGTCGGACCAACCGAAGTCTCCCAATGAGATAAATACATTATCGGCCTTTTCCATTAGTCCAAAATCGATGGAAACATTTGGGCACGTAGGAAATACTTCGTTGATGTAATTCTGTTCTTCGGGTGTATTAAATACATCGCTCTTGGCATTTAGTTTCAGAACAACCTCGGGGAGCAATTTCTCGCTTGCTTTAATTACACTGTTTACATTCCACATAAATATTCCTGAATTCCAATAGAATTCACCTGTATTGATAAACAACTTGGCGAGTTCCAATTCGGGCTTCTCAGTGAAAGTCTTTACCTTATAGAAATTATCACCCACTTGTTCGGCAATCTGAATATAGCCATACCCTGTTTCAGGGCGATTGGGTTTGATACCCAACGTAAGCAATTTATCTTCTTTCGATATAAATTCGAGTCCGCGTTGCACTGCCTGAGTAAATTCATCTTCTTTCAATATGAGGTGATCGGATGGAGCCACCACAATATTGGCATTCGGGTCAATAGCTCTGATATGGTATGACGCCCAAAGAATACAAGGAGCCGTATTGCGTCGTGCGGGTTCCAACAAAATACGATCTTGTTTCATTTGGGGAAGCTGTTGCTTGACCAAATCGGCATACAAAGCATTTGTAACAATAAAGATATTGTCAGTAGGAATGATTTTATTGAATCTATCGAAAGTTTGCTGCAAAAGCGAACGTCCCGTGCCGAAAAAATCCAAAAATTGTTTCGGCAAACTCTTACGGCTGCATGGCCAGAACCGACTTCCGACACCTCCGCCCATTATCACACAATAACAGTTATTCTTATCCATTGCGAGTTAGTGATATTAAAATTAAGTACTCCGTAAAAGTAAAAGATTATTTCAAGACGAGGAAATATTTCGAGATGTTTTTAAAATTAAAGCCATTTTTCAGCAAAATGTTTGCAAGGAAAAAAATAATGCGTATCTTTGCAACCGCAAACGCTCAGATGGCGGAATCGGTAGACGCGCTGGTCTCAAACACCAGTGGGGCAACTCATCCCGGTTCGACCCCGGGTCTGAGTACTAAAAGAACCTCTTAATCACGTCTGATTAAGAGGTCTTTTTGCATTAAGAACATTTATCTAAACTACTGAAACGATGAGACTAAGAAAAAATATGTTGCTCCTTTTTATTGGAGCATGTTGTCTAACCTCTTGTATACGACAGGAAGCATTGAACAGCGAGGCTGATATAACGGCATGTAAGATTTCGTCAAACATCCTTCTTCGAGATCCGGTAATTACTAACAACCAAGTGACCCTCTACGTCAATGATGGAACGGATTTATCCAACTTAAGTCCTCAATTCACCTTAACCGACGGTGCTACCATTTCTCCAGCAAGCGGAACGGCCCTCAATTTTAGTACTCCGCAAAATTATACTGTAACGTCTCAAGACGGGAAATGGAAAAAACAATATACGGTAGAATGTACTTTTGCAAATCCTGTTACGGAATATCATTTCGAGGATGTCAAATACTTCACAGACCCGAGTGATGACAGTGGTGGCAAAAAGCAATATTACCAGATTTTCAACAATCTTGCTTTTGATGGTTCATCCTTTGAATGGGGGAGTGGTAACGCAGGATTTAAGATACTTCATAGTAATTTGCCAGCCACGGATTACCCTACTTGTCAAGATGATAATGGGTATATTGGTAAATGTGCCAAACTCACAACCTGTAGTACGGGGCAGATAGGTGCTGCGTTTAAAGCTCCGATTGCAGCGGGTAACTTGTTTATCGGAACATTCGAAGTCGACTATACCAATATGGCTAAGTCGACTCATTTTGGCGTGCCTTTCCACTATGCTCCGAAAGAACTGGTGGGATATTACAAATACAAGGCCGGCGATAAATATACGGATAAGGATAATAATGAAGTTGTCGGAAAGAAAGATAATTTTGATATTTATGCTATTTTCTATGAGGTTACGAGCGATGTTCAATATCTGGATGGAACCAACTCTTTGACTAGCAATAATATTGTTTCGATAGCACGTATTACTGATAAGAAAGAAACAGATACATGGACACGATTTGTTGTTCCCTTCCAACTGTGTACCGGGAAGACCATTGATCCTGTAAAGTTGAAGAATGGGCAATATAGTATTTCTATTATCATGTCCTCGAGTATTGATGGAGCCATTTTCAATGGAGCTATAGGCAGTACGCTTTGGGTCGATGAAATGCAATTGTTTTATGAATCGGGTAACAACTAAATGAAATGAAAAAGATTATATTATCAATATTCAGTATAGTATTCTGTTCGACAGCTATTGTGGCGCAGAATGACCGAAATGAAACGCTCATCAATGCAGAAAAGAATGGGTGGGAATACGAAATTAGAGCGGGGATAAATATAGGAGGAGCTTCGCCACTGCCACTTCCCGTAGAGATACGTTCTATCGATAGCTATAAACCTCGTTTCAACGGTTCGTTGGAAGGAACAGTAACTCGTTGGTTGGGAGATAAGAAGATCTGGGGTGTGTCTACCGGAATACGCTTGGAAGTAAAAGGAATGCATACAGGCGCTACGGTGAAAAATTATAGTACCGAAATCGTGGATATAGACAGTAAGGTATCCGGATATTGGACAGGATATGTCAACACGAAATACAGTAGTAGCTTTTTGACTGTTCCGGTTATGGCTAATTATCGTTTGGATAAACGGTGGAAGTTGCGTGCCGGTATGTTTGTCTCTTATCGTTTGGATGGCGATTTCTCGGGTTACGTTACTAACGGTTATTTGCGGGAAGGTACTCCTGTAGGAGAGAAAGTCGAATTCAAAGATGGTAAGCAAGGAACTTATGATTTTTCGGATAATTTGCGCAAACTACATACCGGAGCTCAGATAGGTGCTTCGTGGCAAGCTTTCAATCATTTCAATCTGAATGCCGATTTTACATGGGGACTGAACAACATATTTAAAAGTAATTTTAAGACGGTTACATTTAATATGTATCCCATTTACCTGAATGTTGGGTTCGGATACAAATTTTAACAGAGGATAAATTCGTTTATTTATTTTTTATTCTCTTTGGCTTGTACTATCTTTGCGGCAAATGTTTGTGAAGAAAATTAGAAAAGGCCATATAAAGGAGCTGTTAGCGCAGCATTCTATGAAGAATATAAAAAAGAGGAGTATAGCGATAAGCTATATTCTACTCTTTTTTTATGTGTATTCTTCAGCCCAGGGGGTTGCCGAAGATTCTATTTGCGAACCAACCGATAGTATTAAACACAATGCGTTTTTCTTGTCCGGAAAACATCCTTTCATTCATCAGGTGGGTGTCGAAATACAACCCGGAGCTGTGTTTCAGACAAACGATTTCCTGAGGGGGTACACTGAACCCGGAAAAGAACATCGTTATTGCTATTCGGTACACTTCAAGTACGCCATTCAATTCAAACCACATACATTGGTAGACCGCATATTTCAGGGTACCTATCAAGGTGTCGGCTTCAATTACTATAATTTTGGTGATAAAAGACAATTGGGTAATCCTATGAGTGTCTATCTGTTTCAGGGTGCACGTATTGCCCAAATAAATCCTCGTCTGTCGTTTAATTACGAATGGAACCTCGGGCTCTCTTGGGGATGGAAACATTACGATTATGATACCAATCCCAATAATGTTGTTATCGGATCGAAACTCAATGCTTATATCAATGCTGCTTTTTATCTAAGGTGGATGCTCTCTCGTCGGTTTGACTTGACAACGGGTGTAGATTTGACTCATTTTTCTAACGGAAATACTGAAATACCCAATGGAGGACTCAATCTGATTGATTTTAAGTTGGGCGTAGTATATAATTTCAATAGAGAAGAAGATAAGGCAAAGAAGGTATATACGCCTCTTGTTATTCCCGACTTTAAAAGTCATATAACTTACGATTTCTTGCTTTTCGGTTCGTGGCGCCGCAAAGGAGTGGTATTTGGTGATAAAAAGATCGCTTCTCCTGATAGATACAATGTCTGGGGATTTAATTTTGCACCAATGTACAATGTTTGCTACCGTTTCAGAACCGGTCTCTCAATCGATGGCGTTTGCGATACAAGTTCCAATGCTACAGCCGAAGATGGTATTGTCGCAGTGGGAGATGACCCTAAACCCGAATTCCGTCGTTCGTCTATCCGTGAACAATTGGCGTTGGGAATATCGGGAAGAGCCGAATATGTAATGCCATACTTTGCTATCAATATGGGCATTGGAGTCAATGTGCTGCATGGAGGAAGCGATCTGAAATCTGTATACGAAGTGCTGGCTTTGAAGACAGAAGTCACCAAGAACCTCTATTTGCATATAGGTTATACTTTGCAAAACTTCCATTCACCCAACTATCTGATGTTTGGTATCGGATTCCGTTTTAATAATCCGACGGCAAAGATTTATCGGTAATACACTTTCGGACTATCAAATTGAGTAGTCTGATAAACGAGAAATAGGAGGAATTTATCATGAGGAAAGAAGTAGAAGGAAAAATTGTCGATATCTACAATAAAGAGATATTCGAGGGAGCAGTAGTCATTGATGATGACCGAATCGTAGCATTCAAAAGATGTGCGACAACCGCAGAAGGCTATATTATTCCCGGTTTTATAGATTCTCATGTTCACATCGAAAGTTCGATGCTTACTCCACGCCATTTTGGCGAACTTATTATCGCGCAGGGTACATTGGCTATTGTCACAGACCCTCACGAAATAGCCAATGTAATGGGGGTGAAAGGCATCAATTTCATGATAGACAATAGTAGGGAGTCACCTGTTAAGATGTTCTTCTCTATCCCATCATGCGTGCCTTCTACTCCTTTTGATGTGGCCGGTGATATTGTTTCTGCTGCCGACGTCGAACAGCTTGCTGCTACAGGTCGGTTTGTAGCTTTGTCGGAGATGATGAACGTACCGGGGGTGTTGTATGGCGATAAGGAGGTGGTGGCCAAGCTGAAAGCTGCAAACAAATACCATCTCCCTATCGACGGGCATTCACCCGGTTTGGTTGGCGAAGATCTCGAAACATATATTAAATATGGCGTATCTACCGATCATGAATGTTTTTCTTTGGACGAAGCCGAAGAAAAAATAAAATTGGGAATGAAAATATTAATCCGCGAGGGAAGTGCCGCTCGAAATTATGAAGGACTCAAGCAATTGATCGGCAAATATCCCGATAAACTGATGTTTTGTACAGACGATGCGCATCCGGATGATATCATAGAAAGAGGGCATATAGACAAAATGGTGAGAAGAGCTGTCGCTGACGGTTTCGACTTATTCGATGTTTTGAGAATAGCTACCGTCAATGCCATTGAACACTATAAACTAAATGATGTAGGCGGGTTGCGAATAGGTGATAAGGCTGACTTTATTATCGTTGAAGACCTCGTATCATTCCATACCCAAAAAGTCTTTATAAACGGTACTATGCGCTTCGATGCTGACGATAGAGAACAGTATACCGATATAACGACAGGTACAGCGGTGCATTTCAATCATTTTGATCATGATAAAATAAATCTGTCAGCACTGCAAAAGCCTGTCAAGGGAAAAACTACGGCCATCGAACTTATTAAGAATGAATTGCTGACCAATGCTTATTCGTATATTCCGAAAGTGGAGACGGACAATTTTGAATCCGACCTGCAACAAGATATAGTTAAAATAGTTTATGTCAATCGCTACAACAATGGTGCGCCCCAAGTGGCCCTTTGCAAAGGATTTGGTTTGAGCAAGGGAGCTTTTGCCAGTTCTGTGGCACATGATACCCACAATATCATTGCGGTAGGTTGCAGTGATATGGATCTCTGTCGGGTTATCAATGCCCTTGTCGAAAGCAAAGGTGGACTGGCTACTTGCGATGGGCAGACAACAGAAGTACTTCCCCTGCCTATTGGAGGCATTATGAGCAATCGAAGCGGACATGAAGTTGCATCCGAGTACAAAAGATTAAGCGGTATAGTCAATCAGTTGGGATGCAAGTTGAATGCACCTTTTATGACATTGTCCTTTATGTCGTTGGTGGTGATTCCCGAAATAAAGATAGGAGAACGAGGACTGTTCAGCTATTCTGCATTCGATTGGATAGAAGATTGAATTATAACCGCAATTATGGTTTCATAGTAAGTTGGCCCTAAGTGGCCTTCTTTTTCAGGGGACTCACAAATACTGATCCGTAAACGACAGGATTAAAAAAACAGACGTATGTCACCGCCATAACTAACGGATGTTACTGCGGTAACTAACAGAAGTTATCCTAACAACTAACGTTAGTTTCGTCTACAACATCCGTTAGTTACCGCTGCGACATACGGTTGATTTTTTGCAAGGCAAAATAAGGTCACAGTCGTCGTTGTCGTATGTTAGTTTTTTCGGTGACGTCCTTATGTTTTCCGAAAAACTAACATACGACAACATTTTTAGGAGCATACGACGTTTTGGAAGGATAAAGACAATACCGATTTATTGAAATAATCGATTCTTACTGATACTTAAAGATACCTCGTGTAGATATATGAGACCCTGTTTTCTTCGATTCTAGTTACGAAAACATATCCGTCACCGTTACTGACTGTATATCAGATTCATACGTGCTTATGGTGCCAAAATGGGACCTGCAAAACATGTTTTCTATCAGAGAATCAATGCGTTATGATTTCTCTCAAATTAGTGCTGATAATGGGCGACACAAGGGGGTGATGAAAGTTGGCGTGCGAAAATCTTTTTTTCGACCCCGTTTTCTGAAGTGAATATTGGGAGCAATACTGATACTATTTTAACCATACCGGAGAGACACTTTTTGATGCGCGGAATCGATGCTTTGTTTTCGAAAAATGATAAGGGCGAACACAAAAATTCATAAGGACGAAAATAAAAGTTTGTAAGTATAAACATTTATTTTCGTCCTTATGAATTTCTCTCTGTATATCAATAATTTACGTGTAATGTGTCTATATTGTAGCTCTGATTCGAGTTACATTCGAGCAGTAAAACAATAGCAAAAATAGTGGTCTACAATGGCCTGTCGCTTAGGTTTGGATAAGAAAGTATCAGAATATCGGAGAATATTCACCTTGAAATATGTTGTGGGAAATGGGTTGCATGCAAGGGATTGTATCATCGCTTGTTTTTGTGTAATGGGGTGAACACTCCAACTATTTACATTGGGAATAGGACAACATCTATGTGGTTGTTCATCGATTCTTTTTTCTGCAAAACAATCATTTTCTGAACCTTTGTCACTTCGGTGTTACACCATACGGCACTACCATACAGCAAGTTAACGATGCACCGTATACAACGCCAGCGAAAAGAGATCCCAAAATCGGGGCAAGAGTATGTTGTAGGAACGTTATTTTCGGAAGGCCTCTATTTAGATCAGCTCTAAATACGCCCATACAGATAGCTGAGTAGCCGATTTGTGCATAACGAGTGTGCTGCATTCATTTTGAGAAGTACTTCATTTCCGGCAACCGCTTTCACCTCTACTTCTATCGTCTCATTAGTATTTTTGCAAGTTCCTTTTGTACTCTTTCGAACGTCTTTGTTGTCGCGTTCGACACTTGTACATGTTACTTAGTTCCCTAAATTTTACAGTGAGCCCTAGATTTACTAGTGAGCCAAAAGAAAGCCTTTATAAAAAGAAAAACCTCCGTTTTGCGGAGGTTTTTGAAGCTCTTCCTCTTGGACTTGAACCAAGGGCCCTCTGATTAACAGTCAGATGCTCTAACCAACTGAGCTAAGGAAGAATTTTTCTTCTAGTGCTCTTCCTCTTGGACTTGAACCAAGGACCCTCTGATTAACAGTCAGATGCTCTAACCAACTGAGCTAAGGAAGAATTTTTCTTAATTGCGATGCAAAAGTAGTGTGATATTTTGAAATATGCAATATCTTTGTGGAAAATTTTAGATGAAATGAAGAAAATAATTGGAATAGGCAACGCTTTAACAGATATCTTAGCTGTTTTGAAGAATGATTCTCTATTTGGAGAACTAAACATACCCAAAGGCAGCACACAATTTATAGAGAGAGAACAGGTGCCCGAAGTTAATAAACTGTTTTCTACAATGAAAACAGCCAAAGTACCCGGTGGGTCTACAGCCAATACGATTCGTGCACTGGCTCAAATAGGCGTTTCAACAGGCTTCGTAGGTAAGATAGGTCATGATGCTACAGGAGAGTTTTACGTAAGCAACATGCAATCGATGGGTATAGATACAAGATTCAAATATTCAGAGCTTCCCTCGGGCATTGCATCGACTTTGATCTCTCCCGATGGCGAACGCACCTTCATAGACTACTTGGGAGCTGCGGCTACGTTGAAAAGTTCTGATATTACACCCGATTTGCTTAAAGGATATTCTTATTTCTTTGTAGAAGGCTATTTGGTTCAAGACCACGATATGATAGAACATGCCATGAAGATAGCCAAAGAGAACAATATCAAGGTATGCATCGATATGGCAAATTTCAATATTGTCGAAGCTCACTTGGATTGTTTCAAGAAACTGATCCGAGAGTATGTGGACATTATTTTTGCCAATGAGCAGGAGGCTATGGCATATTCGTCTTCAAATGTAGAGAGTGCTTTGGATGAGTTGGGAGAAAGTTGCGAAATTGTCGTTGTCAAAGTAGGTTCAAAGGGCTCGTACATCCTCCACCGCGGTGAGAAAATCAAAGTAGAAGCACTCAAAGTTGATAAAGTGATAGATACGACGAGTGCAGGCGATTATTATGCTGCGGGCTTTATATATGGACTGCTCAACGGCTGTTCTATGGAAAAATGTGGCCGAATGGGGTCTTTGTTTTCAAGCGAGACCATCCGTGTCATCGGTACTGTCCTTTCTGACGAGCAATGGGAAAATATCAGAAAGTGTGCTCAAGAAATTGTCGCTGAATAAAACAATCATTATAAACTATAGGTCATGAAGAGATTAACGAAACTATTAGGAAAACGTACTGTTCTGGTAGCAGTAATTGTTGGACTATCAGCCTTCATTTTTGGCTTTTCGCTAAATAGCGATCACAATTTTGAAGTATCAAAGAATCTGGATATTTTCAATTCTATCGTCAAAGAGCTCGATATGTTCTACGTAGATAGTATTAATCCAAACAAGTTGATCAACGAAGGAGTAGATGCTATGCTTTATTCGCTGGACCCATACACCAATTATTTCCCTGAAGAAAATCAAGACGAGATCGAGCAGATGTTAAGCGGTTCATACGGAGGAGTGGGAGCAATCATCACATTCGATAAGAAAAAAAAGCATGTCGTTATTATGGAACTGCTCGAAGGCATGCCTGCTGTGAAGTGTGGTATGAAAGTAGGCGACGAGCTGATAAGTATCAATGGTATGGATTTGAATGGAAAGAGCAGCGAAGATGTCAACAAAGTACTGCGCGGACAAGAAGGTACCAGCTTTACTGTACAAGTGAAACGTTTTGGATCTACCAAACCTATAGACCTTAGTGTTGTACGCCGCACCATCAACATGCCTTGCGTGCCCTATTACGGAATGATCGACAACCATGTTGGGTATATTAATCTGAATTCCTTTTCGGGCAATCCATCCAAAGACTTCAAACAAGCATTCCTTTCTCTCAAAAAGCAGGGAATCGGTTCGCTTGTCATCGACTTGAGAGATAATCATGGCGGACTTGAAGATGAAGCTGTTGAGATTGCAAACTTCTTCTTGCCACGTGGCAAAGTCATTGTGTCTAACAAAGGACGTCTGGCTGCCATGAATAATGTATTCAAAACTGTCCAAGAGCCACTTGACACGGAAATTCCCATTACAGTATTAGTAAACAGCGAAACGGCCTCTTCTTCAGAAATCCTTGCCGGAGCCTTACAGGATTACGATAGGGCTGTTATTATAGGAACCAGAACTTTCGGTAAGGGATTGGTACAGCAAACACGCCAGTTACCTTATGGTGGCAGTCTGAAAATTACAACAGCAAAATACTACATCCCCAGCGGACGTTGCATTCAAGCGATCGACTATAAAAACCGCAATGACGACGGAAGTGTGGGAACAATCCCCGAAGAAAAGACCAAACTCTTTCACACAGCAGCGGGCCGACCTGTACGTGATGGTGGTGGCATATTGCCCGATATCGTCATGACGCCTCCTAGGAGACCAAATATCCTATATTATCTGATCAACGATTTCCAGATATTTAATTTTGCAAACGATTTCTGTTTGAAACATCAGACTATCGCGACTCCCACCACTTTCCAAATCGGCGACGAAGACTACAATGCATTCAAAGCAATGGTGAAACGTTCTGATTTTAAGTACGATCAGCAGAGTGAGAAAATTTTGAAGACGCTCAAAGAAGCTGCGCAATTCGAAGGATATTATAAGAATACCACTGAAGAATTTGCTTCTTTAGAGAAGAAGTTGTCGCACAATCTGGATCGCGATTTGGATTATTTCTCAAAAGATATACGCGATGTGATCAATTCCGAGATTGTAAAACGGTATTATTTTCAACGCGGCAACATTATTTATCAGCTCAGAGATGATAGCAATTTGCAAGAAGCTGTCAAAGTGCTAGGCAACAGAGAACGTTATAAAAAACTGTTGGGCAAACCGCAACCGAACGCTCAAAAATAATAAAGATAATACAACAGTATATCTACCGAATATCAGGAGATTTATTTATATAGGAGAAAGATGCACGGAGTTTTTGATAAATCCGGAATTCTTTCTCCTTTCCATTCTTTAATAGTCTTCGTGCGTATGTATTCATCGGCGCAAGTGATGCCCGCTGCAATGCACAATTTCGTTTGTGCGCGACAATTGTGAAGAATATCATCTATCATTTTACCATTGCGATAGGGCGTCTCGATAAAAAGTTGAGTCTGATGCTCATTGTATATTCTTGTTTCGAGCATTTTCAACTTTTTGCTACGTTCGCCGGCCTCAATGGGTAGATAACCATGGAAAGCAAAACTTTGTCCGTTGAATCCTGATGCCATGACCGATAGTATAATAGACGAAGGTCCTACCAATGGTACTACTCTCAATCCTTTCTTTTGAGCTATTGCTACAACATCGGCACCCGGGTCGGCCACCGCAGGGCAACCTGCTTCGGAGATCACGCCCATTGATTCACCATGGACAAGAGGATTCAGATAACCGGCAATATCATCGGGCGAAGTATGTTTGTTGAGTGGATAAAACGTCAGAGAATCTATGTCGATCGTCTGATCTACTTTCTTCAGAAAGCGGCGGGCCGAACGAACGTCTTCTACAACAAAATGATGAATACCGAGAATGACTTCCTTGTTATACGAAGGGAGTACCGATTCAACGCTGGTATCACCCAGCAAGACGGGGATCAGATAAAGTGCAGTTTCCATAATGAATATCTATTGTTGGTGCAAAGATACAGATTTTTGTGTACCTTTGCCTTGTTTTCACAAAGCGTTCATCATGAAAAAACCGATATTACTTGTTTTAATATACCTGGGCATCCAGCTTGGCGTTGGAATTCTTGAGAAGTCCATTATCGTTTTGTATAAGCTAATATTCAAAGTAGACCTTACACCCTACAGTGTTCCTTTGCTATCTGTTTCCTTGGTCTTGTCTATGGCTGTAATGCTTATTGTACTGAAACGTTTCAATCGATTGCCGATGGATAGAAAACGCTGGTCGTTTGTATCTTTGCCTTATCTATTGCTCACTCTGGTTCTGGCTCTTTCGTTTATCCCTTTGATGGACTGGGTTTCTTCGCTGCTGAAATGGATGCCCGATTTACTGAAAGGTTCTTTCGATAATATGTCCGGTGGATTTTTTGGCATCGTAGCCATGGTTCTTATAGGACCCATATTTGAAGAAGTGCTATTTAGAGGTGCCGTTACCGATATGTTGCTTGCACGCTACAGTCCGGCAAAGGCCATCTTCTTTTCGGCTCTTATCTTCGGTGTGTTCCATCTCAATCCCGCACAAATTATTCCGGCCATGCTCGGCGGATTAGTATTGGCTACACTCTATTATCGGACAGGTAGCCTCATTCCGGGTATTTTAGTACATATTTGTATCAATGGCTCTTCCGTCCTTTTTCAAAACTGTTATAAGAATGCCGATTCCTTGAGCGATATTATGAGTAGTAAGGTTTATCTAATCATACTGATTGATGCCGTATTCTTTTTTATGGCAGCGAGTTATCTCATGCAACGAATCACCGACAAAAAAATAAATAAACCCAATTAACTTTGTAAGAAAATTGGGTTTATCTGATATAAGAAGTTTATCTTTATAGCGATTCGGGATCGAGGTGAGCTGCTTCAATATCCTTAAAGTAGCGATATGTACCTACTTTCAGCTCTTCTGTAGCAGCGTCGTCGCAAACGATAATGCCGTGTTCGTGATTCTGCAAAGCACTGATAGTCCACATCTGGGTAATTCCACCTTCTACTGCATGATAAAGGGCACGTGCCTTGTTGTGTCCATTCACAATAATCATCACCTCTTTGGCAGCAAGCACTGTCCCTACTCCAACGGTAAGTGCCGTCTTGGGCACTTTGTTGATATCGTTGTCGAAAAACCGTGAATTGGCAATGATCGTATCGGTTGTCAATGTTTTCTGACGCGTACGTGAGTTGAGCGAAGAACCCGGTTCGTTAAAGGCGATATGTCCATCGGGACCTATGCCGCCCATGAACAAGTCTATACCACCGTATGATTTAATTTTTTCTTCGTATTCGGCGCACTCTTTATCCAAATCGTTGGCGTTTCCGTTCAAGATATTGGTGTTCTCGGGTTTGATATCTATGTGACTGAAAAAATTGTTCCACATAAACGAGTAATAACTTTCTGGATGCTGCTTCGGAAGTCCTACGTATTCATCCATATTGAAAGTAACTACATTTTTAAATGATACTTTCCCACTTTTATTCAAAGCAATCAGTTCACGATACATGCCAAGCGGAGAAGAACCTGTAGGGCAACCCAATACAAAAGGTTTGGCCTCAGTAGGTCTCGCAGCATTAATTTTAGAAGCGACATAATGTGCCGCCCATTTTGATACGGATTCGTAATCCGGCTCTATAATCAATCTCATGGCGAAAAATTTTAATATATTTATTTGCTTAAGTTTGTTCTATTTATTTTCTATCTTTCTTCAGACGTTCGGCCATGGCCTTTCCCAAAGCATAACATTGTTCGAACGTTATATCTTTTATTGCCTGCTTCATTTCGACAGGATTGCCCACAATCTCCATTTTGCTCTTTTCAGCCCATTCGCCGATACGTTTCACAGCAGCTCCTGCCCACGTGAACGAACCGAAATAGCCGAAATAATGGTTCTTTATTTCACGAACCGATATTTTGCCAAGCAATGATTCCACCTCTGGAAAAATCTGATTACAATAAGTGGGGCAACCGACAATAAGCCCTTTATACTTAAAGATATCCATTAAGATATAAGAAGAGGAAGTTTTGCTCACATCATAAATAACGACATTACGAATGCCCTCCGCACTCACAGCTTCGGCAACAGCCTCAGCCATTTCTTCCGTATGTCCATACATACTACCATAAGCTATAACAACACCTTCATCGGTATCATAGCGGCTCATCCTATCGTAAAGGGCGACGATTTCGTCCAATTTGTCTTCCCACACAGGCCCATGAGTACTACATATCATCTTTATCTCTACCTCTTTCAACTTTTGAAGAGCAGCCTGAACAGGCGAACCATATTTTCCTACTATAGTTGAGTAATAACGAATCATTTCATCACGAAAATGTTCGACATTCATATTATGATCTATCACCCCACCGTCGAGAGTTCCATAGCTACCAAAAGCATCCCCGGAAAATAGCACCCCATTACGTTCATCAAAAGTCATCATCGTTTCGGGCCAATGCACCATTGGAGTCAAGAGGAAACGCAACGTATGTTTGCCAAGCGAGAGGAAGTCGTCATGCTTTACTTCGTAGCGGTCACCCGCAATGCCGTAAAAGCCTTCGACCATCCCGAAAGTCTGCTTGTTGCCTACGATGATAATGTCCGGATAGGCCTGTCTCACCAACCTGATGGCACCGGAGTGATCAGGTTCCATGTGGTTGATTATTAAATAATTTATGGGTTTGTCACCGATTATCTTTTTGATGCTGGCCAGATAACGTTCGAAGAAGCAAACGTCAACGGTATCAACCAATGCAATCATTTCGTCAACAATCAGATAAGAATTATAAGATACCCCATAAGGTAACGGCCACATTTGTTCAAATAGTCGCTTCTGGCGATCATTGACACCTACATAGTATATATCGCTTTTAATTTCTCTATTCTGCTTCATTTTCAAATCGCTATGCTTTATAATTTAGTATACAAAGATAGTGCAAGCCAAGAGCAATAGCAAAATAAAAATCATTAATTTTTCTATTCTACACCGTTCAGTGTCGTCTGCTTGATGACAAAAGACTTATAGGTCACCACTTTTTGATATTCATACTGTTTTTTAAAAACTATTTGCATCATTACAAGATTGTTTATGCTAACTTTGCAATAACTTAAAACATATATCGATATGACAGTCATTTTCCCATCCCCCATATTCGGCCCCATCCATTCACGGCGTTTGGGTGTATCGCTTGGTATTAATTTGATGCCCGGTGACGGTAAAATTTGTACGTTCGACTGCATCTATTGCGAATGCGGCTTCAATGCAGATCATCGAGTGAAGACTCCTCGTCCTACTAGAGAGGAAATTGCTCAAGCGCTCGAGAATAAATTGAAAGAAATGCAGGCAAACGGCCCAAAGCCGGATGTATTGACCTTTGCCGGCAACGGAGAACCCACTGCGCATCCACACTTTCCAGAAATCATAGAAGATACTTTGAAACTCCGCAATAAGTATTTTCCCAACGCAAAAGTGAGTGTACTGAGCAACTCTACTTTCATTGCTCGTCCCGCTGTATTCAACGCACTAATGAAGATTGACAACAATATATTGAAACTCGATACGGTAAGCGAAAAGTATATTCGAATGGTAAATCGTCCAACCGGAAAATACGACTTACAGTCTATCATTGAATACTTAAAAGCTTTCAAAGGTCACTGCATCATTCAAACAATGTTTATGAAAGGCAGTATCAATGGAGTAGATGTGAACAATACTTCGGACGAATATGTATTGCCATGGCTTGGCGCAGTAAAGGAAATTGCCCCGAGTATGGTGATGATTTATACTATTGATAGAGAGACTCCCGATCAAGACCTATGCAAAGCAACCCATGAAGAACTCGACCATATCGTTACATTGATAGAGAAAGAAGGTATTGCCGCTTCGGCATCTTATTAGCCTGTCTTCAGTATGTTAGAATAAACTTTTCGGGCGCACATCCCTTTGTTTCTGACATGAGATGAGTACGAAAAAATATTTTCATCATTATGTGCCTTGCGACTCACGCCCGTGAGTCGTAAGATACATAAGTACCCCACTGAGAACAGGCAAGAGGGCTGCAAAGAAATCTCCAAAAGGCGAACAAAAAAATGAAGCAGATATATCACATACCCACTTCATCATTACGAATCTTTAATTATAAAAAATATCAGTGTTTCATGGTTGCATTCCAGACGGCTTTAGTTAAGGTTTCTTCACCATCGTCTCCACTGCAATCCCAATAACACATACCTTTCATTCCTAATCCTATAATCCACGCACCTTTTATTGCGATACTTTTTGCATTATCATAACTGTAATACATTTGACCGTTTTTTGTTACATAAGGCACATTGGCGGCAGTATCCCAATTATCAATTTTGTATACGTTCTTGTCGAGATTAATAATATCTTTGTAATTGATCGTCTTATCCGAGAAAGCGTGCCTCCCATAAAAAGGAATACCAAGCAGCAATTTACTTAAAGGGGCGCCGGCACTAATATAGGCATTAACAGCACGTTGACAATCCCAATAAGATGAAGGATCGCTCAATGCCGATTGGTATTTTGGAGCCGCATCCATATCGTAAGTCATTATGTTGACGTAATCAACATAAGGCATAACGGCAGCAATATCAATATATTCGTATCCTCCTGTGGTAGCATGCTTATCCATTACGTATCCGGCAAAGGTCAATAGATAATTGTTACCTAGTGTTTCCCTCAACTGCCTCATCAGCAAAGTAAAGTTTGCCACATCGTTGGCCGGATCGCATGCAGCCCCACTCCACGAAAGACCGGGAAACTCCCAATCCATATCAACGCCGTCAATACCCCACTTTTTGATAAATGCAAGACAATCTTCGGCAAATTGTTTGCGATAGTCTGCATTAGCAGCAATAGCAGAGAAGCTGCCTCCCTGTGAATTGTCACTATTCTCAACAACATGCGTAAACGATATCATAATCTTCAAAGAAGGATTCAGTTTCTTAAGATTGACAACGTTCTGGAATCTTGATTCTTGACCTTCCAATTTGAAACCCTTATATACGCCACCCGCAACATAAACTTCGGCAAAGGCATAGTTAATATTTGTGACATATTGCGGATCGGGCAGAGTGGAGCCATACCATGTACAATAAGCCGTCACTACACGTCCATCAACTTTCGGTTCTGTAGTATCGCCATTACCGTTGGTAGAAGGCACCGAGTTGTAATCGTCTTTAGAGCATCCCGTAAAAGATAAAGCTACCACTCCGAAAACGACACCTACTAAATATCTTAATCTAATATTATGTAACATACAAATACTTTTGATGTGAAAAATATACTTAGAGAAGGTACATCCAACGGATGTATATCATAGCAAATGACATGAACAACCATCGGACATACCTTATCATTTATTTAGCCTCGTAATATACATACCAGCCGCTATCATCCCAATCGGCGCCCCCTTTATATTTGTCGGGATGATAAAGAGTCATGTAATTATCTGTCAAAGTAAGAATCCAGAATGTGTTTTTAGTATTATTCTGACCTTCATCATCATGTTCGTGCCCGATAACGGGAATACTCGTGACCAACTCTCCGATTACGCCCTTCTCCGGACTATTATGAGTATAAGAGAAAGAGCCACTGCCAACGCTATCGCCATTAGGTTTATAGGTCAAAAGTTTACCGCCATCATAAACCATAGACATAGACTGGTCACCTATCTTATCAATGGACGAAACATTATTCCACCATGAAAAGTTCGATTCAGGAGTATAACCCGCATCCGTATATTTCCAGCCGCCATGTGCCCCCATGTTACACACAGAGCCCCATGCCACGACTCTAAACTTCCATATCTTTTTGGCCGCTTTATCAGACTTGTCTTTTGCTCCTGTCAGATATTTATCATATTCGTCGAAAACATTTGTTACGTTGAACGTGAATGGTTCTGTCTGAACAACCTTATTGGCAGAGATGCCCACATAATATAATTTATAATCCCCATTGGCAGGACAAATAATGGTATCATTATCTGTACCATAAGTATACTGGGTATCTCCATGAACCAAATGCCATATTCCCCCAATATCAGGACGATTATTTTTTATAATGACGTATTGATCTCCTATCACTTTCCCATCTTGATTCGGCAATTGAGTACAAGACAATGCGGTTTTCAAATCGGAGGCTGAAATAGGAGTCCCATCCTTGTCGAAATTCGACTTATCTTCTAGCGGATCACAACTAAATAAAGTAACCACTGCAGCAAACAAAATTACATATTTAAAATAAGTTTTCATAGTCATCCTCTATTTTAAATTATTCCAATCGTTAAATTGAGCTGAAGCATCCCAACCCGGATTCTGTTTAAGGACCCCATTAGAAAGATCTATTTCGTCTTGAGGTATGGGCCAATATCCTTGAGTTTTTTGCAATCGCGCAGCATAATCATAATGAACCATTGGAACAATGACAGCCGCATTGATGACCTTAAAGTCATTTTGCTTATTAAGTGCATCGCCGGCTTCTTTCAGAGAAGGTCCCGACCAACGCAGCAAATCCCACCAACGAATAGACTCAAATGCCAATTCCCAACGCCGTTCTTCTTTAATTGTCTCAAGAGAGTATGTCACCGGAGCCATATGCGAACGCGCACGGACTTTGTTCAATCCATCCGCATTCTGCTCCAATTCAGATTGCATCAACAGTACATCTGCAAAACGCATGTGTATTAAATCGGCAATATTCAATAAAGACTGAGAAGTTTGATTGGACATATCCGGATACATCTTCTTACTGAAAGGAAGGACATTCCCTTTATCATACGCATTGATATTGATATACTTTTTCTGGAAATAGCCCGTCTGCTCATAATATCTTTTAGAGACAGTATAATCCGGTTCATCGGTATCCAATCTGGAATCCATCAGCATCGAGCCCTTATGATTGGGATCCATTGCCTTATAAGACCATATAGAACCTGTCAGACGCGGATCTTCCGTATAGCCATCAAGAAAAGTTTGCTTTCCCGACCACGTCTTCCACTCGTTCACCATCGCAGGAGAGACAGGACCTGCCCCCCATCCGGTACCGAACGGATAACTCATGAATTTATCATAATCATCGGCCGACGGAGAAAAATATTGAGATACAGTATTGGTAAACCATGTATAGGTCCAATCGGATTTCATATTGTGTTTATTGGCAAAGAGTGTTTCATCCGAGCTATTGCCTACCCAACCTAATTTATTATCGACAACATATTTATAATGATAATCACTATTGTCTTCGGTTGCCGTATTTGTATAGGCCCACAAATTACGCTGATCACCAACTAACTTATAGCCGGAATTATTCACACAATCATCAATCCATTTACAAACCATATCCTTCGTTATGTGACCAGGCAATTCTGTCTTGGCATAACGCCCCGTGTAAAACAAGAATATACGTGCCATAAAGGCTTCCGCCGCATATTTTGTAACATGACCAGCCCTTTCAGAGCCAGCAGGATATATTTTATTGGGCAACATTTCGATCGCATTCTTCATATCCGAAGCAATCAATGAATACACACTGTCTATATCGGCCCGAGGCACATTACTTGCTTCAATTGTTTTACGAATTGGAACACCGCCAAACACCTGAGCCAATTCATAATAAGCAATTCCTCTCAAGAAGTGTGCCTCGCCATAATGCCTGTTTTTCTCTTCGTCGCTCGACCAGCTCTTTACATTAGGGAAGGAATTGATGGCATTATTGGCACGATTAATCAATGTATAATCACGACTCCAAAGGCCTAAGAAAGTATTCAAGTTATCTTTATACATTAAGAAATTAGTAGCACAGTTATTAGAGAATGAAAGGTTACCTCCCAGGCAGTCATCTCCTGCCAATTGTGCAATATAGTACTCGGACGAATTTTCCGGCGATTCAAATAGCAGATGGGCATAAATAGCCGTCAACATTTCATCGGCATCTTTCTCCGATTCCGGAAAATTTGCCGTGGTCTTATGCGTCAAGTCATTTGTATCTAAGAAGTCGTTGCATCCACACAACAACAAGACCGTAGATATTAAAAATATAATCTTTTTCATAATCGCAGATTAGAATTTGACATTTAATCCAAACAATACATTGCGGGAACCTGGATAATATCCAAGATCAATGCCTTGTGCATAACTACCCGCACTTTCACCACCGAATCCGATTTCAGGATCCATACCCGAGTAACCCGTAAAAGTATACAGATTTTGCACTGTTGCATATAAGCGCAACTGAGTAAACGGAAGCGATTTAAACGCTTTCTTAAAATCATAGCCAATAGTAATATTCTTAATTTTCAGATAGTCCCCGTTCTCCACATATAAATCCGAAATCTTATTCCAATTACTACTTGATGAGCTCGACAATCTCGGAAGTCTATTTGACGTTCCTTCGCCATGCCAACGTTTCAATATATCTGTCGTATAATTTTGCAACGGAGATGAACTGAAATCACGATAACATTTCATTATCTGCTGACCGAATGCACCATACGTTGTTACAGAAAGATCTAAAGCTTTCCAACTGATATTGAAAGACAACCCCATTGTAAAATCAGGATGAGGATCGCCCAACTTTGTTCTGTCGTTGGTATCAATCACACCATTATGGTCAACATCTTCCCAAATGACATCACCCGGTTGTGTCTTCTTCCCGTTGAGCAATGCTCCTTTATAATTATCTATTTGAGCTTGGTTTTGAAAAATACCTTTCGATTTGTATCCGTAGAAATAACCGACGGGTTGTCCAGGTTCAGCAACGCGGTAACATTCTTCTGCACCTTCCCAAAGCAAACTGCCCGAGCCATGAATAAGACCTTCCGAATTTCCTACCTTCGTTACTCTGTTTCTATTATACGAAATATTATAGTTAATTCCGTAATTGATGTCTTTGCCAACCTTATCATTCCAATGTAATGTCAGCTCCACACCATCGTTCTTTATATTACCTCCATTGACAGATGGGGGATTAGCGCCACAACTATACAAGACAGGAGCTTCGACAAGCCAATCTTTTGTCACACGATGATACCAGTCGAATTCTATGCCCAATCTGTTTGAAAGCAAACGGGCATCAAACCCGGCATCGGTCTGCTGTTCTGTTTCCCACTTCAAATTAGGATTTGTCAATCGATAAGCATAAGAGCCTGTTGATATATTATTCATAGAGTCTCCGAAAGAATATCCTCCATAAGTATTGTTGGACGCTATCTGAGAGATCCATTGAAACGTATCGACTCTATTATTACCATTTTGCCCCCAGGATGCTCTGACTTTGAGAAAATCAAGCCAGCCCGAAGTAGACTTCATAAAGTTTTCGTTTGAAATGACCCATCCGGCAGAGAACGAAGGGAAGTATCCCCAACGATGACCACGAGCAAAAGTAGAACACCCGTCTCCGCGCATTGTAAAAGAAGCCATATATTTCTCTTGATAATTATAAAGTATACGACCGAAGAAAGAAGAAACAGCTGCTCGAGAATACGGTCCGCCACCCAAAGTCGTTACGCTTGTAGGATTAGTAGGCACATTAACCATATAGGCATGAGCAAGGTCTGTATAATACGAACCGACTTTTGTTCCATTCAGAGTCTCTCCATAACCCGATTTTTCGAGAGTGGAGCCCAAAAGGACATCGAAATGATGATCGTTCAGATTATAGAGATAGTTGATCGTATTCTCCCAAGACCACCGATTGTAAATAGACATAGACTGAGTGACCTGATCTTTATCGCTGATAAGAGTAGAGGTCAACTCATAAGTAGGAACATAACCCCGATAGCTTGAAGAGCCGTAAATATAACCGAATTGAGATTTGATCTTTAAATTCTTCATCGGTTGTAGTTCTGCATAAATGCTTGACTGCAAATAGTGTCCCTTATTCTTATTTTGGTTCATAAAATAATCCAGATAAGCAATCGGGTTTTTATCCGAACTATTCGATATATCCCAGTTATAGCCGTCGGCTATTCTATCTTTATACATATAGTAGTCACCATCAGCGTTGTAAGCATGCATCAGCGGACTCATCACAAGCATATTGTGAACGCCATTCCAATAGATACCGCCTGTGCCGAACGAACCTCTTGTCTCTTCGTATTTATAATTGATTGTTTCGCCAACTTTAAGAAAATCCAAGTCTCCCATTTTCTTTACGATCTGCGAAGTATTGACACGGAAATTATATCTATGCAAATCGGGGACAGCCCTAGGTACACCCATTGTGGCTTCTTGTGTTGTCATAGACAAACCGACCGAATAAGTTGAGTTCGGGGTACCTCCTGAGAAGTTTAAGGAATGGTTTTGCACCACCGCATTCTTGTTTTTAATTTCTTTCAGCCAATTGGTACCTTTCCATGTGCCGTCTTCTATTATCTTCAAATCTTTCGCAGGAATATAGTTCGACCAATTATAGGGTTCCAGACCATCCATCACACGTCCCTCATCTTGCATCGACATGTATTCTTTTGCGTTCAGTATGGTTGGGATTTTATATAGATTCTGCACACCATAATATCCATCATAACTAACGACGGATGTGCCCGACTTACCTTGCTTTGTTGTTATCAAAATGACACCGTTGGCAGCACGAGCACCATAAATGGCAGACGAAGCTGCATCTTTAAGAATATCTACCGATTCGATATCCGAAGGATTTAACCCATCCAAGCTCGCATTGGCAACCCCATCGACAACATACAACGGTTCGGAATCTCCAATAGTGCCGATACCTCGGATATTGACAGTATAACCCGAACCGATAAACCCATTGGACTGAGTGATATTCACACCGGGCGCTTGACTCTGAAGGGCACCCATCACGTCAACAGTATTCAACTTCGCAATGTCATCACCTTTTACTTGCACAGTAGAGCCTGTTACCAGTTTTTTCTTTTGAACGCCATACCCTATCACAACTACTTCGTCCAAAGATTTAGATTCTTCTACCAACACAACCTTCATAGCCTTGCCAGCACTCACTACTTGAGTGCGATACCCGATATAAGATATGACAAGAGTAGAATTCACTTTGACAGAAAGGGTAAAGACACCGTCTATATTGGTAGATGTACCATTGGTCGTTCCCTTTTCTAAAACGCTCGCACCGATAATAGCTTCTCCCTTTTCGTCAACAACCTTACCAGTAACCTTTACTTTGTTTTGACCTTGATCGTTCGTTTCCGGAGATTTTTCTTTTGAAGTAGTAAGAACAGCATTATCCGATGAGAAAGGACTTCCATTATTTGCTTCGGCTTTGTTAGAGCCGAAGACAAATAATGAAATCAATGAAAATAGATAGATAGATTTAGTTCTCATGGTATTTGTTTTAATTTTATAGATTAGAGTACATGAAGCCTCTTTTGATACTCATCAATAGCCTCATCCAAACGTTCCTGAGCAGTAGTATCTCCCGGAACATTGTGTGACGGATTAATATAGAGATGGACGCCTCTGTCTTCAAGGATTTCACAAACAGTTGTAATTGTCATCCATACCATTGTGACAAATCCTAGTGTAGAAAGCGGTCCTATCTTATCCAAATGATTTTTCATCGGTACAGAAGCATCTTGCAACGGAACGCAAGAATCTACCACAACATCTGCAAGCTGAAATAAATTCTTCTTGGAAGAATGACGTCCCGGTTTATCACCTGTAGCGGCAGCAGAACCATAGACGATCACTTTCATTCCGTGTTTTTTGGCTTCAAGAGCCATATCGATATTGACGGCATTGATGCCTGTATGAGAGAATATCCACATACAATCTTTCGAATCAAAATGATAGTTCTTCATGATCTGTTGTCCATAACCCTCCTGACGTTCCAGAAATAGAAATTGATGGATGCCCATTTGTCCCACAATCTGTGTAAAAAAAGTCAACGGCAATTCGCAAAGCGGATGAAAACCGACAATACCGCCAATACGCGGATACATTTCTTCGCATGGAATCGTAGCATGACCGCATCCCCATGTATGTACCCAACGGCCGGCCTGAATACTATCGGCCATTATGGTGGCAGCCTCTCGGATGCTGTCCATTTGAGTAGATTCAATACTGTCCATAATACTATGGGCGTTCTTTAACCATTCTTTTGCTAACATAATTTTATTATTTAAAAAGTGAATAATGTTTGTATACTCTAAACAGAATCATCATCATGATGATACATACGATCATAACAACAGGATATACCGCCAGACTAATGACGTGTGACAAGGTGCCTACTATGCTATTAATTAGCGTATTCCCGACAATACTAATCGTTATGGCCACGCCAAAGGCTGTTCCCAACAACGAAGAGTAGTCTTTGCCTACTATACTGAGAATAATGGGGAATGTTGCCGAGATACCGATGCCGACAAGTATCATTCCGATAGCTGCCATTGCAAAGCCATGAGCAAAAGATAAACAGATAAAACCGAGCATGGCAACAACAAAACATGAGATCAAAATATTGTCTTGCTTCCATTTCTTCAACAACACCGCCAGACACAAACGCGATACGGTCAAAGCGACCACCATACAAGTAAGAGTCTGCAATATCAATCCAGATCGAACATCGGTGGACTTCTCCAGATACAAAGTAGTCCAGTTATTACACGAGCCTTCTATTCCACTTTCAAAAAAGAGGATAAAACTCAGTATCAAGAGGCTTTTCTCTTTCAATAACCCCACAGCTTTCTTAAAAGGAAAGCTTTGAGCATGTCTAGATACAGGAAAGGGGACGTAAAAACAAACAATAATACAAATCAACATCACTGCCCCTATAAATCGAATGACAATTCCATAGCTATAATGTTCTGACAAAAATCCAATTAACAAGGGCATCCCTATTGCACCTATACCATAGAATGCTCCCAAAAGACTCAGTTTCGAACCGCGTTGTGAATCATCATCATACAAATCGGCCACCAAGGCATTGGTTTCTCCGTTAAGTACTCCACCTCCCAAGCCTATCATAAAAACAGAAAACTGAAGCAATGGAATATCAAGAAAGAATGAAAGTCCAACCAAACCCAACAAGACTGAAAAACAGCTGGAAAGGAAAAGTACTTTATATCCATAATGATCGCAGATAGGACCAAATATCAAAGATCCAATCAAGATACCCAAAGGAAGAAATGCCACCAAGGCTGATGCCTGCAAAGTACTCAAAAGCATCTTCTCCGTAAGAGATGGTAACACCGAGCCGAGCGTAATCATGGATATTCCAAAGAAAGACATTCCGATACACGCGGCTATAAACGAAAACTTTTTATTGTCTGTATCCATATTCTTTTTCTTTTTATTATTCATTTGTTGTATCCGGATGAAGAGCAATATAACCGGCGCCCAATAGACCTGCATTGCCCGAAAGCTTGGACGGCACAAAAGATACTTGTTTAATACTAATGGGTTGAGCCCACTTGCAAGCCTCGGCATAGATATCGTTAACAAAGATCTTGGCTGGACCAAAGACGCCTCCGCCCCACACTATTTTTTCGGGATTTAATATACTAACAAGATTCGCGGCTCCCATCCCCCACATCTGTATGGCTTTTCTGATCACCGTTATAGCTATCGGATCATTATCCGCATATACATCAAACACATCGTTTGTCGTAATTCTACTGATAGGCATCTGCCTCAACAGGCCTCTATATGTTTTGTTATCTCTCACGGCATCTCTTGCCCTGCAACAAATACCAGATCCCGATGCATAATATTCAAAACAGCCGGCAGCATCATACTCCGAATTATATGGGGGTTCCAATGCCATCCATCCCGTTGCACCTATTATATTATCGGCACCATGAAGAGCTCTACCATCGATAATAATCCCTGCACCGATACCCGTGCCAACAGCTATAAAGATCACATTTTTGCACCCCTTGGCAGCGCCTTGCCACATTTCACCATGAACATAGCAAATACGGTCGTTGTCGATATATACATTAATATTCGGATTGTCTATAGCTACACGAAGCACTTCTCTAAGAGGATAGTTCTTCCACCCCGGTATGTTGGGAGCCCAAACCCTGCCTGTCTGGGGATTGGCATTTCCGGGCACACAAACGCCGACACTTTCTATATCTATTTTATGATACTTGGCCTTCATGATCAATCGCTTCAAATTCTCCGCAATCAATTTTCCCACATCGTTACCAACGCGTCCTTTCAACAAATTACGATGATTGAACATGATTTTACCATCTGCCGACATAATAGCGCTCGCTATTTTCGTTCCACCAATATCAAGTGCAATAACTGCCATATGAGTGTTTTTTAATTAGACTTTTGTTCATTACGGTTAATATGATAAAAGGACTTTCCGAGGGGCTCATCTTTTCCTATTATCAATTAGACAAATTTATGTATAATATATATTTAGTATTAAATTATCACTTCACTATTTACACATAAAAATAGTTGTAATACACTAATCAATTTTAATATCAAAAGATTACATACCCTCCTTTAAGAAATAAGCACTTGAAAATCAGAGATAATACAAAATAAAACAAATGAAGGAAAATGCCCCTTTGATGCATGTTAACATATAATTAGAGTATATATGGGAACATACAACGTTTAAAAAATATAAATTAACGAATATTCTTTATGCAACGAAAGGCTTGAGTCTGCACATAGACATACTCGCCCAAAGAACGATATTTTAATGCAAAACAAATGAATCGATAAAAGCTTCCAACCTTTACTTTCGAAGGTTTTGCCTATAAGACCCATCGTTTTCATACTGAGGGTTCATCCGTTTGCTCGTGACCATACATCTGTTTGGTCATGAGCAAACATGTGGATGGTCGTGACCAAACATACGTTTCGTCGTGAGAAAACAGATGTATGGTCATGAGCAAACGAATGAGAGGAATGGATATTATCAATGAATCGTATTTATGTCAGCAACGAAACATACTGATTGTAAGCAATTTAAGCATATCATATTACTATCGTTGCTCAATTCTGTTTTTATCCCCATCTTATTTCGACAAAGGCCCCTACTTACAGGCATACCGAAACACAAAATCTTTAGTGCACAATATGATTCTTTTATATAAAAAGGAGAGAGATTTTAAACATTAAAATGTACTTACTAACTATAATTTTTTTGTTATATGCCGTATTAATAATATTTATCACTAATTTTGCAATAATGATAAATCTCCTATTATGAAATATTTTAGTCTAACAAACGGTTCGGTCATTACAGGCGGAGAAATACTCCAGAAGAAATCAGTGATAGTAAAAGACGATAAAATTGTAGATATTGTCGATCAAAGTTCTTTACCAAATGACATCGAACAGATAGATTTAGGAGGAAATTATTTAGCCCCGGGTTTTATTGACGTACAAGTAAATGGTGCCGGCGGAGCTTTCTTCGGAGGAGCCCCCACAGCAGACGGACTGGGTATCATGGAGAAAGCATTGCTCAAAGAAGGTACTACCGGATTTTTAGTTACTGCAGCCACCAACACATTCGACGTTTACAAGCAAATGACGCAATATGCCCATAATCACAGAAAAGAAGCATTAGGCAATTACCTGGGGCTGCACCTTGAAGGGCCATACATCAACCCACGCAGTAAAGGAGCTCACCCTATCGGATTAATTAAAAAGGCGACTCTCGACGAAGTAAAGACTTTGGTTGAATTGGGGCACGGCGAAATACGAGTCATGACCATGGCACCCGAATTGCAACCCGAAGAAATAATTCAATACTTAGACCGGCAAGGCATCGTCATATCTATCGGTCATAGTGCGGCTACATACGATGAAGCAATGCACTTCTTGACAGGACGCAAGCGAATGGCAACACATCTATATAACGGCATGTTGCCTATGCACCATCGATACCCCGGACTAATACCGGCCATATTCCGCGCTCGCCCTTTTACCGGGATTGTTGTCGATGGGATCCATGTAAGTTACCCGATGGTAAGATTGGCAAAACAAGTGCTGGGTGATTCGCTAATGCTTGTCACCGATGCAGTAACGGCTTGCAAAACGGGAGCATATCAACATACCCTTCGAAACGATCATTATGTAACAGTAGGAGCCGATGGGAAAGAAACCATATCGGGCTCGGCTCTCAGTATGCTCAAAGCTGTCCAAAATTGTGTAGAGCATGTAGATATATCGCTCGCGGAAGCTGTGAATATGGCATCGCTCTACCCGGCTCAATCGATAGGTCTAGCCAACAGAATAGGACAAATAAAGAAAGGCTTTGATGCCGACTTTATCGTTTTCAACAGCAATTTCCAGGTCAGCAAAGTCTGCCTGAAAGGGACATTTATGTGCTAACAACATATATACTCTGATGTGCCATGAAACATTTTTTTTCTTTCATAGTCTTTATTCTTTTCTCGACATCGGCATTCTCTTCATCTTTTATGCCGCTTGTACGACACTACTCAGTAAAGGATTATCAGGCAGACAATCAGAATTGGTCTGTCACTCAGGCTCACAATGGCGTAATGTATTTCGGCAATTCCGGTGGATTGCTATCCTATGATGGCTACCAATGGAAACTGACAAAAGTTGCCGGAGGGCAAATTGTTCGTTCGGTATTCGCCGATGGGCAACGCATCTATGTCGGTTCTTTTGAAGAATTCGGCTATTTCGATACGGATCAATATGGACAATTGAAATACCATTCAATAAGCAGACAGCTCAAGAACTGCCGAATGAGAAACGATGAAATATGGAAGATAGTCAAAGTAGGCAAATCCATTTGCTTTCAGTCGTTCAGCGCATGTTTCTATTACGATGGGAAAACGGTAAAGGCTTATCGCGATCGGTATTACGGTCCACTGTTTCTATTCTCTTGTTTCGGGAAGATGTACGTACAGCTTATTAATAGCGGTTTTTCCATATTCAATGGACATTCTTATCGCATTGTTATCCAACGGTCTCAGCTAAATAATTCGGACGTAGTAGCCGTTTGCCCCTTCCACAACAAACAGATGCTGTTGGTTACAAAAAGCGGGAAAATATATGTCTACAATCCCGACAACAATAAGCTTTCGCCATTCAATACACAAGTTGACGGTGACTTGGCAAAAGCGACAGTCAATAGAGCCTTGCTCACTAAAGACAATCTTTTGATTATCGGTACCATATCCGACGGATTGTACGCCATCCGCAAAGACGGAAGTCTATTGTGGCATTTCAATCGAAGCGAATCGCTAAGCAACAACACGGTGCTGGGTTTATGTTGCGATGCAAACAACAATATATGGGCAAGTCTGGACGATGGAATTGCCTTCATCGAATACAATTCTCCTCTGACCCTGCTCACCCCGAGATACAATCAGCCACCCATAGGGATGATTTATAGCATACTCCATCAAAACGACAAATTCTATTTAGCGACCAACCAGGCTTTATATACATTAGATACCAAATCCAACGATTTCAAAATTATCCCCAATTCCAATGGGCAGAACTGGTACATCAATGAATTTGACGGACAGGTATTTGGTGGCAGTAACGCCTATTGCATCAATGTGAAGAACGATATTGTCATACCGATCAATCAGACAACGGGCAGCACCTGCATTAAAAAGTGTACTATCAACGGAAAAGAGATCTTGTTGAATTCTACTTATGCGGGGCTCGAAGTTTTCGTAAAGAATAGCTCTAAACAATGGCTATGGAGCCATAACATAACAGGATTCTCCAATCCTGTCAGGCATTTCGAGGTTGATACGGACGGTTCCATTTGGCTCACCCACATGTACAAGGGCGCCTATCATTTGTGGTTGACAGATAATCTTCGAGCCGTTCGGTATGCCAAATACTTCGGCACTCTAAACGGTACGGACGAAGGACATATCCATGTGATGAAAATTCAAGGGGATATCGTCTTATCCAACGAGCAATCGGCCTATGTATATTCGAACATCAAACACGCACTTGTTCCATTTGTACAACTCAACGAACTACTCCCCGAGCCGAATAATATATTGGGAGCCACAGAGGTAAACAGCCACCTCTTTTGGCTAATCACTTCCAAAGGATATATATTAGTAGATGGTTACGAAGGCCAGTTCCGAATCAAAGCTTATATCCCTTTTTCCAAGTTCGATAGTTCGATACACAACGAAAGTTCCGTATTTGTAGATAAAGAGGGCAATTCTTATTTCAATCTGAATAACGGCTTTGCACATTACGACCTAAAGAACAGGAACAATAGTCCGAAACTATTTAAAATGAGCATCGAACAAATAGAATGCTTCAACAATAAGAGAGAATCTATTTTCCTTCCAATCAATAAAGATGGAGAAGTAAGCTTTTCATATAGGGAAGTTTCTTTCAGGCTACTCATGCCTCATTATGACCTGACACCCTATATGGTACATTATTCACTAAAGGGAAGCGGACTTAATTTGGAAACCGATTCTTACGATCCGGTAATGCACTATGGTAACTTGGATTATGGTACTTACGAATTCTCGGCAATAATCTACAACGACTTGAATCAGAAGATTGGAGAAGTGAATTATCATTTCACCATAAACCGCCCATTCTACCTCTCATGGTTGGCCATCTGTTTCTACATTATTCTGCTTGGTACAGCTATCTATTACATCAGCAGATGGAGACTGCACTATTTGATGAAAAAAGAAAAAGAGGCCTACGAAATTGAGCAATCCAAGCAGAAACTAAAAATGCACGAACAAGAATTGCTCATCGCCGAACAAAACAAGAAACTCTTGGAGTCCGAAATATCACTCAAAAGTAAAGACTTGGCGAGTATGGCAATGGGTATTATAGCCAAGAACAATATGCTCGAAGAACTCCGGTCAATGATTCAAGACCAATTGAATAAGGGTACAACGACAAACAAATTCATGAAACAACTACTCATCAAAATAAGTGAGGACATAGAGAACAAAGAATTCTGGGAGTTGTTCCAACAGAACTTCGATTTGATACATGCCAACTTCTTCCGCCATCTACGCGAAAGATATCCGGAGCTGACCCCAACCGATCTCCGCTTTTGTGCATTGCTTCGTCTGAACCTCACAACAAAAGATATTGCACAAATAAACAATTTAACGGTTCGAGGAGTTGAAGCTGCCCGATACAGGATTCGCAAAAAGCTAAACATCTCCGAAGAAGACAGCCTGGTCGACTTCTTGATTGACCTGGTATGAGCACTATTCGGCAGTAGTCTATTCATTCAAAATATAAATTATACAACGTTAATTTACAGTATATTAAATAATATAGCAGTAGTAAAAACGTAGTACGTTAATAAAACATTTTTATCAAAACGTACTATCGTGATACTGTCTTTTTTGGTGCATCTATTGTTTTTGTATTCATTTGCATCCAGAAAACTTTTTTTTATAAACTTTAAATTAATAACATGAAAGAAAAATTCATTATTCTCTTTTCTGCGTTATTGATGTTTGCCAATCTAGTTTTTGCGCAATCTAAAATAACAGTAACGGGTACTGTACTCGAAGAAGGTACAAATGAACCCATCATTGGGGCCAATGTCCTTGTAAAGGGGACAACTAATGGAACCGCATCCGATTTGAACGGTAAATATACCCTACGCAATGTTCCTTCTAACGGAACTTTGGTAATCAGTTACATAGGTATGAAATCAACAGAAGTATCGGTCAATAATCGGCAAATAATTAATATCACTTTATCAGCCGACGTACATCAACTCAATGATGTAGTAGTCATCGGTTATGGTACCAGCAAAGCAAAAGACCTGACATCTCCTATTGCAGTAGTCAAAGGAGAAGAGATCAGCGGCATTGCTACCAGTTCTCCGATGTCGGCACTGCAGGGCAAAGTTCCCGGATTGTCTATTGTCAATTCAAATGCTCCGGGCGCAGGTCCTTCGGTAACGATTCGTGGTATAGGTTCTTTCAACGGCTCCTCTCCTCTTTATGTAGTAGACGGTATGTTCTACAACGACATCACTTTCTTGAATAATAGTGATATTCAAGAGATTTCTGTTTTAAAAGATGCATCGGCAGCTGCTATCTATGGCGTTCGGGCTGCCAACGGCGTCATTATCGTTACAACTAAAAAGGGATTCAAAAATCAGAAACCCAAAGTAAGTTATGAAGGGTATGTCGGCATACAACATGCGTCTAATGTATTGAAGATGGCAAATTCTCAGCAATATGCCACCATGATGATGGAAGCCGACTACAACACCTATTCTTCTTATATGAAGAATTCGATCGACCTCTTTGGAGGAAGTTATGCCGATAGCGATTTCCACAATTGGACATACGGAGCCAATACAGATTGGTACAAACAGCTTCTCCGCACAGCTACCATCACCAACCATAGTTTGAGCATAAGCGGAGGCTCGGACAAAGCATCTTATGCAATTGGCTTCAACTACCTATACCAAGATGGTATTATGGACTGTACGAACAATTACAAACGTTTAAACTTTCATGCCAACTTGGATTATGACGTATACAATTGGTTAAAAGTAGGTGCCAGTTTCGTAACAAGCAATTCGAATCAACGGAGTCCCAACAACTCGGCTTGGCAACAGGCTTTCAACATTCCGTCAATCATTCCGGTTTATTCGGACAAGAATACCGATGCTACTCCCGACAAATACGCATCTCCTTCTCAAGTAGGATTTACATCGAACTTCAACAACCCGATCGCTACGGCGAACTATTACAACAGTAAGAACGAAACATTTCAGGTGTTACCTACTTTCTACGCCGAAATAGGTCTTATCCCTAACAAATTGAAGTTCAGAACACAATTCAGCCAGAACTTTTCGCTAACAAACAGCCGTGTTTTCATCCCTTCTTATTATGTTAGTTCATGGCAGCAGTCTTCACAGTCATCGTTGACTAAACAAGATAAGAAATACTACAACTACATATTGGATAACACACTGACTTATCAGGATTCATTCGGCAATCACAACATTACTGCCATGATCGGTCAGTCGAGCCGCGAAGAGAACTATCGCCTCCTTGAAGGAACAGCCACCAATGTGCCCGATTTGCGTGAAGAATATCTGTATCTGACTAACGGAAATACAACAGGACGTACCGTTAATGATGGCGGCACCACTTATCGTGGTTTGTCTTATTTCGCCAGACTACAATACAACTACGCCGACAAATACTTATTGAGTGCTACGATGCGTGCCGACGGTTCTTCCAAGTACAACAATAAATGGGGTTATTTCCCATCAGTCGGTCTTGGCTGGGTTATGAGCAATGAGAATTTCATGAAAGATATCAAAGCGATAAATTACTTGAAGCTTCGTGCCAGCTGGGGTAAACTTGGTAATGACAACATTGCTGCAAGTGATGGCTACGCAGGACTATTACAGGGAAAAAACGACTATAACGGCGTTTATGGCAATACAACCGTGCCGGGATATTATTACGACGGTTCATTCAGCTGGCTAAGTTGGGAAGTTGTCGAAGAATTCAATGCCGGTTTCAACTTCACGACCCTAAACAATCGTTTATCGGTAGATTTCGATTATTTCAACCGTACTACCAACAATGCTGTTATCAGCACAACACTTCCGTTGAGCAACAGTACATTGGCCGGAAACAACGGTAAGATCAATAACCAAGGTTTTGAACTATCACTGAATTGGACCGATAAAGTAGGAAAAGATTTCCGCTATAACGTAGGTCTGAATATGTCTACACTAAGAAATCGTGTTCGCAATCTGAATGGAGCTCCTTATATATACGGTGGAAGTGCAGAGAACCGTACCATCGACATCGTAGGCAAACCGATAAATTCATATTATGGCTACCGGGTAGCCGGTATCTATCAGACAGCAGCCGAAATAGCTAACGATCCTGTTGCACAAAACATCATCGCTTCGGGTATCACACTTGAGCCGGGTGACTTCAAATACAAAGATGTAAATGGCGACAAGATGATAGACGATAAAGACCGTGTTACATTGGGTTCGAACATACCAAAGTTCTCTTATGGATTGAATGCAGGTTTCCAATATAAGAATCTGGAATTCAGCATGGCATTGGCCGGTGTAATGGGCAATAAGATTTATAACAGAAAACGTGGTTTACGTTATGCTCAAACCAACTACAATTTCGACTACGATATGTACAAGAACAGATGGCACGGCGAAGGTACATCCAATAGCTATCCTTCTGCAAGAGCACTTACCAAAGGTTGGAATGTGAGCCACACCAGCGACTTCTATGTAGAAAGTGGTTCGTATTTCAGAATCCAGAATTTGCAATTGGCCTACAACTTCAGAAATCTTAGAATGGGTGGTTTCATCATACCAAATATCCGTATGAGTGTTAATGCCGAAAATCCTCTGACAGTGTTCAACGCAAACAGTTTCACTCCAGAAGTAACTAATTCCAATGGGTGGGATACCGAAGTATACCCAATGTCGTCAACATATACTTTCGGTCTACGCATTGATTTCTAACCTATTAAAGTAATAATAACATGAAATATTTAAAATCCATATTTTGCCTACTATTCATACTACTTATAAGTAGTTGTAGTAATTACTTGGACAAAGCCCCCGAAGTGACAGTCGATTCTAAGACTGTTGACTATACCGATATATCCAATATGTATGCTCCTGTTTCGGGCGTTTACTCTTGGGTGAGATCAGAAGGAACCCATTGGGCGGTCTATGGCATGACAATTACCCGCGATGATGATGTAGATCCCGGTACTACCGGAGACGATTGGGTGAAATTGAACAACTACAAGTACGATAATTCTCTTTGGTTTTGGAACGAACCGTTCAGCGTTTTGTACTACCGCCTCATCAAATATTGCAATACTGCATTAGTTGATCTACAGAAATTTGAAGCAAATTGCTCGGGTACAAATCTCGCAACGAATCATTCTTATCAGGGCGAAGTTCGTTTTCTCCGCGCTTATGCTTATTACCGTCTTGTTCAACTTTTCGGTCCGGTGCCCATCCTCAAAACGAATGATCAGGCAGATGTACACCGCAGAAGTGTGAATTCGATTTATGCTTACGCTCTCGAAGATTTGCAGTATGCTATAGAAAATTGCCAAAAGTGTCGTCCTAATCAGATGGACCACACAGGAGCAGTAACGGCTTATACCGCAGAGATGTTGGCTGCTAAGATTTATCTGAATCAGAACAACTATCAGAAGGTTTACGATTTGACAAAAGATATCGTTGACAATGGAAAATTCTCTTTGTATTCCAACTATAAGGAGCTGTTCAAAATACCTGGAAAACTTTGCGATGAATCGCTTTTCGAGATACAGACAACAGACTTCGGAACAGGCTCGGGAGATGTAGTCGGAACCAATGCTTGGTTCACATTCCAAGGTCCGGCCAACAATGGTAATATTTCAGGTTGGGGTTGGATCAGTCCGAACAAGAACTTCCGCGATTGGGCTACAGCACGTGGAGAAACAGTCCGTGCACAAAACGATTTTCTGTATGCAGGTACAACCACCGATTGGGGTGATGTTATACGCCCGGCACAAGGAGCCGAAACAGGTTGCTACAACGGAAAAGCTTATACGCCGGCTTCTGAACTAACACCAGGCCGAACAGACTATGGTTGCAACAATAATGTGAGAGTATTCCGTTATGCAGATGTATTGCTGATGTATGCCGAAGCATGTCTCCAACTGAATCAGAATCTAAGCGACGGCATCGCAAAATTTAATTTGGTCCGTACTCGTGCAAATATGCCTACCGTTTCGTCTTTGACACTCGATGGAATATTGGATGAACGACGCATGGAACTTTGCATGGAATGGGGCGATCGTTTTAACGATTTGGTCAGAACCGGAAAGGCAGTCAGCGTACTCACTAGCGAAGGATATACGTATACACAAGACAAACAATATTTCCCGATTCCAAAAGCAGCGATAGATATTTCGCCGCAATTGAGTGAAGATGTAGTAGAATAAAAATTTCATCAGTGCTGTAGCATTTATTTGCTACAGCACTATATTACAAATTCAAGAATAAAACAATAACAAGATTTGATATTTGATTATCATAAAAAAACGATAATATGATAAGTACCATTAAGAAGATAGCACTATATATCCTACTAGTGAGTTGCTGGAGTTGCGCTTCCGCTTCAAACGGAAACGGATCGAATACAACAAAACCTGATACGTTGGATGTAACGCGGCCTACCTCTTTCACAGACGATGATGCTTTTCTGAATTATATCCAGAAAGTTCATTTCAACTATATGTGGGATGGGGCAGAACCAATATCAGGTATGGCGCCCGAACGAATTCATTTGGACGGTGTCTATCCGGAGCACGACTCATCGGTTGTTACCCTTGGTGGCAGCGGATTCGGTGTGGCAGGTATTTTAGTAGCTATCGAAAGAGGATTTATAACACGCGATGCAGGACTAAAAAGACTCACCAAGATTGTAGACTATTTGTCGCGAGCCGATCGCTTCCATGGTGTCTGGCCACATTGGTTGTACGGCCCTTCGGGCAAAATAAAACCATTCGGAACGAAAGACGATGGCGGCGATTTGGTAGAAAGCTCTTTCATGATGCAAAGTTTGCTTTGTGTAAGACAATACTTTAAAGGTGGTAACCAAGCAGAGCAACAGTTGGCCGATAAAATAGATGTTCTATGGAAAACCATGGAGTTCGATTGGTACCAAAACGGACAAGACAAACTATATTGGCATTGGTCGCCCGATTATGATTTTCAAATGAACTTTCCTCTCGAAGGATACAATGAAACGATGATTACGTATATACTTGCCGCTTCCTCACCAACACATTCCATTTCGGCTTCGGCCTACCACAATTGCTGGGCGAGAGGAGGAGATATTGTAAGTTCGGCAGTAGCTTATGGGTATCCTTTAGTATTAAAATATAATGGAGCCGAGGCTACCGGAGGGCCGCTATTTTGGGCGCATTACTCGTGGATAGGTTTAAACCCCACCAAATTAAAGGATGAATATGCCGAATACTGGAAAGTCGTACAGAATCATGCACTATCGGATTATGCCTATTGCGTAGACAATCCCAAACATTATAAAGGATATGGCGAAAACTGCTGGGGGCTGACAGCCAGTTATTCTATTGATGGCTATTCGGCACATGCGCCCAACAACGATTTGGGAGTCATCACGCCCACCGCAGCATTATCCAGTTTCCCTTATACTCCCGAACAATCCATGAGAGCTTTAAAATACTTCTGGAACAAAGGCAATTGGATATGGGGGAAATATGGCTTTTATGATGCATTCTCCGAAACGGCCGATTGGACAGTACCCCGTTACCTAGCTATCGACCAGTGCACCATTGCACCGATGATAGAAAACTACCGTAGCGGATTGCTTTGGAAACTCTTTATGAGCTGTCCCGAGGTTCAGGCAGGGCTGCAAAAACTAGGTTTTACTTATTGATTATTAACTATACAGATCTTACAGAATGAAAATTAAGAGCTACTTATTTATCCTGTTACTACTACCAAGTTTATTAGCTGTAGCAGGCAAACCGGTCAAAAAATCGACAAAGGTGAATAAAGCACCGCAATCCATGGAACAGTTCATCGACAATTTGATGAATAGAATGACTATTGACGAGAAGATAGGACAACTCAACTTGCCTACTTCCGACGGTGCTGTTACAGGAGAAATAAAAAGCAGTGGAGTTGCACAAATGGTCTGCGACGGAAAAGTCGGTGCCATACTCAACATGAAAGGAACAAAAGATATCCGCGCCATGCAAAAGCTGGCAGTAGAAAAGAGCCGCTTGCATATTCCTCTTATCTTCGGTTTGGATGTCGTTCACGGTTACGAAACAACTTTCCCCATACCACTCGGTATGTCGTGCAGCTGGGATATTCCGGCTATCCAAAACTCGGCGCGTGTCGCTGCTATCGAAGCCAGTGCCGACGGAATATGTTGGACTTTCAGCCCCATGGTCGATATCTGTCATGATGCTCGCTGGGGAAGAATAGCCGAAGGTTCGGGCGAAGATCCATTCTTAGGATCGGCCATTGCCCAAGCTATGGTAAAGGGCTATCAGCGAGACTTCTCTTCCAATACCGACATTATGGCTTGCATCAAGCATTTTGCTCTTTATGGAGGCGCCGAAGCCGGAAGAGATTACAACACTGTCGACATGAGCAAATATAGAATGTACAACGAATATCTGGCTCCCTACCAAGCAGCAGTCAATGCCGGAGCCGGAAGCGTAATGACCTCTTTCAACACGATCAACGGCATTCCCGCAACAGCAAACCACTGGTTGCTCACCGACCTGTTAAGAAACGATTGGGGATTCAAAGGCTTTGTCGCAACAGACTATACAGCCATTACAGAACTCATTAATCACGGCATAGGCAACGAACAGGAGGTAGCCGCTCGGTCATTGAAAGCGGGTGTCGATATGGATATGGTATCTAGCGCATTCTTGAATACGCTGAAGAAATCGCTCGAAGAGGGCAAGATAACCATAGACGATATAAATACCGCTTGCCGCCGCGTATTGGAAGCTAAATATAAGCTGGGACTTTTTGCCGATCCATACAAATACCTGGACGACTCGAGAGCAAAAAAAGATATTTTCACAGCCGAACATCGTACTGCCGCTCGCAAACTGGCAACCGAAAGTTTTGTATTACTCAAGAATGACAACAATCTGCTACCTCTGCAACGCAAAGGAACAATTGCCATCATCGGCCCCATGGGAAACACCCGCAATAATTTGCCGGGAAGTTGGAGCGTTGCTACAAGACGCAACGAATATCTGTCGGTTTACGAAGGTCTAAAACAAATGGCGGGCGATAAAGCCACCATACTCTATGCCAAAGGCAGCAACCTGGTAAGCGATGCAAAATACGAAGATCGTGCTACAATCTTCGGCAACAAATTGGGACGCGACAACCGTAGCGATGCAGATTTACTCAAAGAGGCATTGGACGTAGCAGCCCAATCGGATGTCATTGTCGCTACTTTGGGCGAAGCCGAAGCAATGAGTGGAGAAAGCTCAAGTCGTTCTCAACTCGAAATGCTCGATTCGCAACATGCTCTACTCGAAGCCTTGCTCAAAACAGGCAAGCCTGTAGTATTGGTACTCTTCACCGGACGTCCCGTAGTACTCACTTGGGAGAAAGCGAATGTTCCGGCCATTCTAAACGTATGGTTTGGAGGTAGCGAAACAGCTTTGGCCATCGGCGATGTACTATTTGGAGATGTAAACCCAAGCGGAAAACTAACAACGTCTTTCCCGCAGACTGTAGGACAGTTGCCCTATTCTTACAACCACCTGAACACCGGTCGGCCGATGGACAAAAACGGTTGGTTTCAGAAATTCCGTACTGGATACCTGGATGTAACCAATGACATGCTCTATCCTTTCGGTTACGGATTGAGTTATACAACTTATAAATATAGCCCCGTAACACTCAGTTCGTCGACCATGAATAGCAATGGCAACATCACAGCAAGTGTTACAGTACAAAACACAGGTGCTCGCGAAGGTGACGAGATTGTACAAATGTATATTAGAGACGTGGTAGCCACTTCGGCACGACCGGTGAAAGAGCTCAAAGGATTTCAACGCATTCATCTGAAAGCGGGCGAAAGCAAAACCGTAGATTTCACCATCACACCCGATCTTCTGAAATACTATAACGAAAACCTACAATATGTAGCCGAGCCGGGAGAATTTCAGGTGATGATAGGAGCCAACAGCGAAGATGTGCAAACACAATCGTTCAGACTCGAATGAGAGATGAGATTATATAGATAGTAGTGTGCAAAAAGGGATGGAGGAACTGAAATAAGTTCCTCTATCCGTTATAAGGCAAACGACTCTTAGATAATAGTACAACACTCTAGCTCTTTGGAGCTATTCTTAATATTAAGTTTACTCAAAAAGATTGTTCAACATGACACGCTTTTTCAATGCAATTTTCTTCGTATGTTTATGCCTGATACCCGCCAAGACTTTTGCGCAGGCAGCCAAAGTAGTAAAAGGGCAAATCAGCAATTACTATATTCCTACCACTCACGAACGAATGATAAAGGGTATTGTAACAGACTCTCAAGGACATCCTTTAGAAGGAGCTACTGTGATGTTTTTTGCTTCTCCCATCCATTGCAATACCGATATTGATGGTCATTTTGAATTGAAAGGCAATGATGGCGACCGCCACCTCTATGTGTATTATCCCCAAAAGAAACTTTATAATAAGATATTACAGCTCACCGACAACAACATCCATATTTGCCTGGAGAATGACAACCGTATTCTGCCCCAACGCTACCATACGCAGGCCACACGCTGGTACGATATAAATAAACCGAACAATCGTACATTCTGCAACCCCGTAAACATCAGCTACAATTTCGAGCCCTATAACAGTAACTCCAAAGAGGGCAATTCTTTTCGCTCTACGGCCGACCCTATGGCATTGGTCTACAAAAACGAATACTACCTGTTCTCTACGAATCAAGGAGGATACAATTGCTCAAAAGATTTGGTGAATTGGGAATTCATCCCCGCATCTTTTCAACGTAAACCAACCGATGATGATCTTTGTGCTCCTGCAGCATTTGTCAGTGGCGATACGTTGTTTTATGTAGGTTGCACCTACGAAGGACTACCGGTATGGTATACCACCCAGCCCAAATCAGGACGTTTCAAACGGTATGTCGAAAAGACTGTCTTACCGGCCTGGGATCCCTACATATTTAAGGACGACGATGGCAGACTTTATTTATATTACGGATCGAGCAACGAGTATCCGGTCAAAGGTGTAGAAATTGATACACGCGACTTCTACCCCATCAGCAAAATAAAGAATGTGTTATTGCTTCATCCCAAAGAACACGGATGGGAACGTTTTGGGATGAACAATGACGACTCGCTCACGCTGGCACCTTTTGTCGAAGGCGCTTTCATGACCAAACACCAAGGCAAATACTACTTGCAGTATGGAGCACCCGGTACAGAATTCAAAGTTTATGCCGATGGCGTTTATGTAGGCAATTCTCCCCTGGGACCTTTCACCTATCAAAAGCATAATCCGATGAGCTACAAGCCGGGCGGATATGTTCAAGGTTCGGGACACGGAGGCACCTTTGCCGACTTGTCGGGCAACTATTGGCACGTATCCACTTGCATGTTGTCTTTAAAATATAAGTTCGAACGACGCATCGGAATATATCCTGCCGCTTTCGACAAAGATGGAATCATGTATTCCTCGAGTGCCTTTGGAGATTACCCCACCTACTCTGCCGTCAACGATATCAAAGATCCTTCCCAACGTTTCACCGGCTGGATGCTTTTGTCTTACAACAAGCCAATCGAGGTTTCTTCGACAGATAGTATTTTCGAAGGGCACTTTGCCGACGACGAATCGATGCGAACATATTGGGCTGCCAAGACAGGCGGACCGGAAGAATGGTTGAAAATGGACTTAGAAAAAATAGAAACCGTAAGAGCTATTCAGATAAACTACTACGAACACCATGCCGACCAATATAACAGGGCGATGGATTTATATCACCAATATCGGATATATCATTCTATCGACGGCATTCATTGGGAGCTGGTCGTAGACAAATCCAACAACGACAAAGACGTACCACATGACTATATAGAACTCAACGAACCACTACAGACCCGATATCTAAAATTCGAAAATATTCATGTTGCATCGGGACAATTGGCATTATCGGGCTTCCGTGTGTTCGGAAATGACAAGGACAAACTACCGTTGCCAATAAAGAAGTTCAACGTAGTGCGCGACAAGAAAGATCCTCGCAATGCCATGATAACATGGCAGAAATCGCTCAAAGCTTATGGATACAACATCTATTACGGCATCGCTCCCGATAAAATGTATAATTCCATCACTGTGCTGGGAACAGAAAAATACGACTTCCGAGGCCTGGATAAAGAAACGACATACTATTTTGCTATCGAAGCCTTGAGTGAAAGTGGGCGTTCTCCATTGTCCAACATCATCCGGAGATAATATCTCTTCGGTAACATTACGCCCAAATGCGATATAATGGCCGTCTTTATTCTGACTAATAGCCATGTTGGCTCACTAGCAAAAGCGTGGGTGATATGCATAAAACTTATCTTTGCATCAATAAAACACGAATTAAAATTCTTTGAGATAATCTTCCAAAAGAGTGCGATAATAGGGATGTCCCAATCTTTCTGCTTCATCAACAACAGAACCTTTGTCACCTCGGTGTTACACCATACAGCACTGCTTCACAGCAGGTTAACAACACACCGTATGCAACGCCAGCGAAAAGAGATCCCAAAATCGGCTCGAGAGCATATTGTGGACACGTTATTTTCAGCGGACCTTTGCTTAGAACGATTCTAAATAATAGCCTACAGATAGCTGAGGAGCAGTTTTTATACAAACGAGTGTGCTTCACCTTTTTTGATAAACACCTCATTCTCGACGAAAGGCAGGGGGCAAACAAATACGACAATCCATCGGCAAACTTTTTTTACATCTTCTCTCTCGCATCGATGTCTTCTTTATGTTATCGAAAACGACATATGCCCCTAAAAATATTTTCGTCCATACGTTTTCGAAAAAACTTAAGGACGTCACCGAAAAAACTAACATACGACAATTTAGCACAATATAGATGCTTCTCCAAAAGCTTTATTATATCAATGAGAATGTCTTGCGACTATATAATAAGGAGCAAATATATTTTTAATATTTAAAACTACTTCCTCCCAGAAACTCACGAAGCAAGGAGGTAGGAGGTATCTCGGCATCTTTTATCGGACTGAAATACTGAATGAATTTCAATAAACGATAGGCTTCACAATACTCGGAACAACTATGGGGAACACTCATCAGTATCGGTTCGACATGCATTCTTAATACTGCCAACTCAAAAAATAGAGCCGAATTGAACATGATATCGGCATTCTCTTGATAAGGAAATATCCACTTATCTTCGCCCGCTCTGACACTCGGCCAACGCGAAATAGTTTCTTGTGCCGAATAGCCGCGATAACTGAAATCTCGAATAATGCGACGCAACAAACGATTGTCGGTGGTTGGAATCCAATTGTGATTATCAAGCGAAATGGAAGTCAATGCCGAAACATATATTTTAAATTTACTTTCCTCGGGTATATCAGGGGTCAACTCCGGATTCAGTCCATGAATTCCTTCCAATATCAATACAGTATGATCGTCTATCTTAAGTTTATCTCCTTTGTACTCTTTCCTTCCTTGTTGGAAATTGAAACAGGGCAACTCTACTTCTTCACCATTCAACAACATATTCATCTGACGGTTGAAAAGTTTCAAATCAAGAGCGTATAAGGACTCATAATCATAATCGCCATTTTTATCACGAGGAGTCTGTTCACGATCTACAAAATAATTGTCGAGAGAAATGGCTCTAGGCATTATTCCGTTTGTCATTAACTGAACACAGAGACGTTTGCTAAAAGTGGTTTTACCCGAAGAAGAAGGTCCGGCAATAAGCACTAACTTTACTTTGCTGCCATTAATATCGCGATGATATATCATATCGGCTATCTGGGCAATCTTTTTCTCTTGCAACGCCTCGGATATCTGAATAGCATCTGTGGCATACCCCTTTAGGCATAACTCGTTGAAATCTCCGACTGTCTGAACCCCCATGATATTTTCCCAACGCCGATATTCGTTATATACATCAAGCATTTTATCCTGTTTAATAACTTCTTCCAATTGCTCGGGATTGTCTTTGTTCGGCACTCGAAGCAGAAAGCCATCATAGTATTTTATCACATCAAAGACTTTCAAAAAGCCCGTACTAGGCACTAAATTGCCATAATAGTAATCGATGGTTTCGCCTAAGGTATAGTAATAAGTATAGAGAGTGCCTGAGGTCTGAAGCAGTTTAGCCTTATCGTTCATACCGTGTTCATTGAATATACGAACAGCATCTTCTGTATGGCACTCGATACGGTGAAACGGAATGTTTTCGGCAATCAGTTCTTCCATACGAGTTTTGATACGGGCAATATCTTCATCGGTTATCGCTCTGCCATGACTCAAATTACAATAATATCCTCTCGATACCGGATGTTCCAGAAATAGCTGACTCTCTGGGAACAACTCGCTGGTAGCTTTGTATAAGACAAAACAAAGTGAGCGGACATAAGTCCGCATGCCTGACTGATCGCGTACATCCAGAAACTCTACATCTTTGTTATTATATACTCTATAATTAAGTCCTTCAGACTTATTATTCACCTTGGCGCTGACCACCGGATAAGGAAATTTCAAGTCAAACCCATAATAAATATCCAAAAGTGAAGAACCTATGGGAAAATCCTTATAATAATTATTATTTTTGCAGTAAATTTGTACTGTCTGTTTCATTGTACGCAACTATATTAAGTTAATCTTGATATAAATATACATCATAAAAAGACAATGAACAAAAGAAAATACATTTAATAAAGCATAATATGTCAATTTTCGCTATTTTTAAGCTTTTGGGATGTCTCGCTCTACTTATGTTCGGGATGAAGACGATGAGCGAAGCCTTGCAAAAGCTGACGGGAGACAAGCTACGCAAGATATTGGGAGCTATGACGACCAACAGCTTCACAGGACTGCTAACGGGAGCGCTCGTTACAGCAACCATTCAATCATCAACCGCTACAACAGTGATGGTTGTAAGCTTTGTGAATGCGGGCCTCCTGACTTTGGCACAAGCTATAAGTGTGATTATGGGAGCCAACATCGGAACGACAGTCACCGCATGGCTTATGTCGATATTTGGCTTCCAGATCAACCTGGGTGATTATGTCTTTTGTTTATTTGCTATAGCTATTCCTTTCTTTTTCTCAAAGAAAGGAAACAAAAAATCTTTTGGCGAATTTCTTTTCGGTTTCTCGTTCATGTTTTTAGGGCTTCTCACATTACGCCAAACAGGCTCTGATATGCATTTGGAAACGAACCCCGCCATTCTTTCTTTCATCGATCACTGCAAAAACTGGGGAGACCTATCCATTCTGATGTTTTTGCTTATAGGAAGTTTTCTCACCATGTGTATTCAATCGTCGGCAGCCGTCATGGCTATTACGATGATATTATGTTCTGCTCATCCCGAAAGTCTGGATTTGGGTATCGCACTGGTAATGGGCGAAAACATAGGAACTACGGTTACTGCCAATATCGCCGCGCTGACAGGTAACTCACAAGCCCGGCGTGCTGCTCTGTCGCATTTCATGTTCAACATGTTCGGTGTGTTCTGGGTATTGTGTGTGTTTCATCCCTTTATCAGTTTGGATAAGTATCTTGTCAACCTCATCGCTCCTAACGTAGATGAACATATCAAAGTCACTTTCTATTTGTCTGCATTCCATACGATGTTCAATGTTTGCAACGTGCTCATCTTAATTTGGTTCATCAAACCATTCGAAAGAATTGTTTGCCAACTCATCAAAGAGAAAGAAGAAGACGAAGAATTCAGACTACGATATATTTCTTCGGGCATGCTGTCGACAGCAGAACTTTCCATCCTCCAAGCTCACAAAGAAATTATCCTTTTCAGTCAACGCATTCAACGTATGTTCAGAATGGTACGGTCCTTGCTTCAGACGACTAAAGATGAAGAATTTGCCAAGCTTTTCTCCCGGATAGAAAAATATGAAAACATTAGCGACCACATGGAAATTGAAATAGCCGATTATCTCAATGATGTATCCGAAGGCCGACTAAGTTCCACAAGCAAACTTGCCATTCGAGGCATGCTTCGTGAAGTAACCGAGATAGAAAGCATTGGTGATAGTTGCTATAATTTAGCACGTACCATAAGTAGAAAAAAACAAGCCAATACAGACTTCACAGAACAACAATATGACCATATCCATTTCATGATGAAACTGGATGAAGACGCTTTAAACCAGATGCTGCTAATACTCGAAAAAGGAGACCAACAGGAATTGGAAATCAATAAAACCTATAATATAGAAAATGAAATAAACAATTATCGTAACCAATTAAAGACCCAAAACATTTTGGATGTGAACAATAAGCAATACGACTATCAGATGGGCGTCTACTATATGGACATTATCAGTGAATGCGAGAAATTGGGCGATTACACACTCAATGTCGTTGAAGCAAGCGTTGATGTCAAAGATAAAAATTACTCTAACAATTATCACTAATACACAACTAATTAAATGAATACAGATCAGAAAAATTTATTTGGCCTGACCGAAAAAGAAGTTATCGAACGCCGGGAAAGAGATGGATACAACCTACTTTCTCCTCCCAAGCGTGTATCTCCTTGGATCCTCTATCTGGAGAAATTCAAAGATCCCGTCATACGCATTCTGATTCTTGCGGCTTTCTTGTCGCTTATCATTTCTATTTTAGAAAACCAATACGCTGAAACAATTGGTATCATTACCGCTATATTATTGGCCACAGGAATCGGCTTCTTCTTTGAGTATAATGCCAAGCGAAAGTTTGACTTGCTGAATACGATTAATGATGATACGCTTGTTAAGGTAACACGAAGCGGACAAGTATGTGAAATACCACGGAAAGATATTGTTGTTGACGATATCGTTATACTAGGTACAGGAGACGAAATACCTGCCGATGGGACCTTGTTAAAAGCGGTATCCATGCAAATCAACGAATCTTCACTCACCGGAGAACCGATAGTGAACAAAACTATTTATGAGGATCGATTTGATAAAGAAGCCACCTATGCTTCTAACCGGTTATTACGTAGCACAACAGTGGTAGAAGGTTACGGTACGATGGTCGTGACAGCCGTTGGCGACAACACCGAGATAGGACATGTAGCCCGCCAAAGTACAGAAGAGAGCGGTGTAAAAACGCCACTCAACATACAGTTGGAGCACTTTGCGAAACTTATAAGCAAAATAGGTTTTATCATTGCTGGTCTAGCCTTTTGTATTTTTGTCACACGTGATTTGATTGTATTTTTCTCGGAACACGATATCAAGGGGTGGCACGATTATATAGAAATAGCTCGAATTTGCCTTAACTACTTCATGATGGCCGTTACGCTTATTGTAGTGGCTGTTCCAGAAGGATTACCAATGAGCGTAACTCTGAGTTTAGCTCTGAACATGCGGCGGATGCTAAAGACCAATAACCTGGTAAGAAGTATGCATGCCAGCGAGACGATGGGAGCCATCAATGTTATATGTACAGACAAAACCGGAACATTGACCCAAAACAGCATGCAAGTACAATATTCGCTGTTCAATGGGAAAAACGATATAATACTTGAAAAAGATGAGGTCAGTCAACTTATAAAAGAAGGTATAGCAACCAACTCTACTGCTTATCTGGAAACAGCAAGCGCCGATGTACACGGTTTAGGAAATCCAACCGAAATAGCACTACTGCTCTGGTTGCACAAACAAAAGATAGACTACTTGGATATACGTGAGGCAGCTACTCCCATCAATGAAATAACCTTCTCGACCGAGCGGAAATACATGGCCATGCTTACCGATTCCAGTCTTTTGCCCGGTAAGCGCGTGCTTTACATGAAAGGCGCTCCGGAGATTGTAGGAAATCATTGCAGTACGATCTTGCAACATTCAGCAACAGAAGACATTGAACCTCACCGCTCTAAATTGAAAGAATGGCTTCTCGAAGCACAAAGTAAAGCCATGAGGACGTTGGCTTTTGCCTACAAAATAGTAGACAATGAGGTCACAGATTGCCAACAACTGATCAAAGAAAAAGGATTCACCTTTATTGGGATGGTAGCGATAGCCGATCCTATCCGCGAAGGCATTAGCCAAGCAATAGATGAATGCCGCTCAGCTGGAATCAATATTAAGATCGTTACCGGCGATACAATAGGTACCGCAACAGAAATAGCCCGTCAGATAGGATTATGGAATGACAAAGAAGATACGGAGATAAACAGAATAACCGGACCGGAATTTGCAGCACTAAGCGACGAAAATGCACTCGATAGAATTGCCAAACTCAAAATCATTTCCAGAGCCCGTCCCACCGATAAACAACGTCTAGTACAATTGCTGCAAGAGCAAGGAGCTATAGTAGCTGTTACCGGAGATGGCACAAATGATGCGCCGGCACTAAACCACGCCCAAGTAGGACTTTCGATGGGTTCAGGCACGTCTGTTGCCAAAGAAGCCAGTGATATTACGTTGCTTGACGATTCGTTTGCAAGCATCAGTACTGCGGTAATGTGGGGACGATCGCTTTATAAGAATATTCAACGCTTCATTGTCTTTCAGCTTACCATCAATCTAGTGGCTCTAGGTATTGAATTATTAGGATCATTTGTAGGAACCCAATTACCCCTTACCGTCACTCAGATGTTATGGGTTAATCTCATCATGGATACTTTTGCATCTCTGGCACTTTCGTCTATTCCACCATCCAAGGATGTAATGAAGGAAAAGCCGCGCCGACTAAATGACTTTATCATTACCCGACCTATGTACCTCAATATATTTACCACAGGGGCTATATTCCTCGTCCTGCTCATGGGACTGATTACTTACTTTACAGTAAACGATATAACTATCACCAACTACCACCTTACCATGTTCTTTACGATTTTCGTCATGCTTCAGTTCTGGAATCTTTTCAATATCCGAGTATTCGGAACGATGAACTCAGCTTGGAAAGGACTACTTCGTTCGCAGAGCTTCTTAGCTGTTGGTGGTATTATTCTCATCGGACAAATTATCATAGTACAACTTGGCGGAGCAGTATTCCGCACAGTTCCTTTAAATATCGGTACATGGCTCAGTATTATTGGAGCCACTTCGTTTATTCTTTGGATAGGCGAATTAAAACGTTTAAACCAACGAAATAAGGCAAAAAGGCAATGAATGGAAAAAATATTAAAAATTTAGTTTTCGATTTCGGTAATGTATTAGTGAACTTAGACAAAGAACGATGTGTCGAACAGTTTGAAAAGCTCGGGCTACATAAAGTAAACGAACTTATCAGCCATTCTTTTAAAGAAGGATTCTTCCAGAATTACGAATTGGGGGTGATCTCTACAGAAGAATTTCGGGAGCACATCCGTTCACTGACGGACAAAGCCTTGAAAGACGAAGATATAGACGACGCATGGAATAGCTTTTTAGTCGATATCCCCCCTCGCAAACTAATGCTACTGCTGGAACTGAGAAAAAAATACATGGTATACCTATTGAGCAATACCAACGATTTACATTGGCAATGGTCATGCGAAAAGCTGTTTCCATATAAAGGATTCGACGTGAATAGCTACTTCGAAAAGACTTATCTTTCATTCGAGATGAAATTATCAAAACCTGACTCCAAAATATTCCAGGCAATGATTAAGGACTCGGGAATCGATCCTGAAGAGACTCTCTTTATCGATGACTCTGTGGACAACTGTCTGGCTGCTGAAACACTTGGAATCCGATCGTTTGTAGCCGAGTCCAACGAAGATTGGACACGCTTATTCGATAATGAAAAGTAAAATGAAATCAATATGGAAATTATCCACTATTCATCTATAGTCCCACATTCCATCTGTGCAGCAACCATAGGCTTCTTCGATGGAGTGCACCGTGGACATCAGTTTTTGATAGATCGTGTCAAAGCCGTCGCCCTACGAGAGCATTGTCGCTCAGCAGTAGTTACCTTTTCTACTCATCCCAAACAAATAATCAATCCTCCATTCAAAGCACAACTTATCAGCACTTATGAAGAGAAGATTGAGATGCTTTCGAAAAAAGGTATCGATGAATGCATTGTGCTAGATTTTGATAAAGAACTTTCGGCACTTTCGGCACAGCAATTCATGAACGACATACTTAAAAAACGATTTGGAGTGACCCATCTAGTTGTAGGATATGATCATCGCTTCGGACATGATCGACGTGAAGGTTATAATGATTATGCATACTATGGAAAAGAAATAGGAATGAGCGTAGAAACCGTTCCGGCTTTCGAATGGAACGACCGTATCATCAGTTCATCGGCAATACGTCAATTGTTGGTCAAAGGCGATATAGAAGCAGCCAACGATGCCTTGGGATACCCTTACTATATAAGAGGAAAAGTTGTCAAAGGACACCAATTAGGCCGACAGATAGGTTTCCCTACAGCCAATATAGCTCCCAATAGCACAGATAAAATTATTCCCAAAAAAGGAGTTTATGCAGTAAAAGTTGATATTGAAGGACGAGCCTATGGAGGTATGCTTAATATCGGTCAACGTCCCACTGTTAATAATGGTAAGGAGGTAAGCATTGAAGTCAATATTTTCGAATTCAACAAAGATATTTACAACTCCCCTATCAGCCTCTCTTTCATTAAGTATATACGAAAAGAACAAAAGTTCGCCTCAATCGATGTTCTAGAGCAACAGCTAAAGATCGATAAAGAAACAGTAGAAAAGGTACTCAAAAAGGATTGATATACAAAAGAGGCAATCCATAAGGATAAGTACACTAATACTCATTGAGCAGCAACGCCCAATGTAAGTAAACTAATTTTTGTTTCTTTAAGGGTAACAAAACTTTCGATAAAAGCCAGCGCTGTTGCTCCGGTAGTGATAACATCGTCAATAACTAAGATATGTTTACCCTCAAGACGTTCGGGATGCTCGAGTTGAAAGATCTGCTGAACATTCTCCCATCTTTCAAAAGGAGTTTTCCGTGTCTGCGTTTCGACGTGCTTTACACGCTTCACAGCATGCATTTCGATTGGCAAATCGGTGACATAAGAAACACCTTTGGCAATCCACTCGCTTTGATTATATCCACGAATCCGTTGCCGCTTTGGATGAAGTACAACCGGCATCAACAAATCAATTCCATCAAAGAAATTTGATTGTTGCAACTCTGCTGCCATATTTCGCCCCATAACTTCTCCTATTTCCTTTTTTCCACCATATTTCATCTCGTGAATAATCTTTCGCATTTCACTGCCTCGATAATAATAAAAATAAGATGTAGCCTTGATGAGGTTTATCCGTCCCCAGAATAGACGTTCAACAGGATTTTCGGACAATAAATGATAATTCGTACGAGGCAGATTCAGAAGACAAGAGGTACATAAAAAATCCTCACCGCGCACTAGTGAAGAATCACAGACAGTGCAACAGCGAGGAAATAAAAGGTTTATCAGTGAACTGATATACGTAAAAACTTTATTCAACATTACCGGCCCGCACGTTTGCGTTCCAATTCTTCAAGAATTATTTTACGCATTCTCATGTGTTTGGGCGTAACTTCTACATATTCGTCTTCTTTGATATATTCCAACGCTTCTTCAAGCGAAAATTGAACAGGAGGAATAAGACGAGCCTTATCATCAGCTCCCGAAGCACGCATATTGGTTAATTTTTTGGACTTCGTTACGTTTACGACTAGATCGTTGTCTTTATTATGCTCTCCGACAACTTGACCGCCATAAACTTCTTCTTGTGGGAAAATAAAGAAACGTCCTCTATCTTGCAACTTGTCAATAGCATAAGCGAAAGCTGTTCCGCCTTCCAAAGCAACTAATGAACCATTGAGACGACGATTGATTTCGCCTTTATAAGGTTGATATTCTTTATATCGATGAGCCATAACAGCCTCACCCGCAGATGCAGTAAGAACATTGGTTCGCAGTCCGATGATACCACGCGAAGGAATTTCGAATTCCAAATTAACGCGTTCTCCTTGATTAGTCATCATCAACAAACTACCTTTACGGCGGGTCACCATATCAATAATTTTACTGCTATATTCTTCAGACACATTAATGGTAAGTTCCTCTACCGGTTCGCACTTAACTCCATCTATCTCTTTGTAAATAACTTGAGGTTGGCCTACTTGCAACTCGTATCCCTCACGACGCATTGTCTCGACAAGTACAGAAAGATGAAGCACGCCACGTCCAGAGACGATCCATTTGCCTTCCACTTCACCGCTTTTTACCCTCAGAGCCAAGTTCTTTTCCAATTCTTTATTCAAACGATCTTGTATATGCCTAGAAGTAACGAATTTTCCATCCTGACCATAAAAAGGCGAGTCGTTGATAGCAAATAGCATACTCATTGTGGGCTCGTCAATAGTAATTGGAGGTAACGCTTCCGGATTTTCAAAATCGCATACCGTATCACCAATTTCAAAGCCATCAATACCTACTAAGGCACAAATATCTCCCGACGAAACTTCGCTCTTACGGGCACGTCCCATACCTTCAAAGACATGCAGCTCTTTGATTTTAGATTTCTGTTTAGCACCATCGCGCTTAACAAGAGTAATATCCATTCCTTCGCGCAGAGTGCCACGATGTACACGACCTACAGCAATACGACCGGTGTAAGAAGAAAAGTCGAGCGAAGTAATCAACATCTGAGGAGTACCTTCCAACTGTGTTGGAGCGGGTATGTTCTCGAGAATACTATCCAATAATGGAATAATATTGTCGGTCGGTTTTCTCCAATCGGTATTCATCCAGCCATTCTTTGCCGAACCATAAATAGTAGGGAAATCGAGCTGATCGTCTGTAGCGCTAAGATTATACATTAACTCCCAAATCATATCGCGTACTTCCTCAGGGCGGCAGTTAGGTTTATCAACTTTATTGATGACAACAATCGGTTTGAGACCGATTTCAAGTGCCTTCTGCAACACAAAGCGAGTTTGCGGCATAGGCCCCTCAAAAGCATCAACCAAGAGCAAACAGCCATCTGCCATATTGAGCACACGTTCTACCTCACCCCCAAAATCGCTATGTCCTGGGGTATCTATAATATTAATCTTTACATCTTTGTAATTGATCGAAACGTTCTTGGAAAGAATTGTTATCCCTCGTTCACGCTCCAGATCATTGTTATCCAGTATCAGGGTACCCTTCTCCTGATTAGCACGGAACAAATGGCCCGCTAACAACATCTTATCTACCAGCGTGGTTTTGCCATGATCGACATGGGCAATAATTGCAATATTTCTAATATTTTGCATATAAAACTAATTTGACTGCAAAGTTACTACAAAATCAGGTAAATACTAACTTTCTCTAAAAAAAATAGTATAAAGCATTGAAATATAAAAGGTAATTCATACCTTTGCACCCACGAAAATCATTTTTTATATTAAAAAAAGCAATAAATTATGTATTTAGACGCTGAAACAAAAAAAGAAATCTTCGGTAAGTACGGAAAGTCCAACACTGATACTGGCTCATCAGAAGCTCAGATTGCTTTGTTTTCATACCGTATTACCCATCTGACTGAGCACCTAAAGCTCAACAGAAAAGATTATAGCACAGAAAGAGCATTGACCATGTTGGTTGGCAAACGTCGTCGTTTGTTAGACTACTTGAAAGATAGAGATATCGAGAGATATCGTGCTATCGTTAAATCTCTCGGATTGCGTAGATAAATTATCTATCAGCAAAAAAATTAAAGGTCGCCTCATCATAAAGATGAAAGCGGCCTTTTCTTATTCTAATATTTTCTCTTTAAACGGGCTCACTAGTAAAAGTGACTCACCAGTAAAAGTTAGGGGGTTAATAAGCATAATGGCATGACCTAGATAATGTAATGAGCATCGAAATATTCAGCCAAATGATGCATCATTTGGCTGAGCTTATGCCAGTTCTCTGCACCTTCTGAATGTTTAAAATTGCACATATTGTTTTTTACTTATCATGTTCAATTATGCCGCAGATATAATTGTGCCGTTATGTTTTTATATCTTTGCAGGTATATGACAATAAAATGGAAGTATCACACGTGCAGGGCTGACGCATTAAGAATTTGAATTTTGGGTCCAGTTAGAATCCAATAGCTCTATCATGTAATTTTCATCCCATCCTGCAAGTTTTCTTTTCATTTTGAAGCTGCCTTTTCTTTGGCTGTTCTTTATTTGGGCGAGTGCGATCTTGCTGATGAGGGAGAAATTTTGCGCCGCATTCTTCCTTTTTCTGGTATCGTCCTCGTTAAAGGTCACGTCCAACTGCCAATGCAGATTGTTCTCTATGCTCCAATGCGTCCTTATAGCCTGCATAATCCTGTCCGAATCCAGAGGTAGGGATGTGATATAATAATGTTTTTCCTCTACCGTTTTCTTGCTTTTCAGATGAGTCGTGATCTTTGTCCGGCAAACGACGGAGCGGACACCTTCCCACCCTAAAATTTTACCTGTCACCCCATTGTTATATACTTGGCAATATCTCTTTTCCTTCCGCCCATGACCGCATTCCTCTGTGTATGAAACCTGATATCTGGTTGGTGGTATATGCCCGTGTCCATTGATCTTATTTCCATTAAAATCGATGTCCCTGAACCAACTTTTTATCTCATTATGCAGTTTCTTCTGGTTGTCTTTCACACAGATGACAAAGTCGGCCTTATTTTTGATGATCGTTTCAACTATTTCATGTTGACAACCCATGGCGTCTATGGTCACTACACATCCGGCCAAATCTAAAGCCTTTATCAGTTTTGGAATGGCTTTTATTTCATTGCTCTTCTTGCCCACTTTCTCCTGCCCAAGTGTAACGCCATTGGATGCAGCCCATGCACTGACCATACGTAAAGGCTCGAAACTGCCATCCTTCTTTTGCGTTCTTGCACCACATATTTCCTTCCCGTCTATTGGCACGATACCCCTATATTTTCCACAGATCTCCTGAATCCACTGTCTGAAGCCACACTCCAGTTCCTTGGGATCAAGAATGGAGAATACTCTATTAAAGGTGTCATGGGAAGGAACTCCTTTAAAGTCCTTTATACGGGAACGTAAAAAGGGTTCTTTCATTTTGCCGAATTCAGCTACTTCATACCAGCTTTCAGCACCGCAAACTACAGCGGCCATTGTAATATAAAAAATACACTCCAAACTGTGTTCTTTTAAATGGTCCCTTCTGGGGTCTTCTACTTCTCTTAATATTGTTACCAAATCCATATTATTGATATATTTAATGTATAAAAACTACACAAATATAGTAAATAATATTGACATGTATAGCATTCAATGTTCTATATATCAATATAATAAGTTAATAATATATAACGTAAATGATACGAGGTGATTCTTAATGCGTCAGCCCTGTCACACGTGTGCGACATCTGTATCACACGTGTGATACAATTGTCGCACAGTTGTGAGACGTTAGTCGCACACGTGTGATACTTCTAAACCCTAATTATAAACTTAACCTTAAATGACCAACTTATGGAAACAATAAATGATAGCTGGTACGATATGTCCAGTTTGAAAGAAAGCCAAAAGCCGTATCGTGTGCGAGTGTCGAATGTAATAACGATGAAATTCGAGGAAGTATGCGACGAACTTGAAAAGACATCGATGCCGACAAAGAAAAGGTAAAAGGGTTTGCCGATGAATTTGTCGCATTTGTTTGCCCGACAACTTTCATCGGGAATGAGTTGCTTGTCAATATGGGTGGAGCACACTTATCTATGTGCAAACCGAGCCTTCAGCTATCCTTAGAGGGGTATTTAGAGTGGCTCTAAATAGAGGTCGGTTTAAAATAACGTGTCCACACTATACTCTCGAACCGATTTTGGAGCCTCTTTTCACTGGCACTGTATATGGCGTGTCGTTAACTTACTGTTAGTCATTACGGTATGGTGTAACACGGAGGTGACAAAGGCTCTGTTGTTGATAGAGTAGAAAGATTAAAACATAGCTGTTACGCGCCGTTTAGGGGATTATTTCAAAGAGCCTCAATTGAAGTAGAGATAAATTTATGCATATCCCCCACTTTTACAAGTAAGCCGTAAGAGTTAAGAAAGCCTTTAAATGCCCTTTGTTTTATAAGCCAACGCATACATCCGCATTTGTTTTACCATAGCAAGCAAACCGTTGCTGCGAGTTGGAGAGAGATGTTCTTTCAATCCTATCTTTTCAATAAAATAAAGATCTGCATTAAGAATTTCATCAGGAGTATGTCCCGAAAGCACTCTAATCAGGAGTGTAACAATACCTTTTACAATCAAAGCATCACTTTCTGCGGTAAAAATTAGCGTCCTGTCTTTGACATCACATTGAAGCCATACCCGACTTTGGCATCCATCAATAAGATTTTCTTCTGTCTTATACTTTTCGTCCAAAGATTGTTGATCGTTGCCCATATCGATAAGCATCTGGTAACGATCCATCCAATCATCAAAATCACTAAATTCGCTGATTATTTCGTCTTGTTGTTCGTTGATTGTCATTCTATTTATTTATTTTTCTATTTTTCATTATAGATTACTTGCAATACCGTCTGCCCTACTGCTTTAAGTGTTGCTTTGTCAATATGGTCCATATTATCGGCAAGCGTATGCCACGTAGGAGTGAAACTACCATTCTTACTATAAGGAATAATGTCTGCCGTGGGGATATTGGCCATTTGATTGATAAACACATGATCGTCGGTTACTTGAGAACCTTGTTCATTAACAAAATACTGGCTATAGCCAAGACTGGCAGCAGCCTTCCATAACTTGCGGTTGACAGACGAAGCATACTGTTCGGAATAGACTTCTTTGTGGAACACAGAGCCTTTGCCTCCCACCATATCAAGCAGTATGCCGAAACGCGCCGTATACCCGTCAACATGAGGATTGCGAGCCCAATACTGAGCGCCTAATGCCCAGGAGTTCTCATCGTCTTTCTGCTCGAATTGAGGGATACCATAATCCTCGGCATCCAGAAAAATAATATCAATACCCATTTCCGGTTGCTGCTTCTGAATCACGCGAGCAATTTCCAGCAACACACCAACACCACTTGCGCCATCGTTTGCTGCCAGGATAGGTTTATGCCAATTGGCTTTGTCAGGGTCATTGTCCGCCCATGGACGAGAATCCCAATGAGAAAAGAGCGCGATACGTTTTTTACTATCAGGTTTAAAAGAGCCGACAATATTGACTGATTTTAAGATCGTTCCGTCGTAACCGGCAAGATCGCACTTTTGCAAAGTTACCGTAGCACCGTAGCTTTTCAATTTCGCCGAAAGATAATCGGCACATTCCCTATGAGCATTGCCGTTGGGCGTACGAGGGCCAAAGTCTACTTGTGCTTTTACAAAATGATAAGCACTATCGGCATTGAATACGGGAACATTGACCGATGCAGCGGCAACTTCTGTCGTTTTGCTTTTTCCTCCACCGCAAGAGACAAATCCTACAGCGCCGAGACAGACGAAAATGAAAAGAGTAAAATTCTTCATAACTTTGCTATTTTGCTACAAAAATACACATTTTACGGTAAGGAGATAACTACAATAGACAAAATTATAACATATTATAGTAGATACTTAGCTCTGTCCGTCCAAGAATTTCTGGAAATTGCTTTTATAACTATCGCTCACAGGAATATACGTTTTGTCAAAGACAATACGTCCGTGATCAATAACCCGTATCTTATTCTTTTGTACAATATATGATCGATGCACTCTAATAAACTTCGAAGCAGGCAAAAGTTGCTCCATCGCTTTCATGTTCATAAGGGACAAAACAGGGCGGGGAAAACCTTCTACATAAATTTTTACATAATCTTTGAGACCCTCTACATACAATATTTTGGCAAGCTCTATCTGAATGAGTTTGTATTCGCTTTTCACAAAAATACTTTGAATTTCTTTTTCTTCAACGGAACCTTTAGATTGTGCCATTTCGAACCATTGCAACGCTTTATTGGCAGCTTCAAGAAAATCGACATAAGATATAGGTTTGAGCAAGTAATCGAGAGCATTAACTCGATAACCATCAAGTGCATATTGTCCAAAAGCCGTTGTAAATATTACTCTAGTACGAACGGGCAGCATCTTCGAGAATTCCAGTCCGTTCAATTCGGGCATCTGAATATCCAGAAATAACAAATCAACTTCATTATCCGGTAATTCTTTCATTGCCAGAATAGCATTAGCATACCTCCCAGTCAACTTCAGAAAAGGAGTCTTTTCGACATAACTTTGCAATAAGCCGAGCGCCAATGGCTCGTCATCAACTATCGCACAACGCAGTATCATGGTATATTATTATTTTAGAAAAATATTCTTTCCCATCGGGCGAGATACCCTTTTCCCAACTATAACGACCGGCGTAGATCAATTCAAGACGTTTCTTTACCTGTTCCAATCCAATGCCAGAACCACTTTTATCATTTTGTTTTTTGGGGAAATTACTATTTCGTATCCCACATGTAATATCGCCATCTACTTCAGACATTCTGATACTGATATAACTTGGCTGAGAAGGTGAAATGCCATGTTTAAAAGCATTTTCGATAAGCGAAATAAAAATAAGTGGCGCTATCGGAACGGTGTCATCGGAAGATATATCAAAATCGGCATCAATAGTCACGTCATCAGTCACCCGAATACGCATTAATTCAATATAATTCTTCATGAAATCCACCTCCTTATGAAGCGAGACATAGTCCTCTTGGTCCTCATAAAGCACATGACGTAGCAGACGACTCAATTCTTCTACTACCTGTTGAGCTTTGTCCGTATCAAAAGCAATCAATGCATAGATATTATTAAGGGTATTGAGTAAAAAATGTGGATTCAGTTGGTTACGTAAATTTTTCAACTCAGCCTCTGCTCTGTTTTTTTCAGCTTCCCGACGTGCCTCATCCGATTTTATCCAACGTTGACTCATTCTAATTGCTACACTAAGTCCAATAAATAAGACAGAAGTAATAAAGAATTGGAAATACATAGGCCACTTAGGAGGATGATGCTTCCAGGGTTCATGAAAAGTATCTGGAAATGAAATATAACAGCCATACTGCCATAATAACATTAGTCCAAAGGACAAGATAATAATGAGTACATTGAAAGCATAAAAACTCTTTAACTTATCTTTAAACAAAACTCGAGGAATGAGAAGAGAATAGTTCAAATAAAATGGCAACATAAAAATAACTTGAACTCCCAGCATCCGCAAAAGATGCCCTATATCCTGATTCCAATTTCCACTATGTTCAATGAAGCAGAGGGGGAATATAATAACTATTCCCCAACAAATGACATGTATCACAAAAGAACGTCTCATCAATATACTCATTATCTGTTTCACTGCAAATATAACTAATTATTCAAGAAAATCTTCTCAAATCTTCCACCTTATTATTTAACCGTATCTATAATATACTTCATACCTGTCTACTCATACCGAATAGCTTCTATAGGATCTAGGTTAGCAGCCTTTTTTGCAGGATACCATCCGAAAAAGATACCTGTAAGAGTACAAACAATAAACGAAAGAGCCACCGTCCAGAGTTGTATACTGATAGGCCAATGAGCAAAGAACTTGACGATAAACGAAGCACCGACGCCTAGCACCACCCCTATTAAGCCACCAGTGATACTAATAAGGATGGCTTCAATCAAAAACTGACTCAAAATGTCTACCCCTCTTGCACCGACACTCATTCGAAGACCAATTTCCCTAGTCCTTTCCGTAACAGACACATACATAATATTCATGATTCCAATTCCACCAACGATCAATGAGATGCCAGCGATGCAAGCCAACAAAGTTGTCATTAATCCTGTTGTAGAATTCATCATAGAACTCAACTCCTCCTGAGAACGAATATTAAAATCGTCATTATCATTCGTTTTCAGTTTATGATCGGCCCGCAAAATATCTGTCAAATCTTTTATGGCATCCTGCGTCATATCTTCTGTAATAGTCGAAGCAAAGATTCCTTGCAAATAGGTTTGCGCCTGAATTCTTTTCATTACAGTAGTGTATGGAGCCAGAACAACATCATCCTGATCTTGCCCCATAGAATTATAACCTTTAGATTTCAGCACTCCGACAACACGAAAAGGGATACTGTTAAAACGTATAATTTGTCCCACAGGATCTTGCCCATTCGGGAAGAGGTTGGTAACAATAGTTTTACCAATAACACACACTTTAGCCGACACTTTGATGTCTTGTTCAGTAAACATTTCGCCACTTCCAACGGAAAATTGACGTATCGTAAGATAGTCTATACTAACGCCACTGATACTTGATGGATAATTGTTTCCACCAGCAATATACTGCCCCGAACTAGAGACACTGGGACTGACAGCCGCCAGATATTTTGCCTCCTTGCAAATATTCTCATAATCGGTCAATTTAAGGGTTTCCATCGAACTCGCGCTTTGACGAACCCCACCGAACATATCCGCTCCAGGATGAATCATGATCATATTAGACCCCATCTCTGCAATCTGAGCTTGAATACTTTGCTTCGAACCTTGACCGATAGCAAGCATCGTAATAACTGATGCCACACCAATGATGATGCCAAGCATCGTCAAGAAGGTGCGCATCTTGCTATTGGAAAGCGCTTTCAACGCTATTTTAAACAAATTAGTTCCGTTCATGACATCTATTAATTATCATCAGGAAGCGGTATAGTCGCCAATTTGACTTTAGCATCCTGAATGTTATCATTTACTTTATCGTCTCTAATTTTCCCATCACGCAACGTAATCGTTCGACTCGAATAACAAGCTATTTCCGGATTATGAGTAACAAAAATAATTGTTCTACCTGCGGCATGAAGTTTCTGAAAAAGCACTAAAATATCGAAAGAAGTACGAGTGTCAAGATTGCCGGTCGCTTCGTCGGCCAGAATAACAGCCGGATTATTAACCAAAGCACGAGCAATAGCCACGCGTTGCATTTGCCCGCCCGACATCTGATTTGATTTATGATTTAAACGATCACCCAATCCGACAGCATCTAGTGCTTCGATAGCACGACGACGTCTTTCCGATGCACTCACAGAGGCATTATACATCAATGGTAATTCTACATTTTCTATCGCCGTCGTTTTGGGCAACAGGTTATAGCTTTGAAAAACAAATCCGATCTTGCGGTTGCGAAGCACTGCCCGCTGCGGCTTAGTCATGGTGCGCACCGAAATACCATCGAGCAGATATTCTCCTTTGGTGGGAGTATCCAAGCAACCCAACAAATTGAGCAAAGTAGATTTACCGGAGCCGGACATTCCCATAATCGTTACAAATTCTCCTTCGTTGATCGTGAATGAAACACCGCGCAAAGCGTGTACTGTCTCTTCGCCAACAATGAAATTCCGGCGAATATCTTGTAATTCTATTATCGGTTTCATAATTCAATTCTCCTATTTATTTGCACTACCGCTCTTTTTCTTATTATCGGGATGTTTTGGCATAAAGGGTGACGAATTTTGATTAGAAGAATCGGCAGATACATCACTCTTTCCACCCGCAGCAACAGCATCAAGCACTACCTGCTGGCCTTCGCCTATTCCACCTAATATTTCGGTACAAATACCATTCGTAATACCTATTTGAACCGCATGAGCTGTAAAAGTATTACCATCACGAGTCCACAGTTTATGAGGCGCATTACAATCGACTATTTTTGCATCTTTACCTACCAATGTTTGATCGGGAGTAAAACGCAGCGCTTTAGACGGCACACTCAACACATTACTCTTTTCGCTAGTATAAATAGTGACATTAGCCGTCAGTCCGGGTTTCAACTTCATCGATTCATTATTCGTTCTGATAATAATCTGATAGGTCACCACATTATTACTTGCACCTGCGTTCAAACGGACCTGATTTACCACACCCTCAAAAGTGTCATCAGGAAAAGCATCGACTGTAAAAGAAACCCGTTGACCATCTACAATATTACCTATATCGGCCTCGTCGACCTTTGCTACAACTTGAAGATCTTTTAGATTTTTGGCAATAGTGAATAGCTTAGGCGTACTATAAGTCGCTGCAACCGTTTGCCCCACGGCAACAGAACGCGACAAGACGATGCCATCTATAGGAGAGGTAATTGTGGCATATCCCAAATTAGTCTTTGCCTTTTCATAATCCTGTTTTGCTACATCATATAATTGCTTTGCTTTGTCATAGCTATCAAGTGCCGTATCATAATCTGATTGGCTTACCAATTGTTTTGCATGTAATTGTTTGTAGCGCCCAAAATTTTTGGCTTGATATTGCCATTCACTCAAGGCACTCTTCATGCTCGCAATCTTTGATTTCAAATCCGCTTCAAGAGTCGTTTTATCCAACTCCGCTATAATCTGCCCTTTTTTGACTACGCTATTATAATCTGCAAATACTTTAGTCACAAGCCCAGAAACTTGAGTTCCAACATTAACTGTATCGGCTTGGAGTGTACCTGTTGCCGTAATGCTCGTCGCAATATCGTTTCGAGTGATCTTTGTGTTTTCAAAAGTAACCTTGCTGGAATTTTTCTTGCCAGAACACATATAAAGTATTACCAGCAGAACAATTGCTACAACAGCAACTAGAATGATATTTTTCTTTTTCATTGAAGTATATGTTTTTTATTTTTATTCTTTCTTTAATTATAGTACTATAGGCTATAATGAAATCTTATCACCTTGATAATATTTCAACAGTTGAGTATTCAATATCGCCATATATTTAGCTTGCAACATTTCTTGCTGCGAAGTATTCAACGTATTTTTTTGAGTCAGCAGTTCTATAATATTTTTTAAGCCAAGATTAAATTGCTCTTGAATCAAATCAAAACTAATCTGCGAACTTTTCATTTTCTCTTTTGCTGCCACATATTGTTGCTGTGCACTATTGGCATCAAGCCAAAAACCTTCTATCGTCTTATAAAGTGTCTTTTGTTGGTCTTGCAACTCCAGTTCGCTGGTCTGCTTAGCCAGTTGCGCTCTCTGTATACTACTCTTAGTTGCACGTTTGTCAATGATAGGAATACTTACATTGATACCAATCGTATTGCTCCAAGCATTCTTTAGTTGCTTCATAAAGCCATAATCACTACCGCTTACGTTATAGGTGCTCAAACCACCTGTCAGGCTTACCGTTGGCAAATAGGCAGCTTTGGCTATTTTAATATTCAAATCAGAAACATCTATACTTAGTTTCTTCGATTCAATTTCGGGACGATTATTTACAGCCGCCATAAAAACCTGACTCTTCGATGGAAGTGGAGACAGCACGTCGATAGTAGCCAAGTCGGGCATAGCGAGATTCATCTCTTCGTCGCCATCCAGTTCGAGCAACTGCTTTAATTGTAACTTATAGTTGGAAAGAGTAGCTTGATCGCTGACCAATTGGTACTTGTCCGTACTGACTTGCGATTCGAATTGAGCGACGTCGGCTTTATTCAAAGAACCGGCTTTGAACATTTGTTTTGCTCGAGAAAGCTCCGCGTCAGATAAACTCAAAGCATTCTCATCTGTCTTTATGGTTTCAGCAGCATACAAAATCTGAACATAGATCTTGGTGATAGATTCTTCAATACTCTTTTCGGAGGAACTTACTGACAGGTCGGCAATTTTACTGTTCAACTGTTGCAATTGGATATTCTTTTGTATTTTACCGCCATTATAAAGAGTCATCGAAGCATTCAGACCATAATTGCCGGTATACGTCGTCTTACTACTTGTCGAAACTATATTGCTCCCATTTACGGTGCTTGCCGACTGCTGAAAAGGGCGATTTGCCAGACTCTGATCTGTAGAGAACGAAAGACTAGGTTTACGTGCTGCCTTCGCTTCCAATACATCAATCTTTGTGCTGGCAGCAGTTACCTTGTTTTGCTTAATCGTGATATTCTGTTTGAGCGCATAGTCAATGCAGCTTTGCAATGTCCATTGCGATGGCTTTATTGTTTGTTTAGCATCTTGAGCCATGATGCTACCAAATACTGCAAATAAACAGAATGTTGCTGTTATTAATCTCTTTGAGTTCATTTTGTATATATTCTATAAATTGACGATACAAAAATAAAGCAGACCTCTAACGTGGACAAAAAAGATAGACAATGACAAACTTTTTGACGAGAATGACCCTCATTTTATCGATAATCGGGAATATTCAGTGTTCATCAAACAAACGTCGCAAATAATAGCAGACTTCTTCTGACTATATACTTACGCCGCTTGCGACTCACGAGCGTGAGTCGGAAAAAACAGATAGAGGAAAATATCCTACCCTCTATATGAATATTGAAAAACATCGCAACAAGAAAGGTGATTGAATAAAAGAAAGAGAGTGCACCCAAAACGGATAAGAGAGGAAGAGGATACCACAAGATTAGAATAACAATGGGGACCCTACAAAAAAGAGCCTCTGATAAACATTGTTATCAGAGGCAATTATTAATCAAAATGTAAGTAACGTAACTTGAACTAATATATTAGTCTTTCAATTTAGCTACAATGAAATCACGATTCAAGAAAGCTATATTGTCGATCGTCTCACTCTTTGGACATTCGGCCTCACATGCTCTTGTATTGGTACAGTTACCAAATCCAAGTTCATCCATCTTGGCAATCATGGCCTTCACACGACGTCCAGCCTCAACTTTTCCTTGCGGAAGTATGTTGAGTTGAGCAACTTTAGAAGAAACAAACAACATCGCAGAACCATTCTTACAAGCTGCCACGCAAGCGCCACAGCCAATACAAGAAGCGGCATCCATAGCCCTATCGGCCACTTTCTTAGAAATAAGTATGCCGTTGGCATCCTGAGGTGCACCGGTATTAACACTGATAAAGCCACCGGCTTGAATAATTTTATCAAAAGCACCACGATCTACCATCAAATCACGAATGATAGGGAATGCAGCCGAACGCCATGGCTCTACCGTGATAACATCACCATCTTTAAAACGACGCATATAAAGTTGGCAAGTAGTAGCAGCCGTTGCAGGTCCGTGTGGGTATCCGTTAATATAGAGTGAACACATACCGCAAATTCCTTCACGGCAGTCGTGGTCGAACACTACGGGTTCTTCACCCTTATTAATCAATTCTTCATTCAGAATATCCATCATTTCGAGGAAAGAAGTATCACCGGGGATATCCTTCATCGGATATTCTTTAAAAGCGCCTGGTACTTTAGGACCTCTTTGACGCCATATCTTCAATGTAAATGATATATTTTTGTCCATCGTTATTATACTTTATAGTTACGAGTCTTAACCTCGGTGAATTCATATTTCAACGGCTCTTTGATAAGTTCCGGTTCAGAATCCTCGCCGGTATACTTCCAGCAGGCTACATACATATAGTCTTTATCGTCACGAAGAGCTTCACCCTCGGGAGTTTGGTATTCTTCACGGAAATGTCCACCGCAAGACTCGTTACGATTTAACCCATCAATAGCCATCAACCGACCGACTTCAATAAAGTCTGCCAAACGGATAGCCTTGTCAAGTTCCACATTCAAATCGTCAGCATTACCGGGAATACGTACACTTGAATAGAATTCCTTCTTCACTTTATCAATTTCGAGAACGGCCTTTTCAAGAGACTCTTTGGTACGTCCCATTCCGACACATTCCCACATTACACGACCAAGTTCTTTGTGAATCGAATCAACAGAGTGTTCACCCTTAATTGACATCAATTTCTCAATTTTATCGGTAACTTCCTTTTCTGCAGCCACAAACTCAGGCATATCGACAGAAAAGCGAGGAACCTGAATCTGATCAGATAAGTAATTCTGAATAGTATAAGGCAATACAAAATAACCGTCAGCCAAACCTTGCATCAAAGCAGAAGCACCCAAACGGTTAGCACCATGATCGGAGAAGTTGCATTCGCCAATAGCAAAAAGACCGGAAATAGAAGTCTGCAATTCGTAATCGACCCAAATACCACCCATTGTATAATGAATGGCAGGGAAAATCATCATCGGATTATTATAAGGATTGACATCGGTGATTTCTTCGTACATATCGAACAAGTTACCGTAACGGGCACGAACAACATCTTCACCCAAACGATCGATTGCATATTTGAAATCCAAGAATACAGCCAAACCGGTATTGTTTACACCATAACCTTTATCGCAACGTTCCTTCGCTGCACGAGATGCTACATCACGAGGAACTAGATTACCAAATGCCGGATAACGACGTTCCAAATAGAAATCGCGTTGATCATCTGGTATTTCATTTGGATTGAGTTTACCTTCTTGAAGAGCTTTGGCATCTTCAATGCGTTTCGGAACCCAAATACGTCCATCATTACGAAGAGACTCAGACATCAACGTCAACTTCGATTGCTTGTCACCATGCACAGGAATACACGTTGGGTGAATCTGAGCGTAACAAGGGTTAGCAAAGTAAGCGCCTTTTTTATAACATTGTATCGCTACCGAACCGTTAGAAGCCATCGCATTGGTCGAAAGGAAATAAGTATTTCCATAACCACCGGTAGCAATAACAACAGCATGAGCCGAATAGCGTTCGATCTTACCATTAACAAGGTTGCGGGTAATAATGCCGCGAGCACGACCTTCAACAATAACTAAATTGAGCATTTCATGACGCGCATAAAGCTTAACGGTACCTTTACCGATTTGACGGCTCAATGCAGAATAAGCGCCCAACAGCAATTGCTGGCCGGTCTGTCCTTTAGCATAAAAAGTACGTGAAACCTGAGCGCCACCGAAAGAGCGGTTGTCGAGTGTGCCACCATAATCACGGGCAAAAGGAACGCCCTGAGCTACACATTGGTCGATGATATTATTCGAAACTTCTGCCAAACGATAAACATTGGCTTCGCGAGAACGATAATCACCACCTTTGATAGTATCATAATACAAACGATAGATGGAGTCACCGTCGTTCTGATAATTTTTTGCAGCATTGATACCACCTTGAGCTGCAATAGAGTGAGCACGACGAGGTGAATCCTGAATACAGAAATTAAGTACTTTGAAGCCCATTTCGCCAAGAGAAGCAGCAGCCGAAGCACCAGCAAGACCCGTTCCGACAACGATAATATCAAGACGACGTTTATTGGCAGGATTTACAAGCTTTTGGTGAGCCTTATAATTGCTCCATTTCTCCGCTAAAAGGCCTTCGGGAATTTTAGAATCTATGTTAGCCATAATTGTATATACTTTTATTGAAATTAAATGCTCGCGCCTAAAAAGGTGACTTTAATAAAAAAGAAAATAACTACCAAAGCGAAGCAAGCCATAAGAATAGTAGTATAAATATTGGAAATACACTTCCAACGTTTAATCCAAATCTGGTTGTTCCAGCCTAATGTCTGAAGAGCACTCCAGAAACCATGAGTAAGATGGAACCAGATAGCACCGAACCAAACAAGATAAAGCAATACAAAAACGGGGTTCTTGAATGTGATCTTCATCAAAGCGATACCGTCTGCCGGATCACCTCCGGGTGCCAATACCATATCATTTGCTATTTCGGCAAACTGCATATGATACCAAAAATCTGTAAGATGCAGAATAATACCGAGAACAACAATCAGACCCAACACAAACATGTTTTGCGAGGCCCATTCGACAGTCGTCGGACGTACCGTTACAGCATAACGTTCCGAACCACGTGCTTTGCGATTCAACAAGGTGAGCCATACAGCGTAAATAATGTGAATAAGAAACAATGCTGCCAAGCCCATCGAACCGACGAGGGCATACCAGTTAGCTCCCAAAAATTCACAAATCGCATTATACCCTCTCTCAGAGAAGACAGCTACCAAGTTCATCGCCATGTGAAATGTCAGAAAGAGGATAAGAGCAATGCCTGTGACACTCATTACCACTTTCCTTCCTACGGATGAATTAACTAACCACATAAATGATTCAATTTTTAAGATTATTATTGTTTAGAATTAAATTAATTTTTAATTATTATAGCCCATATAGGCACAAAATTAAGACAAATAGATTGATTGAGCAAACAATTAAAGAAATAAATCTTTAATATGCTTATTATTACAGCCCTATCAATCTATCGCACATTTTCCTACTTTCTTTTCTTAACGGGTTTGGCTATCTCTTTATTGTGCATAATAGACAGCGCTTTCTCCAAACTTTCGTTTGTTTCATTAATAACCTGAAAATATTCGTTCATATCCCAAAGATCCCTTGCAACCAAAGCTTTCAACTGAAGTTTGATAAAAGGCAACGAAGTCTGGTACTGCTTTTCGTTGAACTTTATTCCAGCCTTGTCTGCTTTGCTACGCACTTCATCAAGCATAGTAGTCTTGGTTACATCGAACGATGTTCTATACTTTTCAAAAGTAGGATATTGGGCTTTCAATGCTGCTCTATTTTTTTCGACATACTGTGCCGTTTCTTGCAAAATGATGCCTCTATTACTTAATTCACGAAGATAATCGCTATAATCGGTAGTGTCGACAGGTACAAAATAATCGGGCATAATACCACCGCCACCATAAACAACACGACCAAGCTTCAATGTTTTACATTTCAAAGAATCAGGGAAATGAATACTATCGGCACTCTGCATCTCACCACGAGTATATCTCTTGATAATATCTGCAGCATAGTCAATTTTGTCACCATAAGGTTTCTGGATGCACCGACCAGAAGGTGTATAATAATGAGCGATGGTTAAGCGAATCATCGAACCATCAGGCAACTCTATAGGACGTTGAACAAGTCCTTTACCAAAGGTACGCCGACCAACCACGGTAGCACGATCCCAATCCTGAACAGCACCGGTTACGATCTCACTTGCCGAAGCAGTAAACTCGTCAACCAACACAAACACCCGTCCAGTCTTGAATATTCCGTTACCAGTGGCCAAAAAATCACTTCGCGTAGAATTACGCCCTTCGGTATAAACGATAAGTTGTTTATTATCCAAGAATTGATTTGCCAATTCTGTCGCTGCTTGTAGATAACCACCTCCGTTACCTTGCAAATCCAACACAAGATCGACCATTCCTTGTTGTTTCAGCTTCTTTAATGAAGCAATCACTTCTTCACCGGTTGTTGCAGCAAACTGACTGATTCGGATATAACCGACTTTCGGCTCCACCATATAGCATGCATCAATACTATAAATAGGAATTGTATTGCGTTTTACATTAAAATACAGCAAACCCTTTTCACCACGACGAACGATGGAAAGCTTCACTACCGTCCCTTTGGGACCGCGAAGGCGTTGCATTATTTTCTCCGTACTCATTTTCACTCCGGCAATCGCCGTATCATTAACGGCAACAATACGATCGCCGGCAAGAATACCGACTTTTTCAGAAGGCCCATTCGTTACAGGCTGGATGACAAACAATGAATCCTCTATCATTTGAAATTGAACACCTATGCCATCAAAGTTACCTTGCAATGGAGCATTCATCAGCTTCACTTCTTCTGCATTGGAATAAGTAGAATGAGGATCGAGCTTTGACAGCATACCCTCTATGGCATCCTCCACAAGTTTATTCTCATTGATTTTGTTCACATACAGATTATTTATCGCCATTTCGGCAATCTGCAATTTCCGAATAGCATCTTTATTAAAGTCCTGAGCCGTAACGCAGGCAACAGTAACAAATGTCAAAAGACATACAGTGATTAGTTTTCTCATTATTTCTTTTTAAATTTCCATCCCTTCCGGAATAAACCGGCTGATATCCTTATGGTACATTAATAATTCTCTGACAATAGTAGAACTGACACCGGTCAACTCCGGTTCGGTAAACAACAAAATCGTTTCAATACCCGACATCTTACGATTTACATCAGCAATGGTTTCTTCATATTCAAAATCACTCACTGTACGGATGCCTCTTATAATAAAGTCCGCCCCGATCTGTTGTGCGAAATCCATTGTCAACCCTTCGTAAGATTCAACTTTGATACGCGGCTCATCACGATACAATTTCCGAATAATATCAACTCGCTTTTCCAATGGAAAGTAAGTATTTTTTTGATCATTGATCCCAATACTGATAGCTACTTCGTCCATAAAAGTCAAAGCCCGCTTCACTATCGAAAAATGCCCTATAGTAAAAGGATCGAACGTTCCTGGGAATATTGCTTTTCTTTCCATCATTTATTTAAGTTATGATATATCACTAGTTAAATTCTCCGGCCTATCCTCTTCTATTACCAAATTATCAATAATGAAATTTTGACGTTCCATCGTATTCTTACCCATATAGAAAGCCAATAGATCTTTCACCGCATCTGTCTTGCGCAATTTGACCTGATCAAGACGTATATCCTTACCAATAAAATGCACAAATTCTTCTGGAGATATTTCTCCCAATCCTTTGAATCGAGTGATTTCAGGCGAAGGTTTTAATGCCCTTATAGCGTTCACTCTCTCTTCCTCAGAATAGCAGTAGCGGGTTTCTTTCTTATTCCGAACTCTAAATAATGGCGTCTGAAGAATATAAACATGCCCTTTCTTTATCAAATCAGGAAAAAACTGTAAGAAGAAAGTGATCATTAACAGTCGAATATGCATGCCATCGACATCGGCATCGGTTGCAACGATTACCTTATTGTATCTAAGTGCCTCAATACCGTCTTCTATATTAAGTGCAGCCTGCAACAAATTGAATTCCTCATTCTCATAGACAACCTTCTTGGTCAAACCAAATGAATTAAGAGGTTTACCACGCAGACTAAACACTGCCTGAGTATTGACATCACGGCTCTTCGTAATAGAGCCACTCGCCGAATCACCCTCCGTAATAAAGATACACGACTCCTCCTGACGATCTCCTTTAGAATCACTCAGGTGAATACGGCAATCGCGTAATTTCCGATTATGGAGATTAGCTTTTTTAGCTCGTTCCCGAGCCAATTTCGTTACACCGGCAATTGCTTTGCGTTCTTTCTCCGACTCTTGAACTTTCTGGAGCATCACTTCAGCAATATCAGAGTTTTTATGGAGGAAATTATCCAATTGCTCCTCTATAAAATTACCTACAAATTTGTTTACCGAAACCGCATCCTTTTTAAGAGAGATCGTGTTAGAGCCAAGCTTTATCTTTGTCTGACTTTCAAAAATAGGATCCTCCACATTGATGGCAATAGCCCCTACAATACCGTTTCGGATATCATTAAATTCGAAATTTTTATTATAAAAATCTTTGATTGTATGAGCCACATGTTCTTTAAAAGCTGACAAATGTGTACCGCCCTGTGTTGTATTCTGTCCATTAACGAAAGAATAGTATTCTTCACCGTATTGATTGGTATGAGTAAAAGCAATTTCAATGTCATCGCTCTTGAAATGAATAATAGGATATAATCCCGGCGAAGTCATGTTATCATTGAGCAGATCTTCCAAACCATTTCGAGAGACAATGCGTTGTCCATTGAATATAATAGAAAGTCCAGTATTAAGATAGGTATAATTTCGAAGCTTCGTTTCGATGAATTCTGATTGAAATGAGTAATTTACAAACAAGGTATTATCCGGTTCAAAAAACATATAAGTACCATCTTCCTCGTCAGTATCTTTCGTTTCGTCCGACAGTAGTAGTCCTTTGGCAAAAGTAATAATCCTCACTTTGCCGTCACGATAACTGCGAACTTCGAAAAAAGAACTTAACGCATTGACAGCTTTGGCACCAACGCCATTAAGTCCAACACTTTTCTTAAAAACGGCATTATCATACTTGGCGCCCGTATTAAGTACGCTGACCGCCTCAACAAGAGCCCCCTGCGGAATTCCTCTACCGTAATCTCTCACACTAACACGCAGATTGTCCTCCAGATCGATTTCGAGCCGTTTACCGAATCCCATTCGGAATTCATCAATACTATTATCTATAACCTCTTTCAACAAGACATAAATACCATCTTCAGGATGAGAACCGTCTCCCAAACGACCGATATACATACCCGGCCGCGTACGGACATGTTCCATATCACTCAGATGCTTTATACTGTCATCAGTATAATTTGTCTTGAATTCGTTTTCCTCAATGATATTTTCTTCCATATTTTATTTAATGCTCCTGATAAAAGCGCGACGACGTTTGTGCTGTTCACATTTAAAATATTCCCATTGCGACTGAACTTTACCATTCAACTCTAATTCGGGATTACTTTCAGCATATACAAAACCCATCTTTTGATAGACCGGTATCAAGTCATAGAACAATAATGCATTGACGCCTTTATTTTGATATTCAGGCTTTACAGCGATAAGCAACAATTCCAACACTTTAGCATGTTTAATAAAAAGTGATTTCAGCAAATGGTACCAACCGAAAGGCAGCAATCGCCCATGGGCTTTCTGCAAAGCACGAGCAAGCGAAGGCATTGATATACCCACTCCCACTAAAGTACCGTCATCTTTGGTAATCAAGGTCAACATGTGCAAATCAACAATATGCAAATACATCTTTATATATTGCTTGATCTGCCTGGGAGTTAGCGGAGAATAGCCATAAAGAGGACTATAGGCCTCATTCATTAGTTCAAATATAGCCTCTCCATATTCTTTTGATATTTTCCTTGCAGAAGTACATTTCGTGATATGCAGACCATATTTCTTCATCACGATTTCCGAAATGCGCTTATGCTTTTCGGGAATCGCATCGGGAATATATATTTTGTACTCCACCCAATCGGCATCTTTTTCAAAACCCAACTTAGCCATGTGATCCACATAATAAGGATAATTATATATTGTGGCGATCGTACTTAATTGATCATAACCTTCGACCAACATGCCTTCAGCATCAAAATCAGTAAAGCCGAGCGGTCCTTGTACATCATTCATTCCACGTTCCCTGCCCCATTGCTCTACAGTATCAATCAATGCTTTTGAGACTTCGATATCATCTATAAAATCTATCCAACCAAAACGGACTGTCTTTTTATCCCATTTTTCGTTTGCTCTATTATTTATGATAGCAGCAACGCGGCCCACAATCTTTTCGTCTTTGTATGCCAAGAAATAATCGGCCTCGCAAAATTCAAAAGCTGCATTCTTTTTCTTATTGAAAGTATTGAGCATATCATCAAACAAATCGGGTACCGAATATGGGTTATCCTTATACATGAAATAATTAAAGCGGATAAATTTCTTTAATTCCCGCTTTGTAGAGACCTTTTTGATTATTACAGACATACCTTGCTAATATATATTTGGAGCAAAGATACAAAGAAAAAATGAAAGGCACAGAAGAATAAATAAATATAGTTATAAATAAACGGTTTAGATAAAAATGATAAATACATGGACTGTGTCTATAGAATACAGAAACAATGATTATAAGTCAGACTTTCTTTCTTACATCGTTACAATTCATTGATCGCAAATGATAAAACACCGAGGCATCTTCCAGATTAAAGAGCTACTATTTCACTCAAGATTATCTATACATGTATAATGTATTTCGAACAGTTTCGTAATGAAAGTTAGGGCTTTTTGCATACATGTATTAGTTCGCCCCGATGCCATCTTCTTTCAGAGAGAATGTTTGCATCGGAGCGGATAATCTTTCTATGATAAAAGATATTATAAATCTACTTCTTTATTATTCACTAATAAATATGTGCTATATTGATACAATGTCACCTACAGTTTCTTCTTATCAGATTTAATAAGAAGAATCACCACAAAATTCATTTTCTTAGCGTCTTGATCTATCACTTTATTCTTATCGCGATGCTTTGGTTTGCAGTTACCGTTTTTCTAATAAAATCGGCTTGGGAGCCATTCCCATAAGTATTGACTCTTGTCGGAATATACCATTCATCGAACATATCGCCCGCAATAACGAGCTCTTTAATAGTATTCGAAGAGCGTACCTCATTAAGGAATTGCTCCAGCCGTTTTAAGTGCTTCGCGCCTTCGGAGTACGCCAAATCGTTACCCAAATGTAAATCACTGATAACAATAATTTTGTCGCGTTCTACATTGCTACTAGCACTGATAGTGTCAATAAGGGTTCTCAGCAGAGTCTTTGTCACTGTTGCACGATACCAAACCAAAGGCCAATACAACTAACAAAAGAATAAAACTAATTTTTCTCATTATGTAATAACTATTAGTGATTAATAGTAATCATAAGTTCGTACTATTTATATAACTAAATAATTATCTGCCCGTATGCCATCTATCATGGACAAAGGTAATCAACATTTAACAGGTTGATGTATCATATTTACAAAACCGATGTATCATATTTACAAAATATCACGATTTTATGATCCTAAATTCGGTTTGATTACCAAATTATTTGTTAATTTTGCCCCTTGTTATGCAAAGCCTATATTTAGCTACTATATTTGCAGCAGCAATTGCTTGTTTGCTCACTTCTCTATTAATCTTCGCCCGCAGAAAAAGCGGAGAACGTTCACGTGTGATTCTAGGATGGATCGTATTGTTTTCAGTAGCGAACTATATCACACGATTTTATATTTTATGTAATGGGAAGGAACCAAGCCAAGTCATTTCTGTACCCATGCTATTGCTCGCTCTTTTTATGGTGATCTCGTATATCATGTATCCTATCGAGGTAATCTCTCCCCACTATCTTAATTTTCGACGTATTCTAAAACTCTACAGTCCATTAATATTACTAACTGGCATATATATTATGTTGTTAAAAATTGGGATGACTTTTCCTCCTTACCATTCGTTACTTTATATGTTACCTGACATCACACAATTCCACGTTTGGTTCCGTCTTATACTTTCCATGCTCATATTCACCCCTGTATTTTTCATATTCATCATTCCCTATACGCGACGTTACAACAATACAGACAAAACATGGATACTGAAATATACACTTTGTTTCGCAGTCAACACGCTAGCTTATATGATTGTATTAATGTCCGATTTGCTAGTGATCAAAACTTTATATTATTATGTGAGTGCAGGTTGTAGCATCTATATCGCCTACATGGAGTTGTTCGAGAGATTGATAAAGCCACGTTCAGCACTTATAAACAAAACTCAAGACACAAATACTGAAAAGCCCAGCTATAACGAAACATTTACTACAAAACAAAATCCGTTGTGCGAAAAGATTATTGTCTACATGAACCAGTCCCACGATTATAGAGACCCTGACATTTCGCTGAATAAGTTGGCCGGTTCGCTTTGCACCAACCGCACCACACTTTCAAATGCTTTGCACAAACTAGGATATAGCAATTTTAGTACCTATATCAACACATTGCGCATTGAGTATTTTATTCGGCGCATCCGTACCAAAGAATCGGCCAATTATCAAGATGCGTTCTATGATGCAGGCTTCCGTTCGCGAGCTACTGCTTTTCGAAATTTCAAACAATATACAGGAAAAACACCTTCTGAATATTTTCAACAACAGATCATCAATTGAATTTCCAGCCGACTAACAACAAGCAAAATTATAGTCTCCGAGGCAAACCAGCAAAAATCATTCATGAAAGTGCCTTAAAAAAGTTCTTTTTTAAAGCACATAAACCATTTGGACATTTGCAGTATCAGAGCCAGACAAAGGAATAGCACATTAATAGACAGTACATATCACATTACAATTTTTCTGCTCGAATTATCACATGCTGACCATTTTCGAGCGTAGTTGCAAATAGAAAATCATTGCCACCATCCGAAAGGCGTAAACGCTTGTGAAGCTCGATAGCTGATAAAGGGAAATTACGAACACAAATATTCGCTTTCTTCATATCTTTAAGGAATAAGCTCAAATCTTTCTTGTTAAAAGAGCTGTATCCGCAAATTCTAAAGACCTTGCCTGGAAAATCTGACACCAATTTGTCTGACGTATATAAATGGCTATTAGGATGAAGCTTTTCTATTCCAAATCGCACTGCCAACACTTTAAAAGCTCCGGCTTTAAGTACCGATGCATTAGGCTCGTATAAATAATGACTTAAAACCGAAGTGAAACAGCAAACGGACGACATTTCTTCATCCCTATGAAATATAAATGACTGAGAAGAAATCTTATTTAAATTAATACAATGAATGGAAGCCGAATCGCAATAATTGCGATCAAGCAACAATAGCAACTCCTTGCATTCCCCACCAACAGAGACAATGTGTACTTCCGAGGGGTATTTTAATTGCTGCATGGCAGCATAGACATCAAGCATCGGCGAAAGCTTAACCACGACTTTATTGGCTTTGGACAAAAGCAAATCATTAATGGCTACTATATTAGGCTCACAATCGCTAACAGCAAAGACCTTTCCGCCTTGACTATTCCTGCGCGCCGGATCTACATAAATAACATCTACCGGATTCATTTTCTGCAAATATTCAAGAGCATCTGCATTGACCGTCTCAATATTGTACAATCCCAATGCCTCAAAATTATGAGCAGCCAACTGACACAATTTCTCTTGCCGTTCCACATATACAACATGATCGAACTGTTTGGCAAAACAAGAGCTATCCACTCCCAATCCCCCAGTTAGGTCTACAAATGTACTGCCACCAACGAGCTTTGCTTTGTAAGCAGCGGTTGGCTCACTGGAGCACTGCTCCAAAGCCAAATGTGGTGGATATATCACATCCGGATTGTTATACCATGAAGGTAGTTTGCTTTTTGCTTTTTGTCGGCCTTCTATCTGAACCACAACGGTGGGCATGTCTATCTCGGGATAGCGCGAAGCATGGAAGCCCAATGTAAAGACATCGTTATCAATATGATCAAGAATAAATTTCTTTGTCTCTTCCGAAATAAGTATCTGGTCCATCTTTTATTAATAATATGCTAGCAATATGCAAATATAAACATTATATTGACGTTTCGCAAATTGTAAAAACTCGATTCGATGATACATCTCGGATATTTCATCAGCAAAGATGAGTAAAAAGATGGTCGTATTCAGCTAAATAAACCAAATGATTTTTGTATATGAGAACTGCTTACACTATCTTTGCCTTCCAAATCAATACTAACAATTTGGTATAAATATGAAAAAGTTAGGCATATTTTTGCTTTTGTGCACTTGCTATGTGTCATTTATAGGAGCACAAGGCACTAAATCTCTTGATCTGAAAGAGATTGTAGACGGTAAATTCTATCCCAAAACGGTACGCAATGTAATGCCGATGAGCGAAGGAGAATTTTACACTCAAATGAACGAAGATGGTACTAAAATTATCAAATATTCGTTTCGGACAGGACAGCAGGTCGAAGTTCTATTCGACGTCTCGACGGCACGCGATTGCCCTTTCAAAAGCTTCGACAGCTATAGTTTTTCACCCGATGGCTCTACTTTATTAATCGCCACAAACAAAAAACGTATTTATCGCCGTTCTTTTACAGCCGACTTTTATTTATATCAACTCAACAAAAATGCGGATGGTGTTACAACCCGCAACAAAATAGAGAAGCTTTCAGAAGGAGGACCACAACAATCGCCGGTATTCTCTCCCGATGGAAATATGATAGCTTTCGTACGCGACAATAATATTTTTCTGGTCAAACGTCTCTATAATAATAGTGAAAGCCAGGTAACAAAAGACGGAAAAAGGAATTCGATCATCAACGGTCTTGCCGATTGGGTTTACGAGGAAGAATTTTCGATGACAACCGCTCTTAGTTTCAGTGCGGACAACAAAATGCTGGCTTTTATCCGCTTTGACGAATCGGAGGTTCCTACTTACAGTTTCCCAATGTATAAAGGTTCAAACCCTACTTTCGACCAATTTGCCGATTATCCGGGAGAATACGTTTACAAATACCCAAAAGCCGGCTATCCCAACTCGAAAGTTTCTGTTTGTGCTTTCAATATTCAGTCCAAGGTAATCCGCACGTTGCAATTACCACTTGATGCAGGCGGATACATTCCCCGCATCGAGTTCACTAACGATCCCAACAAATTGGCTGTAGTTACACTCAATCGCCACCAAAACAGAATGGATCTATATATGGCTGATCCTAGAAGTACTGTTTGCAAGTTGGCGCTACGCGATGAAGATAAATATTATATTCAAGAAGAAGAGTACTTGGATATGCAATTTATTGATAACAATTTCTGCCTGAAGAGTGAGCGTGATGGGCACAGCCACTTATATTGGTACAATTTAAACGGCGAATTAATAAAAAGACTTACATCGGGTTCTATAGAGGTAAGTGATTTCTTGGGTTACAATGCCAAAGAAAAAGTTTTTTATTATCTTTCCAATGAAGGAAACCCTCTTTGTTCTTACATCTGTAAAGTTGACCTGAAAGGCCGTCAAACAAAATTAAGCCAAAAAGAAGGAACCAACAGCGCTATTTTCAGTAAAGATGCTCAATACTATATCAATATTTTCTCAAATGTCACTACCCCTCCTATCGTTACTATAAACGACAATAACGGTAAGATTCTAAAAACGATAGAGACAAATGAAGAACTGAAACAGACAATGGCAGAATATGCCATTCCACACAAAGAGTTCTTCTCTTTTACTACAGCAAGAGGCACCAAGCTGAATGGATGGATGATGAAACCGACCAACTTTGACGAATCTCACAAATATCCGGTAATATTGTATCAATACAGTGGTCCTGGTTCGCAAGAGGTAAAAAATCAATTCGGCATTTCATGGGAAACTTATATGGCGTCTCGCGGATACATATTAGTATGTGTCGACGGAAGAGGAACCGGAGGACGAGGTGAAGAATTTGAGAAATGCACGTATATGAACATTGGAGTAAAAGAAGCTCAAGACCAAGTGGCTACAGCGCAATACATGGCACAACAGCCCTATATCGACAAAGATAAAATAGGTATTTGGGGTTGGAGCTATGGTGGATATATGACTTTAATGAGTATGAGCGAAGGTACACCTATATTTAAAGCCGGTGCAGCTGTTGCGCCGGTAACGGACTATCGTTTTTACGACACGGTATACACCGAACGCTATATGCGCACTCCTAAAGAAAATGACGAAGGCTATCGTTCTACTTCCGCCATCGAAAGGGCCGACAAACTGCACGGCAATCTGTTGCTGATACATGGCCTTGCCGATGACAATGTACATTATCAAAATACTGCCGAATACATGGAACGATTGGTACAACTAGGGATACCTTTCTATGCTATACCTTACAACAATAGGAATCACAGCATCTATGGAGGCAATACTCGTTGTCATTTATATTCTAGTATTACCAACTTCTTTGACAGTAATCTTAAATAATGGAAAGAGTACGCAAACCTGATTGGTTGAAAATTAAAATAGGAGCAACCGAACGTTCAGCTCAGACTCATCATATCGTCTCTACTAACAAACTGCACACAATATGCAGCAGTGGTCGTTGCCCAAACCAAGGTGAATGTTGGAGCCGCGGTACTGCAAGTATCATGATAGGAGGAGATATTTGTACGCGTTGTTGTAAATTCTGTAATACAAAATCGGGGCATCCTCTGCCATTGGATGAAGATGAACCGCAACATGTTGCCGAATCAGTGAAGCAGATGCAACTCAAATATGCAGTAATCACTTCGGTAGATCGCGATGACTTGCCCGACCTAGGAGCCAGCCATTGGGTGAAGACTATCCAGGAAATAAAGAAGCAGAGTCCTGAAACTAAAATAGAAGTATTAATTCCCGATTTTCAAGGACGCATGGAATTAGTAGATCAGATAATCGAAGCTCAACCGGAAGTGATCTCTCACAATATGGAAACAGTAGAAAGGCTGACTCCTCACGTACGAAGTGTAGCAACCTATCAAACCAGCCTTAAAGTCCTCAAACGAATCAGTGAGAAAGGAAGCAGAGCGAAAACAGGAATTATGGTAGGACTTGGAGAAACGGTGCAGGAAGTTGAACAGTTAATGGACGATCTGATATCGATAGATTGTCGCATCATCACTATCGGACAGTATTTGCAACCATCGCACAAGCATTATCCTGTAGCAGCATACATAACACCCCAACAGTTCGAAGCCTACAAACAAACAGCTCTACAAAAAGGATTCACGGATGTAGAAAGTGCTCCGCTGGTAAGATCATCATATCATGCCGAAAGGATACTCGAGAAGCATTAAATATTACAACAGATAATTTAAATACCCGACTAATACATCACTGTATAGAGTCGGGTATTTCTTTTTAAGAGAGAGAGTTTTATTTTTTACTTTTTACGGGTTATTATTTTACTACCGTCAGATATCACAGCATCTTGGTTATCAGTATCAACACTAAAATCTTTCAAACCTTTACCGATCTTCTGCATTTGAATATCCATTCCTTTCATTTCTTTATCAATATTCTTCATCTGTTCTTTGAAAGAAGACCAATCATAGTCCTTCAAGACTTGAAGTCCCGAGACACCCCAATCAATATTGTTCAATGCTTCCAATTCTTTGCCATCCCATCTGAATGAGGACAGACCGGGTATATCTATAAATTTTCCTCCAAAGAAAATCGACGAGTTATCATCACCCTGAGATATAGATTTATCCCGAGAAATAATACTTACTATAACCTGAGGTTGCGACTCTTTGCCTTGTATAATCAAACTATAGAGAAGTGTCTTTTTACCTAATTTAAAACTAAGCATCGTATTCCTATAAGTATTACGTCGGTTGGTATTAACGCTCGAGGCATTTTCGCTATCCTTATCAAATGCTTTCTGCAATTGACGGGCATAGTTGCCGTCTTTACTATAGAAATTCAACGTCTTGATCATTGTATAGACCTGCTTGGTCTTAGCGTTGCGCTTAACAACCGTATTAACATCCACCCCTTTGTCCTCTAATTCTTTTACCAATCGATCAATATTATTTTGGGCAGCTGCGGGAACACAACTCCACACATTTATCAGTAATACTGACAAAAAAGCCATTAATAAATGTTTCCTTTTCATTGCTGTTCGTTATTAAATAGTTCACTTATCGTTTTCTAAATCACCGGCAGTTCGTCTTGCTGCCCCTTTTGTTTAGCACAATCGGACTTTAGCCCTTTCACATATTCCTCAGGAGTCATTTCCAATGTTCTGTTAGCCTCCCTTTCTTGTCGTTGTGCCATTTGAGTAGTCTTTTGCAATTCGGGGAATATCTGTTTTACATCAGAAATCTTTTCCCCATTACGAATGATATAACTCCCTTCATAACACTCATATTTCTTCTGCATTTTTTGGTAATGCCTATAAAATCCCGTTCCAACCCCACAAGCCAAAAACACAGATGCCGCCACACTTATCCGAGAAATGAACCCACGTTTCCAGAAAAGCCGCCGAGGCGGTAAATAGGATTCCTGCATCCCTTTGGCATACCAATCAAACATAGGTTTGTATTTCTTCAATCGGCTAGGAATATTATCCGAACAGAAGAACCGATAAAGAGCTTGTTCCTCCTCATTATCGGTGTCTCCATCAAGAAACTTCCCGATCCATTCTTCTGCATTCTGTTTGTCAATATCCATCATAGTCTCCTATTTATTAATACCAAAATAGTTCATCATTTTTTTTCGTGCCCGCGACAAATTTGTACGTACCGCCACTTCACTGCTGCCTATAATACGGGCTATCTCGGCAACCTCCAACCCATCAATATGTTTCATCCTCAGAGTGGCTTGTTGAATATCAGGAAGAGTCTTTATCATTTCCTCAACACGTTCGGCCTCCTCTTTAGTAATATAAACATCTTCAGGTGTCGTTTCATCCGTAATATTCTCTTTACTCCAATCGCACATCGGATAAGTAACCTTCCTAAGCCGATTGAAACACAAGTGTTTCGTTATAACCAAAGCCAAAGCTTCTACCGAACGGTATTCTTCCAACTGCCGACGTATAGACCACAGTTTGATAAGCACCTCTTGAGCGACATCATCTGCATCATCACTATCATTCAAATAATGCAATGCCTGCCGATACAACTGAGGACGAATTCGTTTGGCTTCTATTTCGAAATCCTTTTGTTCCATATTCAGTAAGTAGACACAGAAAAAGCTAAAATGTTACATGCAAAAATAGAAAATATCTGCATTAGCTCGGTTTTTAACACCTATTATCTTTTAAATTGTGTCTATATACTCACTAATATCTAGAGAATAAAATTTTTCATTTTCCACTCGCACAAGTTTGCAATTTGCGCGCTGCTTTGAAAAAGAAAATATTCGCATCCATTCGGGGTATAAGTCACTGGACTAAACAATTAGTGCTCTATTCTATGCTTATTCCAAACGGAGGTCTCATTATCATAATAACAAACGACCTGATAGAGTAAAATAAAGATTGTAAGTTTATAAGAGGTAGTACTACCATTGTCACCCTATTATTGTGTATTTATTATAGACCTGGTTTCACTCTCGCCTTAGCATCAAAAAAAAAATCAACCGTATGTTTGCGTTATGACAGCACCAGAGTTACTACATTAATAGTGAATTATTTGAATATGTTTTTTAGTACTTTTCCCTAACTAAAGTATTAATATACGATTTCTTAAGCATTCTAATCTAGTGATAAAAAACGTATATAAAGTTATACAGAGATGATTTTTTAGATTCACCTCTGTATAAAGATTATTAAATGGCTTTTTTATAGCAGAAATTGTTTATAACTATTGTTAGAAACTCATATATCTCCACTGAGTGTGAGAGAGATAATCGATTAGGCTGGGATACGTACGAAAAGATAATTCATCAGGTATATGTGGGTAAATAAGACCTCCTGTACTTGTCCCTGGGTTACCATCATCAGTAATTTCCCAATAATATGTAGTCAGGGTATAATACCTCCCTGTATATTTAGCCGTCATGTTGTATCCTATTGCGTTCAAATTATCAGGGTTAATTCCCATAACATCACCAGATTTATAACAGCTAAATACTGTGTTTTGGGTAGTTGAAAAGTAGATGTCCTTAGTAGCAGCATGGCAAGTAACATAATAAGTTCCTGTCGGGATATCAAAATTTAAAGATTGTGTAGAATTAATTATTGTTTTTTGTTTCGTATATAAGGCTGTTACTACATCATATCCCGTGACTACTGTGGTTGGATCTTCGGCTCTAGATATAATGGATTTTGAGTATTCACTTGACTTCATAATTTTAGAATTTGTAGCAAATGGACATAGCTTTTCAATGGGAATAGCTTCTTTGCATGTATCTAAAATATTCAATATTTCTTGCATCTTGGGAGAAATATAGGGCTTACTAATATTACTTTTTTCAGTAGTAATTTTGGTACTAATTTCATTATCCCCTTGTTCATTTGTACAAGAATAAATGCATAGTGCAGCGATGAATGCTAAAAAGTATTTTTTTTTCATAATTGTAATTTTTTTGTTATTTGTATGAACTACTAAATAAAAAAGCCATCAACATCTCGTTTGGGTTGAACTATCATTATATACAACTCATGATTAATAATTAAGTTAAAAGGGTCAAATTAATTTTTACTTTGTTTCATTTTGTTTTGTACAAAGATATTCGTTTTTAGTAAATTTCATTTATATTCAGTTTCACTATAGTTCACTATTAATTGTATACTTATTCACAATAATTCACATGTATAAAACGGAGTATGCCCACCCACTTTCAAGGGTCAATTCAGTGATAAAAACATTTGAAAATACCCCGAAAACGTTCTAAAAAACGGATTATATCCGTTCACTTTACTCAAAAATGGCTCAAAAAGCGGAGCATGTCCGTTCAGTAGTTGCAAGAAGTGCACCTCAGAACGGAAAAAGTCCCATAAAACGGAGCATGCTCCAGAAAAAGATGTATTTTGGCACCCTTTTCTTCATATGGGGGGACATGCTCCGGAATATGGAAATCCAAAACGACAGAATGAATGGATATACTTCGGAATATAAGTCTTTTTAATCGTATTATTGACATTTTCATCCAATTTTAGCCTTCTCTGATGAACAAATTTGCCGAATTTGAGGACTTTATCCCTCCTTTACTGGGTGGGGATGCTCCGGAATATGCAAAAAGGGCTCTTTATAATCGGATTATTGATATTTTTATGCAGTTTTAAGCCTTATCGGATGAATAAATTTGCCCTCCCCCCTTTTGCTGGGTTGGAATATGCAGATATCGTCAATCTTTGTCGTGTCACACTTGATACAGTAAGATATCTATACTTCAAGCAAGGAAACAAATTAAGTGGAATGTAATGTATGTTCTTCATCGTTTTGGTTATGTAAAACACTTAACTATCCGGTAAATTTCAGAAAAAACTATATAATAATTAATATGTGTGCTTTCTATGTGATGATATCGCTGTATCGGTACCAAGTGTAGCGCTGCAATCGGTACCGGGCGTAGCGTTGTAATCGGTACCAACATTCAGTTCGGTAAGATCATTTGCAAAAATAGTTATTTTTTCTTTTTCTGTCTCATGGATTCTCCTTTTAACTCTATTTTATTGGCATTTGAAACGAGCCTGTCCATGATGGCATCAGCCAAAGTTGGATCACCGATATAGTCATACCATTTATTAATAGGAAGCTGTGAGGCAATAATGACGGACTTCCTTTCATATCGTTCTTCCAGAATCTGCAGCAATGCAAGTCTGGTATTGATGTCCAGCGGCTGCAGTCCGAAATCATCCAGTATAATCAAATCGTTCTTTTCCAGGGACGATATCATCTTAAGGAAGCTTACGTCGAGTTTTGAAAGAGTTACTTTCTCCACAAATCGGTTCATGTTCAGATAAACGGTCCGATAGCCCAAAACACATGCCTGCCTTCCGATGGCACAAGTCAGAAAAGACTTTCCACAACCGCATTTTCCCTGTATGAGAAGGTTTTCGTGCCTTCGGATAAAAGCGCAGTCCGAGAGAGCGACAAGGTCTTCTTTTGTAAAGTTCCGATCTGCGGAGCAAATGACATCTTCCAACAGGGCGCTGTATCTGAGCTTGCTGGTTTTCAGATACATTTCCGTCTTCTTGTCTCTTCTGTCCTGACGTTCGGCATCGACCATCTTGGCAACGGCAAGCTCTATCGAAGGGCGGTTCTGAAGAGGCAGATTCATCATAGCCTCAAAGGAATCCGACATGCCTTTGAGCTTCAACTCTTTGAGTTGTATAATTGTTTCTTGGGTATTCATCTTGTTGAATGTTAAATTTTAAAAGCATCCGCACCGCGAACATAACTGTTATCGGGGGCCGTCGTGACAATCTCGGTCGACTCTTCCCCGTCCAGATTGCGTACAAGTATATTCTTGATCATCATATAAGTGATCGCACCGCTTTGCGAAAGCTTCTTGCAGGCGTTTTCAAGACGTTCGCTTCCGTATTTTCTTTTCAGAGACAAGATTCCCTGACAGGAGCGGTAGGCATGCTCCACATACTTCGGCCCAGTGAGTATCTTATCAACGGCCTTCCTCGTATTGCAACCGATACCGTCGGCCTGCTCGCGGTAATAGGCAGCGTTGTAGCCTTTGCTGTGCTTGTATTCCAGATGGTTGGGAGGCATGTGTGAGTCTTCCGTACTGTAGCCGCAGGTAAAACGGCGTGGGTGAAGAGCTATACGCTGCGCCCCACAGTAGATTTCTACCGTATCCATATCCCAGACCACGCCCAGTTCCCGGCCGACATACTGATAGGGCACGCTGTATTTGTGCTGTTCTTTTCCGACCTGTACGTGATAATTGCCCGTAAGCTTGATATCCTTGCGGTATCTGAAGCGGTACGGAGACGGAGGTAGACTGCGTAAGGCACACTGCTCCTCCGACTTAAAAACATCCATGCGGCTCTTTCCGCATGACTTGGAGGGGCGGTTGTTGAATGTATTCACAAGCTCCATAATACGGTCGTTCAGCTCGTCAAGCATATGGAACGTTTCCTTGCGTATGGCCGCGTAGACGGACTGGTAGAACTTGTTGACGATACCTTCGACAGGACCTTTGTCACGAGGAGTTCTCACCCTACATGTTTCCAGAGACGTGTCATAGTAAGCGGACCATTCCATGGCGGCATCGTTGAACGTGGGTTCATAGCGGTCGTATTTCTTCACCCACTGTTTCATGTTGTCGCTCTTGGCCACTCGGGTGGCGCCGCCGATATAAGTGAAAGCATCGGATATTCCGCCGAAGAAATGTTCCATGGTGGCGTCATACATGGCTTTGGCATATCCCAGGCCGCTGTAGGGAAGAATACAGCACAACAGAACCACCCGTGTCTTCACGCCCGTCTTTCTGTCGGTGAGATACAGACAGTCGCCTGCAAAATCTATCTGCAGCTCGTCTCCCGGAATGTATTCGTTATGAAAGCTCAGATTGTGGGCATATCGGTAATCCTTTATCGCCTTTTTGAACTGGGTGTAGCGGTAGCCGTCCGGATTTTCTTTCTGATATTCTTCATGGAGACGCAGAACCGTCAGACGACGGTCACGGCACAATTCACCGACATAATCCGGTAGTAGTTCCTCCAATGTCTTCTTCTTGCCCGATGGAGTCACCGGAGTTGCCAACTCGGCACTGAGAAGTTGCCTGATCCCGTTTTCACTCATGCGACCTAAGGCACCATAATCCTTTCCCGTAGAGTCGGCCTGTTTCTTATAACCGGCCAACACGCCACGCCCCATATGGAGCGCTTCACAAATTTCACGTTGGGGACGATTTGCACCCAACATTTGAAATGCACGTTTGAGTTTGCTCATTTTTATTGTTCTGTTTGCCATATCTTCGTGATTTGTTCCCTTATCACAAAGATAGGAGGTTAATAATAAGTTAACCTTACAGAACTGAACACTTTATTGGTACCGATTCAAACGATACGCCGGTACCGTTTCATCCGCTACAGTGGTACCGATTCATCCGCTATGATGGTACCGATTCGCCGATACTATCATTCTATGAGTACTCTTCTACTAGTTTGGGGCTATAGGGCATAGCATGATCATGATATATCAATAACCTTTTTATCAGCTTGGATTATAATTTAAGACTTTCTTTTTCTTACTGAGTTTTGAATTATGCGTTGATTTCTTTATATTTAAATGATCTTGTTGACCTCTTTTAATAATCCCATATCATTTCAAATTTCCCAGTAGGGACCATACTAATAAATTCTCCTTGAAATACTTTTTCCTTGGTGTTGTTACTATTTTTGATAATTAAAGTATATGTAGTAGAAAGTTTTTGTATTTCTATTAAAAAATGGCATTTGCTTTGTTGTGGTGTGAATTTGACATTTGTTATTGTATCTGTATTATATTCTTTTGAATAATATTTTGATAAGGAGGCGTTTTGCGATGTGTATTCTATCGCTTCTCCTTCATTGAAATATAATTTACCATTGTTTTCTCCGTGTGGAAATAATATAGTAGGATTACTATCTCTCACCCAAGAAAAAGCATTTTTGTTATCGCTGTAAAAGGAATACCATGAGTATATTTTTTCTAATGGTTTTATTGATAATGTTTTAGACTCTTTCCAATATCCCTTTTCAAATGCATTAGAATAATCGTATTGGTCCCCATTTTCCCATATGTACGATATGCCATTTTCTTTTTCTAAGGAATATGTGATTTTTTCAAATGTATAAGATTCTCCTTTCTCCTCATTCACAACAATATCCTTTTTTTGGTCTTTGCAGTATAGAGTGATATTTAACTTGCGTGGAAATGGGCTTAAATTTTCAGGTATCGTTATTTGCAATGTTCCTAAACCATATCGTTCAATGGTAGCCCAATCATACTCTAAACGTCCAAACTCATTATCTGAAAGTTGCAATAGAACATTTTTCATTTCTTTTTCGGGATATCCAAAGTATTTATTTCCATATAATGTGTCATTATTTGTTTTGTCAATTATATAAGAAATTCCCCAATTTTTTACTTCTGGCATCTGAATAGATTTTGTTCCTCCATTATCACCGAAAGAAACAATTTTTTGTGATGGTTCAAATATAGCATCATTCTCATTTTTACAAGATATTACTATTATGCTGACAATAGTGAATATTATGAATGTTATGAATGCTTTTCTTTTGCAAGTATACATACTATTAATATATTAAATTTGAATCAAAATAACGACAAAAAAAAGTAATACACAAATCTATAACTTCACAAAGCTTCACAATACCTAATGTAAGCTATTTTATAGATCGCGAATAAAATTATCCAAATCAGTTGATGATCCTTTTTTATGAAAGATTTTTTGAAATAGGCGCGAACGTAACATACTCAGAGAATTCATTTCTGATTTCGTTAAAATACTGATGATTTTTAAGGGTATATCTGCCTTTATTAATAAGCAAACACAGATTTCTTTTTCTGTAATGTTTGTTACTTTTCTGAGATGAAAGAAACAATTATTGTATATTTCATCAAGAGTTTGTTCTAGTTTAATGTAATCTTTTGTTGTTGGGTTGAAGTTGATTTGGTGAAATAATTCATATATTTCTGAGCACTTAAACTTTTGAATACGCAATTTTCTAAGAGTAGATTCTGAAGTCATTTGTGTATTATTTTTTTTAAGATTACTTTTTTCCGCCAACAAAAGCTCTTTTTGGGATTCATCATATTTAGTTTGTAGGAAAGATAGTAATACTTCTAACTCCGCTATTCTTTTGTTATTTAATTCTGTTCTTTTCTTATTGTCTTGTTGAGTGATGCTGAATAAATATTCTAATCTCTCTCTTTGTAGAGTATATTGTATTTTCTTATTTCGATAATAATAATAAATAGATAAAATCAAAATAAAAGTTGAAAATGCTATTATGAGAGAAACTAGAATTTGTTCATTTGTATGTCTTTTCAGATTAAAGTATTTTTCTTCTATCTCTAATTTCTTAGAGATAAGTGTTATCAAATTATTATTTTCTTTTATTTTTTCATTACTCAAAGAATCGGAGTATGATGAATACAAGGATAAGTAATAGTATGCTAATTTATTGTTACCGTTTCTTTTGTAAATCTCGTTTAATATTAATGACGCTTTACGAGCGGTGTAAAGGTGGTTCGAATTAATAGTTTTTTTTAAATATACAATGGATGAATCTAATCGATTAGTATACTGAAAATATTTTGCTAAAGAAATGTAATATTGTGTTTTGTCTTTCTCTAATAAATCTTTAGCGGAAGAGAATGCCGCTTTTGCTTTGTTAAACTGCTTATTGGTACAATACAATTCGGCAAGTTCTGACATGATTATTTTATATAAATATTTTTGATTTGTATTTTGTGCTATTTTTGATGCATAATTGAAGAAGTTAACGCCTTTTTCTTTTTCCCCTTGAGAAAAGTAACTACGTCCGATATTTCGAAGAGCATATACAATTAGAAGATTATCTTTTGCCAGTTTAGCATGATGATACGTTGCATAGAAAAATGGCAGAGCTTCTTTATACATATCTTGGCGCATAAGTATTTGTCCAATTTGGTTATTAGCACGAGCTCTCATTATAAATATCTCTGTGTTGTCTTTTATGTTGATGGTTAATAATTTTTTAAAGTAAATAATCGCTTCATTAGTAATTCCCATGTCACCATATATTCTTCCTAATAAATAATATGATTTAATTTTTAAGATATCATTGTCGTGATATTCGTAATAGTTTGCTATATATTGCATCGTTGAGTCTGATAAATGAGCAATATGGCATTTGTCTTCTGCTTCGGTCTTAAGAAGAAAATAGTACATCCTTTTTGATTTATTTTCTTGATATACTATACTACTCTCTTTCGATAGCAATTTTAATGCGCTATCAGGGTCATTTTCTATCAGTTGTTCTGCTTGAACCAATATTGGTGTTATTTTTGTTTTTTTGTGTTGGCAACTAGTTATTAATATTAATAGTATGAAGTAGAACAACGTAATGTATCTTTCCATAGTCTATTAGTTGTGGTTTTGTTGTATATTCTTGCGCTTTTGCAAATGTAACGATTTTATTTATGATTTTTATGCCTGATAGGTGAAAAATATCAAGAATGATTATTCTTTGATTTAAAATAATAGTCTTTTATAAACAGATCTTCTCTGAAAAACGAAATAAAATACTCAAAAAAGTTTGGTGCACAAAGGATGAAAATGACTTTTATGCCTCAAGAAGTTTTGACGTATTACTCTCTAATCTTAGAAAGAAAATAATACTGGAAGGCATAAAAATAAAAACGATAAGGGGCGTTGGGATTAGTCTTGATATCTAGTAACATGTACTGAATAAGTCTGTGTCAACTATTCAGTACATGTCAGGTCTCACTGGTCGCGCCATAAGAAATGCACCTACAGAGAACGGCTCATCGGTAAAATCTAGGGGATAGATGTAAAAGCGGTTGTCGGAAATGAGGTACTTGCCAACAAGAGTGGAGTCCCTCAGATATTCATAAATCGGCCACTCAGCTATCTGTAGAGGTCTGTTTAGAGCGATTCTAAATAGAGGTCTTCCGAAAATAACGTTCCTGCAATATGCTCTTGGGCCGATTTTGAGACTTCTTTTCGCTGGCGTTGTATATGGTGTGTCGTTAACATACTGTATGATAGCGCCGTATGGTGTAATACCGAAGTGACAAAGGTTCAAAATATAATTGTTTTGCAAGAAAAAGAATCTACTAACTGCCACATCAATGTTGCCCTATTCCCAATGTAAATAGTTGGGGGCTCACCCTATTGACGCAGAAAGAAGCGATGATATAATCCTTTGTGTACGTTTCATTTTCAGGACATATTTCAAAGTGAATATTCTCCGATACTCTGATACTTTTTTATCTCAACCTAAGCTACAGGCCCTTGTAGAGCACTTTTTTTGCCATTGTTCCACCGCTCGAATGTAACTCAAATCAGAGCCACAGCATAGAAGAATCACGTGTAATTCGTTGATAGACAGCGAGAAATTCATAAGGACGAAAATAAATGTTTATACTTACAAACTTTTATTTTCGTCCTTATGAATTTTTGTGTTCGTCCTTATCATTTTTCGAAAACAAAGCGTCGATTCCGCGCATCAAAAAGTGTTACCTCCGTATGGTTAAAATAGTATCAGTATCGCTCCCACTATTCACTTCTGAAAACGAAGTCGGAAAAAGAATTCTCGCATGCCAACTTTCAGTACCCCCTTGTATCGCCCATTATCAGCACCGATTTGGGAGAAATCATAACACATTGATTCTCTGCGAGAAAACATGCTTTACAGGTCCCATTTTGGTGCCATGCGAACGTATGGGTCTGATATACAGCTAGTAACGGTGACAGAAATATTTTCGAAACTAGAATAGAAAAAACAGGGTTTTACATATCCACACGAGGTATCTTCAAATATCGGTAAGAATCGGCGACTTCAACAAATCGTTGTAATTAGTCTCTCAAAACGACATATGCTCCTAAAAATGTTGTCGTATGTTAGTTTTTCCGAAAACGTATGGACGTCACCGAAAAAAGGGACATACGACAATGACGGCTACAACCTTTTTTGCTTTGCAAAAAATCAACCGTATGTCGCAGCGGTAACTAACGGATGTTGCACGCGAAACTAACGTTAGTTGTCAGGATAACTTCTGTTAGTTACCGCAGTAACATCCGTTAGTTATGGCGGTGACATACGTCTGTTTAGAGGCCTATTTTTTTACTGTAGTTTCCATACTGAAAAAGTGGCGAGCATGCACAGACGATTACTTAGGACTAATCATAATAGGATTATCCCTTTTTATCGTCCCATTCTTTTATATAAAAAAGCAAACACAATGATAAACATAACCAATTGAATTATAAAAACAGGATATAAGATGCTAGCATTAGTATATCTAAAGATAAAACTTACAGCTGAAACAGGAAAAGTAAAAATATAACCCCACATAGCCCAATCTCCATATAACAAATCATCAGGATATAAGGAACATACCGATACTGAACCAAAGCCAACATAGAAAAAAGCAATCCAGAAAGCGACTGGCTTTTTCTTTAGAAATTTCAAAATAATATTCATGACTACTATGTTTTTAAAACCCTAATGCTTCTAAAGCTTTCTTTAATTCAAAAATTGGCTTAAATATTAAAGCCACCGCTAGTGCTCTTCCCCTCTCTATGGTAGATACATTGGGAGAAGCAGCTATCGCAGTTTCTAGTATGTATAACATTCTATCTGCATCCGAAACTTTTGTATTAAATAATGCACCAGTTATACCTCTAGCTCCCTTTTTATCATACATCATATCATGTAATATTGCGGGATATTCACTAATATTTTTAGGTCTATATTGATATGTTTCTTTCCCATTATAATCTAATGGATTATGAGGCCCTGTATAACTAGTTTCCATATAATTTTTGTGTAATGTTTCAGCATTACAACTATTATCACTAGTTCCAAATATCGTGTAATTACTTCCATATTTTATTTGAGTATTATCTAACTTATTGCCTTTTATATCAGTGACTGTTCCATACTTATTTTCTTTGGCATCATTTGTAAATGTATATTTGGAAGTTATATTCCCATTCTTATCATAGACTGTTAATGTTGAACCATCTGTCATGTGCCTTACTCCAGCGTCTTTTCCATATTTATCAGCAACATCAGCTTGAGACCTTATATCCCTATCATAATATACTTCAACATTTCCATTAATAGTTCGATAAACCCAATCTTTTCCATCCGGGTCAATGGCTCTTATAGGATTATCTCCACAATACGTATACGAACTCATACCGTAGTATTTTTCAGTTAATGGATCCACAGTACTCCATCTTGCAATTGCGGGATCATAGAACCTGGCACCGTAATCGTACCAGTTCAGTCCCCTCTCCGTGTCCAGCTCCTTTCCGTTGTACCGGTAAGGCTGATTGCTCGTGGCATTGCCCTCCGCATACGACATACCGAAAGGATAATAGTGCGTGGACTGTACGGCCGTTCCAGCGGCATCCGCCACCACGCGGTTGTTACCCTCGTGGTCCTTCACATAGAAGTAGTAAGCGCCTCCTTCGATGTAGCCTCCGTCCGTCAAAATCCTTTTCAATGTACAGTTTTCGTAAATCATATTTCCACAGTAATCCATTTGTTTGCTGCCACCGCTCCACTGTTGCACCGTCTTCAACTTTCGTCCGTCGGCAGCGTACACGTACGTGTTGGTCGCCGAGCCCGAAGAATTGGCTATCGCCAGTGTCATCGGCAAATTTAATGAATTGTAAGCAATATTGCTAATTCCCTTGTTTAAATCTTTTGTTAAATTTCCATTGGCGTCATAATAGTATTCCACCGGAGAGTGAGCCCCGTCCTTGAAATCCATCGAAGCGGAAAGGCTGACGGCTTCTCCCGAGTCTTCCGCCTTGATAAGCTGATTGCCGCTGTAGTTCATCGTCAGGTTGTCTATGATGCCGAAAGTGGTCGTTCCCGTGGCGCCACGACGCATCAGGTTCGTCACGTTGCCTTCCTTGTCGTAGGAGTAAGCCGTGGAGTAGTTCGCACTGGACGTTCCGTTCTCCAAGTATCCGGCTGCCGTCAGGCAGGAAAGATTGTCGTAGGCAAAACGGTATCCCCTGAGTTTGTCACCGCCCGTCTGCCAGCTCATGGCCGAGATATTGCCGCTGTAACAGGGAGTGCTTCCCGCATAGCAGGGCTGACACATTAAGAATTTAGTTTTCCTTCCATTTAGAATCCAAAAGTTCTATCATGTAATTTTCATCCCATCCAGCCAGCTTCCTTTTCATCAGCTACCTTTTCTTATGCTATTTTTTATTTGTGCAAGGGCAATCTTGTTGATGAGAGAGAAATTCTGTGCTGCATTTTTTCTTTTTCTGGTATCGTCCTCGTTAAAGGTCACATCCAGTTGCCAGTGCAGATTATTCTTTATGCTCCAATGCGTCCTTATGGCCTGCATGATTCTGTCTGAATCCAGAGGCAGGGATGTTATATAATAATGTTTATCCTCTACTGTTCTCTTGTCTTTCAAATAAGTCGTAATCTTCGTCCGGCAAACGACGGAATGGACGCCTCGCCACCCTAAAATTTCCCCTGTTAATCCATTGTTGTATACTTGGCAATATCTCCTTTCCTTCCGTCCATGACCACATTCCTCTGTGTATGAAACCTGGTACCTGGTTGGTGGTATATGTCCGTGCCCATTAACCTTGTTCCCATCAAAATCGATACCGCTAAACCAGCTTTTAATCTCATTATGCAGTTTCTTCTGGTTGTCTTTCACACAGATGACAAAGTCTGCCTTGTTTTTTATTATCGTTTCAACTATTTTATGCTGACACCCCATGGCGTCTATCGTCACTACACAACCCTCCAAATCCAAGGTCTTTACAAGTTTCGGAATCGCTTTTATCTCATTGCTTTTCTTGCCCACTTTCTCCTGACCAAGTGTAACACCATTCGATGCAGCCCATGCGCTGACCATTCGTAAAGGCTCGAAACTGCCATCCTTCTTTTGCGTTTTCGCACCACATATTTCCTTGCCGTCTATTGACACGATACCCCTGTATTTTCCACATATCTCATCAATCCACATCCTGAAGCCACACTCAAGTTCCTTTGGATCAAGAATGGAGAAAACCCTGTTAAAGGTATCGTGCGAAGGAACGCCTTTAAAACCTTTTATGCGGGAACGGAAAAAGGGTTCTTTCATTTTCTCGAATTCCGCTACTTCATACCAGCTTTCTGCACCGCAAACTACCGCTGCCATCGTAATATAAAAAATGCATTCCAAACTGTGCTCCTTTAAATGATCCCTTCTTGGATCTTCAACTTCTCTTAATATTGTTACTAAGTCCATATTATTTACATATTTAATGTATTAACGTTATGTAAATAATACGGACATATAAAACAATATAATAAACTATATATCATAGTATTAAGTTAACAATATATAATCAAAATAATTAAACTAATTATTAATGCGTCAGCCCTGCATGAAACTTGTTTTGTATTTGCGCAAAGCTGCAAAATCCTTATCTCCTTTTCTTACTGCTTCGTTGCTTTTAAAAAGAAATAGCCCACATTTGCGGGCTATTTGGTTGGTTCATCTCTTTTTTAATTTCATTCCTTCAAAAAATAATGTTTTTCTATTCAATTTCAAACTGTCCTGCAATGGTTTGTAGTGGAATATATTGTAATTAACAAATACGGGGAAAACAATATGAAATACATTATTATTTAAGTTTCTTACATTATATTTTTTGCTTTGTATGGTATCTTGCAAAGGGATAGGGATTATACCTGTGCCATCTCTAAGTGCAATATGTCCTTTCAAATAAAAGTCTTTGGCAATAATTTCTTTGTCCAAAACTAAGCTGTCAGTATTCAATGGGTAATCTATATCATTTATATTCAACGTCCATTTTACCGAAGTATCTAATTTCAACGGATTATCAAACACAAACAAAAGAAATGAATTATTGTCGCTTTTTGTTTCCGTTATAACAACAGGGATATTGCGAATGTCTTGTATAAAACTGTTTATGATTATTCGCTTGTTATTTTTATCTGCTTTCCAAAGTCCTGTCGAAACTTTTCCATGCATTCCCCCCCGAAAATTATATTTGAATGTACTGTCTTTGTTTAATTCAATGTAAAAAGTAACAGGAATAATCTTAGGATATTTTCCTCGTTGAATAAGTGTATATTTACCTGCTACATTTCGTTGAGACTGACACGAAAGAAACAACAAAATTCCTAAAAATAACAGGATTGATTTTATTAAACACTTCATATTATTTATAATTTTGAGGTTGATAAATATAAATTCCTGTATTAGGGTCTTTTAGGCCATATAGCCATTGAGGAGTAATGTCAAAGATTGTACGAGGGGAGCCTGCATCAGAAGGAGGAACCACTCCACTTGTAATTGAGTATTCTGTTGCATACGCTTGTATCTCTAATCCTAATGGATTTTGCATTACCGTACTATTGCTTCCTAATGGGTTAAATTTTATTAGCCCATTATCATATTGAATTGCATGAGTTGTCTCGTGAGCTCTATTCCCTGTCGTTCCGTAATTATTAACAATGACAGTTCCATCGCTCATCGAAGATAAGGCCGCCGTAGTTCCTGCTTCCACCGTATTAAATGTGTAGGACGTTTTAGACTTACCTAATTGTTTTATACCTTCATTTAAATTAAATAACTGTGCTCTTTGGGTTTTCACATCTTGTAATTTACCTTGTTGCTTCTCTATTTGTTGGTCTTTCTTTTCTGTACTCAATTTTGTGTTATTCCCTATTTTGTCAATTTGCGCAGTTATCTTTTGTTCTTGTTTTGCCAAAGATTTATCACGTCTAGCAATTTGTTCTTGTAATTGTGTAGCAATTTCTTTATCTTTATTTTCTTTCCACTCTCTACCGTTAGGATCTATGCGGTTTACGGGATCATTAGCACAATACACATATGGACTCATACCGTAGTATTTTTCTGCCAATGGGTCTTGCGTTGTCCATCTGGCCATTGCGGGATCATAAAATCTGGCACCATAGTCGTACCAGTTCAGTCCCCTCTCCGTGTCCAGCTCCTTTCCGTTGTACCGGTAGGGCTGATTGCTCGTGGCATTGCCCTCCGCATACGACATGCCGAAAGGATAATAGTGTGTGGACTGTACGGCCGTACCCCCGGCATCCGCCACCACGCGGTTGTTACCCTCGTGATCCTTCACATAGAAGTAGTACGCGCCTCCTTCGATGTAGCCTCCGTCCGTCAGAATCCTTTTCAATGTACCGTTTTCGTAGATCATATTTCCACAGTAATCCGTCTGTTTACTTTACGTTTATGTGACTTGGGGCATTATCTGAATTCATCTTGTCCTTTCAAAACAACATCGAGGGAGTTTTTATTTGATTTTTAATTTTTCAAGTTCCTTTTTTGCAATCGGATCATTTAACTTCACTCCTCTTTCCAAGTAATCGAGTGCCAGCTCCTCTGTCCTTTTGTCTATTTTACCCAAAGAGGGGTTAGCATCAAAGATGCTCGTCAAACAATAATAAACATCATAGTTTGCGGGGGCATAATGGTATTTGTCAGCCATGACAATGGAATAAAGTAAATATTCTTGCGAATGCTTCTTTTTCCTGAATTCATTCTTCAATAAATGGTAAGCTGGAATATCTCCCATTTTAACAACCGTTTTTTTCAGGCTGTCTAATCCTTTCGGTGGAACAGTTTTGCAAGCCTGTTTGAATCTATATTCTAAACTTACTTGAGCTCCAATTCCAAAGCCTACAGTGAAACATATCAAATATAGAAAGACTTTCAGGCTACAAATAAAATATTTTTTCTTAGTCATCATTTTCTAACTATTTATTATTAGTATCTTCTATTTATGACAAATATCTTTCAGTTTTTCTATCGAAATGAAATCCTTTAATTCAGCACCTCTTTTTAGGTAGTTCATCGTAATCTTTTTAGTCTTTTCATCCATCTTTTGATCCGGGAAATGGAATTTATATATACCGTTCCAATCACTATATACGAAATAATATGCATTTGAGATATTAAATTTATTTGCCATAATTAACGAATACAACAAAGACTCTTGTTGATAGTAACGTATATCCATATATTCCTCTAATAAAGAAGAATATGCACTTTCATCCCCTTTCAGAACAAGGTCCTTCAATGTATCTATATCAGCAGAGGTATAGCCCACAATGATACTTTTCGGTTGTTTTACATTCTTATCGGAATGATGATCAATTGAGTCATACCAATCACATGCAAATCCCAGAATGAATCCACACGACAGAAAAACAACAATATACAACAAAATTTTCTTCATTTTATTTGAATGCATTTTAAATTAAATCAAGCATCTTTCCCTAAAAGTCAGCAAGCGCTTCTTTAAAATCATTAGAACTCGGTTGGGAGTTAGCATCGTATCAATGGATTTCTTTCCATTTTCAAATTCTGTCCATTTGCCATCAATAACCTTTTCTTTTCCATCTCTGATCCTTTTCAATGTGCCGTTTTTGTAGGCCATATTTCTACAGTAATCCGTTTATTTGCTGCCCCATTCCATTACTAGATCGTCTTTTAATGTCATCGGCAAATTTAATGAATTGTAAGCAATATTGCTAATTCCCTTGTTTAAATCTTTTGTTAAATTTCCATTGGCGTCATAATAGTATTCCACCGGAGAGTGTGCCCCGTCCTTGAAATCCATCGAAGAGGAAAGACTGACGGTCTCTCCCGAGTCTTCCGCCTTGATAAGCTGATTGCCGCCGTAGTTCATCGTCAGGTTGTCTATGATGCCGAAAGTGGTCGTTCCCGTGGCGCCACGACGCATCAGGTTTGTCACGTTGCCTTCCTTGTCTTCGCTCTTGAAGTTACGCCCAATTGTTCCAAACAAACCAATAATCGTAAAAATCGAATATTTTCGCTTTGTAACTTAAATATACGCAAGAAAGTGGCAATTTTCTTTATAACACTGTCGCTTTTATTCTCAATTGAAATGCTTGTCGATCAGTCGTGATTCGAATACAAAGCTAGAAATATAAATCATAAACATAAATTTTACTCATGAAATACATCCTTTTCAAATAAATATAATGAGTGTTATTATTTAATGGGCACTAATATTCTTGTATATCAAACAATTTGATACTATATCATCATGAAAATAATTTTTAAAGACAGATTCAATATCTACTTCTTTTAAGCGGATTTCTAATAAGACACGATATAAATTATTGGCTTTTAAATAAGGTGAAAAGTTTTTCTTCAATAGTCTCATGCTAATTACTTTCTTTTCCATCTGAGGTAATATTACACAGTTCTTACAATTCAATTTAATAGGTTTTAAATCAGCAATCCAATTACAAGGGTAATAAATGTGTATGGTAGAGTCTTTATTTGAAATGAATTTAATTGTAAATATATTCCTACAAATATCTAAATAGTTTGGAACATATACAGCCATATCTTTATCAGATTGGTTACAAAGCTCAAATTTTATTTTAATCTCGTTTTTAATTGAACGAACAGATAAAAGATTAAAAGATAATAGATTCCCTTGGGATTCTATCTTTAAAATAAACAAGAATAATAGCCCTATTATAATAAGTACTTTTTTCATACATTTTTTAATTGATTGCCTATTCCATTCGGACAAATTATATGTTCTATTTATTTCGGAAGTCAATTTTATTTGAGTTAACATCTTCTTGGAGCAGATTTTTTAAATTAGTTTTAAAACAAACGTCTTTCAAATACCATCCCACAAAAAGTTTATAATTTTTTCCTTTCTTTAAACATGGATAAATACGTTTTTTATGTAATTCAAATTTCTGATTAAACGTTTCATTCGGTTTTAAGAATAAGGTATTATGACAATCGAGAGTAATACAATCTAAATCAGCTGCATTGAAATTACATGGATAAAATTCATGTACTTTATCATTCTGTATATCAACAATAGTTATCTTTATAAGTCCGTAACAAATATCACCTTGCTTTGGCATGTAAGTTAGAATTGGCTGATTCGATATGTTCTTAATTGCAAGACAAAAACTTATACTAGTCTCCGTCGATATGCAATCAACAATCTCAAGCTTGATTCTTTTTTCTTGCCCAAAGAGAGTAGAATTGAGAACCACTAATAATCCTAATATTGCCATGTATTTTTTCATAATATCGATTTTTAGATCCTGCTTAAAATTAGCTAGCATCTTTTTCTAAAGAGGTTTCCGTATCAGTCGGATAGTTCCTTTCTTTGAGTGACCAAACCTAAAGAAAAAAAGGTATCAGACTGATTTAACGGAAATCGAGTGGCAATATATAACAAAAGTATTGAACCTGCAAGAAAGAAAGCGAAAATATGATTTACGAATGATTTGGAATGCCATCTTTTATTTGGTAAAGACGGGTTGCCAGTGGCGTATGCTTCCAAAGGAATTCCCTAAAAGGGAATCGGTTTATTACTATTACCGCAAATGGGCTTTACTTGAAGAATTCAATTTATTATTGGAACATTTACGTGGAAATGTACGTCTTGCACGTAATCAGAGCATGGGACCTAGTGTTGGAATCATTGATAGTCAGTCAAGTCGGGGAATAATCGTTCATTGAACGGTATTGACGAGAACAAGAAAGTGAAAGGAATCAAGCGTCATGTGGTTGTCGATAAGAATGAATTTCTTATTGCCGTAATGGTTACCATAGCGAATGTTTATGATGGCAAAGCCGCCTATTTGCTCATACGGGTTTTGAAAGAACTTTGTTCGGGGGTGAAAGCCATATTGGCTGACGAAGGATATCGGGGAGAATTGATCGAAAATATAAAAAGCAAATTCGGTTATATCATACAAGTGGTAATTAGCTCCTATAAAGAGCAAGGATTCAGACCCATTCATAAAAGATGGATTGTAGAAAGAACATTCTCACGGCTGGACAATAACAGAAGGCTCTGTCGGAACTATGAACTGACTTTTGATTCGGCAGAAGAAATGGTCAAAATTACCGCCATAAGATTATTATTGAATAAAATTTAAGCAGGCGCTTAGCCTATATCGAGAAAAGTGGTGGACACATGCTCACCACTTTCTAATCATATTTGACCTCTGACTATTTATTCATCAATGTTAAAATTAATATATTATCCACTATTGGTAATCAAAAGATAATTGACTATCGCCACATCTGATGCATTACCGTTTTTTTAACATTTTAGTTTCAGCTCCATATGTTAGTCCAGATTCACTTTCCAAATAACTTGCAATCGATTTAAGATATAACACTCTTTCGGTTTCTGTTAACTCCAAAAACTTAATACATTCTAAATATTCGGTTAAAATTCCAGTAAAATCGAAAGCTCCAATACTTCTAAATATGTAAATATTAGGGTTCTTGAAGATAAAAATGCATCTTGGAAAGTGGGGGCCTTGTCCTTTAAAAGAATACAAATCATTCTTAAAAACGATATTTTTTCTGTCCGTCAGATTACGAACATTCCTGCCAGCATTGACATTATCAAAACCAGTGATTGATTTATATGCACTTTCAAGTTTTAAATATATACTATCAGGAACATCAACCAGTTGAAATGGATTTTGTTTAGGTGTCTTAGCAAACAAACTAGCAAAAACAAGAAAAGAAAATCCAAAAACCAAATAGATATTTTTTTTCATAATTATGGATTATTTTGTTTTTTAGATTCATCAATGATTTTCTGTTCAACGTTATTAAGCTTAATTTCTCCATCTGTTCGGTTAGTTCCTGAACTCTCAGCTTTTAAATCTTTGTCTATTTCTCCTTTATTTGTAGCATGAACAGTTTCATGCCCCGCCACAGCACCAATTGCTTGATCCAAAGTCAGTCCAGTAAGTTTCGAACCTGAACCTTCTTTTATATTCTCTTTTAAAGTACCTTCGTAAACAGTAATAGTTGCTTCTTTAATACCAAATGTTCCATCTTTATTTACTACTTTTCCATAATTATCATCTTTATTGAAATTGCCTTGAACTGTTTCTCCATTTATTGAAAATGTTTTATCCCCTTCTTTAGAATTAGGCGAAATTATCATTCTTGTTCCAATTGATGAATTATCTACGAATTTTAACATTGATCTTCCCGATTTGGTAAGGTTCATTGCGTTAGCCATTCTGATAGTATTTACATCTGCATTTCTTGAGAATGACAGTGAACCCTTTTCATTGTACGTCACCTCAACTCTTGCTCCAGTTGCGTCTTTTATCCATTGTCCTTTAATATCCACATACCTCACCGGATTCCCCGCACAATAAGCATAAGGCGAAATAGAGTAATACTTCTCCGCCATTGGATCTACACTCGTCCATCTTGCAATTGCGGGATCATAAAATCTGGCGCCGTAATCGTACCAGTTCAGTCCTCTTTCCGTATCCAGCTCCTTTCCGTTGTACCGGTAAGGCTGATTGCTCGTGGCATTACCCTCCGCATACGACATACCGAAAGGATAATAGTGCGTGGACTGTACGGCCGTAGCGCTTGCATCCGCCACCACGCGGTTGTTACCCTCGTGGTCCTTCACATAGAAGTAGTAAGCACCTCCTTCGATGTAGCCTCCGTCCGTCAGGATCCTTTTCAATGTACCGTTTTCATAGATCATATTATTACAGTAATCCGTTTGTTTGCTGCCACCGTTCCACCGCTGAACCGTCTTCAACTTCGCCCCGTCGGCAGCGTACACGTATGTGTTGGTCGCCGAGCCCGAAGAATTGGCTATCGCCAGCGTCATCGGCAAATTTAATGAATTGTAAGCAATATTGCTAATTCCCTTGTTCAAATCTTTTGTTAAATTTGCATTGGCGTCATAATAGTATTCCACCGGAGCGTGCGCCCCGTCCTTGAAATCCATGGAAGAGGAAAGACTGACGGTCTCTCCCGAGTCTTCCGCCTTGGTAAGCTGATTGCCGGTGTAGTTCATTGTCAGGTTGTCTATGATGCCGAAAGTGGTTGTTCCCGTGGCGCCACGACGCATCAGGTTCGTCACGTTGCCTTCCTTGTTATAGGAGTAAGCCGTGGAGTAGTTCGCACTGGACGTTCCGTTCTCCAAGTATCCGGCTGCCGTCAGGCGGGAAAGATTGTCGTAGGTAAAACGGTATCCCCTGAGTTTGTCACCGCCCGTCTGCCAGCTCATGGCCGAGATATTGCCGCCGTAACAGGGAGTGCTTCCCGCATAGGAATCCTCATAATAGAGCGTCTCGCTGAAGAGCGGCGAGGTGCATGATTTCATCCACGAACGGATGTTGTAGGCATACGTCGTAGTCAGATTCGCCGCTGTGCCGTGGGAGCATGTCTTCAGATGTCCGAGCTCGTCATACGTGTTCTTTTCCAAAACCATTTCACTGCCCGAGTTCAAGCGATGTGTGAGGGTCAACATCCGCCCAGCATGATCATAGGAATACGCGTAAAGCTCCGTTTGCGTAGCTTTGGCGTTCGCGCTGTGAACATGCTTTCTCTGTAAAGGCTGTCCCACGAAGTCATTTCAGTAATATTATATATACAGTATAGATATGTCTATTTTTTTTGCATGGTATATTTTGGCAACGATATATCTGTTGAACTCAATATAAGTTGTTCTTCTTTAAAAGACATTGCTATTAAGTTATTGAAATTATAAAATCTAATTCCCGTGTTTTTAAGCTCATTTTCTGATACTATAATAATCTGACGTTTCAATTCATCAATTACTTTTATATGAACTTTTGAATTATCTTGCTTAGACAGAATAGTAATACAGAAAGCTTTTTTAGGTTCAATTATTTTATAGAAAGTACAATAAATATCCGTAGAAACATTTTCTATAGTACTTCCATACTCACTGATAATATTTGATAAAGAGAAATCGCCTTTACGTTTAAAGAAATAATCGTGTAATTTAACCTTTATATCTTGATTACAAATCCCATTGCTATTATCTAACCATAATAGTATTTTATAGTCACTAGAATTTGTAATATTAAAATTTGTGACAATGTATTTAGATTTTTTTATTACATAAGTATAACTATTTATTTGATAATAGGTGTTTTGGCCAAAGGCATTTAAAGTAAATGTAAGTAAAATAAGTAATAGAATTCTTCTCATTATTTCATGTTTTGAATAGTTTCGTTAATGGCTTCATTCATCAACTTAAACAAGTTTACATTCGAATCTTTAGTCCCATCTTCAAAATGATGTGAAGCTTTTACTCGATCTCCATTTGTTACATTACATATGTAAGCATGTCCATATGCTTCATGACTGAATGTTTGTGCCTTTCGTTCTTCTGATAAATTTGAGTTAATTACCACTATGGTATTGCCGTTAGTTGAATTTTGAGAACCTTTATTATCAGGGAAGAGAGTCTTCCCTAAAGATCCTGTTTCTCCGGTTGAAGTACCAACTCCTTTGCCATTATCATTACCAATAAAATCTTTGTCTACCCCAGTATATGTCATTGATTCTGTCTTTGTATTTCCTTCCTTATGAGAATAATCAAATTTATTGTCTATCTTGATTTCAATAGTTTTGTCTGATAAGGCCATTGTTCTTAAACGATTAAAATTACCACTATTACTCTCAATATTTTTCAAGCCATCTTGATTAATATACCCATTTTTATCAAATGTTACATATTGCCGAATGTTTTTTGGTAGCGTATTCAATATCATTTTTTGAACTTCACCGGGAATTGCGAAAACCCATTTCCCGTTAGGATCTACATTTTTCACAGGATTAGCCATGCAATAGAGATACGATGATATTGAAAGATATTTCTCCGCCATTGGATCTATTGTACTCCACCTAGCCATTGCGGGATCATAAAATCTGGCACCGTAGTCATACCAGTTCAGTCCCCTCTCCATGTCCAGTTCCTTTCCGTTGTACCGGTAAGGCTGATTGCTCGTGGCATTGCCCTCCGCATACGACATGCCGAAAGGATAATAGTGCGTGGACTGTACGGCCGTACCGTCGGCATCCGCCACCACGCGGTTGTTGCCCTCGTGGTCCTTCACATAGAAGTAGTACGCGCCTCCTTCGATGTAGCCTCCGTTCGTCAGAATCTTTTTCAATGTACCGTTTTCGTAGATCATATTTCCACAGTAATCCGTTTGTTTGCTGCCACCGCTCCACTGTTGCACCGTCTTCAACTTTCGTCCGTCGGCAGCGTACACGTATGTGTTGGTCGCCGAGCCCGAAGAATTGGCTATCGCCAATGTCATCGGCAAATTTAATGAATTGTAAGCAATATTGCTAATTCCTTTGTTCAAATGTTCTGCTAAACATCCATTAACGGTATAAAATATTTCACCGAAGAGTGCGTTTCGTCCTGAAAATAAATCAAATTGTCGCCCGTATTATAGAGATAATAGATTGTTTCGTTCGACAACGATTTCTGACTGTCGTAGATATAGAGGTAAGCATAATCACGAAAGAGTGCCGAATCGGCATTGACAATCCGCGCTACAGATAATAATGCAGGACTCACTAGCAAATGTTTGAGGAATATACATAAAAATATATCTTTACATCAATAAGAACAAAGAATTGAATTTTTTTGAGATAATCTTCCAAATCGTGTGAGGACTTACTTTATGCCCCTAGCTTTTAGTAATGAACCCTCAAGGGGCTCATCAAACATAAAAGAAAACGGTTGTATGATCAAAAGGAAAACGATTTGTTAACCGTTACTTACGAACCAATCGCACGAACTTTTCCGGATAAGGAGTTTCAAATCGCATGAGTTGGTGTGTAACGGGATGATAAAAATAAAGTCTGAAAGCATGAAGCGCCAGCCGACCGATAGGATTTTCGTTGCATCCGTACTTAAAATCACCCACAACTGGATGTTGTAAATCTTGCATGTGGACACGAATTTGGTTTTTGCGTCCCGTTTGTAGCTTGAGTTCTACAAGAGAATATTGTTTGCCTGATTCAATAGTATGATAATCTGTAATAGCATACTTGCCACCATTATCAATAGGGCTACTATATGTCAGAAAGAACTTATTTTCCATCAGCCAATTAGCCACCTGACCATCATGAGGTTGTATCTCCCCACAGACCACAGCAATATAACGACGATCTACAATAGTTTCTTTCCAAGTATGCTCCAGATCCTGTTGCACATCAACAGCCTTTGCATAAATTATCAGACCAGAAGTTCCACGATCGAGGCGGTGCACAACATGAGCTGTGCAATTTTGTCCACTTTGATAGAGGTAATCATCAAGCAACGTTTTAATATTCGTGCTTTTCTTACCCACGCCCATAGAGAGCACATTAGGTTCCTTATCAATTACAATGATCCAACGATCTTCGTATACAATATGATAATACGGATTTTTGTGTTCAGCCGACTTCTCAGGATGTTTACTGACTTCAACTGTCATGCCCGGCTTAAGTTGAAAATCAAAATGCGATTCCAACTTGCCATTAACCCGAACACCGTTGCCCGAAAGAATAGATTTTGCCTTAGTCCGACTAATGCCGTCCAACTTCTGCATCAGAAGTTCAAGCAATCCTTTCTCTTCAGCCACCTTGAATGTTATAAAACGCGCCGCCTTATTTCCTGAATTTCTCATACCGTTTCAATTATTGTACAAAGATAGAGTAAGCCCAAGACAATAGGAAATAAATCTCTATTTATTAACTATTAATTAGTCCGATATTACAAGAATAACGAACAAATAAGATAAATTCCTGCGCCCAGTAAAGCACTAACAGGTATAGTAAGTACCCACGCCACCATCAAGTTTTTAGTAATACCCCAACGAACCGCTGATAAACGTTTGCTTGCACCAACACCAACAATAGAGCCGGCTATGGTGTGAGTCGTACTTACGGGAATTTTAAGATACTCTGTAATATAGAGGGTTATAGCACCTGCCGTTTCGGCAACAACGCCTTCGAAAGGCGTTACCTTCGTTATTTTCGAACCCATCGTCTTAACAATACGCCAACCACCGGACATAGTACCGATAGAAATAGCCAAGAAACATGCAAAAGCAACCCAATCGGGCACATCGTCGATCGTCTCAACTCCCATACCGAGACCTAAAGGATGAGCGGCAATCATAGCGGCAGCAATGATACCCATCACTTTTTGCGAGTCATTAAGACCGTGTCCGGTACTAAACAAGGCAGAAGACACTAATTGTAACCGCTTAAACCAAACTTCGGCACGTAAATGCGATACCCTCCTACATGCATATAACACAATGTATGAAAGGATAAGAGCGATAATCATACCGATAAAAGGAGCAAGGAAAATAAAAGCTGCAATCTTAAGAATAATGGCAGAATGAATGGCCTGCCAGCCGTTTGCCATAATAGCTGAGCCAGCGAAACCACCTATCAGCGTATGAGAAGAAGAAGAAGGTATACCCCGCCACCAAGTAAACAGGTTCCATATAATAGCAGCAATAACACCGGCCAATATAATAGGCAACGTGATATATTGTTGATACACTGTCTTGGACACCGTGTTGGCAATACCGAAATCTCCTATTAAATATTTGGAAATAAAAAATGCCACAAAATTAAAAAATGCCGCCCACAAAACAGCTTGAAAAGGCGTCAGCACCTTAGTAGAGACAATAGTGGCAATAGAATTTGCCGCATCATGGAAGCCGTTGATATAGTCAAATAGCAAACCAAGAATAATAATTGCGATAAGAATAATCATAAACTAAGCAACGTTAAGCATATTTCACGATAATCGTCTTCAGAGCCTTTCCCACACGTTCGCCAGCATCAGTAGCTTTCTCCAGCTCATAAAGGATATCTTTAGTTTTGATTATTTCGATACCGTCTTTTTCGTCTTCGAAAAGATGAATTATAGCCAATTCATAAACATCATCTGCCTGGTTTTCCAGGTCATGCAACTCTTTGCAACGGGCTTTCAGATGGATAGCATTCTTTCGGAGAGCTTCAAGTTCTTCCATTGCCGTAGCAATACACTCTGCATCTTTTTTCACTAAACCAGCAAGATCGGAAGCTTCTTTTACATTCTTTTTAGGATTGTAGATTGCGATACGCTTAGCGCAACTGTTGATGCGATCAATAACATCATCAAGATAATCAGCAAGTAGATGAATATCCTCTCTGTCAAAAGGAGTAATAAACGAAGTGCTCAATTCCTCGAAAACCCGATGTGATAATTGGTCACCTTTACGTTCTTGTTCCTTAATCTTGCGGTAATAGTCTATCCGCTCTTCTTGTTCAATACACAAGATGGTTTTTGTCAGCAGATCAGAAGCTACAAGCAATACATCAGAAAGCTGTTTCAACAAATCAAAGAATTTTGGTTCTTTAGGCGTGAAACGACTAAAAAATGAATTGTTCATTGAAGTAAGTTTTAAATTGTAAGTATATTAATTCCATTTCATTGCAAAGGTAAAAAGCGGATATTACAAAGTTGTTACAAATGCTGTTTTTTATTAAAAAACTTTTCGCCCATCTGCATTATTATCTAAATTTTCATAGCGTTTCAATAATTATCTTTATTTTTGTTACATCAAAATTTAGTATATATGAAAAAGATTTTAATCATTTTTTGTTGCTTGCTATCAACCTCAACATATACATTTGCGCAACACGCATCTATAACGATACACGCCGATCAAGGGTTCCGTATTATTCCTAAAGAAATCTATGGACAATTTTCAGAGCATCTCGGTTCTTGCATATATGGCGGACTATGGGTTGGAGAAAATTCAGATATTCCCAACATAAAAGGATATAGAACTGACGTATTCAATGCTTTGAAAGAACTGCATATCCCCGTATTGCGCTGGCCCGGCGGATGTTTTGCCGATGAGTACCACTGGATGGATGGTATTGGACCAAAGAACAAACGCCCTAAGATGCTAAACGATAATTGGGGTGGTACATTAGAAGACAACAGTTTCGGAACAAATGAATTTCTCAATCTATGCGAGATGCTGGGTTGCGAACCATACGTCAGCGGAAATGTAGGAAGTGGTACCGTAGAAGAATTGGCAAAATGGATCGAGTATATGACATCAGGTGGAGATTCTCCGATGGCCAATCTGAGACGTTCTAACGGAAGAGAAAAACCATGGAAAGTGAAATACATAGGCATTGGCAACGAAAGTTGGGGATGTGGAGGCAATATGCGCCCCGAATATTATTCGGATCTATATCGACGCTACTCCAAATTCTGTTGGGATTATAGCGGCAATAAACTTTTCAAAATTGCCAGCGGTGCCAGTGATTACGACTATAACTGGACAGATGTATTAATGAACAATGTAGGTGAGCGCATGAATGGACTTTCTCTGCATTACTATACTATAAGAGACTGGAATCACAAAGGCAGAGCAGCAAATTTCTCTGACGATGATTATTATGCAACACTGGGTAAATGCAGAGATATCGAAACCGTAATCAAAAAGCATTGCGAAGTGATGAACAAATACGATAAAGAGAAGCATATATCATTGATGCTGGATGAATGGGGAACTTGGTGGGATGAAGAGCCGGGAACTGTTGCGGGACATTTGTTCCAACAAAACACCATGCGAGATGCGATGGTTGCTTCACTGACCTTCGACATATTTCACAAATACACGGATCGTTTGAAAATGGCAAACATTGCACAAATAGCCAATGTGTTGCAGGCAATGGTACTGACAAAGGGAAAATCGATGATACTGACTCCTACCTATTATGTATTTAAAATGTACCGTGTACATCAAGATGCAACCTTCTTACCTCTCGACCTAACTTGCGACAGCATTAAAGCGGATAATTATACCATACCTCTGATCAGCGCTACAGCTTCGAAAGACAGTAAAGGGGTCATCCATATATCTCTTTCGAACATTGATCTTAAAAACACAAAAGAAGTAATAATCAATCTTCCTGGAATACACACTAAAAGGATTAGTGGTGAGATTTTAACCTCCAAAAACATCTCTGACCATAACACGTTCGAAAACCCTAACACCATAATGCCAAAGATTTTCAACGATGCCAAGCTCAACAAAGAAGTGTTAACAGTAAAACTCCCCTCTAAATCAATCGTCACTCTAACTTTACAGAATTAACGGTATATCAACTCTTAAGGGCAGACAACGAATGAGCTCTTAAACAGAACAAGTTTAAGTAAACGAAAATCAAATCATTCTATTGTTCACTAGAATTGTTTTATTAACTTTGCAGTTACGTCGAATAGAAAAAGACAACAACTGAAAAAGATAAAACGTAATATGACGAGTGAAGAATTAATGAGAGAAGCTATCCGATTGGCAAACGAAAATATAAAAAATGGCGGCGGCCCTTTTGGAGCATTGATTGCCGACAAAGATGGCAATATAGTATCTACTGGAGTGAATCGAGTAACCGCCGACAATGATCCGACAGCCCATGCCGAAGTCAGTGCTATTCGGAGCGCTTCTGAGAAACTAAAGACATTCAATTTGGAAGGATATGTTATTTATACATCTTGCGAGCCATGCCCCATGTGCTTAGGAGCCATATATTGGGCGCATTTGGATAAAATATATTATGGCAATACAAAATCCGATGCAAAAGATATCAACTTCGACGATTCGTTCATCTACAATGAGCTATCGTTGAACCCTGCCGAACGCAAACTGGCTTCGCAACAATTACTACACAGCGAAGCAATTAAAACTTTTGAAAGTTGGACAAACAAAGCAGACAAAATGCCCTATTAGAGAGAATCAAGCCCCATAGACTTCTCTATAAATAGTATTTCGAACATCTTTAAAATCAGTAGAGTTTTGCAAGTCGCCATAGGCCATAAGCGACATTGGGTAGAAATCATCACTTGAACGATAAGGTGGCTGCTCATAATAATTGTTCCACAATTTAAAACCTTGCCGTGTATAAAATTTCACACGCCGAGAAGCTTGAGTATTGAGAGGAAGCTCCACTTCGAGTATAATAGGGTCACTGATTATATTCTTCAATAAATAAAGGGAAAAGGCTCCGTAACCCTTGCCTTGCATAGATTTATCTATAGCAAAATGCTCTACATATGTAAATTTCGGAAAGTTCCAATAAGTAATAAAGCCAAGCAATTGATCTTTCTCAAGTATAATATTATTATGAAATAAAGGATTGGAATCGGTATAATCACGAAAATCGCATAAGTCACGATATTCATTCTTAGGGAAAGAGTCAATCAAGAGTGTCTCTACAAAGGAATAATATTGGGAATCTCGAGTATTAATCTGTTTCAACTCCATCTCTTGTGTTTTTTTGATTATTGCAAAGATAAGGATTAGCGATAGACCGTCCAAGAATTTCGCCCACCATTATTATTAATGACAGCCATTTTCTTTCAAGAGAAATAAATGCAAAATCCCCACTAGCATATACTTAAATAGCTAGCGGGGATAATGATAAGTAAATATTGTCTATTCCTAAAAGAAATGCCTATTTTTTAATATTCAGGCTCTCTTTCTGAGGGTTTCTGAATTCCCTAATAATAAACATGATAATTGCAGCAACCAACAGACCCACGGCAAAAAACGCAATAGACTCTGTTATTTGCAAACTTTCAGGATTAAAAGTCATCTCTATCTGATGTTTACCCGCAGGGATATTCATAGCACGAAGAATATAATCGGCACGGGCAATCTTAGCGGGTTGTCCATCTATGGTAGCTTTCCAACCCGGATAATATATTTCAGAGAAGACAACTACCCCGGCTTTTGGCGTGGACGCATGATAGACTAGTTTATTGGGAGCATAAGATACTAAAGCAATCTTTGAGAGTGTATCTTTATTACAAGCCGTTACACCGCCAAAGACATCTTTAAAGGTAGCATTTACAACAGCAGTCTGAGTAGGTAATTCTTTTCCGGTATTCTGAATTTCTTCATCGGCATTGTTTACATAATGCACCTTATCTACAAACCACGCATTACCATAAGCATAAGGATTCTCGACAGGTACGGTCTGGCTCTGAGAAACAGGAAGAATAAAATACTTTGTATTAAGCATATTCAGCACAGGGAACTTGTTGCCGTCAACTAGATTCATCTGTCCTTTCAATTTATATATTTCCTGTCCAGCGATGTTCATCTCAGGAGAAATATGATGTTCTATCATCTCCTGATAACGACGAAGCTTAGCGGCATGATAACCACCTACACTTTTGTGCCAGTAAGCCGTGCCATTCTCATTAAAGGTATCACCCGCAAAGTTCAGCACCCTATAATCAAGCGACTTGTCTTTTAAGATTTGCTGATCTGTCGGCGATTTCTCAAATTTCGTCACTGTCTGATCTTTAGGAACGAACTCGTTATCATACAAATAGCGTTTGTTAACGCCCCACATATCAATCAAGCAAAGCAAAACAATACCAACAACGGTATATGTGGCATTGAGTTTCTTTTTGATAAAGAGGTACAACAAAGCACATCCCAACAATATATATATCAAGCTACGCCATGCATCTGAAGATACCATAGAACTACGCACATCCGAAATATTCGTCAAAACAGGAGCCAATTGAGCACCCGGTATCGCTTTCTGCAATGCCTGCATTTCTTGAGTCGGAACAAACGAATCGGTTATCATCCCAGGAAAGAGTGCCAATAATAAGGCAAATCCCGCAGTAAGACAAAAGCTGATAATAATACCACGACGGTTCTTCTGGATAACTTCCGGCTCTTCTATAATCTTTTTCAAAGCAAACACAGCCAATAGAGGTATTGTAAATTCGGCAATTACCAATATGGAAGATACTGCACGAAACTTATCGTAGAAAGGCATGTAGTCAATAAATATATTCGTCAGCCCCATGAAATTCTTACCCCACGCCAAAACGATAGAGAAAATAGTACCTATAACAAATGCCCATTTCATAGAACCTTTCACTACAAAGCAACCAACGAAGAACAAGAACAGAATAAATGCACCCACATATACAGGACCGGCAGTTCCAGGTTGATCTCCAAAATATTGCGGCAGCTGTTGATAAAGTTGTGCATAGTTGGGATCAGCCTTTTGCATTGCCTTTTCATTCTGAGCAATAGGCACTGTAGCGCCACCTTTGGCATTAGGGACCAACAATGTTGCCGTTTCGGTGATACCATAACTCCATTGAGTGATATAGTCTCTATCAAGTCCACTCTTAGTTTTATTGGTTTGATCGCCCGTCTGAGTCAGCTCGGACTTACCGCGCATCGTTTGTTTAGAGTACTCATAAGTATGGTACAAGTTAGACAGATTGATACATACGCCCAGCAAAACTGCGGCAACCAATACCCCCGTCGACTTGAAAAAAGATTTCCACTCTTTCGATTTATAAGCTTGTTCCAAATAAGCCAAAAACATAAAGAAGATGAGAAACATAAAATAATAACTCATCTGCACATGGTTCGACTTAATTTGCAGGGCTACGAAAAGAGTCGTGAGTATACCGCCCAGTAAATACTTCTTACGATAAGCGAGTACCATCCCCGCTATCGTTGGTGGTATATACGCCAAGGTGTAAAATTTCCAAATATGACCGGCAGCAATCAATATAAAGAAATAGGACGAAAATGCCCACACTATTCCTCCTAAACCAGATAGCCATACCGAAACCCCAAATGCTCGAAGCAATATATAGAAGCCAAGCATCATAACAAATGCCAACCGTATATAATCGGGCAAATAAAGATGATAGATATTCTCGATAACACCCAACGAATTGGAAGAGCTATACGAAGGAGATATCTGATAGGTAGGCATACCACCGAAGATGGAGTTTGTCCAACGGGTGTGCTCGCCTGTCTTTTCGTAATAATCTTTAGCCTCTTGCCCTGCTCCTACACCGGCAGAAGTGTCTTGCTGGAAAATAACCCTATTCTCTATATCTGCCGGAAAGAAATAAGAAAATGAAAGCAGTACAAAGATCAGAATGGCTATCAGATCTGGAAGAATCTTTTTCATAACTATAATTAATATCTGTAATGTTCAGCTTTGTAAGGGCCGTCGACATTGACACCAATATAAGCAGCCTGCTCCGAAGTAAGTTTGGAAAGTTTCACGCCTATTTTCTCAAGGTGTAAGCGAGCTACTTCCTCGTCCAAATGTTTGGGCAAACGATAAACATCAATATCATATTTTTTGCTGAACAATTCTATCTGAGCCAAGGTCTGATTAGTAAAAGAGTTGCTCATTACAAAAGATGGATGACCTGTTGCACAACCCAAATTGACCAAACGGCCATCTGCGAGCAAAATGATGCTATGTCCGTCAGGGAAATAATAACGGTCCACTTGCGGTTTGATGTTGACACAACGAATTCCAGGATATGCTTTCAATGCGTCCACCTGAATTTCATTATCAAAATGACCTATATTACAAACAATCGCTTGATCCTTCATTTTAGCAATATGATCAACGCGAATAACGTCAATATTACCGGTGGTAGTCACAAAGATATTGCCTTGTGTACAAGCTTCTTCCATTGTTGTAACTTCAAATCCTTCCATAGCCGCTTGCAACGCACAAATCGGATCTATTTCTGTTACCATAACACGAGCGCCATAAGAGCGCATCGATTGTGCACAGCCTTTGCCTACTTCACCATAACCGGCAACAACAACCGTTTTACCGGCAATCATCACATCTGTTGCGCGTTTGATACCATCGGCAAGAGACTCACGACATCCGTACAAATTATCGAACTTGGATTTAGTAACAGAGTCGTTTACATTGAAAGCGGGAAACAGTAGTTCTCCCTGCTCTTGCATCTGATACAAGCGATGAACACCCGTTGTCGTTTCTTCCGAAACGCCACGCATTCCTGCAGCTACGCGATGCCAACGATCTTTGTCGGCAGACAGAACTTTCTTCAATATATCATTCAAGGCAATTTCATCGCCAGCTTTCACTTCGGCGTCAAGAACTGATGCATCTTTCTCTGCATGATACCCTTGATGAATCATCAATGTAGCATCTCCGCCATCATCAACAATCATATCGGGTCCTTTTCCTCCGGGAAAATTCAACGCTTGCAATGTACACCACCAATAATCGTCGAGCGACTCGCCTTTCCATGCAAAAACAGCCACACCCATATCGGCTATAGCCGCAGCAGCATGATCTTGAGTAGAATAAATGTTGCAAGAACACCAACGGACTTCGGCGCCAAGAGCCACCAATGTTTTAATGAGAACAGCAGTCTGAATGGTCATGTGCAAAGAGCCCATGATGCGAGCACCTTTTAAAGGTTTCGATTCTCCATACTTTTCGCGAAGAGCCATAAGGCCGGGCATTTCTTTTTCAGCCATATCGATTTCCTTGCGTCCAAATTCGGCAAGGTTAATGTCTGCCACTTTATAAGGCAGGGTAGAGAATAATTCTTGTGACATATAAATATTTGTATTAAAATATACTGCAAAGATAGTGCAAGCTAAAGACAATAGAAAATAAATTCATTTATTTTTGTGATAGAGAACAACCTACCGTTATCCAATAAAGTCATTGGTACTGATATAGAAAGGTAGCCATATCATGCCGATTCTCATACGATCCTAATAAGAATATTATATCCCGTGTAACACACAATTGCGAGTCGAAATTGTCGTATGTTAGTTTTTTCGGTGACGTTCTTAAGTTTTTTTGAAAACGTATGGACCTAAATTTTTTTAGGGGCATACGTCGTTTTGAAGGGAAAAGATATATTCTTTTTAGCTCATACAAGTACATACAAATAGCATATATTGGGTATTCTCTTGTGCTGTGGCTCTATCTTAAGCTACCCGATATTAGCCCATTCTTATATTACTCTAAGCACAGTTATCGAATATTTCATTAAAAAAATTATCTTTGTCGTGTTATGTTTGCATTTTTCATTCGTCTTAATAGTATAGATGGAACTAAAAGAATTTAAAATAGGAGTTCTTCCATTGCGTGGTAAAATGAGCGGGCTTGCCCGAAAGATACTTTCCGACCCTATCGATGCGGAAGATGCAGTGCAAGAAGTGATGATGAAGCTTTGGGACAAACGGCAACAACTCGATGATTGCCGCAACGTCGAAGCATTTGTCATGACGATGACACACCATACTTGTATTGATATGGAAAGAGTGAAGAAGACAGGAGCCATGAGCACCGATGATTTGCAACTGGCAGATACAGGAAATTCGGTAGACCATCTATGTGAGCTAAAGGATGAAGTAGAAATTATTCGGCATATTATAGACACGTTACCGGAATTGCAACGCAACACCATCCGAATGAAGGATATTGAAGGTTACGAGAATGAGGAGATCGCTGAAATAATAGGTAGCAATGTTGAAACCGTACGAAGCAACCTTTCAAGGGCACGGAAGAAAGTGAAGAATATTTATCTGATGACAATAAAGAAAAGAAATAATATATGAAAAAAGTAAAGAACATCAAAGTATTGTTGGACAAGTATCTTGAAGGAGAAACTTCGCATATCGAAGAGCTTGAACTACGGCGATTCTTTGCTACGGCTAAACACCTTCCCGAAGAGATAGCCGCTTATAAGCCACTCTTTGCCTATTTTGACAAAGAAGCGATGACAGAAAAACGTCCTCACTCTTCGCATAAGCTATATATTCGATATACTTGGAGCGCTATTGCAGCATCTATATTCCTATTTTTAAGTATTGCCGGATATACCGGTTACTCACATCAAAACAAGGATTATGTTATTATTAATGGAGAAAAGTCGACAGACGTACGTTTGGCAAAAGAGCAAGCAAGAAAGGCTTTTGCCGAAGTCAGCTTCTCTAAAGAGGATATTGCCGATGATTTGATTCCACAAGATATGAAGGAGACAGTACAATGAAACAAAAAATGAGATATATTTTAAGCACCTTACTATTAATGGTGACAATAAGTATTTCAGCTCAGGAAGGATTATATATTGGCGACATCTTCGAGCACTACGGCAAGCGACATGGTTCTACTATGGTGCAACTCTCGGCCGACGTACTAAAGGCTTACGATATTACCCTATACAAAAGTCTTTCATTCCGGCCAGATGCTTCAGGTCCTTACAACTGGACATGGATTATGGCCTGTGTTGACCAAGACAAACATCGGGCAAAGAAAATTAAAGAGACGGTGTTCGACGGCAATCTGAAGTCGGGGTATTATCAACTGCCGCAAGCAAAGAAAGGCATTAATCGATTCATCTTATTTAAAACAGACGATAAAAGGAAACGGGCTACATTAATTTATATCGAAGGTACACTCAATTCAGCAGAATTAGTGTCAATGTTATTCTCTAAAAAATAAAGTAATATAAAACGAAAAACAATATGAAAAAGCAACTCATTATTTTATCATTAGCATTGCTACCTATTATCGGCATTGCTCAGAACAACGACAATGAGAATTCACTGCCAGCTGATACGACAGTTGTTATCAAAGGCAGAAAGTACGTTATCCACGAAGCCGAAAAGAAGCTGAATATCAAAGTTTATGGCAAGACACAACGAGGTGATACCATTAAAGATGATATGATTTATGAGGCGACGTTCAATGACGAACAAACGACAGAAAGAAGATTTGAATTTTCAATGCCATTCCAAAAAAAGACATACCACAAAAGGTATTATGCCGCATTCCTTACAGGGATCTATATGGGATACAGTCAGTTGAATAATGATTTTGGATTTGCAGGTAGTGATGCCGCAGATTTGAAGGCATCCAGATCTTGGGAAATAGGCATCGGCATTACCAAAAGTCATTTCCAATTAGATAAAGAAGGACATTGGGCCTTGACTACAGGGCTTGACTGGGGATACCGCTCTTTCCGTTTACAAGGCAATTATGCATTCCGTATGGATAATAATATTACTGACATCAAAGCAGGTACAGATAGCTATGTCTATGCTGTCAGTCGCTTGCGCTATAATTTTCTTCGTCTACCCATTATGCTCAATTGGAAAACTCGTATAGGACGGAATCTTTATATATCAGCAGGAATTGAGCCGGAATGGCGTTATGGGATCAAATCAAAAGCTAAAGTAAATGGAAAAGACGAGACTATTGATTCCGACTTAAACGTTAACCCCATTGGACTAAATGCAGTAGCAGAAGCTCGTTATGGCAATATAGGTTTCTATGGACGTTGTGGAATGACGAAACTGTTTGAAAGTAACAAAGGGCCAAAAATGTATCCGTCTTCTTTTGGTATTATATGGCATTGGTAGCCCAGCATGAGACATTATAAGAAATTCTTAAAAGTTAGTATCTTTTTATCAATGAATTGACTACTTTTGTAGCCAATGGATAAACTGCAAAACAGAATAGATTATTATCGGTCTCAAATAGAGAAAATCAAACACGCCTTATCTGTTGAAACCAACAGAATATATAAAATAGGTACATTACGCCTGCTTCTATTCATCATCGGTACGATGGGAGTTGTTTACTTTCGTCACAAATGGATAGAAGCAGGTGTTATTTTTATTGTTTTCATCACACTGTATCTGCTACTTGTCAAGGTACATAGTCGGATGTTTCATCGTAAAGCCTATCTAGAAAAAGCAAAGTTAGTGAACGAACAAGAGTTGAAAGCGATAAATTACGACGCTTCTGACTTTGATGCAGGTACAGACCTTATAGATCCTTCTCACCCTTTCTCTTTCGACATCGACATCTTTGGAAACAAATCTCTATTCCAATATACTAATCGAACAGTAACCTCTCTTGGCAGGCGTTTACTCGCAGGTTATTTCACCAAGCCACTAGATACAAAAAGCGATATACTGGCAAGACAACAGGCCATTGAAGAATTAGCGGAGAAAGTAGACTTCAGGCAACGATACCGGATCTCTGGGTTACTCAATGAGAACACCTCCGATAATGATGATGAGAAACTTAAACAATGGAGCGAATCCATTAACTACTTCAGTAGCCGCACTTACTATTCTTATATCAAATGGCTAGTCCCTGCCGTCAATGCGCTATTTGTCTTTTTGTATATCATAGACATAGTGCCACTCTCGGTACCGATTTTCTTTGTTGTCTTCTTCTTGCTTTGTAGTATCATATTGGGTAAATACATTACTAAAGAACAAGAGACATCAAATAAACAGTTGCAAATACTTAAGACCTATGCGTGCCTCATCTCATCTATTGAACAAGAATCTTTTAAAAGCGACGAACTTATAAAGATCCAAAAACAACTTTATTGCAATGGCCAGAAAGCTTCTGATGTTGTGAAACAGTTAAATCGCTTAATTAGTGCGCTCGATCAACGAAACAATATCTTCGTTACGGCTATACTTAACGGACTCTTCTTCTGGGAACTTCACCGTATCATAAAAATAGAGCAATGGAAAGATCATTATAGTAAGCACCTACCTACATGGTTGGAAAGCATTGCCAGAATGGATTCTTTTTGTTCTCTATCTACTTATGTCTATAACAGCCCCTCATTCAATTACCCTGAAATATCCGACACTCCACAATATAACGGCGAAGCACTAAAGCACCCCTTAATGAATCGCAGCACATGTGTGGGCAATGATATTAATATGGAAGGAGCACCTTGTTTCTCAATCATTACAGGAGCCAATATGGCAGGAAAAAGCACCTATCTCCGCACCGTGGCGATAAACCACCTTCTGGCTTGTATAGGTATGCCGGTCGATGCTCTTCGAATGACCATCTATCCAGCTCACTTGGTAACAAGCTTACGTACCAGCGATTCGCTTACCGATAACGAATCTTACTTTTTTGCTGAGTTGAAACGCTTGAAAATGATTATTGACAAACTCAATAGCGGAGAGAAACTTTTCATTATTCTTGATGAAATATTAAGAGGCACTAATTCCTTAGATAAACAAAAAGGCTCTTATTCTTTTATTAAACAACTGGTTCTTAGTGGCGCTACCGGTCTTATTGCTACCCACGACCTGCAATTGGCAACTCTGAACAAATATTTTCCGCAATATATATCAACTCAATGTTTCGAGGCCGATATTGTCCATGAGGAATTAACTTTCTCATATAAGTTACGCGATGGAGTAGCACAAAACATGAATGCCTGTTTTCTGATGAAAAAGATGGGAATTGAAATCGATTAAATCTTTAGATAGCGAGATCAGTGAATATACAAAATAGTAAGGAATGAGACGATAGCCAAATTATCATTCAATTCCTTTTTCAATAATTCAATAGCCCTCTGTTTGTATCGATTCACTGACTTAATACTAATATCGAGTTCTTGAGATATTTCGCTTCGACTCTTCCCTTCAAAAAAGCTTTTCACAAATACACTACGATAATTGGAAGGAAGCTTATCCAATGTTTCATACAACATTTGATACATCTCGTCAAGCGAATAAACACTATCGGGTTTTTCATTATAAAGAGGAGCAGACTTTAAAAAGTGCTCTTCATAATCACGCTCATAATCAACATGTTTCAAGTAGTTTAAGCAACTATTATGCACGCACATCTTAATATAGGCCAACACTGTATCAGAGCGAAGAATAAAATCATCTCTCTTATCCCACAACATAGCAAAAACATCAGACACTATATCCTTACACACATCTTCATCATCAATGAAGCGGTGAGCGTAAAGACAGAACGGACCGTAATATTGCCCGAATAGCTTTTCGTAGTTTGCTTTAAGGTCCAGCTGTGTTTTAGTATTCACTTCTTTCATTTTCAAAGTGTCACAAAGGTACACTTTGAAAATGAATAGACAAAATAATAGTTCTACAAATTATTGATTTTCATATTGAATAAAGCCGTACAACAATAATCACTATCACTGTACGGCTTCAATCTATTATAAACTTTCAATCAAAATTAATCTTTCTTCGAAGCAAGCCATTCTATTCTCAATGGCTTCACTCGTTTTCCATTTACAAAAGGATAAATCAGTATATGACGATTATAGCGATAATGATGTCGAAGCGCATAGCTTGCTGCTATCAATGTCTGCTCTTTTGGTTTTAATATCAATTTTTCTTCCATCTTCAAAACTCTGTTATTCGGTATACGTTTGAATGTTATTTCCATTTTCTTATTAGTATTGTTCGCAATACGCAAGAAAAAGGCATTCGGTTCGCCAATCTTTTGAGAAGAGAATGTCAATGTCTGATAGTTCATAAAAAGACCACAGCCGAAGGCATACGGAAATTTTTCTTCCACTGTATGAACATAAGGAATGACTGTCCCTTTGATTCTACAACACACAAAATCTTTCCCATCATTCAAATGCGCTTCAATCAGCTTGGAGAAAATGCCTTGCCGATCACTCGGGTCGTATATCACAGTAAGCATTCCTTCTTTTCCCGGTAGAATCACATTTTTCGTAAAGTTGGCAGTGGTACAACCACACCCCGTCTTCACATCATTGATGACAACGGGCTGTTTGCCAGTATTCTTAAAGATGAAAGTATGACTTACCTTGCCTTTCTTCTCAAGAATCGTACCAAAATCATAAACATTCTGATTGGGTAGAAAAGTTCCTTTGGAAGTAGATTTTACCACCCCTCCCTTCTGTGCTTGAATATTCGTAATAAAGAACCCAAGAACAAATACTAAAAGGACGAAATAATGTTTGCTACTCATCTTTATAAACTGAAATCAATCTTATTTGTAAAAAGTATCCATCCAGTCGATGGATACCTTTATTATAGATTTATTAGTTATAATAAACGTCCACAGAATTAATCATCCAGCAACAATCTGAAACCACTAAGAGAACAATAGCCATATTGTGCATACTTCCAAGCCCAATTATCAGGATCGAGTGCCATATTGATCTTCACATAACGCCCAGGCATTGATGCATAAAATGCATACCAAGAATTCCAATTACTGTCAAGAATGGCAGCAGCATTCTTTGTATCACCAATATCTGTCCATTTATTATTGTCTGAGCTGAGTTGAATATCTATCACTTTGGCTAAGTCACAGCCAATACTAAAACCACCTATTTTATGAGATGCTCCCAAATCGACAGTAAAAGATGCAGTAAGTACTTCTTTACCATTGAGTAAAATCCATTTACGGCCCCATTGATTACCTGTATAGAGACCTGCAAATCCTTTGGGATCCAAGTCTTCTGCAGCAATACACTTCCAACTCTGACCAGTGGCATCTGTAGATGGTGAACCTTGAAAATCAGATTCGCTACCCTCCGTGCGAATCAAAGAATTGGTCTCCATATACTTCAAAACAAAATAGTTGCTGCGAAACCGTGCTTCTTTTGCCAAATGCGCATTAGAGCCACCAACTTCTTTAATCGTTACAGGTACCAGATAACTCACATCTGCTTTCAATTTGCTATATCCATCTTTAGATACAACAATATTAATGGTATCAGAAGTAATTTTTCCAGCAGCGACAGTTATATTTGATTTCTCTAAAGAAACAACTCCATCAGGTATCGTTTCATACTCGGTATTGTTAGTTGCGTTATACGAATCAACTAAAGAATTGTCTATAGCTAACGTCGCATTAGTAGCAATGTCCAAGACAGCACTTGTTCGAACCGCAATCTTTCCGCTGAAGCCTGAGATATAGCCTATTGGAGTTTTTAATACACGACCACTAGTTGTTGTGCCAGGATTGACCATATAGACGCGTTCATAATCGATTCCTTTAAAGTCTGCTTCATCATCTCTGCTACAGCCTGTAAAAGTCATCATACTTAACAATAGCGTCAAGCTCCACATTATTAAATTATTAATTTTCATAATCATTCAACGTTTTATTTGTTAGTTATGAATTTAGAATGGGCACTTTTGGTTTGCAACCCATGTAACATGTCCCTTAGGATGAGCATTATGTCCATGACCTGTTTCATCTAACACAGTACCGTCATCTTGTAGTTCACCATTAAAGCGCCAATAAGCAATCAACCCCTTTGAAGCAGGGTCTACATAGCACGTGCCATCTTGGAGTTCTGCCTGAGTACGAGCTATATTCCAAATACGGCATTCACTGACACAACCATTATAGTGCCAATTTTCACCATAACCACGGCCGATAGCAAAAGTATCGTCCCAAGCATGACCGCCATAAGCCATTGCCAAGTTGATTTGTCCACCTTGCGTATCGGCTTGATGAACTAGTTCACCATTCACATATACTTTAATAGTAGAGCCATCATAAGTTGTAGCGATATGATACCAAGTATTAGGCTCAAAAGGTCTATCAATAACTGTTTCGTAATGTGGTTTGTTATCCGGATGATAATTGGTACCTATAGAATATTTGGCAAGTTGCAATTTATTAGAAGGCACACTCGAACCATCACCAAAGCGGAAAAGAAGACTTTCATGACTACCCATTAGCGGATTGATATGCATTTCAGAGCCGAAGCTTGTTGGCATTGTTTTGATCTCCAAAGTCATCTGATTCAATGCCCATACAGGACTACTTTCTCCTTTGAATGTTGGAATTTCGAAGGATTCATTACCACTCAACATAGCTACTTTAGTGCTGATCACTTTTGTAAACACTACATAAGCAGTGCGGGAAGACTCAAGAACTTTCAGTCCGCCACCAGCAACATTAGTAATTGTCACTGGCAAGCAATAAGATACACCATCCTGCAATTTACTTGAATTGGCTGTTATTTCCAATGGCGTAGAAACTACTTTGCCAGCCTCTATCGTGACATCTTTTGTATTCACCGTATAGCTCCCATCCGGAGGTAGCTGGCTACTCTTATTGTTTGCCGTATTATAGGCATCCAATTTAGAAGGATCTGGTGCTATTTCAACACTCACATTCTCTATCGCCTTTTCACTTGAAGATACCGTAATAGCCATATCAGACTGCCCATCTACAAGGAATCTAATATTTGAAGAACTCAAAGTGCCTGTTACAAAAACAGCATCCCCAAAATCGGGGTCGTTCTTACAGCTTGTGAAGCATAAAATCAAAGCTAATGATAAAAATATATACTTTTTCATTTTATTCTGATTGATAAATAGATTAATAAATAGCTGGGTTTTGAATCTGAATACATTCTCGAAAGCGCTTATATGGGTTTGGATTATATTGATGTATCAAATAGTCACGATGACCATAAAAGGCGCCAAAGCCACCTTTGCGTCCATGAGATGGCTGATATCTTGCTTGTCCATACATCGTTTCCATATTAGTTTGCCAGTTATCACCCATATTACAGCAATATACTACTTTTTCGTTGGGCCAATTTGCTACAGGACCTGCGCCTCCACCATAAGCTTGTTGGAAGAAGTAATTACAAATATTTGCAATATCGGGAGATCCGCCATCAACGCACAAAATCTTATCTGTATCTGTCACATCGGCACCATAACGAGTCTGAATCAATTTTAGTCGTTCTACTTTAGTGATATTAGGATTAGGACCCATATATTTAGCTAAACACTGCATGAAATAGACAAAATAGTCACCAACCAAAAAGTCACCTTCGGGTTCATAGTCGGCATCAAAGCCATCTAAATCATTTTCAAATACTTGGTCGAGATAATAATCGGCATACATACTGATAGCTTTATGAATTGTAGAATCCCGCTCTGCTCCTTGAGGCATAGCCAATCCTGTATTGAGCACCTTCTTAAAGTCGTGAGAATCATCTTCTGCTCCCAAACGGACAATGGCTACATAAAGCATTTTTGTACCTTTCACTTTCTGTACGAAACGCAAATCTTCCCAAAGTTGAGTATTCTCTTTTGGAGGAATACCTCCACCCCAGATAGAAACAACGTCAAGGCTATCAGGTAATCCTATAAAACGAGTAGCCATAGAGTTCTGTCCACCCCACTGTGCAAACCACATAAAAGAAATAGAATGATCGCTTGCCTTATAATCACGAAGATTCTTATAATAAAGAGCATCATAAGTATAAGGTTTCTGTATTACTTCCGGCTCGATATTAGTATCGCAAGAGGCCATCAAACCTCCAGCAGCAAGTAGAGCCAATAAATATTTAATCTTTTTCATTATTATATACTGTTTTAGTCAGTTGTTCTATTACTTATCTTTTCACATCCCACCAAAGACGAGTTCCAGCCGTATCTCCACCGCCAAGCAGTTTAACTGCAGCATTAGTGTGTTCACTATTGTTTGTATATTCTGTCGTTGGAAATTTTAACCGACTAATCATTTCACCATTAGAAACTTCCGACTGATAATTATAAGACTGTATTTTAACCCACCCCGGATAGCCGGTACGGCGCATCTCACTCCACGCTTCTTGTCCATCGGGATATAAGGCTATCCACTTCTGAATCATAATTCGCTCAAGGTTAGTCTGATCATCGACACTCTGATCCCATGCCACAGGAAGGAAAGACAACATATCACTAACACTTGTTGTCCTATTGTTATAAGGATCAATATATGACTTCAAAGGTAAGTTCTCTTTATTTAAAATATAAGTATCGGCACCACTTACACCCGCAGAAGTAAATGAAGTACGTATTCCCTGCTCATAATAACTTTGAGCAGTCTCAGTTCCAAGTCCCCAACGCAACTTAGCCTCAGCCATCAAAAAATAAGCTTCAGCTGCATGCATCCAATTCATATTAGAACCTTGCATATAATTCGGACGCGATGTCACTGCCTGATAATTCGCCTTTGTAATATTAGACATACCATTACGTGCCCCTTTATATTTACCTGTTGATGAAGCAGACTGGAAATAAACTGCCATACGAGGGTCTTGATAACCGTTCAAATAACAATCCATAGTAGCACTCATGTGCTCATCATCCCAGCTAGTACCAATTTCCCATAGTGGATGGCGGAAAGTGAGTGTAGAACTCTGGTGTAGAATAGCATCATCGTCTACTACCGTCATTAGTCCGATAGAATGATTGATAGCGGCTTCTGCCTCTTTCTTAGCCAGTGTCTCATCAATATTTGAGATACGCATTGCCAAGCGTAAACGCAATGTATTGGCAAATTTTACCCATTTCTTAACGTTGCCAGAATAAACATTATCGTACTTCTCAAGATAAGTGTTTGAATTATGAGCAACATATTCTGTCATCACATTAATAGCGCTGTCTAACTCATTAAAAAACTGATTATAAACATCCTTTTGGCTGTCATAAGCAATTTGCACTGCGCTACCAAACTTGCGGTAAGGAATAGGGCCATACATATCTGTGATACGATTCATGGCAAGTACTTTGATTACTGTTGACATGGCGCGAGCCGGTGAGTTAGCATTTGTGGCATCGTAGATAGACTTCCAGGGAGTCATCACTTTCTCGTAAGCATCATTGAACGGAGCATTATACCATCCTTGATAAAGGGCATAATGATCATTATTGTGGGGTGCATATCCCCAAGAAGTGATAGGAGCAAAATAGCTGGCAAAGATATCGCCTTCCAAAGCTTGAGTAATCTGATATTCGCCACCCATATCTTTTCCTACAATAAATACACCTCTCTCCATTTCGGAGAAGTATGCACCAGTATTCAAGTTATCATGATTCATCTGCTCTTTAGTAGCCTCGTCCGGATTGACGTTCCAACCATCAAACTCTTTTGTACAAGAGTTGATAAGCAATGCAACAAATAGCAAACGGCCAAAAGCGGTTATATATTTTGTTATATTTTTCATCATCTTTTATATTTAGAAATTAACTCTTACGGAAAATCCCAAATTGCGCATACTTGGCAACATAAAGTAATCCATTCCGGCAAAACCTGTACTTGTACTGGCTGTCAATTCTGGATCGTAAGGAGCCTTACAATAGAACATAAACAGATTACGACCAGTGAATGCCAAATTCATACTCTTTATACAAGGGACCCATTTATTAATAGGTATATCATAGCCAATAGATAGTTCTGCCAGACGGACATTGGTAGCACTATAAACATAGTATGCACCTGCTCCGGTACCTATTGTCTGATAGTATTTCTGAACAGCAGGAACATGAGAGCCGTTAATTTCTACATAACCCGCATCACGAGCAGATGCAGTCGCTTTTGATACACCATAAGCATCCATCAACGCCTGCGTCATTGAAACACCGACACCTCCGACTCGAGCTGTGATGAGGAAATCTAAAGAAAGACCTTTCCAGCTGAAATTGTTGCGCCAACCCATATTATACTTCGGTTGAGAGTTGCCAACATAAATATATCCGTCTTTGAAAGGACCGGCATTCTTATCAACAGAGACTTCGTTAGAAGTATAATCTACGTAAACAAATCCGTGGAAATCAGTACGTAATGCGGTGGTATAAAGATCACCCATTGACCCTCCCTCTGAAATCATACTTTTCACATTACCGAGGTTTACCAAATCAAGATGATCTTGAGAAATAGTCAATCCATTTGATAGCGTTGTAGGTTTAAGGAGTTTCACCACTTTGTTACGATTTAAAGAATAAGTAAAAGTGGACGACCAATCAACAGGTCCGAGAGGTTGATTAAGAGTAAGGCTAACCTCTATACCTTTATTATCTATCTGGCCACCATTAATATATATTGACTTGTAGCCAGAAGTGCTTGGCAAAGTTGGATTGAACAATTGATTATAGGTAGATGTTTTATAAAGAGAAACATTCAGGTTTACCTTGTTTTTCCAAAGATGAGTCTCAACACCGACTTCCCATGACTTTGTACGTTCTGGTTTAATATCGGCATTAGGATATGTAGTAGATGTTGCAGGGGTACCAGATTCTAATGGATAAGTTTGATTAGGTATGAAACGTTTCGGCGCGTTACCAACTTCACTATAGCTACCACGAATTTTTAAGAATGATAGTGTATTACTCTTTAACTGAGGGACAAGGTCAGTCAAGATTGCAGTTAAACCTGCAGAAGAATATGCCACTGATTTGGAATCTGTTCCAGCCAAAGCTGAAGACCAATCAATTCGACCGGTAGCATCTAAATAAAGTTTACTTCGCCAACCCAACTGAGCTGTAGCAAACAATGATTGAACTTGATCATGATATGGAGTTTCTTTAGGACTTAAGCTTGATATATTTAAATTGTCATAAGAAAAGAGATTTGCTACAGAATTCAAATTGCCTCCAAGTGAATTAAACTTATAATCAACATCTTGCATGCTTGTACCTATATTAGAGGTCAGTGAGAAGTCGCCAAAATATTTGTCAATATTCAACATCACATCGCCGTACAATTGTCGGGTCGTTTCGTCGCTTTTTTCATAGAAGCCATAATCTCCAGCGAAGACGCCATCAGTAGAAGCATTGTATTTCTTCTCATAAAGTCCCGATGTATAGTCCATTTTGGCACGAGCTCCTAAAGTGATGCCTTTAACGATCGTGTAATTCACGCCACCATTAATCATGAAACGATTCTTATGGTTTGTCAGATTATCTCGATTTGTAATCCAGTACGGATTCTGCATACCTAGACCCATATTGCCCCAAGGCCAATATTGTGTCTTAAATCCACGACTTTCGTTATACATTTCAAATAGTTGATAGGTATCCAGGCTGTAACTTGGTGACATCAGATAGACGGGGACGACAGGATTCATATACTGACCTTCGGCTACCATATTGTTTTCTCTGACATTCATATACATTGCACCAAGATCCAAGTGTAGCTTATCATCAAGCAGGCTACTGCTGTTTCGGATAGTAAAGTTGTATCTATTAAGTGTATTATTGCTTACGATACCTTCTGCATTAGTAGATGCTAGGGAAACGAATGTCTGATTTTTATCATTACCAGTAATCAAAGAGAGTGAGTTTCCTACATTATATCCTGTCCGAAAGAAATCCAATGGATCAAAGTTGCTGGGTGATGTCAATTTGCCTCCCCAGCTTGCGAACTCACCAGTGGCAGCGCCATAAGTATTCTGAAATTCGGGAGTTATAAACGGGCTATAAAAAGAAGTATTATTTGAATAAGATACTTGTGTGCGGTTTTTGACACCATGTTTGGTGGTAATCATTATTACACCATTTTGGGCTTCACTACCATATAGAGCAGAAGCGGCGGCGCCACTCAGGACCGACATGTTTTCAATATCTTCGGGGTTTATCAATGATATGCCGTCACCCGACTGACCTTGACCAGAGAAGTAGTTTGTTGGCTGCGTAGTCTGCAATGAAGGCATCGGAATACCGTCAATCACATAGAGTGCATTATTATTATTCGATAGTGACTTGGCACCACGCATCACAACCTTCACACCGCCACCGATACCTGATGAACTGGCGTTAATGACGACGCCAGCTACTTTGCCAGAGAGGGAATTCATGAAGTTGGCATCTTTCACGCCTATCAGATCGGCACCTTTTACTTCTTGTACATTATATGATAGTGCCTTGCTTGCTTTCTTAATACCTAAAGCGGTAACAACTACTTCATTAAGTACCTTATTGTCTTCTTGAAGTGTCACCTTCATACCCGATGAAGCCTTCAGCACTTTAGAAGTATATCCCACATACGAAAATTCCAATTGTTCCGAATTGCTTGCTTGGAGAGAGAATTGTCCGTCAATATCGGTAATGACACCGACTGCGGAACCCTTAACCTTTACATTGACGCCGATAAGTGGTTCGCCCTTTGTGTCTACAACTGTTCCTTTAATTACATTTTTGGCTTGTTGTGGCTGCTGTCTGCTTTCCATCTTTTCCTTATGGCTGGTAGAAAGTATTATTTGCTTGTTCACAACAGTATAGGTAATATCGGTATTTCTGAATAGTTTATCAAGAACAACTGGTATTTCCTTAGAAGAGCTTTCAACAGAAACGATTCGGTTAGAATTGATTGTTTTGTTGTTGTATAAGAAGACATAGTCCGAAACCTGTTCGATACGGCTAAGCACTTCTCCTAATGTTACATTTCGCATTGCAATAGGTTGCCTCATTCTTTGTCCAAAGACATTGGCAGCAGACAATTGCAACACAACGGAAAAAAGTAAAATTAAACTGATCCTCATAAACAAAGGTAATTTAAGATTTGGAGCAATTTTATGGACAATTGCACCCAATGTTTGATTATTTTTCATACATTTGTGGCTAACTGATGTTTATTATTAATAATGAACTATTAGTTTATTCACGGCTGATTTCTACAATATTTCAACGCCGTGAGCAATGTTACCGGGAAGCGAACTGTTGGCACAGTTCCTTCCTTTTTGTTTTTCAGGTAAAATTCAAGTACTGTTCGACATAGGCATTTTCTTTTTTAGGTTAATATAAATCAATTATAATTTTTTCTCTCGTCAATGTATCATCATCTTGCTGCATACTTTCTACATTCTGCCACTTCATTGCGACTGATTTACTCAGATAATTCAGTATTTGCGGCAATGTCTCAGTACGGAAGGTAGCATGATACTCATACTCGCGATGAGCATGATTTCTCAACATTATATCAACATTAAAATGATGTGATAATCTTTTGAGCACCGTTTCAAGTGGGGTATCACGGAATACAAGTTTCCGATCTTTCCATGCCGTCATTTCGTAGACATCGATCCCTGTTACCGAAACAGCATGAGTTTTTTTATCATACGAAAGACATTCTCCCGGAGTTATTTTATAGTGGTAATTATTACCGGGAGTTATCACATTAACGCAACCTTTTTCGAGCACGGTCTCTATGCTATTGTCATCGTCGTAAGCCGAGACATTAAACTTTGTGCCATATACATAAACTTGCAGTCCATTGGGTGTATTGACATAAAAAGGATGGCTTTTGTCGGCCGTCACCTCAAAATAACCTTCGCCCTGCAAATCAACTTCTCTATGTTCACCCGAGAATTTGGTAGGATAGCGTAACTTACTTCCCGCATTTAGCCAAACGACAGACTTATCAGGTAGTTCATAACGAATAATGGAACCTGGAGCCGCTGTAACTTCAGCATATTGAATTGGAGTTTCCTTGGGAAAGAAATGAATATAAAACAATGTTATAGTAGCAATAACGAGCGGCAAAACAAACAGACCCGCATAACGCAACATACGATTCATAAATGCCTGCCGATGATTGGCATGTATCTTGCGCTCTATACGCCACCGGGCATCTACCATATCGATAGCTTCGATCTTCTTGATATCCTCTCCTAATGCCTGAGACTCTTCAAGAAGTCTTTTCAATTCTTTATTTTCGTTTTCCAAATTCATTATTTCTACTTGTATTTCAATAATAATACAATTGACGCAAGACAACGGGACCGCTTTTCTTCACTTTTTTTATACGGAATTAATAATCGGAACATAAAATCAAAAAACAGAATGCGTCTGTCGCAAAAGAACTTCTTTATCTATCCGCAATCGGATAAAGATACGGCTCTAATGACATAAGGACGTGGTTTGCGACTCACGGGCGTGAGTCGCAAGTTTCGTAAGGGAGAAAATTTATTTTGGTCCTTATGTAAATTTGAAAACATAAGGACCAAAACATCGTCAGATCCTTATCATATTTTACGCCCTATATTTTACTCAATGAATCGCCTATTTTTGTGTGTATTGATGCGGACGATTGAAAAATTATTATTTTTATTTGGTGGTAAATTCCAATTCAAACGTTCTTCTACAAAATACATGAAGAATGCATGAATGAATTGTTAAGAAAATATTTTGAAGAAAATATAACTTCCGATGAGAAAATAGATCTGTTTGAGCTTATAGAAGAGTCTCCCGAATTGAAGAAAGAGTTTATTTCTTTCCAAAATATTCGGGGTCTTACCTCATGGCTTATTTGTAAGGGCGATGAGGAACTTGCAATAGGCAAACTCTTGGAATTTAAACAATCGCAAAGGAAAAAGTGTCGTGCCGTTCTTTTCAGAAAATTCTTAAATTATGCAGCTACTATCTGTATAACCGTAGCCACTACACTGTCTGTAATGCATTTTATTCAAAAAGACAAAATAAAAATCCAACCTCCTATTGCCTATCAAGAGCTCACTACTCCACGCGGGCAACGCATGATGCTCAAAATGCAAGATGGAACAAAGGTATGGCTGAATGCTTGTACTACTTTACGTTATCCCTGTATTTTCAATAATAGTATTAGAAAAGTAGAACTTGATGGTGAAGCTTATTTTGAAGTGAGGCACAATGCAAAAATACCGTTCATTGTTGTTACTCATAAGGCTACAGTGAAAGTCCTTGGAACAAAGTTCAATATTTTTGCATATAAAAATAGTAAAGAGTTTAAAGTCTCTCTGGTAGATGGTTGTGTAAATGTCCGTGCCAATAATAGTTCGATGAATATGACTATATTACCTTATGAGGCACTTTCTCTGTTGGATGGGAAATTTATAACAGAATCTTTTGCTGATACTGATTTTCTTTTGTGGAAAGAGGGTATCTATGCTTTTGATGACCTTCCGTTCAATAAGATTGTAGAAAAACTCGAATTGTATTATGGCGTTCATCTTGTTCAGAAAAACAGAAAACTGGCACACTACAAATTTAGTGGAAAGTTCAGACAAAGGGATGGGATAGAAAGTGTGTTGAAGACGCTGCAACAGGTACATCGCTTCTCTTATAAGAAGATAAACAATTTGGATAAAATCATAATATATTAGCTAATCAGTGCCTTGATAAATAAAAAACCTTTTCTTAAAATGTAATGCCTATGAAGTAAAACCTGAAAAATCTAAAAAGAAACCGGTGGTGTTGCCGCACCAAACCGGTTAAATGTGTATTGCTACACAATCTTAATCAATTAATTTAATAATTAATAAGCGAACAAAATTATGAAAAAAGAAGAACCGAAACTCTTAAAAATCATGAAAATTACACTTTTTCTTCTTTCCACTTGTGTTTTTTCTATTTTTGCAGCTCCTGTAACCTCCCAAAATGCAAGAGTTAACCTTAATAGTGGAAATGGAATGACGATCGGTAAATTTATCGACCAGGTAGAAAAACAAACAAATTATCTGTTTGTTTATAGTAAAAATGATGTTGATCCAGGTGAAAGAATTAATGTTAAGTCTGGAAATAAGTCTGTTGCTCAATATTTGGATGAAGCTTTTGATGGAACAAAAGTGAAATATGTTTTTGAGAACGATTACATTGTTTTGACAAAGAAATCGGCTTTGACTACGGCTCAGAATCTTGCTAAAAAGATTTTTGTTAAGGTCGTAGATCAAAGCGGCGAACCTGTTATTGGTGCAAGTGTTGCGATTAAAGGATCAAAAGAAGGTGGCATTACCGATACAGGAGGGAATTGCTATATTTATGTGAATCCGGGGGCTGTGTTGCAGGTCTCTTTCATCGGTTACGTAACCAAAGAAATTGTAGTAGGCAATGTAACTTCTTATAAAGTTGTGATGTCTGAAGACAATAAGATGTTGAACGAAGTGGTTGTAGTTGGTTATGGTACGATGCGCAAGTCTGATGTTACCGGTTCTATTAGTGTGGCTAAAGGTGAAGATATGGTTAAGGCTCAAAACTTTAGTGCTTTGGATAACTTGCGTGGAAAAGCTTCTGGTGTAAGCATCTTTAGCAACTCCGGTCAGCCGGGAGCTTATGCCAGCCGTGTTGTTATTCGTGGCTTAGCTACAATCAACTCTTCTTCCAATCCATTGTATGTTGTCGATGGAGTTGTGATGGAAGACTTTTCGCTGGTTAATCCGAATGATATCGAATCAATGGAAGTTCTAAAAGATGCTTCTGCAACTGCAATCTATGGTGCCCGTGGTGCCAATGGGGTTATCATGGTTACAACAAAACGTGGTTTGAAAGATGCAGAAGGCACTAGAATTAGCTACCAAGGTTCGTTAAGTATCAGCAATATAGCTCGCCATATGAAGGTATTAAACGCAGAAGAATGGTGCGACGCTTTCATGAAGGGATTGCAGAATGAAAATACGTACCAAGGTAAAAGCTGGTCATTAAATCGCACCGATTGGTTTACTGATACCGACTATTTTGATTCGAAGGGCTATCCTATTTATAATACAAATTGGCAAGATGAGGCTACTCGTACAGCTTTTTCTCACAATCATCAGATTAACATACAACAAGCTGGTAAGACTTCTTCTATGGGAGCTTTCCTGAATTATACCGATCAAGAAGGTATCATGCAAAATACATGGAGCAAACGGTTGAGTGCTAAAATGGCTTACGATGCTAATCCTACCAAGTGGTTGTCGACAGCTATTAATTTAATGATCAATCATACATGGGGTAGATATACTCCAGAAACAGGTGGGGGGCAAGATGCTCGTCGTACGATGATTGAAATGTTACCATGGTTGCCTCTATATGATAAAAATGGGGACTATACAACTTCTACTAGCCCTACAGTAATGAGCAAAACTTTTGGTTTTGAAGGAATGTCTAATCCGGTGATGATTCTGAATCTGCAAAAACGAATGAATTATAATACTCAGTTGTTTGGTAATGCTGCATTTACTTTTCATCTCATGCAGGGTCTGGATTTGAAAACTCAGATGGGTATTGATTACCATTCAAAGCAATATAGAGGTTATTCTTCTGTCAACTTAAATAATATTTCTATGCCGAACGGTTGGGCTGATTATGCTAATACCAACGTGCTGTATTGGCAGGAAGAAACTTATTTGACATACGATAAATATTTTGGTGAAAACCATTTGAATGCGATGGCCGGTTTGTCTTGGCAAGAGCGCAGACAGAATTATGATGAATCGTATACCGAAGGATTCTCTGACGATTTCTATGAAGATAACAATATGGGAGTTGGCACTACTCCATCGTCTCCCTCTTCCAGTTGGAGCCGCTGGGCTATGAATTCTTATTTCTTGCGCTTTGCCTATACTTACAAAGATCGCTATTCGGCAACAGTTACTGGACGTGTCGATGGTTCTTCGAAATTTGGAGAAAACAACAAATATGCTTTCTTCCCTTCGGCAGGTTTGGCATGGATTATTTCTCAAGAAAATTTCATGAAGAATATTTCTGCCATCAGTACTCTCAAACTGCATACAAGTTATGGTCTGACAGGTAACTCGGAAATCAATCCATATCAGTCTTTGGCTAATGTAAGTGCAGGTACTTATTTATTGAACGCCAAACGTTCAGCTTATTCTTATGTTTCGTCATTGGCAAATCCTGATCTGAAATGGGAGAAAACAGCACAATGGGATTTAGGCATTAATTTGGGTTTGTTCCAGAACCGCTTGAATTTTGATGTATCTTACTATAACAAGAAAACGACTAACTTGTTATTGGATTGTCCTGTTCCTCATTCTACCGGTTTTACTTCTATATTCAAGAATATCGGTTCTGTAAGAAATCAAGGTATGGATATTATGGTCAATGCTATACCTTTACGCACTAAAGATTTCACATGGAATTCGACTCTTAATTTAAACTACAATAAGAATAAAATATTGCATTTGGGCGAAAATGATGAAGATATCGAACTAAATGGCTGGGTAGGAGGTTCTGAAAGCATCCTGCGTGTCGGCGAAAACATGAGTAGCTTTTATGGCTATCGTCGTTACGGCGTTTGGACCAAAGAAGATTATCAGGCTGGTAAATGCGAATTGAATCAGGTAGGACGAGCTCATCGTAGTACAACAAAAGAAATAATAGGTAAAGGTATGCCCGACTGGACTGGCAGCTGGATTAATACACTTAGCTATAAGAATTTCGATTTGACAGTCGATATGCAATTTGTTTGGGGAGTAGAAACCATGCAACAATTTTATCATCCTACATACGATCGTTTTGGTATCACAAATGGTTTAAAAAGCATTTTGCATGATTCTTATGATGGAACAAATCCGAAAGCAATGGAACAAATGATCTATCTGTGCAATAACGGTCACGCTGGACAAGATACGACTGTCGATTCTCGATGGGTTTGTGATGGTTCTTATTTGCGGTGTAATATGTTGCAGTTAGGATACACTTTCGACCATTCTCTTATGCAGAAATTCGGAGTATCCGGTTTGCGTTTATATGCAAGTGCAAACAATTTGTTTTTGATTTGTTCAAGTAAATTTCAAGGATTCGATCCGGAATCGACCTCTCAAGGTGATAATAAATTTGGTCAGAATATGACTTTTTATTCTTATCCGAGAGCAAGAACTTTTACTTTTGGTGTTAATCTTACATTTTAATAGAACCTAAAGATAGTATAGAAATGAAAAAGATATTAATCACAGCAATTGTTTGTTCAGGATTGATGATATTTTCTTCCTGCAACAATTTTTTGGATGAAAATCCGAAATCTTCTTTGACGCTACAAGATTATTATAAAACCGCAGCGCAGGCCACGGCCAATGTCAACTATTTATATCGTAACGGTGCGCCTACTCAATACTCGAATGCCGGGAGCGCTTATGTAGGGCCTTTTGCAACTCTACCTGGTATGCTTTCAGGCTATTTCAGCAATGATTATGAGGGGCAGGAGCTGGCATGCAAATATTCTCGGTTGTTGACTCGTCAGGCAAATACAATGACTGTTTCAGAGAAGGTAGATGGTGTATGGGATGGTTGTTATGATGCGATCAATGTTGCTAATGGTGCTATTCAGAATATCCCCAATATTTCGATGGACGCAACCGCTAAAGCGACTTTAATAGCAGAAGCTAAATTCTTCCGCGCTTTTAATTATTTTTATTTGGTAAAAGTATTTGGACCTATTCCTTTGAATCAAACTCCATATATTTCATCGAATCAAGATATGCAATTGTCACGTTCGGCTGTCGCTGATGTTTATTCTTTGATTGAAACAGATCTGAAAACAGCCGTTGATGTCTTGCCTGCAAAATCTTTTGCAAACAATAACCATCGGATTACAAAATATGCAGCTGCAATGTTATTGACATCCGTTTATATGCAAGAAGGAAAATATTCGGATGCCACAACCTATGCTAAGCTTGTAGTCGGCTCGGGTGTTCATGGTTTGACGAAAAACACGAATATGACAGACCAAAGTGCATATAATAAATTGCGTTCGACAGATGATCTGGATGAGGTTATTTATGCCCAAGAATTTGATAGTTCGATCAATAGTGGTGGATGGTGGGCTACTTATGCTTTTGATGCTTCTGCTACTTCTATTTTTGGTACTTATTCTATTTTTCAAAGAGTGTATGGTCCATCAAATCGTTATTTGAATGTTTATACTAGCGATGATTTGCGTATTCAGAATGAGCAATTCTTCCATTGGACCTATACGAATCCAAATACGGGGAAAACGTGGGCAGCTGCTAAAAATCAAGATGGATCCTATCAATACGCCGGTTGTTGGTATTATTATGATGCCGATGCTTTGCTTTCTACAGGAAAGGCATCGAAAGATTGGAATTTCTTCCGGTATGCAGAAGCCTTGCTTGATGCAGCAGAGTGTATTGCTCAGACTTCTGGCGTTACAGCAGAAGCAGCAGGATATCTCGCTCAGGTTCAGGCACGCGCCAATACTACAGGTAAGTCGGTGGCTGATATAACGACTGAATTACAATCTCTTCAGAAAGAAGATTTTATAGAAGCTTGTTGGACGGAACGCCTTCGCGAATTTCCATTAGAATTTAAAATGTGGGATGATTGTCTGCGTACAGGTAAATTTCCTGTGATTTCTGAGACTATAAAGGGATCTGTAACTTATGTAGACCTTGTAGGGGCCACTAATGCCGCAGGTGCAACTATCAAATCTTCTGATTTGTTATGGCCTGTTTCTTTGAATGAAATGCAGCGGAATAAAAAATTGACACAAAATGATGGTTATGCATCAAAAGAATAGTGATTTTTCATATTAAAGCGCTATATTTGGAGGGAGAATGTTATCATTCTCCCTATTTTAACAACATAAAATTTTAAATATCATGAGGAAAGTCATTGGGATAAGCATCAGTTTGCTTTTATTATTTGTTATGTGCCCCTTTATCCAAGGGCAAAATAAGGTACAGAAGAATTACGTAGATTTTGTAAATCCCTATATTGGATCTGGTGGACATGGTCACGTCTTTGTAGGTGCTAGTGTTCCTTTTGGTGCAGTGCAGGTAGGGCCCGAAAATATTTTCAAAGGTTGGGATTGGTGCTCTGGGTACCACTATTCGGACAGTATTGTAGTTGGTTTCAGCCAAACACATTTGAGCGGAACAGGCTGTGCTGATCTAGGTGATATCCTGCTAATGCCCTATGTTGGAAAAATCCGTACTTCTCGTGGTGAGCAAGATAATATTCAAGGAAGTGCGTCTTCTTATTATAAACATTCAAATGAGAAAGTTGCTCCGGGATATTATTCTTTATTAATGGACAATGGGGTTAAGGTTGAATTGACTTCTACAGAGCGTACCGCCCTTCATCATTATATCTATCCTGTGTCTGGAGAACGTCGTTTGCTTATCAATCTGAAAGAAGGTATTGATAATAGAACTTATGAAACATATTTAAAGAGAATAGATGATTATACTGTAGAAGGCTATAGATATGTAAAAGGATGGAGCCCGCATCGTCGTGTCTTTTTCTATTTGAAGACAAATAAGCCGATTCAGAATCTGGGCGTTTTCAATGATGATACACCTGCAGGTAATAACGAACTGAAAGGAACTTCAGTAAAAGGGGTTATCACTTTCAATGATAAAGTTAAAGATGTATTGATAAAAGTTGCTATTTCTTCTGTAAGTTGTAGTAATGCCGAAATGAATATGAAAGGTGAACTTCCTGGTTGGGACTTTCAGGCTGTTTGCAAACAAGCTACTCAGAAATGGAATAAACAGTTGTCCTGTATTGATATAGATACTAAAGATTTAAGAGCTAAGACTATATTTTATACCGCATTGTATCATGCCTTCATTGCTCCAAATTTGTATTGTGATATTAATGGAGATTTTCGTGGTCATGACGATAAAGTATATACCAATAACTCTTGGAAGAACTATTCTACTTTTTCATTGTGGGATACATACCGTGCTTTAAATCCTCTTTTCACTATTATTCAGCGTAATAGAGTCCCTGATCTTGTTAATTCGTTTTTAAGTATGTACGACCAACAAGGGAAATTACCTATATGGCCTTTGGTAGGAGGAGAAACTGAATGTATGCCTGGGTATAGCGCAGTGCCAATTATAGCAGATGCTTATCTAAAAGGTATTAAAGGCTTCGATGCCAATAGAGCACTGAAGGATATGATTTCGTCTGCTACAAATCCAAAACAAAAAGGAGTTTCGCTTTTAATGGAAAAAGGATACATTCCGTGTGACAAAATGCACGAAGCCACTTCTATTGCTTTGGAATATGCTGCTGATGATTGGGGCATAGCTTTGATGGCTAAAAAGATGAAAGAAAATAATAATTATGAGACTTTTTTGAATCGTGGTAAATGCTATAGCCAATATTTTGATAAAAGTATCAATTTTATTCGCCCAAAGATGAACGATGGGAGTTGGTTTGCTCCTTATAATCCTTTCTATGCTACTCATACCGTAATAGGTGATTTTACTGAGGGTACGGGATGGCAATATACTTTCTTTGTTCCACAACAGCCGGAAGGATTAATCGCATTGATGGGTGGTGATAAGCCTTTTATTTCTAAACTTGATTCCTTGTTTATTGTACACGGAGATATGGGAGAAGGTGCTCCTTCTGATATTGCCGGATTGATCGGGCAATATGCGCATGGTAATGAACCTTGTCATCACGTGGCATATCTATATGCTTATGCAGGAGCACAGTGGAAGACAGCAAAGAAAGTACGCGATGTTCAACGAATGTTTTATACCGATCAGGTTGACGGCCTTAGCGGCAATGAAGATTGTGGGCAAATGTCCGCTTGGCACATTATTTCAGCTTTAGGTTTTTATCAAGTCAATCCTTCTAACGGAATATATGTTTTTGGAAGTCCTTTATTCCATAAAGCCTCTATTAATTTGCCCAACGGAAAAGCATTTAATGTTGTAGCTCAAAATAATAGTGCAAAGAATATTTATATTCAGTCTGCTACGCTTAATGGTAAACCCTACAAGAAATCGTATATATCGTATAATGAAATTATGTTTGGTGGAACATTAACATTGGTCATGGGAGATACCCCAAATAAGAATTTTGGTTCTTCTTCAGCAGACCGTCCTAAGAGTGCTGAATAAATAGATATCTAATAAAGATTCGTTGCTGAAAATAAACCATTTGCCTCTTGCAAGAGCCAAATAAATTTGAAAATAGCTGGTTAATCATTTCATTCATTCTTCTAATTGAATAGTGAATAATGGTGCCAGCTGTTTTTGTTTTTTATCCGATATTCTCGCTATTTGTATTTAGGGTCTGCTGAATAATTGTATTTAATATTATTTAAGTTGAATATCAGCATATTAGATTCACTTATTTTCGTGATTTTAAATAAAAAAGGCTATCTTTAGGTGTTAAAACGAAGTAAAATGAAATACAGTTCTCAGTATAAACAGCTCAGTATTGATGTCTTCCATTCATCGCTATCCGAGCTTTCAAAAGAAAACCGTTGGGTCAAATTAGGAGACAGCCTTCCATGGGATGAAATAGAGAAGATCTACAACAGACGATTGAATAACACTCATGGAGGTGCCGGCAACAAGCCTGCTCGCATGATAATAGGTGCGGTGCTGATCAAACACAAGATGAACCTTTCCGATGAGGAGACTATTCAGGCCATCCGTGAAAATCCCTATATGCAGTATATGCTTGGATTGAAAGAGTTCAGCGATAAGCCCGTATTTGATTCGTCCTTATTCGTTACCATACGTAAGCGGATAGGTAAGGATGACTTTAATGATATGAGTGAATCCCTGCTCAAGCTTCAGATAAAAATGGCAGAGGAAGAAAAGGAGAAGTCAGATAAAGAGGATGATGAGAATAGGAGTTCTTCATCCTGTGATGCATCCACAAATGAGACTTCCTCTTCTATACGTTTGGAACCGGAGGTTGATTCTTCACATAAGGGAATATTGAAAGTTGATGCCACTTGCTCCGATGCCGAAATGAGATATCCGACGGATATTGATTTGCTCAATGATGGTGTCGAGGTCATTGACAGAATCATTGACCATATTTGTGTAAAGAACGATTTTTCCCGTCCCAATACCCATCTGAAAGAGATTCACTCGAAATATCTGAATGTCATCAAGCTGCGCTCCAAACCGAAGAAAAAGGTGCATGAATGTATGGAATACCTACTGACCATGCTTTACCGCAATATCAACTCCTGTCTAAACATGGTTGCTCGGACTTCCACCGCTGTTTTTGATTCCATGAAGAAAAGGGACCGTGAGTTGTTTATGACCGTACTGAAGATGTATCATCAGCAGAAGGAGATGTTCAGGGAAAAGATCCATGTCTGTAGCGACCGTATAGTGAGTATCTTCCAGCCTCATGTGCGTCCGATAGTACGTGGTAAGGCAAAGGCTAAAGTCGAGTTCGGCGCCAAAATCGGAGTAAGTGTGGTGGATGGTTACACCTTTATAGACCATCACAGCTGGGATGCGTATAATGAGTGCGAGGATCTGATACCTCATCTGAGAGCTTACAAGAAACGTTTCGGTTGCCTGCCCGAGAAGTTGGAGGCAGACAAAATATACATGAATCGGCGGAACCGGCGTATACTCCGATTCTTAAAAATAGAGGCCGGAGGTAAACCTCTGGGAAGACCTTCGAAAGAACAGCAGAGCGAAGAATATCGGAAAAAGATGGCAAAGAACGTTGGAGAGAGAAATGAAGTGGAGGCCACCTTTGGTACCGGTAAACGAATCTATCGGGCGAACAACATCAGAGCTAAACTCCCTGATACGGGTGAGGCGTGGGCAAGTGCATGTTATTTCTCAAAGAATGTGATGAAGTTCCTCAAAGAGCTTCTTCATGTGCTTACTGAAATGATGCGAATGTTAAGAAGTATCAGGCTCACACTTGATCTATTAAAAAATCAGAGGCTAGTAATGACATCTGAGCTAATTAATGTAATCTGTGGATGATATTATTCAGCAGACCCTATTTAGGCTATTAAATAAGCACCAATAAAAGCAGAGAGTAAAGTGTGTTTGGAATTAATTTCGATGATTCTTTTCATTCAAAGCATTGAAAAGTTTGCGAGGCATTAGGATAGGATAAGCAAACCAATATTTGTACATCAGACAAACAATGTAATAGATAATGAATGCCGTAATAAATCCAGAAATTGCATCAATCAGATAATGGGCTTGTATGAAGACGGTAGCTCCGCAAAGTAATAAATAAAAGGGCGTGAGACAAGCAAACAATTTTTTACTACCGCGCCATGCAAATATCATGAGGATGGTAGAAATGCCCACATGACTACTGGGAAACGCTGCAGTAGGACGTTCGCCGATAGATTGAGAGCTCTCTACAAGATCGTAAAAGATACCGTGTTGGTAATCTGCTCCAGGCAACAATTCTTGATGGTAGTTGAAGTAGTCACCAATGTGAGGGAATACTCCTTTGGCTACATTATCTAATCCAATAGCAGGATAATAGAATTGTGGTCCGGCTACTGGAACAAAGATATAGATAAGATAGTATATAAAGAAAGATGTGACGATAACAAAAGAATATTTTTCGAACAAATCATATTTTTTGATAAAATAAAAGAGAGCTACGGTAAGAATCATGGGATAGTAAGCAAAATATCCCATATTGAAAGCTTCGCTAACCCAATTGGATGAAAGCCAATGGCAGAACCAGAGTGCCGGTTGCCCGCCAAACAATCGCTGGTCAATACCAGCAAAAACATAATCTAAGTTAGGCAAGAAGCGGTTGAACTCAAAAGTATCCGGATACCAATAAGAAAGCAAACTCATTTGGAATGCGATACGGATAAAAGCCATATATCGATAAGGAAACCTCTTAAATAAGTAAATCATGAATAGTGTCAACCCAAGGATAGCTGCTCGTTGGTAAAGCATTGCCATGGGGTGATTCATTCGAGGAAAAAGATATAATATAAGAATGGAGGTAAGCAAATTGTATATTAATGCTACCTTCTCGACGGCAAACAAACCATTTTGTTTTTCTCCTACGCGATCAAACAAATCAACTTTTACAACCATCCTTCTTTTTTATACCATGCGATAGTTTCGGCAACACCACGTTTCAGATTGTATTCAGGTTCAAAACCTAATTCTTCTTGTGTAGGCGTCATGTCGCATCGCCAATTCCGCTGTTTCATTATTTTATACTTGTCAGAGTTCAATGTTGAGCTCTTTCGCGACATAGTCGCAATCATTTCAGCCAGCAAAGATACAACTTTTAAAATAATTAAAGGGCATTTTATATGGAGAACAAACTTGCATCCCATTTCTTTTTGTATTAAATCGGAAAAAGAACGGCTAGAATACACCCCTCCATCTGTAACAAAGTAGGCTCTACGAACTATTTCTTGTTTGATACAGAGAAAGATAACGTTCACCACATCTTTCACATAAACAAAAGTCAAGTCTTGATGTTTGTATCCTACAGCAAAATCGACATGTTGTTTGATACTTTTAGCCATTAAGAAATAATCTTTCTCACGAGGCCCATAAACTCCAGTTGGACGTATAAAGATATACGGAAAATCGCTGATGTTTTGCAAATATCTTTCTGATTTCCTTTTACTAAGACCATAGGAGGTATTGGGCATCATCGTATCATTTTCTTTGATAGGTTCATCATTTTGTTCATGAATTGCTCCAAAGATGCTTAAGGTACTTATATATATAAATTGTTTGGGCACCATGTCAAGCATACGAAGCGTGTCTGCAAGAAGCTTTGTCTGCCCAAAGTTTATTTTCTCAAAATCTCTTTTGTTGGCACATTTTGTTACACCAGAGCAATGTACAATTACATCAAACTTGCCATATTGCTCTTTATGAGCAGCAAACATTGCCGTAAGCTTTGTCGGATTCGAGAAATCACTCGTGAAGAATTTGATGCGTGGATCTTTTAAATAGCGCTTACTGCTTGTGGCTCTCATTCCGGCCCAAACATCAAAACCTTTATTCAAAGCCTCCTCTACAATAAAACTTCCGATGAAACCGCTTGCTCCTGTTACTAAAATAGATGCCATTCTTTATACTTTATTATTTTCATCTTTCGGCTCAACATGGATGCTGACGAATGTATTCTTGCCGAACATTGCTTTAAGTTTATTTTCTACATTTGTCGCTATACCATGTGCTTTATTCAAACTGATATCACCATCCATTAGTACATGCAAGTCTATGGCATAGTTATTACCTATTTGTCTGGTTCGTAAATCATGTGGCTCGGTCACTCCTGGAAAAGATAGAGTTGCATCAATGATCTTTTTTTCTATATCTTCTGGCAATGATTTCTCTAAAAGTTGCCCCATGCATGGTTTTAGAAGAGAGAAAGCAGTTTTAATGATAAAGATACTCACTAATACGGCAGCAATCGGATCGAGTACTCGCCAATGCTCACCTAGTAAAATTGCCCCACCGATACCAATAGCGGTACCTACAGATGAGAGAGCGTCGCTGCGGTGATGCCAAGCATTGGCAACTGTCGCTTGCGAATGATATTTCTTACCCGACTTTAATGTATAGTGATATAGTAACTCTTTTGATCCAATGGATACGATAGCTGCAATAAATGCAAGTATACCGGGTTGATTTAATACTTTACCTGTAATAGCATCGTAGATTTTATCACACCCGTCATATAAAATACCGAATCCCACAAATAACAACAAGACACCAATTATGGCTGTAGCAAGTGTCTCAAATTTGCCATGACCGAAATCGTGCCCTTTGTCTATAGGTTTATTAGCTATATGAACAAATATAAGAATGATAATATCTACGACAAAATCAGATAAAGAATGTACCGCTTCGGCCAGCATTGCCGCACTATGCCCTACTATCCCAGCAAAAAACTTAAAGATCAATAATAGAAAATCAACAGCGCTTCCTGTTATTGTTGTCTGATATATTTTCCTTTCTCTAGTAGTATTTTCGGCTTCCATTGTTATTTATCTAAAAAGCAAAGGCAAATATACACTTTAATCTTGAATTATTGAGATTAAATTGCTTTCTTTGTAATAAAACTTATTATAATCCTAATGTTATGGCAAATAATAATGACAAAAAAGCAGGTAAACGTATGAATAAGCAGGAGATGACTGATGTCTTATTTGATTTCTTTCATGCGAATTCAGGTAAAAGCTTCACGTTGAAATACTTATTTTCGGAGTTGCGCTTCAACACTCATCCAACGAAAATGTTGTGTATGGATATCCTTTCTGAGCTTACAACCGATGATTATATTACTCAAATAGATAAAAATATGTATCGTCTTAACGATCATGGTACAGAAATGGTTGGTACATTCCAACGGAAGAGCAACGGCAAGAATATGTTTGTTCCAGATGGAGGAGGGGATTCTATTTTTGTAGCTGAAAGGAATTCGGCACATGCAATGAATAATGATCGGGTAAAAATAACGTTCTTTGCCAAACGTAAAAATCATATTGCTGAAGGTGAAGTAGTTGAAATATTGGAGCATGCTCAAAACAGCTTTGTAGGAACGCTTGAAGTAACTAAGTCGTATGCTTTCTTACTTACTGAAAACAGGACGCTTGCAAATGATATTTTTATTCCTAAAGACAAACTAAAAGGTGGAAAAAATGGAGATAAGGCTGTTGTTAAAATTGTAGAGTGGCCCGAAAAATCAAAGAATCCTATAGGTATGGTAGTCGACATTCTTGGACAGGCTGGGGATAATAATACCGAAATGCATGCTATTCTTGCAGAATATGGTTTGCCCTATGTTTATCCGGCAGCAGTAGAGAAAGCTGCGGAGCAAATTCCTGCAGAGATCCCTGTGGATGAAATAGCCAATCGAGAAGACTTTAGGGGAGTAACGACTTTTACGATTGACCCGAAGGATGCCAAGGATTTTGACGATGCACTATCTGTTAGACAAATTAAGGATGAGCTTTGGGAGATCGGAGTGCATATTGCAGATGTAACTTATTATGTAAAAGAAGGAAGCATTATTGATAAGGAAGCTGTGAAACGTGCTACCTCTATCTATCTGGTAGACCGCACAATACCAATGTTGCCTGAAAGGCTCTGTAACTTCATCTGCTCGTTGCGCCCAAATGAAGACAAATTGACTTTCTCGGTTATCTTTGAAATTACTAGCAAAGGAGAGATAAAGAAATCGCATATTGCTCATACTATTATTAGGAGTGACCGACGTTTTACTTACGAAGAAGTGCAGGATATAATAGAAAAAGGAGATGGAGACTATAAAGAAGAAATTTTCGCTGCTGACAGTATAGCCAAAATTCTTCGTAAAAAGCGTTTTGAACATGGCGCCATTTCTTTTGAACGTTGGGAAATGAAATTTGATATTGATGAAACGGGGAAGCCTATAGACATATATATTAAAGAGTCAAAGGATGCGAACAAGTTAGTGGAGGAGTTCATGTTGCTTGCCAATCGCTATGTTGCAGAAAGTATCGGGAAGGTTCCTCATAATAAAAAGCCAAAGGTTCTCCCATATCGTATCCATGATACTCCAGATCCTATAAAACTTGAAAATTTATCACAATTTATTTCACGTTTCGGTTATAAAGTTAAGACTGTCGGTTCAAAACAAGATATAGCTAAATCTATCAATGGATTGCTGGATGAGGTTCATGGTAAGAAAGAAGAGAATTTGATTGAAACCATTTCTGTCAGAGCAATGCAGAAAGCTCGCTATTCAGTTCAAAACATAGGACATTATGGTTTGGCTTTTGACTATTATACTCATTTTACATCTCCTATACGCCGCTACCCAGACCAAATGGTTCATAGATTGTTGACCAAGTACATGGCGGGAGGACGAAGTGCTTCGGAACAAAAATACGAAGAGCTATGTGAACATAGTTCGGATATGGAACAAGTTGCAGCTAATGCAGAGCGTGCTTCTGTAAAGTACAAGGAAGTTGAGTATATGAGCGAAAGAATCGGCAATACTTATGATGGAGTTATATCTGGAGTGACCGAATGGGGCATTTATGTTGAAATCAATGAAAATAAATGCGAGGGAATGATCCCTATTCGTGATTTGGATGACGATTATTATGAATTCGATGAAAAAAATTATTGTATCCGTGGACGTCGTCGTCATCGTGTATATAGTCTGGGCGACCCCATTACTATTAAAGTAGCACGTGCCAACTTGGAAAAGAAACAACTTGATTTTGCATTGGTAAAGAGTGAAAAAGATTCTCTTCCTTCTACTAATCAGGGTGATGGTAGTAATAAGAATTGGAAGGACAATAATAAATCTGGTTACAAGAAGAAGGCTCAGAAACATAATAAGAGCAGAAACAATAATCGATGAAGACAACAATTATTACAACGCGCTGCGAAATGGAAAATATTTTGCAGCGCGTTCCGATATGTTTTGTAGGTGTTACAGATTTGGAAGGCAATCCTTATGTTATACCCATGAATTTTGGTTATTCCGATGGAGTAATCTATTTACATTCGGGCCCCACAGGGAGTATTATAGATATGCTGAAAGCAAATAATCATGTTTGTATCACTTTGTCTATAGGCGACGAGTTGGTTTATCAGGATATACAGGTGGGATGTAGTTATCGGGTGAAATCAAAAAGTGTCATTTGTCGTGGCAAAGTTACTTTCGTTCACGACATGGAAGAAAAACGCCGAATTCTGGATATACTGATGAGGCATTATACCAATTATCCGGTACAATATTCCGATCCCGCCGTCCGTAATGTCTGTATCTGGAAAGTACCAGTCAATAGTATGACTGCACGCGAGTATGCAGCAGTTTAGATTATTTCGATACCTTTCTTTTCACAAAGCGTCAGACTGAGTTCTTTTAATTTGAACTTCTGAATCTTGCCACTCCCCGTCATCGGGAATTCGTCAATAAAGAATATATATTTCGGGATCTTATAATGAGCAATTTTGCCTTTGCAAAAGTCTTTTATATCCGATTCTTCGAGTTTAGCTCCATCGCGTAGAATAACGAAAGCTCCTACGGCTTCACCATATTTTTTAGATGGAACACCGGCAACTTGGACATCTTTTATTTCGGGCATCTGATAAAGGAATTCTTCTATTTCGCGTGGATAAATATTCTCACCGCCACGGATGATCATATCTTTGATACGACCCGTGATGTGATAGTTCCCATCTTTGTCTTTGTATCCTAAATCTCCGGAGTGAAGGAATCCGTTTTTGTCTATAACCTCTGCGGTAGCTTCTGGATTTTTATAATATCCTTTCATCGTATTATAGCCTCTATTACACATCTCTCCTTGAACATCTATCGGACATTCTTCGCCTGTTTCCGGATCAAGGACTTTTACTTCGGTGAATTCGAAATCCCTTCCAACGGTTGTCGCGCGGACTTCGAGAGGTTCATCGATACGAGAGTGAGTCATTCCAGGCGAAGCTTCGGTTAAGCCATAGACGCTTGTCACTCGCAAGAACATCTTCTTTTCTACTTCTTTTACCAATTCAATAGGGCAAAGCGACCCTGCCATGATACCGGTACGTAAGCTTTCAAGATTGAACATGTTAAACATCGGATGATTCAACTCCGCGATGAACATGGTTGGCACACCGTAAACCGCAGTACAGCGTTCTTTGTGAATAGAAGCCAAGACGACCAATGGGTTAAAACGTTCTACCATTACTTCTGTGCAACCATGGGTCAGACAATTCATTGTAGCAAGTACTACGCCGAAACAATGAAAGAGAGGAACACAAACACATAATTTATCGGCTCCGGTAAATTTCATGTGCTCTCCCGTCAGGAATCCATTGTTTGCAATATTATGATGCGTCAGCATCACTCCCTTTGGAAATCCTGTTGTACCAGATGTGTATTGCATGTTTACTACATCATGGCAATTGGCCAAGCTTTTCAGGCGTTTAAATTCTTTGTTGTCTGTATTTTGACCTAATAATAAAATTTCTGAAGAGTTGTACATCCCGCGGTGTTTCTCGGGACCTAAGTATATTACATTCTTCATGTAAGGATACTTTTCACTTTTTAAGTGTCCCCGTTCGCAGGTTTTCAATTCGGGTAACATTGTATAAGTCATCTCCACAAAATCGCTGTCTCGTTCACCATCAACAATACACAATGTGTCCATATCGGAATTTTGACATATATATTCGAGTTCAGCTTGTTTGTAACTTGTGTTGACTGTAATATATACAGCGCCTATTTTAGCGCAAGCATACAATAAAGTAAGCCAATCGGGAACATTTGCTGCCCAAATGCCCACATGCGAATTTCGGGTTACTCCAATAGCAACAAGTCCGTTTGCTATATTATCTACTCGTTGGTTAAACTCTTTCCACGTCCATCTCAAATTACGATCAGAATACACAATATACTCTTTATCGGGAGTAACTTCGGCCCAATGTTCAAGCCATTGTCCCAAAGTCCAATCAGAAAGTTGCAACATACCTCTTTTACCTTATACCTATTTTACTCTATTTTTCTATCTCTTGTTTTACCTATACTTATATTCAATCTGTTCAAACAGGGGTATAGATCACAGCTAGTATTTTAGCCTTTTGTCCTTGATAACCGTGAATATGATGGGGTATTATAGAATCGTAATAAACGCTATCTCCGGGGTTAAGTAAATATTTGTTTTTCCCATAAACCAGTTCCATCGTGCCGTTGAGAATATAGATGAACTCTTCTCCTTCATGAGTGGAAAGTACAAAATCTTCTTTTTCAATAGGATTCACATCAATAATAAAAGGCTCCATGTGACGGTCTGTTTTCGATCTTGAAAGAGAATGGTATTCCATGTTTTTTCGCGAGCTGGTAGAATTGTTCGAGAACATGACCGTATCTTCGTATTGATTTTGGTGGCAAATTACGGGTCCTACTACACTCTGATCATCGAAAAATGTTCCGAGGCGAACTTCAAGTGCATGAGAAATTTTAATCAGTGGTGATAAAGACGGCAGATCAATGTCTTCTTCGATACGTTTTATTTGTTCTACAGATAACTCGGCTTTTTGAGCCAATTCTTCGATTGACATCGATTTGCTTTCGCGTAGAGATTTTATTCTTTCTCCGACAATTTTGTTTGAATCCATATTAATACTGTATTTATAGTCTATTAAACATAGGCCTGAGTGTATATGCAAAATTACTAAATTCTTTGGAATAGAGATAAAAATTAGTTGTAAAATTTACAACTAATAGACAAAGGAATTATCTTTGTCTATTAATTCTGATAAATGTCATAGATAAAAGCTATAAAGTAGATATGAATGTAATAAAACCGGCACTTTTTGTATCATTGTTTTTTTCATGTTATTCATTTTGTTTTTCTCAGACAGGAACCTCTAGCGAACCAGTAAGGTATATAGGTGGGGCAATAGCCAATCCTAATGTTCACGATGGAGCTTTACCTTATATCGTAGGAGTAGAGAATATTCAAGTGATGAGGGCCAATCGTTCGCATCCGAATGAAGCCGACGGTTTTGGATGGACTTACAATCATGCTCCGAATCTGACGTATTGGAATGGTATGTTTTATTTGCAGTATCTTAGTAATCCCAAAGATGAACAACAGCCGCCTGGGCAAACACTGATCATTACCTCCAAAGATGGGCGCAATTGGAGCAAACCGATTATGACTTTTCCTGTTTATAAGGCTCCCAAAGGAGTAGAAATACCTAAAGGGTATACCGGTTATATCATGCATCAACGAATGGGATTTTACACTGCTCCTGATGGCAGACTGCTTACTGTCGCTTTTTATGGGCACAGCTATAATCCTTTTATGCAGGGTGGAATAGGCCGAGTGGTTCGCGAAATACGAAAAGATGGAAGTTTCGGGCCTATTTATTTTATTCGTTATAGTTCTCATACAAATTGGAACGCTTCAAATACGACTTATCCTTTTTATACTTCATCTAAAGATAAAGGTTTTGTTGCAGCCTGCAAAGCATTGCTCAACGATAAACTCAAAACATTGCAGTGGGTTGATGAAGACCGAGGGCTTGATGGCTTTTATCATCTCAAAGACTCAATCAATACGGTTCAGGCATTGTCGTATTTTCATCGGAAAGATGGAGCAGTAGTAGCTTTGTGGAAAAAATCATGGGCCGGATTATCGTTTGATAACGGTGAAACATGGTCGGCGCCTGTTAAAGTCCCTACATTGATTATGGCTGGAGGAAAGAATTGGGGGCAGCATACTAAAGATGGACGCTATGCAATGGTCTATAACCCCATAGAAACTCAACAATATCGGTATCCGCTAATAGCTATCAGTAGCGATGACGGTATACTGTTTGACAATATGGGAGTTGTTCATAGTGAAGTTCCGCCTCGCCGGTTTTATGGCGAGAACAAAGATTTCGGGCCTAATTATACGCGTGGTATTACCGAAGGCGAGCAAACTCCGGCGGATAATAATATGTGGTTAACCTATAGTGTGAACAAAGAGGATATTTGGGTAAGCCGTATTCCACTTCCTATTCGTACAACTTTCTTGGGTGAGGTGAACGATAACTTCGATCTTTTAACACCCGGGGCTGAAGTGCCTGATTGGAATTTGTATAGTCCGGTATGGGCAAAGATCTCTGTTGCCGAATTTCCTTCGGCAAAGAATAAAAGTTTGAAGTTTGAGGATGAAGATCCTTATGATTATGCTCGTGCTATCCGTGTATTTCAAGCAACAAAACAGGCCAATATTTCTTTTCAGTTTTATGCTGAAAAGATGGACAATGGAACCTTCCAAGTAGATATAACCGATGTTCATGGAGCACGTGCCGTTAGTTTGATATTCGAAAATGGAGACCTGAATGTTAACAATGGGGCAAAAATTCAGAGCATTTCTTCTTTTCATCTTGGAGAATGGAATCAGGTATCGCTCTGTGTCGATGCAGAAGGCCTGGGTCGCTGCCAACTGAAATTAAATGGACAGGAAGTGCTATCCAATGCACCGTTTAGAGAAGCGGTAAAATCTGTTGAACGTATTTCATTCCGAACAGGCGAATATCGCAACTTGCCTAATAGGCTAACTCCTAACCAAGTACCATATCCGCCGTTAAAAGGTTGTGATGAGAAAGCCGCAAAACAAATTTATTATATAGATAATGTGAATATTCCCAGAAATCCTGATACTTTCTTATCCCAACCTAAGTGACAGGTCCCTGCAGGGCACTATTTTCGCTATTGTTTCAGCACTCGAATATAAGCCGAATAAAAGCCTCAATGTAAATGAGTGCACTATAAATCGTTGATATACAGCGACAAATTCATAAGGACGAAAATAAATGTTTGTATGTATAAACTTTTAGTTTCGTCCTTATGAATTTTTATGTTCGTCCTTATCATTTTCCGAAAGCAAAGCTCACATTTTGTATATCAAGAAATACATTTCAGTGTAGTTAAAAAAGTATCAGAATGTCGACGAATATTCACCTTCCAAAACGTTCTGAAAAACGGCATCAACATTACTATTTTAAATCAACGCAATCTTGCGTCAATCAGGATGTGCGTCTTGGACTCATTAGTAAAAATTGGAAGGCTAAGTGACAGGAAGCACTCAATGGATGTAATACACTCGTTTATATACAAAACGCTTCATAAGCTATCTGTAAGCCACCGTTTAGACCTGTTCTAAACAGAGGTCTGCTGAAAATAACGTGTCTACAATATGCTCTTGGCGCGATTTTTGGACCTTTTTCTGCTGGCGCTGTATATGGTGTATCGTTAACATGCTGTATAGCAGCATCGTATGGTGTAATACGGAGGTGACAAAGGTTATTATGAAGATAGTATTTGATGCATATTCCTGATTCTACCGGTGAGTTCTTACCACCGAAAGCCACGTATGGACCTAAATTTGTTGACGTCCATACGTTTTCAAAAAAACTTAAGGACGTCACCGAAAAAACTAACATACGACAATATCTTAAAAAATCAACCGTATGTGCGTATGTAACAAACAGAACTTACGACAGTGACAGATTTAAAGGGACTGCCGTTTATCGGGCGTTTTGCTTTTCTTTAGATTCAGATGCATTGTGATACCACTTTAATATAGTCCTTGCTACTCGAGTCTGTTCACCGGCAGTGATTTCAACTATTGTTCTGTCTTGAAGTCTGTAGCATAGTTGAGGATCGTTGCCCTGTAAATCGTCATACAATATTATTGTATAAAAGTACTTTTCGTCAAGCATCTTCTCTACCACCAAAGGTAGTATATCTTTGCCCATTTGTAGTAACAGTGAGTAGTATTCAGACTGTTTTCTATCTTCCAAGTCGTTGCTATAAATGATTCGAGGTTCTGTATTGATGAAATGTTCCCAACTGGAAAACAAAGAATTAAAACGAGATACAATATCGTTTGGTGTTTTGATAGTCTTTATTTTATTGCGGACTGCAATCTTGTCTTTGCTTTTTAAACGGTGTGTGTCTATAAACCGTTGCACCGAATCCGCATTCTCTTTTATGGATAAAAAGGCCTTTAGATGTTCCATAATAGATGCATCCGCATAGCTACTATCTTTGTTGTGATTTGCCTTGTTTGTAGTAGAGTTGTAAACGTATTGGTTGTAGTCGTTCGTTTCTACTCTTGTTGCGGGAATGCAAAGAGCTTTTTGAACGATGTTTGTTGTTGAACTTTCGGCATTAGTGCTTTTTGATAAGTCTTTATCGGTTGCAAATGCTGATGATGTGATTAAAGGAATAAGTAATAGTAATGAACGTTTCATGACAATAATATTTGTGTAATTTAATATTATACTTCTAATATAAATATTAAATCTTAATAAAGAGTTTCTAGAGCATCTAGAAGAAAAGAAAAATAGTAAAGGCTCATAAATATGACTTATAAAACGAAAACTTTATTTATTAGTTTTGTCAAAATTAAACAAGAAAAAATGATTTTACAAATAAAAAGAGACTTTTTTATTCTATTTCAATTAGTGACACTTTTTTTATGTCGTGTGTTATTAATAATACTTATGCTTAACACTTTAACTTTTACCGATGAACCAATATCAATGATATGTTGATACATATTAATATGATATGATGTGATGAGAAGCTTTGCCCAAAGTAGAAGTGTAGTATCATTTTAACTTTCAGAACCTAAAACGTATGGAATTAAAAGTTATTGTCTAATTGTTTTTATCACGCTATGCTAGACGAAATACGGATACATAAATCAAGAATGAGAATCATAATAGCTTCCGATAAGGAACACTAATAAAGGAAGATAATCTTTCAACTCTATACGCAGCTTTTTCAAAGCAATAGCCATCTGGTTTTCTATGGTATTGACCGAAAGATTCATTTCGCCGGCTATTTCACGATATTTCTTCCCTTCCATTTTACATTTAAGAAATATCTTCCTACAACGCTCGGGTAATTTATTTATAGCATTGTTTATTGCCTCTTCAATATTATCGTCCGAAGGAAAAGAACTATCCAATTGCTCCAGCGCAGATAGTTTCAAATTCAACTCCTTCTTATAATCTTCTACCACATTGGCATGGCGAAGATAATCCAGACACCGATGTTTGACCAACGAAAACATGTAGGACATTAAGCTCACTTCTATATTCAAAACATCACGTTTTTCCCACAGAAAAAGAAAAATATCTTGAACAATATTTTCAGCATCCTCTTCCAATACGACATATTCTCTTGCAAACCTAATCAACCTAGGATAATAAGAAACATATATCTTATCGAAATCTTTTTCAAAATCAATAACGTTACTCATTGGTTATCTAAGACACATATTAAAGATATAAAGACACAACTTATAAGCTTAGATATTTATTCATTTCATACAATAAACATCTAACAAATATATCATATTTTACACCAACAAAGGTAGTGTTTTTTTGTTTATATATTCTGAAAACAAAAGAAAAACAAAGAATTTGTATTTTATTCCTTACCTTTGTCTACCAATTACAAAATGTCAGTGTCGATGCCCTATTTTCAATATAAGCTATCAAAATTCAGCATACATTATAAAGCTCTATTCCGCCTGGGGTTTCCTATAGTCATCGGACAAATAGGAATAATATTACTAGGATTCTTTGACACACTGATGATTGGACATCATACTACCGCCGAATTAGCCGCAGCATCTTTTGTAAACAATGTTTTTAATTTTGCAATTATTTTCAGCATGGGCTTCTCGTATGGGTTAACTCCAGTGGTTGGCGAATATTTCGGCAAAGGTCAATACAATAAAGCGGGACAAGCATTCAAAGAGAGTTTGCGGGCCAATTCTATCATGACAATTATAGTAGTAGCAGTAATGTGCAGCATCTATTTCAATATAGATCGGCTAGGTCAACCTAAAGAACTACTACCACTAATAAGGCCTTATTATATATTGATGATAATTGCATTGGTTTTCAAAAATATCTTTGCCACCTTCAAACAATTTGCCGACAGTATTACCGAAACGAAGTTCGGGATGTGGATACTTATAGGATCCAATTTGATGAATATTATCGGGAACTATATATTAATATATGGCAAACTAGGTTTACCCGAATGGGGGCTTTTCGGTGCAGGTATCAGTACGCTCTCCTCAAATATCGTAATGCTTATTGCATTTATTTGGATCATCTATCGGAATAAGAAGTTTGCTCCCTATCGCAACGCTATTTTTCACGGACCATGGTCAATGAAATTATTCCGTCGTCTCAACTTATTGGGATGGCCCATTGCTTTCCAATTAGGGATGGAAACTTTATCATTCAGCCTCAGCGCTATAATGGCCGGATGGCTTGGAACAACAGCATTGGCTTCACATCAGGTGATGTGCACCATCTCGACCGTGAACTTCATGATATTCTATGGCATCGGCTCAGCAGTATCCATTAGAATAAGCAATTTTGCCGGACAACACGATCTTGTTAATATTCGACGTACCTCAACAGCGGGTTTTCATCTTATATTATTAAGCGGCATATTCATGTCACTATTCATCTTCTTATTCCGTTACCAAATAGGAGGTTGGTTTACCGACAATAGAGAAGTATCTTTGATGGTCGTATCGCTTGTTATTCCATTTTTATTTTATCAATTTGGCGATGGACTTCAGATAAACTTTGCCAATGCCTTACGCGGCATCTCGGATGTTAAAGTCATGATGGGCATTGCATTCATCGCCTATTTTATCATAGGGCTACCTGCCGGATATTTCTTCGGATTTGTATTAAAATGGGGCATTGTCGGCATTTGGATGACCTTCCCTTTTGGTCTAACCAGTGCAGGTATCATGTATTGGCTACGTTTTCGTCACAAACTAAAGGTGCTCTAGGCATTGTATGGTATAAAATTACCACGAATGTGGTATTTCCCCGATAAAAAATTCGTCTTACTTTTGCAATATCAAAAGACAAAATTAGTCACATTAAAATATTATTATTATGAGCAAAATTGCAAAAAGACTAACCGACTTGATCGGTAATACTCCTTTGCTGGAGTTATCTAACTATAATGCCAGCAAAAACCTACAGGCAGAAATCATTGCAAAGTTAGAATATTTTAACCCCGCAGGTAGTGTGAAAGATCGGGTAGCTCTTTCGATGATTGAAGATGCCGAAAAGAAGGGTACATTAAAGCCTGGTGCTACCATCATCGAACCTACAAGCGGTAACACGGGCGTAGGACTAGCTTTTGTATCGAGTGTCAAAGGTTATAAACTGGTATTGACAATGCCCGATACAATGAGTATCGAACGACGTAATCTTTTGAAAGCACTTGGAGCCGAAGTTGTACTCACACCCGGTACAAAAGGAATGAATGGTGCTATCGAGAAAGCCAATGAACTAAAAGCTTCTACTCCCGGTTCGGTAATTCTGCAACAATTTGAAAACCCCGCCAACCCCGCTATTCACAAAGCTACGACCGGAGAAGAAATTTGGCGTGATACAGACGGAAAGATTGATATTTTTGTCGCAGGTGTAGGCACAGGAGGTACAGTAAGTGGAGTCGGCGCAGCATTGAAACAACACAATCCGAAAATTCAAATAATAGCTGTCGAACCGGCAAACTCGCCCGTTCTATCTGGAGGTGTAGCCGGTCCACACAAGATTCAAGGCATAGGCGCCGGATTCATTCCCAAAACATTCAATTCTTCTGTTGTTGACGATATTATCAAAGTAGAAGATAATGATGCCATCCGTACCAGCCGCGAATTAGCTAAAAAAGAAGGATTGCTTGTAGGAATCTCATCAGGAGCAGCCATATATGCAGCGACATTATTGGCTCAAAAGCCCGAAAATAAAAATAAAAAGATTGTAGCTCTTTTACCTGATACAGGCGAACGCTATCTATCAACAGTACTATATGCTTTCGAAGAATATCCGCTTTAGACTAAAAATAGAATAAAAACAATACTTGCAACAGAGAATTATTGTATCTTTGCTTCTCGATAATTAATCACAACAATTAAAAAGATTATCCCAATCAAGGGCGTGATGAGCAAAGACAATATACTTGAAATGGTACGATTCTCTGTTGTAGGCGTTGTCGTTACAGGAGTACATTACGGCGTTTATTTGCTGTTGCAATATACCATCAATGTGAACATAGCTTATACTTTAGGTTATGTTGTTGCTTTTTTCATCAATTTCTATCTTACAAGCCTTTATACCTTTCGCAAAAAGCCATCTTGGAAAAAAGGAATCGGCTTCGGTGGAGCGCATCTATTCAACTACGTACTACACATGTTATTACTCAATATATTCTTGAAAATGAATGTACCCAATGCGTTGGCTCCTGTTCCTGTTTATGCCATCGCCATACCTATAAATTTTCTGATGGTCCGATTTGTTTTCAAATTTAAATTGAAGAAAGATGAAAAATAACGTATTACTTATCATCGTACCTTGCTATAACGAGGAAGAGGTATTACCCGAAAGCTCTCTACGATTATTATCCATTTGCAAGGAGCTCGAGACACAAAAAGAATTAAAAGGGAAAATACTATTCGTTGATGACGGTAGTAAAGACAACACATGGGAAATCGTTGAATCGTTGTCAAATCAATATCCCGAATTTATTAGTGGATTGAAATTGGCCCACAATGTAGGCCATCAAAATGCCCTTTGGGCTGGTATGGAAGAAGCTGCCGGTAAATGTTCGGCTATCGTTTCTATAGATGCTGATCTACAAGATAACGAAAAGATGATCATTGACATGGCCGCACAATTTTTGGAAGGGAAAGATGTGATTTACGGTATTAGAAAAGAACGTGAAAAAGATACCTTCTTTAAAAGACAATCAGCCCAATCATATTATAAACTAATGAAGCTCGCGGGCAGCGACTTGGTTTACAACCACGCAGATTTCAGACTTCTAAGTGAGAGAGCTCTGATAGCTCTTTTATCATTTCCCGAACGTAATCTTTTCATTCGCGGACTGGTTCGTCAATTAGGATTCAAAGAAGGGTACGTCTACTATGACCGTCAAGCCCGTCAGGCAGGCAAATCAAAATATCCTTTCAGCAAAATGCTACACTTTGCTGTCGAAGGTATCACTTCTTTCTCCATAAAACCTCTCCGCATTATTCTGTATTCAGGTATTTTTTCGCAAATAGTTTCCATACTCATCATCATTTATGCCCTCTACGAACACTACGTTAACAATACTGTACCTGGATGGACATCCATACTCGTTTCCATTTGGTTCATTGGAGGCACGATACTTGTTGCCATGGGAATTATCGGATCTTATATCGGAAAGATATACTACGAAGTCAAACGACGTCCCCGATATTTTATCGAGGAACGCCTGAATTTATAACTTTTAATCGCACAAATTTATAAAACCAAACTACTTGACCGATATCGGCACGAGGATGAACAGTATGCATCATCGTAGTAAAACGATAATTCTTAATATAGGGTTTACGAAAAAATTCTATCTTATCTTTCTCGCCTACCATCAGCCAACCGCTTTGAGGTAAATCGCGCTCGAAAAGTCTAACCTTATCGCCCATATAAAAATCTGTCATAAAGAAACGAAGCATATCAGACGATAAATATGAATATATATTTCCTCTCGTCACATCCTTTTCAATATATTCGGCAAGTGGTCTGTCCGATTTAGCATTAAGCATCGCAGGCAAATATACCGCATCTAGCGTCAAGTAAAGTCCAAAGATGCAAGCAAATAAGGCAACAAACGATGCACTTCTGCGTTTTCCGCTTTGAACAATCGTATAGACCCCAATAGCAAACGGTAAAAAGATAAAAAATAGATTCAAAAAAGAAAGATGAATATTCTCTAAACCCTGAATCAGTAAGATGCTTTCCCACGCATGTTTACCATGAAACATCGTATTTGGAATAGAACCGCACTTGATAAAAATAAAAAGAATAGGAAGAAGAATAGCTAATATCCCAAAAAACATTCCAGAAATACGGAAAGGCTTTACCGATACTTTCCACATATAAATAAGATATTCAGCTATCAACACCGCCATAAAAGGATAGGCCGGAAGTAAATAGACGCTGCGTTTGCTCTTTGGAATGCAATAGAAGAAAAGAATAAGCAAAAATGACAACCAGGTAAAAAGTTGAACAGGGTCGGCATGACGAGCTTTCATCAAAATAGAACTAAACCAAGAGCCCGGACGAACAAAATATTTAGAAGCAGACTTCCACTTCAAGAAAAACAACGAAACAACGACGAACAATGTCCAAGGCAACCATCCGGCAATAAGCGTAAAAAAGTTATAATAAAAAGGATTGACATGCGAATCATAAGTCATCTTCCCCGTGAATCGGCGAAAGTTTTCATCCATTATCAAATTAATAAAAGCCGGTCCGGCTTCCCTATAAGCCGCTATATACCAGCAGGCCGGTAAGAGACAAGCGAAGATAGCAAAAACGAACAAAAGAAGATAAGGTTTAAAACGATAGACGCCCCTCAACAAAAGGAAAACGCCAATAACAAAGCAAGGCAATATAATACCAACCGGCCCCTTAGTGAGAGTCGCAGCACTCATACAAAGAATTGCTCCTAAAGGGATACCTTTACAATCTTTTTCGATCCACTTATATAATAGATAAAGCGCGCCAACAATAAAAGCCGTCAACAACATATCGACCCGACAGGCAAAACCAGCTCTATGAACCTCAAAAGCTGTAAGAGTAAGCAGTGCAGCTAGCAGTGCTATTTCTTTATTTTTACGCCGAGCGTAAAACACGAAGCCACAAGCAACCATTACAATCAAAGCGATAGCCGACGGGAAGCGAGAAGTAAACTCTGTGACTCTGCCCGTTACAGAAGACACAGCAGCAATGCACCAATGGAAAAGTGGAGGTTTATAAGCAAGATCCCCCCCATTGTTTGTTGGAAGAATCCAATTATTGTCTCGCAACATGGAATAAGCCACGATCGCTTCTCGTGGTTCTCCTTTCGTGTTATACTCTTGAAGCCCTAAAAAAGGAATAATAGTAAATATGGCTATTAGGAAAATCCATATAAACTCCTGCCCTACTTGCTTACTTTTCATGATTCTTTTGTTTGTAATAGGTTTGTAATGAAGAAGAAAAAGGCAAACGACTTCTGTCCAAGTCATTTGCCTCGGTAACTCAATAATTTTTAGTGAGTCTATTCTTTTTCGTTCAATACTCTTCTTCGTTGAAGAAGAAATCTTCTTTTGTTGGATAATCCGGCCATATATCCTCAATACTTTCATATACTTCGCCTTCATCTTCCATTTCCTGAAGATTCTCAATTACTTCAAGTGGAGCCCCGGAGCGCATGGCATAATCAATAAGCTCATCCTTAGTTGCAGGCCAAGGCGCATCTTCCAATTTTGATGCTAATTCCAATGTCCAATACATAGCTAAAAATAATTTAAAAAAATTTATTCGAAATGTTCTTCTAATTTTTCCGCAAAAGTATAATAAAATATCCTATATGCAACTATTATCCCATAAAATTTCATCAGTTTTATTTTCTAGATTAACTTTTCGCGATAAAACAAAAAAGTAATCAGACAACCGATTCATGTATTCAAGCAGTTCTTGATCTACCGGATGTTGTTCGTCTCGAAAAGAGTAAATTCTTCTTTCAGCTCTTCTACAAACGGTTCGACAGATATGAGCCACTGCCGCCGCTCTACATCCTCCAGGTAAAATAAACGATTTCAATAGCGGTAATTGGGCATTGATAATATCAATTTCGTGCTCCATGCTTTTAACACTTTCAGAGGTCAGCTTTTTTATTCTCGACGAACCGGCAGTAGAATAATCGGTAGCCAGACAACTACACACTTGATGAAGTTTGTTTTGTATCGTAAATAAGAGTTTCTTATCGTGATCATCTATAATATAAGTATAAAGCAACCCCACAAAAGAGTTCAATTCATCAACAGAGCCATAAGCTTCAAGCTGTTTATCGCTTTTGGCGATACGAGTACCTCCTATCAGTCCGGTTGTTCCTTTATCACCGGTATGAGTATAAACGGTATTCTTCATAATGATACGTTTTATTTAGTATATAACAATTGAGAAATTTAAAAGTTCACAATATAATCCTGTTTTATCTTTGAATGATCAAAAAACACAAGTCCGACATCATACAAATCAAATGTAATACCCACCTGCGGATAAGTTTTCAACCGCTTCCAAAAAGTTTTCATTTCACAAGAGAAACCGATACCTTGAACAACAAGCAATGAATTGGCGGAAGCTCTATCAATATAGTACCGACAAATATCTTCGAGTTGAATAACATTAAATCCAAAGCGGATATACGCCAAAAAATGAGTCTGCGGCTGCATGCCTATTATTCCATTAAGAGTCTGAACACTATGAGCTTGGCGGGAAGCTTTCTTCAAATAGCTGAACAGCATTGTTTCTTCTCCGGCAAAAACGATATATTGAGGGTGGACATAGTTTGCCAAACGATAAAGTAAACGGCGAAATTTTATAGACTCATTTTGTGGAAATAACTTTCTACAACCGTTTCTAATCAAAGTATGCTCCAAATTCCGCAGGTCTGAATAGTCATAGTAAGGCAACTTTTCATTGACAACGTCCGTAATTAAATGAAAAGCAAACGGAGAATGAATGCCATAACCACAACGATTTCTAAAACGTCGAAGCCAAACGAATGGCCGTTTATATTTTATAGGTATCAACATCTGCTACTATTCTGTCGACAGCCGAACTATAGCTAATGAATTATAAATAGTTTCGGCAAGCACTCGCGCACCTACGGCATCCGGATGTATATTGTCAGAGAAATGCTCTTTCATTCCAGCCGTAGCACGATGAGTATCAATTATTTTCAATTTGTATTTTGACGCCACTTTATTGATAATAGGAATCATTTCGTTCTCTATCACCTCGTTATTAATACCCCACTGAACAGCATAAGCAGTAGCAGGATAACAAAGAAATATCACAGGACGAGATTTTAATTTCCGAAAAGATTTTATCATTGAGCACAGATCTTTAGCAAAATACTTCTTAAACTTCCAATTCTGAGGTTTTGAATCATTAGTCCCGAGTTTTATCGTCACAATGTCGGGTTCGAAAGCCAACGCACGAGCATAAGCAGGACGCATCATATAAGGATAATCACCCTTCAGCAACAAAGTAGAAGCACTGACACCAAAATTGCGAACATCATAATTTTTACCCAACAATCGTCCTAGTACGACAGGATAACTATCTGTTTCCGGATGTTGCAAACCGAACCCCTCCGTTATACTATTTCCTACACATGCCACCTTTATTACTCTTTGAGCAGTAATAGAGAGAATAACACAAAACAATAATATCAAAAAGGCAGATAATCTTTTCATCACATCTTAATTTTTGAAACAAAGATATGAAAAAATGGAAGAATCTTTGCAATTTGACAAAATAGTTAGGGCGAAAAGTAAATTTTATTATTACTTTTGCGAAACAATTTTTAAATAATGGATCCCAATAATCTATCACCATGGCGTAAAGGAATTGTCGGAGTGCAATTTCTCTTTGTTGCATTCGGAGCAACGGTTTTAGTACCAATTCTTGTAGGTTTAGACCCTGCTACCGCTCTATTTACAGCGGGCATCGGTACGTTAATTTTCCACTTAGTTACAAAAGGTAAAGTTCCTATATTTCTTGGAAGCAGTTTCGCTTTTATTGCTCCCATATTGGAGGCTACTAAGTTATACGGACTACCTGGAACCTTGTCGGGGATGGTGGGAGTTTCTCTTGTTTATTTCACGGTATCAGGACTTGTCAAATGGCAAGGCAAAAAGATATTAGATAGATTTTTTCCTCCGGTAGTAGTAGGCCCCGTTATTATTCTTATCGGTCTAACACTCTCCGGAAGTGCGGTCAATATGGCAAAGAGCAACTGGACATTGGCCATTATATCATTGGCTACAGCTGTCATCGTTTCTGCTTATACCAGAGGACTATTAAGACTTATTCCCATCGTCAGCGGCATTGTTGTGGGCTACACGGTTGCAATTATTTTCTACAATGTCGACATGAGCAGTGTATATGCCGCTTCGTGGCTTGCCTTTCCTAAATTTATTACTCCACACTTTTCTTGGCAACCTATCCTATACATGATACCGGTAGCAATTGCTCCCATTATCGAACACATAGGAGACGTATTTGTAGTAAGCGACGTAGCAGGAAAAGATTTCACGAAAGATCCAGGATTGCACCGCACTCTTTTAGGCGACGGTTTGGCATGTATGACGGCAGGATTTCTTGGAGGACCTCCCGTCACCACTTATGCAGAAGTAACAGGGGCCATGTCGCTAACCAAGATAACCAATCCCCAAGTCATCCGTATTGCGGCTATATCGGCTATCATTTTCTCAGTCATCGGGAAGTTGAGTGCATTGCTGCGATCTATTCCTCAGGCTATATTGGGAGGCATTATGCTACTCTTATTCGGTACAATAGCCAGTGTAGGAGTAAACAACCTCATTAAGAATAAAGTCGATCTAAGCGAGACCAGAAACATCATTATCATATCCATCACGCTAACTTCGGGTATAGGTGGCGCCATGCTCAATTGGGGAAGTTTCTCGCTTTCGGGCATAGGGCTTTCGGCAATAGTAGGCGTCATGCTCAATCTTGTTCTTCCAAAAGAAAAAGCAGAAGAACAAAAATAGGACCAAGAGAATATCAAGGTAACTTCAGATAGTTTTTTAAACACACTATTGATATAGCTTGCGACTCACGCCCGTGAGTCGCAAGTTTCGTTCTTATGCTTTTTCCGACTCACGGGCGTGAGTCGGAAAAAGCATAAGAACGAAAACATTTGCTTGCACTTATCCCGTTTAAGAAGGCAAAAGACGTAGCAGCAAAATTGAACTTACATGAACAGCTCGAGCACATCTCTACTTCGCATAACAATCTGATAAACAAATGTCGCATGTGATAGGCCCTATCAATCAAAGTCGCAAAACAGTATATTATTAATAATACATATCATGTTATTGCTTACCGAGATTAATTCCTAACTTTGCAATAAGATATATCAAAGCTTATAAAAAGAAAAAGTAAAAATGATATTAAATTTAAAAGATATCTACCTTAACTATAGCGAAAAAGTAGTTTTTGAACACTTTAACATGTCAGCAGATAAGGGTGAAATCGTTTGTATATCAGGAGAATCGGGCTGTGGCAAGACATCAATACTGAATGCAATACTTGGATTCGTTGCAGTAAAATCGGGGAGTATCGTAGTAGATGACATAGAAATGTCGCCTGCAACGGTCGATAAAATACGCCAACGCATAGCATGGCTGCCACAAGAGCTGGCCTTGCCTTCGGAATGGGTAAATGAAATGGTACAATTACCTTTCCTGCTTAAAGCCAATAGGCACTTGAAATACAGCAAGGATAAGCTATTGGAATGTTTCCATATTATCGGTTTGGATACCGACCTGCTTGCCAAGCGGGTATCGGAAATATCCGGTGGACAACGTCAGCGTATTATGATAGCAATATCTTCGCTGCTAGACAAACCTCTGATTATTGCAGACGAACCGACTTCGGCTCTTGACGCAGTTTCGGCAGGCAAAGTAATGAACTTCTTCAGGCAACAAGCTCAAAACGGGAAAGCAATACTTCTTGTTTCGCACGATAAGCAAGTGGCTTCTTTTGCCGATAAACACATCATATTATAACAAATAATAGAATGGGAACAATAGATATTTCTTACGCCAGCCTCCTAGTCGGACTATTACTATTAGTCATTCCGATGTATTTCATTTCGAAGTTCAAAACAGGACTTTTCAAATCATCAATGATAGCCTTCGCCCGAATGATAGTACAACTTTCTTTGATAGGACTTTATTTAAAGTATCTTTTTGATTGGAATAATGCCATGATTAATTTTTTGTGGGTTATTATCATGATATTAGTTGCTGGACAAACCGCCATTAAACGTATCAATATCAAAGCTTCTATTTTACTCATTCCCATCAGTATAGGTTTCCTGGGAAGCGTTGTATTAGTGGGACTTTACTTCTTGGCCTTTGTCTTGAGACTTGACAATATTTTCAGTGCCCGCTACTTTATTCCGATATTCGGCATCATTATGGGCAACATGTTATCGAGTAATGTGATAGCACTTAATACCTATTATGACGGACTTCAACGCGAAGAACAACTTTATCGGTATTTACTTGGAAACGGTGCAAGTCGTTACGAAGCACAAATACCTTTCATACGAACCGCAATCATTAAATGTTTCAGTCCAAACATTGCTAATATCGCTGTCATGGGACTGGTTGCATTTCCCGGTACAATGATAGGCCAAGTACTAGGCGGTAGCAGTCCGAACATAGCGATCAAATACCAGATGATGATTATGGTGATCACATTCAGCGCATCGATGATATCGCTCGTTGTGACTATACTTTTAGCGTCACGGCGCTCTTTTGATACCTATGGTATACTAAAAAAAGATCTCCGCCCCAAATGAGCGGAAGACGAGGAAAAGCTTCTATATGTTGGTGATTTACATAAAAAGAAGTAATTTTGCAAATTGTACGAAAGACAACCTATTGATATAGACAATGAAATATGCACTTATTACAGGAGGCTCTCGTGGTATCGGAAGAGCTATCAGCTTGCGATTGGCCGAAGAAGGAATCGCAGTTATCATTAACTATTTGTCTAATAAAGAGGCTGCCGAAGAGACATTAAAACTGATCAAAGCAAAAGGAGGACAAGGAGAACTTCTTCCTTTTGACATATCAAAGGCCGATAGTATTTGTGAGGCATTAGATGGATGGAATAATCGACATCAAGAAGAATATATTTCAGTATTGGTAAACAATGCCGGCATCCGTAGCGACAACTTAATGATTTTTATGGAAGACCAACAATGGAATAGTGTACTTGGGACTACTCTAAATGGGTTTTTCTATACGACTCGGCATTTACTGAAAAATATGATAGTGAACCGTTATGGTCGTATAATTAACATGACATCATTGTCGGGCATTAAAGGACTACCGGGACAAACAAACTACTCAGCAGCAAAAGCCGCTCTGATAGGTGCAACAAAGGCTTTAGCTCAAGAAATAGCCCCTCGCAAAATAACGGTTAACGCTATAGCTCCCGGATTTATCGAAACCGATATGACAAAAGATCTGGACCAAACGACATTAAAAAAACTTATACCGGTCGGACGGTTCGGGAAACCTGAAGAAGTAGCAGAACTTGTGGCTTTCTTGGCATCAGAAAAATCGAGTTACATCACCGGTGAAGTAATATCAATAAACGGAGGTTTATATACCTAATATGAATAGAAGAGTTGTTATAACAGGGATGGGTATCTGGTCGTGCATTGGAAAAAATATCGACGAAGTGCGCCATTCTCTATATGAAGGAAAATCAGGAATTGGAATTGAACCCGAGAGGTTGAAATACGGCTATCGATCTGCCTTGACAGGCATCGTGGAGCGTCCGAAACTTAAAGGAATTATAGATCGCCGCCTTCGGGTGGGCCTACCCGAGGAGGGAGAATATGCTTATATGGCATCGAGGCAAGCTTTCAAAGATGCATTAATAGACGAAGACTATCTGATGCAAAACGAGATAGGCATTATTTTCGGTAACGACTCATCAGCAAAGCCTGTCATTGAAGCTGCAAACATAATGGATGAAAAGCATGACTCAGCATTGCTTGGTTCGGCACTTATCTTTCAGTCCATGAATTCCACCGTCAGCATGAATCTTAGCACAATATTTCATTTGCAAGGTATTAACTTCACCGTTAGTGCAGCTTGTGCAAGTGGTTCGCATTCTATCGGATTGGGATATCTGATGATAAAACAAGGGTTACAAAATATGATACTTTGCGGAGGTGCCCAAGAAACAAATTATTACTCGATGGCTACCTTTGATGCTCTTAACGCTTTTTCTATCAGAATGGACGACCCTACCAAAGCATCCAGACCATTTGATCGAGACCGCGACGGGTTAATACCGAGCGGTGGTGCAGCAGCATTAATGCTCGAAGAATACGAACATGCCGTAGCTCGTGGAGCCAATATCATCTGTGAAGTATGCGGCTACGGGTTCTCTTCAAACGGGAAAGGTATTTCGCAAGCTAATGACGAGGGCTCGATAAAGGCTATGACCCGCGCCATGAATGAAGCAGGAATAGTAGCCGACGACATTGACTATATCAATGCGCATGCAACATCGACACCACAAGGTGACGCTTTTGAAGCAATAGCCCTTGAACGAATGTTTGGAGGGAAGCACGCCCTCATCAGTTCGACGAAATCGATGACAGGTCACGAGTGCTGGATGGCAGGTGCTAGCGAAATAGTATACTCGGCCATCATGATGCAACACCATTTTGTCGCCCCTAATATCAACTTAGAAAACCCCGATGAACATGCCGCTAAAATTAATTTAACAGCAAAGACCGTTGATACCGAAATCAATACCGTGTTATCAAACTCTTTCGGTTTCGGAGGTACAAACAGTGCTTTAGTAATCAAAAAGATCGAATAACAAATGATTAAAGTCATGAAACGGATTTTCTTTTCATTTCTTCATCTTTAGTACTACTATCATTTATAAAAAATACAACTAACCTATTAAAAGCCGATTAATAAAAATGAATTTATCACCTACCCTAGAAAAGGCCTATACCAATGAACATGTTTCGGCGCGTCACGCACAATGGTTCGCCGAATTTATTGCTTTTGGGCCAATTGTTTTTCAAGTATCTCGCCTGATGATAAAATTCGGCATTCTTGATTTACTTCGCGACAGCAATGATGGCATGACTATTTCAGAAATTACTGAAAAGGCACAGTTATCAGAATATGCAGTAAAAGTTCTTTTAGAATCATCTTTAACTATTGGTACTATTCTCCTCAACAAAGACACCGATCGTTTTTCGCTCTCCAAAACAGGCTGGTTCTTGCTGACCGATCGAGCAACGCGAATCAATATCGATTTTAATCAAGACGTGAATTATGAAGGCTGGTTTCATTTAGAAGAGACATTGGTAAAGGGGCGGCCTATAGGACTTAAACATTTTGGAGATTGGAACACTATATACGAAGGGTTATCGCAGCTTCCAGACAACGTACAAAAAAGCTGGTTGGCATTTGACCACTTCTATTCGGACGAAGCTTTTGATGCAGCGTTAAAAATTGTATTCAACCAACCTACTCGTACGCTATTAGATGTGGGCGGCAATACCGGCAGATGGGCACTTCGCTGCGTTGCATATAACAAAGAAGTAAAAGTAACGATCATGGATCTGCCTCAACAACTAAAAATGATGAAAGAGCAGATCAAAGAGGAAAAAGGAGCCGAACGTATTGATGGTTATAGCGTCAATCTACTTGATCCTAAAACATCTTTTCCAGATGAGCCGTACGATGCGATTTGGATGAGCCAGTTCCTTGACTGTTTCAGTGAAGACGAAATATACAGCATCCTTTCTCGAGCAGTGAAGAAGATGGATGAAAACACTCGACTTTATATTATGGAGACGTTTTGGGACAGACAAAAATATGAAGCCGCTGCGTTCTGCTTGACGCAAATAAGTCTTTATTTCACGGCTTTAGCCAATGGTAACAGCAAGATGTATCATTCGGAAGCGATGCAGCGATTGATTGAAAAAGCGGGTTTGAAAATAGAGACAATACACGACTCACTTGGACAAGGGCACAGTATCATGATTTGTAAATTAAAATAACAATATATATGAATAGAAGAGAAATTGAAGAAAAAGTAAAAAGCTTTTTAGTTGAAGATTTAGAGATTGATGAAAACAAAATAGTTCCTAACGCCCGACTGAAAGAGGACATGGGCATTGATAGTCTCGACTTTGTAGATATCGTCGTTATTGTCGAAAAGAACTTCGGATTCAAAATTAATCCAAATGAAATGACAGGAATTACTACATTAAGCCAGTTCTGCGACTATATTGAAAAAAAGATAACTCAATAGATAAGAATAGAGGTATAAGTGGAACAAACAGAGCATACAACCGAAAGACAATGGTCCGGAAAAACAGGAGGCACTGCCTGGATGCAAAGAAGCCTAATCGCTATCTATCGTATCATGGATTTGCGCTTCCTCTATATTCCTATGGCTTTTGTCATTCCTTTCTACATGCTATTTAGCAGAAAAGGATACCTATCCACTTACCATTTTTTCCATAGAAGGATGCACGAAGCTCCTTTGAAAGCTTTTAGACACGTATATCTCAATCATTTTATGTTCGGTCAAATCATACTAGACCGTTTTGCCGCTTACGCCGGTAAGCATTTTCAATTGAATATTGAGAACTACGGGACCTACCAGAAATATGCCGATAGTGAAAAAGGGTTCCTGATATTGACAGCACATGTCGGTAATTATGAACTTGCAGGGTACTCGTTGACATCAAAAAATAAAAGGTTCAATACTCTAATATTTTCCGGAGAAACCGAAACTGTCCTCAGAAATCGCAAACGGATGTTCTCGCAAAATAATATCAGACTTATTGGAATAAAACCGGATATGTCGCATCTTTTTATAATAAATAATGCTCTCCGAGACGGCGAAATAATGAGTATGACTGCAGATCGCATATTCGGTTCGCCAAAAAGCGTGACATGCAGATTCCTTGGTGAAGAAGCAAAGTTCCCCATGGGTCCATTTATCCTAACGATACAAAGAGAGGTGCCGATAATAACAGTTTTTGTAATGAAAGAGTCTGTCAAACGCTATAAAGTTTTTATTAAAAAGATTGAACTTACGAAAGAAGAATGTAATTATCCTAACAAAAAAAAGATAGAATGTTTGGCAAAAAAGTATGCAGAACATCTGGAATATATCATACGAGAATATCCAACACAATGGTTTAACTATTTTGAATTTTGGGAGCAATAGAACGATGGACCTATCCGAAATAAACATATTAGAACTTCTACCACAGCAGCAACCATTCATTATGGTTGACAGAATATTGCATATAGATGATACCAAGACAATAACCGAATTGACGATAAGGAAAAACAATTTATTCTTCGACGACGGTAGATTATCGGCATCGGGATTAATAGAAAATATTGCCCAGACATGCGCTGCTCGCATCGGTTATTATAATAAATATATTCTTAGGAAAAGCGTAAACATAGGTTATATTGGTGCCATCCGTAATTTAGTTATCGAGCGTACCCCCTTCGAAGCCGAAACAATTACTACTCAAATAGAAGTAATGGAAGAAGTATTTAAAATGACTTTAGTGCAGGCAGTGATTAAATCGAACAATGAAATACTTGTAACAGCCGAGATGAAAATAGCCCTGAGTGAAATAGATTCACATAAAACGACGACAGAATGAAAAAAAAGACGTTGATAGCAAGCAAAAATTTTGAAATTCGTTTCAGTGAGATAGACTCAATGAACTTTGTTTGGCATGGTTCATATGCTTCGTATTTTGAAGATGCAAGAGAAGCTTTCGGCGCCAAATACGGTTTAGGTTATCTAATGATATTTAATAACGGATACTATGCTCCATTGGTTGATTTGTCTTTCAAATACAAAAAACCGATGACCTATAATATGACCCCTCGCATTGAAATAACTTATATACCGACAGAAACGGCCAAAATCATATTTGACTATGCCATTTATGACAATATGGACAATAGTTTAATAGCTAAAGGACATTCGGTTCAGGTTTTCCTAGACAAACAATATCAGTTAGTATGGTATAATCCGGACTTTTATGCTGAATGGAAAAAACAATGGGGCATACAATGATAGTAAAAATAGCCGATAATATTATTTCTCCTTTAGGTTTCACAACAGAAAGAAACTATCAGGCAGTAAAGGCAGGTGAATCATCCATTCAGCTTCACGAAAGACATTGGGGTATACCAGAGCCTTTCATGGCTTCGCTTTTCAAAGACGGTGAGATCGACAACGAATTCGATAAATTACGTTCCACCTGCAAATACACCGATTTTGAGAAAGCTATTATTCTATCCATCGACAAAGCTCTACAACAAACAGCAATCAATCCATCGTCTGATCGAGTACAATTTATTCTGTCGACTACAAAAGGGAATATATACCTGCTAGACAATAAAAACGAAGGATTTTCGAAAGAGCGCGCACTTTTAGGAGTTTCAGCTCAATACATTAGTGACTTCTTTCATAATCCAAACCGACCTATTGTTATTTCGAATGCATGTATTTCGGGAGTATGCGCACAAATAACAGCTATGCGTTGCCTTCAAAGCAACCGATGCGATGCCGCTATTGTTGTGGGTTGTGACATTCAATCTCGCTTTATCGTCTCTGGATTCCAATCATTCAAAGCATTATCACCTGATCAATGCAAGCCCTTCGATGTCAAACGGCGCGGATTAAACCTTGGGGAAGCAGCAGCTACCATTATATATGGTAGAAAAAACAGAACGGATGTCGACAATAATGAATGGTTGGTTTGCCGCGGAGCGATTCGCAATGATGCCAATCATATCTCGGGACCATCAAAAACCGGCGAAGGGAGTTTTCGAGCATTACGCACGATTATTCAAGAAAAAGATATTCCCCAAATAGCTTTTATCAACTCACACGGCACATCTACCCTCTATAATGACGAAATGGAATCCATCGCCATAAGTAGAGCCGGACTTCAATCCATACCTGTCAATAGTCTGAAAGGATATTATGGACACACAATGGGAGCTGCCGGAATACTCGAATCCATTTTATCGATGCAAGCAGTAGACGATAAAAACATTTTAGCCACAAGAGGATATGAAACTTGCGGTGTATCACATCCTTTAATACTTTCCAATCAAAATCGCCCAACTGACAAACAGGCCTTTATCAAACTATTATCCGGTTTTGGCGGTTGTAATGCTGCATTACTATTTAAAAGAGGAGGGCTTTTATGAAAATAACATGCTCGATAAATATCACGCCCAATAAAGTAGTAGTTAACGGAAAAGAGTTGAATTACACCGAACGAGGCGAAAAATTATTGACCGCTATTTATAGACGTCAAATCAATGATTATCCAAAATTTTTCAAAATGGATAGTCTTTGCAGATTGGGGTTTGTGGCATCAGAACTGCTTCTTAATGGCGAGCCAGATAGATTTAAACCTCGTGAAGACCGAGCCGTTGTATTCTTCAATAGCAGTAGCTCGCTTTGCAATGACGAAAACTACCAAAAAACAATACAAGATAAAAATAATTATTTCCCCAGCCCTGCTATTTTCGTTTATACTTTACCAAATATTGTAACCGGTGAAATAGCTATTCGCAATAAATACTATGGAGAAACATCTTTCTATGTATTGGATAGGTTGGATATTGAATCAATGGAACAAATAATAAACGATACTTTTCAAGATTTAACAACCAAATCAGTTTTGGGTGGTTGGCTCGATTGCAAAGATAAAGATCATTTTGAAGCACATTTATTTCTTATAAAAGACGAAGAAACAAGCAGCCTAACTAATTGGGATAAGATAATAATTAATAAAATAATATATAATAAACAATGAATGAAGCAATCTTAGAACTAAAGAAACAAATTATCGAGGTACTCAATCTAGAAGATATTTGCCCAGAGGATATTGACGAAAACGCCCCATTGTTTGGAGGTGGATTAGGGCTAGATTCCATTGATGCACTCGAACTCATTGTGTTAATGGAAAAAAACTACGGCATCAAATTACAAGACCCAGCTGAAGGCAAGGCCGTTTTTAAATCAGTATCTGTCATGGCCGACTATATTGAAAAAAAACGGACGAAATAAATATGCAATGAAAGAACCGATATACATAACAGGAGCAGGAATTGTTTCGGCTATCGGATTAAATAAGGCCGAAGTTCTCGACTCGTTGCGTCAACATCGAACGGGTATTGGGTCTTTGCAATATTTACAAAGTGAACATACTGAACTTCCGGTAGGCGAAGTAAAACTATCTAATGAAAAGATGAAGTCAATTCTTAAGATATCCGAATCTATCCCGCCGACCCGTACTTCCTTAATGGGCATTATGGCTATTAAGGAAGCACTTAACGAAGCTGGTATCGTTCCCTCATCTACTCAATGTATCGGTTTCGTATCAGGCACAACTGTCGGAGGTATGGATATGACAGAACAACACTATCTGGATTTTTTTGAAAAAAATGATTTCGATCATTTCATCACGAGTCATGATTGTGGTGCCTGCACTCAAACAATAGCCGACTATTTCGGTCATTTTTCTTACGTCACTTCTATTTCTACTGCATGTTCGTCTGCTGCTAACGCTATTATTTTAGGAGCAGAACTTATTGAAAGTGAAGAATTGGATATTGTAATAGTAGGCGGAAGTGAATCGCTTACCAAATATCATTTAAACGGCTTTAATACGCTGATGATATTAGATCACGAACAATGCCGCCCTTTCGATGCAACTCGCAGCGGACTCAACCTTGGAGAAGGAGCCGCTTATTTAATTTTGGAAAAAGCATCATCGGCAAAACGCCGAAAAGCTAAAGCCATTGGAACATTATCCGGATATGGAAATGCATGTGATGCTTTTCATCAAACAGCCTCATCTCAAAATGGAGAAGGGGCATTTCGAGCAATGAACAAAGCATTGCAATCGGCAGGATTACAAACGAACGATATCCAATATATTAATGCGCATGGTACTGGAACGACTAACAATGATATGTCGGAAAGTATTGCAATAAAAAGACTTTTTGGCGACATATTACCACCTATATCTTCAACCAAATCGTACACAGGACATACTACGAGCGCTTCAGGTTCCATAGAGGCAGTCATTTGCCTACTGGCTATGATATACCAATTTCTACCTACAAACCTAAATTGGAAGTATCCCATGCCAGAGGGTATCGTACCAAACATGAACGATTATTCAAATAATGAACTGAAACATGTATTATGTAATTCTTTCGGTTTCGGTGGTAACGACTCATCTTTATTGTTATCTAAACCTATCAATAGATGAAACAACAAAGAGTTTACATACAAGCAGCAACACATATCTCTATCCAATCTCCTCTAAACGAAGATTGGATGCAAACCCCCATACAATATCAGAGATCTTTTATTCGATCTATTGAACCCAACTTTCGCGATTTTATTTCTCCGATAGAAGCTCGTCGGATTGGGCGACTGCAAAAACGTGCATTAACAACATCATTGGCCGTAATTCATCAATCAAAAATTGAACATCCAGACGCTATTATCACAGGAACAGGGCTTGGTTGTATTGAAAACACCGAACTTTTTCTTAAAGATATGTGCAGCCAAGGAGAACATCTGTTGAAACCTACACCTTTTATCCAATCGACCCATAATACAATCAGTTCATTAATCGCCATTTACACTCAAACCCACAGCTACAATGTTACCTATTCTCATCGTAACATATCTTTCGAATGCGCATTATATGATGCAATACTACAATTTCGCTTGCAAAAAATTAATTCGGCATTAGTAGGAAGTCATGATGAACTAACGCCTTCATGGTACCAATTATTGAAGAAAGTAGGATATTCAGGAAATCCATCTGCCGAGGCATCAGTTTCCTTTATGCTGACACCTGAACGGAATAACAGTTGGTGCGAACTAGGTGGGATAAAAGTATTGCATCAACCTTCAATAGAAATATTGAAGCTATCATTAGGGAAACTGCTTGCAGATAACGGACTGAATCTATCGGACATAGATGCTGTAATCACAGGAATAAATGGTAACCAGGCTACTGACTTGCCCACAATACAAGTATGTAAGCAACTTTTCGGGCAAACATCTTTTTTACACTACAAACACTTATTTGGAGATTCTTATTCTGCTTCCGGACTAGGATTATATAGTGCAGCTTGTTGTCTAAAATACCAGTTTATTCCTAGCACATTATACTATATGGAAACCGAAAACCAAATTGATAATCCTCGAAACATAATGTTCTTTGGTCAATCGGACTATAAAGATTATTCACTTATATTACTTAAATCATCATGTGGCAAATAATTCCTTTAGCATTAGCGCAAAGTCTACTTTTGTCGCTTGGGCAAGTATTATTAAAATTTACCCTAGACAAAATGGCCAAATTTGAGTGGGCCTGGTTCTTCTTCGAAAAGTTACTCACCAATTGGTGGCTTCTAGCTTGTGGCATTTGCTACGGATTAGCTACCATACTTTGGTTATACATTCTAAAAAAGTTTCCTTTCAGTATGGCTTATCCAATGATTAGTTTAAGTTATGTATTCGGAATGTTTGCTGCCATTATATTTTTCCATGAACAGATATCAATTACTCGCTGGATGGGTGTATTACTCATCATGGGCGGTTGTTTTTTAATTGCCAAATAAAAAGATCAAAACAAATAACCACATAATGAAAAGATTAACGATATTTATTTCACTAACATTACTCTCGATTGCATCTTTTAGCCAATCTTTAAAACCTGTAAGTCCCGCACAACAAAGAGCAATGATAACCAAAATAATGAATGTAGAGTCTACGATTAAAACGATTCAATGTAATTTTGTTCAAATCAAAAGATTATCTATGCTCAATGACAAAATGGTATCACACGGGCGAATGATTTATCAAAAGCCCTATTCCTTACATTGGGAATACCAATCACCTTATAGCTATATATTTATTATTAATGGAGCTAAGGTATTGATTAAACAAGGAGGAAAGAAAAATTCGATAGATATTAAATCGAGTAGGATGTTCCAAGAGATTACTCGCATCATGATGAATAGCGTAACGGGAAAGGATTTAATGTCATCATCAGAATTTAATGTCAAAATGTATACTCAATATAATGATTGGGTAGCCGATCTTATACCTAAAAGACATCAAATAAAAAGTATGTTCAGTACTATTAGAATCTATTTTGATTCAAATAAATCGATCGTATCAAAGATCGAAATGTTTGAAAAGGGAGGAGATAAGACAGAAATTGAATTACGAAATGTTCAAATAAATGCCCATATTAATGAAAAGTTATTTAATTTGGATTAGCTATCTATTGTTTATTGCGATGTCGGGGTCGGCGCAAGTAGATGACAGTTCACATAAGATATTTTTATTTAATTCTGAAGGAAGTGCTCGTTATAGTTTTTCTATTAAAACCAAAAAAGCAGAATTAACTGGAATTTATATCCTTCGATCGACAAACGAACAACTATCCGGTAGTGTCTTTAACGAATTTGGTATAAAAGCATTTGATATGATTTTCTTACGGAAAAAATCTAAAGTGAAGTTAATGAACGTAATAGGATTCCTGAATAAATGGTATATTCGCAATGTTATAAAGAAAGATATGAGATTCTTATTCATTACAGACTCCCAGAATAAGATATATGAAGACCCCTATCGAAGTCTCAAATACAACGCCGATGGAACTATTGTATTGAAAAACTTAAAGTATGGACTGATATACACTTTTATCCCAGTCAAAGAACAACAAGATGACAAACATGAGATTGCTGAATAACTTTTTCTATATTGAACATTATACCGAATCAGATGCGAGCTTTTACTATGTCATCAGATTCGATTCAAATCATATTATTTACAAAGCTCATTTTCCGGAAAAGCCAATCACACCTGGTGTATGTATTCTGCAAATTGCCAGAGAATTACTCGAAAAATATTTGCAATGCAGTTTATACCTTAAAAAAGCGCAGAACGTAAAATATCTTGCGGTATTATCACCAAATGAAAATATTAAAGTATCGTTCATCTTTTCCAAATTGGTCAAAGACAAAAACGAATGTAAAGTTCACGTTGTGATTAAAAATGACGAGCGTTGTAGTTTTGCAAAATTATCCTTAACTTATAGTTATGAGCGTATCTAAGAATGAAAAAGACAAAAAGCCGCTAGATGATAACAAAATATGTATCGTTATTCCTACTTTCAATAACGAAAAGACTATAGCATCAATCATTAAAAGGACTTTGCGCTTCACCTATCAGATTATTATTATTGATGATGGCTGTACCGACCACACGCATGAACAACTTTCTCCTTATTTAGACAAAATAACGATCATTAAAAATAAAAGGAATCGAGGTAAAGGGTATGCATTAAAGATCGGTTTAACCAAAGCACAAACAATGGGGTACCGTTATGCTATCACACTTGATGCAGATGGACAACATTATCCAGAAGATATCCCATTATTTATAGAAGAAATAAAAAAATATCCTGATGCACTGATTATAGGTAGTCGCACATTACAAAATAAAAATATGTCAAAAAATAGCACTTTTGCTAACCGTCTTTCAAATTTTTGGTTTTATATTCAAACAGGGAAAAGATTGCCCGACACGCAAACGGGCTTCCGACTCTATCCATTGCAAAAAATAAAATACTTAAAACTATTAACAACAAAATATGAGGCGGAGTTAGAACTATTAGTATTCTCTGCATGGCACGATATTACAATCCGACCTATCTCTATCCATGTTTATTATCCGCCAAAGTCGGAACGAGTATCTCATTTCCGGCCTTTCACTGATTTCGCCCGCATCAGCATACTAAACACTCTTCTATGCATAGCAACTGTTATTTATGGTGTACCTTTAAGAGCAAAACATTTCATTAGGAGGATTATTCAATGACCCAGTTTTTCTTATGCATATATGATTGGTTAAATACCCGAAAATGGTTCGCAGCAATAATTCTAATATTCTGCTTGACAGGTTGTGCTCTGTTGATATCTCAATTAAATTACAGCGAAGATATCTCAGATTTTCTTCCGCATGACAAAAAAAACGAGAAAATAGCAGATGCCTACCAGCATATTGGTGGACAAAATAAAATAGTCATCATCTTCGCTTCTGTCAAAAGTACCCAGGAAAACGCAGACCATCTTGCCAGTGTAATGGATGCCTTTAATGAAAACTGGCAAAAGGTAGATAGTACTCATATCGTGAAAAATATGCAGGTTCGAGTCAATGATTCAGCAATGATGAATATGATAAGTTTCATCCAGCAAAACTATCCTTTCTTTCTGATTCCAGCCGATTACCAACGCATGGATTCGTTACTCGCACAACCGGACTATATCGTGACGCAACTGAAGAATGATAAACAAATGCTAATGTTGCCCACCGGTAGTATATTTTCGGATAATATTCAGTTGGATCCCCTTCATCTCTTTACGCCCGTACTCCGCCGTCTACAATCTTTTCAAATTAGCGATCGCTATAATCTATATGATGGCTGTATCTTTACAGACAATTGGCACAAAAGCCTTATTTTCCTCAACTCACCCTATGGCATGAGCGAATCAGAGCAAAATAACATGCTTGCCCAAATGATAGGCCACACGATTAAAATGACCCAAAAGGCATATCCAGACGTACATATATCTGCAATCGGAGCTCCCCTCATTGCTGCAACTAATGCCCAACAGATAAAGCATGACGGTATTTTAGCTGTATCACTGTCAATTGTTTTAATCTTTGCTCTTTTAATTTGTTCTTTTCGCCGCATTGGTGATTTACTTTGGATTATTGTTTCTATTGCATCCGGCTGGCTTTTTGCTTTAGGTGGAATAGCGCTTTATAGTGATCATATTTCGATTATCGTATTGGGTATTGGGTCGGTCATCATCGGTATTGCGGTTAATTATCCATTGCATTTTCTCGATCATCTCAAACACGAATCCGACAAACGACAAGCTTTAAAGGAAATGGTACCACCATTACTAATAGGTAATATCACCACAGTAGGAGCCTTCCTTAGTTTAGCATGGATGAATGCAGCGGCAATGCGCGATTTAGGAGTTTTTGGTTCACTCGTTATGATAGGCACTATCTTGTTTGTCTTGGTATTCCTTCCATTATTTGTCAAAAGCAGAAAACACATGGCAAATAGCAAGTTAACTTTTGGGAAATTAGCCTCATTTTCATTAGAAAACACAAAATTCTTGCTTTGGCCGATTATAATACTCACTATCATTTTAGGAATATTCAGCCTACAGACATCTTTCGATTCAAACTTGCAACATATTAATTATATGACCGAACAACAGCGACAAGATTTAAATTTGTTATCGGGTAGCCTGCAAAATTCGAAAGAAGAATGTATCTATGCCATTGCTGAAGGGAAAAACATGGAAGAGGCTCTTCGAAACAACGAAAGTTTACAGCAAAAGATCAAGGCGATAGGAAAAAAAGAAGTTTCTTACGTCAGCGGCATTGGCGATTTTATTTTATCAACGCAAAGGCAACATCAAGCTATTTACAGATGGCAAAAATTCTGGGATGCACATCGCCAATTAGTCTTGACTGAACTGCAAAAAGCAAGTACTGCTCAAGGATTTTCTGCAGAAGCTTTCAAACCTTTCAGTAAACTTTTGTCTCAAAGCTATAAGATTCAACCCATAAGCTTTTTTGCACCTATCCAAGAAACATTAGGCAGTTCTTATGTTTGTAAAACAAGACAGAATATATCGATCATTAATTTTGTTCATACGCCACAACAGAATATGAAGAAAGTAAAGAAGAATCTGAATTCTTCAACCCAATATTTTGCATTCAACCAAAGCGATGTCGGCTCAAAATATGTGGATCAATTATCCTTTGATTTCAATTACATTGGTTATGCCTGCGGATTCATCGTTTTTTTCTTTTTGTGGTTATCATTAGGACGCCTCGAACTTAGTTTAATATCATTCTTACCGCTTGCAATAAGCTGGGTATGGATATTGGGCATTATGCAACTTTTGGGCATTCAATTCAACATAGTCAATATCATTTTAGCTACTTTCATTTTTGGACAAGGTGACGATTACACTATCTTTATCACCGAAGGATTGATTTCAGAATATGCCTATCATAAAAGAATGCTTGCTTCATATAAAAATAGTGTAGCTCTATCAGCACTTATTATGTTCGTCGGAATGGGCACCCTGGTTTTTGCAAAACATCCAGCCATGAGATCATTAGGAGAAGTCACTATCATCGGTATGTTCACGGTAGTATTAATGGCTTATTACTTTCCTCCGCTAATTTTCAAATGGATTACTATGGTTAATGGAGAAAAACGTAATATCCCACAAACATTACAACGAATAGGTTATTCGCTGTTTTCCCTCCTATTTTTCGTATTCAGTGTTTATCTAATTTGGATTCCTTACACTTTCATTTATTTCCATATAGGAAAAATTACTGAAAAGAAAAAAAGGCATTACCATCTCAATCTTTGCCGTATCTCGAAATTTATCATTCAACATGTGCCAGGCGTGAAATTCTCTTATGAAAACAAAGCCGGTGAAACATTTGATAAACCAGCAGTCATTATTTGTAACCACCAGTCACATCTTGATCTAATGTGCCTCATGATGCTCACTCCCAAAATAATAATCCTAACAAACGATTGGGTATGGAACAATCCTTTTTACGGAATGATAATCAAATACGCCGAATTTTATCCAGTATCGAATGGTATTGATACCAATCTTCCAAAACTGAAAGACTTAACTGAACGCGGTTATTCTGTTGTTATTTTCCCGGAAGGAACTCGGTCGGAAGATTCTTCTATTCAGCGTTTTCATAGAGGAGCTTTTTATCTAGCAGAGAAACTCCAATTAGATATTCTACCCATTTTCATCCATGGTGTTGGTCATGTGCTGCCCAAAAAAGACTTTATGCTTCGCAAAGGTAGCATCTATATGGAAATCACTCAACGCATCAGCCCAACGGACTTGTCTTTCGGGATAGGTTATCGACAACGCACTTCAGCTTTTCACCAATACTATCTAAATAATTTCGAATTAATATGTAAAAGAAAAGAAAACACTTCATATTATTTACCTTATGTCAACTATAAATATATGTATAAGGGTATTTCTGTAGAATCGCATTGCCGGAAGATATTAAAGAAGAGTTCTATTTACGAGAAATATATTGATACTGACTATTCCAATCTTCAAAACATTTGGATAATGAATAGCGGTCAAGGCGAGTTTGCTCTACTTTTCGCATTAGTCAACAAAAATATTGAGACCTACGCTTTCGAGGCTAATGAGGAAGAACGCCTATTAGCAGCAAACTGTTCATTTATACCAAAGAATCTTCACTTCTGTGGTCTCCCAGAAAATGATCTTTTGCTATGCGACTATCCTCAACCTGATAAATGTTTGGTTTTGGTGACCAACGAAAAATCAGAATTGAATCGTTTCGAAAAATATCACCCTCAATATATTACTATCAAATGAAAAAGAAGTGTGTCATAATCGGTAGCGGCCTAGGAGGTCTATCATGCGGGGTTATATTAGCGAAAAATAATTATGACGTTACCTTATTGGAACAAGAGGCACAACTTGGCGGTTGTATGCAATGTTTCTATCGTAATGGAGCAAAGTTCGAAACGGGCATGCACTTTATTGGAAGTGCGGACAAAGGACAAACGTTATCTCAACTGCTTCACTATTTGGAAGTAGATAAAGATATCCGTTTGAACCGCCTAGACCCATTGGGATACGACGTAATATCATTAGGTGGCGAAAAGTTCAAACTTGCCAATGGCAAAAGACCTTTTATAGAGCAAATGGCAAAATACTTTCCTAAAGAAAAAGATAACTTAATAAGATATTACGACCTCGTTGAACAAATTGCCAATGCTTCATCATTGCACTCTTTGGGCCAAAAATTTAATTTAGCCATTAATACCGAATATCAAACTCGAAGCATAAACAATGTATTGGAACAACTTATTAAGGATCCTATGCTTCGTAATGTATTGCTAGGCAACCTCCCACTCTATGCGGCCCAACAAGATAAAACTCCTTTTTCATCTCATGCTTTCATTATGAATTTCTATAATCAAAGCGCTTTTCGCATCATCGGCGGAAGTGAAAATATAGGACTCTCATTAACAAATACAATTCGGAGAAAAAATGGCACAGTATTGACAAACAAACAAGTAGTTCATATCGACTGCGATGATATTCGAGCTAAAGGAGTAACTACGGCTGACGGAACGTTTTACCCCGCCGATATTATCATTTCCGACACTCATCCCATGCGTACTTTAGAGATGCTTGATACAAATATTATCCGCTCTATCTACAGAAAACGGGTTAACAACATTCCCAATACTATTTCCTGCTTTGCAGTCTATCTGAAATTCAAATCAAACACTGTGCCTTACATGAATTCCAATTTTTACTGCTACCAAAATGATTCGCCTTGGAACTGCGAAAATTACAATGAAATATCTTGGCCAAAAGGTTATCTTTACATGCACTTTTGCCATAAGCAAGAACCCATTTTTGCTGAAAATGGAATCATTCTGTCATACATGTCAATAAAAGAAGTAGAACAATGGCAAAATACGTCTGTAGGTCATCGAGGAACAGACTACGAACTATTCAAACAACAAAAAGCCCAGAAATTATTAAATGAAGTAGAAAGAAGTTTTCCTGAATTGAAAAATAATGTCGAGCATTATTATACTTCTACGCCACTTACTTACAGGGACTATACCGGAACACAAGACGGTTCAATGTATGGTGTTATAAAAGATGTTTCAATGGGAGCCGCATATCGTGTTTCTCATAGAACTAAAATACCAAATTTATTGTTAACCGGACAAAACACCAATTCGCACGGTGCCTTAGGGGTTCTTATTGGCACAATCGTTACTTGTTCCGAGTTATTGTCAGCAGAACGAATCTACAAACAGATAATGGGGTCTAGCAAATGAAAAAAAAGATATTAATAATAGGAGGAGGTTTGGGTGGATTATTCACAGGCGCCATCCTTACAAAAGAAGGATATACGGTTACAGTACTCGAAAAAAACCCTATTATTGGAGGAGGATTACAAACTTTTAAATATCATGGAGAGGTTTTTGAAACGGGTATGCACGTTTTAGGCGGTTTTCAAAAAGATGGAACGTTGTATAAGATATGCAATTATCTAAACATATTAAAACAATTAGACATCAGAACTGAAGATTCTGATTCGTTTGCTTCAATTACTTACTTATCAGATCATAAAACTTATCGCATGGGAAGTGGTAAAGAACATTTCATCACTAACTTGACATTAGAATTTCCTAGCGAAAAAGAGAATCTCTCCATTTACGTTAATGAATTATATAATTTAGCCAATGAAGTAGATTTATTTTATTTACGAAAAGGAAGTGATCAACTATTTTCCCATTCTGAACATTTCTTCTGGGCAGCAGACGAACTAATTGCACACTACATAAAAGATACACGCTTACGAGATATCCTAGCATTTATGAACCCGATGTATGGAGGAGTAGCGCAACACACTCCAGCTTATATACATGCGCTGATTAACGTCCTTTATATTGAAAGCTCAAGCCGCTTTAATGGAGGAAGTCAACAACTAGCTGATGCTCTACAAGATATTATACAATCCAAAGGAGGTGAGGTACTCCCAAATAAAACTGTCGTCGAAGTCAAAATAGAAGAGCGTCTCGTTCAGAGTGTTAAGACAGCCGATAGTTGCGAATACAATGCCGACCATTACATTTCAGCCATACACCCGTGTTCACTCTTAAAAATAGTTGATAAAAAAGCATTCCCAAAATCTTATTATGAACGCCTCAATGAAATTCCTAACACTTACTCGGCATTTACAGTCTATATCATTTTCAAAAAACGATGTTTCCCTTTCATCAACCATACTTGCTATTTACAGCAAGATTATGATCAAGTATGGACACATGGAGACTACGAAGGTAGCGATTGGCCAAGAGGGTTTATGTTCTTCACTCCTGCAAAAAAAGGGCAAGACAATTTTGCCGATAAAATGATAATCAACAGTATTATGAGTTTCAGCCGTGTGAAAAAATGGGAAAACACAACGGTTGGACGTCGTGGCAGTGATTATGAAATATGGAAACAACAACAGATTGAAAAGGTTCTCAATCGTATGACAGAAATTTACCCCAACTTCCGAAAATACATTGACGTTTCGTTTGCTTCGTCTCCACTTACGATTCGCGATTATTATAATGTCAAGGATGGTTCACTCTATGGTTTCCGCAAAGATTGCCAAAATATGGCTCTCTCGCAAGTTCCAATATACACAAAGGTTCGTAACTTGTTACTGACCGGTCAAAATATAAACTTACATGGAATATGTGGTGTTCCACTTACAGCTATCAACACAGCTGAAGCCCTACTAGGCGAAAATGTTGTAATAGACAAAATAAACAGCACCAATGAAATATAAGTCTACTTACATATTACGCCTACGCATTTTCACATTTTTCATTATTTTATTTTATAGCACCAGAATCTGGTCTCAAGAACCTATTCGTATTTGGAAAAGCATAAAAGGGGGACCCTCACAAGTAACACTTACCCCCTACTTGCCATCAGACAATAATGGCAAACGTATAGCAGTTATTATATGCCCAGGAGGCAGTTATTGCTGGCTCGACAACAAAAATGAAAGAACGACTGTTGGCAAATGGCTCCAACAAGAAGGAATTGCCGCTTTTGTATTACAATACCGAACTTCAGGGATACCGGCTTTTATCACTCACTATCGATTATTAGTACCACACAATGAATATCCTGCAATGATCCAAGATGTTCAACAAACCATTCACTGGCTACGTCTACATGCCGGAGATTATGGAATAGATCCCAATAGGATTGGCATAATGGGATTTTCTGCAGGCGCCCATTTGGCAATGTTATCAGCTGAATTCGCCCACGTCGATTTTCTGTCTTCAATGGGAGTACATTCTATCGTTTCATTACGCCCAAACTTTATAGCTGCCATTTATCCTGTCGTAACCTTATCGGATAAACGTTTTGTACACAAACGCTCTCGCCGCGGATTACTTGGTGAATGGAAAAAATATAGTAAAACCATGCGAGACTCACTCTCGATAGAAAAGCATATTACCCCCGATCTTCCTCCTGTTTTTCTAGTCAATTGTATTGACGATCCAATCGTAAAATATCAAAATTCTACACTACTCGATTCGGCTTTAACTGTAAAACATATTCCACATTTATATCTGCAGTATAAAACCGGTGGACATGGTTTTGGCTCTAATCCCAAACCATTTACCGAAGCAATAGCCTGGAAAAAGGAATTTGTTAATTGGATAAAAAAGATAGGTGGATAAGAGGCTTTTTGACTATCTTTGTACTTAATACAAAATTACTAATGATGGAATACGATATAGAATTTCAATCAATTGACGAAATTAAAACATTTCAGGAAGATTTGCTCCATAAAGCTTTGCGTTATCTAAAAGAATATTCCCCCTATTACCAACGAATGTTCGACACATACGAAATTGACATTGAGAGAATTCTTAACCTTGAAGATTTAATAAAAATTCCATTCACCGAAAAAAAAGATTTACAGTTATTCAACGAAGATTTTCTATGTTGTCCCAAAAATAAAATCATTGACTATATCACCACTTCAGGTACATTGGGAGATCCGGTTACTTTTGCTTGTACCGACAGCGATCTGGATAGACTAGCGTTCAATGAAGAGAAATCTTTCCGATGTGCCGGATTGAAACCTGGTAACATTCTACAATTGATGACTACTATTGACAAACGTTTCATGGCCGGATTAGCCTATTTTCTTGGTATCCGCAAATTAGGTGCAAGTATTATCCGAGTAGGTAATGGTATACCTGAACTTCAATGGGACACAATTAAAAGAATCCATCCCGATACTATCATGTGTGTCCCATCATTCATTCTACGCCTTATCCAATATGCCGAAGATCATGGCATAAACTACAAAGATAGTAGTGTAAAACGTATCATCGGAATTGGTGAAGGACTACGTGATCAAGATTTCAACCTCAACCTTCTGGGCAAACGTATCAAAGAAAAATGGGATGTGCAACTTTTTGCAACATATTCTTCAACTGAAATGGGTGCTACATTTTCCGAATGTCCTTATGCCCTTGGTGGGCATGTTCACCCAGAACTGATTATTGTAGAAATTATCGGTGAAAACGACCTGCCGGTACCCGACGGAGAAACAGGTGAAATTGTTATTACAACACTCGGAATAGAAGGCATGCCTTTATTACGTTTCCGTACAGGCGACATGGCTGCCAAACGAACAGAACAATGTGAATGCGGCAGAAATTCGTTCCGTCTTACACCGCTAGTCGGGCGGAAAAACAACATGATAAAACTAAAAGGTACAACGCTCTATCCGCCTGCTATCAACGATGTGCTTGACAATACAGATTATGTCGAAAATTATGTCATCACAGTTCAAAACAGCGATACCGGAACCGATGAAGTAATAATCAAACTAGGATTAAAATACAAACCAAAATTCGATGCCACTAAAGATCTAAAAGATCGTTTCCGTTCCAGAATACGTGTTGCCCCATCTATCGAAATATTACCCCCTGAAGAAATACAAAGAATTAGTTTCCCCGCAAAAAGCCGTAAACCGATCAAGTTTATTGACAACAGGAAAAAATATGAAAATAAATAGCCCTCAATTCGACGATATTCGCCCTTTTTATGATGTAGAGATTCCACCTGCCATGCAGCGCATAGCCGAAAATCATCTATTTCCGTTGCTTTCATCTTATGTTTATCCACAACGTCCTATTGAAGAAGTCCGATCGATGCTTCATGACATTACAACAATCTCCGAATTTCAGTTCGAGGTAATGAAATCTTTTAATGAACAAGTCTTAACCAGAAGTATTTCTAATTTTTCATACGAAGGCATCAAGTTTGTCGATAGTAACCGACGCTATTTGTTCATATCCAACCATCGCGACATCGTACTTGACTCAAGCTTGTTACAGTATATTCTTTTCAAAAATGGACACGAAACGACTGAAATAACTTTCGGCGCAAACCTAATGTGTACTCCGCTCATTATTGACATCGGGAAATCAAACAAAATGTTTAAAGTTGAACGCGGAGGAAGCATGCGCTATTTTTACAAGAACTCACTACTTTTATCCCAATATATTCGCTATGCTTTAACCGAAAAAAATCAGTCCGTCTGGATAGCTCAACGTAATGGACGGACCAAAGATGGCAATGACTCTACTGATAAAGGAATCATCAAGATGTTTTGTATGAGTAGCCCAAAAGATAAAGTGGCTTCACTTACTGCACTCAACATCGTCCCTGTTGCTGTCTCTTACGAATGGGAACCCTGTGATACGCTTAAAGCAGTTGAGCTATACAAAAGCAATAAAACAAAATATACCAAAAGACAAGGAGAAGATCTAAATAGTATCCTTACTGGTATATTTCAGTCAAAGGGATGTGTGCACTTCTCTATATGTGAACCTATAACAGAAAAAGATCTCTATGAAATACAGGATTGTACAGACTCCGAGTTCCATAGGCGGGTAGCAGCACTTATTGACCGACGCATATTCTCGCATTATCATCTTACCGCTAACAATTTCATTGCTTACGACTTACTCAATAAATCGAATCACTTCAACAACAAATATTCAATTGAACAAAAAGAGTCCTTTCTTCACAATATGAGTCATCTCGAAGAATACCACGTATCAGAACTGGATAGATTAAAAGAAATATTCTTAGGTATTTATGCCAATCCGATTAGCAAAGTACTTACCAACAATGAATTAATATTAGACCACTTTACAAACCACTAAAAAGACTAGAAAATGAAAAAAATTACTTACCTTTTTATCCTACTATTTTTCACCACAGTCATTTACGCTCAAAGTGACAACAGCCAATACATTGCGCGCTTCCAATCATTTGTAGCAAGCGTTGAAAAAGCTAAAGCGATTCCTGCAGACAAATGGGATTCACTTAATACCTTATACAAATCATTTCGGGTGGAGTTCAAGAAAAAGTACAAAAAGACATTAAACAACTCTGAATACAAAAAATATAACGAACTAAAAGTACGCTATATCAAACAATATTCTTTAAAAAAATTAGGAGGCACTCTTACTAAAGAAGCCGAAACGGTTAAAGGAGCGATCAATGGTGTATTTAAATAAAAAGTGACTTATTTTTTACTGGATTACTTAAATACATTTCGGTTTTTATCTGTATCTTTGATTTCGTTATTGATTAAAACTTTCTTATATGGATAAAATGACAACCTTCTTACCCGCCGAATGGTATGAACAAAGTGGCGTACAACTTACATGGCCTCATGCCGGCACCGATTGGAAAAGGATGTTGACAGAAGTGCAGGAGTGCTTTCTAAAAATTGCACGATGCATCGCAGAACGAGAAAATCTACTCATTGTAGCTCCACATATAGAAGAACCCCGAAAACAGTTGGAAGCCGCTGGATTGGAAATGGATAGAGTAAGCTTCTTGGAATGTCCTACCAACGATACATGGGCTAGAGATCATGGGGCTATCTCGTTAATTGAAAGAGGTGAAACACACTTATTAGATTTCATGTTCAATGGCTGGGGTCTCAAGTTTCCTGCAGATATGGATAATTTAATTGCTAGTGAAACAAGTCAATCAGGATTACTTCATGGACGATATTTCAATAAGAGAGGCTTTGTCCTTGAAGGAGGAAGTATTGAAAGTGATGGAAAAGGTACATTGCTTACCACCGAAGATTGTTTGCTTTCACCCAACCGGAATGCAGAAATGAACAAAGAAGAGATTGAAAAATATTTAATCTCTACTTTCCACCTAAAAAAAGTTCTTTGGTTACGTCATGGTTACTTAGAGGGTGATGATACTGACGGGCATATTGACACACTGGCACGTTTCTGTCTAAATGATACGATTGCTTACGTTCAATGCCGTGACAAACGAGATGAACACTACGAAGAATTGTATTTGATGGAGCAAGAACTTAAAACATTCAAAACGACAGAAGGAAGAGCATATCGATTACTACCTCTACCTTTGCCTTCTCCCATCTACATGGAAGGCCTTAGGCTACCTGCCACATATGCCAACTTTCTCATCATCAACGGTGCAGTTCTTTACCCTACATATCATCAACCGGATAATGACGAAAAAGCGCGTTGCGTATTACAAGAAGCGTTCCCGCACTACGATATTTATGGAATAGATTGCCGGGCATTAATCAAACAACATGGTTCGTTACATTGTGTGACGATGCAATTTCCAAAGGGAGTATTGTTATGAAAAAAATTAGAATAGGTATCATCCAACAACACAATGTCGGAAGTAAGAAAGAAAATTGCAACCGGCTCGCAGAAGAAATAAGAAAATGTGCACGCGAAGGAGCAGACTTAGTTGTTTTGCAAGAACTTCACGATACCCTTTACTTTTGCCAAACAGAAAATCCCGATCGCTTTGATCTGGCAGAACCAATACCTGGCAATACCTGCGATTATTATTCAAAACTCGCTGCCGAATGTGGCATTGTATTGGTAACATCGCTGTTTGAAAAACGCGCTCCCGGACTATATCACAATACAGCTGTTGTATTCGAAAACAGCGGAGATATAGCAGGCAAATATCGCAAAATGCACATACCCGATGATCCGGCCTACTACGAGAAATTCTATTTTACGCCCGGCGATATAGGTTTCGAACCGATCAATACTTCTATCGGCCGATTGGGTGTTATGGTCTGTTGGGATCAATGGTATCCCGAAGCTGCACGAATTATGGCTTTAAAAGGAGCAGAGATACTTATCTATCCCACCGCAATAGGATGGGACAATCACGACACTCCCGAAGAACAACAACGACAAACTCAAGCATGGGTAACCATACAACGATCACATGCAGTTGCAAACGGTATACCGGTTGTTTCTGTCAACCGCGTAGGGTGGGAAAGCACATACCCCGATTCAATAGAAGGTATACAATTCTGGGGCAATAGTTTCATTGCCGGCCCACAAGGCGAACTGCTAGTTCATGCCGGAAATAAAGATAATGAAACAATAGTCACCGAAGTAGACCTTGATCGTTCCGAAAAAGTTCGCCGCTGGTGGCCCTTTCTGCGTGACCGGCGAATAGACGAATATGCAGATATACTTAAGAGATTCGCGCAATCATAATACATATTAAAAAGATGGACAGTAAAACAAGAAAACAATTCCAGAAGTTTCAACAAGAGGAAATAAATGGATATGATATATATCTGAGCCTGGGCAAAAGAGCCAAAGATTCGGAAAATGGGAGAATTCTTGTTGAAATAGCTCATGTAGAACTCAATCATGCCACTTATATAAAAAAATATACCGACTTAGATATCTCGCCCAACAAAAAGAAAGTACTGCTTTATCGGCTCACCGCATGGATATTTGGCCTTACTTTTGTTCTCAAGATGTTAGAGCGGAACGAAAAACTCACTTCGAATATTTATAAACAATATCCAGAGCTCATGAGCTTCTCTAAAGAAGAAGATGAGCACGAAGATCAACTTATCAGATTAGTTAACGAAAGCCGTCTTAAATATATAGGCTCCATTGTTCTTGGACTGAACGATGCTTTGGTAGAATTTACGGGGGCTCTTGCCGGTTTCACTTTGGCATTGAGTAATTCCAAATTAATAGCTCTAACAGCCAGCATTACAGCCATTGCGGGCGCTTTAAGCATGGGAGCTTCAGAATACTTGTCGAACAAGACAGAAGGCAACGGCATGTCGCAGGCTATTACATCAGCGCTCTATACAGGCTTAGCATTCATTATTACCGTTATAGCCCTGATTTCGCCTTTTGCCTTTATTGCTACCCCCATCTATGCTCTAATCCTGACATTAACTATAGCAATACTTATCATAGCCTTATTTAATTTTTATTATGCAGTCGTTTGCGACAAATCTTTTCACAAACGATTTGCCGAGATGGCTATTATCAGTTTTTCCATCGCAGCCATTAGCTTCTTGTTGGGATACCTACTTAAAATATTTACCGGAATAAATGCCTAAGCTTGTTCTTGGTAAAATTAAGAATATCATATTTAACCATCAATTAAAAAAAACAGCATTATGAAAACAGCATTAAAAGGAAATGATGTAGAGCTCTTTGGAGAATTTATCCAAAAAGGCTCATTGGCTCCAAATTTTACTTTAACAAAAGGAGATTTAAGCAAATACAATTTAAACGACGGAAGTGGAAAATATTTGTTATTGAACATATTCCCGAGTATAGATACGTCTGTTTGTTCGGCATCTGTCAGAAAGTTCAACCAAATGGCTTCCGAGATGAAAGATACGACCGTTCTTTGTATTTCAAAGGATTTACCCTTCGCACAAAGCCGCTTTTGTTCGGTTGAAGGAATCAGGAATGTGATCGCTTTGTCTGATTTCCATTTTAGTTCCACTTTTGGAAAAGACTACGGTGTACTTATTCTCGACGGTCCGATGAGCGGATTGTTAGCTCGTGCCGTTGTTGTTATCTCACCCGATAGAAAAGTTATTTACTCCGAACTGGTACCCGAAATTACACAAGAACCAGATTATCAATCGGCACTATTAGCACTTAAGCATTAATAAAAAAAAGCGACGGTTCATTCATTTTATAGTAATGAGACCGTCGCCTTTTTTATTTCAGAAACTGTATACACACTGGCTTACCTAATTTAATAGGTTGAGAAGTATCTCTTAGCAAACCATTTTTCTTATTAATAGAAAAGACTTCAATCTCATTACTGTCACGGCAAGCCACTAAAAGGTATTTACCATTTGGAGTAATGTTGAAGTTCCGAGGGTGAATGCCGGTTCGTTGATAACCAACTTTAGCCAACATTCCTGTTGCTTGATTTATTCTGAAAATACTCACTCCATCATCTTTTAGACGGTGAGAGGTATACAGAAATTTCCCATCGGAGCTGATATGAATATCGGCACTACCATGTCCACCACCATCATAAGCAACAATTGCTTGAATCTCTTTCAACCTTCCTTCTCTATAAGAGAACGTAGTGACCACATCTCCCAATTCATTAATTAGGTATGCATATCTACCATTCTTGCTGAAGACAATATGACGAGGGCCTCGCCCTTTTTGTCCCTTATATATTATAAGGGGATTCAGAAGAAAAGGTTGCTTGTTAAGATAATCAGCCTGCCTATTCACTTCGAAGCGATAAATGCAATCATTGCCCAAGTCATCGGCCACAAGATATTTTCCATCTGGAGTGAGACGCACGCAATGCAAATGCGAAACGGTTCCTTGTTCATTACCATTAAAACAGAAATGTTGACTTTGCCGGCAAAGCGAACCGTCTTTAGCAATAGGAAATACACTGATATCTCCACCACTATAATTGGCAGTTACTACTTGTTTACCGTTTGTCATAATAAAACAGGGATCCGCCCCATCTATTTTGGCATCCTTTCCTTTTTTTGCTCCACTCTCTTCGTCAACGGTTGTCTGCGAATTAATCAAAGAAAGTGTCCCTTTAGCCTTATCTAGGCGATAGGCAATAGCACTTTGCCTCCCATCGTTATATTCGCTCACCGAATAGGCAAATTTATTGTCATCTTTTGCTACTACAAAAGACGGATTGCCGGCTTGCACAGAGCTTACCATCTTGGCCTTTCCGGTTTCTTGATTAAAACGATAAACATAAACTCCTTTAGACACACTACCTTCGGTATACGTACCGACCAACATTGTAAGTTCATTGTTTGAAGAAGACTTTTCGGACTTTTGTGCATGAACAATACCTGTCCCTGCCATCAAAGCCATTAATAATACTAAATAATGCTTATACATCTTGTCGTTCAATTTGTTGCAGCAAAGATAATACAACACCAAACACTATAAAAGCAAAACTTATTATTTTCTTATAATTCTATCTTATCCAATATTCCATTTAGCCAAGCAATGGCAATGCCATAATTGGTCATTGGCACATGCTGCCGACGAGCTCGCTCTAAACGATTTAACATAAACTTTCTATTGAACATACAGGCTCCACAATGAATAACCAAATCATATTTCGATAAATCTTCAGGAAAATCATTCCCTGCAGTAATATCAATATGCAGTCCATCGCCTATCTTTTCTGCTAAAAGACGTGGAATTTTAATTCTGCCAATATCTTCGCTGAGTGGAGCATGGGTACAAGCCTCAGCAATCAATACCCGAGAATTGGAAGTCAATTGTCCGATAGTTGCAGCACTTTCCACAAAATAGTCAATATCTCCCTTGTAGGTAGCAAAAAGCACAGAGAAAGAGGTTAATTTGCTTTCGACAGGTTTTCGTTCATAAACGGTTTTGAACACTTGCGAATCTGTAATAATCAAACGAGGAGCACTAGATAATGTTTTCAATGTACTATCCAACTTATCAGTCGTACAGCACATCACTAAGCACTTTTTATCCAATAATTCCCGCATGGTCTGTACTTGAGGCAATATGAGCCTCCTTTTCGGAGCTTGAATATCTTGAGGCATTACCAACAATACCAAATCTCCTTCACCAACCATATTTGCAGTAATCATTTGTGCATCGAAATCTTCAGGCATCTTTTCAATAATAGCCTGTCGTACTTCTTCCATGCCCTTTTTTTGTTTGGCACTAACGACTAAAGGTTTGATACCACACAAATTCTGTATATCAATTACTGCTTTATCGACATCGGAAAGGATATCTGTTTTATTCAATAGAAGTATGACTGGTATTTTATTTGCTCGCAAACGCTCCATCCATTGCAATTCCTGTTGCATATCTCCGCCACAGAAAAGCAAAGCTACATCAGCTCTTTCAAGAGCCTTTTCTGTTCGCTTTACTCTTTGTATACCCAACGTTCCTTCATCATCAAACCCTGGAGTATCTATAAACAAACAAGGACCTATACCATGAATCTCCATTGATTTCATTACCGGATCAGTAGTCGTTCCGGCAACATCCGATACAAGAGCGATATCTTGTCCTGTCAAAGCGTTTATCATCGACGACTTTCCGCAATTTCTTCTACCAATTAATAGAATATGCAGCCTGTTTGAATAAGGTGTGTCATTCAAGCTCATCTCGTTTAAAATCTAAAATCACGTTGACCTTCCTCCATTTCTTTCAAATGTTGTATGGCAATCTCTCTGACTTTCGGATTAGTTATTTTCTGCATTTCGTCTTCAATCATTTTCTCGCCTTTGCATCGAGTTGATTCCGAAGCATAGTCCATTAAATATTCCTTGAGCGTCATTAAAGCATTCGGACTACAACAATTACCTATCTGTCCAGTTTTAACTAATGCCATAAACCGATCGCCGGTTCTTCCCGCTCTATAGCAGGCAGTACAGAAACTAGGAATAAACCCTCTCTCCATCAACCACGATACTACCTCATCAAGAGTACGTTTGTCATTGGTATCAAATTGGGCAGTATCTTCTTCCCGATCTGCTTCGCTATACCCGCCCACACTGGTACTCGAAGCACCACTGATTTGAGAAATACCGATTTCGAGAACTTTTTCCCGAGTAGCCTTCGATTCGCGGGTTGAAACAATCATTCCGGTATAGGGCACTGCCAAACGGATAACCGCTACAATGTGACAAAACATATCATCGGGAACGGCGTTTGGGAAATCCTGCGGGTTAATATCATCAGCAGGACGAATACGAGGCACACTGATCGTATGAGGCCCCACACCGAATGCGGCTTCCAAATGCTCGGCGTGCATCAATAATCCGACTAAATCATATCGATAAGAAGTCAATCCAAACAATACACCGCAGCCCACATCGTCAATACCGCCCTGCATGGCACGATCCATTGCTTCGGTATGGTAAGCATAGTTACTTTTTGGCCCCGTAGGATGAAGCCGTTCGTAGTTTTCTTTATTATAAGTTTCTTGAAACAAAATATAAGTACCTATTCCGGCATCTTTCAACTTTTTATAATTTTCTACCGTCGTAGCGGCAATGTTCACATTAACTCGCCGAATAGCTCCATTCTTATGATGTATATCATAAATAGTACGAATCGACTCAAGCAAATATTCCATCGTATTCATATTGGGATGTTCCCCCATCTCAAGAGCCAAACGCTTATGCCCCATATCCTGTAAGGCTACCACTTCTTTGCGTATCTCTTCTTGAGTCAGTTTTTTACGAAAAATATGATGGTTCTTGGCATGAAAAGGACAATAAATGCAACCGTTCACACAGTAATTGGACAAATAGAGCGGTGCAAACATAACAATTCGGTTGCCATAGAATTTATTTTTCACTTCTTTGGCAAGATGATAAATGCGATTAATCAAATCGGGTTGATCACAGCAGAGCAACACCGCTGCTTCGCGATGTGTGAGTCCTTTACACAAAGCCGCTTTATCAATGAATTGCTCTATCAAAACCCGATTGTTCTTGTTAGCTTGCGCATAGTCCAGCGTTTCTAAGATTTCTTCATGGTTGATGAATTCGTCAGCCTTACATGACTTTACATTATACATCTTTTTAAACAGATTTAGTTTGACGGTTATTTATATGTTGATAATCTCCTCTATCTATAGCAACTTCGTAGCCTATTACCGCCAATTGTTTTCTAAGCATTGACAACCCTTCAGCAGCTTCGGCCTCAAGAAAAGCTTTATCATTATACAGTTCGTATTTCTTACGGTCTCCTCGTGGCGACAAATTGGGCATCACTACATTGGCACCCGCAAGTATCCCATGTTCCCGCCCTTTTTTATCCAAAGTAGCAAGTGCGGTAGTTGCCGGAATTAACGCGTCCGGATTCATCAGCCGAAAAATAGAAAGAAGTTTCAATGTCATTTCTACACTACCGGGTTGTTCATTGCCGAAAGGAGTATCGCGATGAGGTACAAATGGGCCGATACCTATCATTTGTGGATGTAGCTGTTCAATATACTTAATATCCTCCACCAGATGGTCTATCGTTTGGTGCGGGCTACCTATCATCATACCTGTCCCTATTTGGTAACCTATTTCTTTCAACCATTGCAAACACTGCAACCTGTTTTCTCTCGACATCTCGTTGGGATGCATACAACGATAATGCAAAGCATCAAATGTTTCGTGTCGCAGTAAATATCTATTAGCTCCTGCCCGATAAAATCGCACATAAGTAGCACGGCTTTTTTCGCCCAACGATAATGTGATGGCACAATCCGAATAGGCCGCCCGAATAGAAGCAACTACATCTTCCACCCAATCGTCTGTCTCTACAGCATCTTCACCACCCTGAAGTACAAAAGTCCGAAATCCCAAAGCATAACCTTTTGCACAACAATCCAAAATGGTGGACTTGTTAAGCCTATAGCGCTCTACATTAGCATTTCCTTTTCGAATGCCACAATACAAACAATTGTTGCGACAACAATTACTTATTTCTATGAGTCCCCTGATATATATTCGATTCCCAAAACGTGACAAAGTTACCTTTCTGGCTTCATCATGCAAATAGTTTGTCACTTCTGCATCCGTGCAAGCCAACAGTTCCTTGTATTCTTTAGCAGAAAGGGTCTGTTTGTCTCTAAGTTTGTCAATCGCGATTTGCATACGTATCTTCTTTTTCTTCCAAAGCTTTCGCCAAATTCCGTTTGCCCGAAACAAAATCGTTATAGGTACAAGGGCCGGTAATACACCCCCCCTCACAAGCCATTACTTCTATAAATACACTGGACGGCTTCTTTATCTTGGCAGTAGCCCGCAGCAACCCTATATTTTTTTTATTAATATCGGCAATCTGCAACACACTTAGTTTATCGTTTTTCAAATATGCCTTTACAGCCTGAGCCACACCGCCCGATTGGGCAAATCCATGAGCCTCGCGCACAGCTGTTACATTCAATCGATATGGTTCGACTTGTTCAAAATGAATATCAAGCCCCGAGATAATCGACGCAATTTCTTCAAAAGTCAGCACAAAATCCACGTGTTCATCACGCCTCATTTCTTTACGCTTTGCTACACACGGGCCTATAAACGTTATTTTTGCATTCGGATACTTAACTTTTACTGCTTTAGCAGTATAATACATCGGTGAACGAGTCTCCGAAACAAACTCTGCCATACTTGGAATATGCTTATTTACCAACTCGACATACGAAGGACAACACGAAGTCGTCATAAACGGTTTACCTTCAGAAAGCCTATCTTGCAATTCCTTTGCTTCGCGCCGAGTTGTTTCCATAGCCCCTTGTGCCACTTCGATGATATCGGTAAAGCCTACCTCTTTCAAGGCACCGTATACTTGTTCAACTGCCGCATTGAATTGGCCCAACATAGCTGGAGCTACAATAGCTACCACCCTCTCCTTGCGCCGAATCGCTTCGAGTACGTCGAAAGCTTGCGACAGCTCGAAAACAGCACCGAAAGGACAGGCGTTAAGGCATTTCCCACAATAGATACATTTACTTTCATCAATATGCTGCATCCCGTTCTTATCACGATTTATAGCTTTCACCGGACAAGATTCTTCGCAAGGAACCGGAATATAGACAATAGCATGATAAGGGCAACTACGAAGGCAAGTACCACAATTGATACAAGCATCATGATCAATTCGGGCCTGTCCGTTTTTCTTAAATTGAATCGCCTCTTTCGGACAATTCACATAACAACTGCGAGCCACACAACCATAGCAAAGATTCGTTATTTCATAGTTGATATGAACACACGAGGAACAAGCCTCGTCTATTACACAAAGAATATTTTCTTTCTTCGATTTTTTCCGATCTATGGCAGCCTGCGCATATTTTGAAAGCGGATCAAGTTCATCCTTTTCGTCAGTCATATCAAATCCCAACAAAGGTAAACACTTATATTTCCAGACAGCACGTTCCTTATGCACACAGCAACGTCCCAAATGTTTCGAACTTCGTGGACTCAACTCAAGAGGCAAACGATCAATTCTTTCCACAAGCTCACCCTTCTTCCAAAGACTCACAAGATTGGCCAGCAACTTGTGACGTACTATCATTACATTGTTTAAAAAAGCCATAACACCGTTAATAATTGCGACAAAGATACAGATAAGGTTCCTTATAAGCCCAATAAGTACACGAATAATTTTCATTTCGAATTGTTAAGTTTGAAACTATTCAAAAAGAGATACAATAATTGCAAAATCGAAGTTATTATTACCCATAAAATAAAAATATCGCTAAAAGAGTTCCAATGCTTCAAAACAATTACTACCTTTGTCCCAACTTACAAAGCAAAAAGGGCTTGACCGGTTTTGACAGCGGGCAGAAGAGGTATGTAAGCATGCAGTGCGTCGGTGATTTGCACTTTAATCTCAGTTATCAAGAATTTATCTGGCAACAATAATTACGCTCTCGCAGCCTAGTTGAAGTATAGTAGACTGGTTTAATTTCGGCATTAGATGCCGGAACGAGATGTCACTCAAAAGCTCTTGTTCCGAAGCGTTTGACACAGTGGCACAGCAAAATCGGGAATAGTTTTGACCTTTTCTCGGGGTCTTAACGAAACTAAAGAGGATAAGGTATGGGTTGGTGGCTCTGGTCTTGCCCATGCTCGAAAATCAAAGGCAGAGATAAGCATGTAGAAAGCTTATTGCTTCCTCGTTTGGACGAGGGTTCGAATCCCTCCAGGTCCACCCGAACTAAGAGGTCACTTATTTTCTGTAAGTGACCTCTTAGTTTTTTATTTCCAAATAAAAAGACTCGCTAACAAAAGTTAGGAAAATATACATGAAATTTTATTTTTACATCAATAAGAATAAAGGATTGAAGTTATTTGAGATAATCTTCTAAAAATTGCGAAAGACTTTGTCACTTCCGTATGACACCATTACGCACTATTCTACAGCATGTTAACGATACACCATATACAACGCCAGCGAAAAGAGGCCCCAAAATCGGTTTAAGATTATATTGTAGGAACGTCATTTCCAGCGGGCCCTTATTTAGACTCACTCTAAAAGAGATTCCACAAGTATCCGAAGGGCTGTTTGCACACAAAAAAGTATGCTATATATTTTTGATAAACATCCTATTCTATACAAAAGAATACAGACCAAAAAATGCAACAATATCTCTACAAATGCTTTCAATTCCGCCTCTATTGGCATCGATACTTTTCCAAAGAAGACGTATTGTACCAGCTGTAATCAATTGTTCACATAAATTCATCATTTTAGTTTTTATAATTCAATTGGTTATGTTTATCATGTATTTGCTTCTTTATATAAAATAATGGAATAATAAAACGAGATAATGTATTATTATCAATTCTATATAACCAATAAAGAGAATATTTTTTAACTTTGTCCCTGGTAGTCATATATGAATATATTTCAAAAATCATTGATTATCAAGTGTGAATGTGCAAAATATCCTTGCAATTACTAACTTTAATTTTTTTTTTACTTCGCGTATTCCGAACAGAAGTATTATTTACTATTTAAAATGTCCATTTAACAAGAAATGAAGATGAAAGATGAATATGCATATAAGAAATCATTGGTGTTCTCAATTTGTTATGTGGGATTTGCAACAATAGCACTTTTTTCGATGTACCCAGAATCACTTTTACACGGAGATTGGGCTTTTATAAGTGTATTTATTACCTTTCCTGTATCAATACTCAGTTTTGGAGTATATATGGTGGAGCCGAGAACTCACAATTAATTATTCTAGTTATTCAAATAGTAATGTTTTTATTGACATGGCATTTGTTGTATAGATCTTTTAAAAAGTAAAAATTACAAAATTAGAATCGCCAAATATAATTGTGGGTGCTTTGTTGTACAAATCTAAAATGGAACTATTCCGATTGATATCAGTTGGTCAAAGCGAAAAATTCAAGAGAGCACCTCAGCCTTTCCGCTTCAATAAATTTCAAGGACGGGGCGCACTCTCCGGTGGGATACTATTATGATGCTAATGGAATCTTAACAAAAATAATTGAACAGAGTAATTAGCAATATTGCTTACAATTCATTAAATTTGCCGATGAGGTTGATGATTCTCAGATTCACACCATTACTGATTTTATAAATCAACTAAAAAATTGACCAGAAGGAAAAAAGGAGGCAAAATAATTCCATATCAAAAAGAATAATTATGAACCCTATTAAAATAACTTTACTTACACTAGGAGCTTGGATAGTATTGACCATTTTATATGTGCGCTATTTTGTAGAGGACGTTTCTGAAGAGCCATTAGTGGTTGCAGTAGATTCTTTCTATTTGCTTCCGCTAGTTTGCATTATTACTTTTGTCACAAGTCTATTTTTTTACCGCTCATGGATAAGTAACAATAGAATAAAATTTGCAATATCCTCATTAATTTTAATTGCTTGGTATCTTTTCTTTCTCTATGGCAAATTATCCTCTTGCCCTGATATAACTTGACTTATTAAGATCATACAACATTTGATCTGCAGTAAAATAAATATTGGATGCTAATGATATAAACGCAATTACTCATATTGTACCAATAAATGATGAATACAATAAAAAAAATCTATTCACAAATTATTCTTAAAAGAAAAATTTTAAGAATAAAATCAGAGATGAAGAAAATTATAACTCCTTTATGCAAAGAAAAAATATGGATAAATTGGTATGGAGCTTATAAAATAAATCCTAAAAACCTAGCCTATTGGATATGTGTTGAATCTGATAGCCAAAAGAATCTTTTAAAATCTAATATTGAGCTGCAAAAAGAATTAAAAGATTTACTCGCAAAACAAAATTATCCACGCGATGCTATGAAGTATGTCCAAATTAATATTGAATCACAAGAAACCGTTGATAGAGAATCGGAAGGAAGTTGGTATTATCATTTTAAATAAAAAATATAACAAAATATTTAAACAAAAGAATTAGCAATATCACTTACAGTTCATTAAATTTGCCGATGATGCTGGCGATAGCCAATGCTTTTGGGTTCAAATACCAATCAATGTTGAAGTAGAAGAACAAAAGGAAAGAAAACTAATTAAAATTTAATAATTATGATATTAACATTATTGAAAAATGCGTTATCAACCAAAGCATTAATTGGATTTAGAACCAAAAATTTAGAATGGGGAGAGACCATTATCGGTTACATAACAGAAATTAATCAAAATGATTTTACCGTAAATGAAATTGATGAATTTGGCATGTTAATTGGGAAAACGACATTTAATATTGAAGATGTATTGCATATTGAATACAATGATATATACCAAGCAGAATTAGAATTTATTGTAAAAAAAAGATTGTCATTAAATAGTGATAATAGAATTACTATTTGGAATGATGGCTGCAAATTGAACACACATTTTCATTATTTAAAGGAAAAACAAATACTAGCAACTTTTTTCCTTTCTGAAGATGATTATGTCATTGGTTTTGTCCATGATTTCAATCAAGAATGTATTATCATCAGTGCAGTTACAAAAGACGGGATGTTTGACGGTTTTTCATGCTACAAAACTGCAAATTTCATCGGAATAAGATATAATGGGTTATTTGAACAAAAAATTAAACTTCTTTTTGACAACATAAAAATTAAAGATAAATCGATAGTTTACTAGTCGTACTACTGCTCATGTCGTTTTTAATTCTCTTGATGGTGGGGAAAGTTCCATGGCGGGGTATGCTAGTGATTTAGCTATGAAAGCAAACCATTAATATTACTTTGGGAGACCTTCTACAGAAGAAGACGCAACAACAAATATAAAAAAATTAGATACTGAGAGAATACAGAATTGGTCCAATTACGAGGCTAAGTTCTATGACTGAACAGTTATAACATAGATGAGATAAAAACCTGAGTTTATTTTCTCCCTTGTAAAACTTGCGACTCACTAATGAGCCGCAAGCTGCGTTTTATGTTTACGGAAATTATGACACGTATCTGCCCCGAAGTTAATAAGCCTTTGTGTACTCATACATACTTACCGCATCAAGATGGCATATTGACCATAACTATTTCTTATCAACAAATTTATCCTGAAGAGCACTATATCGTGGCCCGATATTCGGATATTTTTTTAAAACCGCTTCAATATCCGAAAGATCATCCTCACTAAGAGAAACATTGACGGCCCCAATATTGTCATCAAGATACTTAATATGTTTTGTTCCCGGAATAGGGATAATGTTTTCTCCCTGAACAAGCAACCAAGCCAAAGCCAATTGTGCCGGAGTACATCCTTTTTTTAACGCTAGCTGCGCAAAGGCTTCTGCCAAAGAGCTATTGTTTTTATAATAATCGCCATTGTATCGAGGAAGCGTACGGCGAAAATCGTTCTCATCCAGCACATTTACGTTCAGCCTATTGCTCATCAATCCACGCCCCAATGGTGCAAACGGCACCAACGTAATACCCAATTCTGTACATGTAGGCAGAACGTCTTCTTCAACTGTGCGGGTAAGTAAGGAGTATTCGCTCTGCAACGCAGCAATCGGATGTACGGCATAAGCCTTACGTAGCGTTTCAGCCGAACATTCGCTCAACCCTATATGCCGAATTTTCCCTTCCTTTATCAAGTCGGCCATTGCACCAACCGTTTCTTCTACCGGAACATCCGGATTTAAACGATGAGCATAGTACAAATCTATTGTCTCTATTTTGAGTCTTCGTAGACTGTTTTCTACTGCTTGCCTCATCCATTCCGGCGACGAATCGATGTATGTGTCTTTACCCGAGAAGACATCACTCTTGTCGTCCTTCAACCTGAACCCAAACTTAGTGGCAATAAATATTTTATCCCTATTTGCCCTAAGTACTTTCGAAATCAATGTTTCGTTGGCACCGTTTCCGTAAGCATCGGCCGTATCCCAGAAGTTCACCCCTTGCTCTATGGCATGGTTTAATGTTGCGATGTTTTCTTCATCGTGCGCAGTACCATAAGCGGCACTCATTCCCATACATCCCAATCCTATTGCAGAAAGGTTCACATTTGTTTTTCCTAATGTTCTATATTTCATAATCAAACGAATTAAGTTTATATGTTATCTTTTGGTGATGCAAAAATAAATATAATGTTTTGACATACAGTTATATGGATTACAGGTTTTCGTACCTTTATTACAGATTACGCCGATAAGCACTAAATAATGTGATATAAAGAACTATCTTTGTGGCTAATAAGTATATAATGATGAGCGATATATTAAGATTAGACCATGTATGCCAATATAATGACATGATGGGATGCACCACGCTTCACCCATCGGTAAGCGTCATTGACTTTTCTGAATGCCAGCCTGTAATGCCCTCGCAAAAATATTTCGGTTTTTATGCCGTGTTGCTCAAAGATTTCAAACATGGAGAACTCAAATACGGCAGACATTATTACGATTATCAAGAAGGAACGCTTGTGTTTTTTGCTCCCGGTCAAATAGGAGGAATAGACAATAACGGAGAACCTTTTCAACCCAAAGGATGGGCCTTGTTATTCGATTCCGAACTGCTGCAAGGAACTGACCTGGCACATCACATGAAAGACTACTCTTTCTTTTCGTACGAAGCAGACGAAGCACTTCACTTGTCCGAATCGGAACGTGAAATAGTGCTCGATTGTCTGCACAAGATCAAAGAAGAGTTGATGCACCCCATAGACCGACATAGCCAAACATTGATTGTCAACAACATCGAATTGTTACTAAATTATTGCGTACGTTTCTATGATCACCAATTTCTTATACGCAGTAATGCGAACAAAGACGTATTAACCCATTTTGAAAGCCTATTGGAGGACTACTTCGCTACAAGTAAATCACAACACTTGGGATTACCCTCAGTACAATATTTCGCAGATCAATTGCATTTGTCACCCAACTATTTCGGCGATCTTATTAAGAAAGAGACAAGCAAATCGGCTCAAGAACATATTCAAACAAAACTAATAGACATCGCCAAGAACAAAGTATTGGATACGAGCAGAACACTGAATGAAATAGCAGATGAATTAGGATTCAAATACCCGCAACACTTCAGCAGATTTTTTAAAGAAAAAGTAGGATGTTCACCGACTGAATATCGCACACAGGTGTAGTCATTTTAGGGAATTGGACTCGCAGGTAAAAATCAGAGAGCTAAGCATAAGTATTACTAATAGAACCTCACATAAATTTTCATTCACCGTTATGAGCCAAAATTGTCGTATGTTAGTTTTTTCGGTGACGTCCTTACGTTTTTTTGAAAACATATGGACGTCAACAAATTTAGGGACATATGTGGTTTTAGGAAGATGAGGACTGCCTGGTTTGTTTGGAATTCGCCCATTGTTTGAAGAAGACTTACTTCGATATTTTTGCGTGGTGCACACCCCCTTGACATAATATCACGCTGACCGACAATCGGTTATCTCGAAGTCGTTTTTCAGAACGTATTTCAAAGTGAACATTTAGAGCAATACTAATACTATTTTAACCATACCGAAGAGGTAATTCATGATAAACACTATTGAGACTGCGTTTTCGAAAAATGATAAGGACGAACACAAAAATTCATAAGGACGAAAATAAAAGTTTGTAACTAGAAACATTTATTTTCGCCCTTATGAATTTCTAGCTGTGTATCAATGCGTTGCGCATACTACGTTTCTATCTTGTCCTAATCCGGTTTACACTCGAGCGATGAAAAGAGTACAAAAGCAGTGCCCTGCAGGGCCTTACCTCTTAGGTCCGGATAAAAAAGTATCAGAATGTCGGCGGATGTTCACATCGAAATACGTTCTGAAAAACGGATTTCACGCAACGTGTTGTATCACAAGATGTTTCTATGTCAATGGGGTGTGCCATTCAATTATTTGCATAGACTAAAACGACACCGATAGAACTGTTTATACCCTCCTTTTTCTGCAAAAAAGATTACGCAATATCCTCTCAACAATCAAAGAAGAAGAAAAGCTTCGTTTATTATTTATCATTTATATTTGTTTTAAAATAAATTCGAAAAACAAATTTAAATAAAGATGAATAAATTTAAGAAAGTACTATCAGTCATTGCATTTACAACTCTGATGATAGGCAATTCCCAGCTTATGCCTACCTTATAAGCAAAAATAACAATAAAAACGTAATGATGACATTGTTATATTTACAGAGAATTTTGATGATCTAAGTATTAAAAAGATTCATAATACTACTTTCAATTACATATCTACAATACTATTAGCAGAAGATATTGCCAATAAAGATATTATTAAAAAGTTAATTTATGAGACAAAAAAGTATATATCCACGTCATCAATAAAATATCGTGGTTATGGATGGTGCATCATTACTACTCTGGAGTTAAATTTGCTAGCAATTAAAAAATCGTTACCGCAGAATAGGGCGAACCTTGTCGATAAACAGTCATTATTTGGTGTACATTCTGAAAGAGAGCCCTATTGATGAGCCTTTATCTAATTGTAATGGGTAACTCATTATATTTCAGTTTAATATCTTTCTTTAGGTACACCAAATGTTATTCAAAAATACTTAAATAGTTTAGAATATACTAAAAATACTACTCCAAATGAAAAATCTAATCACAATAGTTTTTCTGCTGCTTTCATTCAGCATCAGTTTTGCATTCACATCCGATCAGGACGAAGGCGTCGGTATTCTTTGGCGCGTATCAGGCAATGATCTGAAAAGTGATTCCTATATTTTGGGAACCTATCATACGGTTCCAATTTCTTTTTTAGACAGTCTGAAAGGTTTTTCCGAGGTCTGGGCACAGGTAACGCAAGTAGCTACGGAATCAGAATTTGCTGATATCATGGATTCTGTGCAGCATGGGCATCTCAAAATTTTAGAGAAGTTCTGTGCACAAAAACGAAAACTTGTTGCCTACCATCTTCCAAATATGAAATATAAAGACTTGTACACAGAGAGTCAATTAGCTTTCATGGATAGTATATTGAAGCCTTTTGTAGTTTCTAACATGACAGTCGCAAAATATTCTCCACTTCAGCTTTGGTATCAATATCTTGATTTCAGAATTTCTTCAAATTCACATCGGCTTTCTGTGAAAGGTCCCATGGATTTTTTTAAGAATGCAATGGATGGTATGTTGGAAAGACGGTGTAAATCAGCCGGAAAACATTATTTCAAATTAGAAGAACCCTTTATATTTTTCAATGCGCTCAATGAATCCGCCATGTTAGTAGATTCCTGTTTCAACCTCAATGAACAAGCGGAGATACTATATCAGTGCGCTCTTTACGAAGCTAAATCCAAAAATAGACCTCATGTTGACTATTTAAATAGTGCATACCAAGAAAAGAATTTTGCAAAGTATACTGATTATTTTGTGAAACAGACTGACTATATTGATTCTTTAGATTTACCTACGGCGCTCAAAGTAAGACTTTTCCAATACGAGAAGAAAAAAAATGAAATACATGGTGAAAGACGTACCCTCAATTGGATGGATAAAATACTTACAGAAATAAAGTCTGCGCCTACTTTGGTAGCCGTTGGGATAAATCACTTCATTGGCGAAAATGGATTGATCCATCTTTTACGTCAGCATGGATATACGGTAGAACCGGTAAAATAGTATGTATCGTATGAAAACTCACATCATTGCTTTCTATATTTATACCATCTTATCAATGATATGTATCCCGTCTTATTCCTCTGATGGTTTTTTGTGGAAAGTGACGGGCAACAGAATTGCAGCACCATCCTATATACTTGGCACAGAAAGTACAACATCAATAGATGTAGCACAAAAAATAAATGGCTTTCATGCCTGTTGGAACAGCACATCTCAAGTGATGACTACCTGCAGCATTCCTTTGCAAGAAACTTCGGACGAGAACCTGATCATGGAAAATTTGAGGAAGTTAGGCAAGCACAAAGAATCGGGAACGATATTTATGGATTCCATCACGAGTTATGAAAAATTATATACCCCTCAACAGATAGCGTTCCTGGACAGCATGATAACAAAATATATGCCTCCACTTTCAAAAATTAGAGTCGTGCCATTTTATCTATGGAGCTATTTTCAGGAGAAAGAAGCTGTTATGGATATAGATAAAGCAGAGAAAGGGAAAGCGTTGCCTGACGTATATCATGAGATGATGAACTGGATGGAAATTGCTTTGGAACGTAATGCCAAACTGGAAGGTAAATCATATCTGAGTTTGGAAAACAGCCAAGATGAGCTTAATGCAATTGCTGAAGCAGACTCATTGGAGCGATCGTATTTTACTGTTGAAGAACAAGCCGTCATCTTCTACCAGCAAATGCGCTATAAGGGTTTACATCCTTCTTCTTTCACATTTGATAAGTCTTTGAAGGAACTCTATCAAAAGAATGATTTCGAACTGTTAAATTCGTTATATACTGATGATGACCAGCGATTAGATTCATTGAATTTACCAATAGCGTTAAAAACAAAACTTCACAGGATTAATGATATGAAGAGAGAAATCGTAACAGATAATAAAAGCATGAAATGGTTACCTGCCATCCTATCAGCTATCCATCAAAAACCAACATTAATAGCTGTGGATTTAAAATACCTATTAGGGCAAAATAGTCTCATCAATTTACTTCGTGCAAAAGGCTATAGCGTTGAGTGTGTATACAAAAACTAGCAAATCTTGCAGATTTGGATATTAACTTCATTAAGAAAAAATTTAATTAGGAGTGTGAATGTTAAAATAACACTCATAGATATATACTTGAATTTGGGATAAGAAATCAAAAAAAAACGAGTTGATTTCTTATCCCAAATTCAAGTATCGAATGAAATTTACATAAATGTGTTATAAACAAAGCTATGATAAGTCATTTTACCATGAAATAATTTGGAGTTTACTTCTTCGAATGAAATACTTCATTAAGACGAATGGTCTTATTATTGATAAGAGGTTTTGCCCAAAAGCCGAGAAAAGTCATGTAGGCAACTGTCAAAAAGATGAAACACATCCCAACACGGAGTGAAAATACATCGGACAATGCGCTGATGATAAGCGGACCTACAGCCCCACCAACTATCGAAGAGCATAGAATTCCAGCAAAAGAGCCGTGATTGGAAGGAGCAGTATTCATTCCCAAAGAGAATACGATAGAATACATCATTGATATACTGAAACCAACTGCAGGAAAAGCAAAAAGTGAAATGCTGCTACTGCCAAACAGAGCAAGTACCAACAAAATGGCTGTGAGAAAACCCGAACTCCATAGTAACTTACGGCTATCAATAAACTTCAACAATATCATACCCAAAACACAACCAATAGTCATAGCCAACCAGAAATAGCTGACAGCATGAGCACCCGCACCTTGTGGATCAATACCATGATATTTACTCAAAAAAGTACTCATGAAATCGGCAGTACCTTGTTCGGTACTAACATAGCAAAAGATACCTAGAAAGAAAAGCCAAACATATTTTTGTTTGAAGAGGTATAAATAAGATTCTTTACTACCGGATTTTTCATCTTCTTTCAGTTCGATACTTGGAAACTTGGCAATAAGTACAGAAAGCACCATTACCAACAAAAGAATTGCAAATATCCAATAAAGTGATACCCAAGGCATATTGGTAGGGGTAATACCAGCCAATAAATCGATAAAAGTATTCTTCCCTGCCACGTATTGAGCAGGCGAAAGCCTACCTATCAAATAAGTATAAACGAAAGGGCTCAGAGCAGATGCCACTCCAAATACAAATTGTGCCACTTCGGCCACGAAAGCATAATTTTCTTCACCTCCAACAGTACGCTGCAAAGGGTTGAGCACTGTTTGTAACATAGCCATGCCCAATCCGATAATGAAACAAGAAGCAAGCAACATGGGATAAGTATGAAAAGCTGCAAATAGCACAGCCCCAATAAAAGGGACGAAAAAGCCTATGAATAAAACAAGCTTTTCGCCATAACGGTCGATAAGAATTCCAGCCGGTATAGACATAATGGCATAAGCTATAAAAAATGAAGTAGGGATAAAGCCTGCCAATGCCAAATCTTTGAGATGGAAATTATTGATAATATCTGGGATAATAGGACCTATGATGTTCGTAATAAAAGAAATAGTAAACCAAAACACCATAATAAGGGTTAACATTCCAATGTTCTTTTTCATGATAATCGCTTTTTTATTTCATCAAATATTTGAAACAGTTCTTCTAAAGTTGAAGCCCGCAGCATAGCTATCCGAGTAGGACGAAAATCGGGTATCCCCTTGAATATGGGTGAAGCTGCTAAATGACGGCGAACATGCAAAATGCCTCCATATTCGCCCAAACGTTTCACACTATCGGCTACCTGATTGCGAAGCACATCCAAATACCACTCGAAAGATTCTTCGGGCAATAATTCATTCGTCTGCAAATAGTGTTTCACTTCACGGAATATCCATGGACGGCCAAAACTGGCACGGCCTATCATAATGGCATCGACTCCATACGTATCGAAACATTCTTTTGCACGTGCAGCAGAAGTAACATCGCCATTACCAATAATCGGTATGTGCATACGTGGATTGTTCTTTACCTCGCCTATCAAAGTCCAATCGGCTTCGCCGGTGTACATTTGCGAACGTGTACGCCCATGAATAGTCAAAGCAGAAATACCACAATCTTGAAGTTGCTCGGCAAGGTCAACAATAATACGATGTTCCATATCCCAGCCCAAACGAGTTTTGACTGTTACAGGTATTTTTACGGCATTGACTACCGCACGGGTTATTTCAAGCATTCTCGGGATATTTTGTAACATCCCCGCTCCTGCTCCCTTACCGGCAACTTTCTTTACCGGACAACCGAAATTGATATCCAATATATCCGGATGAGCTTCTTCGACTATTTGTGCCGCTCCCACCATTGCATCAACTTCTCTGCCATATATCTGGATCGCAACGGGACGCTCTTCATCGCTGATGGTAAGTTTCTTAACCGTACTATTTACCGAACGAATCAATGCTTCAGACGAAACAAATTCCGTATAAACCATATCGGCACCAAAGTGTTTACACATCAATCGAAATGCCTGATCGGTAACATCTTCCATTGGTGCAAGACATACAGGTTTGTCGCCCAAGTCTATATTCCCTATCTTCATCTATTGTTATTCTTCGTTTTCTCTGCAAAAATACAGATTAATTTGTATCTTTGCTCTTCAATTAGCGTATTATTAGTATCACTTTTAGAATGAATATAAAAGATTTTGAAATTATGGCACCGGTAGGTTCACGAGAATCACTCGCTGCCGCTATACAAGCTCAAGCCGATTCGATCTATTTTGGTATCGGCTCGCTCAATATGAGGGCCCATTCGGCCAACACTTTCAGTATCGACGATTTACGGGAGATAGCCGAAACATGCAACGAACACCATATCAAATCTTATCTAACAGTCAATACTATTATTTATGACAAAGACATGGAGTTGATGCATAAAATAGTCGATGCTGCACACGAGGCAGGCATCTCTGCCATCATTGCTTCTGACGTTGCAGTAATGAATTATGCTCACAGTATCGGACAAGAAATACATCTTTCAACCCAATTAAATATTTCGAACATTGAAGCACTACGCTTCTATGCCCAATTTGCAGACGTCGTTGTATTGGCACGCGAACTGAATTTAGATCAAGTGGCTGTTATTCACGAAGCCATTGATAAAGAAAACATTTGTGGTCCGAGCGGTAAAAAACTTCGGATAGAAATGTTCTGCCATGGAGCCTTGTGCATGGCCATATCAGGCAAATGCTACCTTTCGCTGCACGAAATGAACAGTTCTGCCAATAGAGGAGCTTGTATGCAGGTATGCCGCAGAGGATATACCGTGAAAGATAAAGAGACGGATGTGGAATTGGATGTCGACAACCAATATATCATGTCACCAAAAGACTTAAAAACCATTCATTTTATTAACAAGATGGTGGATGCCGGTGTTAGAGTATTCAAGATAGAAGGTCGCGCCCGTGGAGCAGAGTATGTACGAACTGTAACCGAATGCTACAAAGAAGCCATCCAGTCGGCATTGGAGGGAACATACACCGACGAAAAAATCAATCAGTGGGATGAACGTTTGAAAGCTATTTTTAACCGCGGATTTTGGAACGGTTACTATTTGGGACAGCGATTGGGTGAGTGGAGTAAAAATTATGGCTCGCAAGCTACTGAAAGAAAAATATACGTTGGTAAAGGAGTACGTTATTTCTCCAACCTCGGTGTGGCCGAATTTATAGTCGAAGCAGCCGAGTTGAATGTAGGAGACAAACTACTCATTACAGGACCAACAACAGGCGCCGTGTTTGCCAACCTCACTGAAGCACGAGTTGATTTGAAAGTAGCACCTACCGTTCGCAAGGGAGAACATTTCTCTATGAAAATATCCGAGAAAATAAGGCCGAGCGACAAACTATACAAATTAGTATCGACCGAAGAGTTGAAGAAATTTAAGGGATTGGAATGAAAGACTATATATTCGAACTACCAATGAAGGTCCGCTCTTATGAGTGTGATTTTGAAAGTATCGTAAACAATGCTGTTTATCAGAACTATTTGGAACATACACGACATGAATTTTTGATTGCTCATGGGCTCGATGTTGTAGAACTACATAGACAGGGAATTGATACTGTTGTTGCACGTATCAACATTGCTTTCAAAAGCCCTCTACATGACAATGAAGAATTTTTGAGTAAATTGAATGTAAAAAAAGAAGGTCTTAAATATGTCTTCTATCAAGATATCTATCGAAAAAAGGACGAAAAACTTATCATCAAAGCGACCGTTGATATTGTATGCATTATCAACGGAAAATTAAGTAACAGCGATATCATTGATAACCTTTTCGCAGAGTATCTCCAGTAAATACCCCTTTTTAATTTGTGCCCCTATATACCTTAACTACCATTCGATGAAAGACAGAGAAGAAGAATGCTATTATTGTATTGCTCTTACTAAAGTTCCACATATTGGAATCAGAGGAGCCAAGCGACTATATGACTCGATAGGAAGTGCAAAAGAGATTTTTAAATTTCGAAAAGAACTTCCCGACAAAATACCCGATCTTAATAAGAAGATTACAGAATGGCTGGATTGCCCTGAAGCTTTCTCGATTGCAGAAAAAGAAATAAAATTCATCTCCGATAAGCATATACAATATTATCTATTGAATGAAGAGGATTTTCCATGCCGTTTTAAAGATTGCGACGACTCTCCAATTATCTTATTTTCGAAAGGAAACGTCAAACTAAACGTGCCGCACGTATTAAACATTGTGGGAACCAGACGTGCTACCGATTATGGTAAACAGTTTTGCAACACTTTTGTACGAGAGTTGAAAAGACTCTGCCCCGATGTAACTATTGTAAGCGGACTAGCCTATGGGATTGATATTTCGGCACATCGGGCAGCTTTAGAAAATGATATACCTACAATCGGCGTATTAGCCCACGGCTTAGACAGAATTTACCCCTCTCTACATCGGAACACCGCTATAAAAATGCTCGAAAAAGGTGGTTTACTTACTGAATTTATCTCAGAGACCAACCCGGATGCCTTCAATTTTGTCAGCCGAAACCGTATTATTGCGGGAATATCGGACGCAACTATCGTAGTAGAATCGGCATCCAAAGGCGGTTCGCTAATTACTGCCGATATATCGGAAAGCTACCACCGAGACTGTTTTGCAGTACCGGGGCGCAACAGTGATGAATATTCAATCGGTTGCAACCGATTAATTCGCGATAACAAAGCAGCAATCCTCTGCAATGCCGAAGACTTTGTAAAAGCTGTAGGTTGGAACGACCCAACTAAAGAAAAAAAGAAAGTAAAGATCGTCCAACGAGATTTCTTTCCTTCACTATCTGAAGAAGAACAACTCATCGTTAAATTATTAGATGAACGTGGGAACCTTCAAATCAACATACTGGCAGTAGAAACAAATATCCCAATATACCGAATAAGTTCCTATCTTTTCGAACTTGAAATGAAAGGAGTCATCCGTACTTTGGCAGGTGGAGTTTATCAATTGCTTCGATAAATGAAAGATTTATCGTTTTTATTTGCAATTATTTATAACTTTGCAACATCTAACGAAAAGTAATACATGGTTTCAAGAACGGACATTCTTACTCAAACAGTCGAAGAATTGTCGGATAGCGAGTCTTTCAAAGGATTGTTCTATCAGCAAAAAGAGGGCGAGCCTCTACCTTCGGCTACTATCTTACAAGAGATAGTAGAACTAGTGCGTACTATTATTTTTCCCGGTTATTATGGCAATTTTACCATCAATAGTTATACTATAAAATATCATACCGGGGTGAGTGTCGAACGTTTATACAATTTGCTTACCGAACAAATTTTCTCTGGTCTTGTCTTCGGTAGTGAAGAAGAGTGTCGATGTGAGGTTCCTGCTACTCGCGAAAATGCTTCAAATATAGCATTAAAATGTATTGCCAAACTACCCGAAATGCGCCGAATATTGGCAACAGACGTGATTGCCGTATTTAATGGAGACCCCGCAGCTCAAAACTATGGCGAAGTAATATGCTGCTATCCCACTATCCGAGCTATCAGTAATTACCGATTTGCACACGAGCTCTATAAATTGTGTGTACCACTTATACCTCGTATTATTACCGAAATGGCGCACAGTGAAACAGGAATAGATATTCATCCTGGAGCAGAAATAGGTCACCACTTTGCTATTGATCATGGAACGGGCGTGGTTATCGGAGCTACCAGTATAATAGGAAATAACGTAAAACTTTACCAAGGTGTGACACTCGGTGCTCGGAGCTTTCCCCTTGATGATGAAGGAAAGCCCATTAAGGGAATACCACGGCATCCCATATTGGAAGACAATGTCATTGTTTATTCCAACGCCACTATTCTCGGACGTATCACCATTGGTCACGATGCCACAGTAGGTGGCAATATTTGGGTAACAGAAGATGTTCCGGCCGGAACTCGAATAGTACAAAAGAAATAATTACAAAACGATATATGAACGACAAATTCGAAATAATAGCTAAAACATTCCAGGGACTGGAACAGGTATTGGCAGAAGAACTATCTGAAATTGGTGCAGAAAACATTCAAAAGGGACTACGCATGGTTTCTTTCGAAGGGGACAAAGAAATGCTTTATAAAGCCAATTTCTGTCTTCGTACCGCACTTCGCATTTTGAAACCTATCAAGCATTTTATTGCGAAAGATGCGGATGAAGTCTACGAACAAATCAAAGCCATTGATTGGGAAGAGTACATGACCAATAAGAATACTTTCGCGATTGATGCTGTTGTAAATAGTGATGAATTCCGCCATTCCAAATTTGTAGCATACCGAGTAAAAGATGCTATCGCCGACCATTTTAAAGAAAAAACAGGCGAGCGCCCCTCTGTTCGTATCAACAATCCGGACGTGGCACTAAACATTCATATTGCTCAAACATCTTGCACACTCTCACTCGATTCATCAGGAGAATCATTGCATCGTCGCGGTTATCGTCAAGAAGCGGTAGAGGCTCCTCTCAATGAAGTGCTTGCTGCCGGCATTATCAAATTGACGGGATGGAACGGCGAATGCGATTTTATTGACCCGATGTGTGGTTCCGGAACTTTTCCTATCGAAGCGGCACTCATTGCACGCAACATCGCGCCAGGTGTGTTTCGCCAAGGTTATGCCTTCGAAAAATGGAGTGACTTTGACCTAGAGTTATTCGAGCAAGTATACAACGATGACAGCAAGGAAAAGCAATTCGAACATAAAATATATGCATACGATAACAGTCCCCATGCTATTGCTATTGCCACCAATAATATAAAAGCTGCCGGTGTAAGTAAATATATTAATTTGAAATTACAACCTTTTCAACAATTTCAACAACCAGCTGAAAAAGCCATATTGATAACCAATCCACCTTACGGCGAACGTATTTCTTCGAATGATTTGCTCGGTTTATATAAAATGATTGGAGAACGATTAAAGCATGCTTTTATCAATGGCGTTGCTTGGATATTGTCTTATCACGATGAATGTTTCGCTCAAATAGGCTTAAAACCAAATGAAAAGATACCTTTGTTTAATGGACCTCTAGAATGCGAATTGCACAAATATGAAATATTCGACGGAAAATACAAAGATTACAAAACCGACAAAGACGGCAGTGAAGAAGACAACAACCGTTATGCACCTCGCAAAGAGTTCAGAGTAAGAAGAGAATATCAAGGAGGCAGGGACAGAAAAGATAATCGTAGTCCCAGAGCTAGTTACGGTAATAGGGATAGCCGCTTTGACGACCGCAAACAACCAATATCAAAATATCCAAGAAGACATGAAAACAAAGAATCTGATTAAAAAGGCTTTTTTGTCATTATTAGTTTTACAACTGTTGGGAAGTACTCAAATGATGGGACAGACAAAGGAGCTAACTCTTGAAGAGTTGATGCCGGGTGGTTCCACGTATCGTTACGTCGACAATCTTTACAATCTACAATGGTGGGGTGATATTTGCATCAAACCTACTATAGACAAACTAACCGAAATAAATCCGAAGAACGGAAAAGAAACTCTACTCACGACAACGGATAAAATAAATAGCGTGCTTGAGTCTCAAAAGCTTGGTAAATTGACAAGTATGTATTTTGTTAAATTGCCATGGAAGAATCGTACTGAAATAGTATTTGCTCTTCATAACAAACAAATCATATTCGACTTCAAAAAGAACAAGGTTATCAGTACCACTGATCTCAATAAAGATAGAAATAACGAAGATATTAACTACAATAGCAACAATATTGCTTATACGATAGGTAATAATTTATATGTTAATAATGATACGGTAACCAACGAACCGGAAGGTATGGTCTGTGGACAATCTGTTCACCGTAATGAATTCGGAATTTCGAAAGGAACTTTCTGGAGCCCTTCGGGTAAACTATTAGCATTCTACCGAATGGATGAAACGATGGTAGGTCAATATCCATTAGTCGATACAGAAGCTCGGGAAGGAAAAGTACAGATGATTCGTTATCCGATGGCAGGAATGGCTTCGCACAAGGTGACGATTGGAATATACAACCCTGATACAAAGCAAACAACTTATTTGAAAGCAGGAGATCCAACCGATCGATATTTTACCAATATTTCATGGGCACCCGATGAGAAAGCTGTTTATGTTATCGAACTAAACCGTGATCAAAATCATTCTAAGCTTTGTCGTTACAATGCCCAAACAGGCGAATTGGAAAAAGTTCTTATCGAAGAAACAAATCCGAAGTATGTAGAACCGCTCCACCCCATTGTCTTTTTACCCTGGGATAATGATAAGTTTATCTATCAAAGCCAACGTAGCGGTTTCAACCATCTTTATTTGTACAATACGAATGGCAAACTATTGGGACAACTCACTAAAGGGAACTGGCTTGTACAAGATTTACTCGGCTTCAACAACAAGACAAAGAGCGTCATTATTGAAGGAGGAGTAGCCTTGAATACGAACCTGTATATTGTCAATATTCCCAACATGAAATGCAGCAAAGCATTAGATAAAATCACCGAAGCTGTACATAGTGGATTATTAAGCGAATCGGGACAATATATTGTTGATCGTTATAGAGCACCTGAAACACCTTTAAAAATTGATATTCTAGATATCACGACATCAAAAAGCACACAAATATTCAAATCAGAAGATCCTTACCAAGGATACAAAATGCCGGATATTATTGTAGGAACAATTAAGGCTGCCGACGGTGTTACTGATTTATACTATCGTATTGTAAAGCCCAAAGAAATTCAACCGGGTAAGAAATATCCTGCTATCGTATATGTATATGGAGGCCCTCATGCGCAAATGATAAACAACAGTTGGTTGAATGATACACGTGGATGGGATATATATATGGCCAATAAAGGCTATATCGTTTTTACACTCGATAATCGTGGAAGCGAGAATAGAGGCTTCGATTTTGAAAGCGTCACTTTCCGCCACTTGGGAATTGAAGAATGCAAAGATCAGGTTAAAGGAGTAGAATTTTTAAAGAGTTTACCTTATATAGACGGCAACCGAATAGGTGTTCACGGTTGGAGTTTCGGCGGACACATGACAACCGGATTGATGTTGCGTTACCCCGACTTGTTTAAAGTAGGCGTTGCCGGAGGTCCGGTTATCGACTGGAAATACTACGAAATAATGTATGGCGAACGCTATATGGACACCCCGCAAACAAATCCGGAAGGTTATAAGGAATGTAATCTGAAAAACTATGCCGGCAACTTGAAAGGACATTTGCTCATCATACACGATGATCATGACGATACTTGCGTGCCCCAACATTCTATTACTTTCTTAAAAGCTTGCATCAACGCCGGCACTTATCCCGACTTTTTCACTTATCCGGGACACAAACATAACGTAATAGGCAAAGACAGAGTTCATTTATACGAGAAAATAACACGATATTTTGTAGATTATTTATAAACTGATAAATATGAAGATACTATTATTAGGTTCAGGAGGACGCGAACATGCTTTGGCATGGAAAATAGCACAAAGTAAATCGGTCGATAAACTGTATATCGCTCCAGGCAATGCCGGTACTGGATCAATAGGAGAAAATGTAGAGATCAAAGTAAACGACTTTGAATCACTCAAATCATTCGCCCTCAACCAAAATATCGATATGATAGTCGTCGGTCCGGAAGACCCATTAGTAAACGGTATCTACGATTTCTTTAAAAACGACTCCGCTACAAGCCACATAATGATCATAGGGCCCTCTGCAAAAGGAGCACAGCTCGAAGGCAGTAAAGAATTTGCCAAGGAGTTCATGCAAAGACATCATATCCCTACCGCCCGGTATCTTACTATTACAGCCGAAACAATACAGCAAGGTTTCGATTTTCTAGAAACACTTCAACCTCCTTATGTATTGAAAGCCGACGGACTCTGCGCAGGCAAGGGCGTACTAATTGTTCCAACGCTCGATGAAGCCAAAGCAGAACTGAAAGATATGCTGCAAGGGATGTTTGGCAAAGCATCTGCCAAAGTTGTGATTGAAGAATTTCTATCAGGCATTGAATGTTCGGTCTTTGTACTTACCGACGGCAAACACTACAAACTGTTGCCCGAAGCAAAAGACTACAAACGAATAGGTGAAGGCGACAAAGGACTCAACACCGGTGGTATGGGGAGTGTCAGCCCCGTTCCTTTTGCCGATGACGTATTTATGAACAAAGTACGCGAAAGGATTATAGAGCCTACCATTAAAGGACTTTATGAAGAACAGATCAATTATAAAGGTTTTATATTCTTCGGATTGATAAACGTCAAAAACGAACCTTACGTTATAGAATATAACGCTCGAATGGGAGATCCGGAAACAGAAAGCGTAATACCACGTATCAAAAGTGATTTGGTAGATCTGTTTGTCGGTGTAGAAAAAGGCATCTTAGACCAGTGCACTCTCGACATCGATCCGCGCACCGTAGGCTGTGTGATGTTGGTAAGTGGAGGGTATCCGGAATCTTACCAGAAAGGATATCCGATTGAAGGTCTGAAAGAAACGATAAAAACAGAAAGTATTCTTTTCCATTCGGGAACCACCCTAAAAGAAAGCAAAGTAGTGACAGACGGCGGACGCGTCATCGCTATCAGTTCGTATGGCAAATCGAAAGAAGAAGCTTTAGAAAAGAGTTATAAAGTGGCCGAAACGATAGACTTCGAACGCAAATACTTCCGCCACGATATAGGATTTGATCTTTAAAGAAAAAATGACACTGAAAGGAAGACAAGAAAGGATAATGGCAAGTGGTGCTACACTGCCTGTCGTTATTTTGATATGTATCGTAGCATATATTGGGCACTCCGTGATCTGCCCGGTGACCCGTGCTACTGATAGTTTCATTTTATTTCCATCATGGAGCGCATCATCAATGCCAATATGGTTGAACCACTTGTGTAGCTTGGCAACCTATATCCTATCGGCCTATTTATTAGTCGAATTGAACAATCGCTCGGACATTCTTCGGGTGAGAAAAACGGTATTGATCGCTGTCTTTTTTTTGTTTATCACTTTCTGTCCCGAACTATATACTTTTTCGTTTACAAAATTATCGCTAGTCGCTTTGTTGTTGTCGCTGTTTTTCCTTTTCAACAGCTACCAGCGACGCAATTCATCATCTTATCTTTTTCACTCATTTGCTATACTTAGCATCGGCACATTGTTTTTGCCACAACTTATTTTTGTAATTCCCGTATGGTACATCGGCTCTTCCATGTTGCAGTCCCTCAACATCCGTAGTTTTTTTGCTTCCATAGTAGGCTTTGTCTTGCCTTATTGGTTTATTTTGTCTTATGCTTTTTACGCAGGCGATATTAATATATTCATAGCACCATTTCAAGAGATGGCCCAATTTGGAGGAATGAACATATTTACCGAAGTCGATGTTCGTAACATCTTGTCATTTGCTCTGCTTTTAGTACTTTATATCGTCAGTTTTTCTCATTGCCTCTTTATCGATTATGATAATAAAATAAGGACAAGACTCATTTTGCACTTTATTATATTCCTAAACATCTATCTTTTCTTATTCATTATCATACAGCCGAAATACGAAGTGCAAATATTGAATTTGCTACTTCCCGGTATTTCATTAATAATATGCCATTTCTTCAGCCGTACCAAAAGCCGCATGTCTTATTATATCTTTATAGCGACTCTTGTTCTGCTGCTGATATTGTATTTACTGAAAATGGCTCCCGTTTCTTAAAGCGACAGACATTAATTAAAACTTAGGCATTATGAAAAAGTTTGTTTTATTATTTATATTAGTATTGATTGCCGGTTGTGACAAACAACCGAGAAAGAGGAATGACAAACCTATCATTACTGTCACAATAGAACCTCAACGCTACTTTTGTGAAGCATTGGCAAAAGATTTTTTCAAAGTAGAATGCATAGTACCGCACGGAAGCAGTCCCGAAACTTATGATCCCAATCCGCGACAACTTATCAACTTGGAGAAAAGCACTATTTATCTGCGCATCGGTTACATAGGTTTCGAACTGCAATGGATGGATAAACTTATATCCAATGCGCCTCATATAGAAGTATTCGACACTTCGCAAGGCATCCATTTGATAATGGAAAAAGGCCATCAAGAAATAACCAATCACAATATAAATAAAGTGGAGCCGCATTTATGGTGTTCGCCCAAAAACGCATATATCATTGCCAAAAACACACGAGACATTCTCTGTTCGTTCGATAGAAAACACGAAAAGATATACATTAATCGATATGATTCGCTATGCAAAGAGATAACTAAAACAGACTCTATTATCCGCATTGAATTGAAAAAGCCAAAAGGCGACAAAGCTTTTGCCATCTACCACCCATCTCTGTCGTACTTTGCGCGAGACTATAATTTAATGCAGATACCTATAGAAAACAACGGGAAAGAACCTTCTCCTTCCGAATTGGCTAGTATTATTGACCGATGCCGAAAAAACAAAGTTCATATCATCTTTGTACAACCCGAATTCGATCATCACAATGCCGAAATTATAGCCAAACAGATAGGAGCCCGAGTTGTTTCCATCAATCCGCTCAACAAACAGTGGGACAAAGAAATGATAGCAATTGCCAAAGAACTTAGTCATAATTAGTAATTCCAAAAACGATGAACGACAACAACGTTATTGTATCAATAAACAATCTGTCTGTAGCATACGAACATCATACTGTACTACACGATATTCATCTCAATATCTACCAGAATGATTTTCTAGGCATCATCGGCCCCAATGGCGGTGGCAAAACAACACTTATCAAGTGTATACTCGGACTGATGAAACCGGAAAAAGGAGAAATCCGTTTTTATCGCGAAGGGCAAGAAGCGGCACAGCTTTCAATGGGATATCTTCCACAATACAATACCATTGATAAAAAGTTCCCAATATCTGTAGAAGAAGCTATTTTGTCGGGACTAAACATCAAAAAACCGCTTATTGGTCGATTTACAAACGAACAAAAAGAAAAAGTACAAAGCATTATATCCCAAATGGGATTAGATGGATTGAATAAGAGGGCGATAGGCCAACTTAGCGGTGGGCAGTTACAAAGAGCGTTATTGGGTAGAGCTTTAGTTTCAGATCCGGAAATAGTTATTCTTGACGAACCGAATACATACATTGACAAACGCTTTGAGACAGCTTTATACAAAATTCTCGATGAAATTAACAGCAGGTGTGCCATCGTTATTGTGAGCCACGACATAGGCACTATCTTACAACAAGTAAAATCGGTAGCCTGCGTCAATGAAACCCTCGATTATCATGCCGATTCGGATATTAATTCCGAATGGATGGAAAAGAACTTTAACTGCCCCATTGGTTTGCTGGGACATGGTGACCTCCCCCATCGAATTCTAGGGCAACATCATCACGATTAATACACACAAAAAAACAGACGTATGTCGCTACCGAAACTACCGTATGTTACTGCAGTAACTAACGGAAGTTATCCTAACAACTAACGTTAGTTTCGCGTGCAACATCCGTTAGTTACCGCTGCGACATACGTCTGTTTTTTTGCAAGGTAAACTAATCGCACAGTCGTCGTTGTCGTATGTTAGTTTTTTCGGTGACGTCCTTATGTTTTCCAAAAAACTAACATACGACAACATTTTTAGGAGCATATGACGTTTTGGAAGGATAAAGACAGTGCCGATTTATTGAAAGAATCGATTCTTACCGATACTTAAAGATAACTCATGCGGGTATGAACAGCCCTACTCTTTCAATTCTAGTTTCGAAACCATTTCCGTCACCTTGACCGTCTGTATATCAAATACATACATGTAAATGGTGGCAAAATGGGCCTTGCAAAGTGCATCTATTCATTGAGAATCAATGTGTTACTATTTTTGGCACAGGCCCAATGCCCATGAAGTGTATACAGAGCCATTGAATACTCGAGTAGGAAAACTTTTTTTGTGGGGTGATCAAATTTGTATTTTGCATGGTGCACACCCCATTGACATGATATCGCACTGGCCGACAAACGGTTATCTCGAAGTCGTTTTTCAGAACGTATTCCAAAGTGAACATTGAGAGCAATACTGATACTATTTTAACCATACCGAAGAGGTAATTCTTGATACATGCTATCGAGACTGCGTTTTCGAAAAATGATAAGGACGAACACAAAAATTCATAAGGACGAAACTAAAAGTTTGTAACTAGAAACATTTATTTTCGTCCTTATGAATTTCTCGCTGTATATCAATGCTTTGCACATGATGTATTTATGCCTCGTCCTGATCTGGTTTACATTCTGGCGGTGAAATGAGTACAAAAATAGTGCCCTACAGGGCCTTACCTCTTAGGCTCGGATAAGAAAGTATCAGAGTTTCGGCAAATGTTCACCTTGAAATACGTTCTGAAAAACGGATTGTACTCAACATGTTGTATCACAGAATGTTTATATGTCAATGGGGGTGCGCCATCCAATTATTTGCATAGACTAAAACGGCACCAATAGAACTGTTTATACCCTCCTTTTTCTGCAAAAAATGACGATTTCACATGCTCCCCTTGCACCTCATTCGTATAAATCCATTCTCTTTTTCAGTGCCAAATATCCGAATATCTCTGCTTAATCTCCTTATTTTACCGATAATATAGGTATGATAAAAAGTCCTGAATATTGTCATTTTTTTAAACCAAAAGACTATATTTGTACGACAAAAACATTGAACTTATTCGAATGCGGAAAAACGCCATATATATTCTGATATTGTCTCTTGTGTTATTCGGCTGTTACCAAAGACCTCTACATCCTATGCTGCAGAAAGCGGAAAGGCTAATACAGTCGCGTCCGGATAGTGCACTGGCTATATTGGAGCATCATACAACACGCAGCTTTTCCGATTCGGCAGATATTGCCGCCTATGCGCTGTTGCGAACTCAGGCGGACGATAAAAACTACATTGACCACACTTCCGATTCACTTATAAAGATTGCCGTCAGTTATTACGACCGTCACGGCTCAAAGCTACAGCAAGCCCAAGCACATTATTATTGGGGCAGAGTATTTCAGGATAGAGGGGATGATGTGCATACAGCCGAGCAATACATCAACGCCATTCCCTTGGCGCAAAAATCGAAAAATGATGCACTGATTTATCTTATTAAGGGTAATTTGGCCTATTTGTATTGGCATAACGAAATGTTCAAAGAGGCGACATCCATCTATAAAGAATTGGCAGAAAGGTATCGATCGCTTCATGACAACACACGTTTGGCAGCGATATATCTCAATTTGGGAGAGATCGGCTTAAACAGTAATAGAGATTTTGCTGAAACTAGCAGCTATCTTCTCGAAGCAATCAGTCTGGCAAAAGCAAGTGACACTAATATAATAAAAGATTCATATTCAACGCTAAGCTATTTATGCGAATCGCATAATAGATGGCAGCAAGCTATCTATTATGCCCAAAAGGGTATAAATATGGCATCAGACCATATTGACAAAGCTAGATTTAACCTTGTCATTGGCCATGTTTATATTAAACTTAAACGATATAACGACGCATACCTCTATTTGAAAAACAGCCTTTATAGTCAGAATCCTACCATTTTATACGAAGCATATCGCGGTTTAAGTTCAATCATGCAAAAACAAGGCAATATCAAACAAGCCATGATATACCTAAATAAGAGTATGGCTTATAGCAATCGAATAATCGATATAAATCAACAAACAGCTACTGTAAAAATGATAAAAAGTAAGCTTGCAGAACAACAAATCAAGCAATACGAATCAAAAGAAAATTCGCAAAAAATAATTATTAGCTTTGTTTTATTAGTGGCAATAGGAAGTTATATCTTTTATCGACGTCAAAAACAAACAACACTTTTGAAACAACTTGAAAATGAAGATGAATTAGAATTGAGACGAAAAAAATTTGAAGTCTCGGATATCTACATGAAATTTCATCAAAATAATATCTCTCTATCAAATCAAGATTTTGCACTTCTAATGCATAACATTAATAATACCTATCCGAAGTTCACTAAAAGATTACGCGATGTCCTCCCAACAATCAGAGAAGAAGAATTGCATCTTTGTTGCTTAGAAAAAATAGGACTCTCACCAAAAGAAATGGAAAAAGTACTTCCACTATCTAAATCTGGTATTCACATGGCTAGAGAAAGATTGGCTAAAAAGATCTTAGGTACGGAAGCTAAGGCAAAAGACCTCCATGAATTTATCATCGGATTATAAATTTGGATTAATAAAGAACTTTACACAGACGCCTGGGAAAGGATTTCTTAATTTGTGTACTTTTGTGCACTGAAAAAAAGCTTTATTTATTATCTATCATTTATATTTGTTCTACAATCAATTCGAAAACAAACATAAATAAAGATGAATAAATTTAAGAAAGTATTATCAGTCATTGCATTTACAACTCTGATTATGGGACAATTCCCTGTTTATGCCTACCCCATAAACAAAAATAACGATAACAACGTACAAGATATAGCGTTATATGCTAAACCTATTAAATCAACAACTGAAAAGCCGGGCAATGGAGGCGTACTAAGAATGCCTTTAAAACGAATAGTTAGTGCTTCTATCTGCAACAATATACTAAAGATAAGTTTTATTTGTTCTACTCCCAATGCTACAATAACGATCTCTAATGAGCTGACTGGTGAAATAGAATATACTGAAGTTTGCAACGCAGAGTCTACAACTGTCGATTTGAGTACATTTGTAGAAGAAGGTAATAATACATACACCATCAGCATATCAACCTCATCGTGGGAAAGATATGGAGAATTCAATTATTAAATTTTACAGTCCCGAATATTTATACTCGTGCATTACATGGAACATTCATTTTACATAGAAAGCAATAATGGTAACTTTTATCATTTTGACACAAAAGATGGACTCTTTTCTTTAATACATCCCGTCCTTTTTTACATTCATAAATTATACTATAAAGGAGAAAATAAACAAAATATATTACAAACATTATCAAACGAATTTTCCTCTGTAGATGTTGGTTACTATTTTAATTACTACGAATGGCTTGAAAATAATTCAAAAGAGATTCCTATAGATCATTTCATAGAACTCACACCGAACATGGTAAAATATGCATTATCTAATCTTAACCAACTCACTTTTGAAGTAACTGACGCCTGCAATTTGAAATGTAAATACTGCGGATATGGAGAACTATATGATAATTACGACAAACGTACAAATAACTATTTATCAGTAGATACAGCAAAGAAACTTATTGACTATTTATATTCCTACTGGAATAAGCCTGAAAATATTTCGGGAGAGGAACCGCTGTTCATTAGCTTTTATGGAGGAGAACCTTTGCTGAATATGCCTTTTATAAAAAGTGTTGTATCGATTTTTGAGGGGTTGAATATTAAGCGTACTGTTATTTTCTCTATGACAACTAATGCCATTCTATTAAACAAATACATTGACTACCTAAAAGAACACCATTTTAGAATTCTTATAAGCTTGGATGGTACTCAATATCATAACTCATATAGAGTCTTTCCTGATGGAAAAGAATCGTTTGACATCGTATATAATAATGTAAAATATGCATATCAAAAATATCCTGATTTTTTTAAAACAAATATAAATTTCAACTCTGTATTCCACAATAAAAATACCGCTTATAGCATAGTTTCATTCTTCAAAAAGGAATTCAATAAGACTCCAACGATAGGAGAATTGAATACCAATGGAATAAAGGATAATAAAAAAGAAGAATTTAAACATACCTTTCAAAACTTACAATATGATATAGAAAATTCAAAAAGAAGAAATTACCTAGAAAAAAAACTTTTTCTTACTTCACCGATGGCTCATTCTTTTATTCTTTTCACACACCATTACAACAAAATGACTTACGATAATTATAATGAACTATTCCGATCAGATGGAGATGCAACTATCAATAAATTACCTTCCGGCACTTGCATACCTTTTTCAAGAAAATTATTTCTAACCGTAAATGGAAAAATACTGCCGTGCGAAAGAATAGGACAGAAACATTGCTTGGGTGAAGTAAAGGAAGAAGGTGTTCATTTGGATATTGATGACATTTGCAGACAATATAATCAATGGTTTAAAGCACTTTCCAGACATTGTAAAACATGCTATATAAATAAAGTGTGTATGCAATGCATTTTCAATTTAGACACTATTGATGAAAAAATATACTGCACCAATTATATGGATAGGCAGGATTTTGAAACATATCTCAAAAAAATAGCAACATATATGGAAGAAGATCCAAATAGTTATAGAAAAGCAATGAAAGAAATATTAATGAGATAAGATGAAAAATACGATGGAATATAAGTATTGGATAGTAATTTCCCCTTACGTTTACATTGTCTGCTATAACAATAACTATTTGTTGTATAATACAATGAATGGAAAACATATAGAGGGTGATGATAAAGAAATAGCCGAAGTAATAACGAAACTTACAATGGACAATGCTCATTGGATGTGCCCCATAACAGAAGACAATGACAGCATTGATCATTTTGTAAACGATATAAAAGAAAAATTTATAGGTGATCGGATAGAAGCTGAATATATTCATTCTGCCGTTCAATCTTATCCGATAAAGAATATTCAGAGAGACATAAAGCGATACAAAGGTAATATCGACTATAATACTGATAACAATATTATTAGATATGTGCATGAATTGAGCATTTATGTCAATTCTGATTGTCCATCCAAATGCAAGAACTGTGACAAAACATATAAGCAATATCTGTTCTGTCACAAAAATGCTGAAAGCACCTCTATAAATAAAGAAGCGCTACTTTCATTTCTCAGAAAACAAAAGTTGCCATCTTTGTATAGAATAAACATATTGGGTGGAAATATTTGGGAATATGATAATTTATCAGAATTAAGGACAGAATTATTATCATTTGAAAATATTAGCCTCTATCTTTATACCAATATCTTTAATTTTGACCCTTCAATAATCAATAAAATTACCCCTCGCGAATATATTGTTGTTTTAGTGGAGGTCAACGATAAACCCATTGAAGAAAAGTTTTTTGCACATGAAAAAATACAATACCAATTCTTTGTATCAAGTAACAAGGCTATAGAAAATGTTTACGAAATAATAGAAACATATCGATTATGCAATTATCAAATGAAGCCATTATATATAGGCAACAATGATGAGTTTTTTAGGCAAAATGTATATATTAATAAAGATGACATTTTTGCAAAAATTCATTCTTTTGATAATATTTTCCGGAATGGAACTTTGAACTGTAACTATTTTGGACATTTATACGTAATGGCAGATGGATTGGTATATTCAAACATTGATAAAAAACCATTAGGCATTATTAGTAAGGATAATATTGATGATATTATAAGAAAGGAACTTCAATATGGTAAGACCTGGTTTAAAATTCGTAATAACATAAAACCATGCAACAATTGCCTTTTTAATAATCTTTGCCCTCCTCTTTCTAATATCGAAAAATCGATGAAAAGAAACGATTTATGTTTAATAAATAAGGAAAAATGAAAAGAGTGAATAGTTCACTCTTCACTATAAATTATATGATATGAAAAATTTAAAATTGACTGCTCTCGAAGCAGATGAGCTTTCAAAGAAAGCTATGAATGGAATTCAAGGTGGGCAAGTATGTGGCTGTAGCTGTTATTGGGCAAATCGAGGAGGTTCTAGTTCCTATGATAATGGTTCTGCAAATGTAGATCTTGGAACGGTTTCTGAATTCGGGCAAAATAAGGTATATGCTACTATGGATGAGTTTCTAAGCCACTAGGGATGAATTTAGATGAATTATGAAAACGTCATGAATATTATTTAAGACTCAAAGAGGAGAGAATGTTATAATGAAAATAGACATACAGCTTTATCATTTTACATTCTCTTTTTTAGGAACTAATAATTTTAGAATTATGAAAAAAATATTTCTTATGTGGATCTTTTTCAACGGAATTTGTATTAATGCAAATTCTCAACTTCCTTCCTATATGAAAGAACAGTTATATCAACATCATGCTCGTGCAGGAGTAGGAAAACCTAATAGCATGGTCATTTCACCTAAATGCAATTTATTAGATACTTGTATCCTAAAAGTCACATATAGCTTATGTTTTGTGAACGATACGATAAAAAGAGACAAAATGAAAGATATACAGCAATTGAAGTTGGGGCATAAAGTCTCTTCTTGTTTCAGTTATCTACTATATCAAAAAGATTCTATTGCAACGGCACTGGAGAAGAAAGGAGCCAAAAGTTTTCCTGCTCAGAATGATTATTTATTTCCCGAAGAAGTCGTCACCTATTCCACAAAAAACCAAATACTAGTTCGCTATAGAACAACGTTCGATTTTATGAATTTATGCTACATGGAAGCATTGCCAAACATTCAATGGAATTTGAGTGATGAGCATGACAACATCCTTGGTTATAATTGCCAGAAAGCGCTATGCGAATTCCGAGGACGCAAATATATTGCTTGGTATTCTACCGAGATTCCAATAAGTGCTGGCCCTTATAAGTTTCATGGACTTCCGGGACTGATTCTTGCCATTTCGGATATGGCAAACGATTATTGTTGGGAGTGTATAGGAATACAGAAAGGAAATAATAATGATTTCGTCAGTCAATATAAAGGCAAGTATAGGAAAGACAAGACTGTTACCCGGGAAGAGACCAGAAATGTTATTACGCGTCTGCATAAAGACCCTGCCGGAAATTTATATTTATCAAAACAAAGTATGAATATAATAAAAGGTGGCAAAAGCTATCAAGCTTTATCCGGTGATTTCCCTCCCGAGCCATACAATCCAATAGAAAAGGAATGATAGGAATCTGACGTCTTACCTTATATAATAGAATATAAAATGAAAAAGCTGTATTTGTTATTTTGTATATGTAGTCTTTACTCTTTGGGATATGCGCAGTTGCCCAGCGAAGTAAAGAGGTCTTTGTACGCTCGTCACAATATGGGTTTTACATTACCTGGATCTATCGTTTTCTCGACATGCGAACGTCTGGATACCTGTATTCTAAGAGTAACGTATGATGTATCTTTTATTAATGATACTCTCCAAAAAGATAACCCCCTAAACGATATTCAAGTCTTGGAAATAGGAAAGCATGTATCGCATTGTTTCAGCTATTTGCTTTATAAAAATGATTCGTTGGTAACGGCGTTGGATAAGAAGGGGGCTACAGAATTGCCATCACTCTGTAAGTATGTGATTCCCGAAGAAATCTTCATTTTTAAAGATAAAAAGCAAACTCAAGTACTGAACAGAACACCATGGTTGTTTCCTTGCTATTGGTATACGGAGGTTTCTCCTGTCTTCGAGTGGAAACTTTTGGACGGCCAAAAAGAAGTGTTGGGATACAACTGCCAAAAGGCTACTTGCCGATTCCGAGGTCGAGAATATGTGGCTTGGTATGCTGTGGATATTCCTTTAAGATACGGGCCTTATAAATTTGGAGGATTACCGGGATTGATACTCGAAATGTCGGATACTCAGAATGATTATAAATGGAAATGTATAGCTATAAAAAAGGGAAACAAAAAATGGTATGTAAATAGAAATAAGAGTTTAAAAAGAAAAAATATAGAGATGGCGAGAGAGAGAACAAGGAAAATGGTTGCCCGCTATCATCAAGATCCTGCAGGTGCACAATTGTTAACCGGTAGAATAAAGGGTTATGTTGGTTCTGATAATATATATCATACGTTCGTATCTGGAGACTTTCCTCCCGAACCATATAACCCGATAGAAAAAGAATGAAGTAAATAGTGACAGTCCCTTTATACATTTATTAGCGTCACCTGCTTTATTAAAAAAACTGATCAATGAGAAAGATTTATGTTGTATTTATTCTAATGTATCTCAATAGTTGTTTTTGCTATTCTCAATTACCTGCAGATATAAAACAAGAATTTAAGGAGTCTTATGCAAGACACGATTATATAGGCTTAACCAAGCCTGAATGTATGGTTTTAGGTAAATGCGAGAAGTTGGATACTTGCATACTCAGAGCTACTTATCAAGTTATTTTTGTAAATGATACTTCGAATAGAGCACACACTAGTAAAGATATTCAAGTATTGGAAGTCGGAAAAAACGTGATACACTGTTATAGTGCTATTTTACGCAGTGCGGATTCTATAGCTACTGAAATGGACAAAAAGGGGTCGAATACAATTCCCTGCTTTAATAAATATATTCTTCCAGAAGATATTTTTGTATTTATTGCCAAACGGCAAATAGAAGAACGATATAGAACGAAGAAGTCTTTACCCGATTTCTTTTTCAAGGAAGAATTATCCAGTATTAATTGGAATTTGATAAATGAGCACAAAAATATTCTTGGATATAATTGCCAAAAAGCATGTTGCCAATATCGAGGACGTAAATATATTGCTTGGTACACTTTAGATATTCCTTTAAGATATGGGCCTTATAAGTTTTATGATTTGCCGGGCCTGATTCTTCAGATATATGATTCTTCGAATGATTATATATGGGAATGCATAAGTGTGCAGAAAGGAAAGCCGAATGACTTTATTTGCAGATATCCAGGCAAATATAGAAAAGTAATAATAATGACTCGAGAGAAAGCCCGAAAAAATCTCATGTTAATGCATAAAGATATAGGTGGATACATGCTATCGGCGGGCAAGGGTATAATCGTCAGTAATAGTAAAGGGATATGTTATACTCCAGTATCAGGTGATATTCCTCCCGAACCCTACAATCCGATAGAAAAGGAATGATCGGGTGTTATCACTAATCTGACGTTTTACCTTATATAATAGAATATAAAATGAAAAAGCTGTATTTATTATTTTGTATCAGCAGTCTTTACTCTTTGGGGCATGCGCAGTTGCCCCGTGAGGTAAAAAGAACGTTGTATGCCTCTCATGAACCGTATGGCGTTTCGAAACCGAAAGGGATGTTTTTCTCGAAGTGCGAAAGGCTTGATACTTGTATCTTAAAGGTCACCTATAATGTATTGTTTGTTAACGATACGCTTCAAAAAGAGAAAAAGGAAAACGACACTGAGATAGTGGAAATAGGAAAGCGAATTTCGCACTGTTATAGCTACTTGTTATTTCAACACGATTCATTAATCACAGCGTTGAAGAAAAAGGGAGCGGCAGCTTTCCCTGGCTTTAAAAAATATATTATTCCGGAAGAGCTCTTTATTTATTCCGGCAAAAACCAAATAGAATCTTGTTATCGTACGCCACCCTCTCTACCTCGTTATAGTTATCAAGAAACCATACCGGATATAAGATGGAACTTATGTGATGAATACAAATCGATGTTGGGATATAAATGTCAAAAAGCGACCTGCTCGTTTAGAGGACGAAGTTATATTGCCTGGTACACTTCGGATATCCCATTAAAGATGGGGCCATATAAATTCTCAGGACTTCCCGGTTTGATACTATCAATTTCGGATACGAATAAAGAATACGATTGGGAATGTGTGGGGCTTGCTCGAGGAAATAACAAGACGATGGTCAACAAATATACTTATACAGAAAAGAATATAGTAGCTGCACGCGATAAAATTAGAAAAGACGTACAGCGCTTTTGTCAAGATCCCGCAGGGTATATGGCGGCTTCCGGAATGAGTGGGGTTTTAAATTCTGGCAGTAAAGACTACTCTCTCGCATCGGGCGATCTACCCCCTGAACCATACAACCCGATAGAAAAAGAATAAGAAATCACTTAAGAATGCTTTCGATGAGATATCTCACCCATAAAATAAGTGCTATTTTTCTCCTATTATCTCTGCCTAGTGTGCATTGTCTATCTCAGACCACTCTGCGTGGTGAAATAAAAGATAATAAGGGGGTACCTGTCTCGGATATCACCGTTGTCGTTTCGTCCCGATCCGATTCGCTTCACACCATAGCCTATACCTTTTCTAACGAGAAAGGGTACTACAGCCTGTCGTTCAATTCTTCGGAGAGCGAAGTGCGCATCAGTGCCTATGGTTTCAATATCAGGAAGGTGAAACGGACCGTAGCCAACCGCTCTGCCACGGTCAATTTCAGTGTGACGCCCGAAGTGATCAATCTGCACGAAGTAACCGTCAAAGCCGGCAAACTGTGGCAGATAGGAGACACGCTGAACTATTCGGTCGGAGCTTTTTTGGGGAAAAACGACATCTCTATCGGCGATGTCATCAAGAAGATGCCCGGTCTTTCGGTCACTTCTTCGGGTGACGTGTTTTATCAGGGCAAACCTATCAGCCATTTCTACATTGACGGACTGGATGTGTTGCAAGGACGTTATGGCATTGCAACCAAAAATCTCACGCCAAAAGTAGTGTCCGTCGTCCAAGTTCTCGAAAACCATCAGCCTATCAAGGCACTCAAGAAAATAGATATTCCCGAACAGGCAGCCATCAACCTGAAACTGAAAGATTCGGCAAGGGGCGTTTTCAATATCGAAGCCATGTTTGGTGGAGGAGCAGATGGGCATTTGTTATGGCGCAATGAGCTGGTGGGGACTTACTTCACCAAGAAGAAACAATACTTCGCTACTTACAAGAATGCCAATGACGGAACGGATATCGGAAGTGAATTGCAAT